>Ga0268248_100003_pt1 | contig 515034 bp, 482 predicted proteins | sample AgamicAtAme_FD_200856 | JGI IMG/M metagenome (GOLD analysis project Ga0268248, IMG submission 200856) | Agave microbial communities from Guanajuato, Mexico - At.Am.e (v2) (version 2) | ecosystem: Host-associated > Plants > Phyllosphere > Phylloplane/Leaf | place: Guanajuato, Mexico | collected... | reverse complement strand
GGGATCGACAGGCTCATTTCGGCTCACACCCTCATCAGAGCCGCCGAAGTGTCACCATCACACACCCCGAAAGTGTCACCGATGTCCTGAGGCAGAACTGTCACCAAAGTCCTGAGACATGACATCCTGCAGCGAATGTGTCAGCGAGATGCAGTCTCAGCGCCGCGTCGCGACCGCCACTTCCTCAGCGCCCGCGCACACCCAGATCGGCGGATGCCGCACCCTCGAGCCGCGTGCCGTCCGGCGCGTAGCGCGAGCCGTCGACGGGGCTGTCCCAGGAGCGTTCCGCGTCGTTCCAGGTGAGCGGGGCCGGGGCGACCACCGCGCGCGTCTGTCCCTCGATCGTCGAGACCGCCGCGGTCCGGAGCCCCTGCCGCGACACCAGACCGGCGCCCTCGGCTGGCCGCTTCACCGGCGCCGGAGCCGCCGCAGCGAACGCCCCCGCGGCCACGCCGACGCGCCGTCCCGCCTCGCCGATCCCCCGGCCGAGGTCGGCGGGAACGGTCATGCGGGTGCCGATCGTGCGCATCCACTGCGGGCGGTCTCTGCGCGAGACCCCGCGGATCTCGTCGGTCAACCGCATCGCGGCGGCGGGGCCGTTGGTCAGCCCCCACCCTGCGTATCCGGTGGCGAAGCGGAGGCGTCCGAGGCCCCTCGGCATCCCTCCGACGAAGGGCACGAGGTTGTGCGATTGGTAGTCCTGGCCCGACCAGCGGGCGAGCTCGGCGCCGACCGGCAGCGTGCGACGGGCCCAGGCGGCGAGGCCTTCGGCGAGAGCGACTTCCGAGGGGGCGGAGCCGACCGGATGCCGTGCCCCGGTCACCAGCAGAACACCGCGTCCGAACGAGGACGGTGCCGCGACGACGCTGCGGCCGTCGGCGCCGACCTCGCTCCACATGCCGCCGGGGGCCTCGGCATCCCCCTCCATCTCGAACGCGATCGCCCACGAACGCAGCGCGCGCGTCTTGAGATCGTAGAGGCCGCGGCGTGCGATGGGCGTGCCGGTGGCGAGCACGACGGTGTCGCCCAAGATCGTGCCGTGGTCGGTGTCGACGCGACCGGTGGGGAGGGCGTGGACGTCGGTCACGCGCACGCAAGTGTGCAGCGTCGCCCCGGCCGCGAGGGCTGCTTCGGCGAGCGTGCGCGAGAGCGCCGCGGGGTCGAGGGCGAGCTGGTCGTCGAGGGCGAGGGCTCGCACGGGCGTGCGACCGCCGAGGTCGGAGGGGGCGTCTTCGCGGACGGAAAGCCCCGCCTCGCGCGCGGCGTCGCGCACCGCGTCGATCGCCGAATCGGTGGCGATGCCCCGACCGAACGTGAAGGCGGTGCGCCGGTCGGCGGCGGCACCGGCGCGCTCGGCGAGCCACTCCTGCCCCGCGCGATTCGCGTCTACGTAGGCCTTCACGAGCCCGGCGGGGTGATGCGCGCGGAGCGCCGCGAGGGTCGTCCCCTGCAGAAGGGATGCCATCCCCACCGACGCCCCGGTCGCCCCCTGACCTACCTCGCCGGTGTCGACCAGGGCGACGTCGACTCCCGCTTCGGCGAGCATCACCGCGGTCGAGAGACCGGTGATCCCCGCCCCGACGACGACCACGTCGTGCCGCGCGTCGGGTTCGAACGGCGTCCCGTCGACGGACGTCTGGTCGCGGTGCCACAGGGAGGAGGTCATGCGTTCATCCCATCGCGGGCGCGGGGGTCTCGGCATCCGGTTGCCTCCATCGCCCGGATCGTCTACTCCCGCGTGAGGGGTCGAAAACGGTCGCCTGGGAATGCTCTCGGCGACACTTCTCGACCTCTCACGCGCGCGAAGGCGGGCCGCGGATAGGCTCGGGGCGTGACCGACAGCGCCGCCCCCTCGAGCCGGACGGCCGTCGTGTCCGCCGCGATCGACCTGTTCGTCGAGCACGGCTACGACCAGACCTCGGTCGAGCAGATCGCGCAGGCGGCGGGAGTGTCGCGGTCGACGTTCTTCCGGCAGTTCGGCGGGAAAGAAGACGTCGTCTTCGCCGACCACGAGGTGCTGCTCACCGAGACGCGCGCGTACCTCGCGCAGCCGCACGACGACCCGTGGGCGGCCGTATGCGAGGCGTCGGTGCGGGTGTTCCGGCACTTCGCCGCCGACCCCGAGGTCGCCCGGCGCCGCTACGCGATCGTGCGGCAGATCCCGGGCCTGCGCGACCGCGAGATCGTCACGGTGTTCCGCTACGAACGTCTCTTCGACGAATACCTGCGCGAGGCGCTCCCCGGTCTCGACCCGCTGGATGCCGTCGGCTTCGCGGCCTCGGTCACGGCGGTGCACAACCACGTGCTGCGGCGGCTGATGCGGGGTGCGCGGGTGCCGGCATCCACTCTTCGTCGCGCCCTCGACGACGTGCTGCGCCGCTACGGTGTGCACCCCGACGGGGACGAAGCGGCCGGAGACGACCTGATCGTCGCCGCGTTCCCGCGGCGTATGCCCGCGGCGGAGGTCACGCGGCGGCTGCGCGGGGCGCTCGGGGACTGAGCTCGGGGCGCGGCGCTCGGGGCTGAGCGCGGGGGTGCGGCCGCTCGCTCGACCGCCCGGCCTGACCGTTGAGTGTCCAAGACACTCGGGCGCCTCCGAAAATCGTCCGCGCGTTCTGGACACTCATCGCGTGATGAGCCACCAGAATGGCGTGACACCGAGTACCAACATGCGCGATACTGGGACCCATGACCATCGACGCCGATGCCCGCACGCTCCCCGGTGAGCGCGTCGCCCGCTACGACCTGCTCGGTCGCCGCGACACCGACTACTACGCGGTGTTCGCCGACATCCCCGACGCCGACCGCGCCGTGTGGGACACCGCCAAGGCCTTCGCCGACGAGGTCGGCACGCGCATGCAGGGCGAATGGGATGCCGCGAGCTACCCGATCGACCTCGTGAAGCGCATGGGCGAGCTCGAGCTGTTCACCGATGGCATCGAGCACGACGAGCTGCCGTACACCTCACCCCTGGCCGCGGGCCTGGTCAACATGGAGATCTCGCGCCACGACGGCTCCCTCGCCACCGCCCTCGCCGTGCAGGGCGGACTCGCGCTGCGGACGCTCGCGTTCTACGGCTCGGCCGAGCAGCAGCAGCGCTGGCTGAAGCCCCTCGCCGACGGAACCGTGCTGGGCGCCTTCGCGCTGACCGAGCCCGACCACGGCTCCGACTCCGTCTCGCTCGAGACCACCGCGACGCGCACTGACGACGGCTGGTCGCTCAGCGGCACGAAGAAGTGGATCGGCAACGGCGCCTCGGGCGGCATCACCTTCGTGTGGGCCCGCGTCGAGAACGAAGGAGGCGACGACCACGGCAACGTGCGGTGCTTCCTCGTCGAGCAGGACACCCCCGGCTACACGGGCACCGTCATCACCGGAAAGGTGTCGCTGCGCGGCATCCACCAGGCTCACATCGCGATGGACGGCGTGCGTCTTCGCGCGGATGCCGTGCTGCCCGGCAGCCACACCTTCAAGGATGCGTCGGTTGTACTCTTCGCGACGCGTTCGGGTGTGGCCTGGTCGGCGCTCGGCCACGCGACCGCCTGCTACGAGATCGCGCGGACGTATGCCACCGAGCGCATGCAGTTCGGAAAGCCCCTCGCGAAGTTCCAGATGGTGCAGGAACGCCTCGCACAGATGCTCGACGAGCTCACCGCGATGCAGCTGTACTGCCGTCGTCTCGCCGACCTCGAGTCGTCGGGCGGCCTGCGTCCCACTCAGGCGTCGCTGGCGAAGTACCACAACACCCGCGCCGCGCGCCGGGTCGCCGCGATCGCCCGCGACCTTCTGGGCGGTAACGGCATCCTGCTCGAGAACGGCGTGATGCAGCACATGGCCGACATCGAGGCGATCCACACCTACGAGGGCACCGAGAGCGTCCAGGCGCTGCTGCTCGGCCGCGACATCACGGGCATGAGCGCGTTCGTCTGATCCCGGATGCCGGGTGACCGGCGGCCGACTCCACTCAATGACGTCGCGCGCGTTCGGTCCCGGATGCCGTGGCCGGACTGAGCGGGACCGCGCGGGCCTGCGGCCCGCGGAACGCCGGGGATCCCGGCATCCGTCGCCCTATCCGCCCCCGGGATGGCGCGCAACCTCCGCACCCATGTCGGAGGCCCCCGCTACCTTGTGAGCATGGGCCTGTTCTCTCGTCACCCCGCGCCGCGCGACGCCGTCAACTCCGTCGCGCAGGCCGTCCAGACTCCGCCGAAGAGCCTCTGGGCCGACGGGTTCGGCCGGCTCGCGGTGCGGGCCGTGCAGATCATCGTCGTCGTGGTGCTCGTCGCGGGGATCATCTGGGGCATCCAGCAGGTGACGCTCGTCATCATCCCGCTGGTACTCGCGCTCATCTTCGCCTCCGCCTTCGGCCCGGTCACGATGTGGATGCGCCGCAAGGGCGTGCCCTCGGTCATCGCGACGCTGCTCACTCTGCTCGCCGTTGTCGTCGTGCTCGCCGCGCTCGGTTGGCTGGTCGCCAACGCCGTCATCAACCAGTGGGACTACCTCAGCTCGCAGGCTGTTCAGGGCTTCGAGCAGGCCCAGGACTGGTACCACACGCTGCCCTTCGCGATCTCTCAAGACCAGGTCAACCAGGCGATCCAGGGCATTCAGGGCTTCGTCACGAGCTCGTCCTTCGGCACCGGTGCACTCGCCGGCGTGAGTGCGATCGCCTCGTTCGTGACGGGCTTCGTGCTGATGGTCGTCATCCTCTTCTTCTTCCTCAAAGACGGCCCCCGCATGTGGGAGTTCGTCCTGCGTCCGTTCCACGGCAGCGACTACGAGCGGGCCCGTCGCATCGGCGACAAGACGGTTACCGTCCTCGGCTCGTACGTGCGCGGCACGGCGTCCGTCGCCGCCGTCGATGCGATCGGCATCGGCATCGGCCTCGCGATCCTGCAGGTGCCGCTCGCGCTGCCGCTGGCCGTGCTCGTCTTCCTGCTCGCGTTCATCCCGATCGTGGGTGCGGTCACCGCCGGCATCCTGGCCGCGCTCGTCGCGCTGGTCACCAACGGTCCGATCGTGGCCCTCATCGTCGTCGGAATCGTCGTGCTCGTGAACCAGCTCGAGGGCAACTTCCTCCAGCCGGTGCTCATGGGTCGCTCGATGAAGCTGCACTCGTTCGTCGTGCTCGTCGTGTTGGCCGGTGGTACCGCGATCGGCGGCATCCTCGGCACACTGCTGGCCGTGCCGCTGACCGCCGTGGTGTGGGGCATCATCACCGTCTGGAACGGCCCCGACAAGCCGGCCGAGTGGGCGCGCCGCAAGAAGCGTAAAGATCCCGTCCCCCTGTCGGGTAACGAGAGCTGACGCCCGTGCCGTACGACATCCCGGCGCCGATGCTGGCGAAGTCCGTTCCCGAGGTGCCCGAGCACGCGAAGATCGAGGGCGGCTTCAGCTACGAGCCCAAGTGGGACGGCTTTCGCGCCCTCATCTCGTGGGACGGCACCGATGTCGAGATCGGCAGCCGCGGCGCCAAGCCGCTCACCCGGTACTTCCCCGAGCTCGTCGCGGCGTTCGCCGAGCTGCTGCCTGAGCCGTGCCTGATCGACGGCGAGGTCGTCGTGGCTCGTGGCGCCGAGGGCGAGCAGCGCCTCGACTGGGAGGCCCTGTCGCAGCGTATCCACCCCGCGGCCTCGCGAGTGAACATGCTCGCCGAAGAGACCCCCGCCATGTTCATCGCGTTCGACCTGCTCGCCCGCGGCGACCGCGACCTGCAGGACGAGCCGTTCTCGGAGCGGCGGGCGCAGCTCGAAGACCTGTTGGGTGCCGTGCCGCATCCCGTGCACGTCACGCGCACGACCGACGACCCCGACCTCGCCCGCCGCTGGCTCGCGGAGTTCGAGGGCGCCGGCCTCGACGGCGTGATCGCCAAGCCCCTCGCCCAGCCCTACGCGCCGAACAAGCGCACGATGTTTAAGATCAAGCACGCCCGCACCGCCGACGTGGTCGCCCTCGGGTACCGCATCCACAAGTCCGGGGAGGGCGTGGGTTCACTACTCGTCGGCCTCTACGACGACGAAGGCCGTCTGCACGGCGTCGGCGGCGTCTCGGCGTGGACCGACAAGCGGCGCAAAGAACTGATCGACGAACTCGCGCCTCTGGTCGAGCGCGACGCCGACGGCGAGGCGGTGGTCGGCGAGACCGACCGCTCGCGCTTCTCGGCGTCGAAGGACGTGTCGTTCGTGCGGCTGCGCCCCGAGCTCGTGCTCGAGGTGCGCTACGACCAGCTCGAGGGCATGCGCTTCCGCCACACCGTGCAGTTCGACCGCTGGCGCCCCGACCGGGACGCGCGCTCCTGCACCTTCGCCCAGCTCGAGACCGTCACCTCGTACGACCTGGGCGACGTGCTCGACTGAGACCGGCTGCTCGTCGAGCTGGCGGTGCGGTCGGGGTATGGCATCCGCCGTGCCCCCGCCTGTCGCTGCCGCGCGCCGCGCGCGTCACGAGAACAGGGGATGCCACCGGAACAGGCCGAAACCGGCGCAACCGTCCTGCTCTCACGGCAGTGTCCTGTTCTGGTGACGGCGACCGCGGGCGCTACCCCGCGGCATCCGCCTCCCGTGCCGCCCGGCGGGCGATCACCACGACGCCCGCCGCAGCCCCGGCGAACATGGCGGCGAGGATCGCCCACCCGCCCGTCCCGAGGTCGATCGCCGTCAGCGTCACGACGGCGGGCGCGATCATCGCCCCCACCGCGTACCCCGTGCCGTAGACGCCCTGGTAGCTGCCCATACGCTCCTGCGGGGCGAGGTCGAAGCTCAGGCTCCAGCCCGCGGCGCTCGACATGATCTCGGCGAGCGAGTGCACGACGGCAGCCGCCAGAAGCACCACGATCACCAGCGTTGCGGGCCCCCAGCCTTCTCCCCCGACCCATCCGGCGCCCGCCCACAGCGCGCAGGCCGCGACCATGAGCCATCCGGCTCGCGTCATCGCGCGTCCCGCGCCGGCGAAGGTTCCGGTGCCGCGGCTCATCCGCACCTGCAGCAGCACGACGACGATCGTGTTGACCAACAGGAGCGGGCTCACCACCACGTCGGCGGCGATCGTGTGCGACACGACCCACAACGGCACACCGATTTCGAAGACCCCGAACTGGATGCCGAAGACCCCCATCAGAGCGGTCAGCCACAGGAAACGCGGGTCGCGGTAGGGACTCCGGCCCGCCGCGGCGGGGGCCGTCGAGTCAGGTGCCGTGACCACGACGTCGACGCGCGCCGGGTCCAGGCCGGCGACGAGCACCGCGGAGGCCAGGAAGAGCGACCCGGCGAGAGTCATCGTCAGGTGGAAGGCGAAAGGTGTCCCGAGGGCGAGGGGAATGGCCGCGACCGCCGTACCCACACCGATGCCGATGTTGGTCACGGTCCGCATCGTGGCGCGGATCCGCACGCGATCCTCGCCGCGGAACGCGCGGCCGACCACGGCGGAGCGCACGCTTCCGCCGCCCTGCTGGGCGAGCAACACGAGCGACGCGACGACAACGAGCGTGGGCAGATCGCGCACGAAGAGGTAGCCGATGAGGGCGCTCCCCTGCACGACGTGCAGCACGACGAGCATCGTCCGCGCGCTGAAGCGATCGGACAGGTGCCCGAAGACGAGCGAGCTCACGACACCGACCGCGCCGGCGATCGTGAGGCCAATTCCGACCGTGACCGGCTCGAGGCCGACGATGAGCGTGAGGTAAAGCGTGGTGAGGGTGAAGAACGCGCCGCGACCGAGGGTGTCGACCAGGGTGACTGTCAGCAGACGTCGGAGCGTCTTGTCCGTCTGCACGAGGGTTCTCAGGGGGACGGTGGGGATCGTGCTGGTCACGTCTCCATTGATCCAGGCACGGCCGAGTCGTTCAATCGATGTAGCGTGGGGCTTCATGATCCGATACGAGTTGGACGCCGCCGACATCTCGGCGATCCGCTTCGGCATCTCGCCGTTGTCCGAACTCGGGCTCAGTCTGCGCGCGCTCTCACAGCCCGACGGCTTTCCGCTGCAGCGCCCGTGGCTCGAGCGGATCGCGTCGGTGCGTCCCCTGCTCGATCTCGAGGTGCTGCTCGCGCTCGTCAACGACCGCAAGTGGACCGCCGACTTCGTGAACCCTCGGCCGGCTTCTCCGCTGACCTCTCTCGATGACGAGCTGACCGCGCTCGGACGGATCACCCGCGCCCACTTCACGACCGACCTCGAGCGCGTGCACGGAGAGGTGCCCACGGTGTTCCGGGGCCGACACGACCTGGTCATCGCCCGCCTGCAACGCGCCCTCGCCACCACGTGGGACCTGTGCTTCGCCCCGCACTGGGCGCGCATGAGCACCGTGCTGCGCGCCGACATCGCCTACCGCGGCCGCATCGCCGCCCAGGCCGGGATGGGCACCGTCCTCAACGGACTCTCGGATGCCGCCCGCTACGACGGCCGCCACCTCGACGTGCGGCTGTGGAACCCCGAGATCCGCCGTCGCCCGGTGCGCGGCGACGGGCTCACTCTCGTCCCCTCGATCTTCACGGTCCGCGTCTCGACGCCCATCGACGACGACCTGCCGCCGACGGTGATGTACCCGGCCCGCGGCCAGGGGGCGATGTGGTCGACGAGCGGGCAGCCCGCGCCGGACGCCGTGTCCGACCTGCTCGGGCGGACGCGCGCCACCTTGCTCGCGGCCCTGGGCGAGCCGGCATCCTCCACCGATCTCGCCCTGCAACTGGGCGTCTCGACCTCCGCGATCAATCAGCACCTGCGCGTGATGGAGCGCGCCGGGCTCCTGAACCGAGCGCGCTACGGCCGCGCGGTGCTGTACTACCGCAGCGCCGCGGGCGATGCGTTGACGCCCTAGGCCTCCGGGTTCTTCGCCCGAGACGGCTGCACGCGCGGGGGCTCCCCCGGCATCTTCGGGAACTCGGGCGGGAACGGCAGCTCCCCCAGACCGTTGTCGAGGTCACGCTGCCACCACTCCAGCAGGGTGTCGATGCGTCCGGGCTTGTCAGCGAACCCCTTCCAGGGATCACCGACGGATGCCAGTCGCTCGGGGATCGAGCGCACGGTGAACGCGAGCGGGTCGAGGTCGTCGAGCTCGTCCCAGGCCACCGGCGTCGACACCGTCGCGGTCGAAAGCGCCCGCGGTGAATACGCCCCGGCCATGGTGCGGTCGCGGTTCGCCTGGTTGAAGTCGACGAAGATCCGCTCGCCGCGCTCTTCCTTCCACCAGTTGGTGGTCACGGCATCCGGCATCCGTCGCTCCAGCTCGCGTGCCGCGGCGATGACCGCGTGCCGCACGTCGAGGAACTCGTGCGTCGGCTCGATCGGGCAGAACACGTGCAGGCCGCGGTTGCCACTGGTCTTGATCCAGGGCTCGAGCCCCGCCTCGCGCAGCACAGCGCGCAGCTCGTGAGCGGCGGTGACGGCCTCGGCGATGCCCGTTCCCGGCTGCGGGTCGAGATCGATACGCAGCTCGATCGGGTGGTCGGGATCGGTCGCGAGTGAGGCCCACGGGTGGAACACGATGGTGTTCATCTGCGCCGCCCACACCGCCGACGCGATCTCGCCGAGGAAGAGCTGCGGATGCCGGCGCCCGCTGTTGTACGTCACGGTCACGGCCTCGACGAAAGCGGGCGCACCCTTCGGCGGGTTCTTCGAGAAGAAGGCCTCGCCGCCGACACCCTCGGGAAAGCGCTCGAGCGACACCGGCCGGTGCCCGTTCGCGGCGATGAAGGGGTCGGCGACGGCGATGAGGTACTCGGCGAGCTCGCGCTTGGTGATCCCGACCTCGGGCCACAGCACGCGGTCGGGGTTCGAGATGCCCACCTCGCGCTCGCCCTCGGGTCCCGGAACGGTCAGCGTGATGCGGGGGGATGCCATGACCCGACGCTAGTGCGCGGGCCGGGGCCGTGTCTGCCCCGTTGCGGGCATTCGGGCGGGGCTCCGCTTCTGCGGGGTGTCACTGCCGTGGGGAACCCCTGCCGTGGGGCACCCCTGCCGTGGGGCGCCGCGGCCGTTCCGGGGCACGTTTCGTGGCCCCGGGGCGCGAGAAGTGGCCCCGGGGCGCGAGAAGTGGCCCCGGGGCCACGTACGCACAGCACCGACGCCCCGCGGCGGGCGTGTCCAGCCCGAGCCGCGGCATCCGCCCCGGTCTTACGCTCGATACATGACTTCCGCCGCCGCCCGCTCCGCCCTCGACATCGCCGACTGGCGCCGCCGCGTGTTCGCGCTGTACGACGCCGTGCGCGAAGCCGACGATCCCGAAGACGCTCACGAGCTCTGGCGGATCGAGCGCGACGCGCTGTTCGCCGATCACCCGGCCACTCCCCTGCTTCCGGAACAGCGCGAGGGCTTCGTCGGGCTGCCGCTGGCGCCGTACGACGCCGCGTGGCGGTTCGAGGTCCCGCTGCTCGACGCCGACGAGGCGTCGTTCGTCGCCACGACCGGCACCGACGGCGAGGTCGGGTTCGAACGCATCGGTCGCGTCGAGCTCCCCGACACCGGCTCGCTCGATGTGTGGCGGCTCACCTCGTACGGCGGAGGGTTGTTCGTCCCGGTGCGGGATGCCGCGGCCGGACGCCCCGGCGGCACGTACGGCGGCGGGCGCTACCTGCTCGACACCATCAAGGGCGCCGACCTCGGCCGCGGCACCGCCCCTGACACCCTCGTCATCGACTTCAACTTCGCGTACAACCCGTCGTGCGCCTACGACCCGATGTGGGCGTGCCCGCTGGCCCCGGCCGGCAACGTCCTGCCCGTCGCGGTGCCGGTCGGCGAGTTGTACGGGGTCTGACACGGACGACGGCGGGCCGCCCCGAGAGGGAGCGGCCCGCCGTCGTTCGTGTCTTAGGCGGTGGGTTCGGCGCCCTCTTGCGCGAGGGCGATCACGGGTGCGAGCTCGTCGCGGTCGATGCGCATCCACGGTCCCGCCGGGTCGATCAGGATGCCGGTGAGCCCGGTGTCCCCGGCCAGCGCCTTCGCGAGCTGGTCGCGCTTGATGGGCAGAGGCTGGTCACCGCGACCGAGGGCGAGCAGTTCGAGCGGGTGCGTGAACACCTCGAGGAAACGCTCGCCTGTCGCCGAGCGCGACTCGGCGACGCCGATCGGGCCGCCCTCTTCGGAGCGGTTCACGCCGATCCACAGCGGAGCCTCGGCGACGATCGCGTCGACGATGGTGGATGCCGTCGAGTCGTCGCGGGTCTCGCACAGGGCCGTCTTGATGCGGAGTTCGGGGTCGACTTCGGCGACCATGCGCTCGAGCAGCGCCTTGGGGAGCACCGCGCGATTCGCGCCCGACGCGGGGTCGAGGATGATGCCCGCGTAGGGACCGGCGAGCACGTGACGCAGCAGGGCCATGACCGGCTGCCCCATCGCCGAGGTGTCGCGGTCGCCATCGGCGTCGACGCTGGCGCGCAGCGCCAGTCCACCGCTGTAGGCGAGCACGAGCTGCTCGTCGCCGTTGTTGGCCACCGCGAGCGGCAGGTCTTTGCCCTCGGCCAGCAGCGCGCGGGCGTCGCCCTTCACCCGCAGGAAGACGTGCCCCTGCAGCAGCTGACGCGCGATGTTGAGCAGCTGAGCGGGCTCGGGCTGCCCCTCGATCTCAGCGAGAGCGTTGCCGAGCAGCACGTTGTCGCGCAGCCCCGGCACCGTCTCGGGCGCCTCGGGGGCTTCCATCGCGCCGGGCTGACGCGCCGAAGGGCGAGCAGCGACGGGCGGGGTCGACGACGGTTCGGGGGTGTCGGGGCCGGCACCCACACCACGGAACGACGACATCGAGATGCCGACGGTGGGGGCGGCCTCGGCCGAAACCTCCGGGGCCGGAGCGGCGTCGCTCGGGCCTGCGGGATCGACGGGCTGTTCGCCCGGCTCGATCGTGGTGTCGGGCCGGTCGACCGATGCGTCGTCGGAGTCGGACTTCTTGCGGCGCGAGAAGAGAGCCATTGTTTCAGCCTAGCCGGGGCGCTCCCCCGCCCGGTCCGCCGGGCGCGCATCGTGGGGTCGGCAGATGCGGCCCGTGGAACTGACGGGGCGCCCACGACGCGGGCTCGGCGGGCTCCGATTCACCTTTGGGGCGGGATCCGTAGCTTGGGGCAGCATTTTCACGCCCCAATCGACAGGACACGCCCCAAACCGAGAATCTCATCGCCCGCGGCCTTGTCCCACCTGCGTCGCGACCACCCCACACGAGCGAACCGCGGCTATGGGGCGCCGCACGTGCAACGGGGTGCACCGCGCACGCCCCGGTGCACGGAACGCGCCCCGAACCGCCCGCGCGCTCGGAAAACCGCTCGCACACGGGAGACCCCGGCGCCCGCCGCCCAACCCAGCGCCCGGCGCCCAGCGCCCGCCGCCCAACCCAGCGCCCGGCGCCCAGCCAGCGCCCGGGGCTCAGCCGAGCGCCCGGCGCCCGGCGCCCAGCCCAGCGCCCCGAACCGCCTCACGCGCTCGGAAAACCGCTCGCACGCGGGAGACCCCGGCGCCCGCCGCCCAACCCAGCGCCCGGCGCCCAGCCAGCGCCCGGGGCTCAGCCGAGCGCCCGGCGCCCGGCGCCCAGCCCAGCGCCCGCCGCCTACAGCTTGGTGATCGGCGCGATCTTGACGAGCAGCTTCTTCGGGCCGACGGTGTCGAAGCGCACGTGCGCGACGCGCTTCGCGCCCTCGCCGGTGACGGCATCCACTCGGCCCTCACCGAAGTCGTCGTGCCGGATGCGGTCACCCGACGCCAGCTGCATGTCGCCGTTGTCGCGGACCTTGGCCGGGATGCGGTTGGGGAACTTGCTCGGATCGGCCGGCGCCCGCTTGGGCAGCGGCACCAGTTCGTCTCCGTACCGGCTTCCGCCCCCGGGCTGGCCGGGGCGGCGTCCGCCGCGGGCGTTGAGCGCGCGCGACTGCGAGCCGCCACGGCCGTTGACGTCGCCCGGCGACTGCCGCCAGTCGATGAGGTCGGCGGGGATCTCCTGCAGGAACCGGCTGGGCATGGCCACCGTGACCTCGCCGAACTGCGCTCGAGTCATCGCGAGCGAGAGGTGCAGGCGCTTGCGGGCGCGCGTGATGCCGACGTAGAACAGCCGCCGCTCCTCTTGCGGACCGCCCGGCTCGTTCGCCGAGATGCGGTGCGGCAGCAGATCTTCTTCGACGCCGGTGAGGAACACCGCGTCGTACTCGAGGCCCTTCGCCGTGTGCAGCGTCATGAGCGACACCGAGCCCGACGCGTCGTCGAGATCGTCGGCGTCGGCGACGAGGGTGACCTCGGTCAAGAAGTCGATGATCGTGCCCTCGGGGTTGTTGCGCGCGAACTCGCGGGTCACGGCGACGAGCTCGTCGAGGTTCTCGAGGCGAGCCTCGTCTTGCGGGTCTTTGCTGGCGCGCAGGGCGTCGAAGTATCCGCTCTTGTTCAGCAGCAGCGTGAGGCCTTCGGTGACCGAGGTGGAGGGGGCGAGCTCTCCGGATGCCGGAAGCATGATCGCCGTGGCCTCGGTCAGCACCGCGTCGAGCTGATCGATGGCCTTCTGCAGCTTCGGGCCGACGCCGATCTGAGCCGAGTTGGCGAGGGCATCGCGGAACGTGATTCCGTGCTCGGCGGCGTATCGCGCAATGGCCGTCTCAGTGACGTCGCCGATGCCGCGGCGCGGGCGGTTGAGGATGCGGCGCAGCGCCATGGAGTCGGCGGGGTTCGCGACGGCGATGAGGTACGCGAGCGCGTCTTTGATCTCGGCGCGCTCGTAGAACTTGGTGCCGCCCATGATCTTGTAGGGCACCGCGGAACGGATGAAGATCTCTTCGAGCGCACGGGACTGCGAGTTGGTGCGGTAGAACACCGCGACGCCGGAGTACGGCAGCCCCTTCTTGTGCAGCGCCTCGATCTCGTCGGCGACGAACTGCGCCTCGTCGTGCTGCGAGTACCCGGTGAACCCGATGATCGGGTCGCCCGCGCCGACGTCGGTCCAGAGCTTCTTGTCTTTACGGTCGAAGTTGTTCGAGATGACCGCGTTCGCCGCCGAGAGGATGTTCTGCGTCGAACGGTAGTTCTGCTCGAGCAGCACGACCTTGGCGCCCGGGTAGTCGCGCTCGAACTCGCTGATGTTGCGGATGTCGGCACCGCGGAACGCGTAGATCGACTGGTCGGAGTCGCCGACGACGGTCAGCGAAGCGGCGTCTTCGCCCGCGGGCTCGGCGTCGAAGATCATCATGCCGCCGGACGAGAACGGCTCGGCATCCGATCCCGGAGGCCGCGTGAGCTCGTGGATGAGCGCGTACTGCGCGTGGTTGGTGTCCTGGTACTCGTCGACGAGGATGTGGCGGAACCGCTTGCGATAGCGGTCGGCGACCTGCGGGAACGCCCGGAACAGGTAGACCGTCTGCGCGATGAGGTCGTCGAAGTCGAACGCGTTGGCCCGCTGCAGCTCGCGCTGGTACGAGCCGAAGATCTCGACGAACACACGCTCGGCGGGGTCGCTCATGTTCGCGGACCGCGCGTAGGACTCGGCATCCGCCAGCTCGTTCTTCAGCTTCGAGATGCGGCTCTGCGTGCCGGCGGGGGTGAGCCCGAACGAGTCGCCCTCGTGCTCCTTGACGAGGCGCTTGATGAGCGCGCGGGAATCGCCGGAGTCGTAGATCGTGAACGACTTGGTGAAACCGAACTGCTCGGCCTCTCGCCGCAGGATGCGCACGCACGCCGAGTGGAACGTCGAGATCCACATGCCGTCGGCCTTCTGCCCGATCAGCTGGTGCACGCGCTCGCGCATCTCGCCGGCGGCCTTGTTGGTGAAGGTGATCGCGAGGATCTGGCTGGGATACGCCTCGCGCGTGCGCAGCAGCGACGCGATGCGACGCGTGAGCACGCTCGTCTTGCCGGAGCCGGCGCCCGCGACGATGAGCAGCGCCTGGCCGCGATAGGTCACGGCCTCGCGCTGCGGACCGTTCAGCCCCTCGAGGAGGTCGGCGTCGGGTCGGGATGCCGACGGTCCGGGACCGTCGACGATGAGGGGCGTGGAGGCGTCGGTCATGGCGTGGTCAAGTCTAGGCGGGGCCTCCGACATCGGCCCCGTCGAAGGCCACGCCCGCGGGTCCTCGGCGTGCAACCGTGGACCCGGGGCCGCGGATCGCGCCCCGGGGCCACGAACGACGCCCCGGGACCGGCCACCGGCCCCCGCACCCCAGCTCTTCGGCCCCTGCGGACGCCTCAGCTGCGCGCTTCGCCCGCCGCACCCGACGACAGCAGCGACTGGGCGCGCGAGAAGTGTTCGGCATCCACCGTCACGTCCCAGCGCTCGGCTTCGAAGCCCTGCACCGACGAGAAGTCGCGGCGCCCTCCCGTGAACGAGTGCCCGACGAAGCCGAAGACCGCGCCCCACACCGCTCCGAGCACGAGGCCCAGGAGCACGAACCCGAGGAACCCTCCGACGCTCAGCAGACCGATGAGGACGCCGATCATGAGGCCGAACCACGCACCCGAGGCGGCACCGAGACCCGCGGCGCGGCCGCGCGTGAGGCGTCCGGTCACCTGCTCGACGATGCGCACACCCGTTCCCACGATCGCGGTGTGCTCGACCGGGAAGCCGGCATCGGACAGGCGGTCGACGGCGGCCTGCGCCCCGGTGTAGTCGCTGAAGCTCGAGAGGACGCGGCGCTCGGGCGTGGCACGGGTGATGTCGGACATGGCGGGTTCCTTCCCTCGGTGACCCCACGCTAACGACGCCGCCCGCACCGCGCGGGGCGGTTGCGCGCGGCCCGGGCCCCGGTTAGCGCCGAAGAGTCACACCCCGGATGCCGTTCAGCCAATACCGCGATGATGGATCCATGCGGCTGATCCTCAACGTCCTCTGGCTCGTGCTCTCGGGCTTCTGGCTCTTCCTCGGCTATCTCGCCGCGGGGATCGTCCTGTGCGTCCTCATCCTCACGATCCCGTGGGGGATCGCGTCCTTCCGCATCGGGCTGTACGCCCTGTGGCCGTTCGGCCGCGAGATCGTCGCGAAGCGGTCGGCCGGCGTCGGCTCGTTCCTCGGGAACGTGGTCTGGGTGATCCTGGCGGGCTGGTGGCTCGCCCTGGGGCACATCTTCACCGGGCTGCTGCTGTGCGTCACAATCATCGGCATCCCGCTCGGCATCGCGAACTTCAAGCTCGTTCCCGTGTCGCTCATGCCGCTCGGCAAAGAGGTGCGCGAGATCGGTCGCGGCGGACCGTTCGACCAGACGCTCGGCCGGTAGGGCTCAGCGCGCGGAGCGCACGTACACCCGGCGGGGCAGGGCGAGCAGGATGCCGACCACCGTCGCGATCCCCCCGATCACGGCCGTGACGGTCATGAGCTCGACGGGGAACACCCCGTCGCGCACCCCGGTGAAACGGGCCAGATCCCAGGGCAGGATGCCGATCTGCTCGTTCCACGAGCGCAGCGCGTCCCTCGCGCCCACCACGGCGATGGTCACCGCGGGCAGGGCGTACCCGACGCCCATGCCGGCGAGCGCGACGCCGGCCGCGCGGCGGCGACCCAGCTGCGCCGACAGCGACCAGCCGGCCACGACGAAGACCCACGCGACGAGGGCGACGGCGATCGCGAGGTAGAGGATGCGCACCCACGGTTGCGCCCAGAGCGCCTCCCAGATCCCCTCGGGACCCGACAGCGATACGGCCAGCAACGCCACCACGCAGCGCAGCACGAGCGCGCCGCCGACGGCCGCGATGATCGGCCACGGCGAGCGTCGCCCGAGAAGCAGACGCACCGCGGCGGCGAACAGGAGCCAGCCGGCCACGGCGATGGCCATTCCCCACAGCCCGTCGCGCGGAGTCTGCACCACGCGCGTGAGCACGAGCAGTCCGCCCGGCACGAGGATCATCAGCCAGCGGTCGAGCGGCAGCAGGCCGAGGCTCGATTCGCGCGCCCGCCAGGGTCGGGTCGACGCGATCCACGACGCGCGCGCGGCGGCGGCCCCGGGGCGGCGGACCAGACGGGTGCGGGCGGCGACCGCTCCGATCAGCAGCCAGACCACGCCGAGGGCCAGGAGCACGCGGGCGATCCATTCCGTCGCCGGGTCGACCGTCATCTGCTCTCGCGCGAACGGGTCGACCATCACGGCGAGAACCGTGCCGATCGCCAGGAGGATCGCGGCGACGCTGAGGGCCAGGATGCCTCGCCCCGCCGTCGTCGCCATGTCCCTACGTTACCCGTCGGATTCAGGGCTCCCGACCGGTCAGCGGTGAGCAGCGGCACGGGTGAGTTCGCGCGAGCGCCGGGGTGCCGGCATCCCTCTCCGAACAGCGATCCAGGATGCCGACACCACGCGCGCCCGCGACGGGACTCAGGCCTTGTCGTGCAAGGTCACGTGGTACCCGTCGGGGTCGGCGAAGGTGAAGGTGCGTCCGAAGGGGCCGTCGATCGGCTCCATCACGATGCGGTGCCCGTCGGCGACAAGTGCGTCGTGCATCTGCTGCACCTCGGTGCCGTGGAGCCACAGAGCGACGCCGACACCGGGCTGGGCGACCCCGGTGAGGTCGGTGCCGGGGGCGAGGTCGCGCAGCGCGAAGGCGATCGGCGCGGTGTCGAAGACGACCGCGTGGGGCGGGCCGGCGGGTGAACGGCGCAGGCCGAGGTACTTCTCGTAGAAGGCGTGCGAGGCGGCGAGATCGCGCACCTGCAGTGAGATGAAGTCGGGTCCGGTGACGGGCATGAGAGTCTCCTCGCGTGTCAGTTATCTGACACCCACTGTATGTCAGAATACTGACATGACGCAAGAGGCGATCGACCTGGACACCTCCCTGGGGTACCTCCTGAAAGAGGCGGCGAGCGCTCTGCGCGCGGCGATGGAGGACGTGCTGCGCCCCCTCGAAATGACGATCACGCACTACTCCTGCCTCGAGCTCCTCGCCCAGCGGCCGGGCCTGTCGAACTCCGAGCTCGCGCGAGGGGCCTTCGTCACCCGGCAGTCGATGAACGTCCTTCTGCAGAACCTCGAACGCGAGGGCGTCGTCGAGCGCGCCGACGCCGCCCCCGTCGGAAAAGCCCTCCCCACGCGGCTCACCGCGAAGGGGCAGCGATCCCTCGATGCGGCGAGCGCGGCCGTCCGCTCGGTGGAGAAACGCATGCTGAGCGGAATGACGGATGCCGAGCAGACGGCCGCCCTGCACGCCCTGCGGTCGATGGTGACGTCGCTGCGCAGCTGACCCACGCCGAGAGCCGGATTGTGTAACAATCCATCCATGCTTCCCGCCCTCGCGATCGTCGCCGCGGCGCTGTGCTTCTCGACCACCGGCACGGCGCAGGCTCTCGCGGGCGTCGACGCCTCTCCCCTCGCGGTCGGAGCGGCGCGGATCGTGGTGGGAGGCGGCATCCTGGGCCTTCTCGCTCTCGCCCAGCGTTCGCCCGGCCGCGCGCGCAGCGGATCCCGCGCGTCCACCGCGGCACTGATCGCCGTCGGAGCCCTCGGCGTCCTCGCGTACCAACCGCTGTTCTTCCTGGGCACGCGCGAGAACGGCGTCGCCATCGGCACGGTGGTCGCCCTCGGCTCGGCGCCCATCGCGACCGGGATCGTCGATGCCGTCCGCCTGCGCCGCGCTCCCACGCCGCGCTGGATGCTCGCGACCGCCGTCGCGCTGATCGGCGTGGTCCTCGTGTCGGGCGTGACGGGCGGCGCGACCGCTCTCGCGCCCGGCGGCCTGCTCGCTTCGGCCGGCGCGGGAATGTCGTACGCCCTCTATACGGTGTGCGGCAAAGCACTGATCGAGAGGGGGTGGAACTCCACACGGGTCATGGGAGCGGTGTTCGGCATCGCCGCCGTGGCGAGCCTTCCCGTCCTCGTCCTCGCCGGGACGTCGTGGCTGCTCACCCCGAACGGCCTGGCCCTCGCCCTCTGGCTCGGGGTCGTGACCACGGTGATCGCGTACCTGCTGTTCGGATGGGGGCTCGCCCGCCTGAGCGCCGTCACGGTATCGACCCTGACCCTCGCCGAGCCCCTCGCCGCCACGCTTCTGGGCCTGTTCGTCTTGCGCGAGCACCTCACTCTCGTGAGCGGCATCGGCCTGGCCCTCATCGCGGTGGGTCTCGCCGTGGTGTCGGCTCCGTCTCGCAGGCGTGAGGAGGTTCCGGATGCCACGGCCCGCGCGTGACACCAGTGACGGCGCCGCGGCGGGCACAGGCGAGACGCACTCGCGCCGCCGGGGAGCGCCCCTGCCCGGACCCCGCACCGCGGACGCCGTCGCCGACACGCTGCGCGCCGCGATCCTGTCGGGCGAACTCGCCCCCGGCACTCCCCTGCGCGAGGAGGAGCTCAGCGCGACCCACGGCATCTCGCGGCACACCGCCCGCACGGCGCTCGCCACCCTCACGGCCGAGCGGCTCGCCACGGCCGAGCCCTACCGCGGCGTCCGGGTGTCCCAGCTCGACGACGACGCCCTGATCGCCCTTCAGCAGTTGCGCTGCGCTCTCGAGACCGAGGCGCTGCGGATCGTGCGGGATCGCGGCATCCACCTCTCCGAGGTCGACGACGCCCTCGACGCTCTCGCCGACGCCGAGTCCGAAGGCGACTGGACAGGAACCCTCGACGCGCACGCCCGCGTGCACCTGGCGTTGGTCGCCGCGGCGGGGTCTCCGCGCATCGCCGAGGAGTACCGCCGCCTCGACGGCGAGATGCGCCTGCTTCTCACGCACGTGCGGCCCGCCTACGCTCCCGGGGCGCTGACGGCGGAACACCGCGCGTATGTCGAAGCGGCGCTCCGCGATCCCGAGCGGGTCGTGCGCGCACACCTCGAGCACTCCACGAGGGCGATCATCGACGGGCGGTCCGGGCGCTGATCGAGGCCCCACCGCCACACGGCGACACATCCCGTCACCTCGCGCAACGCCCCTTCGTCGCTCGCGCGCCCCGGGTTAGCGTGGGGGCACATCGCGGCGATCCGGGCGGTCCCGGGCCTCGGCTCATAACCGAAGGCGTGGCGGGTTCGACTCCCGCCGTCGCGTCGACACCCCTCGGCAGATCGACGGATCGCTAGGGTATATCACGGAGGTATAGCCGTGACCCGAAGCTTCGACCGCAGCCGCGCGTCGCACCTCGTGCGAGCTGCGCGCCTCGACCGCAAGATGTCTCAGGCAGATCTCGCGCGAGCGGCCGGGATGAGCCAGCCCAATGTGGCGGCCATCGAGAACGGGACGAGAAACCCCAGCGACGACGCCTTCGAGCGCCTGCTGCGGGCCGCCGACTACCGACCCAGCCTGGCCGTCGAAGAGAACGCCGAAGCGATCGTCGAGGCAGGGCGGCGGCACGGACTCCGCGACATCCGCGTCTTCGGTTCGGTGGCGACCGGCGCCGATCACTTCACGTCGGATATCGACCTTCTCGCTCGCGTCGACGCAGGACGCGGCTATTTCGACATCGCGGCCTTCACTCACACCGTGGAAGAGCTCACGGGCTTTGCCGTCGACGTGATCGTCGATGACGAGCACCGGCCTTCCTTCCTCGACTCGACGGCGTGGGCCGCCCTGTGACGGAATCCGAGTCGCAACCGGCCGCGCGCTTTCGACGCGCTCCGAGGGCGGAGCAGCCCCCTGCACCGCATGCCCAGGCGAACTTCCTCGAGAGCGTCGACGCGATCGAGTCTTTTCTCGGCCACGCGACAAGCGAAGGAAGAAGCGCGTTCCGGCGCACCTCGCCGTCGTACGCGTCCGGCTCGATGGCGATCATCCGAGCCGCAGCGCTCTTCGAGACCGACGAGTTCGCGTCATTCGTCACCGACACCCCCGCCGAGGTCGCCACCGCCCTCCGGACGATGCGCAACATCGCGTCCCATGCGGGATACCGCGCAATGAACGACGATCTCTTCTGGGTCACGCTGACGGTCGAGCTTCCCCCGCACATCGCCTCGTGGCGACGCGCGGCCGAGGACTCCCCGTCACACTGACCCGCGGCGCTCCTACGCCTCCGCCGGCAGCGTTCCACCTCGGGCGGGACGCCTCTTGCGTACTTCGCGCAGCACGATCTGCTCCGGGCACACCGTCGACAGGAAGTCGCCCACCGACAGCGCCAAGCGCTCACCCACGAGCGAGTACAGGATGCGGTTCGCGTCACGCCGCTCGGAGACGAGACCGGCTTGGCGCAGCACGCCGAGGTGCCGAGAGATCGTGGGCCCACTGGCATCGAACCGCGCCGCGATCTCACCCGCGGCCATCTCGCCGTCCTTCAGGTCTTGGAGGATCTGGCGGCGCGTGGGGTGCGCGAGAGCCGCGAAGATGTCGGATGCCGCGTCGGTCACGAATCTGAATATAGCACTGGAGCTAAATTGCGTGTAGCTTCTTCGCTAAATAGCGAAGGAGATCCGATGAGCACGCAGACCGACACCCTGGGCCGATGGACCGCGAGCAGGCGCCCCGTGGCCCCTATCCCCCGGATGGCCGCGACGATCGCACAGCGAGTGCTCGTGAACTACCGCGTCGACCCCGACGTCGCCCGGTCGCTCCTGCCCGACGGCATCCGCCCCCAGCTCGTCGACGGGAGCGCCGTCGCCGGCGTCTGCCTGATCCACCTCACCGCCTTCCGCCCCGCGTGGTTCGCTCCGGCGATCGGGCATCGCAGCCGCAACGCCGCTCACCGCATCGCGGTCGAGGGGGACACTGCCGAGGGCCCGCAGACCGGCGTCTACATCCCCCGTCGCCACAGTTCATCTCTTCTCGCACGACTGGTCGGCGGACGCGTCTTCCCCGGAACGCACGCCCCCGCGAGCGTCGACTTCCGCTCCACCGCCGACGACCTCGAGGTTCGCGTCGAGGCCGACGACCTGCGCGTCCGCGTCGCCGCGCGCCGGGGTCCCGGCATCCCGTTCCGCAGCACCCTCTTCGAGACCCTCGAGCAGTCCTCGACCTTCTTCCGGGAGGATGCCGTGGGCTGGTCGCCCACCCGCTCGGGTGCACTCGAGGGGCTCCGACTCGACACCGACGCGTGGAAGGTCGAGCCGATCGACGTCACCGCCCTCTCGTCGACCTTCTTCGACGAACTGCCCGACGGCGCCGCGCAGTTCGACCACGCCCTCCTCATGCGCGACGTGCCGACGCGGTGGAGCAGCGTTTCGACACCCGCGACGATCTCATGACTGCTGTCAGACTGGACGCATGACCTCCTCCGCGCCCCAGGATGTGCCCGTCGGCAGCGAGGGCATCCGCCTCGGCCAGTTCATGAAGTTCGCCAGCATCCTCGACTCGGGCGGAGACGTCAAAGAGGCCATCATCGACGGCTACGTCGAAGTCAACGGCGAGGTGGACCGCCGCCGCGGCCGCCAGCTGCAGGTGGGCGACGTCGTGACCTTCGAGGGACGCTCCTTCCGCGTGCAGGCCTGACGCGACCCGACATCGGCGCGATGAGCCGTCCCTCGTCACGTGACGCGGCCGCAGCTCCGCCGCAACAGCGCTTGCGCACTGTCCTCCGCTCCGGAAGCGTGACCCGCATGGACAATCGCGAGAACGCCGCCGCCGCTGAAAACTGGATCGCTCGTTACGTCCGCGCGTGGTCGACGAACGACCCGGACGAGATCCGCTCCCTTTTCACGGAGCAGGCCGAGTACCGCGACGGGCCGTCGACCCCTCCCTGGGTGGGTCGCGACGCGATCGTCGACGCGTGGCTCGCTCAGAAGGACGAACCGGGAACGTGGTCGTTCACGCACGAGCTCGTCGCGGTCGACGGCGATGTCGCCGTGATCCGCGGGTGGACGGACTACCCCAACGCCACCGCGAAGGCGAGACACTACGACAACATGATGGTCATCCGGCTCGCCGAAGACGGTCGTGCCGCGCTCTTCACCGACTGGTGGGTGGCGTCGACTCCATCCGATTCGTGAACGGATCCGTTCTGCCCACCATGTCGGTGTGTTGACCCCCTCCTTCCGCGTGCAGGCCTGACCTGGCCCACGCGAAAGGCCCGCCACCCCGACGGGGGAAGCGGGCCTCGGTGCACCCCGCGCTCGTGACACGGGAGGCCGCTCGAGCTCAGTGCTCGTCGTAGTGATCCGTGTGCAGCGCGTGACGGTGGCCGTCGTGCACGTAGTCGGCGTGGTCGTCGTGCGTCACCTTCTCGTGGCCGCAGTCGTCGCCGTGACGGTGCTCGTCGACGCCGTGCTCGGCCTTCGACTCGTGCTCGTCGTAGTGATCGCCGTGCAGCGCGTGGTGGTGCGTGCCGTGCACGTAATCGATGTGATCCCCGTGCTCGATCTTCTGGTGGCCGCAGTCGTCGCCGTGCGCGTGCTCGTCGACGGAATGCTCGGCGTGGGTGTCGGCAGTGCTCATTGTTCGTTCCCCTGATCGGTCGGTTCGGTGACGTGGGCGATCGCATCGAGCACGACGTGAGCGACGTGCTGGTCGGCGAGGGCGTAACGGATCTCTTTGCCCTCGCGTTCCGAGCTCACGAGTCCCGACTGCCGCAGGGTCCGCAGGTGCTGCGATACCAGCGGCTGCGAGAGTCCGGTGCGCTCGGCGAGCGCCCCGACTGTGAGTCGTTCGCGGCTCAGCAGCCAGACGAGCGCGAGACGCGACTCGTTGCCGAGGACCTTGAACAGCTCGGCGGCATCGTCGAGCCCGGCGATCGTGTCCACATCAGGTAGACCACCACACACATGCACGAATTGCAATGTGTATACGCTTTCGGGAACGGTTCTCGTTTCCGTTATCGCCACCCCGGGGCGATCACCCCTGCCGCCCCTTGAAGCGGGGGTTGAGCTTGTTGATCACGAACACCTTGCCGCGTCGGCGCACGACCTGCGCACCGGGCTGCTTCTTCAGGGACTTGATCGACGCGCGGACCTTCATGGCATCCTCCTTGTTGATAACTGTTCTCAATAACAAGCTAGAGTGTCCCCACTCCCCTGACAAATGAGAGGTGGATGCCATGCCCCGCACGATCGCCATCATGGGCGTGTGCGCCCCCGAGCGCCGCACCTACGCGGAACGGACCGCCGTCGCGCTGTCACGCCCCCTTCACCTGCTGCGCTACGCCGACCTGCGCGTGTCCCACGCGCTCCCCCTCCCCCGCCCGCGGGCGAACGACGCGCAGACCGTGGTCGACCTCGGCACCGACGTCGACCTGATCCACGCGATCGCGGCACGCGGCGGGTCGGAGGTCGAGGCGGTGTGCGTGGTCGACGCCCGCCACATGATCGGCGACCTCCTCGACGACGCCGCGCTGTCGGCATCCGCGAAACCCGGCGACACCCGCGGTGACATCGGCGCCCGGGCGCGCCAGGCGGCGCTGGTATTGGAACTCGCGACGCGCATCGTCTGGGTCAACTGGGAGCAGGTGCCCACGCCGGCGCTCGCCGTGCAGATGGCGCTGGCGTCGCACCTGAACCCCGCCGCCGTCGTGCGCCTGTCGCGCGACCCGCTCACCGACCTGCGCTCGGCCGCGACGCACGAGGGCGAGATCCTCGAGCGGGCGGGGTGGGTGCGTGCGTTGAACGGCGAACACGACCCGTACATGCGCGACAACCGCGTGATGACGCTCACGTACGAGCAGGTGCGGCCGTTCCACCCCGCGCGCCTCTCGGCGACCCTCGATCGCCTCGACGCCGGCGCGGCCGGCCGGCTGGTGCGCTCGGCCGGGCTCTGCCGCCTGGCATCGCGCCCCGGCATCCTGGCCCGCTGGGAACACGTCGGATCCGCGATGTGGATCGAACCGCTCGGCGCCGACGACGGCCGCATGGGCCTGGGGCAGGAGATCGTCTTCACCGGTCTCGACCTCTCGGCGCCGAAGCTCGCGCACCTCCTCGACCACGCCGTCCTGACCGACGAGGAGTTCGCCGGCGGCCCCGCGACCTGGCTCGCCTTCGCCGATCCGCTGCCGGCATGGCCGGCGGTGGAGTCATCGATCCCGGATGCCACCGACTGACCGTGTCAAGCCGGTCGCCCGCACCGCCCGGTGAGAGGAACGTGAACGCATGAGCACTCCTGACATCCCCTCCCGCCACTCCGACGATGCCCGCGCCGACTCGGCCGCCCCCACCGACGCCGTCACCGACGAGGTCCGCGAGGACGCCGCCGAGGCCGAGGAGCACGTGAACCTCGACGACCACACCGGCGACGCCCTCGACGGCGACGCCGCTCCCGCCGACGACCCCGGCTTCCCCGCCGCCGAAGGCCACGCCTGACCTCCCCCGCGCACGAGAGGGGCGCCCGTCCTGCTGCGGCAGGGGGCGCCCCTTCGTGCGCTCGGCCTCGATGACCGGCGGGTCGCTAGGCGATGCGCGTCCCCGGAGGCAGCCTCTTCGCCGGCGTCTTCGTGCGGGAGATGCCCCACGCGAGCAGCCCACCGGCCAGCAGCAGCTGGAAGAACAGCCCCACGAACCAGCTCGGGGTCGTCCCCGCGATGCGCTCCTCGGTGCTCGGGTAGTCGTCGACGTTGAGACCGCGCGACAGCGTGCACCCGTCGTACGACGTGGTCTCCTCGGGCGACAGCTGCGCGGAGCGGACCCCGGCGGCGATCTGAGAGAACAGATCGGTCGGGTTGCCGTTCTCGTACGTCGGCGGAGTCGCGTCGGCGAGGATGACGAAGGGGTTGGCCGCGAGGATCCACCAGACGCGATCGAACCGGGGCTGCTCGGAGACGTAGCTCGACTCCACGCACGGCAGCTCGTCGTAGCTCGGGCAATTCGGCGAGGTCGAGGGCGAACTCAGGTCGCACCCCAGGGGCACCGCGTTCCAATCGACGTCGCGACTGATCGTCGTCGTCTGCGTGCGCAGAGCAGCACCCCCGAGCCCGAACGCGATGAGCGTGCCCACCGTCAACGCCGCCACCAAGAGATACGTCGACGCGACCGAGAAGATCGGCCGGGCGATCACCGCGCTCAGCCCCACCCCGATCGCGGCCACGACGCCGACCTCGATGATCAGGATCAGCAGCGAGGTGACGATCGCTCCGGGGTTGAGCTCGCCGGCGAGGGTGGCCACGACGAGGAACGGCAGCGCCACGACGAGGAACGCCAGCCCCGAGATCCACGCGGCGAGGAACTTGCCGATCACGATCTCGCTCGTGGTGACCAGGGTGACCTGCACGGGCGCGAGGGTCGCGGCATCCCGATCGCCGTTCACCGCGCTCCCGCTCAAGGTGGGCGAGACCAACAGCGTGAGCAGCAGGACGAGCAAGATGACGAGCGAGAAGAACCACTCGCTGCCGCCCGTGGTCAGCGAGAACGCGGCGAACGAGAGGCTCAGCAGCGCCACCAGGATGACGGCGAAGATGCCGAGGAGCACGTACCACCCGACGGAGCGCACGCGCTGGCGCAGCTCGATGCCGATGATCGTGCGCAGACGATGCAGGTTCACGAGGTGCTCCCGTCGTCGGTGCGATCGGCATCCGTCACAGGATGCGCGGCGGGCGGCGCCCAGGAGCCGGGCGGAGAGGCATCTCGCGGCCCCGCCGGGCCATCGGGGAGGTCGGGTGTCGGAGGCGAGGCCTCGGCCCTCAGGTCGAGGAACGCGTGCTCGAGGTCGCCCACCGCCGGGGCGAACTCGACGATCGGGAGCCCCGCGCTCACGAGCGAGCGCAGCCCCGCGACCGCCGCCGCCTCGTCGGAGAAGGGCACGAGGACGTCGCGCCGGTCGACCCGCACCTCTTCGGCCGTCCGCCCGAGGGCGGCCGCGATGTCGCCGCGCACGGACTCGGTCGACCGAGCGAGGTCTGCGGCGACACGCACACGCCACACCCGCACGCGGGTCGCCGCGGCGGCGACGCGATCGGTGCCGACGGTCCGCCCGTCGACCATGAACACGGCGTCGTCCACGACCTCTTCGAGCTCGGACAGCACGTGGCTCGAGATGAGGATCGTGCGCCCCTCGCCCGCCAGCCGCCGCAGCAGCACGCGCAACGCGATGCGCGCCTGGGGGTCGAGGCCCGACGCCGGCTCATCGAGCAGCAGCACCCGGGGGCCGTGCACCAGAGCACGCGCGAGCGCCAGTCTCTGCTTCTGCCCGCGAGACAGCACGCGAGCGGGCGAGGCGGCGAGCGCACCGAGGTCGACGAGTTCCAGCAGGTGGTCGGCCCGTGCACGCGCATCCTCGCGCGACAGGTCGTACAGCTGCGCGGTGGCCACCAGCACCTCGCGCGAGGTGAGGCTCGGCCACGCGCCCAGGGAGTCCGGCATCCATCCGAGAAGGCGACGCGCGCCGGCCGGGTCGGAGACGGGGTCGATGCCGCCGATGCGCATCTCGCCCTCATCGGGCCGCAGGAGAGAAGCGAGCATGAGCATGAGGGTCGTCTTGCCCGACCCGTTGGGCCCGACGAGCCCGGTGACCCGGCCGGGCAGGGCCGTGAACGTCACCTGCTGCACGGCGTGCACCGCGCCGAAGGACCGTTTGACTCCTGCGACGTCGATACCGGCATCCATAGCCTCACCATAGAGGGAGCCCCCGACACCCCCGAGGGCCACCGACGTCGATCCCCCGTCCGTCCTCGGCGATTCCGCGGCGCGCCCGGGATTCGCGCGCGCTCACTGCCCGCGCGTGTCCTCGACGTGATTCAGGATGCCGCGAGCGCCCGCCCCAGGGCGTCGCCCGACGCCCACGCGGTGCGGACGGCGGCGCTGTCGCCCCACGCGTCCCCGCACGCGGAGAGCCCCGGCGAGCGGAAGAACGGCTGCCCGGTCGTTCCGGCGGGCCGGGCGAAGGTCCAGCGATGCGCGTGCGTCGACACCGGCTGGACGTCGATGCGCAGCAGCCGCCGGGTCGCCGCGAGCACCGGCGCGATCGCCGACTCGGGGTCGTCGAGGTGCTGTCGGGCGCGGTCCGCCGTGGTGTGGACGACCAGCACGGGGGCGTCGTCGCCGCGGCGATCGCCGTCGTCGGCGACGAAGGACACGTCCGCGTCGCCGTCGGCGAAGGCGCCGTGCAGGTCGGCATCCCACTGCCGTCGGTCCCACCGCAGGACGACGGCGATCACCGGTTCCCACTCCTGCGCCCCGCCGGGCGCCTCGCCGGTCAGCCGTGCCGCCTGCGGGGCCGGCATCGCCAGGACGACCTCGCCCGCATCCTCGCCGTCGACGCGGAACGGCGCCGCGCTCTCGACGACGCGCTCCGACGAGACGTCGAGGCCCTCGGCCAGGTCGAGGGCGAGCGAACGCAACCCGGCGGGAGCAGCCCACCGCATCGGTCCGGGCTTGCGCGTCCACCCGCCGTCGGCGTCGACCACTTGGAACGTATCGGTCCACGGCCGTGCGAGCTCGCGCTCCTCCCAATCGGCGACGACGTGCGCGAAGCCCTCGGCCTCGCCGACCACGAAGTACGAGGCTCCGAGGTCCACGGGTCGACCGTCGATCGTGCGGCTCGACAGACGCCCGCCCACCCGGCGCCCGCGATCGAGCACGCGGACCGAGCGACCCGCGTCCTGAACCGCCCGCGCGCACGCGAGGCCCGAGATCCCGCCGCCGACCACCGTCACATCCATCGTCATGCGGCCATCCTGTCGGCTGCGGGTACGCCGGGGGGTCGGGGTTGCGCGGGCCGGAACTCCTGAGGATCGTCGCCTCGACGCCATCCAGGAGCTGCAACGCCCGGCACGTGGGTCGGGCCTCAGGAGTTTCGCGCCGTCCCGAAGAACCCGACCCCCAGATCGGGATGATCTACGAACACCCCGTCGAGCCCGGCATCGCGCAGCACGGCCCACTCGCCTCGCCAGTCGCCGAACGCCCCCTCACCGCCCGGGCCGCGGAAGGCGGGCAGCAGGAAGGCGTTCTCGGGCCGACACGTCCAGGTGAACACCCGCAGGCCCCGATCCTGCGCCTCGCGCACGAACCGCGCCGGCCCCCGCGCGACGCCGCGCTCGTCGGGCGCGAGCACCGAGCGCTTGTCCGGGCTGATGCCCTGCACCTCGCCGGCGAGGACATCGAGACCCGCCGCGGTCCGCATCGAGGCGTACGAGGCGGCGTCCGCCCCGTCCCGCTCACGCAGATCCCACGGCGTCCCCTTCGCCTCGATCAGCTGCACGAGCGGAACCCGGATGCCGCGCTCTCGCAGCCGCGCCAGGACCAGGGGCTCGAACGACTCGATGACGAGCGCGTCCTCGGCATCCCGCCATCCCGCGGCGCGCAGCTCGGCGTCGACGAGCTCGGCCAGGTCGAACCCGAGTCGGGCGAACGATGCCGCGTGCTTGATCTCGAGCACCACCGCCACCCCGCCCTGCCGGGCGAGGTCGAGGACGTCGCGGAGGCGCAGCACGGGTTCGGAGTCGTCGTGCGCCGCGCTGTCGGGGCGGAGGGCGGGGATCCGCTCTCGGCACTGCAGCGTCCGCAGCTCATCCCACGTGAAATCCTCGACGAACCAGCCGGTCAGGTGCTCGCCGTCGACGACCTTCGAGGTTCGTCGCCCAGCGAACTCCGGTCGCGTCGACACGTCTGTGGTGCCCGAGATCTCGTTCTCGTGCCGCACGACCAGCACGCCGTCCTTCGAGGGGACGACGTCGGGCTCGACGGCATCCACCCCCTCCGCGATCGCCCGCAGATACGAGCTGCGGGAGTGCTCGGGCAGGTACCCGGGCGCACCGCGATGACCGATGACGAGAGGCACCTCGACACGCTAACGGCACCGCGTGAACAGCGAGTGCGCTCAGAGCAGAATCCCAGTCAGCACAAGGAATCCACCGCCCCGCTCGGCTAGTGTTGTCTGACAGCACGGTGCTGTGATCACCATCTTTGGAGTGTGAGTTCCCGTGGCCCTCAACAACCCGGCATTCAACAACCCGGCGTTCCAGGACCCTCGAGCCGGTGGCGCTAACACGCGCTACAGCCCGCCCCCGGCCGTCGATCCCGCCGCCGCCGCCTCGATCGAAGGCGCGTACGCCGCCCCGTCGGCGAGCGCCGTCGAGACCGGTCGCATGACGGTCGAAGACACCGTCATGAAGACCCTGGCGCTGTTCGGCATCCTCGTCGTCACCGCCGTCGTCGGCTGGATCTGGTCGATGGCCGGCGTCAGCGTCGCCAACCCGAACCCGAGCTTCGCCCCCACGCTCGTCGGAGGACTCGTCGGCTTCGTCCTGGCGATGGTCGCGACCTTCAAGAAGAAGCCCTCCGTCCCCGTCTTCATCGCCTACGCGGCGTTCGAGGGCCTGTTCGTCGGTGGCATCTCGGCTTACTTCGAGTTCATCTTCCCGGGCATCGTCCTCCAGGCCACTCTCGCCACGCTCTCCGTGGTCGGCGTGACCCTCGCCCTGTTCGCGAGCGGCAAGATCCGCGCCTCGGCCCGCGCCACCAAGATCTTCATGATCGCGATGGTCGGCTATCTGGTGTTCGCCCTCCTCAACGTGGGACTGATGCTCTTCAACGCCCCGATCGCTGGCGGCGCCTTCGGCCTTTACAGCATGAAGGTTGCGGGCATCCCGCTCGGCCTGATCATCGGCGTCTTCGTGGTCATCATGGCCGCGTACTCGCTGGTGCTCGACTTCGACCAGATCCAGCGCGGCGTCCGCAACGGCGCTGCCCGGGTCTACGGCTGGGTCGGCGCCTTCGGCATCATGGTCACCGTCGTGTGGCTGTACGTCGAGATCCTGCGCATGATCGCGATCCTGCGCGGCAACAACTGACGCACTCGCCGGACACGAAGGGCCGTCCCGTTTCGGGGCGGCCCTTCGTCGTGCAGGCCACACCCCCGCACTCCGGCCGCAAGGGGTGCGAATCCCGGATGCCGCGGCGCTAGCCTCGCGCCATGAGTCCCGCGAAGACGCCGCCCGAGATCCTCGATGTCGACGGCCACGAGGTACGCGTCACGAGCTCCGATCGCGTCGTCTTCCCCGAGCCGGGTCTGACCAAGCTCGACCTCGTGCGGTACTACCTCTCCGTCGCCGAGGGCGCCCTGCGCGGAGCGGGCGGGCGACCGATGGTGCTCAAGCGCTTCTCGAAGGGTCTCGACCAGGAGCCGTTTTTCCAGAAGCGCGTCCCCGAGAACCACCCCGACTTCATCGACACCGCGACCCTGCGCTACGCCTCGGGCACCTCCGCCGAAGAGACGGTGATCCGGGATGCCGCGGGCCTGGCCTGGGTCGTCAACCTCGGCTGCCTCGACCTGAACCCGCATCCCGTCCGCGCCGAAGACCTCGACCACCCCGACGAGCTGCGGGTCGACCTCGACCCGATGCCCGGCGTGGATTGGTCGCAGATCGTCGACGTCGCGTTCATCGCCCGCGATGTGCTCGAAGACCACGGTCTCGTCGGCTGGCCCAAGACCTCGGGCTCGCGCGGCCTCCACATCCTCGTGCGCATCCGCCCCGAGTGGGACTACACCGACGTCCGTCTCGCCGCCGAAACGCTCGCGCGCGAGGTCGAGAACCGCGCGCCGGGACTCGCGACCGCCCGCTGGTGGAAGGAGGAGCGCGGCGAGAGCGTGTTCGTGGACTTCAACCAGAACGCCAAGGACCGCACGGTCGCCTCGGCGTACTCGATCCGCGCGCTGCCGGATGCCCGCGTCTCGACTCCCCTCACATGGGACGAGGTCCGCGACCGTCGCCCCGAGGAGTTCACCGTGCTCACGGTGCCCGACCGGTTCCGCAGCATCGGAGACCCGCACGCGGGCATCGACGACGCCGCGGGGTCTCTCGACGCCCTTTTGTCCCTGGCGAAACAGCTCGGCCCCGCCGAGAAGCCTCCGCGGGAATCCGACGGTTCCGGACGCCGCGCCTCGACGATGCCGCTCGTCGAGGTCGCGCGCACCAAGACCAAGCCCGAGGCCCTCGACGCTCTCGAGACGTGGAAGCAGCGGCATCCGGAAGCGACATCGCAGCTTCACCCCGCCGATGTCCTCGTCGACGGCATGCGCGGGTCGAGCTCGCTCTGGTACCGGGTCCGCGTGAACCTCCAGCACGTTCCGGATGCCGAGCGCCCGGCGCAAGAAGATCTGATCGCCGACTACGACCCCTGGGCCGGCCGCTCCGCCCCCTGATCCAGCGTGAGCGAGGCGACCAGGTGGCGGCGGCCGTAGCGGTACGCCTCCTCGAGGTCACCGCCCAGGCGGAAGGCCCCCGCGAGCTCCATCGTCACGAACCCGGTCGCCCACGCGGTGAGCAGCCTCGCCGCTTCGAGCGCATGAGCCTCGCCCACGGCGATGGTCGTCGCGCGCAGTACCGGGGCGCTCGTGGCAGCGAGCCGGTCGGCATCGACCACCGTCGTGAACAGCAGGCGGAACGCCTCGGGCCGGCCGCGCCCGAACGCGCGGAAGGCGACCAGTAGGTCGTCTAGGCCTCTGGATGCCGCCTCGAGCCGTGCCGTCAGGTCGTCGGCCGCGGCCGCCCCGACGAGCCCGAGCAGGGCCTCGCGGTCGCGCACCCTCTTGTACAGCGAGGGAGCCTTGACCCCGACCGCCTGAGCGACGGCCTGCATCGTCACGGCGCCGGGTCCGCCCTCTTCGAGCAGTCGCGCGGCCGCCTCGACGATCTCCTCGAGCGACGTTCTCTCCGGTGTGGGCACGAACCCTCCTCATGGCTACGGATATAAGCTATCATGGCTAATTGTCATAGCGATCCAGAAAGGCACCCCGTGAGACTCGCGCCATCGCTCCACCGCATCGGTAACGACATCGTCGCCTCGTACCTCATCGTCGCCCCCGAGGGCATCACCCTCGTCGACGCCGGCCTCCCCGGCATGTACGCCGACCTTCGCGCGGAGGTGGACGCGATCGGCCGGTCGCTCGACGACATCCGCGGCGTCATCCTCACCCACGGCGACAGCGACCACGTGGGCTTCGCCGAGCGCCTCCGCCGCGAGCGCGGCGTGCCCGTCTTCGTGCACGCCGCCGACGCCGATCGCGCCCGCGGCGGCGACAAGCCCAAGAGTGCGATGGGCCCGTTCCGCCTCGGCCCGCTGCTGCGCTTCGCCGCCTTCGGCATCCGCAAGGGCATGCGCCCGCAGTGGCTGACCGAGGTGCGAGAGGTCGCCGACGGCGAGACCCTCGACCTGCCCGGGAGCCCCCGCATCGTCGGCATGCCCGGCCACTCCCCCGGCAGCGTCGCGGTCTTCTCCCCCGCGGTGCGCGCCGTGTTCGTCGGCGACGCCCTTACGACACGCCACGTCCTCACCGGTCGCACCGGACCCGGACCCGCGCCCTTCACCGACGACCCGACCGAGGCGCTCGCCTCGCTCGATCGCATCGCGGGACTGGATGCCGACTGGGTCCTGCCCGGCCACGGTCCGGCCTTCCGCGGTTCTCCGGCGGATGCGGCGGATGCGGTGCGGACGGTCGCGCGCGGCTGAGCCGGCGCGGACCATGTCGGTCGGAGCAGACGCGCCGCCCTCCATCGACGGCCCGGGGGAGGCACTTTCCCCATCGATCGTGTCGGGGGCGTGGGCGCCGAGTGGGTGCTGCCCGGCGTACCGCGGCTCTCCGGCCGATGCGGCAACGCGGTGCGCAAGGTCGCGCGGCTGTCGCGGACGCCCGGCGTCAGCGCCGGCGCGGCCTCCCCAGCACCTCGCGTGCGGCCGCGGCGAGCGTGCGCATCGCGCGCGCCGGGCCCACGGCCTCCGCCGCGTGCCGCGCCTCGGCCGTGAGACTCTCGCGCAGCCCGTCGTCCGTGAGCACCCTCCGCAGCGCGTCGACCAGAGCGTCGTCATCACCGTCCGGAACCAGGACGCCCCCACCCGACGCGAGCATGTCGCGCGGGCCGTACCGGATGTCCCACGCCACCACCGGCGTGCCGTGCGCGAGCGCTTCGGCGAGGGCGAGCCCCTGCCCCTCGAAAGCGGACGTCGTGAGGTACACCGCCGCACGGTCGAGCACGGCGCCCGGGTCGGTGGTCAGCCCGGGCAGCGAGACGGCGTGCTCGAGTCCGCGCTCGGCGACGAGGGCCTCGAGCGCCCCGCGCTGCGCCCCCTCGCCCCAGAGCTCGAGTCGGGCGTCCGGCACGTCGGCGAGAACGCGCGCGAAGGCCTCGATCGCCCGGTCGAGCCGTTTGCCGGGGGCGAGCCGCCCCAGCACCACGACAAGGCCACTCTTGCGCTGCGACGCCGGCACCACGGCATCCGAAGCCTCCACCCCGTGCGGTGCGACCACGTCGTTCGCGGCAGTGCCGAAGCGCGCCCGCACGTCGTCGCGTTGGTACGCGGTCGGCCACAGCACGGCGTCGAATCGCGGTGAGATCTCGAACCATCGCGTCCACAGAGGGTTCAGCTCGGAGTCGGCCTGGAACGGCGGCTCGAGATGGATCGTGTGCACGGTGTGCACGATCCGCACGGCGTCGTCGCCCCAGCTCGCGATGAGCTCGCCGAGCTGCCTGGACTCGCAGATGACGACGATGGGTCGGTCGTTCTCGGCGCGGAGCCGATCGGCCAGGTCGGTCAGCCACGCGCGGTACAGCGCCCCGAATCCGTCGATCACGCCGACGGCTTCGCCCGCGGCATCCCGGATCACGATCGGCGCGGTCGTGAGGTGCCAGTCGGGGTCGATGACCACGGGCAGCTCGACCGCTCCCCCGGCCACGCTTCGGTACTCGAGCGCCGGATCGGCGTCGCCCGCGTGCGCCACTTCGCGCAGCCATCCCGCGGCTCCCCCGTCGGCGTCGACGGCCTCGTCGAACAGGTTGCGAAAGATTCCGGATGCCGAGGCCGCCCCCCGCTCGACGAAGGTCGCGCGCTGCGCGGAGTGGGCGTCGGCGTCACCGGGGTCGACGGTCAGCAGCAGCGGTTCCGCACCGGCTTCCGCCATCTGTCGCGCACGCGCGAGGGTCGCGATCGTGTATCCGCCGTCGAGGTCGGGGATCAGCCGGCTCGACAGGATGAGGTACCACGCGTCGGGGAAGTCGCCGGAAGTCACGCCCTCATCTTCCCCCACCCGCCGCGCGCCCCGCGGCATGCCGGAGCCGCGGTCGCCCCGACGTGCGCATCGGGGCGCGGGCGGTGGCCCCGGGGCGCCGCCCGTGCAGTTGCCGACATCGCCGGGGCGCCGAGCGTGGCCCCGGGGCGCCAGACGTGGCCCCGGGGCCACCTATGAACGTGGTTCGGGGCGCATCCCGTCGTTCGGGGCGCATTTCTTTCCCCCCGAACGAGAAATCCCGCCCCGATCCCCACAGCCCGGGCAGGCGGAGCGCGCACCTCGCCGCGCACGCGAGGCGAAGTGGCACGCCCTCCTGAGTCGATCGGGGCCGGGGCCCCGCTCTCGACTCAGGAGGGCGTGTCACGTAGCCGGGAGTCAGCAGCGACGTACGTCGCGACCGACACCCCGGCTCACTCCCACTCGATCGTCCCCGGCGGCTTCGACGTCACGTCGAGAACCACGCGGTTGACGTCGCGTACTTCGTTGGTGATGCGGTTCGAGATCTTCGACAGCACGTCGTAGGGCAGGCGCGTCCAGTCGGCGGTCATCGCGTCTTCGCTCGAGACGGGGCGCAGCACGATGGGGTGGCCGTAGGTGCGGCCGTCGCCCTGCACGCCGACCGAGCGCACGTCGGCGAGTAGCACGACGGGGCACTGCCAGATCTCGTTGTCGAGGCCTGCCTTGGTCAGCTCGGCGCGCGCGATGGCGTCGGCCTCACGCAGGATCTCGAGACGGTCAGCGGTGACCTCACCCACGATGCGGATGCCAAGGCCGGGCCCCGGAAAGGGCTGGCGGCCGACGATCGCTTCGGGCAGTCCGAGTTCGCGCCCGATGGCGCGCACCTCGTCCTTGAAGAGGGTGCGCAGCGGCTCGACGAGCTCGAACTGCAGGTCTTCGGGCAGGCCACCGACGTTGTGGTGGCTCTTGATGTTGGCGGTACCGGCTCCGCCGCCCGATTCGACGACGTCGGGGTAGAGGGTTCCCTGCACGAGGAAGCGCACCTGCTCGCCCTCGGCCTTCGCCTCGGCGACGAGGTCGGCCTGCACCTTCTCGAACGCGCGGATGAACTCGCGGCCGATGATCTTGCGCTTCTGCTCGGGGTCGCTGACACCGGCGAGGGCGTTCAGGAACGTCTCGCGCGCGTCGACGGTGATGAGCTTCACGCCGGTCGAGGCGACGTAGTCGTTCTCGACCTGTTCGCGCTCGCCCTGGCGGAGCAGCCCGTGGTCGACGAACACGGCGATGAGCTGGTCGCCGACGGCCTCGTGGACGAGAGCGGTCGACACGGCGGAGTCGACGCCGCCGGACAACGCCGAGATGACCCGGCTGCTACCGACCTGCTGGCGGATGCGCTCCACCTGCTCGGCGATGACGTTTCCGCTGTTCCAGTCGGCCGGGAGTCCTGCAGCCTTGTGAAGGAAGTTCTCGAGCACGTGCTGACCGTGGTCGGAGTGCTTGACCTCGGGGTGCCACTGCACGCCGTACATGCGGCGCGCGTCGTTCGCGAACGCGGCGACGGGGGTGTGCGCCGTGCGGGCGAGAACCTCGAAGCCCTCGGGGGCGCGCGAGACCTGGTCGCCGTGGCTCATCCACACGTTCTGCTCGGCGGGCTGACCCTCCAGCAGCGTGCCCTCGGTGACGACCGTGGCATCCGTCGCTCCGTACTCGCGGAGGCCCGTGTTCGCCACCTCTCCGCCGAGTGCTTTCGCCATGACCTGGAAGCCGTAGCAGATACCGAGGGTCGGGACGTCGAGGTCGAAGACGCCGGAGTCGAGGCTCGGGGCTCCCTCTTCGTACACCGACGAGGGGCCACCCGACAGGATGATGCCCACGGGGTTCTTCGCCGCGATCTCTTCCGCCGATGCGGTGTGCGGGACGATCTCGCTGTACACGCCGGCCTCGCGCACGCGGCGCGCGATCAGCTGAGCGTACTGGGCGCCGAAGTCGACGACGAGGACGGGGCGCTGGGACGTTTCGGTTTGTTCGGTCACCGGTTGCCTTCCGGGGCGGGAACGGGAGCGGAGGCCTTCGCGGCCTCACGCTCGGCGAGGTAGGCGCGCACGCGACGGGCGGTGCGCACCTCGAGGATGAAGGAGAGGAACGGCACCACGCCACCGAGGGCGAGGAAGACGAACCGACGGAACGGCCACCGCATGAGGCTCCACACGCGGAAGCACGAGATGAGGTAGACGACGTAGAACCAGCCGTGGACCACCAGGATCGCCAGCGAGATGTTCACACCGTCGCCGGTCGACAAGATCGAACACCCGTTGCCGCCCGGAACGAAGAGCGAGAACCACTGGCAGTCGGGGCCGGGCACGGCATCCGCGAACCACAGGAAGCCACCGGATCCGCCGAGGAACAGCTCCACGTGAATGGGCGTGTACTTCAGGATCATCTCGGCGACCAGCAGAAGCAGGCCGACACCCGTGATGATCGAGCAGATCTGGTAGAACTTCAGGGCTCCGCGGATCGCCGGGAAAGAGGCGAGCTTGGGGGCGCGGGGCATGGAGGCCAGTCTAGTCGCGGGATTCCGCGGCTCCCGCCGGACTGCTCGACGCGGAGCTTTCCGCGACGGCCTCGGCCTGTTCGTCCTCGAGATCCTCGACCTCTTTCTCCCACGCGTCGCGCGCGAGGCGGTACCAGAGGTAGAGCGCGAAGCCGGCGAAGATGGCCCACTCGGCGGCGTAGAAGATGTTCAGCCAGTTGACCCGCGAGCGTTCGTCGGGCGCTGGGGAGGTGATGGCGTCGAGGGGGCCGATCGCCGTCTGCGAGGCGATGTACTGGCGGTAGACGTCGAGGTTCTGGGTGTCGTGCCACCGGCCCAGCAGCATGGCGGGCGACATCTTCACAAGCGTGAGGGGGTCGGCATTCGCCGGCGGTATCGACGCCCCTTCGTCGGAGATGAGACGTCCCGTCACGTCCACGACCGCTGTCGGGTCCGCTTCGGCCTGGGCGCGCAGCTCGTCGGCGGCGGCGTTGGCCTCATCGAGGCTGCTCGTCCATCCGGTCGCGACGGCGATCGACGTCGGTGTGGTCGTCCCCGAAACGCGCAGCTGACCGGTCACCCAGTAGCCCTGCACGTCGTTGTTGAAGCGCGACGAGACGACGATGAAATCGGATGCCACCCACGTGCCGCTCGTCTCGACCCGCTGACCGACGAGAGGTTCCGGCAGGTAGTCGCCCGGCTTCACGACGTCGGCGAGAGGTTGCACGACCTCGGTCAGCCCCGGCTCGGGAGGAGAGGTGTCGACCGCGCGACCGAGCTGCCACTGCCCGAGCCAGGCGAGCACGCCCGCGACGACGAGCGAGAACGCGAGAAGCGCGATCCAGCGTGGCCGCAGCATGACCTCCCGCAGCGTCGGCGGGAAGATCTGCGGCGGTGCCGGCTCGGTCGTGGGGGTGGAGGTCATGGGGCTTTCGTGATTAGTGCCCGTAGGGGGCGACGACGACCTCGACGCGCTGGAACTCCTTGAGGTCGGAGTATCCCGTGGTGGCCATCGACTTCTTGAGCGCACCGATGAGGTTGGCGGTGCCGTCGGCGACGGGGGCGGGGCCGTAGAGGACCTGCTCGAGAGGACCCACGCAGTCGACCTCGACCCGGCGTCCGCGGGGAAGCTCGGGGTGGTGGGCCTCGGGACCCCAGTGGTACCCGCGCCCGGGGGCGTCGGTGGCGCGGGCCAGCGCGACACCGAGCATGACGGCGTCGGCACCCATGGCGAGGGCCTTCACGATGTCACCCGAGGTGCCCACGCCGCCGTCGGCGATGACGTGCACGTAGCGTCCGCCCGACTCGTCGAGGTAGTCGCGTCGGGCCCCGGCCACGTCGGCCACGGCCGTGGCCATGGGCGCGTGCAGCCCGAGCGTTGCGCGCGTCGTCGAGGCGGCGCCGCCGCCGAAGCCGACCAGCACGCCCGCGGCACCGGTGCGCATGAGGTGGAGGGCCGCCGTGTAGGTGGCGGCGCCGCCCACGATGACGGGGACGTCGAGGTCGTAGATGAACTTCTTGAGGTTGAGGGGCTCGGCCACCTTCGACACGTGCTCCGCCGACACGGTGGTGCCGCGGATGACGAAGAGGTCGACGCCCGCGGCGACGACGGTCTCGTACAGGTCGTTCGTGCGCTGCGGGGTGAGGGCCCCGGCGACGGTGACGCCCGCGGCGCGCACCTCGGCGAGGCGGTCGCGCACGAGCTCGGGTTTGATCGGCTCGGAGTACAGCTGCTGCATGCGGCGCGTGGCGTCGGCCTCGGGCAGCGTCGCGATCTCGGCCAGCAGCGGCTCGGGGTCGTCGTAGCGCGTCCACAGGCCCTCGAGGTCGAGGACGCCGAGCCCACCCAGGCGCCCGAGCTCGATCGCGGTGCGCGGGCTGACCACGGAGTCCATGGGCGCACCGAGCACCGGGATCTCGAACGGGAACGCGTCGATGGTCCACGCGGTCGAGACGTCTTCGGGGTTGCGCGTGCGCCGCGACGGCACGACGGCGATGTCGTCGAAGGTGTACGCGCGGCGGGCGCGCTTGGCGCGGCCGAGATCGATCTCCATGGTCACCCGACCAGCCTACCCGCGCCCTCCGACATCGCCGTCGGCCGCGTCGGACTCCCCCGCAGACGCAGAGGGAGGCGACAACGGGTCGTCCGATCCCCGCAGGAGTCGCGTGAGAAGGCCGTCGAAGGCGAACAGCAGGAAGCCGATCGAGCCGAGTACCGGGCTCAGCACCATCGCCGCGGCGCTCAGGATGACCGCGCTGAGGCTCGCGCGGCCCAGTCGCCGCGCATCGTCCCGCGTCAGGTCGGCGATCGCGCCCGAGCGCACGGCCCAGGCCCACTGCAGCCACCCCATCACGATCGCGAGGAAGAAGTTCACAGGGAGCAGAACGCGCCCCAGCAGCAGGTCGGAGTGCGAGGTGTCCAACGACGACGTGAAGGGCACGAGCACCACCAGCAGCAGCCGGATGTTGTTGATCCACATGCCGGTGTCGTCGATGCGCACGATCCACTCGAACTGCCGCACGTGGGTCATCCACATCACGCACAGGATGAGGAAGCTGATGACGAACGAGAACAGCGGGTGCGCGAGATCGAGAAGCCCGCGGGCGAGTTCGTCGTCGGTGGTGGGCGAGCCCAGCGACTGGTCGGTGAGCCCCAGCACGAGCAGCGTCGCCGCGATGGCGAAGACGCCGTCGGTGAACGCCTCGGTCCGCCGCGCCGACATCGACGCCGCCGGGTGACTGCGCCGTCGGATCATGCGCACAGCGTAGCCGCGCCCATCCGGCGCGTCACCGCGCCCGCACGACCCGTTTCTCGTCCCACACGGGCTCCGCCGCCTCGTACACCTCCCCGTCCGAGCCGAACACGACGAACCGGTCGAACGACCGCGCGAACCACCGATCGTGCGTGACGGCGAGGACGGTGCCCTCGAACCGCGACAGCGCGTCCTCCAGCGCCTCGGCCGAGGCGAGGTCGAGGTTGTCCGTCGGCTCGTCGAGCAACAGGAGTGTCGTGCCCGAGAGCTCCAGCAGCAGCACCTGGAACCGCGCCTGCTGCCCGCCGCTCAACGTGTCGAACGCCTGCTGGGCCTGCGCGATGAGGCCGTAGCGATCGAGCGCCGAGCTCGCGGCATCCCTCGGCATCCCCGCCCGGTTGTCGTCACCGCGATGAAGCAGGTCCAAGAGGGTTCTCCCGACGAACTCCGGATGCCGATGCGTCTGGGCGAACCACCCGGGGACGACCCGGGCGCCCAGGATGGCGCGACCGGAGTGGGCGACCCGATCGAGCCCGGCGCCCACGGTGGTGACGTGCCCGAGACGCGCGTCGGGGTCGGTGCCTCCGCCGGCGAGAAGACGCAGGAAGTGGGATTTGCCCGACCCGTTCGAGCCGAGCACGGCGACGCGATCGCCGAACCACACCTCGAGGTCGAACGGCTTCATGAGCCCGGACAGCTCGAGCCGCTCCGTCACCACCGCGCGCTTGCCCGTGCGCGCTCCGCGGAGGCGCAGCTGCAGATCCTGCTCGGGCGGGCGCTCCTCGGGCGGTCCGGCCTGCTCGAACTTCGACAGGCGCGTGACCGCCGCCTGGTAGCGCGAGGCGAAGCCGTCGTTGGCGGCCGCGGCCACCTTCATGCGGGCGACCAGCGCGCGCAGCTTCTCGTGCTCCTCGTCCCAGCGGCGACGCAGTTCCTCCAGGCGGGCCATGCGGTCCTCCCGCGCGGCGCCATACGTGCCGAATCCCCCGCCGTGCACCCACGCGGTGCTGCCCGCGGATCCCCTCTCGAGGGTGACGATGCGGTCGGCGGCGCGGGCGAGCAGTTCGCGGTCGTGCGAGACGAGCAGCACGGTCTTGGCCGTGGCTCGCAACTGCTCCTCGAGCCAGCGCTTGCCGGGCACGTCGAGGTAGTTGTCGGGCTCGTCGAGCAGGAGCACGTCGTCGGGTCCGCGCAGCAGGGCCTCCAGGGCGAGCCTCTTCTGCTCGCCGCCCGACAGCGTCGACAGGTCGCGGAACCGCGCCCGCTCGTACGGCAGCCCGAGGGCGGCCGTCGTGCAGGTGTCCCAGACCGTCTCGTGCTCGTATCCGCCCGCGTCGGCGTAGTCGGCGAGCGCCGAGGCATACCGCAGCTGGGTGTCGAGGTCGTCGCGCTCGATGAGGGCGTCCTCGGACGCCTCAAGTTCGATCGCCGCACGCCGGATGCGGGACGGCGAGACGGACACGAGGAGGTCGTGGACGCTCTCTTCGTCGCGCCCGTGCCCGACGAACTGGTCCATCACTCCGAGCGAGCCACCCATCGACACGACACCGCCATGCGCCTTCTCGTCACCGCGGATGATGCGCAGCAGCGTCGTCTTCCCCGCGCCGTTGGGACCGACCAGAGCGGTCGTCACCCCCTCGCCGACGCGGAACGTCACCTCGTCGAGCAGGGGCCTGCCGTCGGGCAGCGTGAACGAGAGGGCGGCGAGGTCGAGGTATCCCATGGCGAATTCCGGGTCGGCCGCTCGTGGCGGCGGAGGCGACGTGCGGATGCCCACGGCAGTCCCCCGTCGGCCCGCGGCTGGCGAGCCGGCCAGCTTATCGGCATCCGGATGCCGTGTCCCCAGCGACCACCCAGGCTTCGGGCGCTACCGCCGAGGAGCCGCGGCGAAACGACGACGGGCCGGGCAATCGCCTGCCCGGCCCGTTCGTGGGGAACGCCTACTTCTTGTAGTTCGGCGCTTCGACGACGATCTGCACGTCGTGCGGGTGCGACTCCTTGAGTCCCGCCGAGGTGATGCGGACGAACTTGCCCTTGGTCTTGAGCTCCTCGACCGTGCGAGCGCCGACGTAGAACATCGACTGACGCAGCCCGCCGATGAGCTGGTAGGCCACGGCCGCCACGGGGCCGCGGTAGGGCACCTGGCCCTCGATGCCCTCGGGGATCAGCTTGTCGTCGCTGGGGACGTCGGCCTGGAAGTAGCGGTCCTTCGAGTACGAGGTCTTCTTGCCGCGCGTCTGCAGCGCACCGAGCGAGCCCATCCCGCGGTACTGCTTGAACTGCTTGCCGCCCTGGAAGACGATCTCGCCCGGCGACTCGTCGGTTCCGGCGAGGAGCGAGCCCAGCATGACGGTGTCGGCGCCCGCCACGAGGGCCTTGGCGATGTCGCCCGAGTACTGCAGGCCGCCGTCGGCGATCACGGGCACGCCCGCGGGGATCGCCGCCTTCGCCGCCTCGTAGATCGCGGTGACCTGCGGCACGCCGACGCCGGCGACGACGCGGGTGGTGCAGATGGAGCCCGGTCCGACGCCGACCTTCACGGCATCCACCCCCGCGTCGATGAGCGCCTGGGCGCCCTCGCGCGTCGCGACGTTGCCGCCGATGACGTCGACGTGGTCGAAGGTGGAGTCGGCCTTCAGGCGACGCACGATGTCGATCACGCCGGCCGACTGCCCGTTCGCGGTGTCGACCACGAGCACGTCGACGCCCGCGTCGCGCAGGGCCTCGGCGCGCTGCCACGCGTCGCCGAAGAAGCCGATCGCCGCGCCCACGCGCAGGCGCCCCTGCTCGTCCTTGGTGGCGAGCGGGTACTTCTCGCTCTTGTCGAAGTCCTTGATGGTGATGAGGCCGGCGAGCTTGCCGTCGTCGTCGACGAGCGGGAGCTTCTCGACGCGGTGCTTGGCGAAGGTCGCGATGACGTCGTTGGCGTGGATGCCGACGTGCCCGGTGATCAGACCGTCCTTGGTCATGACGTCCTTGACCTTGGTGGTCTGACGCTCGAAGCCCGAGACGAAGCGCATGTCGCGGTTGGTGATGATGCCGACCAGCACGCCGTCGGGGTCGACCACCGGCAGACCCGAGATGCGGTACTGCGCGCACATCGCGTCGACCTCGGCCACCGTGGCATCCGGGTTCGTGGTGATGGGGTTCGAGACCATGCCCGACTCGCTGCGCTTGACCTGGTCGACGATGCCGGCCTGGTCCTCGATCGAGAGGTTGCGGTGCACGATGCCGATACCGCCCTGGCGCGCGATCGCGATCGCCATGCGCGCTTCGGTGACGGTGTCCATCGCGCTCGAGAGCAGGGGCGTCGCCACCGTGATGCGGCGGCTCAGACGCGACGACGTGTCGGCCTCGCTCGGGATGACGTCGGTGTGGCCGGGAAGCAGCAACACGTCGTCGTAAGTCAGTCCGATGAATCCGAACGGGTCGTGCTGCTCCATGAATCCTCCTGCGCGCGCGGCGCCTGCTCGAAAAGGGACGTCGTCGGCTGGGGCGCGTGCGAGGCGCTCCGCCTGAAAGTGTAAGCGCCGGAGGGGCGTCTTTTCTTCCCCGCCCGCGCGGTATACCCCACCCTGCGCTCTTCCCTCTACCCCCGTTCCGCATTCTCGACGGCGCCGGAAATGCGCAACGCACAGCGAATCCATCGCATCCAGGTATCGTTCTCGCATCGACTGCTGCGATGGAAACAACGCGGCAATATTCCCGGACTACGGTGTCCGGGCGGCGACGGTCCACGTCGTCGAACGACCAGGAGGTTTCGTGACCACTCGGCAAGCATCCCCACGGATGCCTCGCCGTCGACGCTCGATCTTGACGCTGTTGTCAGGACTCTTCGCTGCCGCCCTGGTGCTCGGGTTCGCCCCGGCATCGACGGCAGCCGTCAACGATGAGGATCTTCCCTATTCGATCACGGTGAACGTGCGCTCCGAAGGTGAGCCCGTCGCTCAAGCGAAGGTGACCGCCACAGACGGTTCCTTCACCGGCGAGGCCACAACGGACGAGCGCGGTCGCGCGACGATCAAGGTCCCCACGAAAGAGGGGGCGTGGACGGTCGACCTCGACCGCAACTCGCTCCCCTCGGGAGTCACCGTCCCCGACGGGCAGGAGTTCGAGCGGCAGGTGCAGTTCGGCAGCTCCAGCACCGTCTCGAGCAACTTCACCCTCGGCGCCGCAGAGCGTCAGACGGTCGGCTTCATGGACCAGCTGCTCTCTCGCACGGTGAACGGCCTGAACTTCGGCCTCATGCTCGCCCTCGCCGCGATCGGCCTCTCCCTCGTGTTCGGCACGACGGGCCTGTCGAACTTCGCGCACGGCGAGATGGTGACCTTCGGCGCCATCGCCGCCCTCTTCCTGAGCGCCGGCACCGGGTGGTCGATCTGGATCGCCATCCCGCTCGCGGTGATCCTCTCGGGGGTCTTCGGACTCGCGATGGATGCCGGGATCTGGCGGCCCCTCCGGCGCAAGGGCCTCGGCATCGTCCAGCTCATGATCGTCTCGATCGGTCTCTCGCTCGCGCTGCGCTATATCTTCCAGATCTTCATCGGTGGTGGCACGCAGCAGCTCCCGGGGGCGTCGAGCGACATCATCCCGGGCCTCGGGTCGATCCGCATCAGCGTCACCGACCTGACCAGCATGGGCATCTCGATCGTCGTCATCGCGGCGTTCGCGTGGTTCCTCACGCGCACGCGACTGGGTCGCGCCACGCGCGCGGTGTCGGACAACCCGTCGCTGGCCGCTGCGAGCGGCATCGACGTCGACAACGTCGTGCGCATGGTCTGGATCCTGTCATCGGCGCTGGCCGGTCTCGCGGGCGTCCTGTGGGCCTACTTCCGCCCCGGCATCCGCTGGGACATGGGTTCCGGCATCCTGCTTCTCATGTTCGCCGCCGTCGTGCTCGGCGGACTCGGTACCGCGTTCGGAGCCCTCATCGGCTCGATCGTGGTCGGCCTCCTCGTCGAGGTGTCCACCCTGTGGATCCCCTCCGACATGAAGTATGTGGGCGCCCTCGTCGTGCTCATCGTCATCCTCCTCTTCCGGCCGCAGGGCATCCTCGGCCGCCGAGAGCGAATCGGGTAGGTAAACCATGGACTTCCTGCAGATCCTCTCGAACACGGCCTCGCAGATCCTCGCGCCGGCCACGTTCGGTTACGCCCTCGCCGCCATCGGCCTGTCGATGCACTTCGGCTTCGCCGGCCTCCTCAACATGGGCGTCGCCGGCTTCATGGCCATCGGCGCGTACGGCTTCGCGATCTCGATCCTGACGTTCGGTCTCGCGTGGCCGATCGCGGCCCTGATCGGTTTCGCCGCCGCCGTCGTGTTCGCGCTCATCATGGGCATCCCGACGCTGCGACTGCGAGGCGACTACCTCGCCATCGTCACGATCGCGGCCGCCGAGATCCTCCGTCTGGTGTTCCTGACCTCGACCTTCCGCGGCGTCACGGGCTCGGCCGACGGTCTGTTCAACTTCCAGTCCGGCTGGCGCGGCGAGAACAACCCGCTCCCCGCGGGCGACTACGGCTTCGGCCCGTGGACCTACAACGCCAACCGGTGGTACGTCATCATCCTCGGCCTGCTCGCCGTCGTGGTCGCCGTGCTCCTGGTCTGGATGCTCATGCGCAGCCCCTGGGGTCGTGTCATCCGCGGCATCCGAGAGGACGAGGACGCCGTGCGCGCGCTCGGCAAGAACGTCTTCGCCTTCAAGATGCAGGCGCTCGTCATCGGTGGCGTGATCATCGCGGCGGGCGGCATCATCACCGCGATGGACACGAACGTGAACCCGAACGTGTACGTCACGTCGCAGACGTTCTTCGTCTACACGGCGTTGCTCCTCGGTGGGGCCGCGACGATCTTCGGCCCGGTGCTCGGCGCGGTGCTGTTCTGGGTCGTGCGCGCGTTCCTGTCGAACCTGCTGCCGGCGCTGTCCTCGATCGGACTGCTGCCGTTCCTCACCGCCGACCAGTCCCAGATGCTCGTCTTCGTCATCGTCGGCGTCGCGCTCATGCTGCTCGTGATCTTCCGCCCCCAGGGAATCCTGGGCAGCAAGAAGGAGATGACCTTTGTCCGATGAGTCCACGCCGGTCGTGCCCAGCGCTCCCGCGCAACGGGTGAAGGCGACCGGACTGCACAAGGGCGAGATCGCCCCCGGCGTCGCCAAAGTCGATCCGATCATCGTCGCCGACAACGTCCGTCGCGACTTCGGCGGCAACACCGCCGTCGACGTGAAGCACCTCGAGATCCCGCGCAACGCCATCACGGCGCTGATCGGGCCCAACGGTGCGGGCAAGACGACGCTGTTCAACCTGCTCACCGGTTTCGACAAGCCCAACAGCGGCCAGTGGTCGTTCGACGGTCGCAACCTCGCCGGTATCCCCGCGTTCAAGGCGGCCCGGATGGGCCAGGTCCGTACGTTCCAGCTCACCAAGGCGCTGGGCCTTCTGACCGTGCTCGAGAACATGAAGCTGGGCGCCACGAAGCAGAAGGGCGAGAGCCTGCTCTCGAGCATCCTCCCCTTCGTCTGGCGCAAGCAGGAGACCGCCAACGACGAGAAGGCGCGCGATCTGCTGAAGCGGTTCAAGCTCGACTCCAAGGAGACGGACTTCGCCGCGTCGCTCTCGGGCGGTCAGCGCAAGCTCCTCGAGATGGCGCGAGCGCTCATGAGCGACCCGACGCTGGTCATGCTCGACGAGCCGATGGCCGGGGTCAACCCGGCGCTGACGCAGTCGCTGCTCGACCACATCCTCGACCTGAAGGATCTCGGGATGACCGTGCTCTTCGTCGAGCACGACATGCACATGGTCCGCCACATCGCCGACTGGGTCGTGGTGATGGCCGAGGGCAAGATCGTCGCCGAGGGACCGCCCGACACCGTCATGAAGGACCAGGCCGTGATCGACGCCTACCTCGGAGCCCATCAGGACGTCGACCTCGGCGTCGTCACGGGTCGCCACGAGGGGACGGTCGATTCGGCCGCCGCCGCCGAGCTGCTCGAGACCGCTCAGCAGGTCGACGCCGCGATCGACAACGAGTCGTCGCACGAGAAGGAGGACGGTCGATGACCGCCAACGTTGTCGAGCTCCGCGACGTTCACGCCGGCTACCTGCCGGGCGTGAACATCCTCAACGGCGCCAACCTCACCGCCGCTCCCGGCGAGCTGATCGGCATCATCGGCCCCAACGGCGCCGGCAAGTCCACGATGCTCAAGGCGATCTTCGGTCAGGTGAAGGTGCGCTCGGGCTCGGTCCTGCTGCAGGGCGAGGAGATCACGGGGCTGCGGGCGAACAAGCTCGTCGCGAAGGGCGTCGGGTTCGTCCCCCAGACGAACAACGTCTTCCCGAGCCTCACGATCGCCGAGAACCTGCAGATGGGTCTCTACCAGCGGCCGAAGGGGTTCAACGAGCGCGTCGACTTCGTCACGAGCATCTTCCCCGACCTCGCCAAGCGCCTGAAGCAGCGGGCGGGATCGCTGTCGGGCGGTGAGCGCCAGATGGTCGCCATGGGCCGCGCGCTCATGATGGACCCGAAGGTGCTGCTGCTCGACGAGCCGTCGGCCGGTCTCTCTCCCGTCCGTCAGGACGAGGCGTTCATCCGCGTCTCCGAGATCAACAAGGCCGGCGTGACCTGCATCATGGTGGAGCAGAACGCCCGCCGCTGCCTGCAGATCTGCGACCGCGGCTACGTGCTCGACCAGGGCCGTGACGCCTACACGGGCACGGGCCGCGAGCTCATGGACGACCCGGCCGTGATCGGTCTGTACCTGGGCACGCTCGGCACCTGAGCCGCGCTCCCGCCGGAAGGCCCGAGCCCCCTGGGGCTCGGGCCTTCTTCGTTCGGTGAGGCTGCGCTCCCCCGCCCCTGCCGACGAGCAGCGCACCCGTGCACCCGATGCGGCCGCGGGCTCCGCCATCCGCTTCCGTCGACGAGCCGACTCGCGCATCCGCCCGTCGCGCGGTGAACCCGGCCACCCGCCCCGCCGAAGAGCGGCGCGCTCGTCCGTCCGTCGCGGCCTCGGGCTCCGGCATCCCTCCCCCGCCCGTCCGACTCGACACCGGCGTCGAGCCCGCGGAACCCGGATCGCGCCGTCCGCGTCCTACGACCCCCGTCGGTGACCGATCCGGGAAGCCCCGACGCCCTACCGATGGGCGCGTCCCTCGTCCGCGGGTCCTTTCCGGATGCCGCGACGTCCCGCCCCCGTTCCGCCCCTCGCCCGCGGGTCCGCTGCAGACCCCACCCACGCCCGGGAACGGCCCTCGGCGCCGCTGCGCGCACGACAAGAGGCCCCGGGACCGAAGTCCCGGGGCCTCTCAGAGGGAACCGATCAACCGGCGCGGAGCCAGCTGTAGTTGTTGTCGTCGCCGTACTCGAAGACACCGATGGTGGCCTGCGTCGGGTCGCCCACGTCGTTGAACGTGATCGGGCCCGAGACGCCGTCGTAGTCGGCTTCGCCGCCGCCGACGATGATGTCGGCGCACTGGGCGTAGCTGGTGCACTTCGTGCCGTTGCCCGAACCGCCCGAGACCGCCTGCATGTTCGCGGCCACGTCGGGACCGGCCGCCGAGCCCGCCTTCAGCGCCGCGAGGGCGAGGAGGACGACCGAGTCGTACGACTCGGGGGCGTAGGTGTAGTCCTCGAGCTTGGCGTTGCCCTTACCCGTCCAGAACGAATCCAGCGTGCTGCGGAAGGTCGCCGTCGAGTCGGGGTCGACGCTGGGGTACGTGCCCTTGGCACCGGTGAGGGTGCCGTTGGGGAACTGCGTGCCGAAGTTCTTCAGGTTGCCGTCGACGAAGAACAGCTTGTCCTTCGCGAAGCTGGCCGTCAGGTCGGGGATGATCGTCGAGACCTCGTCGAACGTGATCAGGGCGATCGCGTCGGGCTTCTGGGCCAGGACGTCCTCGATCTGCGCCGAGAAGTTCGTGTCACCGGTGTTGTAGAGGCTGGTGGCCACGACGGATCCGCCCGCGCCCTCGAACGCCTTCTTGGTGAAGCACGCGAGGCCGGTGCCGTACGAGTCGTTCAGCACGATCATGCCGAGGGTCTCGTTGCCCTCGGAGGCGATCAGGTTGCCGAGAACCTCGCCCTGGAGCACGTCCGAGGGAGCAGTCCGCCAGTACAGGCCCTTGTCGTTGTAGCCCGTGAAGGCCGCCGAGGTGTTGGCCGGCGAGATCTGAACGGCGTTGGCCGCGATGACCTGGTCGATGAACTGCAGCGAGGTGCCCGACGACGCCGCACCCACGATGGCCGTGGCACCGGCGCCGAGCAGGCGCGGGATCTCGGTCTCGTAGGCCTTGTTGTCGGTGTCACCCGAGTCGCCCTGGATGAGGTTGATGTTGACGCCCTTATTGGCGGCGTTGATGTCGGATGCCGCGAGCTCGGTGCCCGCGATCTCGGGCGGGCCGAGGAAGGCGAGGTTACCCGTGACGGGCAGGGCCGTACCGATGTTGTACGTGAGGTCCTTGGCGGGGCCGGTCGAGGTCGACGAGTACTCGGGCGTGTACGAGGCGGGTTCGGCGGCGTTGCAGTCGATCGGGAAGTCGCCCCCACCGGCGGCGTTGCCGGAGTCGGACGGAGTGCTGGTGCCGGTACAACCGGCGAGGACGAGCGCGGTGACGCCGACCACGGCGAAGCCGCCGATGATCTTCGCCGCACGCGAACGGGAGAGGACACTCATATGGGTGCTCCTTGGTGAGGTGGAACCGCGCGGATAACCCGCTCGGATTGTGACAAACCTAATGGCGCACTTGTAGCCGTGATGTTGCAATGTGTTAACGGTCGATTACGCGACCTAATCGTTACTTTCGCGCGGCAATTGCGGGCCGAGAAACGAAGGAAAAGGCGTCACACGGGCTCGACGACATCGACCGGAGCCCGCCGATGACGACGCGAAGCGACGACGGAGTCGACGCTGAGGATCGCGAGAGCCGCCCAGACGAGGGCGAAACCGACCCAGCGCTCCACCGTCATGGGCTCGTGCAGCACCCACACCCCGATCGCGAACTGGATGATCGGCGCGACGAACTGCAGCAGGCCGATGACGGTGAGAGGCACGCGTCGCGCACCCGAGGCGAACAGCAGCAGGGGGACGGCCGTGACGGCCCCCGCCGAGAGGAGGAGAACCGTGTGCAGCGTTCCCGCCGTGCCCAGGGTGATCCCCGTGAGGTTCGCGACGAACACCAATTGGATGGCGGCGACCGGCAGGAGCCAGAGCGATTCGAGGGTGAGCCCGCTGACGGCATCCACCGCCGGCCCGATCTGCTTCTTCACGAGACCGTAGAAGCCGAACGAGAAGGCGAGGGTCAGCGCGATCCAGGGGAACGCGCCGTAGCCGATGACGATCACCGCGACCGCGACGACGGCGAGGCCGATGGCGATCCACGGCACGAGGCGAAGCCGCTCGCGCAGCACGATGACTCCGAGCAGCACGGTCACGATCGGGTTGATGAAGTAGCCCAGGCTCGTCTCGATGACCCGATCGGTCAGCGCGCCGAACAGATAGGTCTGCCAGTTCACGTAGATGAGCACGCCGGCCACCGCGGTGAGCCCCATCAGACGCGGCTGGCGCACGATCGCGAGGAACGGCCGCCACATGCGCAGCACCGTCAACAGCAGCAGGCAGAAGACGAACGCGAGGATGATCCGCCAGGCCACGACCTCGAACGGGCCGGTGGGCTTGAGCTGCAGGAAGTAGATCGGCAGGACGCCCCACAACAGGTAGGCGCCGAGGGCGTACAGCGCACCGCGGGTGCTCCCACCGGTCGGAGCGGAGGGAGCGGAGGTCACCGATCCAGCCTAGGGCTCCGCTCGCGCGTCGGGCCGCCGACCATCGCGCCTTTCCTGCCAGAGGGAGCCGATGAGCGCCGGGGACGACGAAGGCCCCGGATGCCGTGGCATCCGGGGCCTTCGAACGATCTCACTCGATCAGCGGACGACGACCGCCAGGACGTCGCGAGCCGAGAGCACGAGGTACTCCTCGGCGCCGAACTTGACCTCGGTGCCGCCGTACTTGCTGTAGAGCACGCGGTCGCCGACGGCGACGTCGAGGGGGACACGGTTGCCGTTGTCGTCGATGCGGCCGGGGCCGACGGCGACGACTTCGCCCTCCTGCGGCTTCTCCTTGGCGGTGTCGGGGATGACGAGACCACTCGCAGTGGTCTGCTCAGCCTCGACCTGCTTGATGACGATGCGGTCCTCGAGCGGCTTGATGGAAACCGACACGGTCTACCTCTTCTTTCTCGTTACAGAAGACTTGTCAGCACTCACGCGGGGAGAGTGCTAATTCGAGTGTAGAGAAGCGCTGGCACTCACGCAACGCGAGTGCCAGCAACGACCCGCGCCTAGGCTGAATCGGTGGACACCACCGAGCTGACCGCCCTGCTCACACCCGAGGGCCTGCGCCTCCTCGACGAGGTGGGCGCCCTCGACTCGACCGACGAGGTCGCCCGAGCCGTGTCGCGCCTGCGAGCCGCCGGGCACTCCCCCGATCTCGTCTCGGCCGTCGTCGGGCAAGCGCGCCTCCGCGTCCGTGCGGCCGCGAAGTTCGGCCCCTTCGCCGAGCGGATGCTCTTCACGAAGGCCGGCCTCGAACAGGCCACGCGCCTGTCCATCGCCGCCCGACACGCGGGTCGCTTTCGCGCCGCGGGGATCGACCGCGTGACCGACCTCGGCTGCGGGATCGGCGGGGACGCCCTCGGGATGGCGGGTCTCGGCGTCCGGGTGCACGCCGTCGACGCCGACGAGGTGACCGCCGCGATCGCCGCCTACAACCTCGCCCCCTTCGGCGACGCGGCCACGGTGCAGCACGCGCGGGCCGAGGACGTCGACCTGAGCGGGACGGATGCCGTCTGGCTCGATCCCGCGCGCCGCACCGCGGGGCACGCCGAGACGCGACAGGTGTCGTCCGCCGAGTGGTCGCCGTCTCTCGAGTGGGTCTTCGAGCTGCTGAAGACGAAGCCGGGTGGGGTGAAGCTCGGGCCGGGATTCGACCGCACGCAGATCCCCGACGACGTCGAGGCGCAGTGGATCAGCGCCGACGGCTCGACCATCGAACTCGTCCTCTGGGCCGGATCCCTCGCCCGTGCGGGCGTGCGACGCGCCGCACTCGTGGTGCGGGGCGCAGACGCCTGGGAGCTCACCGCCCCGGCCGACAGCGCCGATGTCGCGGACCGCGAACTCGGCGCGTTCGTCCACGAGCCCGACGGCGCCGTCATCCGCGCACGGCTCATCGGCGAGGTCGGACGAGCCCTGGATGCCGGCATGCTCGCGCCCGGCATCGCGTACCTGACCTCCGACGCGGCGTTGACGAGCCCGTTCGTGTCGTCGTTCCGCGTGCGCGAGCAGCTGCCGTCCGACCCGAAGAAACTCGCTCAGGCCCTCCGCACCCGGGGCATCGGCACGCTGGAGATCAAGAAGCGCGGTGTCGATGTGGATCCGGCGGTGCTCCGCAAGAAGCTCGCGCTTCGCGGGGACGCGTCCGCCACGCTCATCCTCACGCGCGTGGGGTCGAAGCGGCTCGCCCTCCTGGCCGACCGCGTCTGACGACCCGGGTCACCCGACCGAGAGCTGCGAGAAACCCCAGATCAACCATCCGACGCTGAACGCGATCGACACCACCGCGAGAGCGAGAGCCCAGACGGCGACCCGTCGGCTGTCGTGCGCCCGGCGGAGGGAGACGCTCGCGAGGATCGCCCCGACGACACCGATCGGCACCAGCCACCCGGTGAACAGCGCCGCCGCGAGGGCGATGATCGCCACCCCCAGGGCCCAGGGCGCGACGGACGGCGGCTTCGGCGGAACGGGCGGCGCGTACGGGATCAGATGATCGCCGAACGCGGCCATCTCGAGTTGAGCGGTCGGCAGGCGACCGTCGTCATCGTCACCCGCGTCGGGGGTCGTCATCTCGGAACCCGCCGCCCGGACGTCGGCGGGCAGAGGTGGCACGGGAGGCAGCTCGACCGCGGGGGCGACGTCCTCCTTGCGGGCCCGACGCGTGGGCGGTGGCACCTCGGTCACGGGGTGGCTCCCGCGCGCGGCGCCGGGGTCTCGGCATCCGGATCCTCCGCCACCTGGATCTCGGTGACGGGGAGCGTCGAATCGGCCCCGAAGGCGAGGGTCGAGGGGCGACGGCCCGACGAGATGAGCTCCGCCGCGAGCGCAGCGATCATCGCGCCGTTGTCGGTGCACAGCCGCAGCGGCGGGATGCGCACGGCGACCCCGGCGGCCGCCGCACGCTCGAGAGCGACATCGCGCAGGCGCTTGTTGGCGATCACGCCACCGCCGAGCAGCAGACGCGGCACGCCGTGCCGCGCGCACGCGTCGAGGGCCTTCGTCACGAGCACATCGACGACGGCCTCGCGGAACGACGCGGCGACATCGGCGACCGGAACGGGCTCCCCCGCGGCCTCGTGCTGCTCGACCCAGCGCGCCACGGCTGTCTTCAGCCCCGAGAACGAGAAGTCGTAGCGGTGGGATGCCATGTCGGAGGCGCGGGAGAGGCCGCGCGGGAAGCGGATCGCCGTCGGGTCGCCCTCGGCCGCGGCACGATCGATCTCGGGGCCACCGGGGTACGGGAGCTTGAGCAGGCGGGCGACTTTGTCGAACGCCTCGCCGGCCGCGTCGTCCATCGTCTCGCCGAGGAGCTCGACGTCGCTCGTCAGGTCGCGCACCAGCAGGAGCGAGGTGTGCCCGCCGCTGACGAGCAGGGCGACGGTCGGGTACTCCAGCTCCCCCGCGTCGGCGTCGAGGATGTCGGCGGCGATGTGCCCGACGAGGTGGTTGACGGCGTACAGCGGCTTGTCGAGGGCGACCGCGAGCCCCTTGGCGGCCCCCACGCCGACCATCAGGGCACCCGCCAGGCCCGGCCCGCTCGTCACCGCCACGGCGTCGAGATCCGCGAGGGTCACACCGGCCTCGGCGAGGGCCGCGTCGATCGAGGGCTGCAGAGCCTCGAGGTGGGCGCGCGCGGCGACCTCGGGCACGACCCCGCCGTAGCGGGCGTGCTCGTCCATGCTCGAGGCGATCGTGTTGCTGAGCAGCTGTCGACCGCGCACGATCCCGATACCGGTCTCGTCGCAACTGGTCTCGATGCCGAGCACGAGAGGCGCGTTCATCAGCACCAGCCCTTTCCGGTGGTGGTCGGGGAGGACTGCGCCTCCGCGCCCTCGACGGGCGGAGAGCTCTCGGTCGAGGCGGATGCGGGGGCCGTCGGCTCCGCCCGCCGGGCGACCCAGCCGCGCAGGTTCAGCTGCATGACGATCGCGTCGACGTCGTCGGGTTGGTAGTAGCGGGGGCGACGCCCCACCTCGGCGAACCCCTCCGAGAGGTACAGCTTCTGTGCGACGGAATTGTCGGCGCGCACCTCGAGGAACACGTCGTGGACCCCGCGGCGCGCGGCCTCGTCGAGCAGAGCGGTCAGCAGGGCTCGGCCCCGCCCCCGACCCCGCGCGGCCTTGGAGATCGTGATGGTCTGGATGTCGGCATCCCGAGCCCCGTGCACAGCGCGCAGACCCGCGTAGCCGAGGACCCGCCCTGCCTCTTCGGCGACGACGTACCAGCCGTGCGGCGACGCGAGCTCCTCGCGCATCATCGCCGGGCTCCACGCGTCGGTCGGGAACGAGGCGTGCTCGAGCGCCATGATCCCGTCGAGGTCGGCGACGGTGGCGGTCCGCGTCGCCATCAGGTCACCCGCTTCGGCGCGTGGGCGGCGACGACGTCGGGGCTGCGCAGGTACAGGGGCTCCGAGTTCGCGAGCGTGCGGCCGGCGTCGAGGGCTCGCGCCGCGGCGAGCGCGATCATCGCGGCCGACACGATCGTGGCATCGTACCGACGCGCACCGGCCGCATCGAGCCGGGCGTCGAGGTCGTCACGGGGGCTCAGCTGCGCACCGGAGACCCGAACGGGAAGACCGTCGTCGTCGATGCCCTCGTAGACGCTGTAGGCGAACTCCTTGCGGCGTGCATCGGTGACGACGGCGAACCGACCGGTATCGCCGCCCGTCAACGCGTCGGAGAGGAGGACGCCGAGGGCGACGCCGTCGTGGCTCGGCACGGGCACGACCGGCACCCCGCGCCCGAGGGCGTAGACGCGGGCCGTGGCGATGCCCACCCGCAGCCCGGTGAAGGGTCCGGGGCCCATGCCGATAGCGACGTGCGTGGGGGCGGGCGCTCCGGCGGTCGCGCGGACCAGCAGATCGCCGATCACCTCCGCGTGGCCGAGGGGATTTCCGCTCTGCTCGTCGGCGAGCACTTCCCCGTCGCGGGCGATCGCGGCGACGGCGGTGCCGAGCGAGGTGTCGATGCCGAGAATCACGGTTCCAGGGTATCCGCCCCGTCTCCACGGCATCCGACCGCGCCCTCCGCTCCGAAGAAAGGGCATGGATGCCGACGACCTCGCGCTGCGGCGCGTCGTGGTCCCCACCGGGGTGGGGCCGCTGGTGGTGCACGCCGGCCGCCGGTCGGGCAGCCCCGTGGCGACGATCCTGGTGCACGGCGCCGCGGGGTCGTGGCGCACCTGGGGTGCCCTGATCGCGGCATCCGACGGGCTCCGGCTCCCCCTGTCGGACATCGTCGCGATCGACCTGCCCGGCTGGGGCGAGACGCCCGGGCCCGTGCCGGAGCCGGCCGAGATCGCCGTGGCGGTCGCCGCGGCCGCTCGCGCGCTCGGCTACCCGCGTTGGCGCGTGGTCGGGCATTCCCTCGGCGGAGTGATCGCTCTCGACGTCGCCGCCCGCTTCCCGCGCGCGACCGTCGCGGTCGGGGTCGTGTCACCGAGCGGAGCGGGAGCGCGGGCCATCGCGCGGCACCCCGTCCGCAGCGCCGCCCGGCTGCCCTGGCTCGCGGGGATGGTGCTCGCGATGCGGGTGCTGCGCGGACTCGGCCCCCTCGCCCGCCCGTTGCTGCGCCTGCTGCGTCGTACCGGCGCGTTGCGTCGTCTTGCGCGACCGCTGTTCCGGCACCCCGAGCGTGTGAGTCGGTCGGTGACCGACGACCTCGCCGAAGAGATCCGCCCGTCGGCCTTCCTCGCCGCGGCGCACCTCTCGACCGGCCACGACGACGGCGTCTGGCGTCGGATCACCTGTCCGGTGCGATCGGTGCGGGGCGCGCACGACGTGTTCGTCGCCGAGCGCGACGCTCGGGAATGGGGGCGCCTCATGAACGATTACGACGATCGCGTCCTCGACGACAGCGGGCACTTCGCCCACGTCGAGCAGCCGGTCGAGACGCTCCGGGCCCTGCGCGAGGTGTGGGCGGCGGACCGCGCTCCGGCTCCCCGCGGAGGATCCGGGCGCCCCCGCTCATCCATCGCGCGGCGCTCGAACCTCACGGGCGACGCGAGATCGTGACCCGGCGCGGGGCATCGGCGTCGAGTTCGACGGTGTGCACCGCGATCTCGCCGCACGCGTTGTCGACGCCTCGGCCCCCGACCTGACGATCGATCTCGATCTCCCACCACGAGTCGGCGAGGTATTCGGCGACACCGCGACCCCACTCGACGATCACCGCCGACCCCGCGACGTCGATATCGAGGTCGTCGAGCTCAACGGCGGCTCCGAGCCGGTACGCGTCCACGTGCACCAGCGGCGTCCCGCCGACCAGGGACGGGTGAGTGCGGGCGATCACGAAGGTGGGGCTCTGAACGGGACCCCGGATGCCGAGACCCTCGCCGATACCTCGGGTCAGGGTCGTCTTTCCGGCGCCGAGGGGGCCGGTCATCACGATCACGTCACCCGGCTCGAGAGCGCGGCCGATGCTCCGTCCGAGCTCCTCCATGTCGCCCGGGCCCTCGACGATCCTCTCGCCCAGCACACTGTCGGGAACGCTCACGCGCGGACCTCCCGTCGGGGCACGCGCGCTCCCACGCGCGTGACGATCTCGTAATCGATGGTGCCGGCGGCATCCGCCCAGTCCCGTGCGGCGGGGACGCCCAGCGTCGGATCGCCGAAGAGCACCACCTCGTCGCCCACCGCGACCGGGTGATCACCCACGTCGACGACGAACTGGTCCATCGCGATCCGACCCGCCACCGTGAAACGGCGACCGTTGATCGACACCGGCCCGCGCCCCGAGGCCTGCCGGGGCACGCCGTCGGCGTAGCCGAGCGGCACCAGGGCGAGCGTCGTCTCGCGCTCCGTGCGGTGGTCGTAGCCGTACGAGACGCCCGTGCCCGCGGGCACGCGCCGCACCGCCGCGACCGCGCCGCGCAGCGTCATCGCGGGGCGCAGCCCCAGGTCGGCGGACGAGCGGTCGTCGAAGGGCGAGATGCCGTACAGGCCGATGCCGATGCGCACGCACCCCAGGCGGGTCTCGGGGAGGGCGATGGCGGCGTTCGTGGCCGCGAGATGACGCAGCGGGGGGTTCAGCCCCACCGAGGCCGCGAGCACCACGCCCTCCTCGAACCGCGCGAGGGCGGCACGATCGTCGTCGACACTCGTGTTCGACAGGTGCGAGAACAGACCGACGACCCGGAGCCGCCCGATGCGTTCGAGTCGCGCGGCCTCCGAGAACACCGTGCGCCAGTCCGCCGGGGCGATGCCGTTGCGCGACAGCCCCGTCTCGATCTTCAGGTGCACGGCGGCGGGGCGCTCACCGTGGGCCGCGTCGGCCGCGCGCAGAAGCTGGTCGATGTCGGAGATCCCCAGTTCGACCTCCTCGCGCACGGCCTCGACGAAAGAGGCCCCCGGCGCGTGCAGCCAGGCGAACAGGGGCGCCGTGATGCCCGCGCGACGCAGCGCCAACGCCTCGTCGATGTCGGACACGCCGATGCGCGTCGCTCCCCCGCGCAGAGCAGCGGCGGCGGCGCGATACGCCCCGTGCCCGTAGCCGGCGGCCTTGACCACCGCGATGATCTCGGACCCCGTCAGGGCGCGCAGGTGGCGCACGTTCTCGGTGATCGCGTCGACGTCGATGACGGCTTCTCGCAGCACTCCCGGTTGCATCGTCATGCGCGGTCCTCTCGGAGGGGCGGGATTCGGGATGCCGCTGACTCGGCGCCGACACGCGCCTCGGCGATGACGTACGCCGTCGCCAGGCCCGCATCGTGCGACATCGACAGGTGCAGGGCGGTGATGCCCCGCGCGGCGACCGTCGCGGCGGTCTCTCCGCTGAGCGAGAAGACGGGGCGTCCGGACGCCTCAGAGGTGACCTCGATGTCGATCCAGTGCACGCCGTCCGACCCGCCGAGCGCCTTGATCAAGGCCTCTTTCGCGGCGTACCGGGCAGCCAGGGAACGGGGCTTCAGCACGCGCTCCGATGCCGAGAACAGACGAGGGAGCAGCCGGGGCGTCCGCTCCAGGTGCTCCTCGAACCGCGGCACGTCGACGAGGTCGACGCCGATACCGACGATCATGCGCCCTCCCCTCCTGGCATCCCTCTATTCTGCCGGTGCCCACCGACACCGAGACGACGAAGGGGCCGGATGCCACGGCATCCGGCCCCTTTTCGACGCGAGGTCTACTCGACCGTCACCGACTTGGCGAGGTTGCGCGGCTGGTCGACGTCGAGACCCTTCGCCTCGGCGAGGCCCATCGCGAAGATGTGCAGCGGAACGACGGCCAGCAGCGGCTCGAAGAGGGGGGCCGCGAGCGGGATCCGCAGCACCTCGTCGGCGGCGGGCAGCACGGCGACATCGCCCTCTTCGGCGATCGCGATGACGCGGGCGCCGCGGGCGCGGATCTCCTCGATGTTCGAGACGACCTTCTTGTGCATCTCGCCCGAGCCGCGGGGGCTCGGAACGACGACGAACACGGGCTGGCCGGGCTCGATCAGCGCGATGGGGCCGTGCTTGAGCTCTCCAGCGGCGAAGCCCTCGGCGTGGATGTAGGCCAGCTCCTTGAGCTTGAGCGCCCCCTCGAGGGCGATCGGGTAGCCGACGTTGCGGCCGAGGAACAGCACCGAGCGGGTGTCGGCCATCCAGTGCGCGAGCTGCTCGATGCGGGCCTGCTCGGTCTCGAGCACGCGAGCGATCTTGCCCGGGACGGCCTCGAGCTCGGTCACGGCTTCGACGGCGGCCATCGGGTCGATCGCGCCGCGCACGCGACCCACGTGCAGGGCCAGCAGGTACAGGGCGGTGATCTGCGCGACGAAGGCCTTGGTCGAGGCGACGGCCACCTCGGGACCCGCGTGGGTGTAGACGATCGCGTCGGACTCGCGCGGAATCGTCGCCCCCTGCGTGTTGCAGATCGACAGCGTCTTCGCACCGCGCGAGCTCGCGTACTTGACGGCCATGAGCGTGTCCATGGTCTCGCCCGACTGGCTGATCGACACGACCAGCGTGCGGGGGGTGAGCACGGGGTTGCGGTAGCGGAACTCGTGCGCCAGCTCGACGTCGACGGGAACACGGGTCCAGGTCTCGAGGGCGTACTTGCCGACCATGCCCGCGTAAGCGGCGGTGCCGCACGCGATGACGAGGATGCGATCGATGTCGGCGAGGAAGTCGTCCATCCCCTCGAGTTCGGGGATCTCGACGCGGCCCTCTTGGATACGGCCTCGGATGGTGTTGGCGACGGCCTCGGGCTCCTCCGAGACCTCCTTGGCCATGAACGACGACCAGCCGCCCTTCTCGGCGGCCGACGCGTCCCACGTGACCTCGAAGGCCTCGACCTCGACAGGAGCGCCCGAGAAATCGGTCACCTCGACACCCTCGGGGGTGATCGCAACGATCTCGTCCTGGCCGATCGCGAGCGCGTTGCGCGTGTGCTCGACGAAGGCGGCGACGTCGGAGCCGAGGAAGTTCTCGCCCTCGCCGAGACCGATCACGAGCGGCGAGTTGCGACGCGCACCGACGACGAGACCGGGGTGGTCCTCGTGCATCGCGAGGAGCGTGTAGGCCCCCTCGAGGCGCGAGACGACCGAACGGAAGGCCTGCACGAGGTCCTTCGTCCGTGCGTACTCGCGGCCGATCATAACCGCCGCGACCTCGGTGTCGGTCTCGCTGCGGAAGGCGAAGCCGTCACCCACGAGCTCGCTCTTGAGCTCGGCGAAGTTCTCGATGATCCCGTTGTGGATGACGGCGAGCTTGTCGTCGTCGGCCAGGTGGGGGTGGGCGTTGGCGTCGGTGGGGCCACCGTGCGTGGCCCAGCGGGTGTGGCCGATGCCCGTGGTGCCGTTGGGCATGGGCGTGGACTCGAGGTCGTCACGCAGGACGGCGAGCTTGCCCGCGCGCTTGCGCATGTCGAGCTGGCCGTCGCCGTCGATCACGGCGATGCCGGCGGAGTCGTACCCCCGGTACTCCAGACGCGACAGACCCGCCAGAAGGATGTCCTGGCTCTGCCGAGGACCCACGTAACCGATGATTCCGCACATGGGGTCGAGTCTACGTGGCGGGGCTGAGCAAACCCCTCCGCACCGAACCGAGGCGCGAACCCCGCCTGTTCCACGACCCGTCGCGGACCAGGAGCAAGTCGAGGGCGATCATCGCGAGCGAGAACGGCCACAGCCCCAGCAGGATCGCGATGCTCAGGTGCATTCCGGTGATGACGAACACCGCCGCGTAGCGCGTCGGCTTCCACAGGATGAGCACCGGGAACAGCATCTGCACCCAGAGCGCGGCCCAGGTCGCGAGTGCCACGACGGGCGCCGACTGCCAGGCGAGCTGGCTCAGGGCGGGCAGGACGTGGAACTGCTCGATGCTCAGCGCGTAGTAGATCGCCGTACCGTCCAGCCATTCCTCCCCCTGGAACTTCAGCACGCTCGAGACGACGTAGACGAGCAGGATCTGGAACACGCAGAGGATGAGCGCCGTGTTGTGGGCCCAGATCGCCAGCCACGGCGGCACCCAGGTCGGCATCCGTCCGGAAAGACGGGAGGGCCGGATGCCGCGGCGCCGGCGCATCCACGCATCCACCGAGAAGTGCCGACTCAGGTCGGCGAAGACGACGAAGAAGAGCACGATCCGCATGAGCGTGTCTCCGCCGTTGCCGAGCAGCGTGCTGTTGGTCGAGAGCCCCACCCAGAACACGAGCAGGACCGGGGTCACCCACCGCGTCTGGAATCCCACGACGAACAGGATCGCGAGAGCCAGCAGCACGTGGAACGAGAGGTCGAAGACCACCGCGTTGTCTTTCGGGAAGAGCATCCTCAGCGGTTCCCACCACCCACGCCGGTTGGCTTCGGGGTCGACCCACCAGGCTCCCGCACCCCAGAGGTAGTGGCGGTCGGCGTAGCTCGGCACCAGGACGATCAGCATCGCGACGCCGAAGAGCACGCGGAGGACGGAGAACCCGATCGTCGAATGCTCGCGCCCGGTCAGCCAGAGCTGCAGGCGCGGCCACAGCGTCGAAGGCGTGACGCGGTCCCGCCAGCCGGTCGTCGCGATGGTCCTCTCGTCGTCGACGGATGCCGATCGGTTCATCGTCCCGTGTACCTCTCGATGACTTCGTCGTAGATGGCCTGCACCTCATCCGATGGCGCGACCGCAGGTTGCCGCCACCCGAACGTCGTGTACGAGGGTTCCGTCTGGCGCTCCGTGTCGAAGCGGTGGAGGAAGTCGTTCGGCCGATCGTGCTCGATGCGCCACCGGACGCGCTCGACATCGTGGTCGACGTACGCACTGCCGAAGGCGGACGAGAAGCGCACGAGCATGTAGTCGTACCGCAGGTAGCTCACCAGAGCGGCGCGACTGCCCCCGAGATCGTCGAGCTCCTCGAGCAACGCCGACGGGTCCATCGGCGCGAAGGCGCCGTCGTTGACGCGACGGATGAAGGTGTCGCGCACGCGATCCCTCTGGTCGGCGCTGAGCGCCTGGTACCGCGTCAGGTAGGTCTGAGCGGCGTTGAAGCTGTTCTTCGAGATGCGAGAGGGAGTCGGGATGCCACGCGCCGCGGAGAACTCCGCGTCGGTGACGTCGACCCATTCGCTGCGCTGGAGCTCGCCGTTCTCCCGCCACTGCACCTGGATCTGGAGCGAGCGGTTCACCTTCATGATGTTCGGGGCGAACACGTTCCACCGTTGCTGGAAGTACGGGGCGAAGGCGGCCGACACGGCGGGACGCGTCGGGCTCGAGGGGATGGTGAACGACACCGCCACGAAGGCGTAGCCGAGGACGATGGCGAGGGTCATGGCGGCGGCGACCGCCGCCATGACCCCACCCGACCGCCGGGCGGAGGAAGGCCCCTCCGACACCCCCGCTTCGGGGGCCTCCTCCGCCGTGGTGGTCATCGTCAGCGCTGCTCTCCGCTGGCGCTCCGTCGACGCAGGGTCCACAGAGTCGCACCCGCGAGGATCAGTGCCGCAGCCAGGCCGCCGGCGAGAGGACCGTTGAGGTCCAGACCGGTGGCCGGGAGCGAGGAGCCCCCGCCGTTGCCCGCGGCGGCGGGCTGCGCCGTCACGGTGAAGGCGGTGTTCTCCCGCTCGGTCGGGAGTTCACCCGTGACCGAACCGCGCACGTCGACCCGGTGTGCGCCGAGCTCGAAGTCGGCGCCGACCGCGAAGGTCATGCGCGCCGTACCCGAGCCGTCCGCGGTCACCGGAGTGAGCTCGAAGGGAGTCGAGTTCACCGTCGCCGAGACCGTCTCGCCGGGCTGGAAGCCCTGGACGACCACGGTCTGGCTGACCCCGGTGCCGCGCACGATCTGCGGGAGCAGCACGTCGGCACGCGCCTGCGTGGTGACGTCGCCGTCGGTCGCGTCGGCGTCCACGGCGTCGGCGTCCGCGGCGTCAGCATCCACAGCGTCGGCGTCCGCGGCGTCAGCGTCCACGGCGTCTGCATCGGCTGCGTCGGTGTCCGTCGCGTCAGCATCCATCGCGTCGGTGTCCGTTGCGTCAGAGTCGGTCGCATCGGCGTCCACGGCGTCAGCGTCCACAGCGTCGGCGTCTGCGTCCACAGCGTCGGCGTCTGCGTCCACAGCGTCAGCGTCAGCGTCAGCGTCAGCGTCCATCGCGTCAGCGTCCGCCGCGTCAGCATCCATCGCATCAGCGTCCACGGCGTCAGCATCCATCGCGTCAGCATCCATCGCGTCAGCATCCATCGCGTCAGCATCCATCGCGTCCGCGTCCGCGTCGGCGTCAGCCGCGACCGCGGTCACCGAGAACGACGTCGTGTCGACCGAGCCGTCGATGTCCTGGATCGCGGTCACCGTGAAGTCGCCCACCGGAACCTCCGCGAACGAGACCGACCAGAGGCCGAGTCCCGAGACGGTCGTCGTCTGCGCGCCCAGGGTCGGGATCGAGACGGCGATCTCGGCGCCGGCCTGGCCGGAACCGGTCACGGTCACCGAGCGCGTGGCATCCGGCTCTCCGACCTCGTACTCCGTGCCGGCGATGGGTGCCGTGATGTCGACGGCCTCGGCGAGCACGACGCTGAACGCGACGGTGTCGACCGAGTCGTCGGCATCCTGAGTCGCCGTCGCCGTGTAGTCGGCGATCGACAGACCGTCGAACACCACGTTCCAGGTACCGTCCGGGGCCGCGGTCGTCGTCTCGACGGCGCCGTTGTCGAGCTCGACCGTGACGGTCGCCCCCGGCGAAGCCGTTCCCGAGACGGTCACCGTGGTGACACCCTCAGCAGAGCCGACCGCGATCTCTGTTCCGTCAGCGGGCTCCTCGATCACGACATCGGGCGTCTCGGCGATCGAGAAGTCGACCGTGTCGATAGACCCGTCGAACTCCTGCGTCGCGGTCACCGAGTAATCGCCGATGGGCAGGCCCGGGAACGTCGCCGTCCAGGTTCCCTCCGCGGTCACGGTGACCGTCTGGGGGGAGCCGCCGACCTCGACGTCGACATCCGAACCCGCGTAGCCGGTTCCGGTGACGATCACGTCCGAGGTGTCGTCGGCCCCGGGGACGACGATGATCTGGTCGGGGGTCGGAGCGGTGATGACCACGTCCGGGGCCTCGATGACCGAGAAGTCGACGGCCGCGGTGGTGCCGTCCGCATCCTGAGTCGCGGTGGCCGTGTAGTCGCCGACCGGGAGGTCGGGGAACGTGACCGTCCAGGTGCCCTCGGGGGTGACCGTGGCGTCCTGATCCTCCTGACCGGGGATCGAGACCGTGATCACGGCCTCGGGCTCGCCGGTACCGGAGACGGTCACGTCCGAGACGTCGTCGGCTCCGGGAACGACGAACTCGTCGCCGCTCTCGGGAGCGGTGATCGTCACGTCGGCGTTCTCATCGAGCGCGTTCGGTCCGACGGTGGCGTTCGCCAGTTCGATCGTCGTGGCCGCCGACCCCGGCAGGACCGTCACGATGGCCCCGGTGATCGAAAAGACACCGTCGGCAGTCGTCGACTGGTTGTTGACGGTCACGCTCGCGACGGCGGGAAGCACGGCGCCCAGCGCGGGCGAGAGCAGCGTCGTCACCGGGGTGACGGTCGTGTCGACCGCAGCGCCGACGTTCCCGATCACGGTTTGCACCGGAGCGAGGATCGCGCCCGCCACGACACCGAGGCTGACCGGAAGGGTGATTCCGCCCAGCACCTGGATCCCGGAGGTGTTCCCGTCGAGCAGCTGCCCGATGGTGGTGTTCACGCTGAGGACCGGGATCTGCGGGGTGATCAGGGTCGGCGGGATGACGACCCCGCCGAGGACCGAGAGACCGCGCACGGCGTTCAGGACGGCCGTGTCGATCCGGTCGGTGAGGCCGCTGACGGCGTCGACGACGGCGGCCTGGATGTCGGGCAGTGTCTGCGATCCGAGCAGTTCCGTCCCCGCGGGGAGGCCGTTGAGACCGGCGATCTCGTCGAGGTCGACCGTGATCTCGCCCGTCCCCAGGTCGATCACCACGCCGGGGTAGTCCTCCGAGGTGATCTGGCCGGTCAGGAGACCGCTGATCGCGTCGGTCAGGCTGGTCGTGCCCACCTGCAGGTTCGCCTGCACGCCGAGGAGTCCGAGGGCGCTGCCCACAGCGGTGTCGACCAGACCGTCCACCCCGTCGAGCGAGTTCTGGAGGCCTGCCACCGCGGTGTTCAGCTCCGCGGTCAACGTCGACAGCGTCGCGCTTTCGACGACGAGCTGACCGCCCGCGATCGTGTAGCTGCTCGTCGCGTCGTCGGGAGCGTCCTGCGACGCCCTCGCCGACACGGCGCCCAGGGTCAGGTCCACGGCGGCGATCTCGTCGACGAGCTCAGCGGCCAGGGATCCCGCGAGGGAATCGACCGCGCCGCCCAGACTGATACTCAGCGGGCCGGTCGCCGGGCCGCCGGTGCCGATGACCCCGCCGTCGCCCACGGCGCCCGAGGCCCCGACCGACGAGCCATCGGGATCCGCGCTCGCGTACTGGCCGACGACGCCGAGCGATCCGAAGTCGATGGGAACCTGGATGCCGCCGGGCACGGTGACGTTGATCACGCCGAGGGCCGTGAGGTCGAGCGTGTTCTGGTCGGTTACCGTCGGGACGGACCCGGCGTTGGTGGCGACCGCGCCCTGGATCTGCGCCAGGTCGTCGAGATCGACGAGGCTGAGAATCGACCCGCCCACGAACGTGCCCGAGGCGTTCGACAGGTCACCGGGGGCGGCGTTCGCGGCGGTGACGCCGCCGAACAGGCTGAGAGAGGCGGCCCCCACCGCCGCGGCCGTCTTGACCGATGCCCGTCCGATCCGGGAGCGCGTCCACAGCGCACTCCGACTCCGTGTGGCGGTCCGTCCGGGCGATGCGCCGGACGCCCCCTGATTCGCGCGATCCATAGAAACACTCCTGTACGTGGTGCTCGGGACGCGCGTGTGCAGCGCCCTCTGCGGCCTTTCGGCAGCCGTACGGGACATTCAAGGGGGCTCGGAGAACCCTGAGAACACGCTGAGCTACGGGGATCGGTACGGGTCCGCGCTCCCGGTAGTACCGAGGTCGACGGGCATGCGACGGCGCACGCGAATCGCCCGGATCGACAAGCGGCCGGGCCGAAGCAACCCGCGATCGACGCCGATACCGGTGGCCCTCGGTATACCGACTCACTACCGTGCCCGCACCACGGCGGGCACCTCAGAGCTTGCGGAGCAGGACCGTTTCGACGGTGTGATCCGCACCCTTCTGCAGCACGAGCTTCGCGCGGTGTCGCGTCGGAAGCACGTTCTCTTCGAGGTTCGGGAGGTTGATTTCGCGCCAGTATCCGAGCGCTCGCTCGACGGCCTCTTCATCGCTGATGTCGGCGAAGACGCGGAAGAACGACGTCGGGTTGGTGAAGGCGTTGTCTCGGAGCGCGAGGAACCGGTCCACATACCACCGCTCGATGTGCGCGGCGTCCGCGTCGACGTAGATCGAGAAGTCGAACAGGTCGCTCACCGCGACCTCGTTCGGAGACGGCGGCGGCTGGAGCACGTTCAGGCCCTCGACGATGACCACGTCCGGCCGATGCACGGTCACGTGGGCGTCCGGCATGATGTCGTATCGCACGTGCGAGTAGAAGGGCGCGCGCACCTCCTCGGCACCGGACTTCACCTCGCTGAGGAACTCGACGAGCGCCCGCCGGTCATACGACTCGGGGAATCCCTTGCGGTCCATGAGGCCGCGGCGTTCGAGCTCCGCGTTCGGGTAGAGGAAGCCATCGGTGGTGACCAGCTCGACGCGAGGGGTGTCGGGCCAGCGGCTCATTAGCTCGCGCAGCAATCGCGCGATCGTCGACTTCCCGACGGCCACGGATCCCGCGACCCCGATGACGAAGGGGGTCGTGGCGTCCGGTTCGCCGAGGAAGCTGCTCGTATCGGCGCCGAGGCGGCGCGTGGCGCGGGCGTAGAGGCTCAACAGCCGGCTGAGGGGGAGGTAGACCTCGGCGACTTCGCGCGGATCCAGCCGGTCGCCGATCCCGCGCAACTGGACGATCTCGTTCTCGGTCAGCGGCTGTGTCAGCCCGCCGGCCATGCGAGCCCAGTCGTCGCGGTCGATCTGGCGGTAGGGGCTCAGCGACGGTGCGGGAGCGGTGGTCTCGGCTGCGGACACCCGCTCATGCTACCCGGGGCGCCGCCCTCCCCCGCGGTCGGAGCCGTGCGCACCGCGCCCACTACGCTCGGACCGTGCGCTTGGGAGTCCTCGACATCGGTTCGAACACCGTCCACCTGCTCGTCGCGAACGCCCGAGCGGGAGGGCGCCCCACTGCCACCACCTCGCACCGTTCCGTGCTCCGCCTCATGCGTTATCTGCTGCCGGACGGATCGATTTCAGCGGAGGGTGTGCAGGGACTGGTGGATGCCGTGACCGCCGCGCGCGATCGCGCTCGCGCCGAGGGGGTCGACGAGTTGCTCGCCACCGCGACCTCCGCGGTCCGGGAGGCGACCAACGGCGACGAGGTGATCGCTCTCATCGAGGAGGCGCTCGGACAACCGCTCCAGGTGCTCGGCGGCGAGACCGAGGCACGGTTCACCTACCTCGCGGTCCGGCGCTGGTTCGGGTGGTCCGCGGGGCAGATCCTTCTGTTCGACATCGGTGGGGGATCCCTCGAGATCGCCGGTGGCGCGGACGAATTTCCCGACCTCGCCGAATCGGTCCCGCTGGGAGCGGGGCGGTCCACCGTGCAGTTCCTGCCCCACGATCCTCCGAGCGACGACGAGATCGATGCGCTCCGCCAGCATGCGGCATCCGTCCTCGCTCCTGTCGCCGAGCGATTCGCGGCGCTCCCCCGCCCCGATCACGTGGTGGGGTCGTCGAAGGCGATCCGATCCCTCGCGAAGTTGGCGGGCTACCCCGTGCCGGGGTGGTCGGGGATCGATCGCATGGTGCTCCCGCGCAGAGAGCTGAAGGACTGGATTCCGCGCCTGGCCCGCATCCCCGCCGATGCGCGCGAAGCCCTGCCGGGCATCACCGCCGACCGCACCTTCCAGATCGTGGCCGCGGCGATCGTCGTCGAGCGCGCGATGAAAGCCCTCGACGTCGAGGAGCTCGAGGTGTCGCCCTGGGCCCTGCGCGAGGGCGTCCTGTTGCGCTACATCGAATCGCTCGAGTACTGAGACGACGAAGGCCCAGGGCTCCGATGAACGGAGGACCCTGAGCCTGTCGAAGGGAACGGGACCTACAGCGCCAGACGTTCCCGGACGACGTCGGCGAGCCGGTCGGCGTGCGCGCGTGCGGTGTGTTCGTCGGCCGCTTCGACCATCACGCGAACGAGCGGCTCGGTGCCGGACGCGCGCAACAGCACGCGGCCCGAATCGCCGAGTTCGGCGGTCGAGACGGCCACCGCCTCCTGGACGCCCTCGTCGCTCACCCCGTCGCGGTCGACGCCGCGCACGTTGACGAGCACCTGCGGGTAGACGGTCATGATCGAGGCGAGTTCCGCGAGGGTCTTGCCCTGGCGGGCCATCTCGGCCACCAGGTGGAGGCCGGTCAACAGCCCGTCGCCGGTGGTCGCGAACTCGCTCATGATGACGTGCCCCGACTGCTCGCCGCCGAGGGAGTAGCCACCCTCGTTCATGGCCTCGAGCACGTAGCGGTCGCCGACCCCGGTCTGCAGGACCCGGATGCCATGGTCTTCCATGGCGCGGTGCAGGCCGAGGTTGCTCATCACCGTCGCGACGAGCGTGTCGTCGACGAGCGCACCGCGCTGCTTCATCGCGACCGCGAGGATCGCCATGATCTGGTCGCCGTCGACGATGTTGCCGTGCGCGTCCACGGCGAGGCAGCGGTCGGCGTCGCCGTCGTGGGCGATGCCGACGTCGGCTCCCAGACGGACGACGGCTTCAGCGAGCACGTCGAGGTGCGTGGAGCCCACGCCGTCGTTGATGTTCAGACCGTCGGGCTCGGCCCCGATCACGGTGACCTGGGCACCCGCGTCCTTGAAGGTCTCGGGCGAGACCCCGGCCGCGGCGCCGTGCGCGCAGTCGAGGACGACGTGGAGGCCGTCGAGACGGTGCGGAAGCGACCCGAGGAGGTGCAGCACGTAGCGGTCCTCGGCGTCGGCGAAGCGGCGGATGCGTCCGACGCCCGCGCCGGTCGGCTGCAGGCGCTCCCACTCGAGGGCGCGCTCGATGCGCTGCTCGACGATGTCGGGGAGCTTCGTTCCGCCACGGGCGAAGATCTTGATGCCGTTGTCGGGCGCCGGGTTGTGCGAGGCCGAGACCATCACACCGAAGTCGGCGTCGTGATCGGCGATCAAGAAGGCCGTCGCAGGGGTGGGGATGACGCCGGCGTCGAGGACGTCGACGCCCGAGGAGGCCAGTCCTGCGGCGACCGCGGCCGAGAGGAACTCTCCCGAGACGCGCGGGTCGCGCGCGACGACGGCCGTGAGTCGACGACCCTCGGCCTTTCGCGCCTCCGCAGAACGGCCCTGGCCCAGGACGACAGCAGTCGCCTGGGCCAGGTGCAGCGCAAGTTCGGCGGTGAGGAGGCCGTTGGCCAGCCCCCGCACCCCGTCCGTGCCAAAGAGAGGCATACGGAGGTTCGAACTCAGCGCTTGGAGTACTGAGGCGCCTTGCGGGCCTTCTTGAGACCGGCCTTCTTGCGCTCCTTGACGCGAGCGTCGCGCGAGAGGAAGCCGGCCTTCTTGAGGGTCGGGCGGTTGTTCTCGGCGTCGATCTCGTTGAGCGCGCGGGCGATGCCCAGGCGCAGCGCGCCGGCCTGACCCGAGGGGCCGCCACCGGAGATGCGCGCGATCACGTCGTACGAGCCCGCGAGCTCGAGCACCGTGAACGGGTCGTTGATCAGCTGCTGGTGCAGCTTGTTCGGGAAGTAGTCCTCGATCGTGCGGCCGTTGACCGTGATCGTGCCCGAACCGGGGACGAGACGCACGCGGGCGATGGCCTGCTTGCGACGGCCCACGGCTGCGCCGGGAACCGAGAGCACGGGGCGCTCGGTGGCGACGGCCGACTGCTCGGCCGGCGTCTCGGTGCTGTAGTTGCTGGAGTCGATGTTCGACACTGTTTCGTCCTTATCCGGCGGCGCTTACTGGGCGACCTGGTCGAAGGTGTATGCCGTGGGCTGCTGGGCACCGTGGGGGTGCTCGGCGCCGCGGTACACCTTGAGCTTCTTGAGCTGCGCCGCGCCGAGGCTGTTCTTGGGCAGCATGCCGCGGATGGCCTTCTCGACCGCGCGGACGGGGTTCTTCTCGAGGAGTTCCTCGTAGTTGACCGACTTGAGGCCGCCCGGGTAACCCGAGTGACGGTAGGCCATCTTCTTCTGGAGCTTCTGACCCGTGAGCGCCACCTTTTCGGCGTTGATCACGATGACGAAGTCGCCGGAGTCGATGTGGTTGGCGAAGGTCGCCTTGTGCTTGCCGCGGAGGAGGACCGCCGCGTGCGAGGCCAGACGGCCGAGAACGACGTCGGTGGCGTCGATAACGACCCACTCGCGCGTGACCTCAGCGGCCTTGGGGGTGAAAGTGCGCGTCACAGTAGTGCTGCTTTCTTGATCGAACGGAGGAGTTCGTGAATCCCGCTCCGGTGGTCCGTTCACCGCTTGAGGGCGATGGAACAGGGCCGGTGGAGGGCTCACGTTCGGGTGACCCGCTCGCAGAGAGGCAGGCACCAAAGATCAAGACTACGTCATCCGGATGCCATGACCAAACAGAACCGATCGCGCCCAGTCCACCCCCGGGAGGGCCCCGGAGTGTCACCCAGCGCCTCACCCGCTTGCTCGGACTTCTGCTCCGAACGCCGTGATGCCCCGTCACCGATGAGGCGACGAGGCATCATGGCATCCGCTCATGCCCTCCGCGAGTGCGGGCGAGAGGTGAGGGCGTGAGCGGAGGCGGGTTCAGCGCTTCAGGAAGTCGAGAAGCACGCGATTGAACTCGTCGACGTGGCTGACGTTGACTCCGTGCGGAGCGCCCGCGACGACGTGGAGCTCGCTTCCGGCGATCGCCTCGTGGGTCCGTTTGCCCGAGCCCTCGAAAGGGACCGTCGCGTCGCTGTCGCCGTGGATGACCAGGGTGGGCACCGTCACATTCGGCAGGTCGTCGCGGAAGTCGGTGGTCGCGAACGCCTCCATCGCCTTCAGCGCGGCGTGGTGGTCGGCCTGGTTCGCCAGGCGCTCGGCCTCTGCACGGTCGGCCTCCGAAACCATGAGCTCGCCGTCGACCGAGAAAAAGTCGGTCGTGAACTGGTGGGAGAACGCCTTCTGGTCGTCTTTCAGACCCTGCTTCATCCCGTCAGCGGTCGCGTCGTCGAGCGGCCCCTCCGGGTTGTCGTCGGTCTGGGCCAGGTAGGGCGGAACGGCCGCGGCGAAGACGACGCTGTGCACGCGGTCGGAGCCGTGACGCGTCAGGTAACGAGCGACCTCGCCGCCTCCCATCGAGAACCCGACCAGGGTCGCATCGCGCAGGTCGAGAGCCTCCAGCACCGCCTCGAGGTCGTCGCTGAACGTGTCGTAGTCGTACCCGGTGCGCGGCTTGTCGCTGCGGCCGAATCCGCGCCGATCGTAGGTCACGACCCGATATCCGGCACCCTCGAGGGCGGGGACCTGGTGCGCCCACGACTCGCCGGAGAGGGGCCAGCCGTGGATCAGGACGACGGGGCGTCCGGTGCCGCCGGTGTCGTCGACGTGGAGGTCGATGTCGGTCAGAAGTCCGTGGTGTGCAGTGATCTCGCTCATGGACGTCATGATTCGAGTCCCGCCTGAATGTTCGGCACCTGTTGACGGCTTGCGGCTCGCTTGATACGCCTGCGCTACGCACACGTCACGGTCGACGCGCAACACCTCGGGAGGGCGCCCGGCCGCTGACTAGCCTTCCCCCATGGCCCCGAGTCGCATTCCTGCCGCCGCCCTGTTGCTCGCCGCGGTCGCCCTGGTGGCGACCGCCTGCGGTTCCGACACCTCCGGGAGTGCCGCCGCGAACGATCGCGAAGCCGTTCGCGCGATCACGACCGCCGAGTCGACCGCGGGCGGACGAGCCTTCCAGCTCGAGGCGGATGACGGGGCGTGGGAGGTGCACGTGGCATCCGGCGATCGCGAGGTCGAGGTGCGCGTAAGCGCCGACGGAGGTTCGGTGCGTTCCTCCTCGGACGGTCGGGCCCTCGACGCCGAGGATCGCGCGGCGCTCGATGCGGCGAGCACCACCCTCGCCGATGCCGTCCGCATCGCCGCCGCCCAGGGCACGGGCGGCGCCGTCGAGGATGCCGAACTCGAGCGGGACGACGCCACCGCTCGCTGGAGCGTCGACCTCGCGGGCGACGTCACGGTGCGCGTCTCGGCGGCCGACGGCAGTGTGGGCTGAGCAGAATCCGCGCATCCACGCAAGCCCGCCGGCCTCGGCCGGTGGCGAGCGCGGCGCTCATTACACTCGGCGCATGAAGCACGCCCCCGACGCCGACGGCCACAGTCCACGCGCCCGGGTGACCCCGGGCGACACTCTCTCACCCGCCGGGGCGGTGCGCCGATGAACGACCTCGTCCTCAACATCGTGCTGGTCGTCGTCTTCGTCCTGATCGGCGGGGTGTTCGCGGCCACCGAGATGGCGCTCGTCACCTTGCGCGAGAGCCAGGTGAACGCCCTCGCGGCCCGCGGTCGCCGCGGCCAGAAGGTCGCCGATCTGGCGCGCACCCCCAACACCTTCCTCTCCGCCGTGCAGATCGGCGTGACGGTCGCCGGATTCGCCTCGGCGGCGTACGGGGCCTCCTCCATCGCCCCCTCGGTCACGCCGTTGTTCACCGGTCTCGGTCTCGAGCAGGGGGTCGCCGCCACGGTCGCGACCATCGCCCTCACCCTGGTCATCGCGTACCTGTCTCTGGTTCTCGGGGAACTGGTCCCCAAGCGGCTCGCCATCCAACGCAACGCGGCGTTCGCGTACGCGGTCGCGCCGGTCCTCAACGGCTTCGCCACGCTCATGCGCCCCGTCATCTGGTTGCTGTCGATCTCGACGAACGTGCTCGTGCGCCTCCTCGGGGGCGACCCGAACAAGACCGGCGAGGAACTCACCGAAGAAGAGCTCCGCGACATCGTCTCCAGTCACGAAGGACTCCCCGCCGACGAGCGACGCATCCTCGACGACGTGCTCTCGCTCCGCGATCGCCACGTGAGCGAGGTCATGCGGCCCCGCCCCGAAGTGGTGACCCTCGACGCCGGCGGCACGGTCGCCGAGGCCTACGAGCAGGTCCGCGACCTCCCCTTCTCGCGCTACCCGGTCGCGGAGCAGACGATCGACGACGTCGTGGGTTTCGTGCACGTCCGCGACCTGACCGACGATCCCGAACGCGCGCTCAGCGCCGTCATGCGCGAGATCCGGTACATCCCCTCGACCGCCCGCGTCCTCCCGACGCTCACGTCCATGCGCGCGGACGGGAGCCACATCGCGGTCGTCGTCGACGAGTACGGGGGGACGGACGGCATCGTCACCCTCGAAGACCTCGTCGAAGAGGTCGTGGGAGAGATCTTCGACGAGTACGACACGGATGCCGAACAGCCGCTGTCCGAGGGAGAGCACGGCACCGTCGAGGGGCGTTTGAACCTGCAGGACTTCGAGGAGGCGACGGGGGTCCCGCTTCCGCGCGGGGCGTCCGACACCGTGGCCGGCTTCGTGGTCGAGCGACTCGGCCGCCTGGCCCACGTCGGCGATGTCGTCGAGGTCGAGGGCGCGACACTGAAGGTGAGCGCGGTGGATCGTCGCCGGGTGGCCGAGCTGCTGGTGACCCGGCATCCCGTCGACGAGCCCGCGGAGGAACGCGACGACTCGACCGCCGACTGATCGCCCGGGGCGGGCCGAGGACGCGAGCTCGTCGGCCCGCACGGGTGGTGGTCAGGCGAGGTCGCCGGCGACCGGGGCGATCGGGCCGCCCAGGTCGAAGTGGTGCCCGTTGATGGCGAACAGATCCCGGTCCCCGTCGGGGAGGAACCCCGGGGGCGCGGATGCGCTCGCGTCGCTGCGGCTGATCATGGGACCCATGCTCCGTCGTGACGGGGCTCGATGTCAGGGCTTGACATCGTCGGCGTGGGGCTGATCCTCTCGATTAAGTTGTGCGCAATTAAGTTGTGTGCAATAGTTTTCGCATGCCCGCCGTCGATCAGCTCGTGTGCTTCGCGCTCTACGCCGCCAACCGCACGACCACGCAGGCGTATCGGGCGCTGCTCGAACCGTGGAACCTCACGTACCCGCAGTACATCGCCCTCGTGACGCTCTGGAACGACGGCGATCAGACGGTCGGCAGTCTCGGCGAGGCCCTGCAGCTCGATTCCGGGACTCTCTCCCCCATGCTCGCCCGCATGGAAAGCGCCGGCTATCTGACCCGATCACGTCGCGCCGATGACGAGCGCGTGGTGTCCGTCACGCTCACCGACCGCGGCACCGAGTTGCGCACCGAACTCGCCCACATCCCCCAGTGCATCGCCGCGGGGTCGGGGATCACCGACGCCGACAGCGCCCGAGAGCTCATCGACGCACTGCACCAGCTCACCGAGGCCATGAAAGGCCTGCGAGACCACCCCGACGAGGTGCGCGACGCCGACGCGGCGCGCCACCCGGCCTGACGGCCGCACCCCCCCTCCGTCCCCAGAAAGGAACACCATGGACGTTCTCTACACCGCCGAAGCCGTCTCCACCGGCCAGGGCCGCCTCGGCCACGTGACCGCCGGCACCTACCTCGACCTCGACGTCGCTCCCCCCAAGGAGCTCGGCGGCTCCGGCGCCGGCACCAACCCCGAGCAGCTCTTCGCCGCGGGATACGCCGCCTGCTTCCACAGCGCGCTGCACTCCGTGGCCCGCGCCCGCAAGGTCGCCATCGCGGACTCGTCCGTGGGTGGCCGCGTCCACATCGGCCCCAATGGCCAGGGCGGCTACCAGCTCGCCGTCCTGCTCGAGGTCGTCCTGCCCGGCATCGAGTCCGAGCTCGCTCAGCAGCTCGCCGACGAGGCGCACCAGGTCTGCCCGTACTCGAACGCGACGCGCGGCAACATCGAGGTCACCGTAACCGTCTCGGAGGACTGACCTCTCCCCGACCCCGGGGCGAGGCGCTGAGCCCCACGTATCGTGCCTCGTCCCGGCCCGCCGCCCCGTATCCCGCGGGGCGGCTTCGTCGTATCGGCGTACAGTGACTGGCGTGATCCGGGTTGTTGTCGTCGACGATGAGGCCCTCGTCCGCTCCGGCTTCGCCTTCATCCTCAATGCCGCCGACGACATCGAGGTCGTCGCGGCCGTTGACGGCCCCGACGCGCTCGACGCGATCCGGGCGCTCCGCCCCGACGTCGTGCTCCTCGACATCCGGATGCCGGGACTCACCGGCCTCGAGATCCTCGCCGAGGTGCGAGGCGATGACGATCCACCCGTGGTCGGCATCCTCACGACGTTCGCGGCGGACGAGTCGATCGCGAGAGCCCTGCGAGAGGGCGCGACGGGTTTCCTCGTCAAGGACACCGACCCGGAACACCTCGCCGCGATGGTCCGCTCGCTCGCGGCCGGCGGCGTCGTGCTCTCTCCGGAGGTCTCTCGGGCCCTCGTCGACGGGTTCTCGGGCGGCCCCGACCTCGACTCCGCGCGCCGCGTCGCTCTCCTGACGGAGCGCGAGCGTGACGTGCTCGAGTGCCTCCCCACCGGAGACTCCAATGCCGAGATCGGGCGCCGGCTGCACTTGAGCTCCGCCACGGTCAAAGACCACGTCAGCTCGATCCTGAGCAAGTTGTCGGTCTCGTCCCGGGTCGAGGCCGCTCTCATCGCGGAGCGCGCGGGCTCTCCCGCTTCGCGACGCTGACCCGCCTCGAACCGCGAGGCGTCAGGTGAGACGCAGCTCGGCCTCGGTCTTTCCGTACGAACGACGCAGCCACTGCCCGAACCCCGGCTGCGCGAGGCAGGCGGCGGCGCCGTCGCACGTGACCACCGGGTCCTGGGCGGCGTAGGTGGCGTACACGTCGACCTTGGCATCGAGAGCGTCGCCCTCGACGTTGACCGGCTCGTGCAGCGAGGGATAGCCGATGTAGTACGTGACCGCTTCCGGGGCGATCCCCGACACGGGGGCGACGGCGCGGACGAGCGAGCCGACGCACGAGTGGTCGGGGTGGTCGCCGCGCGCGAAGGCGCTCTCGTGCGGAATGTTGGTCGTGATGTGGTCGGGGCGACCCGCGTGGATGAGCTCGGCGACCGTCTCGGCCAGTCTGCTCGCGTCGAGCGTCGGTCCGTCGTCGATCGGGGCGAGCGCGGGGACCGAGCCGTTGATGAGCTGGGTGAGTCCCGCTTCGCCCGTGGTCGCGAACCCCTTTCCGCTGAGATTGCCGTCGGGGAGGCGCAGCACCGTGATCGACAGGCGCGGGTCATCGGACGGCACGAATCGGGTGACGCGTGCACCGCTCCGGAGGGTCAGTTGGGCGGTGTTCCACGGCTGCGTGCTGCCGCGCATCTCGTCGTACGCGGCCCGGATGCCGGCCTCGCGCTGCTTCGCGTAATCGAGGCCGCGGCCGGCGTCACCGGCGGTGACGAAGATCGTGCGCAGGGTCGCACCGGAGCCGATGATTCCGGCGAGGTGCGGGTTGGCGAAGATGATGTCATCGTCGGCGTGCGCCCAGACCGCCACCGTGGTGTCGCTTCCCGGCTCCTCGAAGGCCGGCGACACGGGCCGCGGTGAGGCTTCGGGCACCGGGACGATGGGACTGAGTTTCACCCAGGTCCCCTCCGGCGGCGCTGAGCGACGGATCTCGCGGTAGACGAGCGCGCCGCCGCCGAGCGCGGCGAGGCCGCCCACGGCGATGCCGCCGAACACGAGGGCTCTGCGGGAGATCCCGGAGCGACGCGGTGCCGCGGGGTCGACGGGTGCCTGATCGGCGCCCGAAGGCTCGTCGATGTCACTCACGGCGACTCCGTCCTGTACTTCGCCCCCCGGCGACGGATTGCGGGTTCCCCCTCGCCCTCGGGCGCCTTCCGACGCTATCGCGACGGTGCCGGTTTCCGGATCCGAAACCCCGCAGCCCCGCCACCCGGCGGGGTGGGGTGAAACCGATCGGCGGATCACGCTCCCACACGGGCGGCGCGATGAGGACGCCGCGCACCGGACGCATCGGCGATCCTCAGCGCGCACCTAGAGAGGGTGACGACACTCGCCCTATGCAGACGTCCACACCGCCGCGGTCACTGTCGCCCGTAGCCCTGCGCATCCGCGCCGTCCTCAACGAGTGGGATCCCATCGGGGTCCACCACATCGGTCAGGGCTGGCCCGATGACGAGTACGACGACCTGATCCTGCCGATCCTCGAGGCACTCGACACAAGGCCCTCGGTCGATGAACTGGCCGCGGAGCTGCGGACGGTCGTCGAGAACGACTACGGCCTTCCTGCTCCCGAGGGGTGCCGCGAGACCGCGCACTCTCTTCTCCGCCTGCACGGCTGAGCGCTATCCGGCGTCGGGCCGGGATGCAAGCCCTGCTCCCCGGCCACCGGGCGGTTCTAGCGTGCCTGCATGGCTGATCTCTCCCGACCGCAGACCCCCGATCCGTACCCGCTCCTTCCGTCCGTGCCGTCCTTCGCGGTGACCAGCGACGACATCGCCGACGGTCAGCCCCTGAAGGACGACCAGGTCGCCGACAAGGGCAACACCTCCCCGCACCTGGCGTGGTCGGAGGTCCCGGAGGGCACCAAGTCCTTCGTGATCACGGGCTTCGACCCCGACGCGCCGACCCCGAGCGGCTTCTGGCACTGGGTCCTGGTCGACGTTCCGGCGGATGTCCGCGAAGTGGCCTCGGGCGCCGCTTCCGGAGAGCTCCCGGGCGCGGCCTTCCACGTTCGCAACGACGGCGGCGAGAAGGGGTTCCTCGGGGCGGCTCCCCCGCAGGGCGACCAGCCCCACCGCTACTTCTTCGTCGTGCACGCCGTGGGCGAGGAGACGCTCGGCGTCGACTCGGATGCCTCCCCGGCCGTCGTCTCGTTCAATCTGGCGTTCAAGACGCTGGGGCGGGCGATCCTGCACGGCACCTACCAGCACTGAGGATCCGGACCATGACGAAGCGCAACGAGAGTTTCGACAAGGACGAGACGGTCGCCGGAGTCGAGGAGCGCGTCCAGGCGCGCTTCCCCGACGCCCAGCCGGAGGTGGTTCACGAAGAGGCCGTCGTCGCGGTGGACAAGTACGCCGAAGCTCCCGTCAAGGACTTCGTCGACATCATCGCCGAGCGTGAGGCCCGCGCGGCCGTCGAGGAATCCCTCGCCGCCGACTCCTGAGTTCGGGCATCGGGACCGATTCACCCCATCTGCAGGTCGGCTTCGGCCTTCGGATAGGACCGTTGCAGCCACTGGCCGAACTTCCGGGTCTTCAGGCACGCGCTGCGATCGGCGCACCGGACCACCTGATCCTGCTGCGTGTAGATGCGGTAGGTGTCGACCTTGGTGTCGAGCACCGCGCCCTCGAGATTCGCCGGCAGGTTCTCGGAGGGGTACCCCACGAAGTACCGGATGCCGGGCCCCACCGCCGCGTCGGAGGTCAGTGAGTCGCGGATCAGGGTTCCCACCGCCGAGTGATCCGGGTGGTCCCCGGGGGCGAAGGCGCTGCCACGCGGGATATGGGTGAGCGTCCCTTCCGGGTGGAATGCCGACACCAGCTCCCGGACGGACGCGATGAGCTGATCGCGGGTCACGGCCGGTCCCCCGTCGACGGGTGCGAGGGTCCCCGCTGCTCCGTCGTAGAGCTTGCTCAGGGTCGCGTGCGCCGTCGCGTCGAATCCCTCGCCGGTGAGGTTCCCGTCCGGGAGGCGGAGATACAGAACCGACAGGCGCGGATCGTCCTTCGGAACGAGCCGCCGGACCTGCATTCCCGTGCCGAGCGTGATCTCGGCGGCATCCCACTCGCCGTCCTTGCCGCGCATGGCGTTGTACGCGCGCAGGATGCCGAGCTCCCGCGCCGCCACGTAGTCCAGGCCCTTACCGGCGTCGCCCGCGGTCACGAACACCGTCCGCACGCACCGACCGGTGGCGATGGCGTCCGAGATGGTCGGGTTGGCGAAGATGATGTCGTCGTCGGGGTGCGCCCAGATGGTCATCAGGGTCGACGCCCCCTCGCATCCCTGCGCGGCGGGCGACGACGGGACGGGCGGGGGCGGCGGCGGGATCGTCGCGGTCGGCGAGGCCGACGCGGACGGCGTGGCCGTCGTTGCCGCCGCGGACGGGGTCGGCGTCGGCGTCGACGCGGGCTCCGGACGGAACAGTGCGAAGGCGAAGACGCCGCCGACCGCCAAGACCACCACGGCGGCGAGCGCGATCGCGACGACGAGGCCGGCCTGCACCCGACGGGGGCGAGACATCGACGACGAGGCTCGTGGCATCGGAACCTTTCGGACGGGGTGTGACGACCCCACCGTGCGGCACGATCTCGAGACAGCCGAGTTCGGCTGATCCGCGCCCGAGTGTAGAGGAACGTCCATAACGGACCAACACGTCATCCGCCAGGTGAATTGCACACGCCTATCGTTCAGGTTTCCTACGTATGACAAGAGATGAAGGGTGACTTGACGGGTGAATATCGCCTGTTACTGTTCGCGGGAGGGCTCCCACGCACGCGTGGGATGGGGGGAGGAAGAGACATGGCGATGTCTGACCTGCGCCCCGGCGCGTCCTCCGCAGATGCGGATCCGGTCGGTGCCACCGCCCCGGCATCCCGGACCGTATCGACCGAGGTCTCCGCCGGAGTGACACCGGTGACGGCACCTCCCCCGTCGCACGTGAAAGACCGCTGGCGCGGTCGGTACCGGCGTAATCTGGTCCTCACCGACTTCGCCGCGCTCGTCTGGGTCGTCTACGGCACCCAGCTGCTCTGGTTCGGCCTCGGGAATGCGCAACTCGCCGCGGGCAGCGACAGCCGCATCAGCGATCTCTCTTATTGGGCCTTCTCCGCCATCCTCATCGTGACCTGGATGTGGGCGCTCGCCTTCGTCGAGTCCCGCAGCGACCGGGTCATCGGCACCGGCTCCGCCGAGTACGTGCGCATCGCCGACGCCAGCTTCCGCCTGTTCGGCGCCGTGGCGATCATCGCCTTCCTCACCCAGATCGACGTGGCCCGCGGTTACCTGCTGGTCAGCCTGCCGTCCGGCATCCTGGTCCTCTGCTTCACGCGATGGATGTGGAGGCAGTGGCTCGTCGTGCAGCGCTCCCGCGGTCGGTACTCCGCGCACGTCCTCCTCGTCGGCTCGCTCCCCTCGGTGACGCAGCTCGCGCGCGAATTCGCCCGCACGCCCAGCGCCGGCTACCGCGTCGTCGGCGCCTGCGTGCCCCACGCCAAGACGGCCGACACCATCCCGGGCACCGAGATTCCGATCATGGGTCACGTCGGCGACGTGTCGCGGGCACTGGCCGCGACCGGCGCCGACACGGTCGCCATCACCAGTGCCGACGAGCTGCCCGCGGAGAAGGTCAAAGAGATCTCGTGGAGCCTGGAGGCGGGTCGCCAGCACCTCGTCCTCGCCCCGAGCATCGTCGACATCGCCGGGCCACGACTGCACACCAGGCCCGTCGCCGGCCTCCCCCTCATCCACGTCGAGACCCCGAAGTTCTCGAGGGGACAGAGCTTCCTGAAGAGATCCGTCGACCTCGCCGCGGCGAGCCTCGGGGTGGTATTGCTCAGCCCCCTGCTGCTGTTCCTGGCCGTCGCCGTGCGACTGTCGAGCGAGGGGCCGGTCCTGTTCCGCCAGACTCGCGTCGGCTTCCGCGGCCGCGAGTTCACCATGTTCAAGTTCCGTTCGATGGTGGTCAACGCCGAGGAGTTGCGCGCGCAGCTGATCGCACAGCAGCGAGATTCCGGGAACGAAGTGCTGTTCAAGATGAAGAACGACCCGCGCGTCACCCCCATCGGTCGCGTGATGCGCAAGTTCAGCCTCGACGAGCTCCCCCAGCTCTTCAACGTGGTGGGGGGCTCGATGTCGCTGGTCGGACCGCGCCCTCCGCTTCCCTCCGAGGTGGCCGTCTACGCCGACCACGTGCACCGGCGATTCCTCGCCAAGCCCGGCATCACGGGCCTCTGGCAGGTCAGCGGGCGGTCCTCCCTCTCCTGGGAGGAGTCCGTACGACTCGACCTGTCGTACGTGGAGAACTGGACCCTTCTGGGCGACTTCGTCATCCTCGGCAAGACCGCCCGCGCGGCCCTCGCTCCCGGTGAGACGGCGGCGTGACGATCGCCACTACCCCGTTCCGGTCTTCGGACCGTCGCCGTCGGTTCTCGCCGCGGATATCTGAAAGGCTTTGATCGTGCGTCTGTCTGTCGTGGGTTGCGGATACTTGGGAGCTGTTCACGCGGCGGCGATGGCCTCCATCGGCCACGACGTGGTGGGCATCGACGTCGACGAGCGCAAGATCGCGACGCTCTCGCGGGGAGAGGCACCGTTCTTCGAGCCCGGCCTGCAGCAGATTCTCACCGAGGGGATCGCCTCGGGACGCCTCTCGTTCACGACGGACATGTCGGCGGCTCGAGGTGCCGCGGTGCACTTCATCGGCGTCGGCACACCCCAGCAGGCGGGCGGCCACGCTGCGGATCTGACCTACGTCGATGCAGCGATCGACACGCTTCTTCCCTTCCTCGCTCCCGGCGATGTCGTCGCGGGCAAGTCGACCGTCCCCGTCGGCACAGCCGCCCGTCTGGCACCCCGGGTGTCCGAGCGCGGCGCGGTGCTCGTCTGGAATCCGGAGTTCCTGCGCGAGGGCTGGGCGGTGCAGGACACCATCGACCCCGATCGACTCGTCGCCGGCGTTCCCTCGGCTGACGGCTCCCCGACGGCGGAGGGTGAGCGCACCGCACAGATCCTGCGCGAGGTTTACCACCCCTCGATCACCAAGGGAACGCCGTTCGTCGTGACCGACTACGCCACTGCCGAGCTGGTCAAGGTCGCGGCGAACGCCTTCCTCGCCACCAAGATCAGCTTCATCAATGCGATGGCCGAGATCGCGGAGGTGACGGGGGCAGACGTGACCACGCTCGCCGACGCGATCGGCCATGACGTCCGCATCGGACGCCGCTTCCTCGGAGCCGGCATCGGATTCGGCGGAGGGTGCCTCCCGAAGGACATTCGAGCCTTCTCCGCGCGGGCCGAAGAACTGGGCCGCGGCGAGTCCGTCGCCTTCCTCCGAGAAGTGGATGCCATCAACCTCCGCCGCCGCGACCGCGCCGTCGAGCTCGCCGTGAGCGCGCTGGACGGATCCGTCTTCGAGAAGAAGATCGCCGTACTGGGAGCGGCCTTCAAGCCGCACAGCGACGACATCCGCGACTCTCCCGCGCTCGATGTGGCCGTTCGACTGCACGGGCTGGGGGCCCGGGTCACCCTGACCGATCCCGCGGCGATCGAGAACGCGCGACGGGTGCACCCGCAGCTCACCTACGACACCGACCTGGACGCCACCCTCCGCGACGCGGACGCGGTCATCGTCGTGACGGAGTGGGACGAGTACCGACGCGAGCTGAGCCCGGAGCACGCCGCCTCGCTCGCGCGAGGTCGCGTCGTGATCGACGGACGCAACTGCCTCGACCCGGCGGCGTGGCGCGATGCCGGCTGGACCTATCACGGCATGGGGCGCCCCTGACCCGGACACGGTCCGCCTGAACGTGAGCGCATCTGCTCCGAAGGGCGTCGCGCCCCGCGCGCGCGATGACAGACGTCGGCGCTGTCGATCTTTCTTCCACGGCGCGTGACGAATCAGCCGCTCGCCACGTCTCCTTGGTGACGGATCTCGCGCCGAGGGCCCCCTCCCGGCGGAGTGCATCGAGATCCTCGACGACAAGGAGGATGCCATGCGCAACAAGCTCATCGTGATCGGTGCCGTCGCCCTGATCGCCTACGCGGTCGGCACCCGGACCCCGCGCGTCCAGGTGAAGAACCGGGAGTCCGTCGGCCACCAGATCGTCCGGCTGTGGAACGACCCGCGCGCCCGCAAGCGTCGCCACAAGGCGGCGAAGAAGGCTGCCGCGGCTGCGGAGAAGCGCGCGAAGAAGACGTTTCACGACCTCCGGAAGTGATCCGCCCGTCCCTCGAACGGAGGCTCCCCATGTTTCGTTCCTCCTCGAGCAGGACCCTGCTGCAATCGCGGCGCAGCGTCATCGCGGGAGCAGTCGGGGCCGGCGCCGTCGCGATCATCGCGCTGGCGCTGTACCTGCCACTCGTCGGCTTTCTCGGCGGGGCGACGGCGAGCACAGCCGGTATCGTGCCCTTCCCCGCCCTCAGCGTCCTCGCGGTCACCGTCGTCGGTGCCGTCGTGATCGCGGGGCTTCTCGCCCTCGCGATCACGCGGCACCGGGCACCCGCCGCATGGACGCTGGCGGTCATAAGCGTTCTCGTGGCGCTGGCCGTGACGGCCTTCCCACTCGTCGCCGTCGTGCTCGGATCGGCCCAGCGCGTCGGCGAGATCGGACCAGTCGTCGCGATCCTGTGGGAGCAGGTGTCGGGGATCTTCTGAGCAGCGGCCTGTGGATAACACAGGTGCCCGCACATGCGCATGTCAAAATACCTCATGTCCATCTTGGCTTCCGGCGACCGACCCGTGCTTCAGGATGACGGCGACGACGAGATCGCGGGCTTCGCCCCCGCCTGCGCGTCCTGCGGGGGCGTGACCGAACCCGTCCAGCGAGGCTCTGCAGCCTGGTGGGCCTGCCACCGCTGCGGGCTCGCCCGGATCGCCTGAGCCTCGCCCGGCTACGCTGACCACGTGATGGCCAGCCTCCTCATCTCGATCACCGCCGTCGTCTCGGCGCTCCTCGTCGGGTTCGTCGCGCGTCGAGTCCTCGGCACCGCGGTGGGCTGGCCGCGCAGTATCGTCGTCGGTCTGCTGGTCTTCCTCCTGGGAGTACCCTCGGCCGGATGGACGCTGCGACAGACCGGGTTCCCCGATTCCTCGGCATCCATTCCCGCGGAGGACGGCTGGATCTGGGCGGGCCTGATCGCGCTCTCGCTGGCATGGGTCTTCGCCCTCGGCGTCGCCGCCCTCGTGGCGAGCGAGGCGATCTTTCCGACGCGCCCCCTCCCGAATCCGATCGACGTCGTGCGGGCAGCGCTCCGCCAGCGCAAACGGACCCGGCGGTACCTGGAGATCCTCGCGATCGCCTCTCGGCACGGGGTCGGGTGGCTCTTCCACGGCGGACGCGCGCGCGTCGAGGAGCAACTGAGCACCTCGGAGGAACGGGCGCGAGCCATCGTGGCGACGATCAACGATGCCGGGGTGAGTTTCGTCAAGCTCGGCCAGGTGCTCTCGACCCGTCGTGACCTCGTTCCCGAGCCGTATCTGAGCGCCCTCGCCTCCCTGCAGACGAGCGCGACGACGCTTCCCTGGGAAACGGTGCGCGCGGTCATCGAGAGCGACCTCGGCCAGTCGATCGATGCGGTCTACGCCGAGGTCGACCCAGTCCCCCTCGCCGCCGCCTCCGTCGCACAGGTACACCGCGCGCGGCTGCTCGACGGCACCCACGTCGTCATCAAGGTCCAGCGGCCCGCCGCGCGGGCGCAGGTGGAGGCGGATGCCGACATCATCGGCCGCCTCGCGCACCGGGCCGAGGCGCGCACACGCGTCGGACGCGATCTCCGTATCGAATCGGTCGCCCGCGGCTTCACCACCACCCTCCTCGAAGAACTCGACTACCGCATCGAGGCCCGCAACACGCAGATGATCGGTTCGACCCTCGAACTGATCGATCGCGCCGAACCCGGACGCCGCGGGCTCGTGAGCGTTCCGCGCATCTTCTCCGACGCGTCCGGCCAACGCGTGCTCACGATGGGTCTCGTCGACGGAACGGCCTTGAGCGACGCGGCGCCGCTGATCGCCGACCTCGATCCGTCGCAGCGCGATCGCCTCGCCGAGACACTGATGGCGACCGTCCTCGAGCAGATCCTCGTGTACGGGGTCTTCCACGCGGACCTCCACCCCGGCAACGTGCTGCTGAAGAGCGACGGGACCCTGGGGCTCATCGACTTCGGCGCCGTCGGCGTCATCGAGCGCAGTCGACGTCAGCACATGACAGCTTTCCTCCTCGCCGCCCTCAGCGAGAACGATGTCGCGGCGACGGACGCCCTGCTCCTCATCGTCGACGCCCCCGACGACGCCGACCTCGACGCCTTCCGACACGACGTGGGAGTGGTCCTCACCACCGAGCACCTGCGCACCAGCGGGCACGGATCGATCTTCACGCGAATGGTCGACGTGATCCGCCAGCACCACATCGCTCTGCCCGGCGAACTCGCCTCGGCCTTCCGGAGCTTCGCCACTCTCGAAGGGTGCCTGCGCGTCATCGTCGATGACTTCGACATGGTCGGTCGAGCGCTCCCGCTCATGCCGAGCCTCCTTCGTCGGACGGTGTCGGTCAAGCGCATGGCCACCGACCTCCAGGCGCAAACGGTCATCGCCTTCGCTCGCCTTGAACAGATCCCCCGTCGCCTCGACGCCCTGCTCACGGGCGTCGAGAAGGGGTCCATCGGGATCACGTTGCGCAGCGCCGACGGCGAGGACGTCAGCGGCATCCTCGGCCGGGCGACGGGTGAGATCGCCACCACGCTCGTCTCGATCGCCGCCGTGGTCCTCGCCGTCGTCCTGGTGATCGCGGGGGGCGGGCCGGTCCTCGGCGGGTCCATCACCCTGTTCGCCGTCCTGGGCGCCGTCGTCGGCCTGTTCGGCTTCCTCGGCCTCTTGCGCATCGTGCGCAGGACGTTCGGCCGCCGCGGCTGACTCGTCGCGGACCGACGAACGGTCCCGTCGACGCCTCCGCCATCGGCGCGCTGTCCTTCCTGGGCAGGAGATCAGTGGGTCTCGGGTTCGGGAGCGAGGAGGGCGACGAGTTCCCCCTCCTCCTGAAGACCGATCGCGAGTTCGCGGACCGCGCTGACCGGGAGGGAAACGGACGCCCCGATCCCGGTCTCCACGATCACCCACGTCTCGGCATCGGTGGTCCGTCGCAGCAGACCGATCTCCACCTCCGCGAGGAGGCCGGGGCCGAACCCCATCGCGTCTCGCACCCTCGCGCTGACTCCGACGCCTGCGCTGCGGTGATCTTCGTCGTCGGGATGAGCGGTGGAGCCGTGCTCTGTGACGCACCAGCGGAAGGCACACCTTCGGGCACCGGAGGTCCGTTTGGCGCGAGACTGCCGAGTCATGCATGACACCTTTCCGTCGGGGTCGCCGCGGGCGGCGAACCGAACACTGGTGGGCACGAACGCATTACATCGCGAACCTCCGACACCGCCGTCACCGTCCGGGCGGGAGCCCCTTCGGCGGGGTGGGGATCAGGTCGGGCAAAGCGATCCCGAGGACATCCGACAGGGCCACCAAGGTGCGCAGACGCGGGTTCGCGGCGGTCCCGGGATTGGACTCCCCCTTCTCGAGCTTCCGATAGGTGAAGGTCGCGAGCCCCGCTTCGTGGGCGACCTGCTCCTGAGACATCTGCTTCTCGGCGCGGGCGCGGAGCATGCGCACGCCCAACTCGCGGGCGAACTCTGTCCAGGGGTCGGGCGCGTCGTTCATGAGACCAGCTTGATCGGAAGTCAACGCTCACATGAACATGCATACATGCCCGGTCGGTGGGCGCGACCCCCACGGTGGGGATCGAGGCGGGCGAAGGACGGGCGGCCGGAGGTGGAACGCGCCAGGCAGTCTTCGTGTCGTCACCCGACCGCCCGTGCCCCGCGCAGAGAGCGAAGCCCCCGGAATGGAGCCCGAGCCGGTCATTCCCGCGTACCCGCCCCTGCGCGGCGCACCAGCCCAGGGGGCGCCGGCGCCGGGGCGGCACCACGCCCCCGCGCCCGCCCACTCCCCTGATCAGAGCGCCGGGAAGCCACCGCGCATCGGACGCGGATCACGAGAGACGGCGAATATTTCACCCGCGGCATCACCCGGACGACCGACGACGGCTCACCCAACGCCCCCTCTTCCGAGCACGGCGAGGCGACGCCGCTCTTGACGCGAGAACGGCGAGCGACCAGGCGAAGGACGTACCGGCCCGAGAGGGTGATGCGGAGGGGGTGAATCGGGGATGACGCGGGGGATGAAACCTGCGAGATTCGTCCGACCATCGTGCGCAAAACCCGCAGGATCTTCTCGACGGGGTGGGAGTTCACCGCGTCGACCGCAGCCCCACCTCAGAAGGGCGGCAGTCCTTTCGCTCCTGGAGGTCCCGATGTTGATCGGTGTGGATGACATGGTGATCGGCGTTCGAGCCGCCCGCCGCACGAGCCGGTTCTGGGCACCGCGTCCACAGGCGCTGGGCCGTCTCGAAGCGGCATTGCGCACCGATGTCGTCCTGCTCCGTGGACCGACCGGCGTGGGGAAGACCGCGCTGCTGCGCCAATTCGCCGACGCTCTTGCCTCGGACATCGAGCATGGCGTACAGCTCATCGACGGCGCCCTCACGTCGCCGGAATCCCTTCCGCATATCGCGGAGGCATTCGCAGACGGGCCCGCCTCCCATGTTCTCCTCGTGGACGATCACGTCGAAGGACGCGGGGTTTCGACCCACCATCTGCTCGATCTGCTGCGCGCCGACCGGAACCTTCGAATCGTCGTCGCCACCCGCCAGCCGACGGGTTTCGAGAATCCCCTCGTCGCACTGGAATTCGATGTGCAGGCGCTCCCCTCAGGAGACCTGCTGATGACCCGGGAAGAGGTCGCATCGGTCCTCGCCGTGAACGGGGTCGAGTCGACCGACACCGCCACCGACGAGCTCGCCGCACACACGCACGGGTGGCCCGCCCTCGTCCAGCTGGCCAGCACTCGGCTCCGCCTGGAGGGCCTCCCCCTCCACACGCGCGGCGAAGCCGCCACGGCGGCCGCCTACGCGAGCGCCGCGCTCACCCGCGACATGGAGGCGCGATTGGGTGCACCGGTCACGGACGATCTCCGCCTCCTCGCTCTCGCCCCCTACGTCACCGAGCCCCTCGCCCGCGCCCTCGGCGTCGAGTCGCAGAATGGGGCCACCCCCGATCTTCTCGATCGGCTCCAGAGCGCGGGTGTGGTCTGGCCCGGCACGACGCGCGCGCTGTTGGCCGAGCCGATTCGCGAGCGGTGGTTCCAGGAGATCACCGCGAAGCAGCCTTCCCGGGTGTCCGCAGCCCGGCTCCGGCTGCTCGAGCATCTCGTGTCGAACGGCGAGTCCCTGCTGGCGACCCGGCTCGCCGCGGACGCGCGACAGTGGACGACCCTGGCCGGGATCCTGCGCAGGTCGGGGTCCGAGGTCTGGGCGCGCAGCGCCGACGGCTTTTCGCGCGCCCTCGCGCGGCTCCGATCGAGCGCGTCCTCAGCTCCGGTGGTCGTCGAGGCGCTGCTCTCCCTCGACCCCGAGACCGCTGTGTCAGCAGAGACACCCTCGCTCGTGGCCTCCGCTCTCAACCGCCTGCCCGACGTCTCGAGCGTCACAGCGGGCCGCCCCGACGCCCTGATCATCCGTGTGAGTCTTCTTCGCGCCGCGGGGCGATTCGCACTCGCCTCCGAAGCGTCGGACATGCTTGCCGACGCCCTCGGCCGCGCGCGAGATCTCAAACTCGAGACGAAGGCCGAGGGGTGGTATCAGGTCGCGATGACCTTCCTCGCCATGGGGCAGCTGCGCGCGGCGAGCGAGTGCATGTCACGGGCCGAGCACACGGCGCTACCTGCGCAGCGGCTGCGGGCGCGCGGCGCCCTCGCCGTCATCGCTCTGCTCGAAGGTGACGTGCGCACCGCGCGAGCACTCGTCGAGGCGGAGTGCTCGGACACCTGGGTGGCGTCTCCCTGGGGTGAAGGCCTCCGACTGGCGTCCGCGTGGGTCCTCCTCGAGGCCGGCGAAGCGGAAGAGGCGCGCCCGCTCTTCGACGCCCTGTCTTCCACCGCCGCGGCTCGCGAGCTGTGGCCCTACGCGGCGTCGGCCCACGTCCTGACGCTCCTCGTGTCGGGCGCCGCATCCGACGCGCTCGAAGTGCTGCGCACGTGGACGACAGCAATACGCAGCACACCCCCCTCGCACTTCCAGTCGACGCTTCTCCTGACGACGCGAGCGAAAGTGCTCATCGCGCTCCGGCAAGCACGGGACGCTCTCGCCCTGTTCGAGGGCCCGTTCATGCTCTCCCCCCTCACCGCTCCCGCCATCGCGCTGTCTCAGCTGTACGCCGGGCGAGCGCACGACGCCTTCGTCCTGAGCATCAAGTGGGGCCGCCAGCACGAGCCCTCCCCACGCACGACTCTCGAGAGCCTCGTCGTCAGTATCGTGGCCGAGGTGCGCTTGCGTGGGGCCGCCTCCCGCCGCCCCACCCTGGAGCGCGCCGAAGCGCTGAGTATCCGACACGATCTGTGGAGCCCCTGGAGCGCGTTGGCGCCAGAAGACCGCGCGGTGGTCGTGAAGACGCTGTCGTCCACGTCACGCGCTCACATCGAAGCGCGCGCGTCTTACTTCGTGTCATCGGCGAGCGTGCCTCAACTCACCACCCGCGAAAAGGTGGTGTTGGACCACCTCACACCGTCGGCGACGATCGCCGTCATCGCCCGCGAGCTCTCCGTTTCCCCGAATACGGTCAAGACGCAGCTGCGGAGTCTTTACCGGAAGCTCGAGGCGTCGGATCGGTCGAGTGCGATCCGAGCGGCCCACGCGTGGGGACTCATCGAGAGCCCCGAGGACGTGTGACGGAGCGGTCGCGCCGGTGACGGCGAGCTCGTCCGATCAACAGGCGCGCGGCACCGAGAAGGATGATCGCGAGCACGATGCCGGGGAGTGTCAGCGGTACGCCCGCTGACCGGACAACCGCGAGGATGACGGCGAATGCGGCCAGGGGTGCAAGCCACCCCGCGATGCGCCGCAGTCGCCGGAACGCATCTCCTGGGGTACTCACGCGCGCACCCCGAACACATCCGGGTGGCTTCGCCGAATGTCAGAGGCGACCTGCAGGCCCCAGACCCCGAACCACGCGATGGCGAGCGTCGCGGCGGCGAACTCCAGGTTGCCGCCGAGCACCGTGTCACCACGGGAAAGAGCGATCATCGCGCCGGTCAGCGATGTGGCACCGACCGCGACGAGCGTGAAGACGGAGGCCGCGCGCATCCAGGGACGCCGAGGCCTCGCGGCAACCTGTCCCATGGCGACGATCGCCGACAGGAACCCGAGGACGGCGAAGGAGATGTGGATCAGGTCTTGGGGAAGGGCGCCCTCGGTGAAAGGAATGGGGCATCCGGGCGAGCAGGTGACGACGGATGCCACGGCGAAGCACAACCCGCACACGAGCAGCGTCGTGGCGACGGGCCACCCGGCACCGTAACCTTCGCCCCGCCCGGCGAGCGATCTATCGAGCAGGACCGTGGCGATCGCGAGCAGAAGCAGCGCCGTGTTGAACAGGGGCGCGGTGGGCATCGCCGTCGCACCGAGCTGACTCACGTACTGCACACCGGGCTCCCAGAGGCGGCATATCCAGATGAGCGCAGCGCTGACGAAAGCGGCCGAACCGCCGATCGTCGCCGCGAGGGCGGGTGGTGCGCTTCGGAGCCCCTGCGCCCGAGCGAGGGGCCGCTCGGCGGTTTCGGTCATCGGCTCCTCCTGCAACGGGCTCGGCCACCCTATCGCTTCGATCGCGCGCACCCGTCATCGATGGCCGCATCAGCCTCGGCGAAGAGGTGTCCCTCCGTGAACGCCGGCCGATGAGCTCGTTCCGGCGGGGAGAGCCTCGGCCTCACGGAAGAGGTCAGCGTTGCGCGCGGGCCAGCCCCCGTGACGTCGGGAATGGCCCCGACTCGCGTCTGTTCACGCCGCTCCTCCCGGCACTCGTCTAGGCTGGCGTCACGTCCGCATCCGGAGGGGTCCGATGAATTCGCGATCACCACGTCCGATGGGTTTCGCGCTCTGCGTCGTCGCAATGGCCGTTCTGGCCGCCCCGACCCTGGTCTTCCCCGCCGATTCGCCCACCGGGCCCCGACTGATCTTCGGAGCCCTGGGAGGGGTCTGCTTCGCGGTCGCCGTTCTGCTCGTTCGAAAAGAGCCCGCGGCGCGGGGGCCCGTCGACCGGTCAGGCGAGGACGTCACCGAGAACCGGGAACCGGAGGATCCCCCGGGTCGGTGATGCGGACCGTCCCGTGGGTGCGTCCCACGTTGGGGTTTCGGTCATGACTGCGCCCTGAAAAGTCTGGCGATCGTCGCACTGCGGCTGACCTCGCGGAGGAACTGCATCCCGCGGACGGCCGGGTTCTCGCGACGATCCCGGGCGTGGCCGCCCAATGCCGACCGCGCCGCATCGGCGTGGGCGAAGGTGCCGATGTGCCGCCCGTGCGGGTCGAAGGCGAGGAACGTCCCGAGGGAGCGGCGATCGACGTACCCGGCGAAGTCGCCGTCGCGCGTGGCGACAGAGAGGTCGGCGTCCACCCGTGACCAGACGACCGCCCCGTTGGACGCGTGCGGCGCAGAAGGGGTCACGCCGCGCGGACGAGGGAACGCGTCGACTTCGACGCAGAGGCCGACACCCGCGGCGGGACGACTTTCTCCGCGGGCTCCTCGAGGGCGATGTCGAGGCTGAGGCCGCGCGAGGAGTTGGCATCGTTGGCCATGCGCCTGAGAAGGTTCTGGTCGAGCGCCTCCGGCTGCTCCGAGTCGAAGACGAACCGCAGAGGAATGGACGGCTGCAGCCAGATCGTCGATCGTCCCACCGGCTCGTCGGCGCCGTGCACCCACGAGAGCGTGAAGCTCTCACCGCGGCGGAGCTTGGTGGCGACGACCACCTTGACGTGCGCCAACATGCGGTCGTCGATGCGGATCGGCTCGGTCGTCGTGCCGTAGTAGAGCTTCGCCATGATGTACCCCTCTGCTCGTTGCTCACTGATGAACTTACTAGGTAGACTAGCGAATAGGCAAGCGAGATATTAGGAGATCGATGTCCAGCGAGCACGCGGCACCTCCGTCTTACTGGTACAGCGACAGCGTCGAAGACGAGCGCGGGGCGCGCGTCATGGAGGCGATGCGCGCGTACCGTTCAGCGGAGATGGCGATGCGTCGCCGCACTCAGGACTCCATGTCGATGGGCGAGAACGAACTCCTCGTCCTGCGCTTCCTCGCGAGGGCCAGCGGCGCGGGCCGGGACGTCACCCCCATCGACCTCGCCCGCCATCTCGGAGTGTCGACGGCGTCCGTGACGGCCCTGCTCGATCGGCTCGAGCGGTCGGGGCACCTCCGGCGCACGCCGCACCCCTCCGACCGCCGCAAGGTGGTCATCACCGCCACCCCGCACGCCGACGAGGAGATGCGCGAGACCCTCCGGTCGATGCACGCGCGCATGATGCAGGCGACCCGCGGGATGTCCGAGAGCGAGACGGTGGCCGTGACGGCGTTCCTCCAGCGCATGCGATGCGCCGTCGCCGATGCCTGCGAGGTCTCGGGCCGCTCCTGCTGTGCGCTGTTCGCTCCCCCTGTTGCCGCGCCCTCGATCCTTCGGACGGTCGCGGCGGCCACCCCCAGCGCCGCGGCCTGAGCGCTGCGTTCCCTCGACCGCGCACCAGACTCCGCCGCAGGGGGGATCCGCTCGCAACGGGCGGCCGGATAGCGTCTGAGCATGCCGAGCCTCGCCTCTTCGCCTCTCCGGGTCCGCCGCTCGTGGGCGGCCTTCGCCATCGTCGCGTTGGCGTTGCTCATCGCGCTCGCATCGCCTCGTCCCGCTTCGGCCGATACGAGCGACTTCACCTTCGACTCCTTCGACGCGCAGATGACGCTCACTCGGGCGGCCGACGGTCACGCCGAGCTCGCGGTGACCGAAACGCTCGTCGCGCGGTTCCCCGACGAAGACCAGAACCGCGGCATCATCCGGTCGATACCCGATGACTACGACGGGGTGCCCCTGCAGACCCGTGTCGTCTCGGTCGTGGACGCCGCGGGCGCGGCAGTTCCTTTCGAGGTCGAGTCCGACCGCCGCGAGGTGAGGGTGCTCACCGGCGACGACTCCTACGTCCGTGGCGTGCAGACGTACGTGATCTCCTACACGCAGCGCGACACCATCCGCTCCTTCGCGGATACGGACGCCGATGAGTTCTACCGCGACGTGAACGGCACGCAGTGGGAGCAGCCCTTCGGCGCGGTCTCGGTGCGCTTGTCGGTCGACGCGGCGCTCGTCCCCTTCCTGCGAGAGGGGGCGGCCGCCTGCTACGTCGGCTCGGAGGGATCGGACCGTCGGTGCGACATCGCGAGCGGATCCGGCGCCGCCGGCGTCGTGTTCTCGTCGCAGGAGCAGTCGCTCGGCCCCGGCGAGAACCTCACCGTCGCCATCGGGTTCGCCCGCGGGACGTTCATTCCCGGGGAGGTGGTGCGAACACCCCTCGAGCAATTCTCGGTCGACGCGGCCCCCGCGCTGGCCGGCAGCTCGATCGCGGCGGTGGGGATCGGCCTCGCGGGGGTCGGCGTCGCCGCCGCCGCTCGTCGGCGCGGTCGCGATGCGGACGGACGCGGCATCATCGTTCCCGAGTACGGGCCGCCCTCCGGAGTCGACGTGATCGAGGGCGCCGAACTGGTGCACCGGTCGGGTGCCGGCATCCCGGCCGCCCTTCTCGACACTGCCATCGCGGGTCATCTGCGCATCATCGAGACACCGGGGGAACCCGGCTCGCTCGAGCTCGAGTTCGTCGACGACGCGGGGGCGACACCGCTTCGGGCCGCCGTCGTCCACGCCGTCTTCGGCGACGCCCCGGCCGCCGGGCAACGAGTGAAGCCCGGGCCCGCCCGTCAGGATGTCGCCCTCGCTCTGCGGCGGCTGCCGGCCGCGGCCTCGGCGGAGCTCCGCTCGCGCGGCTGGACCGAGAAGCAGAGACCGGGCACCGCGATCCTCGCCGCGGGCAGCGTCGTCCTGGCCTTCGCGATCTCGGTGGCCGCCCTGGTCCTCGCCGCAGCGGGCAGCGCACCGGCCTGGTGGCAGATCGTCGCGATCCCCGCGACGGTGGTTCTCGGCATCCTGACCTTCGTCGTCCTGCGCTATCGGGATCGGATCACGGATGCCGGAGCCCCGGCACGCGATCACCTTCGGGGCCTGCGCGACTACCTGAGCCTCGCCGAAGCGGATCGCCTCCGCGTCCTGCAGAGCCCGGAAGGCGCCGAGAGGACCTCGCTCGACCCGGGTGACCCGACGCAGGTGCTGCACCTGTACGAACGGCTCCTCCCCTGGGCGGTCGTGTGGGGCGTGGAGAAGGAGTGGGCCGAGGCCCTCGACACCCGCGTTCGCGAAGCGGGCGCGGATCTGGGGTGGTACAGCGGCGGCAGCGGGTTCTCGCCCGTGGCCTTCACGGGCATGATGGGGTCGCTGCACACGGCGAGCGCCCCGGCCGTGGCGACGACGAGCGGGTCGGGGAGCTTCTCCGGCGGCTCGTTCGGCGGCGGCTTCTCGGGCGGCGGAATGGGCGGCGGAGGCGGCGGAGGGCGCTGAACCGACCGGTCACTCCGCGGCGCGCAACACTTCGGCGATCACCCGCGGATCCTCCAGGACGCGGAAGTGCCCGCCGCGCGCCAGGACGATGTTCCTCGCCCCCGCGAGCTCGCTCCCCTCGGGGATGTGGGGGTCGAACGGGCCGAAGATCGAGACGATGCGGGTGTTCACGTCCGCCGAGGCGGCGAGCGCGCGCATCGTCGCGTCACCCGAGGCGAAGGCACGCAGCGAGGGGGTCGGCATGAGCCTGCTGTAGCGCGACCCGCCGAACGGGGTGGCGACGGCGACCATCCCCCGCACGCGAGTGCCCGCGGGGCTGAACGCCATGACGTGCTTGCCGATGAGCCCGCCCTTGCTGTGCGCGACGAGCAGCACGTCGTCGAGGCCGCGAGCGACCAACAGCTCTGCCACGCGTCCGGCGGATTCGGCGATCGGCCGACGGTTGCCGCCGAGCTCCGTCACGACGTGCACGGGATGGCCGCGGTCGTGAAGGGCACGCGCGAGCGGCTCCATGAACCGCCACGTCTCGTAGATGCCCGGAAGCAGGACGATCGGGGTCCCCTCGCCCGCGGCGAGCGAATCGGGGGCACCGCGATCCCGCAGAGCGCGCGCCTGCGCCCGCACCGCGTAGACGTAGTCCTGCGCCCACCACCCGGCATCGCGCGCGGCGACGCGCACTCGTTGCGGCAGGGTCGTCACGGCATCCCTCGTCATATCCCCATCGTGTCGCGCTCGGGACGACGATACGGGCGGGTTGCCGCGCACATCGGCTCGTGCGACACAAGCCCGGGATCGCGGGAAGGGCGCCGACCGTACCGTGTGGCCATGGACATCTCAGACATCCGCTGGAACGAACCCGCCCGCCAGAAGATCCTCGACGACGCCGACGCCGTCCTGCGCGAGGCCGTCGTCGCGATCGCCCGGGACAGCGAGGGCATCTCGTCGGACGAGGCCTTCGCGCAGATCAACGCGCGCATCAAGGATCGCTTCATCGATTACGAGCCCGGCCCCGACATCCGCACCTACGCCGACGCGATCGCGGCGGGCGAGATCCCCACGACTACCTGAACCCCCGAGCGACGAAGGCGGTCCCGCGAGAATCCGTGGGACCGCCTTCGTATCGCCTGAGCGAACGCGACCGGAGCGAGGCACCGGCGTAGCCTGCCGGTACCCGGCCCCGGCATCGCCGGCGCGGATGACGCCACTTTCGGCGTCCCCGACGACTCCCGCCCGTCGAGCCCGTCCCCCACTCGGCTCCGGACGGGAGCCGTCGTCCGCCTAGCGGTCCTCGCCGTATCCGCGAATGCTGCGGAGGTCGTCCTTCAGGTCCTGCTGCGCGGGCTCGTCGTCGTGAACGGCGGCGTCCGCCGCGCGCTGCTGCTGCGCTCCGGCCTTCTTCTCCTCCACGCCGGCGTCGGTGGCGCCGTCCATGACGGGGGCGTCCTGCGTCTCTTCACGATCGGTCATCGTCGTCCTCCTCGGAATTGGTCCTTCCCGGCATCCTGTTGCTTCCGCTCCCACGGGAGCCGGGGCTTGCGCCGCCCGGCCGCGGCTGCTCACGACCCGTGATGCCCGGGGTGGCGCCGCTCGAGAGCGGCCCCTTCGACGTCGACGTCGGGAACGATCCGGTCCAGCCACTTCGGAAGCCACCAGGCGGACCCGCCGAGGACGTGCATGATCGCCGGCATGAGCAGCATCCGCACGATGAACGCGTCGAAGAGCACGCCGAGCGCGAGACCGAGGCCCATCGACTTGATGATCACGGAGTCCGAGGCGATGAAGCCCGAGAACACCGCCACCATGATGATGGCGGCCGCCGTCACGACCGTGCGCCCGGCTCGGAAGCCCTGGGCGACGGCCACGCGCGGCGCCGCTCCGTGCGCCCACGCCTCGCGCATTCCCGTGGCCAAGAACAGCTGGTAGTCCATCGCGAGCCCGAACAGGATGCCGACCAGGATCACCGGCAGGAAGCTCAGGATCGGGCCGGGGTTGTGCACGCCCAGCACGCCACCGAGCCACCCCCACTGGAACACCGCCGTCACGGCGCCGTAGGTCGCGAACAGCGACAGGACGAACCCGAGGGTCGCGATCAGCGGCACGAGGAGCGAGCGGAAGACCATCACCATGATGAGGAACGACAGCCCCACCACCACGACGAGGTAGATCGGCAGGACGCTCGCCAAACCCTCGGAGATGTCGATGTTGATCGCCGCGGCGCCCGCCACCCCCAGGTCGATGTCACCGTCCACGGGCGGGATCGCCCGCAGGTCGCGCACGAGCTGTTCGGTGGAGACGGCGTTCGGCCCCTCCTTCGGGATGACCTGGAACGCCGCGAGCGTGCGGTCGTCGGAGACCGCGACCGGGGCGACGGCGGCGACATCGTTCTGCGAGAACAGCTCGCGGGCGACGTCGAGCTGGATACCTCGCACCTCGTCCTCGGCGGTTCCCCCGGGAAGGGCGGCGGTCACGAGCAGCGGGGCGTTCGCACCGGCACCGAACGCCTGCTCCGTCCAGGTGAAGGCCTTGTACGCCGTCGAGTCCTCGGCCTCCGATCCGCCGTCGGGAAGACCGAGGCGCATCGACAGCGCGGGGATCGCGACGACCAGCAGGACGATCGTGGCCACGACCATCGTGACGACGGCACGGAACGTCGACATTGGCTTCACCCCGGCCGCGGCGACCGGGACGGCACCCGTGCGAGCGGCGCGTCGAGGGTGCTCCTGGACGTCCGAGGGCGCGATGCCCTCGCGGGCCGCCCGACGAGGGTGCGCTTCGGCCGCTGCGGCGACGAGTCGCCCGCGCGCGCGTCGGCTCAGGATGCGCGTTCCCGCGAGGCCGAGCAGGGCCGGTGTCAACGACACGGCGATGAGCACGGCGACGAGGACGCTCACCGCACCCGCCGTCCCCATCAGCCCGAGGAACGGGATGCCGGTGATGTTCAGCGCCAGGAGGGCGACGATGACCGTGGTGCCGGCGAACACCACCGCATTACCGGCGGTGCCGTTGGCGAGGCCGATCGAGTCGACGACGTCCGCGCCCTGCAGGAGCTGGCGCCGGTGCCGATACAGGATGAAGAGCGAGTAGTCGATGCCGACGGCCAGCCCCAGCATCACGCCCAGGATTGGCGTGACGGATGCCATCTGCACCAGACCCGAGAACGACAACGTGGCCATCGCGCCGATCGCGACCCCGACCAGTGCGGTGATGATCGGGAACGAAGCCGCCAGGAGGGATCCGAGGACGACGATCAGAACGATCGCGGCGATCGCGACGCCGATCGCCTCGCCCACGCCGAGGATCTCCGGGACCCCCTGCGAGATCTCGGTGTTGAAGGCGACCTCGACCCCATCGACGGGCGCGGCGGTGAAGTGCTCGACCACGGCGTCCTTGGACGCCTGCGAGAGCTCGAGACGGGGTTCGCTGAACGAGACGTTCACGATGGCCGTTGATCCGTCCGCCGCGACCAGGCGGATGGCATCCGCGAAGCCGAGCAGCTCCGACCCGTCATCGAGTTGCGTCTGTTGGGCGTCGATCTGCGCGAGGCCGTCGCTGAGCTGAGTCTGCTGCTGCTCGAGGCCGGACCGCTGCTGGTCGATCTGCTGCTGCTGCGCCTCGAGGGCCGTCAGCTGGGCCTGCTTCTGCGCGGCCGGGAGCGGCGCGGATTCGATCTGCGCCCTCGCCTCGTCGAGCTTCTGCTGTCCCGCCTCGAGCTGAGCCCTTCCGGCGTCGAGCTGTTGCTGACCGGACTCCGCCTGCGCTCGGGCCTGGTCGATCTGCTGCCTGCCGTCGACGACCTGTTGCCGCTGCGCGTCGAGCTGCTGCTGGGCGGTGAAGGGGTCGGTGACACGGGCCACGTCGGGGAGGTCACCCGCCGAGGTCACCAGCGCCGAGATCGCGGTCTTCTGCGCGTCGGTGAGGGGCGAGCCGTCATCGGTACGGAAGACCACGGCGCCCGAGGCGCCCGCGAAATCAGGAAGCTCCCCCTGCAGTTCGGAGATCACCTCTCCGGATGCCGTTCCCGGGATGTCGAAGCTTGAGCTGAGGCCTTTGAATCCGACGAGGAACCCGCCCACGACGATCCCCAGGATGACCAGCCACGCGACGATCACCGTCCACGCGCGACGAGCCGCGAATGTTCCGAGGCGGTGCAGCAGTTCAGCCATGCGGGGTGTTCCTCTCGTGCGGTGCGCGCGAGGGAGCACCGTCGGCTCCGACAAGTCCGGGCAAAGATAACACGCACCGTCTCGTCTCGCTTTGCCCCGCGATCGTCCAGAATGTGTGACATGACTCTTCCGCGCAGTGGACCCGTGCGCAGCGAGGCGGCGCGTCTGGCGATCCTCGACGCCGCGGTGGCGCTCTTCGTCGAACGCGGATACGACCACCTCACGGTCGAGGGCATCGCCCGACGCGCGGGCGTCGGCAAGCAGACGATCTACCGCTGGTGGGCGAGCAAGGGCGACGTCATCGCGGAAGCGATTCTCGAGGGCCGCCTGCTCGGCGGCCGACGCGAGCTCCCCGACACCGGCGACCCGCGCACCGATCTCGCTGCGTGGCTCACCGATCTGTTCACTCTGCGGGCGAGCGCGGACGGCGAGGGGATGCTGCGCTCTCTCGTCGCTGCGGCCGCCGGCAGCGCCGAAACCGGCCGGCGGCTCCGCGCGGAGATCCTCGCTGCCCCTCTCGTCGAGAGCCTCTCGCAGGCCATGGGCGGCGTCTCGGGCCCGCGGCTCGACGCCGCCGCCGACGCCCTGGTGGGGGCGGTCATCCTGCGCGCCCTCAGCCGCGAGCAGTTCGACGCCGCCGACATGCTGGCCCTCGTCGACGCCGTCGTGGGCGGCGCTCCCCCGCGTTGAGGCGCACCGCCGTCGAACGCCGGGGTCCGGCATCCACCGCCGGTTAGCACAGCGGGCGGATCGTCGTCCAGTCCCGGAACGCAGAGCCGGATGCCGTAGAATCGAGCCCAGCAAGGGGAGTACTCCCACCGCGACGTTCTCGTCAATACGGATCACGCCATCGTGAGCCCGGGACGTCGGCCCATCTCGCCGGGTGGAGGAGACCTTGGTGTCTTGCCGTACACCTATTTCCCTTGGAGGCCGCCATGGGCGTCACCCCTCTGATCTGGATCATCACGATCGCGATCACCATCGCCTTCTTCGTGTTCGAGTTCTTCGCGCACGTCCGAAAGCCTCACGAGCCCTCGATCGCCGAATCCGCCCGCTGGTCGGCGTTCTACATCGGCCTCGCGCTCCTGTTCGGCGTCGGCATCGGCGTGTTCTCCGGTTGGACGTTCGGTGGGGAGTACTTCGCCGGTTATCTGACCGAGAAGGCGCTGTCGATCGACAACCTCTTCGTGTTCCTGATCATCATGACCGGGTTCGCCGTGCCGAAGATCTACCAGCAGAAGGTGCTGATGATCGGCATCGTGATCGCTCTGATCATGCGCGGTGCCTTCATCGCCGTGGGCGCCGCCCTCATCGAGAACTTCTCCTGGATCTTCTACATCTTCGGCGCGCTGCTGCTGTTCCTCGCCTATCGTCAGGCGTTCGCGCACGGTGAGAGCGACCCCGCGAACGGCAGATTCATGAAGTTCGTCCGCCGCGTCCTGCCGGTGAGCGAGGAGTACAACGACGACAAGCTGACCGTGCGCAAGAACGGCAAGCGATTCGTCACCCCGATGCTGCTCGTGATCATCGCCATCGGCTTCATCGACCTCGTCTTCGCCGTCGACTCGATCCCCGCGATCTACGGCCTGACGAACGAGGCGTACATCGTCTTCACCGCCAACGCGTTCGCGCTGATGGGTCTGCGCCAGCTCTACTTCCTCATCGGCGGCCTGCTCGAGCGCCTGGTCTACCTCGCGCAGGGCCTCGCGGTCATTCTGGCGTTCATCGGCGTCAAGCTCGTCTTCCACGCTCTGCACGTGAACGAGCTGCCGTTCATCAACGGCGGCGAACCGCTGCTGTGGGTGCCCGAAATCCCCATCTGGTTCTCGTTGCTGTTCATCGCGGCGACGGTGGCAGTGGCGACCTTCCTCAGCCTGCGCAAGACCCGCAACGACGACAAGAAGAAGGAGCGGGAGACCTTCGAGGGCGAGAAGGTCATCCACGCTCCCGAAGACTGACCTCGTCACGGAGGGCCCGCGGCGCGCACCGCTGGCCCTCCGTCGTGTCTGCCGCATCTGCGTGGCGAACGCAACCCCGGCGAGCGCGCGATTCCCCCGCCCTACCGTGGCCGACATGACGCGATTCGGCTACACCCTCATGACCGAGCAGAGCGGCCCCAAGGCCCTCGTCGACTACGCCGTCGGTGCCGAGCGCGCCGGCTACGACTTCCTCGTCTCGAGCGACCACTACTCCCCGTGGCTCACCAGCCAGGGCCACGCGCCCTACGCCTGGACGGTGCTCGGAGCGGTCGCACAGGCCACCACCGACGTCGAGCTGATGACGTACGTGACCTGCCCGACCGTTCGCTATCACCCCGCGGTGGTGGCCCAGAAGGCCGCGACCCTTCAGCTCCTGTCCGACGGTCGTTTCACTCTGGGCCTGGGATCCGGCGAGAACTTGAACGAGCACGTCGTGGGTGAGGGGTGGCCCGCCGTCCACGCGCGTCAGGACATGCTCGTCGAGGCGATCGAGATCATCCGCGCGCTGCACACGGGCGACCTCGTCACCTACGACGGCGAGTATTTCCGCGTCGACTCCGCACGCGTGTGGGATGCCCCCGACGGTGGCGTCCCCATCGGTGTGGCCGTGTCGGGCGAGCACTCGATCGAACGCTTCGCCCCGCTCGGCGACCACCTGATCACCACGGAACCCGACGGCGATCTGATCGCCGGATGGGATGCGCACCACGAGGGCACCTCGCGGAAGATCGGCCAGATCCCGATCAGCTGGGATCCGGACAAGGATGCCGCGGTGGCCCGCGCCCACGATCAGTTCCGGTGGTTCGCCGGCGGCTGGGCGGTGAACGCCGACCTGCCCACTCCGGCCGGCTTCGCGGGTGCGTCGCAGTTCGTGCGGCCCGAGGACGTCGCGGAGTCGATCGCCTGCGGCCCGGACCTCGACGAGCTCGCCGAGAGCGTCCGCCCCTTCATCGACGCGGGGTTCACCGACATCGCGATCGTCCAGGTGGGCGACGAGCAGCAGCAGCGCTTCGTCGACGAGATCGCGGCCCCGCTTCTCGAGAAGCTCCGCGCGCTGTGAGGGGTCGGGGTGCGCACTGCGCGCACCCCGGCATCACGCGCGTCCGACGTACCCCGCCTCGGCGACCCACCGCTCGAGCTTCCAGACGGGGAAGCGGAAAATCCGGGCGACGGTGACCACGTCGTAGTCCGCCTCGGCGACGGCCGCGACCGCGAATTCCCGGAGGGAGCGGAACTCCCGACCTGCGAGAACCCCCTCGCGCAGATCGGAGAAAGTCCGCGGTTCGCGGGCGACACCCGCATCCTGAGCGACGAGGACGTAGCGCGAAGTGGGCGGGGGCGCGTCGCTCTCGGCCACGAGAGGAGCCGGAGGCGCCACGCCGATCTCCGTTCGGACGATCGTGGCGGTGGACGCGGGCGAGACGACCGTCGTCGCCGCCGGGGCGCTCCCCATCCACGGCGCCGGAGGAAGAGCGCCTCCCCACGACTTCTCCGTCGGTTCGATCGGGGGTGACGCGGGCGCAGGGTCGGCTCGCGGCGGCGTGACGGAGGTCGTCTGCGGCGCCGGGGTGCCTCTCACCCACGGGGCGGCGGGGAGCTCCCCTCCCCAGATCACCTCACTGGGCACGACATGGGGGCTCGACGCGGGCGCGGGCGCGGCCGACGTCATCCACGGCGCCGGAGGGAGGTCCCCGCCCCAGGTCACCTCGCTCGGCACGACGTACGGGCTCTTGGGTTCTCGATCGCTCCGGTCCCGAGCCGTCTCGCCGAACAGCTCCGACAGATCGATCTCGAAGGCTTCCGCGAGAGCGACGAGGGTCGCCAGCGAGGCCGTGGTGCGTCCGGATTCGATCGCGCGAACACGCGACTCCGAGATCCCGGCTTCGTACGACAGAGCCGTGACGGACAGGTCGCGCTCGCGCCGCAGACGACGGACTCGGTCAGCGAGGGTGTTCAGGACGGCGTCGAGGCGGTCGTCGACGGACATCGAGGTCACCTTCCGGCCTCAGTGCACTGCACCGATACCGCGCCCCGCGCGGGAGATGGCCCCGAAGGACGCCGGTCTCGAGTCGGAGAACCCGCATCGACCGCGCCGTGTGATCGTACCGACACCGTTCTCCCCCTCAGGCACCAAGCCGTCGACTCATGTCCGGGGGAGACACTGAACACTATCGCGTCCGACGAGCGCCGTGTGAACGCCGCGCGCACCCCCTCGTATGCGCCCGCGCGGCGCCCGCTCCGCCGGCGCCGACCCACCGGACTGACCGCCGACGACTCGTGGGCGGTCAGTCCGGTTCGTCTTCACGCGCCGTCGCGCAGGTCGCGGAAGAACGTGTCGACGTGGGCGCGCAGCGCCTCGACCCGTCGATCGCGAGCGGCCGCGGCGTCATGCCCGAGGTAGGCGGGCGGATCGAGCCGCCGAACATTCCGCGAGCACTCGAACCGCGCGCACACGAGGGTTCCGACGGTGTTGCCCGCGCGCCCGGCCTTCCCGGCGCGGCGGGCGGCGAAGAACACGACGTCGTTCGGCAACGTCACATCGGAGCACCACGAGCATTGCGGGCGCGTGCGCGTCGGTTGCTCTGCTTGTCGCAGTTGAAGACCGACGGGGCTCCCGTCGATGTCGGCGACCACGAATCCGAGGAGCGGGGTCTTGGCGTCACGCCAGCCGAAGTAGTCGAGGCGGTCCCACGGAGCCGCGTCGAGGTCGGTGGGGATGACGATGGAGCTGCGCTCACGCGTGGAGACGTTGACGAAGCTGGAGCGGAGATCGGAGGCAGAGAAGGCGTGCATGGAAAGTCCCGTCGGTGAACCGCGTCGCGCGGGGCGGAGCGGCGACGAACGCGCGGGAAATCGCGCGGCGATAGGCCCGCCTCGAGAGGACGGGCGAGGTGGGCGCGTGCGGCGAAGCCGAGCGCCCGCGCCGGTCACCCGGCGAGGAAGGCGGCGTGCACGGCGCCTGTGCCGTCGGCGCTCCGCGCGCCGACGACCCCCTCACGCCCGGAGGGCATCGACGAGGTGACGGGGGACATGGACCCCACCATACGCCTCTCAGCCTCGGAAAACGGCCGAGCCGAGGACGCGCTCGACGGTCATCTCGAGGACGACCCGATCGGGGTTGACCCGCGGCTGCCGGTAGCGGGCGGCGTACAACTCGACCGCGTGGCTCACGGCATCCGGATCATCGCTCACCCGCGCCGCACCCTCGAAACTGATCCACTTCGCCCCGTCGACCGAGCAGATGGAAGCCCGACCACTGCGGTCCGCGTTGACGAACTTCTGCGTTCCCCGCGAACCGATGACGCGGACGACGCCGTCCTCGTAGGTGAAGCCGACCGGAACGGAATGCACCCGCCCCGACCGCCCGATGGTCGACAGGGTGGCCAGGTGGTATTCGCGGAGGAACTCGAAGGCGTCGTCGGTCAGCACGATTCCAGGGTGCCACGTCCCACGAGATCCGTGACCGTCTTCGTCGCAGCGTCCCACCGGCGGATGCCGACCGCTCGCGCTGCGAGATCCTCGCCGCCTCGTTCCTCGAGGACGCCGAGCGCGTCGCCCAGGCGCTCCAGCGGCACCCGCCGGGCGAGTGTCACGTGCGCCGTCCACGCGCCGGGAACCGAGTGGTCGACGTCGGCCCCCGGCCCGGCGAGCTCGTGGACTCGCGCGTGCAGCGAGAGGAGCTCCTCCGTCGGGACCACGGAGCGTGCGATGACCCGGTTGCGTCCCCTCCCGAACAGGACGGGGGCCCCGAGGCGGAGCGCGAGCGGAAGAGCCGCCTCCAGGGGCGCGACATCGAACGGCGCCAGGTCCGGTCGGACGAGGAGGGTCACGTGGGGGCGGTTGCTCTCGCCACGGTGACGGGCCTGACTGGGCAGGTCGGCGCTGACGAGGGCGTCCCACTCTGCGCGGACGGCGGAGTCGGTCTCGTCGTCGAAGACCAGCTCCAGGCTGACCACATCCGTCACCGTCGCGTCACCGGGTGGACCACCACGCGGCCGCCACCAGGACGGGCTGGAAGAACAACCGCCCGAAACGCTTCTGGTCGGTGTCCAGCCCGAACGCCGAACGACCCTTGCGCCACTGGTCGATGTTGCCGGGGAAGATCGCCACGAAGAAGGCGGCGAGCGCGGCTCCGATCCGACGCCGCTCCTTCGGGAGGACGAGGAGCGCAAGCCCGAAGGCCGCCTCCACCACGCCGGATGCCACGACCACCGCGTCGCGATCGAGCGGACCGTTCTCGACCAGCACGTCGGGCACCTGGGCCTGGAAGTCGCGGCGGGCGAAGGTCAGGTGCGAGACACCGGCGAACAGCATTGCCAGGGCGAGAGCCCAGCGCACGACAGATTTCATGGAGACACCGTACGACGGTCCTCGGTTGCCGCGGGCAGGCTTGACGCCACGTTCCGGCGCTCCCGCGCTCCCCTCACCGATCGCTACGGCACACGTCCCGATTGCGCAACCCCAGGCCGCCGACTGCGCACGGCGGTTGACTGGCATCACGGACGAAGGAGGTGCACCGTGACCATGACCGATACCGCGACCCGCGAGAGTCGAGAGCAGGATCTCGACGCCCTCCTCGTGCGCGCAGCCTCGGGCGACTGCGACGCCTTCGTCGAGTTCTACGACGCCACCTCACCCCGCATCTATGCGGTGCTGCTCTCCCTCACGGGGATGGCGGCTCGCGCCGACGCGCTTCTCGAGGGCATCTACGTCGAGGCGTGGGAACGCATGCGCGGGCGTTCGGCTCCCCCGTGCCCCGGCATGGAGTGGATGTCGGCCATCGCTCACCGCCACGCCACGGCGTCGCGGTGAGTCTCAGCGGGCGTCCGCGACGAGTGCAGCGGTGCTGTCGCCGAGATCGAGCGTGAGACCGCTCGATGAATTCGCCGCGTTCGCCAGGCTCTGTAGCAGGGCGGGGTCGAGCACCTCGGGCTCCGCAGACCCGAACACGAACCGCAGGGGAATCGACGGCTGGATCCAGAGGGTGCTCCGTCCGGCCGGTTCATCCGATGGATGCCGCCACGAGACGGTGAAACTCTCGCCGCGACGCAACTTGGTCGCGATGACGACCTTGACGTGGGCGAGGACGCGATCGGGGATGCGGATCGGGCTCGGAGAAGATCCGTAGAACAGTGAGCCCATCGGCGTCTCCTTCCGGGTGGTTCCGGTCCCCTGATCATACGAGATCCGCCCGGCTGAGCACATGAACCGAAAGGGAAGTCTCAGCGTGATCTCCCTTGTCGGACTCGAGCCGGAATGCATCGGTCGGCTGGAATCTCGGCGACCTAACTAGAATGCCTACACGGGGCCTACCCCGAGGAGACTCATGACGCTCGAGACGCAAGACGATCACGCGATGACGGCGGCGCGCGCGGTCGAAAGGCTCCGCCTCGCGGAAGCCCGGCTCGCTCGGCGGCGGCAGACGGATTGCGGTCCCAGCGAGAACGCCCGCGCGGCAATGCGTCTGATCCTGGAACGCGCCGACGCCGGAGTCACCGTCACCCCGACGGAGATCGCCCAGGCGCTCGGAATCTCCACCGCCTCGGTCACGGGGATGCTGGACCGCCTGCGCGCGGGCGGGTTGATCGATTTCGTCGCGAACCCCTCGGACCGCCGGAGCAAGTTCGTCGTCCCCTTCGATCGCGGCGCCGATCCGGATGCCATCGACCCGGTGACCGCGCGCATCCGCGAATTCGCCCTGGGCCTTCCGGAAGACACCGCGGATCAGCTCGCTGTGTTCCTGGACCGTGTGCGCGAGGTCGTCGACGCCGAGTGCGCCTGAGGGAGCTCAGCCCACCGAGGCGGAAACCGCGTCGGGGTCGGGCTCGGCCGTGATGCTCAGTCCCTGCGGGGAACTCGCCTCGTCCATGAGAGCTTCAACCCACCGACGATTGAGCTGCGGCGCTCGACTGCCGTAGAAGTGGAAGACCAGCGGGATCGACGGTGAGATCCAGAGCGTGCGGGTCCCGCTGCCGTCCCCCATCGGGAACTGGAACATGAAGGGTTCGCCGCGGCGCAGCTTGTTCATGAAGACCACTCGGAGGTGGGACAGGGTCCGATCCTCGATGTCGAAAGAATGCCCGAGGGTGTTGTAAACCAGTTTGCCCACGGCCACAGTCTATAACGCTTCACCCCCTTAACTACCTCGGCCCTGGCCCCGCTCACCTCGACTAGAGTCCTGAACGTGGCGAGATCACCCCGGCCGAGGCGGCCCCGACGGCGGGTCCCGCGCGCGCTCATCGTCGCCGGCGCGATCGTCGCCGTCGTCGCTCTCATCGCCGGAATCGGCGTCGTCGGGAGCCTGGTCACGAACCTCTTCCAGACGCTGTCGGCGAAGCCGCCGGCGGTCGGCACCCGGATTGTCGCGCCGGACGAGTCGAAGGCCGCGCAGGCCGCACGCTCGGGAGAGGGCGACACCGACCAGGTCGCGGCCGCGCAGTGGCTCTCCACGCAGCCCACCACGTACTGGCTGACGCCCGAGCTCGACCCCATCGATGAGGTGTGGGACCGAATCGCTCACCTCGCGGCCGAGGCGCGAGACCAGAAGGCATCCATCTCGGTCGCGGTGTACGGACTCCCGGACCGCGATTGCGGCAATCATTCCGCGGGGGGCCTCGACCCCGCGTCGTACGCGCAGTGGACCAAGCGCATCGGCGACGCCCTCCGCAACGCCTCCGACATCCAGAAGATCGTCGTGCTCGAGCCGGACTCCATCGCCCTGTCCTCCTCGTGCGGGTCGGTGAGCGATCGCGCGGGCTATCTGCAGCAGGCGGTTCAGAACATCCGTGGAACGAACACCTGGATCTACGTCGACGGCGGCCACTCCGCGTGGCATCCCGCCGCCGAGATGGCGAGCCTGATCCAGGCGATGGGAGTCCTCCCCGACGTCCGAGGCGTGGCCCTGAACGTCTCGAACTACCAGGACACCGCCGCGGAGTTCGCCTACGCCCACGAGCTGTCCGACCTTCTCGGCGGAACTCACGCGGTCGTCGACACTTCGCGCAACGGCGCAGGCCCCGCCGGGTCGGAGTGGTGCAACCCCTCGGACCGCCTGGTCGGCAGCCCCGGCGGCTCCTACGGCGATGGAGTGGTCGACACCAACCTGTGGATCAAGCCGGCCGGTGAGAGCGACGGCGAATGCAACGGGGGTCCCGTCGCCGGCGCATGGTGGCCGGCCGCAGCGGCGGAATTGACCCGCGAACAGCGCTGACCCAGGGGTCGACCGCGACCGTGCCGGGAAGTGTGTCAAAATTGCGCTCGTCGCGCTGCGACACCGCGACTCGGGGGAGAACGCGGGCACGGTCCCGTGCGAAGCCGGAAGAGTGGGTGACATGAGCGACAGCACCGAGATGCTGAAGACAGCCGTGATCGTGGAAGACGATCCCGATATCCGCCACCTGCTGGTCGAGGTGCTCGAATCAGCGGGCTTCTCCACCGTGTCCGTCGGCAACGGGATCGACGGGGTGCGCGCGGTCATCGCCTATCAACCGCTCATCACCACGCTGGACGTGAACATGCCCGGCATCGACGGCTTCGAAGCCGCGCGCCGGATCCGCCAGCAGAGTGACACCTACATCATCATGCTCACCGGTCTCGAAGAAGAGGCCGACGTGGTCCTCGGTCTCGGCGCCGGCGCCGACGAATACGTCGTGAAGCCCTTCCGCCCGCGCGAGCTGCGCGCGCGCATCGAGGCGCTGCTGCGTCGCCCCCGGGGCGGAGAGTCGGCCGTCTCGTCGGCACCGCGCCAGGACAGCGTCGGCCCGTCCTTCCCGGCGGGCCGCTCCGAGGTCCCCAGCGTGCAGCCCGCCGCCACCGGTCCCACGGCGGCCGTCATCGTCCCGTCGTCGCAGGGACCGGAGCCTCGACAGGCCGCTCCGGGCGGAGAGGTCGTCCCGCGGTCGGCACCGGGAGAGCTCACTCCGACCGGCGGCGCCTGGGTCGCGCACCGCGACCTGCTCCTCGACCCCGACAGCCGGCTCGTCCGGGTCGGTGGGGAAGAGCTGGAGCTCACGCGGACCGAGTTCGACCTTCTCGCGACCCTCATGGAATCGAAGCGACGCGTCCGCAGCAAGGCCGATCTCACCCTCGTGCTCCGCGGGGAGTCCTACGTCACGAGCTATTTCGTCGGCGAGGCGGACAAGCGCGCGATCGAGGCGCACATGACGAACCTGCGTCGCAAGCTCGGCGACAACCCCGCGAACCCGCGCTACATCGAGACCGTTCGCGGAGTGGGCTACCGGCTCACCTCCGAGCTGCTCGCGACGCCCTGACGCTCCGCGCATACAACGGATGCCTCGACCCTCCCCAGGGCCGAGGCATCCGTTTTCTCTGATGCGTTCGGGCGTATCAGACCGGGTGTCCGTCAGACCTTGAACCCGTGGTGGCGACGGACGAGCTTGGAGAACATGAGGAGCGTCTGGAGGACGGTCACGACGCCGACGATCGGCCAACCGATCCACAGGATCGACGACTGCACCATCGGACCGACCATCACCCAGATCACGGCGAGCGCGATCGCGACGGCGACCAGCACGACCATCGGGGTCCAGTGGCCGAGACCGCCACCGCGTTCGGCCTTGGCCTGCATGGCCCAGTTGTCGACCTTCTTGCGCGAGAGGAATCGGGTCCAGGAGCGCACGAAGTGGCTGATGCGGATCCACATGAAGATCTCGGCAGGGAAGAACAGGACGGCGAAGAGCACGTCCGTGCGATCGACGTTCTTCATCGTGCGGGCGATGCGCAGGTTAAGCAGCATCGCGATCACCGGCGGGATGAGCCACAGCGGCGAGAACACGAAGGCGCCGATCGAGAGCGAACCCGCCAGCAACGTGAGGAAGGCCACGCGGACGAAGAGGTTCGTGAGCATGCCGAAGTTCTCGAACCAGCGCAGGCGCAGGTTGGGGTGGAACGGCTGGCCCTTCGTATCACCGCGCTGGCCCGGCCACATCAGCTCGATGGCACCGTAGGTCCACTTCACCTGCTGGGCGTCGTAGCCGGAGAGGGTGGTCATGCCGCCCACGTCGGCGCGGGCGTACGGGCTGATCTTCGTGAGGTAGCCCGCGCTCTTGATCTGCAGGGACAGCAGCGAGTCCTCGACCTCGGAGTCCTTCACCCAGGGGGTGGACTGGTGGTTCTGCTTCATCGCGTCGCGCAGGGCGTTCGTCGAGAAGATCGAGAACTGCCCACCGAGCACGGCCATGTTTCGGCCGCGGAGCATGTTCTGCAGGTTGAACGCCGCGAACTGCGTGCGCTGACCCGCGGTGAGGAACCGCGCGACGAGACCCTTGATGGGCTTGTCGTCGATCGTGTAGATCGCCGAGATACCACCGATGCGCGAGTCCGAGATCGCCTCGGTCTCGAGGTACTCGACGGCCTTGGAGTCGGCGATGGTGTCACCGTCGACGCCGAGGAGGTAGTCGTACCCCTCGACGAGCGAGTAGCCGTAGTTGAGCGCGCCGACCTTCTTGTCGGGGTTCTTCCCGATGTCGTGCACGAAGACCTCGGTGAACTGCTCGCCGAGTTCGGTGTGCAGCTCGTGCGGTCCGCTGAACTCCGACGCGATCTTCACCGTGGCATCCGAGGTGTTGTTCACGACAACGTGGATGACGTCGGGCACACGGGTCTGAGCGAGGAGGGCCTCGATCACGTCCGCGATCGACTCCTCCTCGTTGTAGGCCGGGATGACGCAGCCGATGGTGGACCGGTGCACGGAGGTGTTCTCCAGCACGGCCGCGAAGTCGTCGGCGAAACCGTGCTCACCCGCGGCCTCGAGCGCACCCTGGTGCATGTCGAAGTCCCTCGTGTGGGGGGTGAAGCTGCGCGCATCAGTCATGGCGGTGTCTTCCTGTCGGTTCTCGCGGCGTATCGGCCGAGTCCTACTCTGATAGGTTCGCCGCAAGACGACCGCTGTACACGACCACCGTCGCCGCAAGATTTGCTCAAGATTGCGGCGGCACCCGAAGGAGACGTCCGTCCGTGATCGTCCTCGCCCTGCTGGCATCCATCGCCGCCGCGGGAGTCGCCCTCACGATGCTCTTCCTGGCCCACGGTCGACCCGACGACGATCGGGGCGGAGAACGCGCCGACATGGTCCGGTACTTCGGTATGTCGGCGATCGCCGCCCTCGTGTGCGGGGCGATGAACGTCATGGAGACCGCGTGGGACTCGGTCGCCGCCGCGGCCGCCGGGAACGCGACCAACATCGTGGCGGTCGGACTGCTGTGGGCCGGCGCACGTCGATTGAACGGTCGACGTGCGATCGGCGCCGTGAGCACGGGCGCCGGCGGCATCCTCCTCTTCGGCCTGACCTTCCTCGTCCCCCTGGACGACGCGACTCTCCTCAAGACGGCCGGTCTCGTCGTGTTCTCGGCGCTGTGCGCGCTGGAATGCGCGCGCCCACCGGTCGGGCAGCTGGGCGGGGCCCGGCTCCTCTCCTGGACGTTGAGCCTCTACGCCGCCTACAACCTCGCCCGCCTCACCGTCGCCGCCGCCTTCGGCATGGGACCGCTGCTTCGGCCCGGGCCGGTATCGGCTGAGACCACGGCGGCCGTGAGCGCGGTCGCGATCGCCCTGGTCTCCGTGGGCGCCGTCTGGGTCGGTCGGCAGCTCGACGACGACCCCGCGCCCGGAACGCGGGCCTTCGCGCGGGGAGCCCTCCGCCGTGAGACCAGTCGCCTGCTCTCGGAGCACGCCATCATCCGCGCGACCCTCGTCCGCGTCCCCGAGATCGACCTGATCCGCGCCGCCCACAGCGGCGAGCGGGGAGAGACGATGCTGCGCACCGTGGCCGACGCCGCGATGGATGCGGTGCCCGGTGCCGTCACCGGGATGCCGGCGCGCGACACGGTGTTCGTCGTCGCCCCCGCGGCGACGGACGCAGCCGGGGTCGAGGAGTCGCTGCGCAACGCCTTCGCGCGCCGGATGCCGTCGATCGATTACGACGACGTCCCCGATCTCGCCTTCGAGCACCATCTGCTCAGAGACGTCGACGACCTCTCGTGGCTCATGGAGAGCCGGCGGTCGCGACCGCGTCGGACGCAGTCCGGAAGCGACTGAGTCCGACGCGTAGGGTCAGCCCTGGTTGGTCGTCTGTCCCCAGCCGGGCGCGCGTCCGTTCGTGCTCGATGTGCCCGTGCTCTGCCCGTTCGTGGACTGTCCCTCGTCGGCGAAGATCGCGATCGGGAGGTACTGGTAGACGGTCTGCTGGCTGAACGAGGTGTCGGTGTTGGCCGTTCCCTCGACGGCGACGTTCAGCGCGAACTCCAAGGTGATGCCGTAGGTGTCCGTCGGAAGCTGCCGGATCGAGGTGGTCGGCACGAGAAGACCACCCTGGAAGCTGTTCAGAAGCAGTCCCCGGTCGGAGCGCAGGGTGTCGGAGGGAACCAGGGTCCGCGGGTCGGCGCTGAACTGGAAGGGACTCGACACCTGGCCGCTGGTCTGCGCGGTCTGCGAAGTGATCGAGATGGACGAGACGTAGACGCGACGCTTCTGGGCGAGGACGGCCTTCTCGTCCACGCGGTTGTCGACGATGTTGACCGCGAACCCGAGCTGCTTCTCGTTGGTCGCGGTCCACTCCATCGTCCGCTTGGGATCGACCGCCCAGACGTCGAGGCGCAGCTCGAGGCCGTCCGCGACTTCCGACGTCAGACGCACGGACCCGTCGTAGGTGAACTGCGAGTCGAAGGGCTTCGTGCCCGCCGACGACTGCGGCACGGGTGTGGGGACGACCACGGAGGCGTTGCTTCCGGCCTGTCCGGGGAATTGTCCGATGGCGTCGGCGATCTGGCTGCAGCCGGACAGCATCGTCGGGACGACGAGGGCGAGGGCGACGGCGGTTGCGGCTACGCGTGCACGACGGCGAGAGGGCATGCTCACAGGTATCTCCTGAGGAACGAGCGCGAAACGCGCGAGAGGTCGATGATCGACCATCACGCTGCAGGATGCAGGCCTCAGGGGGAGTCTGACCGGGCGACGCGATCGGGATCACGCGCGGCGAGCAGAGACAGGATGGCGCGCAGAAGACTACACCACTCTCTATACACTCGGAGAATGGCATCCTTGAGGAGCGTCCCCCCGGCGGTTCCTCCGGAGGGCATTCCCGACGACGACACGACGAATCCGGGCAGTCGCACGCGTTCGGTGTGGCTCCTGCAGTTGGTGCTGGGCGCGAGTGTGGTCATCACGGTGCTGCTGGTCCAGGCTCTCGAGCCCTCCCTCTTCTCGCTGTGGCCGTTCTCGTCCGGTGTGGGCGTCATCATCGCGCTCACGGCGATCGCCATCGTGGTGCCCTGGCAGAAGTTGCCTCGGTCGGCGGTCGCCGCGATCCCGTTCGGCGACATCATCGGCATCGGTCTGCTGAGCTTCGGAACCGACCTCCGCTTCGGTTTCTTCTGGGTCTTCCCCATCATCTGGATCGCCACCCACTTCACCCTCGTCTACCTGATCTCGGCGATCAGCGCGGTCGGCGTCATCATCGTCGTAGATGCCACGGTGCACGCGTCCGGCCCGGTGACGGCGCTCCGACTGATCGTCGTCCTCCTGTCGCTCGCCTTCATCGCCATCACGTCGTTCCTCTCGGCCCGGCAGACGAGGGCGTTCAAGCAGCTGCTGCGACGGCAGGCCAGCCGTCTGCAGGGAACTCTCCAGCGCGTGTCCGGTCAGGAACGGCGCGTCTCGCAGATGCTGAACGGGCTCGACACCGGCATCGCGCGCCTGTCGGTGGACGGCGAGGTGCTCGCCCTGAACGACACCTACGTCGCCCTCTACGGGGTCGAGCGCGACGAACCGCAGCGCCCCGGGTCGGCTGTCGAATACGCGACGCTGAGGGGCGAGCCCCTGCCCGAGGCGGAGCGACCCTTCGCGCGCGCGTCGCGGGGCGAGCAGTTCGACGACGAGCGTGTGTGGCTGTTCGATCCGCACGGGGAGTGGCACGCCCTGTCCGCCTCGACCCGACGACTCATCTCCTCAGACGAGCCCGAGAGCACGCTGCTGATCGTGCACGACATCACCGCACTGATCGAGTCGGAGCGCGCCCGTGAACGCCTCGCCGCCACGGTGTCCCACGAGCTGCGCAACCCGCTGACGGCGATCATCGGACACGCGGATCTCGCCCTCGACGATCCGAACCTGTCCCCCAAGGTCCGGGAGCAGCTCGAGGTGATCGCTGGCGCCGGCGAGCGGATGCAGAAGCTCATCTCCGAGATCCTCGCGACGTCTCGAGGTGTGTTCCGCGAAACCTCCTCCCCCGTCGCCGCCGACGCGAGTCGGATCATCGCGTCGTCGCTGGCGTCGTTCCGCCCCGCGGCCGCAGCGCGTCGGGTGAGCGTCGTGGACGATCTGCCGGAATCGGCCGAGGTCGGAGGAGACGCCTTCCGTCTCCGCCAGGCGTTCGACAACATCCTGAGCAATGCCATCAAGTACACCCCGGCGGGGGGAACGATCCGCATCTCGGGCGAGGTCTCGGAGGAGGACGTGATCCTGAACTTCGCGGACACGGGGATCGGCATCCACCCCGATGACCTCGAGCGCGTCTTCGATCCGTATTTCCGCGCGCAGTCCGTCCGCGAGAGCCCCACACCCGGGACCGGGCTCGGAATGGGCATCATCCGCAGCATCGTCGAGGATCAGGGCGGTTCGCTCTTCCTCGAGAGCGAGCTGGGCGCAGGCACGACGGTCACGGTGATCCTGCCCGCCCGCGCCGAAGCCGGAGCCGCCTGATGCCGTCGGACGTCCTGTCCAATCTCGGTTTGGCGCAGGCGACGGTCGCGACCCTCGGGACCGTGATGATCATCGGGTTGGGCTTCTTGCACCGTCCCTCCCGATCCGCGCTGCTGTGGTCGCTGGCGTTCGTGTTGGCGATGTCGAGCACCTGGGTCTCGGTCACCGGGGCGATCCTCGAGGACGAGACCGTCCGTCGCGCCGGCCTCGGTCTCATGCTGGGGGCCCCCGCCCTCATCTGGTCGGGCTTCCGTGCGCGTCGCGGGGCGCGCGCCCTTCCCTGGGTCGGGGCCGCCCAGGCCGTGGCGACGGCGCTCGTGTTCGTCCTCGTCACCGATCTCAGCGCCTACGGTCTGGTGTTCCGCTTGGCGTTCGTCGGCTCCTCGGTCTTCGCGGGTCTCACCGTGTGGGAGTTGCGTCTCGCCGCCGACCGCCTTGAACGCTTGGCGCTCCCCCTGACGGTCGTCTCGGCCGCCTTCGTGGCGCTGGGGGTCGGGACGCTCATCTCGGGGCTCGCCGCGCCCACGACGCTGGGCGATCTCGAGCTGCCGCGAGTCCTCAACGGGCTGGGGATGCTGATCTTCCTCGTGTGCGCCACGGTCTCACTGCTGTATTTCACCTCGGTCTCCCCGAGTGGCCGACGCGCGGCATCGAGCTGGCCGCACTTCGTCGTCACCGCCACCGACCGCCTGTCTCGCGCGGAGCGCGCGCACGAGGAATCGTGGGCCGTCTTGAGCGTCCGCCTCGACGACCCCGCCCAGCTGCGCAGTGCTGCGGGCGAGAGCGGTTGGCTCAGCCTGGTCGCGCAGTTCGAGGCGATCGTGGCCGATACCTTTCCCGCCGAGGCGGACTTGGGCCGGGAGATCCGCGGCCGCGTGGTGGTCGTCGTCTCCCGTCCGGACTCGGTACTCCGCGAGCACGTGCGCTCCGTCCTCCGCCGGGTCACCGAACTCGACGTCTCCGCCTTCATCGACATCCAGCTCTCCGCGAGCGTCGGATGGGTTCCGGCGGCGACCGGCGGTTACGATCTGACCTCGCTCATCGCCGCAGCGGACGCGGCGGCCGGGGAGGCGACGCGCCACGGCGGCGACCGGTGGGAGCGCGTCAGAGCCTGATCAGCCGCCGGTGCCGGCGTCTCCGCCACCCGCGATCGCCACGGTGAGCGAATCGCTGGCCGTCTGCTTCGCGAACTCGTTCGACGTGGGGGTGGTCTGAACCAAGAACTCGAAGGTGAACTGAAGGGTGACGAATGTCGCCTCCGCCGGAACCTCTCCGACGTTGAACGTCTGCGAGTAGCTGTACGGCGAGAGGACCAGGTAACCCGGAGCATCCGTCTGGTCGCTCTGGGGCGAGAGCGCCGCGAACGACTGCGACGCGTTGCCCGGTACCGCCGTCATCGTTGCCCGCTGCAGGTACACCTTCTGCCCGTCGTTGGGCGTCACCGTCGTCTCCATCGAGAGGTTGACGGGCTTGAGAGCTGTCGCCGTCCAGCGGTCCATCGAGAGCGTGGACCAGTAGTTCACCGTGGCGGCGACGGATCCTGCCGTGAGCGAACGTTGCGTGGACCCGCTCGACAGGTCGTTGCGGACGGGCTGCGGGGCCGTCGTCATCGTGGCCGTGGGCGACGCGGACACGGGCGCTTGACCGCCACCCTGAGCCCACGGAGGAGCTCCGCACCCGGTGAGACCGAGGACGGCCGTCACCGCCACGGCCGTGACGAAAACCGCTCTGCGGCGACGCGCTACGAGACGCATGAATCCTCCCCCGGACCTTTCCCCCCAGTGTAGGTGGCGTGGAGGCGGGTACCGCCGACCACAGGTGCTGGCCTCGTCGGCGCCGGCGGCGCGGGATTCATCGCCGTACCGGTTCACGACGCCGCGAAGCTGTGGCCCTGCGTCACCTCTGCGGTGATGAGGATGGGCAGGTGGTCGCTGAGCCCCTGGGGCAGCGTCTTGATGTGCGCGATGTCGAACCCGATCGACGTCGCGAAGTCGTAGTGGCCCCGGAAGAAGCGGTAGCGGGTGTACGTGCGGGCATCGCTGAGGGTGAGCTCGTACCCCTGGTCTCGCACTTTCTGCCCCAGGTTCTCTTTGAACACCGGGTAGTTGTAGTCGCCCACCATCAGCGCGGGCAGACCGGGGCCGAGGTTCTGCAACTCGGCCAGAGCGGTGCGGATCTGGTGGCGGCGCAGGGAGTTGAGCGCGGTCAGCGGCGCCGCGTGGAACGACGCGACGATGACGTCGCGCCCGCCGTCGATGTCGCGCAACCGCACGCCCAGCATGCGCTCCTCCGCGGGCTTGAGGACGTAGTCGTGCAGGGACTTCTTCAGCCCGATGGCACGGACCTCTTCGGCGCGGAAGGTGTTCTCGCGGTAATAGACGGCGAGACCCAGGCGGTTGCGCTGAGTCGCCTCCGCGAGCCGGAGACCACCGATGTGCTCGGGGATGTCGGTGGAGTCGCACTCCTGCAGGCAGAGCACGTCGACCTCGTGCGTGTCGACGAGGGCGACGAGCTCACCGGCGGCGCGGTGCTTGTTGAGGTTGTACGAGATGACCTTCATGGCCCACACAGCATACGACCGGCGTCGAAGAGCGGGGCGAGGGTTGCGCTCACGCCGCCCGAGGCGGATTCAGGATGCCGCGTCGTCGGCGTCGCGACGGTTGCGCGTCTGCTCGGCCCGCGCGGCGAGTAGGTCATCGGCGGGGTAGCCGACCTCGGCAAGCACGAGACCGCGGGCTGCCAGCACCTTGGTCTCTGGAATGCGCAGGCGCGCGTCCCGGATGGCGACGACGTCGTCGACTCCGATCCGCCCCTCCCCCACGGCGACGCACGCGCCGACGAGGGCGCGCACCATGCTGTGGCAGAACGCGTCCGCGCGCACGTTGGCGACCAGCACACCGTCGTCACCGCGCCGCCAGTCGTATTCGAGCAGGGTCCGGATCGTCGTGGCCTCCTCGCGCGCTTTGCAGTACGCGGCGAAGTCGTGAAGTCCGATCAAGCGCCCCGCGGCGGCATCCATCGCCTCGACGTCGAGCGTGCTTCGCAGTGTCGTCGTCCGCAGCCGGTCGAGGGGGTCGTAGCCGGTCGTCGCGTCGGCCAGACGGTAGCTGTACCGGCGCCAGACGGCCGAGAATCGTGCGTCGAACCCTTCGGGGGCGATCGAGGTGCGACTCACCGTCACGTCGGGATACGCACCGAGGACTCCCCGCACGCGGCCGGCGAGGGAGGCGACGGCATCCCCCTCGTCGTTGTCACGCCTGCGGCGGGGCAGACGGGCCGCCTGCTCCTCGTCGAGGTCGAGATGCGCGACCTGCCCGCTCGCGTGCACACCTGCATCGGTGCGCCCGGCCACGATCAGTCGCGGTGAGCCCCCGACGATGCGCTCGAGCGCGGTCTCGAGATCGCCCTGCACCGTGCGCAGCCCGGGCTGGCGGGCCCAGCCACGGAAATGCGAGCCGTCGTAGGCGATGTCGAGACGGATGCGCACGCCTCCAGCCTACGAGCGCCGAGGGGCGCTCGCGAACGCGAGCGGGCGACAACGACGAAGCCCCCACCCTGATCGGGTGGGGGCCTCGTACGAGCGAGAAGGCTCAGGCCTTGGCGTCGTCCTGGACGGCGTCGTCGGCGGCGGCCTCGGCGGCAGCGCCCTCCTCGGGCGACTCGGCGCCGGCCTCGGCGGCCTCGTCGTTCGAGGTCTCCTCAGCAGCGGTCTCGTCGGCGGTGGGCTCCTCGGCGGCGGCCGGGGCGGCAGCGGCGGCGGGGGCCGCAGCGGCCTTGTTCGACGCCTTCTTCGCGACGGGCTCGAGCACGAGCTCGATCACGGCCATGGGGGCGTTGTCGCCCTTGCGGTTGCCGACCTTGGTGATGCGGGTGTAGCCGCCGTCACGCTCGGCCACCAGGGGCGCGATCTCGGTGAAGAGGGTGTGCACGACCTCTTTGTCGCCGATGACGCTCAGCACGCGACGACGCGCGTGGAGGTCGCCACGCTTGGCGAAGGTGATGAGGCGCTCAGCGAGCGGGCGGAGGCGCTTGGCCTTCGTCTCGGTCGTCTTGATCGACTTGTGCGTGTAGAGGGCTGCCGCGAGGTTCGCGAGAAGCAGACGCTCGTGGGCCGGGCCGCCTCCGAGGCGGGGACCCTTCGTGGGCTTGGGCATGTCTTATTACTCCAGGAGAAGGTTCGGTCGGGTCCGACGGGGTCAGACGGTTTCTTCGTCGTAGCCGCTGTAGAACTGGGCGCCGTCGAAACCGGGCACCGAGTCCTTGAGCGACAGGCCGAGGGAGGTGAGCTTGTCGCGCACCTCGTCGACCGACTTCTGACCGAAGTTGCGGATGTTCATCAGCTGCGTCTCGGAAAGGGCGACCAGCTCCGAAACGGTGTTGATTCCCTCGCGCTTGAGGCAGTTGTACGAGCGGACCGACAGATCGAGGTCTTCGATCGGCATCGACAGCTCGTTCGAGAGGACGGTCTCGACCGGCGCGGGGCCGATCTCGATGCCCTCGGCCTCGACGTTCAGCTCGCGGGCGAGGCCGAAGAGCTCGACGAGGGTACGACCGGCGGAGGCCACGGCATCGCGCGGGGCGATGGAGGCCTTCGACTCGACGTCCAGCACCAGCTTGTCGAAGTCGGTGCGCTCACCCGCACGGGTGGCGTCGACGCGGTAGCTGACCTTGAGCACGGGCGAGTAGATCGAGTCGATCGGGATCTGACCGGCCTCGGCGTACTCATTGCGGTTCTGGGTCGCCGAGACGTAGCCGCGGCCACGCTCGATCGTCAGTTCGAGCTCGAACTTGGCGGTGTCGTTGAGCGTCGCGATGACCAACTCGGGGTTGTGCACCTCGACACCCGCGGGAGCGGAGATGTCGGCGGCGGTGACCTCACCGGCGCCGGTCTTGCGCAGGTACGCCGTGATGGGCTCGTCGCGCTCGCTCGAGACGACCAGCTGCTTAATGTTCAGGATGATCTCGGTGACGTCTTCCTTCACGCCCGGGATGGTGCTGAACTCGTGCAGGACGCCGTCGATGCGGATGCTCGTGACGGCCGCGCCGGGGATCGACGACAGGAGGCTGCGACGCAGCGCGTTGCCGATCGTGTAACCGAAGCCGGGCTCCAGCGGCTCGATGACGAAACGGCTGCGGAACTCCCCGATCTTCTCCTCGGTCAGAGTGGGACGCTGTGCGATGAGCACTATGTGTTCCTTTCGATCACGTGCCCGCTATATGACACGTGTAATGGGGTGAGGTGTTGAGTTGTACTCGCGGGATGCCAAGTGACCTCGACGGTCGCTCGGGGCATCCGGAAGTCTGAATCGCGCGGGAGCGCGGCGTTCCCGGGGAGTGACGAGCACTCCCCGGGAACGAAACGCATCAGACGCGGCGACGCTTGGGCGGACGGCAGCCGTTGTGGGCCTGCGGCGTCACGTCCTGGATCGAGCCGACCTCGAGGCCGGCCGCGGTGAGCGAACGGATCGCGGTCTCACGACCCGAACCCGGACCCTTCACGAAGACGTCGACCTTCTTGACGCCGTGCTCCTGCGCCTGGCGAGCGGCCGACTCCGCGGCCATGCCGGCGGCGTAGGGCGTCGACTTGCGCGAGCCCTTGAACCCGACACCGCCGGACGAAGCCCAGCTGATGACGGCACCCGAGGGGTCGGTGATCGAAACGATGGTGTTGTTGAACGTCGACTTGATGTGGGCCTGACCCACGGCGATGTTCTTCTTTTCCTTGCGGCGCGGCTTGCGCGCGGCGGACTTGGCCTGTGCCATGTGCGTTCTCCTGAATCCTGACGCTCAGCCCGCGGCTTAGCGCGCCTTCTTCTTGCCGGCGACGGTGCGCTTGGGACCCTTGCGGGTACGCGCGTTCGTCTTCGTGCGCTGACCGCGCACCGGGAGGCCGCGGCGGTGGCGCAGGCCCTCGTAGGAACCGATCTCGACCTTGCGGCGGATGTCGGCGGCGACCTCGCGACGGAGGTCACCCTCCACCTTGTAGGTGCCTTCGATGTGGTCGCGCAGAGCGACCAGCTGGTCGTCGGTGAGGTCCTTGACGCGGATGTCCTGGCTGATGTCCGTTGCGTTCAGGATCTCGACGGAGCGGGTGCGACCCACGCCGTAGATGTAAGTAAGTGCGATCACCACGCGCTTGTCGCGCGGGATGTCGACGCCGGCGAGACGTGCCATGCGGCTCTCCTCAGAGTGTCGTGGAGGTGTGGAGCAGGATCGGTGCTCGGGCCTCCGACCCGAGGTGTCCCCCATCCGCCTTCGCGGACGGGATCTGATCCTGCCGTTGTGTATTCAGTTGGAAAAGGTGTCGAGCTGGAAGCTCAGCCCTGGCGCTGCTTGTGGCGCGGGTTGCTCTTGCAGATCACCATCACGCGCCCGTGACGACGGATCACCTTGCAGTGGTCGCAGATGGGCTTGACGGAGGGGTTGACCTTCATGATGTTCCTGATTTCGCTGTCTTCGAGACCGCGGAAGCGGCTCGTTACTTCTCGGCCGGACTCAGCGGTAGCGGTAGACGATACGACCACGGGTGAGGTCGTAGGGGCTCAGTTCGACGACGACGCGGTCCTCCGGGATGATGCGGATGTAGTTCTGCCGCATCTTGCCCGAGATGGTCGCGAGCACTTTGTGCCCGTTCGTCAGCTCGACACGGAACATCGCGTTGGGCAGTGCTTCGGACACCGTGCCCTCGATCTCGATGACACCGTCTTTCTTCGCCATAAACTCGCTCACGCTCAGTTGCAGACCGGCCGGTCTGCGGTGGATGGGGATTCGGTGCTTCGACACGCCAATGAAGGCGCAACGCACCAAAGATCAAGCATACGTGGTATCGCCTGACCCGGCAACTCGCCGGGAGTGTCGTCAGCCGTTGAGGCGGGCGACGATGTCCTTCTGCGGGTCGCCGGACAGGTCGGTCTGGTTCTGCAGGACGGTGCCGTTGACGGCGATCGTCGGCGTGGCCACACTGGTCGCGTTCGGCTGCAACGGGGTCTTCTGCGTCATCGCCGTCACGAACTTGGTGTACGTGCCCGACGTGATGCAAGAGGACACGGCATCCGATGCTCCCGCTGACGTCGCGATCGAGGCGAGGGTCGCGTCATCGAGGCCCGCGGTGTTCTCCTTGGGCTGCTGGGCGTAGAGCGCCTTCACGAACGCCGGGATGTTCGCGGAGTTGTCCACCGCGACGCAGTACGCGGCGTTGGCCGCACGCGTCGAGTACTGGGTGCCCTGCGAGAGACGGTCGAGGATGGCGATCGGGTGGATCTTCAGCGTGATCGTGCTGTCGTCGACGAGCTGTTGCAGGGTCGGGCCGTACGCCTGCTCGAACGAGTTGCACACGGGGCACATGAAGTCGATGTAGGTGTCGACGGTCTTCTCACCCGATCCGACGGAGATCGCACCGGTCTCGGTGTCGACCGCGGAGGCCTGCGGCAGCGTGCCGGGCGAGGTCGCCTGGCTGTTGGCGAACCACACCACTCCCCCGACGATCAGGACCACGACCAGAGCGGCGGCGGTCACCCCGATCGCGAACCAGTTGGTGGTCTTCCGCGCGGCGGCCATCATCATCAGTCGATCTCCTTCGGCACCACACCGAACGGCGCCAGTTTCTCGGCACCGCCGTCATGCGCGGTGAGGACCCAGATGCCTCCATCATGCACGGCGACACTATGTTCCCAATGGGAGCCGGCCGTGCCGTCGACGGTCGAAACGGTCCACCCATCGTCCTCGGTGAACGTCTCCTGGTCGCCGATGACGACCATGGGCTCGATCGCGACGGCCAGGCCGGGGCGCACCTCGGGTCCGCGGTCCGGAACCGCGTAGTTGAAGATGCTCGGCGACTCGTGCATCTTGCGGCCGATGCCGTGACCCACGTAATCGCGCAGGATGCCGTAGCCCCCCGCGGGCGCGTGCTCCTGGATGTACTGCTCGATGGCCGCACCGACCTCGGCGAGGTGGCTGGCGCGGCTGAGCGCCGCGATCCCCGCCCACAGCGATCCCTCGGTCACCTCGGACAGTCGCCGACGCGGTGCCACGAGTTCTTCGGGCGCCTCTCCCGGCACGATCATCGTGAAAGCGGAATCGCCGTTCCATCCGCGGAACTCCGCTCCCGCGTCGATCGAGAGGATGTCACCCGCCTGCAGAGGACGATCGTTCGGGATGCCGTGGACCACCTCCTCGTTCACGGAGGCGCAGATGGTGTGCCGATAGCCGCGCACCATCTGGAAGTTGGACACCGCTCCGCGCGCCGTGATCAGCGCGGACGCCGCCGCATCGAGCTCGAGCGTCGTGACGCCCGGCGCGATCAGTGCGCGGACGGCATCCAGTGCATCGGCGGTGATGAGTCCGGGTTCGACCATCGACCGCAGCTGCGCGGGCTTCTTGTAGATCGAGGAGCGCAACCCCACGTCAGGCGGCCGGTGTCGCGGCGATGCCGCGCGCTTCGAGAGCAGCGAAGATCCGGGCCGTGACCTCGTCGAGGCTGCCCACCCCGTCGATCTCGTCCACGATGCCGCGCGTGCCGTAGACATCGAGAATGGGGGCCGTCTCGCGCTCGTAGATCCCCAGACGGGTCGCGATCGCCTCTTCGGTGTCGTCGGCGCGGCCCTGCTCGGCGGCGCGGGCGGTGAGACGCGACAGCGACTCCTCTCGGGGCACCACGAGCGCGATCACGGCATCGAGGGACTCGCCGCGGCCCTCGAGGAACTCGTCGAGGTGCATGACCTGCGCGAGGTTGCGGGGGTACCCGTCGAGGAGGAATCCCTCGGCGGCGTCGTCCTGCGCCAGACGGTCGCGTACGACGGCGCTGGTCAGCTCGTCGGGAACGAGGTCGCCCCCATCGATGATGGACTTCACCTGTAGGCCGAGCTCCGTGCCGTCCTTGACGTTGGCGCGGAACACGTCACCCGTGGAGACGACCGGGATGCCGAGGGCGTCGCCGACGCGGACGCCCTGGGTTCCCTTGCCCGAGCCCTGCGGCCCGACGATCAGAAGGCGAGCGGTCATCGCAGCAGCCCTTCGTAGTGGCGCTGCTGAAGCTGCGCGTCGATCTGCTTCACCGTCTCGAGGCCGACACCCACGATGATGAGGATCGAGGCTCCGCCGAAGGGGAAGTTCTGGTTGGCGCCTACCGTGGCCAGCGCCACCAGAGGCAGCAGCGCGATCAGACCGAGGTAGATCGAGCCCGGCAGCGTGATGCGGGTGAGCACGTAGTCGAGGTACTCGGCGGTGGGGCGACCGGCGCGGATGCCCGGGATGAACCCGCCGTACTTCTTCATGTTGTCGGCGACGTCGACCGGGTTGAACGTGATCGCCACGTAGAAGTACGCGAAGCCGATGATCAGGAGGAAGTACACGAGCATGTACAGCGGGTGGTCGCCACGCGTCAGGTACTGGGAGATCCAGGTCACCCACGGGGCCGGCTCCTGGCCCGCCTGCGGCTGGTTGAACTGGGCGATGAGCGCCGGGATGTACAGCAACGACGAGGCGAAGATAACCGGCACGACACCGGCCATGTTGACCTTGATCGGGATGTACGTGTTCGTGCCGCCGTAGGTGCGGCGTCCGACCATGCGTTTGGCGTACTGCACCGGGATTCGACGCTGCGACTGTTCGACGAACACCACGAGGGCGACGATCACGATGCTGACGGCGAGCACGAGGAGGAAGACCTCGACGCCGCGGGCGTTGAGGATCGAGATCATCGCGCCGGGGAACGTGGCGGCGATCGAGGTGAAGATGAGGATCGACATGCCGTTGCCGACGCCGCGCTCGGTGACGAGCTCGGCGAACCACATGACCAGGCCGGTGCCGGCGGTCATCGTGATGATCATGAGCAGCTGCGCCCACCAGATGTCGTTGGTGAGGAGCTGCTGGCACTCGGGCACACCGGCGGAGCCGAAGAGCTGGCCCGAGCGCGCCACCGTGACGAGCGTCGTCGACTGCAGAAGAGCGAGCGCGATCGTGAGGTAGCGGGTGTACTGCGTGAGCTTGGCCTGACCCGCCTGGCCCTCTTTGTAGAGGGTCTCGAAGTGCGGGATGACCACGCGCAGCAGCTGCACGATGATGGTCGCCGTGATGTACGGCATCACCCCGAGGGCGAAGATCGACAGCTGCAGCAGAGCGCCACCGGAGAACAGGTTGACCAGGGAGAGCAGACCCTCGGTACCACCCGACTGGTTCAGACACTGCTGAACGTTCGGGAAGTCGACGAAGGGCGTCGGCACGTGGGCACCCAGCCGGTAGATGGCGATGATGCCCAGCGTGAAGGCGATCTTCCGCCTCAGGTCGGGCGTGCGGAAAACCCGCGCGATGGCGCTGAACAAGGGAGATTCCTCCAGAACGATCTCGGCACGCGACGGGGCGCACACCAAATCAGACTAACCCAGAAGGGGCCGACGGCCGTAAGGCCGCCGGCCCCTCCAGGGTCGGGCGTCAGTTGACGGAGCCGCCAGCGGCGACGATCTTCTGCTCAGCGGAGCCGGAGACCTTGTCGACCGAAACGGTCAGCGCGACCGAGATGTCGCCGGTGCCGAGCACCTTGACCTTCTCGTTCTTGCGGACGGCGCCCTTCGCCACCAGGTCGGCGACGGTCACGTCGCCACCCTGCGGGTAGAGCTCGCCGAGCTTGTCCAGGTTCACGACCTGGTACTCGACGCGGAACGGGTTCTTGAAGCCGCGGAGCTTCGGGGTGCGCATGTGCAGCGGCATCTGCCCACCCTCGAAGCCGACCTTGACCTGGTAACGGGCCTTGGTTCCCTTGGTACCGCGACCCGACGTCTTACCCTTCGAGCCCTCACCGCGACCCACACGGGTCTTGGCGGTGCGGGCGCCCGGGACGGGACGCAGGTGGTGGACCTTGAGCACGCCGGGGCGCGCCGCGGGGGCTTCCTTCTTCTCGGCCGTCTTACGAGCCGATGCCTTCTTCGGGGCGTCGACCGTGGCGGTCTCGTCCTTCTTGGCAGCCATTAGTCGATCTCCTCAACCTTGACGAGGTGGGCGACGGTCTTGACGTAACCGCGCGTCTGCGCGTCGTCGGGACGGACGACCGAGTCGCCGATCCGCTTGAGACCGAGCGAACGCAGCGTGTCACGCTGGTTCTGCTTCTCGCTCACCTTGGACTTGATCTGCGTGACCTTCAGACGCTCGGCCATCAGGCACCTACCTTCTGAGCGGCGGCCTCGGCGCGCACGAGGCGGGCCGGGGCGACCTGGTCGAACTCCAGGCCACGGCGGGCGGCCACGGCGCGGGGCTCCTCGAGCGACTTCAGCGCCTCGACGGTCGCGTGCACGATGTTGATCGTGTTCGACGAGCCGAGCGACTTCGAGAGGACATCGTGGATGCCGGCGCACTCGAGGACGGCGCGGACGGGACCACCGGCGATAACACCGGTACCGGCAGCGGCGGGGCGCAGGAGCACCACACCGGCAGCGGCCTCACCCTGGACGGGGTGGGGAATGGTCGAGCCCGAGCGGGGGACGCGGAAGAAGTTGCGCTTGGCCTCTTCGACACCCTTCGAGATGGCGAGGGGGACTTCGCGGGCCTTGCCGTAACCGACACCCACGACGCCGTTGCCATCGCCCACGACGACGAGCGCCGTGAAGCTGAAGCGACGGCCACCCTTGACCACCTTCGACACGCGGTTGATCGTCACGACGCGCTCGAGGAACTGGCTCTCGTTGCGGTCGCGCGAACCACGGTCGCGCTGGTTGGTGTTGCGCTCGCGACCACCGCGACGCGGCTCGCGCTCACGCTCGGCGGGGGCCTGAGCCGCAGCCGCACCCTCAGCCGGTGCAGTCTGCTCGGTCACTTCGGTCTCCTTGTTGTCACTCACAGGTTCAGCCCTCCTTCGCGAGCTCCGTCGGCGATCGCGGCGACACGACCGGCGTAACGGTTACCGCCGCGGTCGAACACGACGTCGGACACGCCGGCGGCCTTCGCACGCTCGGCGACGAGCTCGCCGACCTTGCGGGCCTTGGCGGTCTTGTCACCGTCGAAGCCGCGCAGGTCGGTCTCGAGGGTGGAGGCGGAGGCCACGGTGTGGCCCTTGCTGTCGTCCACGACCTGGACGAAGACGTGGCGAGCGGAACGCGTCACCACGAGGCGGGGGCGCAGCTCGGTACCGACGATCTTCTTGCGAAGACGAAGGTGGCGACGCGAGCGAGCGACGGACTTTGTCTTGACAGCCATGGCTACTTACCACTCTTTCCGGCCTTGCGGCGCACGACCTCGCCCGCGTACCGCACACCCTTGCCCTTGTAGGGCTCGGGCTTGCGGATCTTGCGGATGTTGGCGGCGGCCTCGCCGACGGCCTGCTTATCGATGCCGCTCACGGTGACCTTGTTGTTGCCTTCGACCGTGAGGGTGATGCCGGCGGGCGGGTCGATCAGGACGGGGTGCGAGAAGCCGAGGGCGAACTCGATCGAGCTCCCCTTCTGCGCCACGCGGTAACCCGTACCGACGACCTCGAGGCCCTTGGTGTAGCCCTCGGTGACACCGATGATGTTGTTGTTGATGAGAGTGCGGGTCAGGCCGTGGAGCGACCGCGACTCGCGCTCGTCGTCCGGACGCGTGACGAGAACCTGGTTCTCTTCGACCGCGACCTCGAGGGGCTGGGCAACGGTGAGCGCGAGCTCGCCCTTGGGGCCCTTGACGGAGACCTCCCGGCCGTTCACCGAAACGGTGACACCGGCGGGGATGTCGATGGGAAGACGTCCAATACGCGACATGTCAGATCACCACACGTAGGCGAGAACTTCTCCGCCCACGCCCTTCTGCTCGGCCTGACGGTCGGTGAGGAGACCGGAGGAGGTGGACAGGATGGCGACGCCGAGGCCACCGAGGACCGTGGGGACCTCGGTCGACTTCGCGTACACGCGGAGGCCGGGCTTCGACACGCGCTTGATGCCGGCGATCGACCGCTCGCGGTTCGGGCCGTACTTCAGCGTCATGTTGAGGGTCTGGCCGACGCGAGCGTCTTCGACGCTCCAGTCGGCGATGTAACCCTCCTGCTTGAGGATGGCGGCGATGTTCGTCTTGAGCTTGGAGCTCGGCATCGACACGGAGTCGTGGTGCGCCGAGTTCGCGTTGCGCAGACGGGTCAGCATGTCTGCGACCGGGTCTGTCATCGTCATGTGTTGCTTCTTTCGATCATGAGGTTTCGACTGCCGTTACGCGACAGTCGACCTTCTATGAGGGGCCCCCGGAAACCCGGGGGCCCGAGGTGTCAGGCCTGCGCGTCGGCCGACTGGAAGGGGAAGCCGAGCTGGCGGAGCAGCGAGCGACCCTCGTCGTCGGTCTTGGCGGTGGTGACGATGGTGATGTCGAAACCACGCACGCGGTCGATGCGGTCCTGATCGATCTCGTGGAACACGGACTGCTCCTGGAGACCGAAGGTGTAGTTGCCGTTGCCGTCGAACTGCTTGGCCGACAGTCCGCGGAAGTCGCGGATGCGGGGCAGGGCGAGGTTGACGAGGCGGTCCACGAACTCCCACGCACGGTCGCCACGGAGGGTGACGTGCGCACCGATGGCCTGGCCCTCGCGCAGCTTGAACTGCGCGATGGACTTGCGGGCCTTGGTGACGATGGGCTTCTGACCGGTGATCTTGGTGAGGTCGTCGACCGCACCATCGATCACCTTGCTGTCACGAGCCGCCTCACCGACACCGGTGTTCACGACGACCTTGACCAGACCGGGGATCTGCATGACGTTCTCGTAGCCGAACTCGTCCTGCAGCGCCTTCTTGATCTCGGCGTTGTACTTCTGCTTCAGGCGGGGCTGGATCTTGCCAGCCGCCGCGGCAGTCGAGGTGCTCATGTTCAGAGGTCCTTGCCTGACTTCTTCGCGAAGCGCACGCGGACGGTGCGCTTGACGCCGTCCTTCACCTGCTCCTCGACCCGGCGACCGACACGGGTCGGCTTCTTGGTCGAGGGATCGACGATCGCGACGTTGGAGATGTGGATCGGAGCTTCGAAGGTCTCGATGCCGCCGGTCTTGGTGCCGCGCTGGGACTGACCCACGCGGTTGTGCTTGGTGACGTAGTTCACGCCCTCGACGATGACGCGGTTCTGCTCGACGAGGACCTCGAGGACCTTGCCCTGCTTACCGCGGTCGCCGCCGCGCTCGGGCTTCGCGCCCGAGATGACCTGAACCAGGTCGCCCTTTTTGATTTTCGCCATGATCAGATGACCTCCGGGGCGAGCGAGACGATCTTCATGAACTTCTTGTCGCGAAGCTCACGGCCGACCGGTCCGAAGATACGGGTGCCGCGGGGCTCCCCGTCGTTCTTCAGGATCACGGCGGCGTTCTCGTCGAACTTGATGTACGAGCCGTCGGGACGGCGGGTCTGCTTGACGACACGGACGACGACGGCCTTGACCACGTCGCCCTTCTTGACGTTTCCACCGGGGATCGCGTCCTTGACCGTGGCGACGATGACGTCACCGAGGCCGGCGTAGCGACGGTTGGAGCCGCCGAGCACGCGAATGGTGAGCAGCTCCTTGGCGCCGGTGTTGTCGGCGACCTTCAGCCGGGATTCGTTCTGAATCACTTTTTACTCCTTGGATTCCAAGTAAGCCGCGAGGCTTACTTGGCCTTCTCGAGGATCTCGACCAGGCGCCAGCGCTTGGTGGCGCTCAGCGGACGGGTCTCGTTGATGACGACGAGGTCGCCGATGCCCGCCGAGTTGGACTCGTCGTGCGCCTTGACCTTCGAGGTGCGGCGGATGACCTTGCCGTAGAGCGGGTGCTTCACACGGTCCTCGACCTCGACGACGATGGTCTTGTCCATCTTGTCGCTGACGACGTAGCCACGACGCGCCTTGCGGTAACCGCGGGCGTTCTCGTCGCGAACGTCGTTCTCGGAGTGCTCGTGACCGGCGACCTGCGCCTCGGCCTTCTTCGCGGTAGCCATTACTCCGCCTCTTCCTTCGCGGCGTCGTCAGCGGAGTCCGCCTTCTTCGCCTTGCTCTTCTTCGCCTTCGTTGCCTCGACCGGGGCCGGGGTGGCGCGGATGCCGAGCTCGCGCTCACGGATCACGGTGTACAGACGCGCGATGTCGCGCTTGACTGCACGGATGCGACCGTGGCTCTCGAGCTGGCCGGTGGCCGACTGGAAGCGCAGGTTGAACAGCTCTTCCTTGGCCTTACGCAGCTCCTCGACGAGGCGCTGGTCTTCGAACGTGTCGAGCTCGCTCGGGGCGAGCTGCTTGGTGCCGATCGCCATTACGCGTCGCCCTCCTCGCGCTTGATGATGCGTGCCTTCAGGGGCAGCTTGTGAATTGCTCGGGTCAGAGCTTCGCGAGCGAGCTGCTCGTCGACGCCCGCGACCTCGAAGAGGACGCGGCCCGGCTTGACGTTCGCAACCCACCACTCGGGGGAACCCTTACCCGAACCCATGCGGGTTTCGGCGGGCTTCTTCGTGAGGGGGCGGTCGGGGTAGATGTTGATCCACACCTTTCCACCGCGCTTGATGTGACGCGTCATGGCGATACGAGCGGACTCGATCTGACGGTTGGTCACGTAAGCGGGGGTCAGCGCCTGGATCCCGAACTCACCGAACGACACCTGGGTGCCACCGGTGGCCTGGCCCGAACGGCCGGGGTGGTGCTGCTTGCGGTACTTGACCTTGCGGGGGATGAGCATTACGCCGACGCTCCTTCTGCCACGGGGGCCTCGTTACGAGGGCCACGACGACGGTCGCCGCCGCGGTCGTCACGACCGCGGGACTTGGGCGCGTTGGCCTGCTCGCGGGCGAGCTCCTTGTTGGTGAGGTCGCCCTTGTAGATCCAGACCTTCACGCCGATGCGGCCGAAGGTGGTCTTGGCCTCGTAGAAGCCGTAGTCGATGTTCGCGCGCAGGGTGTGCAGGGGCACACGGCCTTCGCGGTAGAACTCCGAGCGGCTCATCTCGGCGCCGCCGAGGCGGCCCGACACCTGGATGCGGACACCCTTGGCACCGGCACGCTGAGCGCCCTGGAGACCCTTGCGCATCGCGCGACGGAACGCCACGCGAGCGGTGAGCTGCTCCGCAACACCCTGAGCGACCAGCTGAGCGTCGGCCTCGGGGTTCTTGACCTCGAGGATGTTCAGCTGGATCTGCTTTCCGGTGAGCTTCTCGAGGTCGGCACGGATGCGCTCGGCCTCGGCGCCGCGGCGACCGATCACGATGCCCGGACGGGCGGTGTGGATGTCGACGCGGACACGGTCACGCGTGCGCTCGATCTCGATGTTGCTGACACCGGCGCGGTCGAGCGAGGTGGTCAGCAGGCGACGGATCTTGATGTCCTCGGCGAGGTAGTCGGCGTAACGCTGACCGGCCTTCGTCGAGTCCGAGAACCACCGCGACACGTGGTCGGTCGTGATGCCGAGGCGGAAGCCGTACGGGTTGACTTTCTGTCCCATTACTTGCTCGCCTTCTTGTTGGCGCGAGCCGGGGCCGCCTCAGCGGTCTCGGGCGTCGCGAGCACGACCGTGATGTGGCTCGTGCGCTTCTTGATCTGGAAGGCGCGACCCTGAGCGCGGGGCTGGAAACGCTTGAGCGTCGTGCCCTCGTCGACGTACGCGTTCTTCACGTACAGGTCGGCGTCATCCAGGTACTCGTTCGTCTTGTCGGCCGTGACGCGAGCGTTCGCGATGGCCGAGGCGACGAGCTTGTAGATCGGCTCGCTCGCGCCCTGCGGCGCGAACTTCAGGATCGCGAGGGCCTCTTCGGCCTGCTTGCCCTTGATGAGGGCGACGACGCGACGAGCCTTCTGAGGGGTCACGCGGATGTGTCGCACACGTGCGATGGACTCCACCATTTCTCTCTCCTCCTCGGTCGCCTTAGCGGCGACGGCCCTTCTTGTCGTCCTTCACGTGGCCGCGGAAGGTGCGGGTGGGCGAGAACTCGCCCAGCTTGTGGCCGACCATGGTCTCGGTCACGAACACGGGGATGTGCTTGCGACCGTCGTGCACGGCGATGGTGTGTCCCAGCATGGCGGGGATGATCATCGAACGGCGCGACCAGGTCTTGATGACGTTCTTCGAACCGGCTTCGTTCTGCGAGACGACCTTGCGAAGCAGGTGCTCGTCGACGAAGGGGCCCTTCTTAAGGCTGCGAGGCATCTTCCTCTACTCCTACTTGCGCTTCTTGCCGGCGGTGCGACGGCGGACGATGAGCTTGTCGCTCTCCTTGTTCGCGTGGCGGGTGCGGCCCTCGGCCTTACCCCACGGCGACACAGGGTGACGACCACCGGAGGTCTTACCCTCACCACCACCGTGCGGGTGGTCGACCGGGTTCATGGCGACACCACGCACGGTCGGGCGGACGCCCTTCCAGCGCATGCGGCCGGCCTTGCCCCAGTTGATGTTCGACTGCTCGGCGTTGCCGACCTCGCCGATCGTCGCGCGGCAGCGGACGTCGACGTTGCGGATCTCGCCGGAGGGCAGACGCAGCTGCGCGTAGGGGCCGTCCTTCGCGACCAGACGCACGGAGGCGCCGGCCGAACGGGCCATCTTCGCGCCGCCACCGGGACGGAGCTCGATCGCGTGGATCACGGTACCGGTGGGGATGTTGCGCAGCGGCAGGTTGTTGCCGGGCTTGATGTCAGCACCGGCACCCGACTCGACGACGTCGCCCTGCGACAGCTTCGCCGGAGCGAGGATGTAGCGCTTCTCACCGTCGGCGTAGTGCAGCAGCGCGATGCGCGCGGTGCGGTTGGGGTCGTACTCGATGTGAGCGACCTTGGCGTCGATGCCGTCCTTGTCGTTACGACGGAAGTCGATCAGACGGTACTGACGCTTGTGTCCACCACCGATGTGGCGGGTCGTGATGCGGCCCTGGTTGTTGCGGCCACCGGTCTTCGACAGCGGGCGCAGCAGCGACTTCTCAGGCGTCGATCGGGTGATCTCGGCGAAGTCGGCCACCGACGAGCCGCGGCGACCGGGGGTCGTGGGCTTGTACTTGCGAATAGCCATTGTTCTTGTCCTCTATCCCGACCGTCAGCCGACAGACGTGAAGATGTCGATGGTGCCCGACTTGAGCGACACGATGGCGCGCTTGGTGTCCTTGCGCTTGCCGATGCCGAAGCGGGTGCGACGGGCCTTGCCGACGCGGTTGATCGTGTTGACCGAGGCCACCTTGACGCCGAAGATCTTCTCGATGGCGAGCTTGATCTCGGTCTTCGACGAACGGGGGTCCACCAAGAAGGTGTACTTGCCCTCGTCGATGAGCGAGTAGCTCTTTTCCGAGACGACCGGCTTCAGGATGATGTCGCGCGGGTCCTTGTTGACGGTGGTCATGCCGAGACCTCCTCGGTGGCTGCGGACTTCGACGCGACGAACGCGTCGTAGGCGGCCTTGGTGAAGACGATGTCGTCGGAGACGATCACGTCGTAGGTGTTCAGCTGGCCGACGGTCAGCACGTGGACGTACGCGAGGTTGCGGACGCTCTTGATCGTCAGCTCGTCGTCGCGGTCGATGACCACGAGGACGTTCTTGACGGCACCGAAGGCCTTCAGCGCGGCGGCAGCGGCCTTGGTCGAGGGGGCACCCTCGATGGCGAAGCTGTCGACGATGTGCAGACGCTGCCCACGAGCACGGTCGCTGAGCGCACCCAGGAGGGCGGCCGCGATCATCTTCTTGGGGGTGCGCTGGCTGTAGTCGCGGGGCTTGGGGCCGTGGACGATGCCACCACCGGTCATGTGCGGCGCGCGGATCGAGCCCTGGCGGGCGTTACCCGTGCCCTTCTGCTTGAAGGGCTTGCGACCGGCACCGGAGACCTCGCCACGACGCTTGGTCGAGTGCGTGCCCTGGCGAGCCGCAGCGCGCTGCGCCACGACGACCTGGTGGATCAGCGGGATGTTCGTCTTGACGTCGAAGAGCGCGGCGGGCAGCTCGACAGAGCCGGCCTTCTTGCCGTCGGCCTTCACGACGTCGAGCGCGAGAGTCGAGTCAGCCATGATCAGGCACCCTTCACTGCGTTGCGGACGTAGACGATGCGGCCACGAGCACCGGGGACGGCGCCCTTGACGAGCATGAGTCCCTTCTCGGCGTCGACGGCGTGCACCGTGAGGTTGAGGACGGTCACGCGCTCGCCACCCATACGGCCGGCCATGCGCATGCCCTTGAAGACGCGGCTCGGGGTCGACGAGGCGCCGATCGAGCCGGGCTTGCGGTGGTTTCGGTGCGCACCGTGGGATGCGGAGACGCCCTTGAAGTTGTGACGCTTCATGACACCGGCGGTGCCCTTGCCCTTGCTGGTGCCGACGACATCGACCAGCTGGCCGGCCTCGAACAGACCGTCGACGGTGAGCTCCTGGCCCAGCGCGTAGTCTGCGGCGTCAGCCGTGCGCACCTCGGTGAGGTGGCGGCGAGGGGTGACGCCCGCGGCGTCGAAGTGAGCCGTGAGCGGCTTGTTCACCTTGCGGGGGTCGATCTGGCCGTAGCCGATCTGAACGGCGTTGTAGCCGTCCTTCTCGAGCGAGCGCAGCTGGGTCACGACGTTCGGTGCGACCTCGATGACGGTGACGGGAACGAGCTTGCCGTTCTCGTCCCACACCTGGGTCATGCCGAGCTTGGTGCCGAGGAGGCCCTTGGAGATCTTGGAGTTGATGTCAGCCATGTCGAACCTCAGAGCTTGATCTCGATGTTGACATCGGCAGGAAGGTCGAGGCGCATCAGCGAGTCGACGGCCTTGGGCGTCGGGTCGATGATGTCGATGAGGCGCTTGTGGGTGCGCATCTCGAAGTGCTCGCGGCTGTCCTTGTACTTGTGGGGCGACCGGATGACGCACACGACGTTCTTCTCGGTCGGAAGGGGAACCGGGCCCACCACGGTGGCACCGGCACGGGTCACGGTGTCGACGATCTTGCGCGCCGACGAGTCAAGCCCGGCGTGGTCGTACGACTTCAGGCGAATGCGGATCTTCTGTCCCGCCATTGTCTGCTCTCTCTCTTTCTCGCGTCTTACCCGACCTGGGGCATTGGACGCACGGTGGCGCTTTCGCGCCCTGGCACTTCCCCTCGCTTTCGCGAGAGATGCTGCACCGCTGTTCAGCTGTGAAACCGGATGCCATGGCATCCGGCCCGCCCCTCGCACGCACGCGCGCGAATCTCACGAGGAGATGAAGGGGGTTCGGTGTGGTGTTCTGCTGCCCGCGGCCCAGGACCCTGCGCTGACGCGCCGCCTGTGCACTGCCGAGACAGTGATCCTGGCGCACGCCGAGCGCGCACCGGAATGTGGAACTGGACTAGTCTACGTACCGCTCGGGCGAGTCGCAAACCCGGGCGTGTCGCGCCCGGCCGATGCACAGCAAACCGCAGTCCGAACGACAGCGGCGCCGCCCCGATGCTCGGGGACGGCGCCGCTCCGGGCTGCGTTCGTCAGGCGTTGCCGATGTGCTTGTCGACGTTCGCTCGGGTCTCGTCGACCTTCGCGTGGTGTTCCGCGGGAACGACCTTCTTGATGGCGTCGGCCGCTCCGTCGAGCACCTTGTCGCTGACCTCTTCGGCCTTCTCGCTCTTCAGAGCCTCTTCGATCTTGTCGCGGTTCTCGTCCAGGAGCTTTTTGCCCTTGGCGATGATGTCGTCCACTCCCATGCGCATCTCCTTCGCAGACACGGCCGGCGATTCCGCCGACTCTCGCCTCATTGTGGTCACGGACGGGCGTGGAACGGAACCCCCGGCTTCGGAGATCGCACTCGAGGGAGAATCCCCCGCGGGAACGACAAAGGCCGGGCCCGAAGGCCCGGCCTGTGCCGAGTGAAGTCTGGAAGGACTTACTTGAGGATCTTGGTGACGGTACCGGCACCGACGGTGCGGCCACCCTCACGGATCGCGTAGCCGAGGCCCTCTTCCATGGCGATCGGCTGGATGAGCTCGACCGACATCTCCGTGGTGTCACCGGGCATGACCATCTCGGTGCCCTCGGGCAGCGTGATGACGCCGGTCACGTCGGTGGTGCGGAAGTAGAACTGCGGGCGGTAGTTCGTGAAGAACGGGTTGTGGCGGCCGCCCTCTTCCTTGGACAGGATGTACGCCGTGCCCTCGAAGTTGGTGTGCGGGGTGACCGAACCGGGCTTCACGACGACCTGGCCGCGCTCGACGTCGTCACGCTTGGTGCCGCGGAGGAGCAGACCACAGTTCTCGCCGGCCCAGGCCTCGTCGAGCTGCTTGTGGAACATCTCGATACCCGTGACCGTGGTCTTCTGCGTCGGGCGGATGCCGACGATCTCGACCTCGGAGTTGATCGCGAGGGTACCGCGCTCGGCGCGACCCGTGACGACCGTTCCACGACCGGTGATGGTGAAGACGTCCTCGATGGGCATGAGGAACGGCTTGTCCTTGTCACGCACCGGGTCGGGGATCGACTCGTCGACGGCTTCCATGAGCTCGACGATCGCGTTGACCCACTGCTCGTCGCCCTCGAGAGCCTTGAGACCCGAGACGCGGACGACGGGGGCGTTGTCGCCGTCGAAGTCCTGCGACGACAGCAGCTCGCGAACCTCGAGCTCGACGAGCTCCAGGATCTCCTCGTCGTCGACCATGTCGCTCTTGTTCAGTGCGACCAGCAGGTAGGGAACGCCGACCTGCTTGGCGAGCAGAACGTGCTCACGGGTCTGAGCCATCGGGCCGTCGGTGGCGGCGACCACGAGGATCGCGCCGTCCATCTGAGCGGCACCGGTGATCATGTTCTTGATGTAGTCGGCGTGACCGGGCGCGTCGACGTGAGCGTAGTGACGCTTCGGGGTCTCGTACTCGACGTGCGAGATGTTGATCGTGATACCGCGCTGACGCTCTTCCGGCGCCGAGTCGATCGACGCGAAGTCGCGCTGAACGTTGGTGGCCGACGGGAACTTGTCGGCGAGCACCTTCGAGATGGCAGCGGTGAGCGTGGTCTTGCCGTGGTCGACGTGACCGATCGTTCCGATGTTCACGTGCGGCTTGGTCCGCTCGAACTTGGCCTTAGCCACTGGGTCCTCCTCAGGACGTTGGTTGCGAGGTCTCGGGCACTGGATTGCGACCGGTTCTTCGCGGGGATGGTTCTCAGATTACTAGAGAGTCGGTATTCAGTTTGAGCGGATGCCGGGAACCTGAGCAGAACCCGGGGTTCCCGGCATCCGTGAGAGCGGTTTTACTCGCCCTTGTTCTTCTGGATGATCTCGTCGGCGACGGCCTTCGGGACATCGGCGTAGCTGTCGAACTCCATCGAGTAGACGGCGCGACCCGAGGTCTTCGAGCGCAGGTCACCGATGTAGCCGAACATCTCGGACAGCGGCACGTTGGCCCGGACGACCTTGACGCCGGCGGCGTCTTCCATCGACTGGATCTGGCCACGACGCGAGTTCAGGTCGCCGATGACGTCGCCCATGTACTCCTCGGGAGTACGGACCTCGACGGCCATGATCGGCTCGAGGATCGTGGGGTTCGCCTTGCGGACGGCCTCCTTGAAGCCCATGGAGCCGGCGATCTTGAACGCCATCTCCGAGGAGTCGACGTCGTGCGAGGCGCCGTCGAGGAGGATCGCCTTGACACCCACCATGGGGTAGCCGGCGAGCACGCCGACGTTCATGGCGTCCTGGAAGCCCTGGTCGGTCGGCGAGATGTACTCGCGCGGGATACGACCACCGGTGACCTTGTTCTCGAACTCGTAGGTCTTGTCGGCCGTGACCTCGAGGGGCTCGATCGCGAACTGGATCTTCGCGAACTGACCCGATCCGCCGGTCTGCTTCTTGTGCGTGTAGTCGTGACGCTCGACCGACTTGCGGATGGTCTCGCGGTACGCGACCTGCGGCTTTCCGACGTTGGCCTCGACCTTGAACTCGCGCTTCATGCGGTCGACCAGGATGTCGAGGTGCAGCTCACCCATGCCCTTGATGACGGTCTGACCGGTCTCGGAGTTCTGCTCGACGCGGAACGTCGGGTCTTCCTCCGCGAGCTTCTGGATGGCGACACCCAGCTTCTCCTGGTCGGCCTTGGTCTTGGGCTCGATGGCGACCTCGATGACCGGCTCCGGGAACGTCATCGACTCGAGGACGACCTGGTTGGCCGGGTCGCACAGGGTGTCACCGGTGGTGGTGTCCTTGAGGCCGATGACCGCGTAGATGTGACCGGCGGTGACCGAGTCGACCGGCATCTCCTTGTTGGCGTGCATCTGGAAGATCTTCCCGATGCGCTCCTTTTTGCCCTTGGTCGCGTTGACGACCTGGGCGCCGGAGTCGAGGTGACCCGAGTACACGCGGATGTAGGTGAGGCGACCGAAGAACGGGTGCGTCACGATCTTGAACGCGAGAGCCGCGAAGGGCTCCTCGCGGTCGGCGTGGCGCTCGATGACGATCTCTTCGTCCTTGGGGTCGTGGGCCTCGATGGCCGGCACGTCCAGGGGCGAGGGGAGGTAGTCGACGACCGCGTCGAGCATGGGCTGCACGCCGCGGTTCTTGAACGCCGAACCGCAGAGCACGGGGTAGAGCTCCGAGTTGATCGTCATCTTGCGGATGGCGCCCTTGATCTCGGCGACCGTGAGCTCCTCGCCACCGAAGAACTTCTCGAGGAGGGCGTCGTCGGACTCGGCGACGGTCTCGAGGAGCTGCTGGCGGTACTCGGCGGCCTTGTCGGCGAGGTCGGCCGGGATCTCCTGGATCTCGTACTTGGCGCCCATGGTCACGTCACCCTTGGCGTCGCCGGGCCACACCAGTGCGCGCATCTCGACGAGGTCGATGACGCCGACGAAGTCGTTCTCGGCACCGATCGGCAGCTGGATGACCAGCGGCTTGGCCTTCAGGCGGTTGACGATGGTGTCGACCGTGAAGTAGAAGTCGGCGCCCAGCTTGTCCATCTTGTTGACGAAGCAGATGCGGGGGACGTCGTACTTGTCGGCCTGACGCCACACGGTCTCGGACTGGGGCTCGACGCCCTCCTTGCCGTCGAAGACGGCGACGGCGCCATCGAGCACGCGCAGCGAGCGCTCGACCTCGACCGTGAAGTCGACGTGACCGGGGGTGTCGATGATGTTGATCTGGTTCTTGTCCCAGAAGCAGGTCACAGCAGCGGAGGTGATCGTGATGCCACGCTCCTGCTCCTGCTCCATCCAGTCGGTGGTCGCCGCACCATCGTGCGTCTCACCGATCTTGTGGTTGACGCCCGTGTAGAACAGGATGCGCTCGGTCGTCGTGGTCTTGCCGGCATCGATGTGGGCCATGATGCCGATGTTGCGGACCTTGTGAAGGTCGGTGAGCACGTCTTGTGCCACGGGTGTCTTCCTTACCTGTTGGGAGGTTGATGCCGGGCCCATCGGAGGGTCCGCGACCGGGGTGCGGTCACGGACCCTCCGCGGGTTTTACCAGCGGTAGTGCGCGAAGGCGCGGTTCGACTCGGCCATCTTGTGGGTGTCTTCGCGGCGCTTGACCGCGGCACCGAGGCCGTTCGAGGCGTCGAGGATCTCGTTCTGCAGACGCTCGGTCATCGTCTTCTCACGACGACCCTTCGCGTAGCTCACGAGCCAGCGCAGCGCGAGGGTGTTCGCACGGTGCGGCTTGACCTCGACGGGAACCTGGTAGGTCGAGCCGCCGACGCGGCGGCTCTTGACCTCGAGGGTGGGACGGACGTTGTCGAGCGCCTTCTTGAGCGTGGCGACGGCGTCCTGGCTGTTCTTCGCCTCGACACCCTTGAGGGCGTCGTAGACGATCGACTCGGCGATGGACTTCTTGCCGTCGACGAGGATCTTGTTGACCAGCTGGGTGACGACGGGAGCGCCGTACACCGGGTCGTTGACGACGGGACGCTTCGGGGCAGGACCCTTACGAGGCATGTTTCTCAGCCCTTCTTCGCGCCGTAGCGGCTGCGAGCCTGCTTACGGTTCTTGACAGCCTGGGTGTCGAGTGCACCGCGGACGATCTTGTAACGGACACCGGGGAGGTCCTTGACGCGACCGCCGCGAACCAGCACGAGCGAGTGCTCCTGCAGGTTGTGGCCCTCGCCGGGGATGTAGGCGGTGACCTCGGTGCCGTTGCGCAGCTTCACGCGGGCGACCTTGCGCATGGCCGAGTTCGGCTTCTTGGGGGTCGTGGTGTACACGCGGGTGCACACGCCGGCCTGCTGGGGGTTCGACTTCAGCGCGGGAGCCTTGGTCTTCGAGACCTTCGGCGAGCGGCCCTTGCGAACCAACTGCTGAATGGTTGGCACGTTCTCTCCTTGATTGGCTGGACGTTCCCTCGCGGTGGCGCCCAGGGTGCTGCACGGTGACAGCGTCGTGTCTCCCCCGTCATGTCGCTCATCTTGCGATTCGTGACGTGTCGGGCTCACGTGTGATCCACCGCGCGCCAGAATGATCTTGCGCGATTCGTGGTGGATATGCCGTGGGGGCGACCTGTTCGCAGGCCGATCCCTGAGATGGTGCGAGCGTTGATCCGAACGACTCACCCGAAGGCATGACGCACGGCGCGCGTGAACGCACACCCGGTCAATGATACGCGTTCCCCGGGACGTGGGCAAACGAGTACGGGTCCGGTCACTGGGAGTATCCCGGATGCCGAGCCCCTCAGCCTGTCAGCAGCAGGACGGCCCCGACGATCGAGGCGACGAGCACCACCGCGATGACCGCGACGAGGACGATGACGCGGCCGGCGCCCCGGTTCGCGCGCGGACGGACCGTCCCGATGTCCGGGGCCGACGGCGCTCGGACGGCGGCGACACGCTCGACTCGCGCGGGCGCGTCGCGTCGCGGTTCGTACGACTCCATGGCGAGGGCGTCGGGGACACGGGCATCGCGAACGGCGCCCTCGACCACCGGTTCCGTCCGTCCCCCTGCCGCTTCGCGGCGACGACGGCGCGAGCCCGAGGCGGTCTCGTCGTCGACGTCCGCGGCGGGACGAGCGCGCGTGGCCTCGTCGAGCGGATCCGGGCCGGAGCTCCGGCGACGGGTGAGCTCATCGGGGACGAGGCCCTCCGCCTCCGGCGTCGATCGACTCCGCGTCGCCTCGTCGGGAACGGCGGCGTCGAGCGGGGGAGGCGTGGCGGCGCGCCGCGGAGCGGTGGTGCCCACCTCGTCGTCGGCGGGACCGGCCCGGCCGGGAAGTGCGGATCGCGTCGGGGGCGAAGCGATGGTCGCGTCGTCGACGACCTCACGGTGCGAGACGACCGTCGCGTCGTCGGGAAGATCCACCCGCGACCGCGACATCTCACCCGCCGGCACCTCCGCGCGCGACACGATCGTCTCGTCGTCCGGAAGATCCACCCGCGAAGCCGAGGGCTCCTCCACCGGCACCTCACGACGCGACACGACCGTCGCCTCGTCCGCAAGGTCCACCCGCGAAGCCGAGGACTCCTCCATCGTCGCCTCACGACGCGAAACCACCGTCGCCTCGTCCGCAAGGTCCACCCGCGAAGCCGAGGACTCCTCCCCCGGCGTCCGCCGCGAGACGAAAGTCTCGTCCTCGGGGACGTCGGCCGCAGACCGAACCGTGTCGTCGTCCGGGGTGTCCCGACGGGAGAGGACCGTCTCGTCGGCGAGCTCGTCGTCCTCCGCCGGCGCCGGGGTCGGCCACGATCGGAGTCGCCCTGCCCAGAGCGTGACCTCGTCGGGGTCGTCCGGGCGGTCGTACGGGCCGCTCACGCGTCGCTCCGCGAGAGGCGCACCTCCGCGTCACCGAGGAAGAAGCGCTCACCGGCTTCGATCTCCTCGCCCGGAGGGGCCTCGACCTCGGTACCCATGAGCGTGGCGAAGAGGACGCCGTTGGTGGAGTGCAGATCGGTGACGTACCAGGTGTCGCCGCGGAGCTCGAGACGCGCGTGGGTCTTGGAGACCGTCCGCGTCTCGTCCGAGATCGGCACGAGCTGCGCATCCGGATAGGCGGAGTCGGGGCCGGGACGGCGACCCAGGATCACCACCGCGGAGGTGAGATCGACGGGCGTGCCACTCGGCGGCACGAGAGCCCACGGGATTCGCTTGCGACGCGTGACGACGGTCCGATCGAGGGCGTCGAAGTCGTCCTCTGCCGACACCGCCGGAACCTCGGGCTGCGTGTAGAGCGCCGACACCGACGTGCGCGCGGAGCGGGGGGAGCCGGCATCCGGAGCCTCAGCCACCGCGGAGACCGCCTCGGACAACTCGGGGAACTCGTCGAGGGCCGCGGCCACCGAGGGGCGAGGAGCGGGGACCGCGTCGGGTGCGGGGCGAGTGAGGGGCACGTCCGCGATGGGCGCGGATGCGGCACCCTGCGAGGAACGACGCGGCGGGTTGGCCCACGGAGCGACGGGGTCGGACTCCTCCTCGACCTCGTCGGCCGGAGCGGGCGAGGGCGTCGGTGCGACCACGGGCGGCGCCCAGGTGGGGACGGCCGCCGGAGCGTCGGCGACGTGGGAGCGGGGAGCCTCGGGCGCTGCGGACGGAACCGGCGGGGCGGCGGGGGCGGCTGCGGGACGGTCGTCCTCGACAGGTGACCCGTCGCGCAGGGCATCGAGCACGTCGAAGACGGACGTCGCGGGCGCGGCGTCGCGGGCCTGCCCGACCCGCTCGTCCTCTGCACGAGGGCGCTCCGCCGCGGGGGCGGGGACGTGAGCCGGCGGGGCCCAGTCGTTCACCGAGGGAACCGCGTCGGCGAGCGACGGCGAGGGAGCGGCGAAGGGGAGGGTGACCGGGGCGGACACCGGCGCGAGCGGCGCGGAGGGAGCCGCGGCATCCGGGGCGGGAGCCGAGGGCCCCTGTTCCGGGGTCCATCCGCCGATGAGGGGGACGTACGGGCCGTCGAAGTCCTTGCCGCGCCGGACGGGAGCGGAGTTCTCGTCGGGGCGGCTCGTACGGCGCTCCCCGTGCCACCGCGCGGACCCGAAGCCCAGGATGCTCGCCCAGATGACGGGGAACAACGCCCCCACGACGGTGAGGCCCGCTCCGACCCCGAACCCCGTGTTGATGCGATGCACCGCCACGATGAAGACCGCGATGAAGGCGATCCCTCCGAAGATGGGCACGAGGTTCAACAGGATCAGCCACGGCGAGAACCCGCCGAGCTTGAGCACGGTGGCCCCGTTCAGGACGGGCACCCACGCCTTCCAGGCGGGTTCTCCGACCTTGCGGAAAAGCGCCGCGAGGGCGAGAGCGAGCCAGACGTACAAGACGACGACGAGGGCGAAAGACGTCGCCCCGAGCACCACCATGGTCGAATCGTTCATGTCGTGTCGCGTTCCACCAGGGCGGTGGAGCGCTTCCCCCTCTCGTCGCGGTGCGGCGACCCCCGCCGCGAAGGGCGTGGAGCGAGGAACCGCAGGAACGATCTCAACGATACGGCCGCACGCAGGCGCCGCCAGAAGCCCCGCTCACGGGTGAGAGTACGGCGTTCCTCGTCGACGATGCGCCAGAACGCCTCCACCTCGTCGGAATCCACCTGCTCCGACGAGAACACGGCCCGGTCGGCACCCTCGGCGAGAAGCGTTCCGGAGGGGGTGGCGAAGGCCTCCGCCACCTCGCGACGCGTCGGCGCGCGCGGAACGGTGCGACCCGCATCGACGCCCGCGTCGACGTACTCGTCCCAGCCTCCGGCGATGGCCGTCCGCGGATCCGCGTCGCGGCGGCGCCCACGACGGCGCACCGCCTTGGCGATGACGACCGCGAGGAACGGGCCGAAGAGCACGAGCAGGACGAGCAGCGAGATCCCCGCGATGCGCAGGCTCGCCCATAGCCAGGCGAGGTCGACCCCGTCGTCGGTGCGCGGGTCGTCGTTCTGGGCGTTGTCCTCCTGGACCGGCTCGGGAGGCACGACCTCCTGAACGGTGTCGGGCCGCACCTCCGTGACGTTCTCGGGATCCTGCTGCTGAGTGACCTCGAGGCTCGGCGACTGCTCCCACTGCGGGGTGACATCGATGGGAGCCCATCGGCCGTCGGATCCCTGCACCTCGGTCCACGCGGTGAGATCGCGCGCTCGGCACTCCCCCGCCTCGCAGGTGGAGAGTTTCGCGTCCGAAGATACCAACCGCGTGCCCACGACCACCCGAGCCGGGAAGCCGAGCTCGTGGGCGATGAGCGCCGTGGCGACGGCGAACTGTTCGTCATCGCCGACGGCCGCGACGAAGTTGCCCGAAGCGGCGGCTCGCGGGTCGTCCTCCCGCTCGAGCAGACGCTCGAACATGCGGTCGATACGGGCCAGGGAGTGTCCGGACGCGCTGGGCTGGAGCTGGTACCCCTGCAGACCGGCCGCCCACTTCGGCGTCGGCCCACCCTCCGGGGCGAGGCTGTGGCTGAGGTAGCCCCGCTGACGGAGCATCTGGACCAGGCTCTGCAGGGCCGCGCCGTCGTTGCCGCTGGCGTGCTCCTCGACCCAGCGACGGAGGTTGTCTCCCCCGGAGACGCCGTCTCCCGCGCCCGGCGCCGTCATCGTGGCGAGATCGACGGTGACGGGCTCGACGGCGTCGAGGCGGTAGCGATCCCCCTCGACGAGCCCGCCGTCAGCGGTCTGCACGCCCGCCTCGGCGTCGGAGCTGTAGTAGAACCGGTCGGCGAGAAGGCCGCGGCGGTCTCCCTCGAACGTGGCGGACGCGAGACGGCCGGCGGTCGGCATCCAAATGCCTCCGAGGTCGACGATCTCGACCTCCGCCTCGACGGGCCTGCCCTCCCCCGCATCGCGCGTCGACGGAAGGCGCACGAACCCGGCACCCTCGTTGCCGGAAGCCCGGAAGATCTCGCCGTCGTAGGCGTCGAGGGTCGCGATGCGGATGCGCTCGGGCTCCGCCCCCGTCCCGCTGACGCGGAACAGCACCTGGTCCGAGCGCGCGTCCGAGAACATCGAGCGGTACTCCGACAGGGGACTCACGGCCTCGGCGATCAGTCGCTCCGGACCGGCAGCCGATCGGAGGACCTGGCGATCCGCGTCGCGGGCGGCCGCGGGGACCACGGCGACCGTGACGGCGACCGCGACCACGAGCATTCCCGCACCGAGGCCCAGCCGTCGGCGATCCGCGCGCGAGCGTCCAGGACCCACGGGAACGGCCGATACGTCGCTCGCTCGGCGGAGGGCGCGCCCACGCTCGTCCTGCGCCCTCCAGGCCAACCACAGCACCGAGACCAGCAGGGCGCTGAGACCCACGAAGGTCTCCACCGGCGCGGGCAGGTCGAACGAGCCGATCGACAGGGGCGCGCTGGTCGAGGTGCGCCCGAAGAAGAGGCCGAACCCGGTCATGCCCAGACCGCCCACGACCGCGAACGGCGCCCAGCGATCGCCGCGGGTGGCGAGAGCGAAGGTGAGGGCGGTTCCCACGAGGAAGATCACGAGCGCGGGGATCAACAGGTTGCGGTAGGCCCCCACCGGCAGATCGACCGTGACGAGGTCCTTCCAGGCGACGATGATGCCCGCGAACGACTCGCCCAGGCCGCGCAGGACGTCGAGGGGAGAGGTGAGCCGCGAGGGGACGGCCAGCGGAACCGCGAGCACCGTGAACGCCCCCAGCAGACCGGCCGCGAGGATCCACCCGCTCCACCGGCGCCACGACACGACCCCCACGACCGCTCCGGCGACGATGACCGACACCGCCACCAGCAGCAGGAAGGAGCCCGACGCGTAAACGGGCCAGGCGGCGACGGTGGCCAGCGCGACCGACAGCACGGTGTAGACGGCAGCGGCCGCATTGCGCGGCAGGTTCGTCCCGCGCCGGCGCATCCCCGCGCGCGTGCTTCGACGCCCGCTCACGAGGTCGCCCCCCTCACCAGCAGACCCGAGAGGTCGTCGAGGGTGCCGATGGTCAGCACCGTCAGGCCCGCGATGTTCTGCATCCGCGGGTGCGCGCGCTCGTCGCAGATCACGGCGGCGACGGCCGTGTCGGCCGGGAACGCGAGGGCCGCCTGGCGCAGGCGGCTGAGCGGCACTGCGGCGCCCACGACCACGAAGGCGATCGAGAGGCGTTCGTTCGCCTCGGATGCCAATCGGCAGACGTCCTCGACGGGCATGGTGTTCTCGTGCCGCTCGATCGCGCTGAACCCGTCGAGCATCGTGCGCGGGGCCACGACGGGGATGTGGCGAATGGCGCGCAGGCGCCCCTTCACGACACGCGGGATCTCGGACCCGGTGACGATGTCGATGTCACGCGCGTCGCGCACGGCCCGAAGGCCTAGGGAGGCCGCGGCCGAGACGGCGAGCTCGTACTCGTCGGCGTCCGTGTACTCCTGCGTCGCCGCAGCGAGCACGACCGCCATCCTCGAGCGGCGCGACTCTTCGTACTGCCGCACCATGAGCCGGCCCGTCTTCGCGGTGGACTTCCAGTGCACCTGCCGACGGGAGTCCCCGGGGACGTACTCGCGGATGGCGTGGAACGACATGTCCGCATCGACCAGTCGGCGCGTGGCGTTGCCCTCGAGGTCGCGCACGAGACCCGCGCTCGTGGAAGGCAGCCCCACCGTGCGCGGGTGCACGAACAGGTCGTGCACGTCGTCGAAGGCGTGCTCCCGACGAAGCAGGCCCACGGGGTCGCTGCGCACCGTCGTGACAGGCCCGACCCGGACGACTCCGCGCGGGAGCGGGGGGATCTCGAGCGGTTCCGTGGAGCTCTGCCCGGGGCGGAGGAAGGGTACCCCGAACTCCACGAGGCCCCGACCGACGGGGATGTCGAGGCGGCCGGGCAGCGCGGGACGCGCGCTCTCGTTGCGCACAACGATCTGTCCCGTCACACCGTTGCCGGCGGTCACGCGCTCGTGCTCGAGCGCCAGGTCGACCTCGTAGGCCCGAGCGCCGAACAGGAACGGCACGCTCATGACCAGCAGGATCAGGGCCGCGCTGCCCGCGACCATCCACTCGACCCACCCGAACAGCACGCCCAGCAGCAGGCCGACCGTCGCGGCGACCACGACCACCACCCCGGCGGGACGCACGGTCCGGCCAGCCCATCGCACCGCGGCGGCGACGGCCTCGGTCGTGATCCGCCACCACTCCGCGACCTGGACCACCGCACGCACGATCCGACGCTGTCGACGGACCGAGGTCGACGTGACCGAGGTGCGCGAGCCCGTCACCATGGTGCCCGCCGAGGTCCGCGTGAGACGCGACTCGGTCAGATTCAGATCGGGCACGGCTCACCCCCCGAGCGGGGTGCGGACGCCACGGGACGCGCCACCGTCAGGCGCTCTCGCGCTGCGAGGGCGGCTGGGTGTCGAGGAGCACCTGGCCGACGACGGCCTCTTGGGTGACCCCGTCGAACTCGGCTTCGGGGTGCAGGATGAGCCGGTGCGCCAGCACCGCGACGGCCAGGGCCTTGACGTCGTCGGGGGTGGCGTAGGTCCGCCCCTGCGACGCGGCACGGGCGCGCGTGGCGCGCGTGAGGGCGAGGGCCCCGCGGATGCTCACGCCGAGGCGGACCTCGTCGGCCGTGCGGGTGGCATCCACGAGACGCGCGATGTAGTCCAGCACGAGCGCGTCGACGTAGACGGATGCCGCGAGGTCGGCCATTCCGACCAGGGCCTGCGGCGTGATGATCGCGCGCAGCTCGGCCGTGGCGACGGGCGCACCGTCGAGGATGCGGACAGTCGCCGCGTGGTCGGGGTACCCGAGCGAGGTGCGCAGCAGGAAGCGGTCGAGCTGGGCCTCGGGGAGACGGTAGGTTCCCGCCTGCTCGACGGGGTTCTGGGTCGCCAGGACGAGGAAGGGCACGCCCACCTCTCGAGAGACGCCGTCGATGGTGACCTTGCCCTCTTCCATGACCTCGAGCAGCGCCGACTGGGTCTTGGGGCTCGCGCGGTTGATCTCGTCGGCCAGGACGATGTTCGCGAAGATCGGGCCCGTGTGGAACTCGAAGGTCCCCGTCTTCTGGTCGTAGACCGTGATGCCCGTGATGTCACCGGGCAAGAGATCGGGGGTGAACTGGATGCGCGTGTTCGTGCCCTGGACCGACGACGCGACCGCCCGCGCGAGCGAGGTCTTGCCGGTGCCGGGGACGTCCTCGAGGAGGACGTGGCCGTCGCTGAGCATGGCGGTGAGCACCAGCTCGACCACGTGCCGCTTGCCGAGGACGGCGCGCTCGACGTTGTCGGCGATCTGCGAGAAGGTCTGGGAGAACCAGGTGGCCTGCTCCTGGGTGATCGTCATGTCGAATCCTTCGGTGGGCGAGAGCGGGAATGGGGATGCCGGGAGGGCTCAGGACGAGGGCTTCGGGGCGGAGGCGCTGGGCTTGCATTCGCCACCGAAGTCGGTGGACGCGGAATCGAGGTTCCAGCCCTGAGCGGACCAATCGACGGTGACGCGGATTTTGTCGACGCTCGCGGCTTCGGCGGGGACGGCCGTTGCGGCCGCACCCTCGGCACGCGGGAGCTGATTGCCGTTCTTGTCGAAGTAGCGGGCGTTGTCGTAGTTGAAGGTGACCTTGGCTTTGTCATTGCTCGAGGAGCCGTTCGCGGAAAGGGTCTTGCCGCCCTCGCAGCTCGCCACCTGCCATGACGCCTGGACCTGGTACGGGGCGCTCCCACTCGCAGGTGTCACGGCGCCGTACTGCGACTGGGTACCCCACACCTGGTGCTGGAAGTACACCTGGATCTCCGGGTCGCGGTCGAAGATCGTGTTACCCGGACCCCAGTTGACGAATCTCTTGTCGTTGAAGCGCGGCGGCGGATCGCCATCGTTGATGCGGTCGATGTACCACCGTGCTTCATTGCCCTTGATCGTCTCTTTCGCTCCGACCCGGAAGGTGTACCCCTTCGGCGCCGCCTTGCTCTGCTCGGCGTTCACCTGCTGGTCCAGGCTCACCGAGCCGTACGACCGGCCGTTGAACCACGACTCCGCGCACATCGTGAACGTGTACGTCTCGCCGTCGCCGAGTGCGGTGAATCTCTGGGTGTCACCACCGCTGCGGGGGATGCAGGGCAGCCCCTTCTGCACGATGTTGAACCGCACCTCGGAATCCGTGCCGTTCTGCTGCGCGGTCGCGCGGGCGTCGACGGTCGAGGTGCCGTTTCCGTTCGAGGTCGAGGTCAGCGTGAGGGTCGGATTGGTCGGTGCCCCGACGCCATGCGCGATAGCGCTCAGCTGATTGCCCGCCGAGGCGCCACCGAGACCCGGAGGCACGGTGAAGCGCGAGATCGGGGTGACGGTGACCTGAGTCGACGAGTTGGAACCCACGCGGAAGCGGGCGACCTGCACGACCTCCTGGTTGCGGCCGACGCTCACTTGGATCTTGTCGCCCGCGGCGCTCGCGATCTCGAGGGTCCCCGTCTCGGCGCTGTCGACGCCCTTGATGACGAGGTCGGCGAGGTTTCCCTCTCCCCCGGTCTGCGTCGGCGTGAAGTCCATGCCCTGCGGTGCGTTCGGCGGGCGGTACGCCCACCCGGTCGTGCGCACGGCCGCCTTGGACTCGCCGACGCTGTTCACCGCGGTCACGACGTACTCGCGCTGTTCGCCGTTGGGAGCAGCGATCGGCGGACAGGTGCCGTCCGCGCCGCACTGGCCGACGACCGCGCCGTTGGACCGCACGGTGAAGCCCGAGATCGCGGGGTAGGCGCGTCGCGCCTCGCCCGGGTCCACGCGGAGGGTGAGGGAGCCGTCGGCGTAGGCGGTCTGTCGCACGCTCCCCGGCGGGCGCGGGAATCCGAGCAGGTCGAGCACGACGCGGGCGTCGCGCGTCGACGCCGTCGTGCGCCCCTGCGCGTCGCGGAGCGTGACGCTCGCGCTGCAGGTGGCGCCGGGGGCGTCATCGCTCCACGAGGCGACGATGCCCGAGGCCGAGGCGACGCCGAAGCTCACGCCGGCGCAGGCAGCCGTCGGGCGCACGTCGACGACCTCGAGGGGCGTGCGCGGCAGCGGGTTGACCTCGCCGCTCGTTCCGACGACACCGATGGTGCAGCTCGAGCCCGAGGCCTGCGAGCACTGCTGCGACGTGGTGCCTCCCTGCGGAAGGGTCGAGGGAGCAGCACCCACGCGCAGCACCAGGCGCGCCGGGGCGACCGCGTTGTGGCTCGTCACCGAGATGATCGCGGCGTTCTCGGTGCCGGGAACGGAGCGGTCGTTGCCCGTGACGGTCACGATCGACCCGTCGAGCGACACGCCGAAGGCGGATCCGCCGTAGTCCAGGGCGTAGCGGATGCCGTCCCAGTCCTCGCGACCCAGCTGCCAGCTCGTCATATTGCGCAGATCGAAGGTGGCCGTCTCACCGGGCCCGACCGTCAGGGCTCCGGGCTTGAGCTCGGGCTGGGGGTCGCGCGCGACGATGCCGATGGGCACCGACACCACCGTCCATTCCTCGGTGCCCGCGATGCGCACCGGCACCTGGCAGGCATCGGTGTACGGGGAGCCGGCGCCGGCGTCGTAGCGGACGACCGTCCCCGTAACGGAGCACCGTCCTTCGGCGCGCACCCCGGTCGCCGAGACATCGGTGCCGACCTCGAGCGTCGCCCGGCGTGGGAGCGCGACGAGCCCTGCCATGTCGAACTCGACCGAGGCGAGCTCGTCGACGCGCTGAGCGGCGCCCGGGCGCAGGGAGAGACTGAGGTCGTCGTCACCGGGGACGCGCAGGAACGCGTAGGTGGTCACGTCGGAGTCGCCGACGCGGCCGGTGATGGCGAACGGGATCACGCGTCGCGTCGCGGGCAGGGTGCCCGAGATCTGGCGACCGTTCAACGTGACGTCTGCGGGCGTGCCCCACAGCGAGACGTCGAGGTCGCTGACGTCACCGCCGGACCACGTTGCTTTGCCCGCGAGCACATCGACGCCGGAGGTGAAATCGTCGCGGTTCTCGACCGTCAGTACGGTGTCGGTGACGACGGGGTAGTCCGGCACGTTCTCTCGGACGACTTTGACCACGATGAGACCGCGGCCGGTGTTTCCCGAGTCGGAGGCGACGTCGTAGAGGAACGACATCGTTCCCGGCTGTTCGCCCGCCTCGATGACGACGCCGGTGTCGGACACCGCGTCGATGTATCCCTTGAGGCGGGCGTACTCAGGGTTGTCGCTCTCGTCGACGAGCTTCTCGGGCAGGTCGGGACGGACGCCGGTGAGCGTGAGCCGCCCCTGCGTGGGGTCGATGTCGTTCGCCAACGGGCTCACGCGGATCGTACGGTCAGCGCCGGCCTGCACCTGCACGTAGTCGGTGAAAGTGATGGGGCTGGGGTTGGCCTGCGCGTCGAGCACCCCGATGCGGACGGTCCCCTCGCCCGTCGCTCCCGAGGAGTCCGAGACGCGGTACCGGAAGGACACCTGACCACGGTCACCGGGGACCGAGGAGTACAGGATGCTGGACCCGTCCGGCGAGATCGAGGCGGTGCCGCGGTTGGGCTGCGCGACGATCCGGTCGAGCGTGACGGCGTCACCGTCGGGGTCGACACCGAAACCCTTGAAGTCGATCGAGGCGGTGCCGCCGCTGAGGACGCGGCCCTCGAGGGTGTCGGGCAAGGGGGCGCGGTTCGCCTCTCCGCCCAGGACCGTGACGTGCACGGTCGCTTCGTCCCAGAGAGCCGGAGTACCGGTCGTGTAGACGCGGTACGTCACTTCGTACGAACCCGGCGTCGTCGGGGCGAGGTAGCGCAGCACTCCCCCGGAGGTGAAGGCGAGGGCATCGCTGGCCGGCTGGGTCTGCACGCTCGAGGGGTCGAGCGTCGGGCGTCCGCCCGCCGGTGAGATGTCGTTGTCGAGGACGGGGATGTCGATCTGCGCGCCCACGCGCACCGTGACGTTGTCGTCGACCGCGATCGGGGCGATCTCGGGAGCCGGCGGGAGCAGGTAGACCGTCGCCTCACCCGTCACCCGCGAGCCCTCGTCGTCCGTTCCGTCGCTGACGGTGTACGCGACGGTGCCGAGCAGCCCCGCGGACCCGTCGGCGGTGCTGCCCGAGACGCGCAGGTCGTTCTGGCCCACGGTGTCGACGGTGAGCGAGGCGCCCTCCTGAGCCGTCCCGGCCACGTCGCTCAGCAGGAGCACGCGACCGGTGGGATTCGACACCGCGCTGAAGACATCGAGCGTGGCGTCCTCCTGAGGTCGGACGAACGCGACGACCGGGGAGGTCGCCAGCTGCGCCGGCGCGTCAGCGGGGAGCAGGGTGATGCGCGCGGTCCCCGTCGCGTCGCGACCCCCGCCGTTGACGGTGAAGTCGACGCGGTAGACGCCGGGCTGATTCGCCGAGAAGTCGAACGTGGTGCTGCCGCCGACCACCGTCGCGGTGGCGGTGGCGTCGTCGAGGACCCGGACCGAGGTGAGGCTGACGTTGCCGGCGGTCCCGGTCACATGGGGGCCTACATCGACCGCGACCGACGACCCGACCGTGTCGATCTTCGCGAAGGACTGGACGGCCAACGTGGGATCGGGAGCCACGCGGATGACGAGGGGCTTCGTCGTCACGGCCCCCTCGGTGTCGGCCACGGTGACGTCGAGCTGGATGTTCTGCTCTCCGCCCGAGCCGTCGTCGGCGTGCTGGTAGACCACGTCTCCCGCGGGGGTCGCGGCGACCGTGCCCACGCCGCCGGGGTTGTCCACCGAGAGCAGCAGCAGCGGGTCGCCGTCGGGGTCCACCCAGCCGGGCAGGACGGGGACCGTGATGGTGCCGCCGCGAGCGACCTCGGGGGTCGGCCACGGCTGCAGGCACTTGTCGACGCCGCACCACACGGGTGCCGCGTTCGACGAGGGCGCCGAGACCGAGAGGGTCACCGAGGCGGGGGCGGAGTTCAAGCCGTCGGCCGCGGTGCCGTCGGTGACCGCGTACGAGAAGGTGGCGCTGCCGGTCGCTCCCGGTGCGACGCGCACGGCGAGACGCTGACCGGCGTCGGTCACCGTGAGGGTTCCGAACCCCGGATCGAGTCCCGTGACGCTCTCGGCGATGATGCTGAGGACGTCCTCGTTGGGGTCGTGGTCGTTCAAGAGCACGGGGAGCGTCGTGAGACGACCGGGCCGCACGCCGAACGAATCGGGTTCGGCGATCGGCGGCTTCGGGTCAAGGACGACGCTCAGCTTCTCGTCGCTCTGCACGGCGGTCTGCTCGGTGCGGTCGTCGAGCGACCAGTTCTGGCTGGACGCGACGAGGGCCCCGTCGGGCACCGTCCAGACCCACCCCGTGCGCGTCTCGTTCAAGATCACGGCGTGGTCGGTCGCGACGAAGACCGGCCGTCGCTGGTCGGGCATGGTCGCCCCGCCGTAGTCGAGGTCGGTCTCACCCTGGTCGGAGCGCCACAGCGTGCCGCGGGCATCCCCCGGCAGGAGCCACGCGGCGTACGCGACGCCCTGGTGCGACAAGGGGCGGGCCGGCTGGCCGAGGACATTGCCGCCGCCGCCGACCTCGCGCCGGGGCTCGGAGCCGTCTGCCGGGATGCTCCACAGCGACTGGTCGTCCGCGACGTACACCGCGCGTGCGTCGGCGTCCGCATCGGCGACCACGAGCTGATCGGCCGCATCGATGGTGACGGGGTCCGCGCCGCGCACCCACACCCGCCCGGCGTCCGCGTCGACGAGGACCCAGGTGTCCCCGGCCGCCGAGAGGACGGGAGCCGCGACCTCGGCCTCGAGCGCGTCGCGGCCGCGCAGCTCGTCGGCGTCGATGTCGTACCGGATGACCGAGCCGTCGGCGGACGAGTAGGCGAAGAGCATGCCGCGGGCGTCGAGGGCGATGGCATCCGCGGTGTAGGACGGCGCGTTCTCGTCCTGTGAGGTGTCGAAGGGGTCGAGCTCGGTGGGCTTCTGCCCCGCCTGGCTCAAGCGGCTCGCGAAGAGCGTGCCGGTGTCGGTGCGATACACCGCGTAGTCGCCCGCCGTGACCACCGATGTCGTACCGGGCGGGGTGTCGGGGGCGGCCTCGAGCTGATCGTCGGACAGGTCGACGGGCTGGGCCTCGTTGATCCGGGTGAGCTTGCTGAAGCTGTCGGTGAAGAGGTAGGCACCGTCACCGCTCTGCACCACCTGGCTGGGGTTGCCCGCCGTGCGCACGGTGTCGAGTTCGCCGACGGTGGTGTTCACGCGCGCGTAGCGCTGGCCGTCACCGGTCTGCAGCGCCCACACCGACGTGTCGACCTCGGGGGTCTGCTGGGCGTCGAGACCGGGCCACACGATGCTCGCCGTGATGACGAGGGCGGCGGCGGCGAGGGTCGAGGCCAACCCTGCGATCGTCGAGCGCTTCACCGGAGGACTCCCGTGGCGAACAAGGCGGCGACGACAACGGCCCCCGCGGTCACGAGCGTCGCCGAGGCGAGGATCCACGGCAGCGCCTTGGAGCCGGTCGAGGCCGGCGCGGCGATGTCGGTGTCTTCGTCGCGGACGTAGCCCGCCATGCCGGAGGTACCGCGGAGCTTGCGCCCGCCCTCGCGCTCGATGCGCGACCGCGCCGGGCCGCGCAACGTCCCGTCGGCGAAATCGACCGCCCGCGCGGCGGGCGCCCACTCGGCGGCGGGGACCTCGAGCGGCGTCGAGGGCAGGCCGCTCTCGACCTGGACGGCCTGGATCGCCTCGCCGAACTCACGCGCGCTGGCGTACCGGTCGGCGGGGTTGCGGGACATCGACTTCGCGAGCACCGCCTGCAGCGAGGCGGGGACGTCGCTGCGGGTGATGTCGGTGTAGGTCGCTCGAGCGATGCGGCGTCGCAACTGCTCGCGGGAGTTCTGCCCCTTCTCGCGTCGTTCGAACGGGCTCTGTCCCGCCAGCAGCGAGTAGATCGTGGCGCCGAGGCTCCACACCTCGCTCGACACGGTTCCGGCCGTCTGCTCGGCGACGACCTCGGGAGCGCTCCACGGCACCGACATCGCCAGCATCTCGTCCGCCCCCTGGCGCACGAGGGACGAGGAGATACCGAAGTCGGCGAGGACGGGGGCTCCGAACGTCGTCACGAGGATGTTGCTCGGCTTCACGTCGCGGTGGATGAGTCCCGCATGGTGCGCCGATTCGAGGGCCCCCGACATGCGGACGCCGATCGAGAGGACCTCGGGCACGGGCATGCGCTCGACGCGGTAACGCTGAGCGAGCGAGCCCGGGCAGAACTCCATGACGATGTACGGCCGGCCGTCGGCCGAGATCCCCGCCTGGTAGACCGTGACGATCGAGGGGTGGGCCGAGAGATGGGCGAGGACGTCGGCCTCGGCATTGAACATGCGCAGCAGATCGGTGTCGCGCACATCGCTCGGAAGCACCTTGACCGCGACGTCGCGGCGCGGCATGTCCTGTCCGTAGAGGAAGACGTCGGCGAATCCTCCGGACCCCAGCGGTCGGATGTACGCGAGCCCGGGCAAGATGGGCGGCGAAGACGGCAGGCGCTGCGGCATCGAGCCCCCTCCCCCTGAGACGCGTCCGCGACTCGATAAGCGGACAACCCGTTGATGCTAACAAAAGCGCGGCCTCCCGCCGTGCCCTTGTGAACAGAGCTTCAGGATGCCGGAGGCTCCACGTCGCGCGGATCGAACGGCGCATCGAGCGAGCGGGTGAGGTCGTCCAGCAGCGCGGCGATCTGCGGCTCGACGAATTCCGCCACCGCCGCCTGGATCCGGAGGCGGTGATGGAGCAGGATCGTGCACACTTCGCGGCCGATCATGTTGGCGTAATCGTCGGCGAGGCCCACCTCTTGTCGCAGCGCCGCCTTCGCGGCATCCGACAGCGGGGGAAGAGCGGGGATGGCCGCATCCTCTTCGGCCGCGAGGCCCGACAGGGTGAAGAGGAAGGGCGATCCGGGCTCGGGGTCGGGGTCGAGCGGCATCCCGTCGAACTCGGGTTCGAGTCCCTCGGCCGGGCGGTAGGAACGTCGTCGGTTGCGTTCGGCCTGCTGGTCGAGCTCGGCCTGCAGCATCGGGAGGTTGCGGGACGTGTACTCGGCGACCGCATGATCGACGATCGCCTTCACCCGCGTCGACAGGCCATGCTGCACCCCGTGCGGGACATCGGACCCGAGGCCTGCGGCCGACAGGACCGGCGAGCCGAAGCACCGACGGCACGGAGCGACACGTCCGCGGTGGTTCGCGGGCTCCCACCGGGGCAGCCAACGGAGCCAGGCGTCCACCGCCTGACCGACCTGGCTCTCGAGCGACCGCTCCACGCCCCTACGCTAGCCCGACACGCCCGGGAACACGCGGATGCGGGCGGACCCGCGCGTCACGGGTCGCATCACGGGCTCTCGTCCTCGTCTTCCCAGCGCCAGCGCGGGCCCGTCGTGCGAGCCCGCACGAGCAGGATGCCGAAGAGTCCCGCGAGCACAGCCGCACCGGCCACCACCGGACCGGGGAATCCCAGCGCGACGCTCTGCGCCGCGGCGACGCCGCGAACCGGATCGGCCCCGCTGACGAGAGCGCCGAGCACGACCCCGAGCACTTCGCCCAGATAGGCCGCGATCGCGCACGGGACGGCGGTCACCCAGCCGGGCGGATCGGCCCGAAGGCCCCACCACAGCGTCGCCGCGAATCCCGCGAGGGCCAGCACCTGACCGATGATGCCGGGGATCGCGCCGAGACCGCGGACGGGGATGACATCGGCATCGACGACGAGGCTCGTCACCCCGAGGCCGCCGATCGAGAGGGCGATGAAGACGACGGACGCGAAGACGACAGCGACCGGCGGGGAAACCCCCGCCGGTCGCTGTTCGTTGGTCATCGGCTCCGGCTCAGCGCTGCGAGAGCTGCGGACCGGCCTCGAGGGTGCGCTCGTACTCGCGCTGGGCTTCGGCGTTGATCTCGGTCACGCGGCGACCGCGTGCCGACACCCACGAGCCGAACCAGATGGTGAGTTCGCGACCGAGGACGAAGGCGACGATCGCGAGCGGGGCGAGGACGTTGTTCTGGAGCAGTTCGACCGACTGGCGGGGGGAGATCTCCCAGAACGGCGCGGCGAAGAGGGCGCCGAGCAGGTGCCCGGCCCAGGCCACGACACCGACGACGAGACCCCAGACCACCCAGTGACCCCAGCGCCCACGGTTGATCAGGGCGCCGAGGAACCAGAACCCGAAGTAGAACGCCACGGTGGGCACCCACAGGTCCCACGTGGCCAGCGCCGAGAGGGCCGCCTGACCGAGGTCGGCGGTGGCGGTGCGGCCGGTCAACAGCCCCAAGCCGAGAGTCGCGGCGAGATACAGCACCGCGAAGACCAGAGCCGCGAGAAGGCCGATGGCACCGGCCGCGCCCCGGTTGTTGCGGGGACGAGGGGCTTCGGGCGCCTGCACGAAGATCGGCTGCGCCCCGCCCACCGTGCGGGTGGGCTCTTCGGCGACGGGAGCGGCGGCGGCCGCGGCGGCGGCACCGGCGGCGGGGTACGCCGTCGTGCTCGCGTCGTCGTAGCGCGACGTCGCGGTCGTGTCGTCGTGACGGACGTCGTCGTGACGGACGTCGTCGCGGCGGACGTCGTCGCGCCCCGGCTCCGCGGAGGCGGCGTACGCCGCCCAGCGGGCGTCTTCGTCCTCGAGGTCGACCGACCCGGAGGACGCCGTGGACCCCTGCGGGGCGACCGGCGACGCGTCGTGCACGACGGGAGCCGCGTGCTCGCTGCGGGCCGTCGTCGGAGCGGAGGCGGCGTGCTCGTGCGCCTCACGCTCGTCCCACGCGGCTTCGGCCGTCGCGGGGTCGACCGCGTCGCGGCGGGCGGCCTCGGCATCGGCGAGACCCTCGTGGGCTCGGCCGACGACATCCTGCGCTTCGTCCTTCGGCTCGACGACGGGGTCGCCGTACGAAGCCTTCGGTTCAGCGACGGGGTCGCTGCCCGACGTGTTGTCGCTCATGGGGTCTCCTCACGCGGTGCTTGCCGCGCAAGGCTAACCCGGGTATCCCGCGGCGCCGTGCAGGCGTGCCGTGGGATGTCCTTCTCGACCGTGTCGGTGGGGCGGCTTAGGGTGTTCCCATGTCCCGTCGCCTGCTCCGTCCGGCCGTCGCAGCGGCTCTCGCCGGCGCCACCCTCCTCGCGCTGAGCGCGTGCGCCCCTGCCGCAGACGACGCCGCGCCCACCCCCGCGGCACCGGTCGTGTCGTCCAGCCCGACCCCCATCCCGACGATCACCCAGACGGCACCGGCCGTCCGCATCCCGGCCGACTGCCGCTCGATGCTCTCGGCCGACGTCCTGGCTCAGCTCGGCCAGACTCCGTTGAACGACCCCGCGCTCGGGCCCTCGGGCGTGCAGTCCGACGGCTCGCTGATCTGCATCTGGCGCGATCCGGCGGCGGACACCACAGGCCTCGTCACGCACATCTCGCGCATGGACCGCGGCCCCGCGCTCGACATGCTGAACGGTCTCGTCGACACCCAGGGCTTCAGCTGCTACACCCCCGACGCGGGGACGCGCTGCGAGAAGACCTGGATCAACCCGACCTACCCCGTCAACGACGGTCGGACGCTTTACTGGCGCGACGGCGTGTTGATCGACACGCAGTACTCGAACCTCGCCCCCACGGGATACACCGGCAGCATCATCGCGTCCGTCTTCGGCGGCTGACCCCGCGAGGGGGCTCCCCCGTCACTCGCCGAAGAAGGCGTGGGATGCCACGATCGCGGCGTACCCGTCGGGCATCCACCCGGAGAGCGTCGACGACACCCACCGGTCGGCACGCAGATCGTGGACCTCGTGGAGCTCGCCCGAGGCGCGTTCGCAGTGCGTGGTGTCGGCCGCGACCGCGCACGTGAAACCCTGTGCGGCGAGCGTGGTCGAGACCGCTGCGGCCCCCTCGGGCGTCACCGTCGAGACGGTCGTCTCGATCGAACGCCCGGCTTCGCCCCGCCAGTGGCAGGTGATCACGACCGTCGGAGCGGCGGCGGCGACCGCCTCGGGCGTCGACGCCGGCGCGGTACGCCGCTGGGAGAGCAACGCCTGTGGAGACCACACGAGGGAGGACCACAGCGGTTGCGAGTACAGGTGTCGGCAGTCCGAAGCCGGCGCGGGAGGGGTGGTCTCGACCGCCGCGTGCCGCCCCGTGGCGGCCCTCAGCGTGTCGCCCACGAATCCCACGGCCATCGGCACGCCGGGGGTGGCGATGACCACCAGAGCGGCGACGGCGGCCGCGCACAGCAGACCCGCCGGCCATGCCAGCCACAAGCTGCGTCCCCCGATGCGGGCCATGCGTTCCTCCACCACAACGGTAGGCGCACCGAGGTGCCTCCCCCGCGCCTCGACACGCCGCGAGCACGACGAAGGCCCCCGGCGTGAGCCGGGGGCCTTCGGGGATCAGGATGCCGCGCCGGGGCGTGGCATCCCTCCCGTCGAGTTCGGGAGGACGGGCGACCCGCCCTCCCGAGCCTCGATCAGTTGTACGTGCCGGGCGTGAAGTCGTCCGTCGAGAAGCTGTCGAAGTCGACGTAGCTCAGGTCGGCGTCGCTGTACGCGCCGTCCGAAGCGAAGATGCGGTTGGGGTACCGCTCGCTCTTCGCCTCTTCCGTCGCCTCGACCGTGACGTTGCGGTACTTCGCAAGTCCGGTTCCGGCGGGGATGAGCTTTCCGATGATGACGTTCTCCTTGAGGCCGACGAGCGGGTCGCTCTTGCCCTCCATGGCCGCCTGCGTCAGGACGCGGGTGGTCTCCTGGAACGATGCCGCCGACAGCCACGACTCGGTCGCGAGCGACGCCTTCGTGATACCCATCAGCTCGGGACGACCCGACGCGGGACGCTTGCCCTCGCCGACCGCCTCGCGGTTGATGGTCTGGTAGCGCTTGAAGTCCACCAGCTCACCGGGCAGCAGATCGGTGTCGGCGTGATCGACGACGGTGACCTTGCGGAGCATCTGTCGGACGATGACCTCGATGTGCTTGTCGTGGATCGGCACGCCCTGCGAGCGGTACACGCCCTGGACGCCGTTGACGAGGTACTTCTGCACCTCGCGGGCACCCTGCACGCGCATGACCTCCTTGGGGTCGAGCGTTCCGACCTGGAGGGGCTCGCCGACCGAGACGTGCTGGCCGTCCTCGACCAGGAGCGTCGCGCGCTTCAGGACGGGGTAGACCACCGGCTCGTCGCCGTTGTCGGGCGTCAGGATGACCTTCTTGGCCTTGTCGGTCTCGTCGATCGTGATGCGGCCGTCGGCCTCGGCGATCGGCGACGCACCCTTGGGGGTGCGGGCCTCGAAGAGCTCCTGCACACGCGGAAGACCCTGCGTGATGTCGTCCGCCGAGGCGGAACCACCGGTGTGGAAGGTACGCATCGTCAGCTGGGTACCGGGCTCACCGATCGACTGGGCCGCGATGATGCCGACGGCCTCGCCGATGTCGACGATCTTGCCGGTGGCGAGCGAACGGCCGTAGCACTTCGCGCAGACACCGACCGCCGAGTCGCAGGTCAGGACGGAGCGGACCTTGATGGTCTCGACACCACCCGCAACCAGCTTGTCGATGAGCACGTCGCCCACGTCGTCGCCGGCCTCGGCCAGCACGGTGCCCTGCGCGTCGACGACCGCCGTGGCGAGCGTACGAGCGAACACCGAGTTCTCGACGTTGGCGTCCTTGACCAGCGAACCGGTCGAGTCGGCCGCGGCGATCGGGAGCTCGAGGCCCTTCGACGTGCCGCAGTCCTCCTCGCGGATGATGACATCCTGCGAGACGTCGACCAGACGACGCGTGAGGTACCCCGAGTCGGCCGTACGGAGGGCCGTGTCGGCCAGACCCTTACGGGCACCGTGCGTCGCGATGAAGTACTCGGCGACCGACAGACCCTCGCGGTACGAGGAGATGATCGGACGCGGGATGATCTCACCCTTGGGGTTGTTCACCAGGCCTCGCATACCCGCGATGTTGCGGATCTGCAGCCAGTTACCACGGGCGCCCGACGAAACCATGCGGTTGATGGTGTTGTCGGCGGGGAAGTTGTCCCGCATCGCCTTCTGGACCTCGTCGGTGGCCTCGGTCCAGATCTTGATGAGCTCCTGACGACGCTCGGCGTCGGTGGTGAGACCCTTCTCGTACTGGCCCTGGACCTTCGCGGCCTGCTTCTCGTAGCCGGCGACGATCTCGGCCTTGTTCGGCGGGGTGAGGATGTCGCTCAGCGCCACCGTGACACCCGAACGGGTGGCCCAGTAGAAACCGGCGTCCTTGATCCGGTCGAGCGATGCTGCGACCTCGACCTTGGGGTACTCCTCTGCCAGCTTGTTGACGATCTGCGACAGCTTGCCCTTGTCGGCCTGCTCGCGAACGAACGGGTAGCCCTTGGGGAGCGTGTCGTTGAAGATCGCCTGTCCGAGCGACGCGTCGACGAGACCGTGCACGTCGTAACCCTCGGGCGCCTGGCCCTCGAGGAACGTCAGGCCGGGGATGCGGATGCGCGCCTTGGCCTGCAGGTCGAGGGTGCCCTCGTCCTTGGCCAGGATCGCCTCGCCCACGGAACCGAACGCGCGACCTTCGCCCTTCGCACCCTCCTTGAGAGTGGTGAGGTGGTGCAGACCGATGATCATGTCCTGCGAGGGCAGGGTCACCGGGCGACCGTCCGACGGCTTCAGGATGTTGTTCGAGGCGAGCATCAGCACGCGTGCCTCGGCCTGGGCCTCGACCGACAGGGGCAGGTGGACGGCCATCTGGTCACCGTCGAAGTCGGCGTTGAACGCCGCGCACACGAGCGGGTGCAGCTGGATCGCTTTGCCCTCGACGAGCTGGGGCTCGAACGCCTGGATGCCGAGACGGTGCAGGGTGGGTGCACGGTTCAGCAGCACGGGGCGCTCGCGGATGATCTCCTCGAGCACGTCCCAGACCTCGGGACGGTAGCGCTCGACGGCGCGCTTGGCGGCCTTGATGTTCTGCGAGTGACCGAGGTCGATCAGGCGCTTGATGACGAACGGCTTGAACAGCTCGAGCGCCATCTGCTTGGGCAGACCGCACTGGTGGAGCTTGAGCTGGGGTCCGACGATGATGACGGAACGGCCCGAGTAGTCCACGCGCTTTCCGAGCAGGTTCTGGCGGAAGCGACCCTGCTTTCCCTTGAGCATGTCGCTCAGGGACTTCAGGGCGCGGTTGCCGGTACCGGTGACGGGGCGACCACGGCGGCCGTTGTCGAACAGCGCGTCGACGGCCTCCTGCAGCATGCGCTTCTCGTTGTTGACGATGATCTCGGGAGCACCGAGGTCGATCAGGCGACGGAGGCGGTTGTTGCGGTTGATCACGCGACGGTAGAGGTCGTTCAGGTCGGAGGTCGCGAAGCGGCCACCGTCGAGCTGGACCATGGGACGAAGCTCCGGCGGGATCACCGGGACGACATCCAGCACCATCGAGGCCGGGCTCATGCCGGTCTGCAGGAACGAGTTGACGACCTTGAGGCGCTTGATCGCGCGAATCTTGCGCTGGCCCTTGCCCTCAGAGATCTGCAGGTGGAGGCTGTCGGCCTCGGCCTGCAGGTCGAAGGCCTCGAGGCGACGCTTGATCGACTCCGCGCCCATGTGGGCCTCGAAGTACTGACCGAAGCGGTCCTGCAGCTCGTGGAACACGTCGTCCTCGGGCTTCAGGGCGCCCACCTCGAGCGTGCGGAAGTCCTCCCACACGCGCTCGAGCTTGGCGATCTGCTCGTCGGCGTTCTTGCGGGCCGCCGTCATGTCCTTCTCGGCGGCGTCCTTGACCTTCTTCTTCTGGTCGGCCTTGGCACCCTCCGCCTCGAGGGCGGCGAGCTCCTCCTCGAGCTTGGCGAGGCGGGCCGCGACGCGGGCGTCGCGACGGTCGCCGAGCGTCTTCAGCTCGAGGCGGATGTTGTTCTCCTGCGTGGCCAGGTCGCGGTGACGAGCATCCTCGTCGACCGAGATCACCATGTAGGCGGCGAAGTAAATGACCTTCTCGAGGTCCTTCGGCGCCATGTCGAGCAGGTAGCCGAGGCGCGAGGGCACGCCCTTGAAGTACCAGATGTGCGTGACGGGCGCGGCGAGCTCGATGTGGCCCATGCGCTCGCGACGGACCGAGGACTTGGTGACCTCGACGCCGCAGCGCTCGCAGACGATGCCCTTGAAGCGCACGCGCTTGTACTTGCCGCAGGCGCACTCCCAGTCGCGGGAGGGTCCGAAGATCTGCTCGCCGAAGAGTCCGTCCTTCTCGGGCTTCAGCGTGCGGTAGTTGATCGTCTCGGGCTTCTTGACCTCACCGAAGGACCAACGACGGATGTCGTCGGCGGTGGCCAGACCGATACGGATCTGATCGAAAGTGGTTGATTCGAGCACTGGTTCTCCTGTGTCGGAATTCTCTGAAATCTGAGCTGGGTCGCTGAGCTGGAAGCTCAGATCTCGTCGATCGACGAGGACTCGAAGCGGCTGGAGATGTTGATGCCGAGTTCTTCCGCAGCGCGGAAGGCGTCGTCATCCGTGTCGCGCAGGTTCACCGCGGTGCCGTCGGCCGAGAGGACCTCGACGTTCAGGCAGAGCGACTGCATCTCCTTCATGAGCACCTTGAAGGACTCGGGGATGCCGGGCTCCTGGATGTTCTCGCCCTTGACGATGGCCTCGTACACCTTGACGCGGCCGAGGATGTCGTCGGACTTGATCGTGAGGAGCTCCTGCAGCGCGTAAGCGGCACCGTAGGCCTCGAGCGCCCACACTTCCATCTCACCGAAGCGCTGACCACCGAACTGCGCCTTACCACCGAGCGGCTGCTGGGTGATCATCGAGTACGGGCCCGTCGAACGCGCGTGGATCTTGTCGTCGACGAGGTGGTGCAGCTTCAGGATGTACATGTAGCCGACCGAGATGGGCGCCGGGAACGGCTCGCCGGAGCGACCGTCGAACAGCAGCGTCTTACCCGTGGAGTCGACCATGCGGTCGCCGTCGCGGTTGGGGATCGTCGAGTCGAGCAGACCCGCGATCTCGGCCTCGAAGGCGCCGTCGAACACCGGGGTCGCGACCTTCGTGCCGGGGGCGGCCTCGCGAGCCGACTCGGGCAGCTGGGCGGCCCACTCGGGGGTACCCTCGACCTTCCAACCCTGCTGGGCGATCCAGCCGAGGTGGAGCTCGAGGACCTGACCGAAGTTCATTCGACCGGGGATACCGAGCGGGTTGAGGATGATGTCGACCGGCGTGCCGTCGGGCAGGAAGGGCATGTCCTCGATCGGGAGGATCTTGGCGATGACGCCCTTGTTGCCGTGGCGACCGGCGAGCTTGTCGCCCTCGGTGATCTTGCGCTTCTGGGCGATGTAGACCACGACGCGGCGGTTGACGCCCGAGCCGAGCTCGTCGTCTCCGTCTTCGGCGTTGAACTCCTTGACGGCGATGATCGTGCCCTGCTCGCCGTGGGGCACCTTCAGCGAGGTGTCACGGACTTCGCGGCTCTTCTCGTTGAAGATCGCGCGGAGCAGACGCTCCTCGGCGCTCAGCTCGGTCTCGCCCTTGGGCGTGACCTTGCCGACGAGGATGTCACCGGGGCGGACCTCGGCGCCGATGCGGATGATGCCGCGGTCGTCGAGGTCCTTCAGCAGGTCGGGGCTGACGTTGGGGAGGTCACGGGTGATCTCCTCCTTGCCGAGCTTGGTGTCGCGCGCATCGACCTCGTACTCCTCGATGTGGATCGACGACAGCGTGTCGTCCTTCACGAGGTCCTGGCTGAGGATGATCGCGTCCTCGAAGTTGTGACCTTCCCAGGTCATGAACGCCACGAGGAGGTTCTTGCCGAGCGCGAGCTCGCCGTTCTCGGTCGCGGGACCGTCGGCGATGACCTCGCCGGCCTCGATGCGCTCGCCGGCCGAGACGACCACGCGCTGGTTGTAGGACGTGCCCTGGTTGGAGCGGTCGAACTTGCGCAGGAAGTAGTCCTGCGTGCCGCCCTCGTCGAGCTGGATGGTCACGACGTCGGCCGAGACCTCCAGGACGACGCCCGACTTCTCGGCCGTCACGACGTCACCGGCGTCGATGGCCGCGAAGCCCTCCATACCGGTACCGACGACGGGCGACTCGCTGCGCACGAGCGGCACGGCCTGGCGCTGCATGTTCGCACCCATGAGGGCGCGGTTGGCGTCATCGTGCTCGAGGAACGGGATGAGCGAGGTCGCGACCGACACCATCTGGCGCGGCGAGACGTCCATGTAGCCGATCTCGTCGTTCGGGAAGAGGTCGACCTCGCCACCCTGACCACGACGGGCGAGGATGCGATCCTCGACGAAGTGTCCGTCGGCCTGGAGGGCGACACCGGCCTGAGCGACGATGTGGTCGCTCTCTTCGCTGGCGGTGAGGTAGTCGATCTGGTCGGTCACCCGGCCGTCGACGACGCGACGGTACGGGGTCTCGATGAAACCGAAGGCGTTGATGCGGGCGAACGAGGCCAGCGAGCCGATCAGACCGATGTTCGGGCCTTCAGGGGTCTCGATGGGGCACATGCGGCCGTAGTGCGAGGGGTGGACGTCGCGGACCTCGACGCCGGCACGCTCACGCGAGAGACCGCCGGGGCCCAGCGCCGACAGGCGGCGCTTGTGGGTCAGACCCGCGAGCGGGTTGTTCTGGTCCATGAACTGCGACAGCTGCGAGGTTCCGAAGAACTCCTTGATCGCGGCGACGACGGGGCGCACGTTGATCAGGGTCTGCGGCGTGATCGCCTCGATGTCCTGCGTGGTCATGCGCTCGCGGACGACACGCTCCATGCGCGACAGACCGGTGCGGACCTGGTTCTGGATGAGCTCGCCGACGGCGCGGATACGACGGTTGCCGAAGTTGTCGATGTCGTCGGTGTCGAGGCGGATCTCGGCGGCCTGGCCACCGCGGACGCCGTCGAACGTGACGTCACCGCGGTGCAGGCGGACGAGGTACTTGATCGTGGCGACGATGTCGTCGACGGTCAGGACCGAGTCGCTCAGCGGCTTGTCGAGACCGAGCTTCTGGTTGATCTTGTAGCGACCCACCTTCGCGAGGTCGTAGCGCTTCGAGTTGAAGTAGAAGTTGTCCAGCAACGCGCGCGCAGCCTCGGCGGCGACCTGCTCGCCCGGACGGAGCTTGCGGTAGATGTCGCGGAGGGCGTCTTCCTTCGTGAGGATCGTGTCCTTGGACAGCGTCTCTTCGATGGAGTCGAAACCGGAGAACTCGGCGAGGATGTCCTCGCTGGTCAGGCCGAGGGCCTTGAGGAAGACGGTGACCGACTGCTTGCGCTTGCGGTCGATGCGCACGCCGACCTGGTCGCGCTTGTCGATCTCGAACTCGAGCCAGGCACCACGCGAGGGGATGACGCGCGCCGACACGATGTCCTTGTCGGAGGTCTTGTCGGGCGTCTTGTCGAAGTAGACACCGGGCGAACGCACGAGCTGCGACACGACGACACGCTCGGTGCCGTTGATGATGAACGTGCCCTTGTTGGTCTGGAGCGGGAAGTCGCCCATGAAGACCGTCTGGGTCTTGATCTCACCGGTCTGGTGGTTCATGAACTCGGCCTCGACGTACAGCGGGGCGGCGTAGGTCTTGCCGCGCTCCTTGCACTCCTCGATCGAGTACTTCTCCGGCTCGAGGTAGGGGTTCGTGAACGAGAGCTGCATGGTCTCGCTCAGGTCCTCGATCGGCGAGATCTCCTCGAAGATCTCCTCGAGTCCGCTGATCTCGGGGACGTCGGTGCGACCGGCGGCCTGAGCCTCGGCGACGCGCGCCTTCCATGCTTCGTTACCGACGAGCCAGTCGAACGACTCGGTCTGCAGCGCGAGCAGATCGGGAACGGTCAGCTTGTCGGAGATCTTCGCGAACGAGAGGCGAGATGCGCCGCGTCCGCTCTTCGGGGTGGTGGTGGTGGATGCGTTGCTCGCAGCAGCCAAGGGAATAACCTCCAGAAGCCCGGGCGAGGGGCTCGTGATTCCTTGTCGTCAGGTGGAGTGCGTTCCTGCCCCGATAACCTGCACGTCGCACACCGCGGTGAAGCGGGGACGGGCAGGCTCAGCCGACCACCATATGAGGGCAGGGGGAATCGAGGAGCGCAAAGTCCAAGCATACGCGGGAGGACTCGCCGTGTCCAGTCCAATTCTTGACGCGTTCTCGGACCTGCGGTATAACCGCGTGCGCTCGCCCGGCATTCCTCGCTCCCGCCCCGTCAGGCCCGGCGAAACCGCACCCGGTCACCCGGCCGCACCTGTGCGAGAGCGTCGAGGGCGGCATCCGGGATCACCCCGATCACGGGATAGCCCCCGGTCACGGGACCGTCGGCGAGCAGGATCACCGGGCGCCCGTGCGGAGGAACCTGCACCGCTCCCGGACGCATGCCCTCGCTGGGGAGTTCGTCGCGACGGGTGCGCTCGAGGACCGGACCGTCGAGACGGATGCCGATGCGGTCGATGTCGGTCGACACGGTCCAGGACGCATCGGTCAGCGCATCGACGGAGGCGGGGGTGAACCAGTCCGCCCGCGGCCCCGGCCGGAGCCCCACCTCGAGCACGGCTGAGGGAATCGACCGGGGGAACCCGTCCACCGCGGGCACCTCCCCGGTCGCGAATCCCGCGTGCACGAGGTCGCCGGCACGGAGGGGTGGAGGGCCGAGTCGCGCGAGAATGTCGGTGGAGCGCGAGCCGAGCACGGACTCGGCGGCCACTCCCCCGCGGACGGCGAGGATCACCCGCAGGCCCGCGCGGGCGGGGTCGATCGTCAGCTCTGCACCCCTCGCGAGCCGCACCGGCGCGTAGGCGGAGACGCCGCGCCCGTCGACGCGCACGTCGGCGACAGCACCGGTCACCGCGACCCAGCAGTCGTGTACGGCTCGCGCCGAGAACCCGCCGAGCGTGATCTCGAGAGCCGCCGCGCTCTCAGCGTTTCCGACGAGACGGTTCGCGATGCGCAGGGCGCCGCGATCCAGAGCGCCCGAGCGAGCCACCCCCAGCGCCGCTCGACCGGGTCGGCCGAGGTCCTGCACCGTGACCAGCGGACCGGGGGCGAGGATGCGGAGCGCCGGGCCCGGCGCCGCCCCGGCGGTCGAGGAACGCGCCACATGGGGCGAGGAATCACCCGCGGACGAAAAGGCCGCGGCATCCGGTCGTCCGCTCGTCGGAGTCGTGCTGTCGGGCTCCCGCGGCCCGACGACGTGCGCGCGCTCGCGGAGCGGGACGAACCGCACGCGGCTGCCAGGCGCCAAGAGGACGGGGTCGACGGCCTCGGGGTCGAAGAGGACCGCATCCGTCGACCCGATGAGCCGCCAGCCGCCCGGGGTGTCACGGGGGTAGGCCCCGCTGAACGCCCCCGCGAGACCCACGGCTCCGGCGGGGACGCGAAGGCGGGGTCGGTCGAGTCGAGGGACGTCGAACGGCCAGTCCGCACTCACGAGATAGGCGAACCCCGGCGCGAAGCCGGTGAAGGCCACCATCCACTCCGCGGCGCCGTGGCGCGCGATGAGTTCGTCCGCTCGGATGCCGAGCAGCTCGGCCGTGTCGTCCAGGTCGGCGCCGTCGTACCGCGTCGCGATCTCGACGAGGGGGCCGGGTGGGGCGGCATCCGGATCCCCGGTCGCGGCCGCCCGGACCCACGCGGCGACCGCGGACGCCGAGGTGCGGAGCGGATCGAAGGCGATGAGCACGGTGCGCGCGGCGGGCACGAGATCGTCGACGCCGTCGAGCGGATCCGCGGCGAGCGCGGCGTGCAACCGCACGACAGCGGACAGATCGGCGACCTCGGCCAGCACGGCCCTCTCGCCCATCGCCCGCAGCGTCACCACGGAGCGCGCACCTCGACACCCGCGTCGTCCAGGGCCGCGCGCACGGCCCGCGCCATCGCCACGGCGGCGGGAGTGTCCCCGTGCAGGCACAGCGAGGCGGCCTCGACGGCGAGCCGCGTCCCGTCGACGGCCTCGACCTCTCGGTCGCGTACGAGGAGCACCGCCCGCTCGGCCACGAGGGCCGGGTCGTCGACGAGCGCGCCGGGAGACCCTCGGGGCACGAGCGTCGCCGTCGCCGTGTACCCCCGGTCGAGGAAGGCCTCGGGCACGAAGGGGAGACCCGCGGATGCCGCGGCCTCGGCGATCGCGCCGGGAAGGCCGAGGATCGGGAGCGCGCGTCCGAGCCGCGCGGAGTGGTCGGCCACCGCCGCGACGACCGCGTCGGCCTGCCGTCGGTCGACGGTGACCGCGTGATAAAGCGCCCCGTGCGGCTTGACGTACCGCAGGTCGGCACCGGCCGCGGCGAGCGCGGCGATCTGCCCGATCACACTCGCGCGGAGATCGGCGGAGCCGGGCGAGCGGGCCACGCGACCGAAGTTCTCGCGGTCCTCGTACGAGGGGTGTGCGCCGACGGCGACCCCGAAACGCCCCGCCCTCTCGACGGAGGCGCGCATCGCGCCGGCATCCCCCGCGTGCCCGCCGCAAGCGATGCTGGCGCTGGAGATCACCGCGAACATGGCGTCGTCGTCGGCCGTCGGCACTCCGTCGACGGTCTCGCCCAGGTCGGCGTTGAGATCCACCCGCATGCGGCCACGGTACCGCCGCCCCGAGGGCCTAGCGTGGGTTCATGGCCCGCATGCGCATCGAACCCGACGACGCCCCGACCGCGCGGCTGTCCGACGGCGCCCTCGCCCGCGTCTCGCCCTCGGGGTTCGTGTCGGGATGGGAGCTCGTCGTCGACGGGACACCCCAGTCGCACGTCGACCTCGACGACCCCACGCACCTGCACTTCGAGTACGTGGCGCGCATGGGCGCCGTGATCGATCGACTCCGGATGCCGGGACAGCCCCTCACCGCGGTCCACCTCGGCGCGGGCGCCCTCACGCTGCCGCGCTACGTGGAGGCGACCCGACCGGGCTCGCGCCAGCAGGTCATCGAGCTCGAGCCGGCGCTGTGGGACCTCGTGCGCGAGAACCTCCCCCTCCCCCGCGGCGCGTCGATTCGCGTGCGCATCGGCGACGCGCGTGCCGGGCTGTCGAGACTGCCGGCGGGGCTCTCGGGTGCCGTCGACCTCCTCATCAGCGACGTGTACTCCGGCGCGCAGACCCCCGCCCACCTCACCACCGTGGAGTTCTACCGCGAGGCGGCGGCCCTGCTCGCGCCCGAGGGGGTGCTCCTGGTGAACGTGTCCGACGGACCCGGACTGGCCTTCGCCCGCCGCCAGGTCGCCACGATCCGCGAGGTCCTGCCCGAGGTCATCGTCCTCGCCGAGGTGCAGGTGCTCAAGGGACGCCGATTCGGCAACCTCGTCGTCGCCGCCTCCGCAGCGACCCTGCCGGTCGAGTGGCTCCCGCGACTGATGGCGGCCGGCCCCCACCCCGCCAAGGTCTCTCAAGGCGCGGAGATCGAGGAGTTCATACGCGGGTCGCGACCGGCCACGGACGCCGATGCGACCGCGTCTCCGAAGCCCTCGGCATCCCTGTTCGAGAGATGATCACGGCGTCTTCGCCGCCCGACCGCGTGGCGAGGCACCCCTCGACGCCCGTGCGGCGCACACTGGAAGTCCTGCCGGAACGAGAGGAGCGATGGTGAGCTACATCCACGGGTACGACCCCGACACTTTGCGCGAGGTCACCGACTCCCGTGAGTGCGCGGAACGTCTCGAGGAGATCGGTTCCCAGCGCAGCCTCCACGCCCTCCTCGAGCGGGTGTGGCTCCTCAAGGTGCTCGACCGATTCGACGAGGCGCTCGCGATCTCGGAGCAGTCGGTTCGGGTCGCCCGCATGGCCGGCACCCGTCGCGATCTGCTGCGCGCGCGCATCCTCCACGCGACGATCATGCAGTGCCGCGGGGCCTACGCCGCCGCCGAGCAGGAGCTCACCATGTGCGCCGAAGAGGCCGAGGGGCAGGGTTGGGCGAGCATCGCCGCCTTCGCCCTCCAGCACCGCGGAAAGGTGCACTACGACGAGGGCGACTTCGACGCCGCCCGCCGCGACTTCAAGCAGGCGCTGTTCCTGCGGCAGAACGCCGGCGCCACCGACGCGCAGCTCGAATCGACCCTGCTCGCGATCGACGCCGCGGAGCGTCGCCGCACGCGCGAGGTCGTCGCGAGCTGAGTGTCGTAGGTCCCTTCTAGGCTTCCGCTCATGTCCGATCTGCAGCGCGTCCGCATCTGGGCCGAGGCGTTGATCGCCCTCCACCTCGATCCGTCGTGGACCTTCGCCTTCGACAACGCCAAGCGGCGCGCGGGCCTGTGCGACTACGGCCGTCAGCGCATCAGCGTCTCGCGCTACCTCTCCGCGCGCTACGACGACGACACGAATCACCAGACGCTGCTGCACGAGATCGCGCACGCCGTCGCGGGCCCGGCCGCGGGGCACGGACCGGTGTGGAAGCGGACGGCACGCGAGCTGGGTTACGTGGGCGGGACGACCCACGCCGGCGAGACCGCCAACGAACTCGCCCCGTGGGTCGGCACGTGCCCGGCGGGCCACGTCGCCTATCGGCACCGGCGTGCGACCCGGCCCACCTCGTGCGCGAAGTGCGCCCCGTCGTTCGACCCGCGTTTCGCTCTGTCGTGGGTTCACCGCGACATCAGCCGCGCGACGCGGCTCGCGGCCTCGACACCCCGCTAGGGCGAGGGCTCAGGCCGAAACGATCACCCCGTCGCGCAGGATCGGGACGACGGATGCCGCATCGCGCGCGGCCGAGGCGAGCACCGCCTCGCGTCGACCGTCGGCGGCGAGGGCGCGGCCGGTGCCGCTGGCCGTCAGCAGGTGCCGGACCGCTCCGCCGAGGGCGCGGAATCCTTCTCCCGCGACGGCGGCGTCGGGAGAGGCGTGGTCGATCCCGAGATCTCCGAGAGCGGCGATGACGGCGCCCGCGCCGAGCAGGTCGTCGACGGCGAAGCGGAGGCCGTCGTCGTCGGGGTAACCGGCGGCGACCACGGAGATGCTGGTGCGCTCACCTCGCGACAGCTGCACCTCGAGCACGTGGGCGGCGACGGCGGCCGCGTTGCGCAGTCCGCCGACGACGACATGGGCGCCGTCGCTCCCCGCCGCGAGCGCGAGTCCCGCGGCCTCATCACCCTCGAGGGGGAACGTCTCGCCGTCCTCGATCGCGTCCAGCGCGCGCATCGAGAGCCCCAGCGTTTGCACGATGATGGCGATGTGAGCGGGGGCGAGACGCTCCAGCCCCGAGCGGCCCCAGTCCAGACGCACCTGGTAGTCGGACTGGGCGAGGGCGGGAGAAGACGGCATCCCTCGATCGTAAAACGCCCGGAGTGCACCCCTCGCGTCAAGCCGTGCCCACCGACGGCCCGGATCGGGCACGATCGAGGTCATGCGCATCCTGCTGAAGTTCGTCATCGACTGCGACCCGGACGCCGCGTGGCGGGCACTGCACTCCCCCCGCGCCGTCGCGGAGCTGTACGGTCCGCTCCTCGACGTGGAAGCTCTGGGCGACATGCCGACCTCGTTCTCATCGGGCGACGACGTTCCCGTGCAGATGAGCGTCGCAGGCCTCGTTCCGGTGGGTCGCCAGCTCATCTCGGTCGCCGACCGCGAGACGAGCGACGGACACGGGCGCGTCCGCGTCTTCCGCGACTGGGGCGTTCCCCTGACCGGACCGCTGTCGGTGCTCGACGTGTGGGATCACCAGATGGCGGTGTCGGCCGCCCCCGGAGAGCCCGGCCGCACCCTCTGGCGAGAGAGACTGACCATCGGCGGCGCCGCGGCCCCGGCCCTGTGGCCGGCGCTCTGGGCGACGTGGCAGTGGCGCGCGACGCGCATCAAGGCCCTCGCCCCCACGTGGGCGCACGACCCGGAGAACGACGACGCCTGAGGCGCCCGCCGCTCAGGCGAGGCCGTGGCGATAGGCGAAGACCACGAGCTGCACGCGATCGCGCAGGGCGAGCTTGGTGAGGATGCGACTGATGTGCGTCTTCACCGTCGCCTCGGAGAGGAACTCGCGCTCCGCGATCTCGGCGTTGCTGAGCCCCGCCGCGGCGAGGGCGAAGATCTCGCGTTCGCGATCGGTCAGCGCGCCGTAGGCCGCCGGAACCGGCTCTCCTCCCCCGCCGTCGGCGATGTGGGCGAAGAGCTCGCGCGTCGCCTCGGCGGCGATCACCGCCGAGCCGGCGTGCACGGTGCGCACCGCCGACAGCAGAAACTCCGGCTCGGAATCCTTCAGCAGGAACCCGCTGGCCCCGCCCTGGATCGCGCGGGCGGCGGCCTCGTCGAGGTCGAACGTCGTCAGCACGACGACCCGCGGCGCGTCGGGCTCGCGCAGGATCTCGGCCGTCGCCGCCAGACCGTCCATGACCGGCATCCGCACGTCCATGAGCACGAGGTCGGGGCGCGTGGAACGGACGACCTCGACGCCCTCGCGGCCATCCGACGCCTCCCCCACCACCTCGAGGTCGGGCTGCGAGTCGATCACCATGCGGATCCCGGCGCGGAACAGGGCTTGATCGTCGACGAGGACGATGCGGACGGGGGCGGTCATGACGACGGCTCCTCTCGCGGGTCGGGGGTGGCTCGGCATCCACTCTGCCCTCTCGCTCGGGCGTTCACAGCGGGGAGCCGATCGGGAGGGTGGCGCGCACGACGAACTCGCCGTACTCGGGCCCCGCGGTCAGGTGACCGCCGACGAGCTGCGCACGCTCGCGCATGCCGATCAGCCCGTGCCCGCCCGATGGAGGGCTAGCCGGAGCGGGGACGGATGCCGTGGCCCGGGCATTGCGCACCGAGGCGACGACCCGGTCGGGCCACCATCCCAGGTGCACGCGCACGCGCGGGTCGACTCCGTGCCGCAGGGCGTTGGTGAGCGCCTCCTGCATGATGCGGTAGACCGCGAGCTGGATGGCCGCGGGGGGCTCGCCCGGGGGCAACGGGTCGACCTCGACCTCGAGGGCCACGCCCGCCGCCCGCATCCGCTGGAAGAGGGTCTCGAGGTCGGCGAGAGTCGGCTGAGGCCCCTCGGCCTGCGAGTGCCGCAACTGAGTGAGGAGCAACCTCACGTCGGCGAGCGCGGCGCGCGCGGTCGACGAGATCGTCGTGAGCGCCTCGGCGCTCGCCCGCGGATCGGATGCCGCGGCGTACCGGGCACCGTCGGCCTGGGCGATGACCACCGCCAGGGAGTGCGCGACGACGTCGTGCATGTCGCGGGCGATGCGGACACGCTCCTGCTCGGCGATCGTCTCGGCCTCGGCCGCCCGCTGAGCCCGGCTGTTCGCCGCAGCCCTCATGGCCGTGCGCACCAGTGCACCCGAGACCCAGGCCAGCATGAGCGCGAAGCCCGCCGCGAGGAAGAGCGCAATGACGGCGAACCAGTCGTTCCCGTTCGGCGGGGCCTGCAGCCCGCGACCCACGAGGTACAGCGGAACCACGGCCGCTCCGACGATCGCCGAGACGAAGCCGAACCAGAACACGCGCCGCGAGCCGTACGCCGACGTCGTATACAGGACGGCGAAGATCGCGAGGTCGGACGGCGACGGCTGCCGGCCGAACCCCATCTGCGCGAGGGCGGCCGCCCACGCCACGCAGAGGGCGAGGCCCGGATGGAGCCGTCGCAGAGCCACCGCCCCCGCGAAGGCGAGCGCGATGAAGAATCCCGCGACGTTGTCGATCGGGGTGGCGCTCGCGACGAGCTCGATCGCGATGGCCACCAGGAAGAACACCACGGCGATACCGAGGTCGGTGACCAGCTGATAGCGGGTGAGCGGGCGCAGAGCGAACATCACGGCCACGCTACGCGGACCGACGGGGGCGGGGCATCCGTCGCGGGATGTATCCCGCCGTCAGCCGTCGTGCGGATGGCCTCGGGACCAGGTCCCGTGGCCGGGGGTCACGCCGGGTAGTCGGCGGGCTCGATCGGTCGCGCCTCGAAGAACGTCTGGAGCACCACGGTCGTGCGCGTGTTGACCTGCGCCGCGGCGCGGATGTCGCGGATCAGCTCTTCGAGATCGCGGGGCGTCGGCACGCGGACGAACAGCATGTAGGCCGCCTCGCCCGCGATGGAGTGGCACGCCTCGATCGGGGTCAGGTGGGCCAGCAGCTCGGGGGCGTTGTCGGGCTGCGCGGGATCGAGGGGCGTGATCTCGACGAACGCGGCGAGGGGTCGCCCGAGGGCCTCGGCATCGAGGATCGGACGGTAGCCCTTCACGATGCCGCGTGCCTCGAGTCGGCGCAGACGGGATTGCACCGCCGACACAGAGAGCCCGACGCGCTCCGAGAGGTGCGAGAGCGTCGCCCGCGCGTCGAGGGAGATCTCTCGCACGATGGCCGCATCGACGGAGTCCTCGAGGCGAGGGGCGCGGGATGAGGCCTCGGTCATGCGGTCGACAGTATCAGCGGCGCCGCGGGCCGCTCTTTCGGAATCCGTAAGTTTTCCGTTAGCATCCAGGTTTAGCAGGAATTTTTACAGCACAGAATGGAGGATGCCATGACCATCGCCACGCCCACCCGTGCCGCCGACGATCTGATCGCCGACCACGGCGTCGACACGGTCGAGCAGACCCCCGCCTGGATCCAGCTGAAGAGCGCGGCCACCGCCCTGCAGGCACTTCAGGCCAAAGACGGGTCCATCGAGGACACCGCCGCGGCCGCACCCCTGCTCGACGACCTCATCACCGCCATCGAGGCACTCGCCCCCCTCTTCCCCCACGACCGGTCCTACCTCGCGGCCTCCGTCGCCGACTTCCGCCGGTGGCGCGACGCCGGCCTCGGCGTGCCCGACTTCCTCGACTCCCTCGTCGCCTTCCAGCCCCAGGAGCACCGGGTCGACGGCATCCGCCACCTTGTCGTGTTCCCGATGTACACGCAGAACGGCTCCAACGAACGACACGTCGAGGCGGTGCTCGTCGAGGCGATCTGGCCCGAGTTCATCGCGCGACTCGAGACCGAGTACACCAACCGTCTGTTCGTCTCACTGCGTCTGATCGACTTCACCTCGGGCTACGACACGAACTCGGCCGTGCTCTTCCCCGAGACCGTGGCGATGCGTGAGATTCCGACCTTCACCTGGGGCGCGATCTTCCAGGACCGCGAAGCGGCGCGGTACCGCCGCGTGACCCGCGCCGCTGCCGAGATCACCAAGCTCGACCTCCCCGAGGCCGCCGCCCGCATGCTCGACGACCAGTCGCTCACCGAGCAGACGTTCGTGATGTGGGACCTCATCCACGACCGCACGCACATGCGCGGCGACCTTCCGTTCGACCCGTTCATGATCAAGCAGCGGATGCCGTTCTTCCTCTACTCGCTCGAAGAGCTGCGCTGCGACCTCACCGCCTTCCGCGAGTGCGTCTCGCTGCAAGCGCGGCTGTCGGCGCGCGACGACCTCGATGCGACCGAGAAGGCGATGCTCGAGCACGCCGAGCTCGTGCAGTACGCGGTGATCTTCGACCGGATCTTCCGCTTCGCCATCACCGGGTCCCGTGTACGCAACTACGACGGCCTCGGCGGACAGCTGCTGTTCGCCTGGCTGCACCAGCACCGCGTGCTGCACTGGACCGACACGTCGCTCGCCTTCGACTGGGACGAGGTGCCCGGCGCGGTCATCGCCCTCGCCGACGCGATCGACGAGCTGTACTGGCGCTCGATCGACCGCCCCAAGGTCGCGCACTGGCTCGCCGCATACGATCTCGTTCGCGGAGTCGTCACACCCCACCCCGCCTCGGTGTGGGCGCGCGGACTGTCCGACGAAGTGCTCGCGGGGCTGCCGAAGGGCTACACCGACGCGGTGCTCGACGACGAGTTCCCCCTGTCGATGTTCTTCGAAGCGCTCGAGAAGAAGATGCGCCCGGTCATCGCGTCGACCGCGGGCATCCGCGGGACGGACTGACCGTCGCATGAGCTCCCTCGCGACCGCACCCGTCCCGCACGAGCGGGTGCGGGGACGACTCGTGCTGCTGGCCGGCGGAACGAGCGCGGCCGGTCGCGCGTGTGCGCTCGCCCTCGTCGAGGCGGGGGCGCGCGTCGTGATCGTCGGATCGAACGCCGACCGCCTGGCCGCTTCCGCCGCGTCCGCCCCGGGGGCGGCGACTGAGCAGTGCGATCTGACCGATCCGGATGCCGTGGCGGACCTGCGCGCGCGCGTGAACGACGCGCATGGCCCGGTCGACGGTGTCGTGCACCTCGTGGGCGGGTGGCGAGGCGGAGGCGGGCTGGCCGGGCAGAGCGACGAGGATCTCGCCGTGTTGCTGCGATCGTTCACCGCACTGCGGAACGTGAGCCGCACCTTCGACGACGATCTGCGCTCCTCGGATGCCGGACGCCTGGCGATCGTCTCGTCCACGGCCGTGGCGCGGCCCCTCGCCGGGGGCGCCAACTACGCCGCGGTGAAGGCCGCGAGCGAGGCCTGGACGCGGGCCGCCGCGCAGGGCTACGCGAAGCACGCGCGAGACGGGGGACGCGAGCTCTCGGCCGCCGGCGTGATCTTCCGGGTGCGGAGCCTGGACGGTCTCGAGCACGCCCTGGCCGCGGCCGTCGTGGCCCTGTGGGACGACGACGCCGCGGCGTGGAACGACGTCGTCATCGAGATCGAGGCCGGCGGCTAGACCGCACCCACCTCGGCGTTGACCTCGGCCGTCCGGTACTGCCGGGAGAGCGTCCGGTACGAACGCGTGGCGAAAGCCAGCGCACCCGCGATCACCATCACGACCCCCGAGACGGCGAACACCAGCGCGATGCCGCGGGACTCCCCCTCGCCGAGCAGCCAGCCCCACGTCGCGCGGCCGTCTTCTGCGTCCATGTACGGGATGATCAGGAATTGCGCGATCGGCGCGATGAGGAACGACGTCACGGGCGCCGCAGCCGACTCGAACGCCGCGGCGAAACCGAAGACGCGCCCCTGGGTCTCGAAGGGGACGACCTTCTGGATGACCGTCTGCTCCGCCGCCTCGACCGGTGGGATGAGGGCCATGTAGACCCAGATGCCCACCGCGTACAGCCACCACCATTCGCGCAGGGTGAAGAGCGCCCCCAGAGCCCCCATCGCGATGACGATCCAGAGCATCGTGCGGATGGGGTTCTTTCCGAGGCCGAACTTCGCGACGAGACCACCGCCGACGATGAATCCGGTCGCGGTCACCCCGAGGACGATGCCCCAGATCTGCACGTCGAACATCTCGAGGCCGTACGGGTCCATGAGCGCCATGTACACGCCGCCGATGAGGTTGTTGAACGTCGAGAAGACGATGAGAGCGAACAGGCCCGGGGCGCGGCGCACGGCCCGGACCGCCCCGCGGAGATCGACGACGGGACCGGGAGCCGTGCCGGCGGCGGGGCGCTCCTCGGGGATGCGGATCGTCAACAGGTGGGCGAGCGCGAGGACGGTCAGTGCCAGCGCGATGGCGAGCGTCCATCCCATGCCCAGGAACCCGACGGACAGCCCGCTGAACACGCTCGTCACCACGAACGCGAGGCCCTGCACGGTGCCGACCAGGCCGTTCGCGTTGGCGTGACGCTCGACGGGGACGAGGAGCGTCACGGTCGTCGACAGAGCGATGTTGCGAAGGTTCTCGATCACGGCCCCGGCGAGGATGATGCCCGAGAAGAGCCAGAACCACGGTCCGCCCAGGTCGAGGAGCGCGGCCTCGGGAAACGCCAGCCAGAGCGCCCCCGCCAGCAGGAACGCCACGAGCGTCACGAACCCGGAGACCACCATGACCCGGTGCTTGCGATGGCGATCGACGAGCGAGCCGAACACCATCGCGAACACCGCGAGGAGCAACATGTACGCACCGCCGACGATGCCGGTGGCGAGGACGGAGCGGGTCTCGAGATAGACCCAGAACGTGAGGGCGAACCAGAGGAAGCTCGTGGTCACGTTGGCGGCGGCAGTGTTGACGAGCACCGCGAGAAAGGTGCGGCGCCCGGACGACGCGACCGCGTCGAGCGGGGCGGCGGGGGCCGGACTCTCGGACATAGCGCCACGGTAGACCGGGGGTCCGACATTGACCAGGGGCCGGTCGAACGGCGGATCCTCGGGGTCAGTCGATGAGGCTGCGGATGTCCGCCGCCGTCAGGCGGGTGCCGCCACCGAACGTCTCGCCCTCGCCGCCGTCGAGCACACGCGAGAAGAGCTCGGCCTTCGTCTCGCGCAGGGTCACCACCTTCTGCTCGATGGTGTCGGCGGCCACGAGCCGGTACACGATCACGGGACGGGTCTGCCCGATGCGATGCGCACGATCGATGGCCTGGTCTTCGACCGCGGGGTTCCACCACGGGTCGAGGAGCACCACGTAGTCCGCCTCCACGAGATTGAGGCCCACTCCGCCGGCTTTGAGCGAGATGAAGAACGCCGGGTCGTCGCCCTCGCGGAAGCGGTCGATCTCGACCTGTCGGTGCGGGGTGGCACCGTCGAGGTAGCCGGACGGAAGACCCGCTTCTGTGCATCTGTCTCGAGCCGCGCGCAGGAACCGCGTGAACTGGCTGAGGACGAGGACACGGTGTCCCTCGGCAGCGGCCTCGGTCACGAGTTCGACGAGGGCGTCGAGTTTGGCGGACGGAGCCTCTCCCTCGTCGACCAACGCCGGATCGAGAGCGAGCTGGCGCAGCATCGTCAGCGAGCGGAAGATCGCGAAGCGATTGCCCTCCGCATCGTCGAGCAGGCCCAGGAGGCGTTGACGCTCGCGATGGAAGCGCCGGTCGTACAGCTTGCGATGCGTCGGGTGCAGGGTCACCTCGACCACGGTCTCCTGCTTCGAGGGGAGCTCGGACGCGACGAGTTCTTTCGTCCGTCGCAACAGGAACGGGCGGATCCGTCGGCGGAGCAGGTCGAGGCGCGCGGAATCGGAGTGCTTCTCGATGGGCGTGCGGTACATCGCGGTGAAGGACTCGCGAGTGCCCAGAAGCCCCGGCGCCACGAGAGACATGAGGGCCCAGAGTTCGAGCAGGTTGTTCTCCATCGGCGTGCCCGTGATGACGAGCGTGAAAGGCACCGAGAGAGCGCGCGCCGCGCGGTAGCCCCGCGAGGAGGGGTTCTTGATCTGCTGTGCCTCGTCGAGCACGAGCCCCGACCACTCGACCTCGGCGTACTGCTCCTGCTCGAGACGGAACAGCGCATAGCTCGTGACCACCACGTGCGCACCCGCGGCGGCCTCGGAGATGGGGGTGGAGCGTCGCGCCTGCGTCGAGGCGATGGTCGCCACTCGCAGTCCTGGAGCGAATGCGGCGCACTCGCGAGCCCAGTTGCCCACGACACTCGTCGGCGCCACGATCAGGAACGGGGCCATCTCGGGGTCGGACTCGCGGGCGACCTCCATCATCGCGATCGCCTGCACGGTCTTGCCCAGGCCCATGTCGTCGGCGAGGACGCCCCCGAGCCCCTGCGTGCGGAGGAAGTGCAGCCAGTCCAGGCCCGAGCGTTGGTAATCGCGCAGCGTGGCTCGCAGGCCCGCGGGGGACGCGACAGGGGCGAGAGCCGCCTCGTCGGTGAGACCACGCACGCGCAGCCACCACTCCGCCTCTTGCGCCGCGAGGAGGCCGAGCTCGGATAGGTCGTCCCAGAGACCGACGTTGTAGCGGTTGAGCTTCAACCCGCCGTCCGGGCGATCGGCGAGTGTCCGCGCCTCGTCGATGACCGCGCGGAGACGGTCGAAGGCGGGGGTGTCCAGTCGGACGTATGACCCGTCGTCCAGGAAGAGAGCCCGGTCACCCACGACCAGTGCGGTGTAGAGCGCGGAGAAGTCGACCTCGGTCTCGCCCACCGTGACGCGCGCGCGCAGGTCGAACCAGTCGCTGCCGTCGTCGTCACCGGTACGAAGCTCCACGGAAGCCGGCTCGGCCGCCGCGCGAGAGGGTGCGGCGCCGTCGGCGACGTTCACTCGGACGTGATCCAAAGCCTGCAGCCGCGGCACGCCCTCGGCGACGAAGATCGCCGCGTCCGCGGGAGTCCACGCCCGGGGCGGGGTGGTACCCGAGGGGAAAGGTTGCGGAACGCCGACGCCCAGCTCGGTCGCGATGGCCGCCACGGCGTCCCACACCGCGGACTCGTGCGCCGCGTCGCGCCGGCCGTTGGTGGATGACCGGTCCCACCGGACGGTGACGGACGCACGACCGCCCCGGTGGTCGAGGTCGAGCTCGAGGACTGGACGTGGCGGAGGCGGCAGGTCGACCGTGCCCCTGGGGGACACCACGGGGGCCTCGAGCTGCAAGCGCGGAAGGTAGTCGTGCAGGAACACCTCGGAACCCCCGTCGACGGCGAGGGCGCCCGGTCGCGCCAGCAGCCCGCGGACGGCCCCCGTCACCGGCGTCGCCAGGCGCGCGATGCTGAACCTCTCATCGTCGCCGTCGCGATCCGCCACGAAAGCAACGGCGACGGCAGGGTCGCCCACCACCCACGACGACAGCGACGCGACGTCGTCGTCGACACCCTCGAGGATCCCTCTCACGTGCAGGGCCGAGCCGCGTCGGTCGACGGCGACCGCCGCCGTCATTTCGGGCTCGAGAATCCGCACCGGGTGATGTGCGCCCGAGGCCGCCACGAGTGGCACCCCGGCCGCGATGACGGCTTCGAGCTGCATCCAGAGCGAATGCGGGGGGACGGCGGAGAGCGGCATCCATTCGTCGGAGAGGAACGCGCCGTTCCCGGAGCGGCCGAGGCGGCCCAGGCTGTCGAGGGCGGCGCGGGCCCGCGGGTCGGCGGAGAGGAGCGACAGCCCCGACCATCCGGCGCGCCCCTTGATCCAGGTACCGCGCGTCCCCCGCATGCCGGGGCGGGCGGTGAGCGTCAGCGCGGTGCTGCGTCCGTGGCCTCCCCCGCGCCGGATGGCGAGGAAGAGGCACAGGTCGACGGCCTGCTCGTCGTCGACCCGGGCGCCGACCGTGAGCAATTCGTCGAGGGTGCGCTGCCACTCGGGGCGCGGCGGCCGGCCGGCCGAGATCATCCGGTCGAAGAGCACCACCGCTGCGGCGCACGAATGCTCGCACTCGGGACCGCGGCCGCACGAGCACCAGCCGGACACGCGCGTGAAATCCGTGGGCACGCGCAGTTCGAGGTGTTCGTACCCGGCTGCCCCGAAGGACTGCGCGGAGACGACGAGAACGCCGTCGAACGCCTTCACGTCGCCGACTTCGACCGAGCCGTAGATGAGGAGCCGGTCGGCGCGCGACATCGCCGCCGGGGAGAAGATCTCGCCGGCGATGCTGAGCGCCTCGGGGTCCATGTGCACTCCGCCATTCTCCCGGGCCCCACCGACATCCCGGCGCCGCCGGGGACGCGAAAAGGGAGAACGCTTCGAGACGCATCCCTGGGGAGGAGGGTCATGTCCCCCGGTCGTTACGCTGGAGGAGTGACCACCCTCCACGATTCCTCGGTGCGCGGTTTCGCCTCCGACAACTACTCCGGCATCCACCCCGATGTCCTCGCCGCGATCTCCGCCGCCAACGAAGGCCACCAGGTCGCCTACGGCGAAGACGTCTACACCTCCCGCCTCCAGGAGCTGTTCGTCTCGCTGCTCGGCGACGGCGTCGAGGCCTACCCGGTCTTCAACGGCACCGGCGCCAACGTGGTCGGCCTGCAGTCGATGCTCCCCCGCTGGGGCGCCGTGATCTCGGCATCCACCGCGCACATCAACGTGGACGAGGGCGGCGCTCCCGAGCGCGTCGGCGGCATCAAGCTGCTGACCGTCCCGACCGACGACGGCAAGCTGACCCCCGAGCTCGTCGACCGCGAGGCCTGGGGATGGGGAGACGAGCACCGCGCGCAGCCGCTGGTCGTCTCGATCACGCAGTCGACCGAGCTCGGCACCCTCTACACGGTCGACGAGATTCGCGAGCTCGCCGCCCACGCCCACGGCCACGGCATGCGCCTGCACATGGACGGCGCGCGCATCTCGAACGCCGCCGCGGCCCTCGACGTTCCCCTGCGGGCCTTCACGCGCGACGCCGGCGTCGACGTGCTGAGCTTCGGGGGGACGAAGAACGGCGCGATGATCGGCGAGGCCATCGTCGTGCTCGACCCCGAGGCCTCCACCGGGCTCACGTACCTGCGCAAGCTCGACATGCAGCTGTCGAGCAAGATGCGGTTCGTCTCGGCGCAGCTGGTCGCCCTGCTCGAGAACGACCTGTGGCTGAAGAACGCGCGTCACTCCAACGCGATGGCGCAGCGCCTGCGCGAGGGCATCGAGGCGGGTCTCTCCGACGGCTCGATCCAGGGCGTCGAGTTCACCCAGCCGACGCAGGCCAACGGCGTGTTCGCGATCCTGCCGGCCGGCGTCGCCGACCGCCTGCGTCAGAGCTTCCGCTTCTACGACTGGGACGAACTGCGGCGCGAGGTGCGGTGGATGTGCTCGTTTGATACGACCGAGGCCGACATCGACGCCTTCATCGCGGCGATCGCCCGCGAGACGACGGCCTGAGCTCGCGCCCCCACGCGCTCACGTCGCACCCAGGGCCGCGGCATCCGGAAAGGGATGCCGCGGCCCTCGACGTTCACGCGCCGGCGAGCCAGTCCCGGTAGGCGTCGAAGGTCGACTCACGACCGAGGAACGCCTTCACGAGGTCGCGGGCGTCACGGGTGCCGCCCGGTTCGAGGATCTCGCGCCGATAGCGCGTGGCCGTGTCGACGTCGAACAGGTCGTCGCCGAAGGCCGACAACAGGTCGCGGGCGATCACGAGGCTCCACTGGTACGTGTAGTAGCAGGCGCCGTAGCCGGTCAGGTGTCCGAACCCGGCGTATGAGTGCGAACCGTCGAGCGGCGTGACGGGGCTCGCGGCGCGGTAGTAGCCGTCGACGGCTTCGGCGAGGTCGGCGGGCCGGTCGACGTGAAGGCGGTACGAGGTCGTGGCGTGGCCGAGCTGACGCGTGACCTCCAGGGCCCGGCCGAAGGCGTCGGCCGTGCGCATGCGTGCGACGAGGTCGGCCGGGATCGGCTCGCCCTCGTCGTTCACGGCGAAGGCGGCGAGCGCTTCGGCATCCCACGCCCACTCCTCGAGCAACTGGCTGGGGGCCTCGACGAAGTCCCACTCCGTCGCCACGCCCGTCCACCGCGCCCACTTCTGGTGGCCGCCGAGGATGTCGTGCACGAGGTGACCGAACTCGTGGAAGAACGTCACCACCTCGTCGTGCTCGAGCAGGCCGCGCGAGAAGTTGCACAGCAGCACCGACTCGGGCAGCGACCGACCGGTGATGCCCGGGGCCAGACCGAAGCACGCGGCGTGGTTGTACTTGCCGTCGCGCGGGTGCAGGTCGAGGTGGATGCGCCCGAGGCGCTCCTCGCCGCGCACGACGTCGTAGGTGCGCACGTCGTCGTGCCAGGAGGGCGCGTCGACGGGGACGTACTCCACATCGAGCAGGCGCGCGGTGGTCGCGAGGACCCCCTCGAGCACGCGGTCGAAGCGGAAGTACGAGCGCACGAGCTGCGAGTCGACGTCGTACTCCTCGCGCTTGAGGGCGCTGAGGACGTACCAGAAGTCGGCGATCGTGACGGCGTCGGCGGTGGGCTCGTCTCGGCGGAGACGCTCGAGCACGCGGTCGTACTCGACGGCGGCGGCGGGAGCCACGGCATCCGCCACCTTCTCGAGGAAGGTCTTCACCGCGGCCGACGAACCGATCATGCGGGTCTCGGTCTCGTAGTCGGCCCAGTCGCCGTATCCGAGCAGCGCCGCGCGCTCGGCACGGACGGCGAGCATCTCGGCGAGCACGGGCTCGTTCACGGGCCACGCGAGGTCGTTGTACGCCCCCATGAGCTCGTGGCGCACCGCGCGGTCTCGCGCGTACTCGCGCACCGGCATGAGGTCGGTGTATTCGGTGGTGAGCGTCACCATCCCGTCGGCATCGGCCGGGTGTTCTGCGAGGAAGTCATCGGGGAGACCGTCGAGCGACGACGCGGGCACGCGGGTCTCGCGGCGGCCCTCACGGATGTTGCGCGAGAAGGTCAACGAGAGCTCGGTGTCGCGGTCGGTCAGCTCGCGCACGCGCTCGCGGTCGGCCTCGTCGAGGTCGACGCCGCCGCGACGGAAGTCGCGCTGGATCTGGGCGAGCAGGCGCTGCTCGTCGGAGTCGAGTCCGTCGGCGGTGGCATCGGCGAAGACGCCCCACAGCGCGCGGTCCAGGAGCCGGCGTGACTGCACGGCGTCGACCGCCTGCGCCTGCTTCTCTGCGGCGTCCCGCACCTCGCCATCGGGATGCGATTCGCTCACCAGGTGGGAGGGCGCAGCGGCCTCGCTCAGGGCGATCTCGGCCTCGTTCCACAGCGCGAGACGCTCCTGCAGCGGGAGATCGGCCTCGGCGGTGAGCCGGGCGTCGATCTCGGCCACGCGCGCGAGGCGCTCGGTCGGACGGTCTTCGGCGAATGCTCGCCACCCGTCGAGGTCGCGCGGAAGGGTCAGGGGTTCCAGGGGAGGATGCGGCATGCTTCGACCCTAGGCAGGGCCTCCGACACAGGCAATCATCCGAGCGCCGGAACCCCGTCCTCCCGGGTCAGCGCAGGGCGCCGACCGATGCGAGCGCCTGACGGATGAGGGTGCCGCGGCCGCCCTCCATCTCATCGGACAGGGCGTCGGATGCCGCCTCTTCGGGCGACAGCCACGTGACCTCGAGCGCGTCCTGGCGCGGTTCGCACGTACCCGTGACGGGGACGACGAAGGCGAGCGCCACCGCGTGCTGGCGGTCGTCGTGGAACGCGCTGACCCCGGGGAGGGGGAAGTACTCGGCGACCGTGAACGGCGTGGGCGAGGGCGGAAGCAGCGGGAAGGCCATCGGTCCGAGGTCGTTCTCGAGGTGCCGGAAGAGCGCGTCGCGCACCGTCTCGCCGTAGCGGACGCGGCCCGAGACGAGGGTGCGGGTCATCTCGCCGAGCGGGGTGGCACGCAGCAGGATGCCGACCTGGGTGACGGCGCCCATGCCATCGGTGCGCACCGGCAGGGCCTCGACGTAGAGCATCGGCAGGCGTCGCCGCGCCTCGGCGAGTTCGACCTCGCTCAGCCAGCCCGGGTTGGGGTTGGGACCCCCCTGAGCTCCTGAGAAGGACGCCGAGAGCGGCTCGCGCTCATCGCCGTTGTCGCCGGGTTCGGGATCGGGAGTGCGCACGGGCATGCTCCCTGTATATCAACGCTCCGCTCCGGATGCCGCGTGTCCGACCCCGCGGGGCGATGTCGGAGGCCTTTGCGACAATGGCCGCATGAGCACCACGCCCTCCCTCGATCCATCCGTCGTGCAGTGGTCGGTGCCGCGCGCGGAACGCGGCGACCGACCGGTTCTCGTGCTGCTGCACGGCTACGGTTCCGACGAGAACGACCTGTTCGGTCTCGTGCCGTATCTCCCCGACGCCTTCGTCGTCGCGAGCGTGCGCGCTCCGCTGTCCCCGCCGTGGCCCATGCCCGGGGCCTCGTGGTACCCGATCGAGGGCCTCGACGGCCGCGATCCGGCCGCCGTCACCCGCGCGGCCGACGCGGTGCTGGCCTGGATCCGCTCCACCGTGGGCGAGAGTCCCGTGGGACTGCTCGGGTTCTCGCAGGGTGGAGCGGTCGCTGTGCAGACCCTCCGTGTGAACCCGGATGCCGTGTCCTTCGCCGTCGTCCTCGCCGGGTACGCCGCGGGTGGCGAGCTGCCCGGCGATGCCGTCCTGGCGGAGCGGCGCCCTCCGGTGTTCTGGGGGCGTGGCGCGGCGGACGACGTGATCCCGCCGCTGCTGATCGACGCGACCTCGCAATGGCTGCCCCGCCACAGCGAGCTCCGAGGCCGGGTGTACCCGGGCCTCACCCACTCCATCTCCCAGGACGAGCTCGACGACGTGCGCACCTTCCTCAACGAACGGCTGGCCGACCGCGCCGGTGCCGCCGCGCACTGACCGCGGGGGTATCGCGCGGGCCGAGCGTCGGCTATCGTGAATGCTCCTGTCCCCGAGAACGAGGTCTCCTCCGGTGAAGAACGTCGACGCTTCCGCGCCCCTGTCCGCGCGCTGACCCGTCGACCCGCCGTCCTCTCGGCATCCCTCCGCTGATGCGGACGGGTCCGGTGTCCGCGCACCCCGCGTCATCGGAGTTCCGTTTTGTCATCTTTTTCTCCTTCCCTCGTTTTCGACCGCGTCCGCCTCGTGTGGCCCGACGGAACCGCCGCCCTCGACGGGATCTCGGGGGCGATCGGGGTTGGCCGTACCGGTCTCGTCGGTCGCAACGGCGCCGGCAAATCCACGCTCCTCCGGGTGGCTTCGGGGCATCTCACCCCCACATCCGGCACGGTCTCGGCGTCCGGTGAGGTCGCGATGCTCCCTCAACGCCTCGCCGCCGACCCGCATCGTTCCGTCGCCGCCCTTCTCGGCGTCGAAACGGCTCTCACCGCACTTCGCGCGATCGAGTCGGGCGATGTCGCACCGCACCACTTCGACGCCGTCGGCGACGACTGGGACGTCGAGGCGCGTGCCCACGCCCTGCTCGCCGAGGCGGGTCTGGCACCTGATGCGCTCGATCGAACGGTCGGAGAGCTCTCGGGTGGCGAGACGATGATGGCCGCCCTCGTCGGGCTCCGCGTCCGCGCGGCCGGGATCACGCTCCTCGACGAACCGACCAACGACCTCGACGGCGACGCGCGGGCGCGTGTGAGCGATCTCGTGCGGGGGTGGTCCGGCACGCTGATCGTCGTCAGCCACGACATCGGCCTGCTGGAGCTGATGGATGCCACCGCCGAGCTGTATGACCACACTCTCAACGTGGTCGGCGGCCCGTACAGCGCGTGGCGCGCCCACCGCGACGCGGAGCAGGAGGCCGCCGTACGCGCCGAGCGCGACGCGGCTCAGTCACTGCGCCGTGAGCGCCGGCAGCGCATCGAGTCGTACGACAAGCTCGCCACGCGAGCGCGCGTCGCGCACAAGGCGCAGGTCGAGAAGCGGGTCCCCAAGATCCTCGCGGGAGCCCGAGCCGACGCGGCCCAGGTGAGCGCGGGCCGGTTGAGCACCGAGGTGAGGGGGAAAGAGGATGCCGCGCGCGCGGCGCTGAGCGAGGCGTCGGCCCGTGTGCGCGATGACGACGTGGTGCGCATCGATCTGCCCGATCCGGGCAATGCTGCGGGCCGGCGCATCATGTCGCTGGGCGACGGTGAGCGCGAGTGGATCGTCACGGGCCGCGAGCGCGTCGCTCTGGTGGGGCGAAACGGCGCGGGGAAGACGACCCTCCTCGAGAACCTCGTCCACACCGTGGCCGCGGAGGGACCGAGCCACGCCCGTGCGAGCGTCGCGCACGTCGGCTATCTGCCGCAGCGCCTCGACGGCCTCGACGACACGGCATCCGTCCTCGACACGGTGTGCGCGGCGGCGGCGAGTGTGCCCGTTCCGCTCGTGCGCGATCGACTGGCGCGGTTCCTCGTGCGCGGCGACGCGGTCACCCGACCGCTCGGGTCGCTGTCGGGAGGGGAACGCTTCCGCGTCGCCCTCGCCCGCGTGCTCCTGGCGGACCCGCCCCCGCAGCTGCTCGTGCTCGACGAACCGACGAACAACCTCGACCTCGACACCGTCGACCAGCTCGTCGCCGCGGTGCGGGCTTATCGCGGGGCGGTGCTCGTCGTGAGCCATGACGACGCCTTCCTCTCGCGGCTCGGGCTGGACCTGCGGCTCGAGCTCAGGGAGGGGAGGTTGCGGGAGGAGCCGGTCTAAGCGGGCGTGTGGGCGGCGCCCTCCGGCCGGGAAGAGGCGGTTTCCGCGGCGGGCGAACGTCAACCCCGACCCGATGTCGGAGGTCCGGGAGAGGATGTCGGCATGGCCGACGTGTTGGAGAGATTCGGTCCTGCGACGCAGGACTGGTTCCGTGGAGCGTTCTCGGCGCCGACCAACGCTCAGAAGGGCGCGTGGGAATCCGTGTCGTCGGGCCGCAACGCGCTCGTGGTCGCGCCCACCGGTTCGGGAAAAACGCTGTCGGCCTTCCTCTTCGCGATCGACCGGGTGTTCCGCGAGAAGGGCCCCGAGGTTCCGGATGCCGCTCCCGCACGCCGCGGCAAGAAGGCCGCCCCGAAAGCACCGCCGACCACCACCCGCATCCTGTACATCTCGCCGCTGAAGGCCCTCGGCGTCGACGTCGAGCGGAACCTCCGCTCGCCTCTCGTCGGGATCGGGCAGTCCGCGCGCCGTCTCGGGATCGAGGTGCCCTCGGTGACCGTGGGCGTCCGCTCGGGTGACACGAGTTCGAGCGACCGCCGCAAGCTCGTGACCGCGCCTCCCGACATCCTCATCACCACGCCCGAGTCGCTCTACCTCATGCTCACGAGCCAGGCGGCCGAGACGCTGCGCGGCGTGCACACGGTGATCATCGACGAGGTGCACGCGGTCGCGGCCACCAAGCGCGGCGCACACCTGGCCGTGAGCCTCGAGCGGCTCGACGCCCTGCTCGACGCGCCGGCTCAGCGCATCGGACTCTCGGCGACCGTGCGTCCGATCGACGAGGTGGCCCGCTTCCTCGGCGGAGCGCAGCCCGTCGACATCGTCGCCCCCAAGGCGACCAAAGCCTTCGACCTCTCGGTCGTGGTGCCGATCGACGACATGCTCAACCCGCCGCCGCCCCCGGGGTCGCCGGCTCCCGACGAAGCCGGTGACGGCGAGTGGTTCTCCGAGCGCCCCGAGAGCACCGAGATGGCCGGCTCGGTCTGGCCGCACGTCGAAGAGGCCATCGTCGACCGCATTCTCCAGCGCCGCTCGACGATCGTGTTCGCGAACTCGCGGCGTCTGGCCGAACGACTGACCGGTCGACTCAACGAAATCTACGCCGAGCGGCAGGGCATCGACGTGCCCGAGCCGACGGTTCCGGCCGCGACGATGGCGCAGGCGGGCTCGTCAGCGGGCGTCGCCGCGATCCTCGCCAAGGCCCACCACGGCTCGGTGTCGAAAGAACAGCGCGCCCAAGTCGAGGACGAGCTCAAGTCGGGAGCGCTGCGCTGCGTCGTCGCGACCAGCAGCCTCGAGCTCGGCATCGACATGGGCTCGGTCGACCTCGTCATCCAGGTCGAATCGCCGCCCAGCGCGGCATCCGGCCTCCAGCGCGTGGGACGCGCCGGCCACCAGGTCGGCGAGGTCAGCCGGGCGGCCCTCTTCCCCAAGCACCGCAGTGACGTCCTCCACACCGCCGTGGTCACCGAGCGCATGCTCGCCGGGCGCATCGAGGCCATCTCGGTCCCGCAGAACCCGCTCGACATCCTCGCGCAGCAGACGGTCGCCGCCTCGGCCCTCGGCGCGATCGACGTCGAGGAGTGGTTCGAGACGGTCAAGCGCAGCGCGCCGTTCCGCTCGCTCCCCCGGTCGGCGTACGAGGCCACCCTCGACCTCCTGGCCGGTCGCTATCCCTCTGACGAATTCGCCGAGCTGCGCCCCCGCCTGGTCTGGGATCGCGACGCCGGTACCCTCACCGGCCGGCCCGGAGCGCAGCGCGTCGCGGTCACCAGCGGCGGAACGATCCCCGACCGGGGCCTCTTCGGCGTGTTCGTCGCGGGCGAGTCGCAGAACGCCCGCGTCGGAGAGCTCGACGAAGAGATGGTCTACGAGTCGCGCGTCAACGACGTCTTCACCCTCGGCACCACGAGCTGGCGCATCGTCGAGATCACCCACGACCGCGTCAACGTGCTGCCCGCCTTCGGCCAGCCCGGCAAGCTCCCGTTCTGGCACGGGGACGGCATCGGTCGCCCGGCCGAACTCGGAGAGGCTCTCGGCAAGTTCTCGCGCGACATCGCCGGCGTCGACCGGGGTAAGGCCGAGGAGCGCCTGCGCGAATCGGGCCTCGACGACAACGCCATCACCAACCTGCTGGCGTACTTGGCCGAGCAGCGCGAGGCCACCGGCAGCCTCCCCACCGACAAGACGCTGACCGTCGAGCGCAGCCGCGACGAGGTCGGGGACTGGCGCATCATCCTGCATTCCCCGTACGGCATGCAGGTCCATTCCCCCTGGGCCCTCGCGGTGAACGCCCGAATCCGAGAGCGCCTCGGCGTCGAGGGCGCGGCCGTGGCGAGCGACGACGGCATCATCGCCCGAGTTCCGGATGCCGCGGCCGAGCCGCCCGGGGCCGACCTATTCGTCTTCGAGGCCGACGAACTCGAGCAGATCGTCACCGACGAGGTGGGCGGATCCGCGCTGTTCGCCTCGCGCTTCCGGGAGTGCGCGGCCCGCGCGCTGCTCCTGCCGCGCTTGAACCCGAACCGCCGGTCGCCGCTGTGGCAGCAGCGGCAACGCTCCGCTCAGCTGCTCGAGGTGGCCAAGCGGCATCCGGCATTCCCGATCATCCTCGAGACCCTCCGCGAAGTCCTGCAGGACGTCTACGATCTGCCCGCCCTTCTGCGCGTGACCCGACAGATCGGCGAGCGCAAGATCCGCCTCGTCGAGATCACCACCTCGCAGCCGTCGCCCTACGCCCGAGATCTGCTCTTCGGCTACGTCGGCGCCTTCATGTACGAGGGCGACTCCCCGCTCGCCGAGCGTCGTGCCGCGGCCCTGTCGGTCGACCCGGCACTGCTGAGCGAGCTGCTCGGCAAGGTCGAGATGCGCGAGCTGCTCGACCCCGACGTCATCGCGCAGTTCGAGCGCGAGGCCCAGCGCCTCGATCCCGACCGTCGGGCCCGCGGCGTCGAAGGCGTGGCCGATCTGCTGCGCATCCTCGGTCCGCTCGACGCCACCGAGGTGACCGCGAGGCTCGACACCGAGGGAGACGCGCTCGCCGAGGCCGAGCAGCACCTCGCCAGCCTGGTCGATGACCGGCGCGCCATCCGCGTGACGATCGCGGGCGTCTCCCGCACGGCTGGGATCGAAGACGCCGGGCGACTCCGCGACGCTCTCGGCGCGGCGCTGCCGGTCGGCATCCCGAACGCGTTCCTCGAACCGTTCCCGGATCCGCTCGGCGACCTCGTCGCGCGTTTCGCTCGCACGCACGCGCCGTTCACGACCGATGCCGTCGCCGAACGCCTCGGCGTCGGCGTGGCGGTCGCGCGGCTGACACTGCAGCGCCTCGAGTCGCAGGGGCGTCTGTCCAGCGGTTTCTTCCTGCCCGAAGCCTCGGGCGGAAACCGGGGCGACGAGACCGAGTGGTGCGACGTCGAGGTCCTCCGGCGACTGCGCATGCGCTCCCTCGCGGCCATCCGCGGCAGTGTCGAGCCCGTTCCTCCGGCCGCGTACGCGCGCTTCCTCCCCATCTGGCAGCACCTCGGGCGCCCCCTCGAGGGCATCGACGGGGTGCTGGCGGTGATCGAGCAGCTCGCGGGTGTCCCGATCCCGGCCAGCGCCTGGGAATCGCTCATCCTGCCCTCACGCGTCACCGACTACTCCCCCGCCCTGCTCGACGAGCTCACCGCCACCGGCGAAGTGGTCTGGTCGGGGCACGGCACCCTTCCCGGTCGCGACGGGTGGATCGCCTTGCACCCGGCAGAGGCAGCGCCCTTCACCCTGCAGGATCCCGAGGACGCCGACGACCCCGCACCCGACTCGCTCGAGGCGCGCATCCTCACCGCGCTCGAGGGCGGGGGCGCCTACTTCGCCACCCAGCTCACGCAACTGGCCGGAGCTCAGAACGAGCAGTCCGTCAACGACGCCCTGTGGGCCCTCACCTGGGCCGGACGTGTGACGAACGACACCTTCGCCCCGGTCCGCACCCTGCTGAGCGGCGGCGGTCAGTCGCACCGCGTGGCACGGCGCGCCCCCCGCGCGCGCATGTACCGGGGCGCCACCATGCCGCGCGCGACCTCCGCGCCGCGACCTCCGTCCCTCGGCGGTCGATGGTCGCTGCTGCCCGAACGCGAAGCCGACCCGGCGGCCCGAGCCACGGCGACCGCGAGCCTCCTCCTCGATCGCTACGGGGTGGTGACGCGCGGGGCCGTGCAGTCCGAGGGGGTTCCCGGCGGCTTCGCGCAGGTGTACCGCATCCTCGCCGGCTTCGAAGAGGCGGGCCACTGCCGACGCGGATACGTGATCGAGAAGCTCGGCGCGGCGCAGTTCGCCGCCTCCGCCACCGTCGATCGCCTGCGCGAGTTCGCAGCGGTCGCGGACCCGCCACCACTGCGGACGGTGACGCTCGCCGCCACCGACCCCGCCAACCCGTACGGCGCCGCCCTCGGATGGCCCGCGATCGAAGGGGTCACCCACCGACCGGGCCGCAAGGCCGGAGGTCTCGTCGTGCTCGTCGACGGCGAGCTGACCCTCTACCTCGAGCGTGGGGGGCGCAGCGCCCTCGCCTTCACCGACGCGGAGCCCGTGCTGCAGGCGGCAGCACGTCACCTCGCCGAGACGGCGAAGAAGAGACGGCTCGAGACGCTCACCGTCGAGCAGGTGAACGGCGAGTTCGTCTACGGCACCGCGGTCGGCCGAGCGCTGCGCGAGGCGGGATTCGTCGAGTCCCCGAAGGGGCTGACCCTGCGCAAGCTCACCGCGGGCGACACCCTGCGCGAGGCGGCTCGTGCCTGAGGGCGACACCGTGTACCGCGCCGCGGCGAAGCTCTCCGCGGCGCTCACGGGCAAGGTGGTCACGCGGTTCGACATCCGCGTGCCCGGGAGCGCCACCGCGGATCTTCGCGGCGAGACGGTGCATGAGGTGGCGGCGCGGGGCAAGCATCTCCTCCACCGCATCGGCGGGTACACGCTGCACTCGCATCTGAAGATGGAGGGCCGGTGGGACGTCTATTGGCCGGGAGAGCGCTGGCGACGCCCCGCTTTCAAGGCTCGGGCGATCGTCGGTGTGACGGGCGCCGACGCCGTCGGCTTCGACCTGGCCATGGTCGAGGTTCTGCGCACGGCCGACGAGCAGACCGTGATCGGGCACCTCGGTCCCGATCTGCTCGCCGACGACTGGGACGAAGCCGAGGCCGTGCGACGCGTGTCCGCCGACGAGAGGGCCGCCCACGTCGCTCTCCTCGACCAACGGAACGTGGCGGGGTTCGGCAACGTCTATGCGAACGAGCTGCTGTTCGTCCGCGGTATCGCGCCGACCACCCCGGCCACCGAGATCGATGCCCAGGCGACCATCGCCCTCGGCGAGCGCATGATCCGCGCCAATCTTCCCCGTCCCGAGCGCACCTTCACCGGCGACAGCCGTCCCGGGCGCCGCTTCTGGGTGTACGGGCGCGAGGGGGCACCGTGCCGCCGCTGCGGCACTCCCATTCGGGCCACCTCACTCGGCGCCACCGCGACGAGCGAACGGAACGTGTACTGGTGCCCGACGTGCCAGCCAGGCTGAACGGGCGAGGGCGGGCGTGAGCAACTGATTCGACGGCGCATGTCAACCCGCCCGGCTCGCCTCGTCGAGCATGCGAAAACAGGGGGACAACTCCACGCCGCACCCCGACGTTTCCCTTTCCTCGACATCGAGGAAACCGATCACGGTACCGGCGACGAAGAAGCATTCGAGGGAATGAACGCCATTCCCGACCCGTTGTGATACATGTCGGCTCAACCCGATGGCCGACCGGAGGGGATCGTGGGAAAGAACTACATCGACATCGAAAACGACCACGGCGAGACGCTGCGTTACCGCAAGCACGTCAATGGTCGCGGACTCGTCGCGCACGGCGCGAAGGTCCACCCGTCGGCGCTGGTCGAGAACGGCGCGTACGTCGAACCCGGCGTGCAGATCGCCGCGGGTGTTCGTGTCGGCCGCGGTGCCTGGATCGAGTCAGACGCCGTGATCGGCCCGGAGGCCCACATCGAGCCGCACGCGCACATCTGCGCCGGAGCGGTGATCGGCGCGGGCGCCCACATCGGCGTCCGCACACAGGTCGGCCACAACGCTCGGATCGCGGTGGGCTCGCTCATCGGCGACGACGAGATCATCAACGACGGTGAGGCGGTCGCCACCGACCGGCGGGGCCTGCGCCTGGCCGCCTGACCATCGCCCGAAGGGCGCAACGACCCGCACGACTCCTCGGAGCGTGCGGGTTTTCGTTTGCGCCGGCGGTTCGTCCGCCTCAGGCGAAGATCGCCAGGATCAGACCGATGAGCGGCAGCGTCCCCTGGATGCTCGCGGGGCGGAGGTACTTCTTGCCCGAGGTGACGAGGACGAGCGCTGCGGCGAGCATCGACCCGAGCGAGAAGATGAGTAGCGTGCGTCCGGCGACGTCGCCGATGCCGTTGACCACCCAGAACACGATGCCGACCGCCGCGCCGACCGCGAGGAACAGGTTGTAGAAGCCCTGGTTGTACGCCATGGGCTTGGTCACGTCGGCGGCCTGCTGGTCGGCGATGCCGAAGACCTTCCACGTCTTCGGCTGCGTCCACCGGACGCTCTCGAGCACGAAGATGTAGACGTGGAGCAGGGCTGCGAGTCCCGCGAAGACGAGCGCCAGGATGCCGATCATGCATCCCACGTTAGTCCCGCGGCTAGCCTGGAGCCATGGCGAAAGGCAGCGGGTCCCGCGGACGAGGTGGCGCGCCTCGACGCACCGCCGGCGCGAAGTCTTCGGCGGCGGGACGGTCGCCCTCACCGAAACCGAAGCAGAAGGTCGAACGACCCGCTCCGCCGCCCCGCGAGGAGCCACGCGAATTCGTGCTGGGCGCGATCCCCGGCGCGACGCCCGGCAAGTGGATCGGGCTGTGGCGCGAGCGGATGCCGCACGTCTCCCTCGAACTCCGAGAGATCTCCGTCTCCACTCAACTCGAGGCGCTCACCGAGGTCGATGCGGCGCTCGTCCGCCTCCCCGTCGAGGAGTCCGACGATCTTCACGTCATCCCCCTCTACGAAGAGGAGCCCGTCGTCGTCATGTCGACCGACTCCGATCTGACCGCCGCCGACGAGCTCGACATCGCCGACCTGCGCGGTGAGGTCGTCATCGCGGCGGCGGACGACGTCTTGCACCTGTCTGTTCCGGATGCCGTCGCCCCGGCGTTCGCGCCCCCGAGCGACACCGCTGAGGCGATCGCGACGGTCGCCGCGGGGGTGGGGGTGGTGGTCGTGCCGATGTCGCTCGCTCGTGCGCACCAGCGACGTGACGTCGAGTACCGCGTGCTGCGCGATGGTCCGCGCTCCACCGTCGCCCTTGCGTGGCTTCGCGACCGCACGACCCCGGATGTGGAGACGTTCGTGGGCGTCGTGCGTGGTCGCACGGCGCGATCGTCCCGCTGACCCTGCGTCCGTGGGGGCCGCGCACCCACGTTTCGCCGCGTGTCACCCCCCGATCCGACGCGAGAGCGCGCGCGTAGAATTCCGGGATGACCGGTTCTCTTCTCTATGTCTGCGTCCGCCCGCAGCGTGAGGCGGCCGTGGCCGAGTGGGCGTCTTTCCGCGACGGTCTCGGCGCGCGCGATGAGGACCTCGTACACCACGATCTCGTCCGCGCTCCGCTCCCCGAAGACCTGGACCGATACGCTGCGGTGGTTGTCGGGGGCAGCCCTTTCAACGTCACCGACCCCGACAAGACCGACGACCAGCGTCGTCTCGAGCGCGATCTGGAACGCCTCGCCGCGGTGGCGATCGAGGGCCGCACGAACGCACTGTTCACCTGCTTCGGCATCGGCGTCGTGACGCGCCTCCTCGGCGGTCGGGTGAGTCTCCTGCACCCCGAGGGAACGGGTCCCACCGACATCGCGCTCACCGCGGCCGGCCGAGACGACGAGCTGTTCGGCATCCTGGAACCTCGCTTCGAGGCGCTGACCGCGCACAAAGAGGGCACGGCGACCGTGCCGCCGAGCGCCGTCCTGCTCGCCGAGAACGACGCCTGCCCGGTGCAGGCGTATCGCGCGGGGGCCGGGCTGTGGGCCACGCAGTTCCATCCCGAGCCGACCACCGATGCCTTCGTGGAGCGGATGGTCGTCTATCGCGATGCGGGCTACTTCGATGCCGACGCGTTCGACGAGGTGTCCGCTCACGTGCGTACCGCCTCGGTCGAGCAGCCCACGCGCCTGCTGCGCTCGTTCGCCGCGCGCTCCGTCGCGGCCTGATGCGGCGCAGCCCCCGGTGGGGGCTCGAAACGAGGGGGATCGAGGGGCGGCGGCGCCGTCCGGGCCGATGTCAACCCCGAGAGCCACATTTACCTAGCTTTTCTAGTGTTCTACGTATGAACGCAGCAGCACCGTGGCGGGGCTCGGACCTCGCTCGTCAGATCGTCGTCCTCTCCGCGGTGTCGTTCATGCTGATCGCGGCCGTCATCGGCGCGGGCGCCTTCGGCAACACCGCCGTGCAGGACCAGCAGGGCGGCGCGCTCAATACCGACGGTTCGTACCTCGCGCCCGCCGGCCCCGCGTTCTCGATCTGGTCGGTCATCTACCTCGGCCTGATCGTCTACTCGATCTGGCAGGCACTTCCCCGCCAGCGTACGAACCCGCGACAGCGCGCCCTCGGTTGGCTGATCGCCCTGACGATGACCCTGAACGGACTGTGGCTCGTGGCGGCGCGCTTCGGCACGCTCCTCCTCACCGTCGTCGTGATCGTGCTCCTGCTGGCCGCTCTCGGCTGGACCTTCCGAGTCGCCGTCGCCACGCGCGAGCCGCGCGGCGGTGTCGTCGACTCCGTGCTCATCGACGGCGTCACGGGCCTGCACCTCGGCTGGGTCACCCTGGCGACCGTCGCCAACACCGCCGCGTGGTTGACGACCATCGTGCCCGCCGAGTGGGAGAGCGCAGCGGATGCCATCGGCATCGCGGTCCTGATCGTGGTGGCCCTCATCGGGCTGGCGATCGCGTGGCGCAGCTCGTGGCGCGTGACGCCCGCCATCGCCCTCGCGTGGGGACTGAGCTGGCTCGCCGTGGAACGCTTCACCGGCGAGCCGCAGAGCGGCCCGATCGGTGCGACCGCGATCGTCGTGGCCGCGGTCGTGCTGCTGCCGCCGGCGATCGTCAGCGTGCTGCGTCTGATCCGGCCGAGCGTCGACTGACCCGGATCCGCCCGGCGGCGTCGCCGTCGACGGTTCTGCGCGCGATCGCAGCCCTCAGATGCCTCGACCGAGGTCGATCTGACGCTGGATCTCCTCGCGGGCTCGGCCGAGCTCACTATCGGGACGATGGCGTGACGCGCCTCGCGCTCCTCCCGATCGGTTGACCGCGGAAAGGAGCACCACGGCCACCGCGATCACCACGAGACCACTCGTGGACAAGGCAGCGACGAGTCCGGCATCCATGTTCCGCTCCTTCGTGAGGTGACGGCCCACGCTTCCACACCCCGCCGGGGAGGTCAACCCCGCTGGGCGTACGCCTCCGACGCCTCGTGCGCAAGCGGATCGGATGCCAGGGGCGCGGGGAGTGTAATCGGGCGGTGGACTCGTTGCCGTTCTTCCTGCTCGTCGTGATCTTCGTCGCCGCGGCGGCGGTGGTGTGGGTCGCCGGGATCCAGCTGTCGAAGGCGACCGACGTGCTCGATGCCCGGTTGCACCTGGGCAGCGCGCTCGGAGGCCTGATCGTTCTCGCCGTGGCGACCAACCTGCCCGAGATCGCGATCACGGTGTCAGCGGCCGTGTCGGGCAACCTCGAGGTCGCGGTGGGCAACATCCTGGGCGGGATCGCCCTGCAGACGGTCGTGCTCGTGATCCTCGACGCCTTCGGCAAGCGCGGCCGCGGCGTGAAGCCGCTGACCTACCGCGCGGCATCCCTCACCCTCGTCCTGGAGGGCCTCGTCGTCGTCGCCGTCCTCGCGGTGGTCATCGCGGGAAGCCAACTGCCGAGCGGACTCGAGGTGCTGCGGCTCACCCCCGACGTCGTGCTGATCGCGGCCCTGTGGATCGTGGGATTGATCCTCGTGCAGCGCGCCGGATCGCACCTGCCGTGGCACGAGGACGGTCGGGCACCGGATGCCACACCGAAGCCGCAGAAGAAGGATCCGGCGAAGGCGATGAGCACGAAGAAGGCCGCGGTCGTGTTCTCGATCTCGGCACTCGCCACCCTTGTCGCGGGCGTGGTGCTCGAGCGCGCGGGAGATGCGGCGTCGTCGCAGATCGGACTGTCGGGGGTGCTCTTCGGCGCGACGGTGCTCGCCCTCGCGACCTCGCTGCCCGAGATCTCGACCGGGCTGCAGGCCATCCGCCAGGGTGACGACAACCTCGCGATCAGCGACATCTTCGGCGGCAACGCCTTCCTGCCGGTGCTCTTCCTGCTCGCGACCGTCATCTCGGGCGCGGCGGTGCTCCCCCAGGCCAACGGAGCCGACATCTACCTGACGGCTCTCGCGGCTCTCCTGACCCTCGTGTACGTGGTCGGCTTGATCTTCCGCCCGCAGCGACGCCTGCTCGGGATGGGCGTCGACTCGTTCGTCGTCCTCGTGCTCTATGCCGTGGGCATCGGCGGCTTGTTCGCCATCTCCGCCTGACGGGGCTCAGCCGGCCGTCAGCTCCACCACCACCGCCTGCTGGGGGTTCTGCACGGGCGGGCGGATTCCGGATGCCGCGAGCTGGCGCCCGGTGAGCACGGTGTCGTGGTGCGCCCACGGCAGGGACGACTGAGCGGGCTCCTGCACCAGACCGCCCGGCGTCACGAGCCGCACCCGGTACGCGCGGTCGGGGTCGAGACCCGGCAGGCGCACGCGCCCCGCGGGCGAGGCGATGAGGGTCTGCGTCTGCGCGATCGTGAAGAAGGCGTGATCGCGATCGGCCGCGACCACGCCGCGCACGTCGAGGCCGGGGTCGACGACGTCGACGTTCACGAGACGCCCCGTGGCCACCAGCGGGCGCACGCGCCGCGCGAGAGCCACCCACTCCCCCACGACGGCGCGGTCGCGCTCGTCGAGCGTGGTGAGGTCCCACTCGATGCCGAAGTGCCCGAACAGCGCGACGGCGCCGCTGAACGCGAGCGAGACCGTGCGTCCGGTCGAGTGCACGTGCGGGGTGGTCAGGTGCATGCCCATCATCTCGGGCGGCACCACCAGCGCCGTGTAGCGCTGCGTCTCGAGCCGCTCGACCGGGTCGAGGCAGTCACTCGTCCAGATCCGGTCGGTACGGTCCAGGATGCCGAGGTCGACTCGCGCCCCACCCGAGGCGCAACTCTCGATCTCGAGACCCGGGAAGGTCGCCTTGAGCTCGTCGATGAGCCGGTACACGGCCAGGGTATGGGCGTGCACGGCCGAGCCGCCGCCGGGGCCGGTCGCGGCATCCACGAGATCCCGATTGTGGTCCCACTTCACGTAGGCGATCGGGTAGGCCCGCAGCACCTCGGTCATCCGCTCGAGGATGTACGCGTAGGCGCCGGGGTGGGCGAGGTTCAGCACCTGCTGCTGGCGCGCCGACGGCGGAAGCTCGTCGCGTCCGCGCAGGATCCACTCGGGGTGCGCGCGGGCGACGTCACTGTCGGGGTTGAGCATCTCGGGCTCGAACCACAGCCCGAACTCCATGCCCAGGCCCGTGACGTGGTCGGCGAGCGGGCTCAGCCCCTCGGGCCACACGCCCTCGTCAACGAACCAGTCGCCGAGACCCGCGGTGTCGTCGCGACGGCCGCGGAACCAGCCGTCGTCGAGCACGAACCGCTCCACGCCGATCTCGGCGGCGACGTCGGCGAGCTGCCGCAGTTTCGGCAGGCGGTGGTCGAAGTACACCGCCTCCCACGTGTTGAGGGTGATCGGGCGCGGACGCTCGGGGTGCTGCGGCCGGGCGCGCCAGGTGTCATGGAAGCGCGCGGCGAGCTGGTCGAGGCCGTCGCCCCACGACCCGTAGACGAGCGGCGACGAGACCTCGGCGCCCGGTGCGAGCACGATCTCGCCCCACGCGGCCATCTCGCCGCCGGCGAGCAGCGCCTCGCCCAGCGGCAGCCGCTCGGCGAACACGCGCTGGTTGCCGCTCCAGGCGACGTGGATGCCGTGGACCAGACCCGCCTCGAACCCGAAGCCGGGGCGCCCCGCGGCCAGCAGCAGGGTCGCGTCGGCACCGGGGCGACCGCGACGGCTCTCGCGCAGGTGCGTGCCGAAGGTGAAGGCGTGGCGCTGCGACGAGCGCTCGCGCAGGTGGCGGCCGGTGGCGTCGAGGATCTCGGTGGCCTCCCAGGGCAGCGGGAAGCTCGGCTGCAGCGTCGAGACGACGAGATCGTCGGCCCCGTCGTTGACCACGGTGAGCTTCTGCGAGAACAGGCCCGCGGCATTCACTCGCAGCTCTGCGCGCAGACGCAGAGCGCGCTGCTCGTCGACGAGGTGCAGCGTCAGGGCATCGACGGCGGAGTGGATGGATGCCAGCGAGAACACCGTTCCCTGCACGACGCCGCCGCGCCCTCCCTCGTATCCGGGAGCGCCGGGCCAGCCAGCCGCGGCCGTCGGCACGATCGTGAGGCGGGGCGTCTGGTCGATGCCCCCCGACACGCGTTGCGGACGCGCCGCAACGGCCATCGACGAGAGCGTCTCGTCATCGAGGGCGCCGAGGTCGGGCCCCCAGTGGATGATGGCGGGCGCGGGCTGCGCGGTGAGGTCGACGACGACGCTGGTGCCTCCGGCGCGGAGGTGCGCCGCCGAAGCGGTCTCGAGGGCGACGACGGTGTGCGACATGGCATTATTTCTACCACGGAACAAATGCCCGCGTGCCGCGGGAGAGCGGGAGGGGCGAGATGCTCACCGAGAGCGAGGCCGCCGTCGCCCGTGCCGTACTGATCCACGGCCCCGTCTCGCGCCGCGCCCTCGCCGCGCGCCTGCACCTGTCGCCGCCGAGCCTCACCCGCTTGACCCGCCCCCTGGTGGACGCCGGCATCCTGATCGAACTCGACGACGAGGTGGACGGCTCGGTCGGTCGCCCCTCGCGACCCCTCGACATCTCGCCCACCGCGGGCACGTTCGTCGGCGTCAAACTCACGGGCGACCACCTCTACCTCGCCGCCACCGACATCCGTGCCGAGGTGTGCGAGCGCGCGGACCGTCACCTGACGGGCTCGACGCCCGAGCACGTGATCGACGACATCGTCGCCGTGGTCGGCGCCCTGGGGCTACGCGATGTCCGCGGGGTCGGCGTGAGCCTGGGCGGTGCCGTGCGCGACGGGATCGCCGTCGACGCCCCCTTCCTCGGCTGGCGCGACGTCGCCTTCGCCGACGCGCTCGCGGTGCGCCTCGACGTGCCGGTCGCGCTCGAGAACGACGTGGTCGCCCTCGCCGAGGCCGAGCGCTGGTTCGGGGTAGGCCGCGCCCTGCCGGGCTTCGCGATCGTGACCGTCGGCGCGGGCGTGGGCTTCGGCCTCGTCATCGACGGGCGCACCGTGCGCACGCCCGATGCCGGGGTCGGCACCGTCGGCCACCTCCCACTCGTCGCGGACGGACCCCCCTGCCCGGAGGGGCACCGTGGCTGCGCCGCCGCCCTGCTGACGACCGCCGCGATCAGTTCGCAGGTGTCGCAGGCACTCCGCCGTTCCGTCTCGTATGACGACGCCCTCGCGCTCGCCCGCGCCGACGACCCCGCCGCACGCACCGTCGTGGATGCCGCGGGCGACGCCCTCGGAACCCTCTGCGCCCTCGCCGCCAACCTGTCACTGCAGTCCGACATCGTGCTCGCCGGAGAGGGCGTCGAGGCGTTCGATCTGGTGCGCGACCGGGTCGAGGCGTCCCTCGCGCGCGCCCGCGAGCGCTCGGCATCCGCCGTCTCGATCCACCCCGACCGCTCGGGTTTCTCCGCCTGGGCGCGGGGAGCCGCGGCGGTGGCGATCCAGGCGGCGATGGGCCGCATCTCGCTCACCGACTGACCCGCGCACGCCGACGGCCCCGCCCCTCGAGGGGACAGGGCCGTCGATCGGGGGTCAGAGAGCCGGCGCCACGATCGCACTCGCGCCGGCGGGCACGGTCAGCGTCGTCCCGTCGAGCACGACACCCTCGGCGGTGGCCAGCAGCACACGAACACCGGATGCCGCGGAGGCCGAGGCCTCGGCATCCGACAGGTTCACGACGACGAGGAGGTCGCCGCGACGCAGTTCATACACGCGCCCGCCCTCGGCCTCGCGAGCGGTAGCCGACAGGCCCTCGCGCGAGGGGTCGGTGAGCTCGGGACGCTCGCGACGGATCTTCGCGAGCTCGCGGTACAGACCGAGCAGCTGCGCGTGGTCGCCCTCTCCGACCTCGTCCCAGTCGAGCTTCGAGTTCTCGAAGGTCGAGGGGTCCTGCGGGTCGGGCACGGTCGACTCGTCCCAGCCCATCTTCTCGAACTCGGCGATGCGCCCCTCGGCGGTGGCCTTGCCGAGCTCGGGCTCGGGGTGCGAGGTGAAGAACTGCCAGGGCGTGGTGGCGCCCCACTCCTCGCCCATGAAGAGCATCGGCGTGCCGGGAGCGGTGAGCGTGAGCACGGCGGCCGCGGCGAGGCGGTCGTAGTCGAGCGTCTGCGACAGGCGGTCACCGGCGGCGCGGTTGCCGATCTGGTCGTGGTCCTGCGCGAAGGTCACCAGACGCCAGTTCGGCACGTCCTCCGGGATCGGTTTGCCGTGCTTCTCCTCGCGGAACGACGAGTACGTGCCGTCGTGGAAGAAGCCGCCCTCGCTGACCTTGCGGAACGCGTCGAGGTCGGCGAAGTCCTCGTAGTACCCGATCGTCTCTCCGGTCAGGGCGACGTGGGCGGTGTGGTGCCAGTCGTCCGACCACTGCGCGGTGAGCCCGTAGCCGCCGGCCTCGCGCGGCAGGATCAGCTTCGGGTCATTCATGTCGCTCTCGGCGATGGTCGTGAGCGGGATGCCGCGGTGCGCCGACAGGGCGTCGGTGCGCTCGGCGATCTCCTGCAGCACGTGCGGGTCGCGGTGGTCGAGCAGCGCGTGCACGGCATCGAGGCGCAGGCCGTCGATGTGGTAGTCGCTCATCCACATCAGCGCGTTCTCGACGATGTAGGCGCGCACGGCGTCCTCGTCGAGGTTGACCGAATCGCCCCACGTGTTGCGGCTGCCCTCCCGGAGGTACTCGCCGAAGAGGGGGAGGTAGTTGCCCGAGGGTCCGAGGTGGTTGTAGACGACGTCCTGGATGACGGCGAGGCCCGCGGCGTGGGCGGCGTCGACGAAGCGCTGGTAGGCCTCGGGCCCGCCGTAGGCCTCGTGCACGGTGTACCAGAGCACCCCGTCGTAGCCCCAGTTCCACGTGCCGTTGAAGCCGTTCACCGGGAGCAGCTCGACGTGGGTCACGCCCAGGTCGACGAGGTGGCCGAGGCGGCCGATCGCGGCATCCAGGGTCCCTTCGGGGGTGAAGGTGCCGAGGTGCAGCTCGTAGATCAGTCCGCCCGCGAGCTGCTTGCCCGTCCAGGCGGCGTCGTTCCACGCGTAGACCGAGGGGTCGAACCACGCCGATGCCTCGTGCACGCCGCCGGGCTGGCGCCGCGAGCGCGGGTCGGGACGAAAGTCGTCTCCGTCGCCGAGCACGAAGCCGTAGCGCTCCCCGTCGGCGAGATCGACCGGAGCGGTCCACCACCCGCCGGCATCCGCCGACATCTCCACGTCTTCGACGACGGTGTCGCCGCTGTCGTCGAGTCGGCGCAGTCGCACTCGGTCGGCCTTGGGTGCCCAGACGTCGATGCTCATGTGGGTTCTTCCTTCGCGTGAGGAGTCAGAAATTGTCGCTGAGACGAGCGCGAGGCGACAAGAAGTGACCCCTCACGCGCGGGGACGGGTCAGGAGATCAGCAAAGCGACCGGGTAGGTCGCGAGAAGGTCGGCGAGGCGGGTCGGACCGCCCTGGTACTGCTTGCCCGTGAGCGCGTCGATGACCAGCGTGTCGGGCAGCAGCAGCACCGTGTCGCGCCAGCCGCCCGCGGTGCGCAATCCGTGGGGCAGACGCGTCGCGACCGCGAACACCCCACCGCGATCGAACGCGACGACGTGATCGGATGCCACACCGGCGGCCTCGAGCGGACGGTAGACGTCGAGCGGCACGTCGTTCCGCACCCGGAGCGCGCGAGAAGTCACGAGCAGCTTCGCTGCCCCGGTCCCGTCGATGGGCGGGCGCACGGCATCCGTCCCGTCGATCGAGGCGAGCAGACGTCGACGCTCGGCGAAGTCGACCGGGCGACGGTTGTCGGGGTCGACCAGCGACTGCTCCCACAGCTCCGAGCCCTGGTAGACGTCGGGGACGCCCGGGCCCATGATCTGCAGCAGCTTGGCCGAGAGGCCGTTCGACCAGCCGTCGGCCGAGACCTCGTCGACGAACGCGCGCACGCGCTCGGCGGCGGGACCGGTGGCCGCATCGACCAGCGCGTGCATGCGCTCTTCGAAGGCCTCGTCCTGCTCCCACCAGCCGGTGACCTCCGACGCCTCGCGCGCGGCCTTCTCGGCGTAGGCGTGCAGGCGTTCGCGGTAGTCCGTGAGACCTTCGGGGGTGGATGCCGATGCCGGCCACGCCCCGACGATGGCCTGCCACAGCAGGGCGTCGAAGGGACCGTGCCCGGTCGAGGCGATGCCGCGGAACTCCTCGAGCCGCACGGCCCACTTCTCGGGGATCTCGGCGAGCACGGCGATGCGCGCACGCGTGTCCTCGCCGCGCTTGGTGTCGTGCGTCGAGAGGGTCGTCATCGCGGTCGGCCACGACGCGTGGCGCAGCGCCTGCGCGGTGTGGAAGCCGTGCACGTCGAGCGCGAACTGACCCGGATCGCCGCCCACCTCGGTGAGCGAACCGAGGCGCGTGTAGCGGTAGAACGCCGTGTCTTCGACGCCCTTCGCCATCACGGGCCCGGTCGTCTGCTGGAATCGCCACGCGATCTCGAGGTCGGTGTCGGAGAGCGCCGGCACGAGCTTCTCGATCACGTCGTCGAGCTCGGGGCGGCGGATCTCCGCCTCGCCCGCGGCGGCGTCGAGGTGCGCGCGGCCCGCGGGGAGGTAGGACCGGTAGACGGGGAAGCACGCGAGGATCTCGGCGAGGGCGTCCTGCAGCACCTCGGCCTCGAACTCCGTGCGTAGCGCCTCGGGAAGGCCGCGGACGATGCGGCGGATCTCTGACACCTGGATGGAGTCGGCGATCTTGCGCTTGGTGTCGTGGATGAGGTCGTGCCAGCCGGTCAGGGCGGGCAGGTCGCTCTCGGTGCGCAGTCGCGCATCGAGGGCGTCGAGCGGCACCTCGCCCGCGGGATCGGTGAGCACGCGGTCGATCTCGGCGAGCGCGTCGTACCCGGTCGTGCCGGCGGTCTTCCACCACGAGGGCAGGGCTTCGCCGTGCTCGAGGATCTTCTCGCCGAGCACGTAGCCGACCTCGTCGTCACTCGCGTCCCTCAGGGCGGCCGAGAGGCGGTCGAGGTACCCGCCGGGGTCGACGAGCCCGTCGGGGTGATCCACGCGCAGGCCGTCGGCCAGACCCTCGCGCACCCAGCGCAGGATCTCGGCGTGGGTCGCCTCGAACACCTCGGGCCGCTCGACGCGCACGCCCGCGAGCGTCGTCACGGCGAAGAAGCGGCGGTAGTTGAGGTCGGCCGCTTCGTCCTGCCAGAAGCGCAGCTCGAAGTTCTGCGCATCGAGCAGAGCCCGGATGCCGAGGTCCGACGACCCCGTTCCCGGGGCGACCGGAAACTCGTGGTCGTAGTAGCGGATCAGCCCGTCGGGGGCGTCGTCGGCCGGTGTCGGGTCGTACGAGATCTCATCGATCACCGCGTCGAGGTGATCGCCGAGCACGGGGACGCGCACCTTGCCGCCGCCGAACTCCCAGTCGATGTCGAACGCGTCGGCGTGCGCCGAGTCGCGCCCCTGGCGCAGGACGTCCCACCACCACGCGTTCGCGCGCGGCTCGGAGACGCCCATGTGGTTGGGCACGATGTCGATCAGGATGCCCAGATCCTTCGCGCGCGCCGCCTCGACGAAGCGCGAGAGACCCTCGGCACCGCCGCGGGCGGGGTCGACGCGCGTGACGTCGACGACGTCGTAGCCGTGGTCGGAGCCCGGGGTGGCCACGAGGATCGGCGAGAGGTACGCCCACGAGACCCCGAGGTCACGGAGGTAGTCCGTGACCTCGGCGGCGTCGTCGAGGGTGAACGATTCGCGGATCTGCAGGCGGTAGGTCGAAAGCGGATGCCGCATCTCGGTCACAGCTCCGGCTTGGGCGCCTGGCCGGGCAGGTCGTCGGTGCCGATGATCTGGATCTGCGCCGTGAGCGAGGCCGCGACCGAGTGGTCGACCTCGGGCTCGGGCAGGTGGTGCTCGCGCAGGACGATCAGCGACTTCGGCTCGAGCGGCAACGTCTCGCCGGGGTTGAGCGGCTCGGTGTTCGCGCGCTCGCCCGCGGTGTCGACGTAGGCGTCCCACTTGGGGGCGTACTCGAAGTCGGGTAGCCGGAAGTCGACCGTGTCGTCGCCCGCGTTGAACAGCACGAGGAAGTGGTCGTCGCTGATGGACTCGCCGCGGCGGTCGCGCTCGCGGATGCCCTGGCCGTTGAGGAAGATCCCCACCGCCAGGCCGAAGCCGTTGTCCCAGTCCTCGGGCTGCATGAGCGAGCCGTCGGGACGCAGCCACACCACGTCGGGGATGGGCGCACCCTCCTCCATCTTCACGGGGCGACCGTCGAAGAACCGGCTGCGGCGGAAGGTGGGGTGCTGCTTGCGCAGTCGCGCGAGCGCGGCGGTGAACTCGATCAGCGGGGTGTCGATGTTCGACCAGTCCACCCAGGTGATCTCGTTGTCCTGCGCGTAGCCGTTGTTGTTGCCGCCCTGCGTGCGACCGAGCTCGTCGCCGTGCAGCAGCATCGGCACACCCTGGCTCAGTAGCAGCGTCGCGATGAAGTTGCGCTGCTGCTGCGCACGGCGCTTGAGCACCTCGGGGTCGTCGGTGGGACCTTCGACGCCCATGTTGCTCGAGCGGTTGTGCGATTCGCCGTCGTTGTTGTCTTCGCCGTTGGCCTCGTTGTGCTTCTCGTTGTACGACACGAGGTCGCGCAGCGTGAAGCCGTCGTGGGCGGTGACGAAGTTGATGGATGCCACGGGGAAGCGACCGGAGTGCTCGTAAAGGTCGGCCGAGCCGGTGAGGCGCGAGGCGAACTCGCCCAGGGCCTGCGGCTCGCCGCGCCAGAAGTCACGGACGGTGTCGCGGTACTTGCCGTTCCACTCGGTCCACTGGGGCGGGAAGTTGCCGACCTGGTAGCCGCCGGGGCCCACGTCCCACGGCTCGGCGATGAGCTTGACCTGCGAGACGATCGGGTCCTGCTGCACGAGCTCGAAGAAGGCCGCGAGGCGGTCGACCTCATAGAACTCACGCGCGAGGGTCGAGGCGAGGTCGAAGCGGAAGCCGTCGACGTGCATCTCGAGCACCCAGTAGCGCAGCGAGTCCATGATCAGCTGCAGCGTGTGGGGGTTGCCCACGTTCATGCTGTTACCGGTGCCGGTGTAGTCGGTGTAGTACCGCTTGTCGTCGTCTTCGAGGCGGTAATACGCCTCGTTGTCGATGCCGCGCATCGACAGGGTCGGGCCCATGTGGTTGCCCTCGGCGGTGTGGTTGTAGACCACGTCGAGGATGACCTCGATGCCGGCGGCGTGCAGAGCCTTGACCATGGCCTTGAACTCCTGCACCTGCTGACCGTGGTCGCCGGTCGAGGAGTAGGTGTTCTGCGGGGCGAGGAACGCGATGGTGTTGTAGCCCCAGTAGTTCGACAGCCCCTTCTCTTCGAGGGTGGAGTCGTTGACGAACTGGTGCACCGGCATGAGCTCGATCGCGGTGATGCCGAGCTTCTTGAGGTGCTCGATGACGGCGGGGTGGGCGATGCCGGCGTAGGTGCCGCGCAGCTCCTCGGGCACGTCGGGGTGCAGCTGGGTGAGGCCGCGCACGTGGGCCTCGTAGATGAACGACTCGGCGTAGGGGATCTTCGGCTGACGGTCGCCCGACCAGTCGAAGAACGGGTTGATGACGACGCCCTTCATCATGTGGGCGGCGGAGTCCTCGTCGTTGAACGAGTCGGGGTCGCCGAACTCGTAGCTGAAGACCGCCTGCCCCCAGTCGACCTGGCCCTCGACGGCCTTCGCGTACGGGTCGAGGAGCAGCTTCGCGGGGTTGAAGCGCTTGCCGTTCGCGGGGTCGTACTCCCCGTGCACGCGGTAGCCGTAGCGCTGCCCCGGCTGGATGTTGGGGAGGTAGGCGTGCCAGACGAACGCGTCGACGTCGATCAGCTCGAAGCACGTCTCCGTTCCGTCTTCCTCGAAGAGGCAGAGCTCTACCTTCTCCGCTCCTTCACTGAACAGGGCGAAGTTCGTCCCGTTACCGTCGTAAGTGGCCCCGAGGGGATAACTGGATCCTGGCCATACCTGCTGCACGTCGCTCACGATAGACCAGCGTCGTTTCCGCGAACCTCCGTGGTCACGGCAGTTGACACCCACCCCACCCCCGACTATGCGTGCGGGTCTCTATGCGCGTTCGGGCGGATGCCGCAGCAGCTCGATGCGTTCCGCGAGATACCGGTCGAGGGGCATGAACCCTCCGGCGGCGCTCCACCGCACGAGGAGCTCGCCTCCGCGGATCGCCACGGGGGTGGACGACTCCCCCACCGCGTCCGGATCGATGGTGCGCCACTCGATGTGGATCGTCTCGCCCTCGGGGACTCCGCCCCGTGCGGCCGCGGCGGCGAGTTCGGCGCGACGGCGTTGCGATTCGGCGGCGAATCCGCGACGCACTTCCGCACGCGAGCGCACGATGTCGCCGGTCGCCAGCACAGCGTCGTCGGTCAGCAGCAGGACACCGAGATGCCAGGCCGTCCCGCGCGGCGCGATACGGGCCGAACGAGGGATGCCGAGCAGCCGGCGCCCCTCCTGCAGCTCGCCGAGACGTTCTCGCGGCGCCCCGGACAGACGCGCGCGCGCCTCGTCGAGCACCGCGGAGAGGGGTGAGTCGCTCATCGATCCGTTCCTTCGTCACGAGCGGCTTCGGCGCGCTCGACGGCTTCCGACGCCGCACGCACGGACTCGCGAGCCCGAGTCTGCTCATCCTGGCGCTGCATCAGCACCTCGTCGGCCGCGTCCGCCTCTTTCTCGGCGCGCGCGAGATCGGCTCGCAGGCCGTCCACGCGCTCTCGAGCGCGGGCGGCCCGTTCCGCCGCCGTATCCACACGCCGCCCGGCGGCGGTGCTCTCGCGCTCGGCGTCGGCTCTGGCCCGCTCCGCCTCACGGACGGCTCGTTCCGCGGCCTTCCGCGCGCGACGCGCGGCGAGGTCGTCGCGCGGGGCGGCAGCCTGCGGTATGGCCGCGGGAACGGAGCCGGCCACCGCCTCCGCGAGCGTTCCGTCGCCCATCTCGGCGAGGTCGATCGCCGAGGTCAAGCGCCCCGTCAGCACGGCCGCCGCGACCGTTTCGTCGACCACCGCGGCGTTCACGGTCTTCTCGACGGCGTCCGACATCGCCGCGCTCAGGGGGGTCCCGGCCTCGGCGGCGAGCTCACCCGCGCGGCGGGCGAGGGCGGCGACCAACTGTCGACGCTGCCGCCCCAGTCGCCCGAGCTCCGCGGCATCCAGGTCGTCCTGCGCTTCGTGCAGAGCGCGGGACAGCTCCACGGCCTCGCCGAGCTGACCGTCGCGTACGAGCAGGTTGACCGCCCACGCGGCGACCGTGGGCTTGCGCAGCTTGGCGATCCTCCGCCCCAGCGCCCCGCCCTCGGCGGCGCGGTCATTGCGGGCGGCGGTGAACCTCGCGGGCGGAAGAGCGAGAAGTTCGGCGGCGACCTCGTCCAGGCGGGCGTCGTCGTCGCTCATCGATCCATTGTGTCGCCCTCGTCAGAGCGAGACCACCCCGGGGTGCGCGCCGCGGATCTCGCGGTGCAAGCGCTCCATCCTCGTGTCGAGCTCGGCCGCGGTATCGGCGGCGTTCTTCAGCTCGGCGAGGAGGTCGTCGGGAACCAGCCGGTCGTACTTGTAATAGATCTTGTGCTCGAGACTCGCCCAGAAGTCCATGGCGATCGTCCGGAACTGCACCTCGACGGGCACGTCCACGCGGCCGGTCGACAGGAAGACGGGCACCTCCACGATCACGTGCAGACTCTTGTACCCGTTGGGCTTCGGGTGCGCGATGTAGTCCTTGACGTCGCGCACGGTGATGTCGTCCTGCCGCGTGAGCAGCTTCGAGAGCCGATAGGCGTCATCGATGAAGCTGCAGGTCACGCGGATGCCGGCGATGTCGGTGATCGACGCGCGAATGGAGTCGAAGTCGGTTTCGATGCCCTTGCGCCGCACCTTGTCGACCAGACTGTCCGGCGACTTCACACGACTCGAGACGTGCTCGATGGGGTTGTACGCGTGCATTTCCTGGAACTCTTCGCGCAGGATGGAAATCTTCGTCTCGACCTCGGCGAGCCCGAAGCGGTACTCCATCAGGAACCGCTGGAACTCGTCGCGCATCGCCCGCAGGGCCGCGCTCGAGACGGTGATCTGCTGTTCGTCCAGCGGGTCCGACATGGGGTCGACGCTAGCGAACACGACTACGAGGTCGCTGGGAGCGTCAGGTCCGGCGGGGTTCGATGCCGCCGGCACGCGGCAGCAACTCGCCGTCGACGACGTCGATGCCGATCAAGCCGTGGAACACCTCGGGCAGATCGTCCGGGTCGTTCCCCGATTCGGGGTTCCGAGGCATAGGGGGATTTGTCACGGCGCCCTCCTTCCGTGCAACACCCCCTACTGTGCCAGGAGCCGCCGCCACGCCCGGCGGTCTTGACACCTGGCATCCCGCCGCGTACCTGTGACGCCCCCTGGCGTATCGTGGGCCGCATGGGGACCATTCACTACGGCGGCAGCGGCACGACGGTGCACATCGAAGACCGCGCCCTGGCTCACCTGAAAGTCGTCATCTCGACGAAGCTGCGCCGCGGCGAGAGCTTCACGCTGTCGTGGCGGCACCGCGACGACGAGGAACGCGGCCGCAGCACGCTCTGGCTGCACCCCGCCATCCCGCTGCGCTTCGTCTTCGACGACAGCGAGCCGACGACGCTGAGCCGCGAGTGGATCGAGCGGCTGGCCGATTCGGCGAACTCCTCGGGCGGCATCATGCTCGTGCCCGAGGACATCACCCCGGCGGAGCAGACGGAGAAGAGCTAGCGCTCAGCCCTCTTCGACGAGGGCGTCTTCGCTGGGCTCGGGCGTGATCGCCAGGCCGTTGGGGCCCGAGGCCGCGAGCATGAGGTCTTCGACCCAGACGCGGTTGATGCGGGGCTGGCGGCTGCCGTAGAAGTGGAACTGGATCGGCACCGAGGGGTGCATCCAGAAGCTGCGACGACCGCTGCCGTCGCCGACCTCGACGTCGAACATGAACGACTCGGAGCGCCGAAGCTTGTTCATCACGACGATGCGCAAGTGCGCAAGCGTGCGGTCATCGATGTCGACCGCATTGGCAACGGTGTCGTAGATGAATCTGCCCATGCGACCGAGCCTATCCGAGGAACGCACCTTCAGCCGCTTTCCGGGATGCCACGTCGCGTCGCGCGAATCAACCCCGCCGGGGAGGCTCTCGGGGCCCGACTAGCGTACTCGTGTGGGAACGCTCTACTACGGCGACGTCGCGACGCCGATCGACATCGAGGATCGCGCTCTGGCTCACGTCAAGGTCGTCATCGCGACCAAGCTCCGCCGCGGCGAGAGCTTCACCTTGTCGTGGACGCACGGGCCCGACCAGGAGGTGGGACGCAGCACCGTGTGGCTGCACCCCTCGATTCCGCTGCGGTTCGTCTTCGACGAGCCCGAACCCGCGCTGCTCAGTCGCGCGTGGATCGAGGCGCTGGCCACCTCCGCGAACTCGTCGGGCGGTCTGCTGTTGGTCGACGAGCCGGAACTCCGCGGCTCCTGAATCAGTCCCGCGGGAGGCCCAGGATCTCGCGAGCCCCCTCTTCGACGGCGATGGGCACGACCAGGGGGCGCCCTGCCGAGAAGGCCTCCCATTCGCGCAGCACGACGGCTTCGATCCGCGACGGATCCTCGAGCGGATAGTCGGTCCTCAGGCGGGCGATGACGGCACGGAAAGAGGCGACCTCTATTCCGTCCACCTGATGGACGAGGTCGGCACCGGTCGCGGGGGAAACCGCGTCGCTTGCGCTCTCGTCCATGGACCCCATGCTCTCACGCCCGACCTGCGCGCTCGGCCGTCACGGCGGAGGGCGCGGGCGCGCTCGGCGCGTGCTCAGTGCGCGGCTACGGCGTCGACCGGGTGCGGGTCGACCTGGTCGACGGCATCCTGGAGCCGACCGAGGCAGGCGATCACCGCAGCGCTCTCTTCGGGGGTCATATCGACGACCGCCGCCATCATGCGCGTGTGCATCGACCCCAGAGTCGCGCGCACCTCTTCGTCGCTCACGGCCGTGGCCACGATGTAGATGCTCCGACGATCGGTCGGGTGCGGCACGCGAGTGACGTGACCGGTCTTCTCGAGGCGGTCCACGATCGCGGTCGTGGATGCCGTGGACACCCCGAGGTAACGGGTGAGCTCGCTCGGCGAGACCTGACGCTGCTGCCCCGCCGCTTTGATCAGGTAGCGAAGCACGAGCAGCTCGTTCTCGCCCATGGACATCGACTCGCGCGTGCGACGCCGCATGGCGACCTCGGCGGCGCGGTACACGCGGAAGGCTTGGAGGACTTCGACCGCTCGACGGCGGCGATCCTCTTCGCTCGCGCCGTACCAGTAGCGCGACTCGGACCCTGTTTCCACCAGGGCATCCTATGTCAGGCTCCGCGTCCAGCCCCCTGCCGGTGCACGGGAAGGACAGGTAGCATCTAACTAGAACGGCTATCTACTTGATTGGCGTGAAAGACAGTAGCTCACCGAGGAACGCGAGGAGGAGAGATGAAAGACGCGGCTTCCGCCGACGACGTCGTCAAGGCTCTCAACGACCTCACCGATTCCGGTGTCGCCTCCGAGCGCGCCGCGCTGCACTCCCTGGGCATCGGCCCGAACGACGCGAAGGTGCTGCGCTTCCTCCTCCAGCGCTCCGCCGACGACGAGCCGGTCACCCCTCGCATCCTCGCCTCGATGCTGAGCATCTCGTCGGCGGCCACGACGGCGCTGATCGACCGACTCGCCGACGCGGGGTGGGTGGAACGAGAGCCATACCCGGGTGATCGGCGCTCGATCGTCGTCCGCGAGACGATTCCCGCCGACTCCCCCGCCCGCCGCGTGCTGTCGGTGCGCAGCGCGTCGGCCGCCGCGGCCGCCGGGCGACTCGGCCCCGCCGAACGGCGGATCGTCGCCGACTTCCTCGACGACATCGCTCGCGGTGAGAAGCAGGACATCGACGACATGTCGGCAGACGAAGAGGCGCCCCGCGCGTCCTGACGAGCAGGAGCCGGGACGCCTCGAGGGTCACTCGGTGGAGCGACCGGTCTCGTTCTGCAGGCGATCGATCTGCTCCGACGCCTCCGCCTTCGTCAGGTCGGCGGGAATCTCCTCGCCGGCTTCACGGGCGAGGGTGTCGAGGTAGCTGCGCTGCGGGGCGGTCATGGGCTCGTCGCCGGTCACCCAGTCGGACGGGTCCTTCTCGGCGGGGTTGTCGCCCTCGCGGACGGCACCCAGGGTCTCTTCTTCGCGGGAGGTATCGCTCATGCAGGAAGGCTAGGCGGGGCCGACGACACCGGGGCCGGGATTGACAGGACGCTCAGCCGGGTAGGGCATTCTGGTCGGATGCCCGAGGACTCGCGACCCGCCGACGTCGACGTCGACACGCTCCGCCGGGGGCCCTCACAGACCCGGGTGACGCGTGTCTCGACGGGCTCGGGGACCGGGCGCCCGTTCGTCCTCATCGCCGGTATCGGCGTCGCGTCGACCTACTTCGAGTTCCTCGCACCACTGCTCGCCGAGAAGGGCGAGGTCTACGCCCTCGATCTCCCGGGTTTCGGCGGGGTCCCGGCATCCGGGGAATCCCCCACCGCCGCGTACTTCGCCGACCAGGTCGAGGGAGTGCTCGACCACTACGGTCTCGAGAATCCGGTACTCATCGGACACTCGATGGGGACGCAGGTGGTCACCGAGGTGCTGGCGCGGCGTCCCGACCTCTCGCACGCGGTGCTGGTGAGCCCCGTCGTCGACGAAGCGGAGTCCACCGCGATCATCCAGGGCGTGCGATTCGTCCAGTCGACGGTGCGGGAGTCGCTGCACATCGCCCTCCTGGCGGTCTCGGCATACCTCCTGTGCGGTTTCCTCTACTTCTTCGAAGCCCTGCCCCATATGTTGCGCTACCGCATCTCCGACCGCATCGGTGAGGGCCGGGCGACTCTGCTGCTCATCCGCGGCGAGTTCGATCGCCCCTCACCGCGCCGCCTGCACTCCCGCCTCGTCGCCCGCGCGCATCGCGCACGCCGGTGGGAGATCGAGGGAGCCGCGCACTGCGTCGTGAACAGCCACGCCGTGGGGGTGGCGCGTCTCGCCCTCCGGCACGCCGACGACGAGCTCCCCCCGAAAGGACGGATGCCGGCGGCCGAGGCCGCCGTGCCGCCCGCCACGCACTCCGACCTACGAATGGTGCTCGGCGCCATGTTGAGTCGCCTGGCGGAATGGATCAGCGCGGCCCGCCACGACGAGGACGGCGTCGAGCGGGCGAAAGCGCGTCATGCCCGCGTGCTGTGGGACGCCTACCGTCCGGGCCGCTGAGACGGCGCTAACCCGGGGAGCCCCCCGGGGCAACCCCCGCGACGACGGCGAGGCCGACGCGGAGCATGGAAGGGTGTCGACTCGCCCGCGCACCACCCGCTCATGACCGTTCCCGCCTCCCTCGACCCGCGCCGATGGTGGTCCGACGCTGTCACCGCCGATCGCCTGCTGCTCGCCGCCAAGACGGCCGCTGCCGCCGCTCTGGCGTGGTACCTCGCCCCTCTCGTGCCCTTCGCGCAGAGCGAGTACTCGTACTACGCCCCGCTCGGGGTCCTCGTGAGCATGTATCCGACGGTCGCGCGTTCCGCGTCGAGCGGCGCGCAGGCCGTGATCGGTCTCGCGCTCGGCATCGGGTTGGGACTGGGCAGCCTCGCCGTCGTGGGCACGGGTCTGCCCCGTATCGTCGCCGTCGCCCTCGTCATCTTGATCGGAGTACTGCTCGCGGGCGTGCGGGCCCTCGGCGTCGGGCGGGACTGGGTGGCGATCGCCGGTCTCTTCGTCCTGCTGCTCGGCGGCGCCGATCCCGACGGATACTCGGTGTCGTATCTGGTGACGATGGCTTTCGGTGTCGTGGTCGGCGTCGTGGTCAACCTCGTCGTGGTCCCGCCGCTGCGCGTCAAGAAGGCCGACGACCGGCTGAGCCGGCTGCGGGACGCGCTCGGCGAGGTCCTCCGTGCCATGTCGTCGTCGCTCGCGGGACGCTCCTTCGACCCCGAGGCCGCGGACCGGGCCGCCGCCGACCTCGAGGGGACCCTCGTCGAGGTGCGGGAGGAGGTCGATCTCGCCGACGAGAGTCGCCGATACAACCCGCGCGGGCGACGGTTGAAGACGCCGCGCGACCTGGGTCGGCGACGACTCGACGCCTTGACGGGCACGGCCGACGCGACCCGCGAGCTCGCAGCCGCTCTGGCGCGGCTCACCGCGGGCCCCGACGTCGACACCCGTCTGCCCGGCGACGCGCGACGCCTCCTCGCCGATGCGATCGAGACGGTGTCCCGCCTGGTCACCACGCCGCCCGAGCCGCAGGCGACCGCCGGCGAGCTCCGCGCGGCGGAGACCGCCCTGACCCGCTACACCGAGAGCCTGCGCTCCCTCGACGCGCAGGACGAACCGCTCGACGCGTGGGAGGCCGCCGTGAGTCTGCGCCGCGTCATCGCGGCGTGCGGACCGTTCTCGGATCCGGATGCCGACACCGCGGCGCGGTGACGTCCATCTCCGTCCGGATCAGCCCACGCGTCCGGTCACCGCATCCAGCGCGCGGTCGAGGGCGACGGCTGTCGCACTGCGCGCAGCCGCGGGGACCGCGGCGAGGAACCCGCCGACGAAGGTGTCCCCCAGACCGATCGTGGTGGGCTGCGCGGTGTCGACGACGTAGGCCGCAATCCCGACCGCTCCGCTGCGCTGCCGCGCGGCTTCGACGACCGCCGCACCGCCCGCATGACGGGGCGACCGGGCGGTGACCTCGAGATCGGCGGCGGTACAGGAGTCGCCGAGCCGGTAGCGCGTCGCCGCGGTGCGCACGGCGCTCTCGAGTCCCGCCGCGTGCCGGGCCGCCGAGGGGCCGACCGCGATCGCCCAGAAGGTCGTGTGCACGACCAGCGTCCGCGCCGGAATGAGCTCGTGCACCTCGACGAGGGCGGCGACGACGTCGTCGGGCGAGAGCAGGTCGACGGGTCGCCCCAGGTACTCCTGCAGCTCGTCCTCGTTCATGCCGTACACGTCGATGCGCTCGAGGAGCCGCGCGCGCACCCGGGCGGCGAGCTCGCGGTGGTAGAAGCCCGCGTCCTCGTAGTAGACGAGAGCATCGGCGGGCAGGCGTCTCATCGCCGAGACGAGATCGTCGAGCCGGGCCTCGAGCAGGTCGGCATCCTGCATCGTGTTGAACCCCGAGACGAGGAACGCCGCAGCCCCCTCGAGGGCGTCGCCCAGATCGGGGGCGATGGCCATCTCGCGGTTGGGGGCGTCGTTGGCGAAGATCAGGCGGTTCGACGCAGGCGCCGTCACCGCCCCGTCGACGAGGCGCACCGTGGTGCCCGCGGGATACTGCACGATGAGGTGCGGATCGAGGGTGTCTCGCGTGGCCGACGAGACGATGCTCATCGAGGCCGGAAGCAGGCGCCGCACGGTGTCGTCGATGCTCACGAGGTGCTGCACGGTGGGCACGCCGATGCGATCGAGGGCGATGCCCGCCCGCACCCCGGTCCCGCCGAGGGTGATGGTCTTGTCGAAGTGCGCCGCGAAGGTCTCGACGATCTCCGATGACAGCACGAAGCGCTCGCCTCCCCCGCCCGTGGCGAGGAAGGCGAGCACCGTGACGACGAGCGCGCGCTCGTCGATGATCGGCGTCGTGGTGGTCAACTCGTCGAGACGGATGCCGTGCTGCGCAGCCAGGGCCGTGAGCACCTCGGCATCCCACCGGATCTCGTAGTCGACGGTGCCGCCGAGTCCGAGGACGAGGTCTTCCGCCATGTCGTCGATCACCGTCCGATCAGTAGAGGTCGGCCTTGCCGGCGGCGCCGAACAGGTCGATCTTCTCAGCGGCCGTGACCTTCATCGCCGCGATGCACTCGGGCTGGATGGCGTTGGGCTCGCGCAGACGACGATCGGTGCCGAGCACCTCGCGCATGCGGTCGTGGTACGCCACCTTGATGTCGCTCGAGATGTTGATCTTGTTGATGCCGAGCGACACCGCGCGGGCGAGCTCGGCGTCGGGGTTGCTCGAGCCGCCGTGCAGCACGAGCGGGATGCCGACGGCCGCCTTGATCTGCTCGAGCAGGTCGTGGCGCAGCTCGGGGTTCTTCTCGGCCGGGTAGAGCCCGTGCGAGGTGCCGATGGCGATGGCGAGGCTGTCGACCCCGGTCTGCTCGACGAAGCGCACCGCGTCGTCGACGTTGGTGTAGATGATCTCGGCCGCGCCCGACTCTCCGTAGCTGTCGTTCGCGCCGATGGTTCCGAGCTCCCCCTCGACCTGCACGCCGACGGCGTGGGCGGCCTCGACGACCTTGCGGGTGAGCGCCACGTTCTGCTCGAACGGCTCGAGCGAGGCGTCGATCATGACCGAGGTGAAGCCGGCCTTGATCGCGGTGATGATCTGCTCGTACGTTCCTCCGTGGTCCCAGTGGATGGCCACGGGCACGCTCGAGCGGTGCGCGCGGGCGTGCATCGCCGGGATCAGGTCGGTGGTGATGTGCGAGACCTCGTCGGGGTGGATGGCGATGATGACCGGAGCGTTCTTCTCCTCGCTGATGTCCATGATCCCGGTGAACATCGCCCAGTCGCTGATGTTGAAGGCCGGGATGGCGAAGCTGTGGGCGTTGGCGACGTCGAGGATGGACTTGCCGGTGTAAAGCACGGATGACTCCTTGTTCGGGGTTGGGTAGGCGGCGGTCAGCTCTTCACCGAGCCGGCCGTGAGGCCGCTGATGAAGAAGCGTTGGAAGAAGAGGAAGAGCACCAGCACCGGGATCGAGCCGAGGATGCTCATCGCCATGATCTGGTTCCACTCGTAGGAGTGCTGGCCCATGAGCAACTGGATGCCGATGGGCACCGTGCGCATGTCGATGGTGCGCGTGAGGGTCAGGGCGAAGAGGAACTCGTTCCACGCGATCATGAACGTGTAGATGCCCACCGAGACGATGCCCGGGATCGAGATCGGCACGAGCACGCGCCACAGGGCCGTGAAGGAGCCGGCGCCGTCGACGCGCACCGCCTCGTCGAGCTCCTTCGGGAGGGTGTTGAAGTACCCGGTCATCATGATGATCGCGTAGGGCAGCGTGAACACCATGTACGTGAAGATCAGGCCCGGATAGGTGTTGTAGAGGCCGAGCCCGACCATCAGGCCGAAGTACGGGATGAGCAGCGTGATGGGCGGGACCGCCTGGACGCTGACGATGATGACGTTGACGATCCGCTTGCCGCGAAACTCGAAGCGGCTGAACGCGTAGGCGGCCTGGATCGCGACCAGGAGCGTCAGGATCGTCACCGCCCCCGCCACGACGTAGCTGTTGATGAAGAACCGCACCGTCTCGGGGTTGGTGAAGATCGAGATGTAGGCGTCGAACGAGAACGTGTCGGTGATCAGCCGCGGCGGCAGCTCGAAGATCTGCGTGTTCGACTTGAACGAGCTCGACAGCATCCACAGCACGGGACCTGCGGCGAACACCGCGCCGATGAGCAGGCCGACAAGCACGCCGGCTTGGGCGAAGCGACGGCGCGTGGCCGTGCGGGTGGCGCGCGGGCGCGCGGGGGTGGTCAGGGCCATGGTCAGTCCCTCGCCTTCTGGTGGCGGACGTAGAGCACCGCGACGATCATCGACATCGCCAGGACCAGCACCGCCGAGGTGGAGGCCATCGAGAAGTCGTACTTCGCGAACGCGAGCTTGTAGGTGAAGGTGCTGAGCATCTCGGTGACGTCGATCGGACCGCCGCCCGTGGTCAGCCAGATGAGCGCGAACTGCTGGGAGGTCCAGATCAGGTCGAGCAGCACGAGGCTGACGATGATCGGGCGCAGCTGCGGAACGGTGACGTTCCAGAACCGTTGGACGGGGCTGGCGCCGTCGACGGTGGCGGCCTCGTACAGATCGCTCGGAATGCCCTGGAGACCCGCGAGCAGGCTCACCATGAAGAAGGGGTAGCCGGCCCAGATGTTGATGAAGGTGACGGTGCCGAGAGCGAGCTGCGGCGAGGCGAGCCACTCGATGTTCGTGTTCAGCAGGAAGTTGACGATGCCGTTGGGGGCGAGCAGCATGCGCCACAGCACCGCGATCACGGCCACCGTGAACAGCCACGGCAGGACGTAGAGGCCGCGGAAGATCGCCCGGGGGACGGCGCCGATCAGTCGGCTGTTCAGCAGCAGGGCGAACGACAGCCCGAGCACGAGGTGCGCGGCGACGCTGGTGAGGGTGAAGAAGAGGGTGTTGCCGGTGGCCTTCCAGAAGCCCGGGTCGGTGAGGATCGCGACGTAGTTGTCGACCCCCACCAGGTCGGGGCTCTTGTTCAGGATCACGTTGTCCTGGAAGGAGTACCCGATCACCATGACGATCGGGACGATCATCAGGACGAAGAGAAGGATGAGGGTCGGCGAGAGGAAGACGTATGCCTCGCCGGCCTTGCGGAGCTGCCGGGTGCGGCGCGAGGCGGGCCGTCCGGTGACGATCAGCTCGGTATCGGGGGGTGTGAGGGTGCGCATGGTCATGAGGTGCGGCTTTCGCTGAGCGGGATGCCGCACCGCGAGCGGTGGCGGTGCGGCATCCCGGTTCGGGGTCGGATCAGAACTCCGACGTCCATTCGTCCTGCGTCTTCTTGAGGGCGTCGCCCATCGACTCCTGGCCGTCGAGCGCCGACTGGAACTCCGTGCCGAACTGGCGCATCAGTTCCTCTGCGACGGGCAGACCGGTGAACTCGTTCGCCGGGTAGCCCTTCTTGTAGATGTCGAAGGCGGTCTTGAACAACGCGTCGTCTTCGACGAAGGTCGGCACGCTCTCGGTGTTGCCCGGGAAGGCCTTGGCCATGGTCGACAGCTCGCTGTTGACGTCCTTGCCCATCAGGAACTGCACCAGCTTGAAAGCGGCGTCCTTGTGCTCGGAGTTCTCGGCGACGCCGATGCCCCACGAGGCGTAGGGGATCCCGCGCTCGCCGGTGAACCCGTCCTTGGCGGGGATCGCCGAGATCGAGAAGGTGAGATCCGGGTTGGACTGACGGATGAGGTTGATGTGCGCGAGCGAGTCGATCATCATGCCGACGCGACCGTTGGTGAACTCCTCGACCTTGTCCTGCTCCTTCATCGTGAAGGAACCCGGGGCGATGACCTTGTCATCCCACATTTGCTGGATGAAGTCGGTGGCCGAGGACACGTCACTGTTGGTCAGATCGGGCTGGCCGTCCTTGAGCATCGAGCCGCCCGAGGCCCAGACCCACGACATGACGTCGTTCTGCACGCCGTTGGGGGCTTCGAGCGACAACGGGAGCACCCAGCCCGACACGTCGCCGCCGAGGGCCGTGATCTTCTTGGCCGCGTCGGCGAACTCGGTCCGCGTCGACGGCGGGGCCGACACTCCGGCCCGGGCGAGCAGGCCGTCGTTCGTGAACATGGGGTAGACGAAATTGACCACCGGGATCATGTACGTGCTGCCGTCGACCTTGATCTGGCTGGCGAGCTGGCTCTCGTCGTAGCCGGAGTCGCTCATGAGCTTCGAGAGGTCGGCGATGACGCCCTGCTTGGCGAAGTCGCTGACCCATGCGCCGTCGAGGCCGACGACGTCGGGCATCGTGCCCGATGCCGCCCCGGCGAACAGCTGTTCCTTGGTCGAGGCGTAGGGTCCGCTCACCAAGTCGACCTTGATGCCCGGGTTCTCTTTTTCGAACTGATCCATGAGCCCGCGGAACTGTCCGTCTCCCAGCTCGGGCTCCCACCACTGGGCGAACTCGATCGTGACGTTCCCGTCGGAGGACGTGCCCGAGCTGTTCGACGAGCACCCCGCCATCGCCAGGAGGGTCGTGGCCGCTGCTGCGACACCGACGAGCTTGATGGCGTTCCGACGCCGGCGCCCGCTGTTGTCCATCGTTTCTCCTCGTTGAGATCTGCCGCATTTCGCGCCGTTCTGCGCGTTCTTGCGTCTTTCAGCACGAGTATGCGCTTCGTTGCCGGGTCTCGCAAGAGTTCGATGCACATTCGTGATTATTCGAGCGCATAGCGGCGCGGCTGGCAGCAAAAAGCGCGGAACCCGTGCCGTTCTTTGCGGCTTTTCCACAAAATCTGAGGACGGGCGAACGCCGCTGTGCTAGAGATGACGGCATGGACGCATCCACAGCCACGGTCAAGCGGCGCCTCCCGGCCGGGCGCAAGGCCGAGCTCGCGGCGTACGTCGCCGAATCAGGTCAGGTGACCGTCGTCGACCTCGCCTCGCACTTCGGCGTCTCGATCGACACCGTCCGCCGCGACCTCGACCAGCTCGATCGCGAGGGGATCGTCGTCCGCACCCACGGCGGCGCCGTGAGCGCGATGTCGGTACCCGGTCGCGATCGCGGACTCGACGTGCGGCTACAGATGCAGATCTCCGAGAAGGAGCGCATCGCCGCCCTGGCCGCCGACCTCGTCGAAGACGGATCGGTGCTGATGCTCAACGCCGGGACCACGACGCTCGCGGTCGCCCGTGCCCTGCGCAACCACCGCAACCTGACGATCGCGACGAACAACCTGCGCATCCCCGCCGAGATCTCGCCCAGCGTCTTCCGCGATCTCTACATCTTCGGCGGCGCCGTCCGCACCATCACCCAGGCGACCACGGGGCCGGTGACCCTGGCGATGAACTCCCACACACCCGAAGTCGATATCCGCTGCGACTACGCGCTCATCGCCGTCGGCGCCGTCGACGGATCGGGCTTCTCGACGAGCAACCTCGGCGACGCCACCATGATGAGCGAGATGATCCAGCGTGCGGATCGCACCGCCATCCTCGCCGACTCCTCGAAGCTCGACCGCCGCCTCTTCGCGCAGGTCGCCCCGCTCGAGAAAGCCGACTACCTCATCACCGACGCCGAGCCCTCTGCCGAGCTGGCGGCCGCCCTCGCCGACGCCGGAGTGACCGTCCTGACCCCCTGATCAGGACGCGTGCAGGGGTTACGCGAAGGAGCTCGTCGGACCCCGACGCGGTCTGCGCGGCGTTCACCTCGCAACAGGGGGCGAGGCCGCACCCGGCCTCGCCCCCTTCCGTCAGGCGACCACGCGCTCCGGCGCGGGTGCCTCGTCGTCGAACTCCACCTCGGGCGGGCGGCGGCGGAACCCCCGGGTCAGCACCGCGAGCCACACGATGCCCACGCCGATCCACACGAGACCGACCGTGAGCGCCAGCGCCGACAGGCTGAACCACAACCAGGCGGTGAGCGCGAAGCCGAGGGCGGGCAGCACGCCGAAGCGCAGCACGGCCGCTGCTCCCCGACGACGTTCGTCGAGAAACATACAGCGTAGGTTTAAAGAACGCTACGGCTTCACCGTCATCGGCCGGACGAGTTTCGTCAGGTCGTCACCGAGGTCTTACACGCCCGAAACACGCACCATCGCGTAGCGTGGGCAGACCCGACCGAAAGGCTCCGCCGTGGCCCGGCCGTCCCAGCCCAAGCTCTCGCGCGAGGGGATCGCCCGCGCCGCCCTCGCCCTCGTCGACCGCGACGGGACCGACGGCGCGAGCATCCGCCGGGTCGCCGACCGCCTCAAGGTGCACCCGACCTCGCTCTACAACCACGTCCCCAACCTCGCCGCGCTCATCGAGGACGTGCGAGCGCTGGTCTCCTCGCGCATCGACTCGTCGTTCCTGCGGGAGCGCGAATGGGAGGAGGGGCTGGCGCTGTGGGCCCGGTCGTACCGCGACGCCTTCCGCCGGCATCCGAAGACGATCCCCCTGCTCATGTCGCACAGCTCGTCGACGCCGCTACTGATGTCGCAGTACGAGGACTTCGCCATCGCCGCGGAGCGTGCCGGGTGGACGAGCGACGACATCCTGCCCCTGCTCACTGCGTTCGAATCGTTCATCCTCGGCAGCGTGCTCGACATGAGCGGCCCGTCGGTGATGTTCGATCCCACCGGGCAGGAGGCGGACGTGCCGCGCTTCGCCGCGGCCTACGCCACTCTCGAGCACCACGACCCGGCCGATCCGGTCGCCACGCGGGCATTCGAACTCGGCCTCTCGCTGCTGATCGCGGGAGCGCGCCCCCGCCCTGCCGCGTGAGCCCGACTCACATGCGCGCGTAGCGCGCGCGAGCGAAGCAGAACAGGCCGTACACGACGAGCCCGGCGCCCACGAGCCAGAGCACGATCTGACCGAAGGGCAGCCCCGCCAGCGAGCGCAGCGCCGCGTCGAGCCCGCCGGCCGCGTTCGGGTCGTGCGCGAACGCCGCGACCAGGAAGAGGATCCCCGCGACGCCCACCGCGATGCCCTTGGCGATGTAGCCCACCATGCCGAAGGTCCGGATGCCGCGTCCCGCCGTCCCGCCGGGGCTCGAGATGTTCTTCATGAACGCCTTTGTGACGCCGCGGACGACGAAGGCGACACCGATGACGGCCACCGCCAGGCCGATGATCACGAGGAGCACGACTCCGGCGGGCGTCGCCATCAGCTGGGCGCTCAGGGTGCGCGTCTGCTCCCCCGAGTCGGAGCGGCCGCCCGAGACGACGGTGAAAGCGGTGACGGCGATCGCGCCGTAGGCGACGGCGGTCCCCACGTCCTTGGCGCGGTGCGCCCAGCGCTTCTTGGCGTCGGGGCCGCGCTCGGCGACGGCTTCGGCGACCTGCCAGACGGCGAGGGCGGCGAGGCCGATCACGATGACCCACAGCAGCAGCATCCCCGCGGGAGCCTGCGCGACCTGCCCCAGCGCCCCGCTCTGGTCGGCGCTCTCACCGCCGCTGCCGGTCGCGATCGAGATCGCGATCACCCCGATGAGCAGGTGCAGCAGGCCCAGCACCACGTAGCCGATGCGCGCCGCCACGCGGAACGCGGTGGAGTCCTGCGCTTTGTCAGCGGCGGCGGAAGCGGAGGCGGAGGCGGAAGTCATCCGGGCACGATAGCGCTCACGCGGCCGCGTCGACCACCCGTTGCGCGCGACGCACTCGCCACACTTCGACGAGAGCCCACACCAACGTCGACACGGCCACGCCCTCCAGGAACCCCGCGGTCACATCGGAGAGCCAGTGCGCGTGGAGGTACGTGCGACTCCACATCATCAGCAGCACCCACACCGCACCGGCCGCCCAGACCCACCCGCGGCGCAGGATGAGAGCCAGGGTGATCGCGATGGTGGTCGCCACGGCGGTGTGCCCCGAGGGGAACGAGGTCGCTTGGGTCTCGGCGAGAGAATCGGACGGTCGGGCGCGGGCGATCACGGACGCGAGCGGAGCGCCGATGAGCACGACGAGCGCGATCGCCCCCGCGACATTGGAGGCATCCCACGGCCGCTTGACCAGGAGGAAGACGATCGTGGTCGAGATGCCGATCACGATCATGCCGATCGTGCCGCCGACGGTGGCCGGGATCCACGCGACGATCACCGCCACGGGGTTCGCCAGCGCGGCCATCGCGTCGTCCCACCACTGGTCGAAGGCCAACGGAGCGCCGCCGTCGAGGTCCACGGCCACGCGCAGCGCCACGAACAGCACCGTCGCGACCAGGCCCACGATCAGGGCGACGGGGCGACGCGCGTCGACCCTCGGTCGATCGGGCAGGATCGCTGGTTGGTCGGTGGTGGCATCCATTCGGGAATCGTGTCAGGTCGGGACACTCGAACGGTAGCCATTGCCGACCGGGCCGAGAGCACTCCGCTGGACGCCCCGACCCGTCGACGGGTTCGCCCGTCAGGCCCCGCGTTCCTCGTTGATGGAGTTCGCCCCGTCGACGACGAGCAGCTGGCCCGTGATGTACGACGCCTCGCGGCTCGCGAGGAACGCCACGGCCGCGGCGACTTCGGTCGGGGTTCCCGATCGGCCGACCGGAGTGGCGGCTCCCATCGCGATCTCGTGCGCGCTCGACGACGACGTCGCGATCCATCCGGGCGTCACCGCGTTGACGGTGATGCCCGCCGCCGCGACATCGACGGCCGCGCCACGGGTCAGCCCGAGCATGCCGGCTTTGGCCGCGTGGTAGGCGACATCGCCGGTGTAGGCCATGACGGGACCCGAGATGGATGCCACGTTGACCACGCGACCGTATCCGGCGGCCCGCATGCCGGGCACGACCGCCCGGGTCATGCGCAGAGCCGTGGTGAGGTTGCGGTCCAGGGACATGGCCCACTGGTCGAGGGTGATGTCGTCGATCGCAGCCGGCGAATCGGCCGTCGACACCGAGGTCATGCCGGCGTTGTTGACGAGGACGGTCGGTTCGCCGAACGCCTGACGCGCCGCATCGAGGACCACCTCCACTCCGCGCGGATCCGTCAGGTCGGCCGCGACGCCGCGGGCGTCGACCCCGGCGCCGCGCAGCTCGGCCACGCGCTCCTGGATGCGGTCGGTGGTGGACGTCACGATCACCCGCATGCCGGCGCGCCCGAGGGCGAGCGCGGTCGCCGCGCCGATCCCCTCGGCGCTTCCGGCCCCGGTCACGATGGCGATGTCTGTCGGTTCGGGCATGGCGCTTCTCTCTCCGGGTGAGGACGAGGCGGTCCGACGAGAGGGCGGCCTCGCGACATCTTGTCACGAATATAGTGAATGTGCTTCACTATCTCGCGTGCGGCTCAGTGGGGCCGCGCCGAGGCGATGAGCATGTCGAGCCCCCGCTCGAAGGCCCGGGTGGCCACGGGGTCGTCGGGGTCTTCGTCGGCCAGGGTCGCGAAGGCGTTGGAGAAGCGCGGGAACGCCTCCTCCTGCCCCGTGGGGTCGAAGACGACGGAGGGACCCGACATGTCGAGGACGCTGCCGAGGATGAACGACTCGAAGGCGGTCAGCAGCGGGATCACGTCTCGCGGCGCCCAGCCGGCGGCCTCTGCCGCGGCCGCGAAGTCCTCGTACTGCGAAAGGAGCACGGGCGCGGACGCGCGTTCCGTCATCAGCAGGGGCACCACGCGCGCGTGCCGCGCGAAGGCCCGCCGATACGAACGACCCCAGGCCCGCAGCGCCTCCTCCCAGGGAAGTTCCCGCAGCGGCTTCGAGTCGATGTGCGCCGAGACGAGCGCGCGGACGTCTTCGACCATGGCCGCACGGTTGGGGACGTGGTTGTACAGCGAGGCGGGATTGACACCGAGGCGCGCGGCGACACGGCGGACGCTGGCGCCGTCGGGGCCGTGTCGGTCGACGAGCGCGAGGGCCGTCCGCGCGATGAGGTCACGGCTCAGCAGTGGCGTATGCGGTCTGGCGATGACGGCCTCCCCCTTCGGTGCGAGCCGTGGGTCCACGGTCTCACGAACTCACTCTCGCACACCTAAAACAAACGGTGTATGTTTACCGCCATGACCACCGAGGCCCTCACCGTCGTCGACGCCGACATCGACCGCCTGCGTGCAGCACTCGAAGCCGGCGAGCTCACCAGCGTCGAGCTCGTGGCCCGCTACCTCAACCGCATCGCGGCGTACGACCGCGCCGGCATCCGGCTCAACAGCGTGCCCGTGCTCGACCCCCGCGCGTTCGCCGCGGCCCGCGCCTCCGACCTGCGTCGCGCACAGGGGCGCACGCTCGGCCCCCTCGACGGCATCCCCTTCACCGCAAAGGACAGCTACCGCGTCGAGGGCCTGCCCGTGGCATCCGGGTCTCCGGCCTTCCGCCACCTGATCGCCGGCGACGACGCCTTCGCCGTCGAGCGCCTGCGCGCAGCGGGCGCCGTATTCCTGGGGCTCACCAACATGCCGCCCATGGCGGCCGGCGGCATGCAGCGCGGGGTGTACGGCCGGGCCGAGTCCCCCTACAACGGCGACTACCTGGCATCCGCCTTCGGCTCGGGCTCGTCCAACGGATCGGGCACCGCCACCGCGGCGAGCTTCTGCGCGTTCGGGCTCGGCGAAGAGACGTGGTCGTCGGGCCGCGCCCCCGCCTCGCACAACGCCCTCGTGGCCTACACGCCCTCGCGCGGGGTGATCTCGGTACGCGGCAACTGGCCACTCGTCCCGACGATGGACGTCGTCGTCCCCCACACGCGGTCGGTCGGCGACCTGCAGCACGTACTCGACGCGGTCGTCGCCGACGACGCCGAGACCGAGGGCGACCTCTGGCGCACGCAGCCGTTCATCGACCTCCCGCGCCCGTCCGAGGTGCGTCCCGCATCGTTCGCCGCGCTCGAGCCGCTGCCGCTCGCGGGGCTGCGCCTCGCCGTACCGCGCATCTACGTCAACGGCGACCCCGACAACGCCTCGCCCATCGTCACGCGCGACAGCGTGATCGCTCTCTGGAACGACCTGCGCGCCGACCTCGAGGCCGCCGGCGCCGAGGTCGTCGAGACGGACTTCCCCGCGGTCGACCGCTACGAGAAGCTGCACGCGGGCGACGAGGACTTCCTCGACCGCGGGTTCGTCACGCGTGCCTTCCTCGACGACGAGGTCGGCGACCTGGCGGTCTGGGCGATGGACACCTTCCTGCGCACTAACGGCGACGCGAACCTGCCCCGCCTCGCCGACGCCGAGGCGGCCCTGATCTTCCCCCACCCTCCGGGTGCGCTCCCCGACCGCTACGGCATCTGGCACTACGACATCTCGTACGACATCGGCGAGTACGTCGCCCGCGCGCAGGAGTGGGAGCCCGACTGGAAAGACGTGGCGAGCCTCGAGACGGGCCTCCGCGGTCTCGAGCACACGCGCCGCGTCGACTTCGAGGAGTGGATGGATGCCGAAGGCCTCGACGCCGTGATCTTCCCCACGCAGTCCGACGTCGGTCCCGCCGACGCCGACGTGAACCCGGCCTCGGCCGACATCGCGTGGCGCAACGGCGTGTGGGTCTCCAACGGCAACCTGGTTCCCCGCCACCTCGGCATCCCCACCGTCACGGTGCCGATGGGGACGATGGCCGACACCGGGATGCCGGTGGGCCTGACCCTCGCCGGTCCCGCCTACAGCGACACGCGCCTCGTGCAGCTGGCCCAGGCGATCACCGCCCTCGGCGAGCGCCGCACGACGCCTCCGCGCACCCCCGCCCTGCCGGATGAGGCGGCCTTCGCCGAGCCCCGCCCCGCGGCCGAGGGCGAGCTGTCGGTCACCGTCGACGAGGTCTCGCGCGACGGCGAGCGCGTGACCGTCTCGGCCACCGTCAGCGGAGGCGTCGCGGTCGATCACGCCCTCTTCGTCGACGGCGTGCGCGTTCCCGCGCGACTCGAGAACGGCCGAGTCACCGCCGAGGTCGCCCCCGCGCCATCCGGCGAGCCCGTGAGCGAGTGGATCGCCCCCTACGGCCCGCTGATCGTCATCGTCGTGCGCGATGCCGCGGGTGCCGTCGCGGGCGCCGTCGCCACGGCATCCGACTCTCCCCTGTGACACCCGAATCACCCGAGGAACACACCGTGACCGAGACCGCTCCGACCCCCGTCTTCGACTACTTCAGCCAGGTCGACCTGCCCACCCCGACGCTCTCCGACGACGAGGTGCAGCGTCTGTTCGCCGACACGTTCGGCGTCGAGATCGACGTGCAGGCGCTCGGCAGCCAGCAGGACCAGAACTTCCGCGTCTTCGCCCGGGGCTCCACCGAGCCCCTCGGAGTGCTCAAGCTCAGCAACCCCGTCTTCAGCGAGGCCGAGATCGAGATGCAGGATGCCGCGGCGGCTCTCGTCGCCGAGCGGAGCCCCCACGTGCGCATCCCGCGCATCGTCGAGGGGCCGCGCGGCGCGATGTCGACGTGGTGGGAGTCGAGCCAGGGCCGCATCCACGCGCGCGTGATCGAGAACATCGCCGGGCGCACGCTCATGGGCTCGGGCTACCTCTCCCCCGCCGTCGTCGAGGGGATGGGCGCCCTGTCGGGGGCGGTGAGCCTGTCGCTCGCCGACTTCACCCACCCCGCGAGCGGCCGGGTGCTGCAATGGGACCTCCGCCACGCCGGGCGCGTCATCGACACCCTGCTCCCCCTCGAACCGGATGCCGAGGTGCGAGACGTCGTGCAGCGCGCCGCCGACGCCGCCCGCGCGGCCCTCGCCCCCGTGCAGGACGCCCTGCCCGTGCAGGCCGGACACTTCGACGTCACCGACGACAACGTGCTGCGCGCCCCCGGAGAGACGGTGCCCGACGCGGTCATCGACTTCGGCGACGTGTGCGCGTCGTGGCGCGTGGGCGAGATCGCCGTGACCGTGTCGTCGGTGCTGCATCACGACGGCGCGACACCCGAGAGCGCTTTTCCCGCCATCCGCGCCTTCGACCGCATCCGCGACCTCACCGACGACGAGATCACCGCCCTCTGGCCGCTCGTCATGCTGCGCGGCGCGGTCCTCGTGCTGAGCGGGCGCGCGCAGGTGCGCCTCGACGACGCGAACGCCTACGCCACCGTCGCGCTCGACCGCGAGTTCCGGATCCTGGTGCAGGCGGCATCCGTTCCGATCCCCGTGATCACCGCCGCGACCCGGGCGGCGCTGGGGCGTGCCCGCGCCGAAGCGCCCGCGTGGACCGGCACCTCGGTGCTGTCGCTCGGCCGCCACGTCGAGCTCGACGCCTCGACGGAGTCACCGCTGAACGACGCGGGCGCCTGGCTCGACGCCGCCACCCTCGACGACGCGGCTCTCGCCGCCCTCGACGCGGGCGCCGACGTCGTGACCGTGCCCGCGTGGCGCGCGCGGTTGACCGGAACGACGGACCCGCTTCCCTCGACGCCCGAGACCGTGCCGACCGACGTGCTCGTGTGGCTCGCGTCACCGGTCACCCTCGATCGGAGCGAGCGCAACGAGCACGGGTGGCAGATCGTGACGACGGATGCCGGGACCCTGGCGATCGGCGGAGTGCCCGCCGACGCGGCATCCGGAACCCTTCCGGCGCGTACCCGTCTGTCGATGCGCCGCTCGCTCGGCGGACTCGTCCCCCCGACGCGCACCACGCCCGCCCTCGCCGCCGCCTGGCGCGAGGTGGCCGGCGACCCCGGCGCCGTGATCGGCGCGCCCGCCGCGGCCCCGGTCGACGACCACGTGCTCGAGCGACGCCGCGAGGTGCTCGCCGAGGTGCAGGAGCACTACTACGCGACCCCTCCCCGCATCGAGCGCGGGTGGCGCGAACACCTGATCGACGTGAACGGCCGGGTCTACCTCGACATGGTCAACAACGTCGCCTCGGTCGGCCACGCGCACCCCCGAGTGGTCGAAGCGGGCTCCCGCCAGATGCACCTGCTGAACACCAACTCGCGCTTCCATTACCGCGCGATCACCGACTTCGCCGACCGGATCGTGGCGACCCTCCCCGACGGCTTCGACACCGTGTTCTTCGTCAACTCCGGCTCCGAGGCCACCGACCTCGCGATCCGGCTCGCGATGGCGGCGACGGGCCGCCCCGACATCGTCGCGATGCGCGAGGCGTACCACGGGTGGACCTACGCGAGCGATGCCGTCTCCACCTCGATCGCCGACAACCCCTTCGCCCTCGAGACGCGTCCCGACTGGGTGCACACCGTCGACGCGGCGAACTCTTACCGGGGGAAGCACCGGGGGGCGGATGCCGGGAAGTACGCGCCCGAGGCCGTCGCGGTCATCGACGAGCTCGCGGCATCCGGTCGCCCTCCGGCGGGGATGATCGCCGAGACATACTTCGGCAACGCGGGCGGGGTCGCTCTTCCCGACGGCTACCTCACCGAGGTGTACGCCGCGATCCGCCGCCACGGCGGGCTCGCGATCGCCGACGAGGTGCAGGTCGGCTACGGCCGCCTCGGCGAGTGGTTCTGGGGCTTCCAGCAGCAGGGGGCCGTGCCCGACATCGTCGCGGTGGCGAAGTCCATCGGCGGCGGTCACCCGCTCGGTGCGGTGATCACGCGGCGCGAGATCGCCGACCGCTACCGCACGCAGGGGTACTTCTTCTCCTCCACCGGAGGCTCGCCCGTCTCGTCGGCGATCGGCATGGCCGTGCTCGACGTGATCGAACAGGAAGGCCTGCACGAGAACGCGCGGGTCGTCGGCGGCCACCTCAAGCGGCGCCTCGAAGAGCTCGGCGACAAGCACGACCTCATCGGCACCGTGCACGGCTCGGGGCTGTACCTCGGCGTCGAGTTCGTCCGCGACCGCGAGACCCTCGAACCGGCGACCGCCGAGACCGCGGCGATCTGCGATCGCCTGCTCGAGCTCGGTGTGATCATGCAGCCCACCGGCGATTTCCAGAACGTCCTCAAGATCAAACCGCCCCTGGTGGTCACGCGGGCCTCGGTCGACGTCTTCGTCGACGCGCTCGACCGCGTCCTCACCACCGGCTACTGACCCGATTGACCCGAGAAGGAGCACGCCATGTGGCGCATGCCCGCTGAATCCGCCCCGCACGAGCGCACCTGGATGGCGTTCCCGCGCGAGGGCATCACCCTCGGCGAGGGCGCGGAGTTCCGCGAACAGGGCTACCAGGCCTGGACCGACGTCGCACACGCCGTGCGGGAGTTCGAGCCCGTCACGATGGTCGTCGACCCCACCGAGATGACCCGAGCCCGGCGCATGCTCTCGTCTGCCATCGAGATCGTCGAGGCCCCTCTCGACGAGTTCTGGATGCGCGACATGGGCCCCACCTTCGTCGTCGACCCCGACCGCCCCGGCGTCCTCGGCGCGGTCGACTGGATCTTCAACGGCTGGGGCGCCCCCGACTGGGCCGAGTGGCAGAAGTCGGCGGGGATCGCCCGCGTCGTCGCCGAACACCTGGGAGCCGAGCGCATCGATTCGCTGCTCGTCGCCGAGGGCGGCGGTCTGCATGTCGACGGCACCGGCACGGTGCTGCTCACCGAGACCGTGCAGCTCGACCCGCGCCGCAACCCCTTCGCCGACCGCGCCCGCGTCGAGGCCGAGATGGCCCGCACGATCGGAGCGACAGATGCCATCTGGCTCTCCCGCGGCCTGACCCGCGACTACGACGACCTCGGCACCAACGGACACGTCGACATCGTGGCCACGTTCGCCTCGCCCGAGCACGTCCTCATCCACGAGCAGACGGATGCCACCCATCCCGACTTCGAGGTGTCACGTCTGGTGCGCCGCGAGCTCTCGGACGCGTTCGCCGCCCGCGGCCGCGAGGTGCGTATCACCGGCATCCCCGCCCCGACAACGCTGCGCGACGACGAGGGCTGGCTCGACTGGAGCTACATCAACCACCTCGTCACCAACGACGGTGTCGTGCTGTGCGGCTTCGGCGATGAGACCGCCGACGCCCGCGCTCGAGAGGTCGTGGCCGATGCCTACCCGGGTCGCCGGGTGGTCACGGTCGACTCGCGCCCGATCTTCGACCGCGGCGGCGGCATCCACTGCATCACGCAGCAGCAGCCCGCCCTCGGCTGAGCCGGGGCGCCTTCGTCGTTCAGACGGCGGCTGCGACCGTGGCCAGGGCGTCGAGGTACATCTCGAGCTGCTTGGCGAACACCTCGCGGTAGTTCACCAGCGCCAGCTCCGCTTTCGCCGCCTCGGCGTGCGGATACTGCGAGGGGTCGGTGGGGGCGTAGACCTGGATCCACCCGTCCGCCACCTCCCGAGTGGCGCCGGCGGCCAGGCGCGCGCCGTACGCCGAGGCGGCGCCGAGCACGGTCTGCGCGTACACCTGGTATTGCACGACCGCCTCGCGTCCGTGCAGACCCGCAACCGCCATCGCGCGCAGGATCCATTCGACGGCCCGCAGTTCGTTGATGCTGTTGGCCACCGTCAACAGGGTGAGGGCGGCGGCCGCGGGGTGCGCCTCGGCGGTGCGCCAGGCGCGCCACGCGAGATCCTCGAGGTCGGCGCGCCATTCGTCGGTGGGTTCGTAGCCCTCGAGCGAGATGCCGTCGAGATGGTCGGCCAGGGCTTCGAGCAGTTCGTCGCGGCTGGCGAAGTGCCGATAGACCGCCGTCGGGGACGACTTGAGCTCAGCCCCCAGCCGCGAGAACGTGAGCGCCGACTCGCCCTCGCCGTCCATCAGTCGAAGGGCCGCCTCGACGATCTCCGCGCGACTGAGCGATCCGCGCTTGCGCCGGGTCCTCGCCTCTTCGGTCATGACGCCCCCGATCTCACCCCGGCGAGCGTCGATCGGCCCGAGCGGGGTCAGTGAATGGTCATGATCATCTCATTCACTATGGAGTCAAGCAAGCGACACCACGGGAACGAGCCTACCGATCGACGCCGACCGCCGGCGACGTTCGAGGAGCGGCGGGCGGCGCCGGCGAGCCCGGTGTTACCGCCGTCGTCGGCGGATGTTACGAGTTAGTGAATGCTGTTGACTACAACATCCACTATGAGGATACTCAGGACACGCGCAACGAAGCGCCGCCCACCCGCCTCGGAGGCCCTGATGAATCCCGCTCCATCGCTCCGCCCCTGCTTCACCGTCGTCGCCCGCGTCGACCCCGCGCGCGAGCGTCGCGGCGGTGAGGCGTCGCGTGCAGTACATCCCGCAGGACCCGTTCTCGTCCCTCGACCCGCGACGCACGATCGGGCAGACCCTCGCCGAGGCGATCGATCCCGTCGGCGCACGCCAGCGGCGCCACCATGCGCGGATCGTCGAAGCCCTGGCATCCGTCGCTCTGGGAGAGGATGCCGTCGACCGCTACCCGCACGAGTTCTCGGGTGGTCAGCGCCAGCGCATCGCGATCGCGCGGGCTCTGGTCGTGGACCCCGACGTCATCGTCGCCGACGAGATCACCTCGGCTCTCGACGTGTCGACGCAGGCCGAGATCCTGCAGCTGCTCGAGAGACTGCAGCGCGAGCGGAACCTGACGATGCTCTTCATCTCGCACAACCTCGCCGTGGTGGAGGAGCTGTGCGACGAGGTGGTCGTGCTGTTGCACGGGCGCATCGTCGAGCAGGGGGCGATCGCCGAGGTGTTCGCCGATCCGCGCGAGGCGTACACGCGGCGGCTGCTCGAGTCGGTGCCCGGCGGAGCGGCGTTCGATGTCACCGCCCCGGTCGTCACCGCGGCGGTGCGGACGGTGCCGGTCCGGGGACGCCGGCGATTGTTCGGGTGAGGCTCGGGGCCCTCAGTTCTTCGTCGTGCCTCCGTGCCGCGCACTCCGCAACGGCGAGAAGGCGATGACGAGGGATGCGAGGACGAAGAACCCGGCGCCCGCGCCGAGCGTCGCGGGCAGACCGATCACGGTCATCAACAGCCCCGCCAGGAGCGCTCCGACGAAGAACACCGTGCGGTTCACGGTGCGGATGGTGGAGTTCATCCGCCCCTGGATGCCATCGGGTGCGACGGACTGACGGTAGGAGATGTCGTTGGGGTCCTCGATCCCCATCGCCAGTCCGTAGACGAACTGGGCGGCGGCGACGACGCCGAGGGTCACCCCCATGCCACCGTCGGGGCTGAGCGGGACGAGCGCGAGAGCCGCCCAGGGCAGCACGACCAGAACACGGCCCAGCAGGATCGCGCGTCCCGCCCCGAGGCGGGCGCCGAGGCGCGGGGCGATGACCGCTCCCACGAAACCGCCCACTCCCCCGAGCGCGAGGGCCACCCCGTAGGCCCAGGGCGGCAGGGCGAGTTCTCGCAGCGCGAAGACGACGAATGCCGTCACCACGATGCTGTTGCCGAGGAACCACACGTGGATCGACAGGGCGAGGGGCCGGAGCGTCGGATGCCGGTAGGTGTAGCGCATGCCCTGGGCGATCTCGTGCCCGACGTGTCGACCGGCGGCTCGCGGCGCGGCCCTCTTCTCGGACACGACGATGCCCGACTGCAGAAGGGCGGCGACGGCCGCGATGACGGCGTCGATCACGAAGAGGATCGGCGCACCCACGATCGCGAGCAGCGCACCGCCGATCGCGGGCCCCGCCGTCTGGGCGACGGTCTGACTCTGGCCGAGTCGGGCGTTGGCCGCGGGAAGCGACGCCCGCGGCACGAGTCGCGGCAGGAGCGGTTGCGCCGCGGAGTCCCCGAACAGGGTGAGAACCCCGAGCGCCAGGGTGACCGCCGCGAGCGACCAGAAATCGAGCGCCCCCGTCACCACAAGGACGGGGACGATCGCGAGCACCACCGCCCGGCCGATCGTGGTCACCACCAAAGCCCGTTGTCGTCGCCAGCGATCCATCCACGCGCCGACGATCAGACCGAGGAACAGGTACGGAACGACGCTGAGGGCATTCAGGATGCCGACCTGCCCGGGCGTCGCGCCGATCACCGTCACGATCAGAACCTGGAAGGCGACCCCGGCGATCGTAGAACCGAAGGCACGCAGCGTCGTCGCGGTCCAGAAGAAGGCGAATGCCGGGTGACGGAGGATCTCGCGCGGGGGCGCCGCCGACGGTGAGTCCTCGTCCATGCGTCGAGCGTATCCAGGCCGGTGGCGCGACCGCCCGGCGGCAGGGTCACCCCGCGGCGTCAGTGCCCGTGTGGATGCGGAACTCGTCGACCGTCCCGCGGTGGCCGCAGCCGCCTCGACCTTCGTGGCACTGGATGGGGTCGCCGTTCGAGAATCCGCTCCGCGGGTCGATGACGCGCGCGGGGAAGTGCTCCGCCGACGGCTGCCCCGCCGCGGTCGGATCCACGCCGTCGTCGAGCATGACGACGTTCAAGGTGACTTGAATGACGAACGCACGCTCGTGCGCACACCGGGGGCAGCGGATCCCGGCGAGACGCCCCGTGTTGGAGCCTGCCTCCGCCGCCGCCGCGGGAACGACAGGAACGGGTGCGGGTCGGCGATGGACCGCGAGCTCGTCCGCGCAGTCGTACGTGAAGTGGGTGATCTGCCCGTCCGGATGCCGCTCAGTGAGACGACGGGTCCACGGGTTCTCCGCCTCGATCCCGATGATCTCGGAGTCGGTGCCGACCACGACATCCCCCGTCCGCAGATCGAACACGGGAAGGGTCAGCACCGGGTACGTCCGGTGCTCACGGGTGGTGGGGGCGGTCATGCGGCGGCTCCGATCGGAACGAGGGCGTGGACGTCGCGGGTCAGCGTCTTCACGCGCGCACCTCGTGCAAGCCCGGAAGAGTCCAGCCCTACTATCGGGTCACTGACGCGGCTCCGTAACGAGCTGACGCGCCCGTTCCGAGGTGGGGTTCTCGGTGTGGCAGGGCGGGCGCCTTCGCGCCAGTATCGACGCGGCGACCGGGCCCCGTGTCCCAGCCGGCCAGCAGCCCCGCTCAGCGCACGGCGGCGAGCACAGTCGGGTCGGAGCATCCTTTCGCGAAACCGCGAATGCGCCGATCCATGTCGTACTGCAGGACGACGGCGCCGATCCGTTCAGCGAGCGGTGCCAGCCACCGGGGGCGGCAGGCGAAGTTGTACCGCCAGACGGCGAGAGTGCTGCCGGGGTCGTCGGCGACGGGGGTGAACTTCCACCCGCCGGCGAGACGCTCGAAGAACCAGGACCCCTTCGTCATCTTCATGCCGACGTTCGACGGCGGGTTGTAGGAGACGTACTCGCTCTCCATTCGGAAGCCGAAACGCTGCACGGTGTACGTCCGAACGCCCTTCGCCGGAGCGGTCGCACCATCGACGAAGTATTGGCGCCGGATGAACGGATCCCATCGCTGGCGGGTCTCGCCGGTGGTCTGCGACACGGCGAACGCGACGCTCACGTCGACCGGGACGACGCAGCGGGACTCGATGACGGGCATGAAGTCATCGTGTCAGGGCGACGCGCTCGACGCATCGCGAGGAGACAAGACGAAGGCCCCGAATCCGTGAGGATTCGGGGCCTTCGTGGTGGCGGTGACGGTGGGATTTGAACCCATCTCACGATCTAGTTCTACCGCCGGGCCGCGCCGAGAACCGCGCAGATATGCGGAACCCATTCACACCTGTGCACGCCTGTTCACGGGATGCCGCATGCATCCCGTTACTGCTGCGTTACCGCTCAACCGCGGCGCGGTGATCGCCTACCGCCAGCAATACGAAAAATAGGACACGACCCGCACTCGCACAGGGCAGCTCGACTGTGTCATCTGCTTCTACCCTGAGACCCGTGGAACACCGAACCAAAAATCTGTGGCTCAAAGCTCGGGCGAGCGGCCTGGCGAAAGCCTTGTCACAGCTGTACAAGCCGCTACCGAACGGCTTGAAACCCGACTACGAGCTACTGTCCCTGGAGCCTGGATTCGACGAGACCGCGCATGGCGAGTACGCGAGACTGCTCATACACGAGCTGGAGAAACCGCGAGCGAACGCGCCTAGAAGCATCGCGTTGACCGGGCCCTACGGGGCGGGCAAGAGCAGTGTGATCCAACGCGTCATCGAGCACGTCGGACCGCGGGCAGTCACGATCTCACTCCCCACATTGGGCGATGCAGTCGCCCAAGAAAAGCGAGGGTCGGCGGGCGCTAGTCCTGATCGCCAGATGACCAAGACCAACGTGGTTCAAAAAGAGATTGTCAAGCAGCTCCTCTATATCGAGCGACCATCGAAGATGCCCGGCTCTCGTTTCCAGAGGATCACGCCGATGAGGTGGCGTTTGGCACTGGCTTATGCCGTCGCCGTGGCCACGGTGTCGACGGTGATCCTCTTCGCGACAGACGCACTCGCGAGCTTGGTACGGCTTCTGCCGGACCCGTGGCTGTATGCAGCAGCGATCCATTTTGCAGCGTGGCTTTTTGTGTTCGGTCTCGCCTTGATGACCCAGGCGGCGTTCCACAGTCGAGTAACGGTCGAGCAGCTCGGGTCGGCCGCCGCCTCCATTAAGTTAACGAACGCAAACACGAACTTTTTCGACGAGTATCTCGATGAAATCGTCTACTTCTTTGAACGAACAGAAGTAGACATCGTGATCTTCGAGGACTTGGACCGCTTCAACGAACCACACATCTTCGAGGCACTCAAGGAACTGAACACCCTTCTCAATGGGTCCAAGCAGCTCAACTCCAAGAAGTGCGTAAGATTCGTATATGCACTCAGAGATAGCGTCTTCGACACGGGGACCGAGGTAGGCGCGGGGTCAGAGAGGGCGAAGTTTTTCGGAGCCATCGTGCCGCTGGTGCCATTCATCACACACAAGAGTTCCGCCTCGTTAATCTTGGAAACGTTGGGAAAATCGGCGCCCGATAGCCCGCACTTGGTCGACACCATTTCGGCGCATCTGACCGATATGCGTCTCATAAAAAACATCCGAAACGAGTGGGAGCTATTCCGGCGACGAATTCTCAACGAAGACGGCCTCAAGGACCTCAGCCCGGTGCGCCTGTTTGCGATGGTCGTCTTCAAAAATCTGTACCCTGGCGACTTCGAGCGCATACGATCGGCAACCAGCCGACTCGACATCCTCTTTCGCGCCGGAACCGCGACCATCGAGCAGAATGCCGCAAGACTCTCGAAGGAAGCCGCAAAGCTGCGCGCACGCTCACGTAACCCGCACGCGGAACAGATCGCCAAGGATACCGGGGCGAAGCTCCACGAATACGCGTCCCGCCTTGGCGGAATATATGGCGAACAGCCTCCTAGTACGTACACCGTTGGATCCAGGACCTATCAGCCCGCGCAGCTCGAGACCGTCCAGTTTTGGCGAGATCTCGCGGAGCATCCTCCGCTCGGGGCCATCTATCAAGCTGTCCGCAACTACAACGCGGTTAACCTGACTGCGAACTACACCATCTCTGACATCGAAGCTGGGCTGGGGGTCAAGTGCGACCCCGACCTCTGGGAATCAGAATCGACAGACAAGCTTGCACGTCAAGCTGAGGCTCGCGAGGAGGAGATCCTCAGTCTCGAGAGCCGCTCCGTAGCCGACCTGCTCGTCGAGGCCAGTTACTCAGTGGACGTCGAGCCTCGCGACCGGGCGAGGCTGACCGGAGATGACCTACTGCCGGACGGCCCTATCCGGTTTGATCGACTCGTTGAGCTACTGTTCCCAGAGTCCTTGGTGCACGATCTACTCCTGCATGAGCTTGTGGATCGAAACTTCACTCTGTACGCATCGGAGTTTCGGGATGCCCGAATCACGGCCTCAGCGATGACATACTTCCTCCATCACGTCCAAGACGGCCGCGCAAACTTGACGTATCGGTTCAGCAAACCGAGCGACGTGGATGCGCTCATCGATTACGCGGGAGCCCCTGCGATCAATGATCGCTCGTTCTACAACATCGAGATCATCCAACGCTTGCTGACGGAGCCAAGGCACTCCGAGTCCCTCGACAACCTGCTCCTGGTCCTGGGATCCGCGACAGACGAAGATCGTGCCTTCCTGCGCTCATTCCTCGATCGCAGCCAGTCGGGTTCGCTCTTGCTAGAGAAGCTCGCAGCGCACGACTCGCGGTTGTTCGAATGGATCGTAGCCAACTTCGCAGCCGACAACATCGGCCGCGCGGTCGCCTACTTCTCCGCCGCGCTCCTCGGAGGATCCGCTCGCCCCTATCACGGAGACGAGCGCGTGCGCATCTTCGTTTCGGAGAACGCTCACCGCATGGTCGCTCTCACGGAACCCGTCAGCGCGGTCGCCTCGTCAACAATCACATCAGTGCTTCGGCGCCTCGACGCGAAAGTGCCGGACCTTCGGGTTTTGCCCGAGCCGCAGCGTAGTGATGCGATGCAGCGCGAACTTTTCGAACTGAACCGTACGAACCTCAAGGTTGCCGCGCGCGGAGCAGAGCTCAGTCTCGACGGGTTGCGCGAGACGAACCCATGGCTCGCGGATCTTCTTGTACGGAATGGGACCGAGTATGTCGACATGATTCGTACTAACGAGGACCTTGTCGCGATCCAAGATGAGACTGTAATGAGCGCGACGCTCAATTGGGTCGGAGAGTCGAGTCCTGATCTGGTTGAGGAAATCGCTCGGCTGGCGAGCCCCGGCGCCATGATTGCCGACCTAGCCGAGGTTGGGAAGCCCCTCCAGGCATCCGTGGCACGCGCGGGCCGCGCGACCCCGACAGTCGCAAACATCGCCGAGCTGGAGGCCCGGCTGGAGGACGGGACGGCATCGGAGTCAGACATTGAGCAGTTCCTCGCCCACTTCTCGCAACTCGAGGACGATGGTTCCGACGCCGACTTGTCGACGAGGACCCGCGACCGGATCCTGAAGGCCTCGCTGATCGCAAACGATGACAAAGCCACTCTGATAGCGAGCCTGGCCGCAGCGCCCGAATTGACCGTGGAGGACCTGGAACTCGACGACTCAGACTTGGTGGCCAGGTTAGTCAGCGTCGGTGTCCTTCGGGACGACATCAACACGTTCACTGCGCTGACCGGTTGGCCCACTGCGCGCGCAGCGCTGATGGAGTATTCAAGCGAGTTCACCAACTACGTCACGAGTGATGTTCTCGACAGCGATGCTGTCGAAGCGATCGCACTCTCGCCATCTATCAGCGAAACAGTACGACGGCGCATCTTGTCTCTCCCGCGAAGTCTGTCTCGTGCGAATCGGGTAGCCGCCAAAGCGCTGGTTGAATTCGCGAAGGCTGAGCGAGCGCCCGTTCAAACCAGCAACCTCCAGTACATCGCCTCACTGGGCGTACCCAGGGCAGACGTAGTCGCGCTGGTTGCATTCAATATCGAAAACCGCTCGGGGGCCGCCCTCGGGTCGTTGTTCCAGCTGCTCGGAGGTGAGTACGCAGACCTGGCGAGTCCGGGTCGCGGAGTCATCGAGTTGCCAGACGATGCAGCCCACAGGGCAATTGCCAAGCGTATGCAGGAGGTGGGATTCGCTGGCAAGTTTGGATCCTCGAAGTCTCCAGCGAACTTCGTCGTTTACCGCAGACGCACGGCGGACGGCTTGTGATCGCGCGACTCTATTGGCTGGGCAAGGACGTTCGCATCAGTATGCGGCGATGGTCCTCTCATGCGTCCGGATGAGAGGGCGGGGACGGCTGAGTGCTGAGCGGCCCGATTGACGCGGCACGCGCCACGTTCAGCGCCGCGGCGACGTCGTCAAGATCCTCGTCGAACAGATCGGCATAAGTGTCGAGGGTCATGGCGGCGCTCGCGTGCCCGAGCATTCGTTGGACCGCCTTGACGTTCGCGCCGGCGCTGATCGCAAGTGAAGCAGCGGTGTGTCGAAGATCATGCGGCGTGACGCGCGGCATGATCACACGAACCGCTTCCCCCCGGGCCCTAGCTTCGGCTGCAGCAGACGCATCCTCGAGTCGGGCACGCTTGCATGCGCCTGCGAACCACCCGGACTTCGAGTTACCCGGTCGAAGGTAGCCGCCGGTTCCGGCGGAGAAGATCAACTCGTCCGGCCGTTTGAGCATGACTGCACGGGTCATAGCCGCGTCGAGAAAAGCCGGATAGACCACCGTGCGGCGTTCGTGAGTTTTCGGCGTGCCGACGATCACGTGACCGTTGACGACGACGGCGTTCGCGGAGATGTTCAGGCGACGCCGCGATAGGTCGACGTCTGCGACCGTTAGTCCCGTCGCTTCACCCCACCGAAGGCCTGTGTATGCGAGGAAGCGCACGACGTCCGGATAGAGAGAAGCTGTCGCGAGCCGTTCGACCTGCTGATGCGTGAGGTAGGCCCTCTGCTTGCAAACTTTGCGCGGGGTCTTCACCTCGCGCGCAGGGTTGGACTGTAGCCGGCGATCGCGGACTGCTCCATCGAGGATGGATGCGAGAACGCCGTGGCAACGCTTCACGGTGGTAGCTGAGCGCGCGGCGCTCAGCTCAGCGATCCATGCTGCGACCTCGGTGTGCCGGATCGTGCCGACGCGGCGCCCTCCCCACGCTGGTTCGACGTGCACGCGCCAGGCACTCTCGTCACTGTGGAACGTCGACGGCTTCACCGCAACCGCGTGCGCGATGAGCCATTCCGCACCCAGTTCACGGACGGTGATTCGCGACTCTCCCGGGGCGATGTACGCGCCCTGCAGCTTCGCCGACTCCACTGAGGTGATGTACGCCTCGGCGTCCCGCTTGCGCGCGAACCCTCCCTTACGGGCAGTCTTCCCGTCCGGCTTTCGGTATCGCGCCTCCCAACGCTTTCCGATCTTCGTGTCATAGGAGTAGGCGCTGCCCATCAGGCGGCTTCCTCCGAGGTGCTTCCGTGCTCTTGCGAGAGAAGCCACTCGTCTACGGCTTCTGGACGGTAGCGGGGACTGCGGCCGATGCGAATGAACTTCGGTCCGCGACCGGTGATGCGCCATTCGCTCAAACTGCGTTCGGTCGTGCCGAGACGTTGGGCAAGGGTTGCCGGCGTGATGAGCGAGTCCAGCAGACGAGTGCTCGCGGGGGCCTGTGAAGACATGATGGGTCCTTGGAAGAGATATTCCAAGGGACCTTGGTAGCCGAACCCGTTAGCGGTTGCTTGGCGTATCCACTTGTCGAGCCGAATGGCTCTGACCCTTTTTTGTCGTCAGGCTTGCTCATGACCCTACTAGTGGGCACTGACATTTATCGCGAGCCCCCATGGCCGCACTTCAACGCACGAGTGCACCACTTCTGCCACGAGGGTCAGCTCGACTTCCCTCGCGGGGAGGCCGCCGCCGAAATGATTCGCGGAATGATTTCGGAATTGATTCGCCGCCTCGGGCGCGCGATCAGGCAGAGCCCAGGCGCTCCTCGAGCAGCGGCGTGACGGTCAGCCACGATCCCTCGGCGAGGTGGTCGACGACCTCGAGATACTGCTCTCTGGAGAGCCCGGCGACGTTCAACTGAACGACGCGCGGCCCGAGGGCGATCACGGCATGGACGAGAGCGTCCATGCGCTCAGGCGTGACGTCATCAGTGACGAATGACGAAGTGCCCCCATCGAAGCGCCACCCGATCATGGTGATCAACATGCGCTCGCAAGCGAGCTCGTCGAGATGGGGCGGACCTGGGTCGGCCGCCGTCCGCTCCGGAGCGATGCGCATGCGCCGCCCCGCTTGCCCGCGACCCCAGAGAGCCCTAAACCGAGAGCCGGCGCTCAGCGCCGCACTGTCGCGTTTCCGCGTCCCAAGTCCACGCTCGAGGCGAGACGTCTCGGGGATTTCCAGCGAGGACGTCAGCCGCTCGCGCAGGTCCCGATTCGTACTCTCAGCCACAGCGAACTCACGTCATCCTCTGTCGGTCAACAGGTTGGTCTCACGTTCCGACCACGAACCTGGGACGGACATCGAACCAACCCCCGGGTCGGCACCGCCGACCTCTCACTGCCCTGGCGCGGAGGGCGCTCTCAGACGCTCGGTCGCATCGCGACCGCGACCCCGCGCCGTTGGTTCATTCGGACATCATCAGCGGCTTCAGCCGCGCTCTCACACCCCCGCCCGAAGGGTGGGTTCAACCGGCGATGCCGCGCCACAGCGAAGCGACGAAGCGACATCGACGGGAGCACCCGAGAACGCCCCAGTGGGGCGTTGGAGGGCAAGGAGCGAAGCGACGCAGTAGGGGCCCTCGACGCGTCAGCGGCGAGGGTGAGGGAACCCGCGAGAAGGAGCGCAGCGACGCCCGAACGGGTGACCGAAGAGGTGTCGGCTATGCCGACCACCGGGATGTGATTCGACCGAGCGCAGCGACGGAGAAACGCAGCCCGGTGCCACCTCCCCTTATGCTCTTTTCTTTACCCCCGAGCATCCGGAGCTTCAGCGGAGGATCGAGGTCATGTTTTGCGACAGCATCAGGGAAAAAGGTGGTCACCAGTCCATCTGTCACCAGACCGGAATCCGTAGGACCCGAAGGGCGGGCTGGTGACAGCGGCACCTTTTTCCCTGGGAAAGTCGGGGATTGGCTGTCACCCAGGTTGAGAACGAAGTGGCACCTGGGTGACAGCCTTCGAGCAACGCGAGGCGAGGGTGGTGCCACGCAGTGGTGACAGCCTCTTGGATCCCCGACGCGGCCGCGGGGACGCGGTCGCTTTCAGCCTCGCTGGAGCGCAGGACGCGGCGCAGCCGTGGCCTCTGCGTGTAGCCGTCATCGACCTCATCGAAGGACGCGGATCCTCCACAGAGGAGCCGTGGCCGAAGGGTTGGCGCCAGCCGCGCAGCGGCGTTCGTGAAGCTCTTCTTTCGCCCCCTCGGGGCTGATTAGCGACTGCAGCTGTCCCCTTCGAGATGCTCTCGGTGGGGCCTAGAGGCTCACCCGCTGACCCACTGACTCGCGACGATCTCCTCGAGGTGGCCTTCGAGCTTGTCGAGGTCATCGGCGATCTCCGTCTCGCCGATGAAGCGCAGCGCAGGGCTGAGCTCCTTCACCGCGGGTAAGTACTTCTGGGCCCGGCGGAGCACGACGTAGGGTGTGTCGCCGGCGGCCAGCTGGTGACGCAGGGCGCCGGCGTTATCGAGGAGGTCGAGGGTCTTCACGATGACCGCCATTACGGCGATGGGGACGGTCCCGATGGCACGCAAGCTCGTGCATGTTTCGAAGCGGTACGGTCAGAATGCAACGCATCGGAAGATATTGCTCTCAGGGAGGTCGTCATGCCAACCGCCGCCCGGCCGCTCACTCTAGCTGACGCGGTCGATGAATCGCTCGCGAGAATCGACCGATCCGAATGCGGACCGGAAATACTACGGACCCTACACTTGGAAGCCACGCGACTCCTTCGCGCATCACGCCCGGAATCCCACTCGTCAGGAATGACTCCTCATATCCGCGCAATCCTGATTGAGTCCCAGGTATTCACAACACAGAGTCTCGTCGAGATGGAAGAACGCCTTGCACGCGGTGAGCTGCGTGAGTCGGAAGATCGGACCAGACTGGAAACAATTGCCGCATCATACGGTGAACACGAAGTCGCGGAGAGGCTCGGCCTGGACGTTCGAGAGGTTCAATATCGCGCGCGGATCGGAACGTTGTACTCTTTCCCTGTCGGCGGTGTTACGGTCTATCCGAAATGGCAGTTCGCGCATGAAACTGAGGACAAATTGCTACCTCACCTCGCGCGCGTGTTAGCGTCGCTTCTCGAGGAATGGGATCCGGCAAGCGTGCAAGGATTCATGAGCACCCCAAAGGAAGATCTGACATCTCGTGGTAAGCGCATGACTCCGGTCGAGTGGTTGCTTCAGGGCAAGAGCCCCCGCCGTGTCGAGGTCATCCTCGAATGGGAGCTGTGTCATTGAGCGTTTGTGCTCAGCGCGCAAGACCTCCGGAACGTGCGCTGCCCCGAACTCTGGTGGCCGACTCCGCTGGCGGAGTGACTGTCGACATGCTTGTCTAAGGATGAACAGCCGCTCGGAGCGCGCCGGCCCCCTTCGGCGTCGCACCGGCCCCTACCACTGAGGCGACTTTCTCTTGAGTCCTCGGTCGTACCGTTGATGGCCGCACCTGACCCATTGACCGCGCATACCCTCAAGTGAAGACCCGCACCACGCAAAGGCGGCAGGGATCGTACTCCCCCCCTCCGGGGGGGGGGGGCAGCTCCACGTGCCGCGGCCTCCCTGACGCGTAGGTGTGGACCATCGCGGCAGCGCTGTCGAAGAAGGTACTGTTGAACGGCGTCCGGAATTCACGCACGTGAGCGAGCTCGGCGCACGAGGGGGTCGAAGTTGCTCTTGGACACGTTCTGGGTGAGCGCCTTGCCGAGGATTGCCTCGCCTCGGAGGGATGTATCGCCCCAGACGCGATTGCCACTCTCCGCGCGCAAGAGCCCCTACAACGACGTCCGCGCACCGGCTCATACTTGGCAACCTGCCGCGATTCAGAAATGGGTCGACCCGAATGTGTGCGCGATGGCCGCCGGCGTTATTTTGAGCCCTTCGTCACGCAGGTGCTAGGCGGAACAGGTGGCGACAGTTGGGTTCAACTCAACAGTTGGGTTCAACTCAACAGTTGGGTTCAACACATGCGTTGCATGCAACGCGTACAACGCATACAACGCACGTGGCCCAGGGCCCGCGTCCGAGCGCAATAAGGCCCACAGGTAGGGCTCAACACCGAGCCTGGGTTCCCTTTTGCCTTTCAGAAACCGAGCGGGGCCACCTGCGTCACGACGCGGGCTGCAGTTGCCCAAACGTGCCTGCGGTTCAGCGACCTACCTTGGGCGCTTCGACTACCATCGGGGGTGAGCGAGGGGCTTGGACCTTCGCGCACATTTCGGTGGGTTCCCGATACACAACGTGTCCCGGGAACCCACTTGTGTTTCGGAGGCAAACCGCCGGGCTGGCTGGTGGACATTGAGAGCCCCGGTGGAACCTTGAATCGCTGGGCATTTCTCATCCATGGCGGACCGCGGGCGCGCCTATGAACGGGCGACGCGCGCGGCAGTTTCTGGTCGCTTCGGCGTGGCGTCCGAACGCGACTGAATGCCCCAGCGGAGGCCGGACCATTCATCTCCGGCTCGAAGAGAGGGGCCGATAACGATGGTCCGCCCAACGACGGTCGCTTCTGTCATGATGTGCGCAGTTCAGTCGCTATCCCCATGGATGGTCGTGATCGCGTCCTTCAACGCGTGCAGAGCACTCGGCGTTGGGCGGACGTTCGCTCCGGGGGTGTTTGTTGCGCCGACTTGGGCACCTGTCACACCGAAAGACTAGAAGGCCCACACCAGAGATGGGACAGCCAGCCGATCAGAGCGTCCCGCGCAATCGGTCGTCCGTCCTTCACCAAGGCCGGACTCCGGGTTGAGCTCTCCTGTCGAGGCTTCGCACGTTGACCTCTTGCTCCCGGTCATCGGCCGGATTCAACCCTGAGCGAAGGACGGGCGAGTCTTGGACGCGTCACACGCCTTTCAAGGCTTTGCGCGATACCCGCTCGCGCGCGACGATGCAAGCGAGCTCACGGTTCATCTCGGCCTCAGCATCAGCTGCGGTAAGTCGGCCGTCGAGTACGCGGCGAGCACGATCCATCATGGCTTTGCTGGGGAAATGTCCCGCGAGCTGATGCCCCTTCTCGATCACAGCGAGCGCCTGCTCGATGGGATTGCTGGACACGTTGTCGTCGTCATTAGACATCGTCACGCGTCGACCTCCCAACGCTCCCCCTGCTTGAGTCCAATCTTAATGAAGGCGCCCCCGGACTACCGGGTCTTGCGACGGCCACAACCACGTGATGCAGCCTTCCGGGGCGAGGAGACCGCGCGCATCGCTGCGGAGCTCGAGGCTCAGCGTCTGGCCGCAGAAGCCGGAGCCAGGCGCCTGGCGGAGGAGGAAGCCGCTCGCCAGGCTACCGTAGCCGCTGCCGAGGAGGCCGCTCGCCAGCAGGCCGCCCAGCGCAACTCCAGTGGTGGCTCGTCGAACAACTCCGGTGGCTCCAGCAACACCGGGTCCTCCGGTGGCTCGCGGCCCGGCGGCGGCGGTCCCCCCGCGGGCGGCCAGGTCGGAGGCGGCGGTGGCTGCGTCGTGGACAACGGTATGGGCGGCACCCGTCCCTGCTAAGACCGGGGGTGGCTGGCCCACCCCGCATCTCGCCTACCAGCGGTAGAAGGAGAATCTGAGAGCGTCCCAGATGACGCACTCTGCCCGAGCTCGGCGCTCAGCGCACGAACGGTTCAAGAAGCCCCCGGGGAGCATCTGCTCCTTGGGGGCTTTTCTCTCGCTCACCGCTCTCACTGCATCGCGTACCAGCGCATCCGGTACGCGTGCTCGCCGCGTCGTATAGCAAAAAACCCCAGTTCAGGCTCCCTATACAGGTCGAGTTCGCGCGTGGGCGTACCGGTTGCGGTACCACGCTGATTCGCTCAATTACCTCCGCTGATCTGGCCTTTTGTGCCGATGTACCACGTGTACCACCTGACGCGTACAACCTCATGCACGTGTGCGCGCATGCGCGTACGTGTGGAGTTTGTAGATATAGGTGGTACTCCCGGTACATTCACTCTTTCTCTCTCCAAAAACCCCAGAAAACCGGGCGAGAACGGGGTCTGGAGTGCGTACCGGAAGAAAATCCCTCCCGGTGCGCGGCAAAGCCTGGCGTGCTTCGAAATCACCCCTGAGCTGGCATTTGTTTGACGGCGGTGCGTACCAGATGCATTTGGCTACGTGGTACTTCCACCCTCCCCTGTGCCCCACCAGCGAGCCCAGCGTGCTTCGAGATTGCCTGCATCGGGACGGCGTGCGTCGGCTGCGACTGCACGCGGACCATGCCCCATCGAGCTTTTGGGTACCGGCGACGGCAGAGCCGCCGACGGGTGGTTTCCGATGGTTCCGCAACGGTGGGCCACAATCCCACATCCACTCGAAGGAGCATCATGCAGACGCAGACCATCGCTATCGCCATCAGCTCGCTCAGCGGACTCCTGTCCGAGCCCAAGGCCTCGTTCGAGGGACTCACCACGCTCCACGGCGTCCGCGAGCAGATCTCGGACCTGTTCGACAGCTACGCCGCCGAGCTGCGCGCGGATCCGGACACCGCGCCCATGTGGGACGCTGTCGCCGCGGCTCTGCCGCACCCCTCGAGTGCCACGGTGGCGACCCCTTCCCCCGACGCCCACGTCGCGGCGTTCTGGCGTGAGCACTCCGACCAGTTCACCTGGGACTTCGTACCCACGGTCGTGGTCCATGAGATCTACATCGACTGGATGCGGCGCCGGCACCCGTCCGCGGATCAGCTGACCCGGCTCGCGTTCAGCAGGGCTCTGCGGCTTATCCTCCCCGGCCGCGGCGCCTGGCGCTACACACGGGCTCGCATCGGCGCTCTCGCCCGCGTCGACGAGCCGCTGGCCCGCGGGGTCAAGTGGCGCCCGGGCGGAAGCGCCGCGACCTACGGGCTTCGTCGGCAGGCGTCGTGAGCGACGCCTGCGCGGAATCACGCGAGGCGCTCAGCCCCGAAGCGCCGACGGTAGTAGACCAGTGCGTCATCCCGCCGGATCTCAGAGAAGCCGTTCTTCAGCAGGACCTGCTGAGAGGCGATGTTTCTGACGTCTGTGTCGGCGGCCGCGACGCGGGCGCCCCAGGCCGATGCGAAACGCAGGGCTAGCCCCACCGCTTCGGTCGCGAGGCCTGCTCCGCGGGCTGACGGGACGAGACCGTAACCGAATTCGACGTGACCCAGCTCGTCCGGAGGTCCGAAGAACCCGAAGCCACCGATCGCGCGCCCATCGTCCGTTCTTCGAACCAGGTACATCGTGAACGGGCTGTTCGTCGGTTCAGCTGCAGAGAGGGCCGCCAATGGGACCAGCTCATCCGCAAAGGGGTACTCAGGATGCCAATTGTCACCAGGCTGCTCCTGGCGATCAACGATACGCCGGGCAAGTTCTTGGGAGATCGGTTCCAAGGCAACACGGGCACTGTGAAGGATCATCGGTCGATGATTCCAGCTTTCCCGTGGTCCATCGACCGATCGGATATCGAACGCGATCTTCAACACCGATCGCGAACGGCCCGTCGGTTCACTTCTGCCGCGAGCCCGCTTCTCGCGCACTCCCGCTGCCTGACCAGCGATGCGTTTCCGTCAGCCCAAACGCGTCATACGTGCGTTGGCTTTCTCCACTGCGCGTTGCACCTCTTGCGCCGGGCGGTCATTGACGAGGGCGAAACGGATCAGCTGAAGCGGGAACGTCGCGGCAATGAAGCGCGCCCGCGCCACGATGTCCGCCGTGCAGGCTTTCTCGAGTGCATCCCATCCATGCCACGCGGCCAACGCTGCGACGTCCTCAGCCGGGTCGTCAGCGCTTGCAAGGTCCCAATCCAACACGCCTACGACGCGCCCGTTCTCCCAAAGAACGTTTTCGCCGGCGAGATCTCCATGAATGAGGGATGTGGCGTGGCCTTGGAGAGCTGCAAGGCTGTCCGCGGCGTCACGGGCCGCGCGTCGAACTGCCGGGTCGAGTCGCGGGATTGCTTCCTCGACCATGATCGAGTGCCAGCCCGCGCCGCCCATGAACGCGTGAGACTGGGCGAGGTGCTGCTTGAGTGGAGCGACGGACACGGCCTGCAACGCCTCGAGCAGTTCTGCGATGCTCCGCGGGTCGCCCTCGCCCGGTCGGTGCGCTGCCCCAGGGATGCGGTGTTGCGCGATCGCGACGATGCCGCTCTCGGCGATGGGTTCTGCGAGCGATCGGGGTACGGCGAACGGCAGCTCGGGAAGCGAGTCGATTACTTTCTGGGCATGAAGGGCAACGGCTGCCGCGTGGGGGCTCCGACTCACGCGCACCGCGGCGCTGCCCGCGAGAACAACCAGGTTGGAGGAACCGTGGTTCACAAGCTCCCAATGCGACGGCGGGACGCGAACGCCTGATCCTTGCAGCGCGGCAGTCACCGCCGCGTCCACGATCTCTCGCTCCGGCGCGATGTATGTCGGACATTCCATGGCAAAACGATAACGACGCGCTACCTGACCACGTCGGAGGCAGGGAGCTCGTTCAAGCCCCGGAGTTAGGCGTGGATCTCGGGTCTCTCACTCAGTCGCGATGAGGCCGCGTTCTCAGCCAATTCCTCATCAACAGCGGAAAGACTGGCTATACGATCGTCTTACCAAACCCTATCGAAAGGAAAGAAACGTGTCCTCCGAGAACTCGCTTCGGTCTTCCCGTCTCGTTGCCGCCGCTGTTCCCGTGGCCCTTGCCGTCGGAGCGGCCCTGACTGTCATCCCCGCGGTTTCCGCCGCGGTCGCCCCCGTCACCGTGCAGGCGGAGGTCGTCCACTACCGGCCCTCGCTGCCGATCGCGAACGGTCCGTCCATTCATTACTGACGCGAGCCCATTTCTCGCGCGCTCCCGATACCTGGCCGGCGGACGCGATTGGCGATCCTCGCCAGTCCCCTGACGGTGGGGGCCTATACATTTCCCCGCCGTGGTCTACGATCCCGGCTAGGCCGGAGGTTCCTGATCAGCTCCCCTCGGCTAGGCCCGGCGGCGAGACCGCCGGGCCTCTCGCCTTCTACGCGTCGACCGCTTGGTTCTGTTGGCGCGAATTACGTTCTCACGGCCCATATCGGTGCAATACTCCATCACATCGGAAACGCAAAGGAGCGACTCATGTTCCGAGCGGGAGGTTTCACCACGCAGCCGAATTGGAACTGCGTGGAAGACGACTTCGTGCTTGGGGCCTGCGCCCATAGGCCCTTTGGCTTCATCAGTCGAAGTCCCACCGGCGTGTGGACAGCCTTCAATAGCAACGCGCACCCCGTCGGCGAATTCGACACACTTTCCGACGCCCAAAGCGCTTTATGGGCCACACACCAGCCGACTCACACTATTCGCTGCATCGAAACACAGCGCTCGTGGTTGAGCCTCTGCCGACGTGGTGGGCGTCGAGGTAGTGAAGGGGTTGTCAGCTGAGCGGACCCGCCGCGATACGAGGTCTCGTGGGCGGCCGCCCTTCGTCGGCCCGGTGTTTCGCTCCCCGTCCAGCTCGCTTCCTCCCGCCACGTGACTCGATAGGTTCGACTTGTGACCATCCCCCCACTGCCGCCCACCCCGCAGACCGCCCAGACGGCCTCTGTCCGCCCCGCCTCAAACGGTCTCGCGACCTCGGCAACAGTCCTCGGAGTGGTCGCTCTCGTCTTCACGGCATTCAACATCGTGCCGCTCCTGGGGCTCTTGTTCCTGCCGTTGGCTATTCTCAGCGCGATCGCCGCCATACTCCTCGGCCACTTGGGGTTCAGCGCCAGCCGCCGGGTGGGCGTCGGCCGGAAGCTCGCGATCGTCGGCCTCGTAACGGGGTACATCGCCGCGGCGGCTCTCGTGTGGTACCTGGTCTCGTGGGCGGTCGGCGTCACCACCGCATTCGGATAGGCGTTGCGAAACGACTGCTGCCTCGACAGGATCGGTGTCAAACCGTTTCCAGGGGGGACAACGAAATGAACCGTTTCAAGAAGAAAATGGCCGCAGTGGGATTCGCAGGCGCAGTCGTTATGGGATCCGTCTTGGTGGCTTCGCCGGCCCAAGCAGCGGTGCCAAACGGATGGGGTTTCAGCACCCCTTCGCAGGTCATGTGCGTCGCCAAGACGGCCTTGAAGGAAGCGGCGGTGGCTGCGGAGGGAAAGAAGATGCTGAGCAGCTCCACCCGTTGCGTGAAGAGCATCCGAAAAGGCATGGCCTACTACGACACGCGCCTGTGGTGGAACTGAGCGAGTCGCGACTCTCGCGCACATAAGCGCCACCAGCGCCCACGCACGCATAACGCGTGGGTGTGTCAGCGAAGACGACCGGTCCCACACCTTGAGTAGTGGGACCGGTCACTGCCTTAACCCCCGGGCATGACCCCGGCGATGAGCGTGACGAAGATACCCCCTGCTGAAGACGCAGGCGAGCTCGGACGGGTCAGAGGTGCTCATCTCTCGAGGCATCAACCAACCGCGACCGTATGCGGGGATACCTCGAGGGATGCTCCTGCTCCCGGCAGCGCATCGGCGAACTCATGAATGATCGCTCCCCGCCAGCTGGATGCGCGCACCGCCCGCGGATCCCGACCGCGCGGGTCGCCCCGGAGCGTCCGCAGCGCGCGCTCGAGCTCCACCTCTTTCCGTCGACGCTGGTCCCGGTCGCCGCGCGGTCGCAGCTCGCCCCGCTCGAACCGGGCGAGGATGTGGTCCGACTCCGCGACGGTGAGGGGCACCGACAGCGGATCGGGATCGAGCTCGCTGGACAGCGCCCGGAACTCCGCCATCCGCGTCAGGAAGAAAAGGAAGTCCGGAACAGAGGCAGTGACCTAGGTCGCCTTCCGCCCGTCGCCGACGACGTCGCCGCGTGAGGTACGCACGCCCAGTCGCTGCGATCGGTCGGCTGTGCCGAGTGCGACGATCGTGTCGTCACCCCCCCCCCATGTCTCGGGCGCCGCAAACACGAACCGGAACAAAGGGTCCGCCGGATCGAAGTCGGCCAGCTTGCGTTAGGCGAGCGCGGAGAGCGACGGCGCCGCGTCCCATGCGCGGAGACCGGAGGCGGCAAACCTCATTCGACGCTCTTCTCTCCCGAGGCGATCGCAGCCGATGCCAGCGCCGTGCGCAGGCACCCTCCCACCCGAGAGCCTTTGGGCGCGGCCGATGGCAGAGCCGTCCGGAGACGCTCGGCTGACTCCTCGGGGGCGATGTCCGCAACCCATGCATGCATTGCAGCTTCGGATCCCGCCAGGTACTTCAACTTGTCTACGGCCCGCCGGGGGGAGGTGAGTTGCAGGTGAAGTCGGGCCGTGGCGCGCGCAGTCCGTGTCGGCGCCTGGTGCCAGGCGGCGATGTAGGGCGTGGGGGTGTCGTACAGACGGTCGACCGCGTTCAGCAAACGGAGATAGTTGTCTGCGAGGTCGTCTCTTTCTGCCGAGGAGGTAGCGGCGAAATCCGGCACATGACGTTTCGGGAGCATGTGCACCTCGAGGGGCCAACGCGCGGCAAAAGGCACGAACGCAAGCCAGTGCTCCGTGTCTAAGACGACCCTTGGTCCTTGCGACTCAGCCTTCACCACGCGCTCGAAAAGGTCCGGGCCTTCACGGTCAAGAGAACGCAGCAGGCCCTGCGTCCGAGGAGTGACATAAGGGTATGCGTAGATCTGGCCATGCGGGTGCGGCAAAGTAACCCCGATCTCAGCCCCCCGGTTTTCAAAGATGAAGACCTGTTCGACATCGGCGATATCCGACAAGGCACCCGTCCTGTCGGCCCATGCTTCGATCACGGTCCTCGCGCGAGTGGGGGTAAGGGACGCGAATGATCCCTCATGCTCAGGGCTGAAACAGACGACCTCGCACCGCCCGGCAGATGGCCTTTCCCGGAACAAAGGGTGGATCGACGAGGCCGGGTGTGGAACCTCGTCGAGTTCAAGCGCCGGGCCGAAAGCCGGAGTTTTATTCTCAAACACCGCAACGTCATAGGCCGAGGGAATCTCAGAAGGGTTGGACGGCGTCTGTGGGGCGAGGGGGTCTTGATGTGCGGGAGGCATGAAGGCACGGTTTTGCCGCGCAGTGGCGAAAGTGATCCAGTCGCCGGTAAGAACGTCCTGGCGCATCTGCGCTGTCGGGGGGCGGTCTCTGAGCTCGCGCAGGTCGGCGCGCCTATCCGTTGGGAGGCTTGTGTCAGGGTCGTCGAAGTAGATGAGCTCGCGTCCGTCGGCTAGGTGCGTAACCCGCTTCACGACGCCCGCTTGGAGCGAAACCCCGTCCATCACACAGCCTCGCCCAGTTGGCGAAGGTGGGCTTTCCACCCGCTCTGCACCATTTGTTGAATGCTGTGCCGCATGGCCCAGTTGAGATCACGGGCAGCCGCCACTCCGCTCGCAACAATGCGATCTGGATCGCCGGCGCGACGGGCCTCGACCGTCGCGTCGAAATCGATGCCGGTGAACATGCGCAGCGCAGACATGATCTCCCGCACGGAGATTCCCATTCCCGACCCGAGGTTGTAGGCCGGCTGTAGCGAGTCACCGGCGCTAAGTCTTTGGGCGGCCACAGCGTGGGCCGCCGCGATGTCGCTGACATGTACGTAATCTCGAACAGCGGTTCCATCCGGCGTGGCGTAGTCGACGCCGTAAATGGAGGGTGTGCGCCTCGCTGTCAGAGCCCGGAAGGCGATGGGGAAGAGATTGAACGGGCTCGAGTCGTAAACGTCAGGACGACCGGAACCTACGACATTGAAGTACCGCAGCGACGTATGGCGCAACGGTCGCGGTTCTGATCGCGTCGCTTCAGCAACGTCGCGAAGGAGCCACTCTCCGATGAGTTTTGATTCCCCGTATGGGGTGGTCGGCTTTTTCGGGGTGTATTCGGTCACGGTGGGGACATCGGGTGTGCCATAAACCGCGGCGCTTGAGGAGAAGACGATCTGCGCGACGCCGGCACGGCGCATCGCCTCCAGCACGCTTCGTGTGCCGTCCACATTTTGAGCGTAGGCATGGAGGGGACGGGTGACGGATTCGCCGGCGTATTTGTACCCGGCAACGTGGATCACTCCTTCGGCGATGGTGCCGCGCAGCGTTTCCTCGACCAGGGCGGTGTCCAAAATATTGCCCTGCACGAAGTCGACGTCGGATGGCACGAACTCACGCTTCCCTGTCGACAAATCGTCCAGGACGACAGGGTCTAGCCCGGCCGCTTGCAAAGCGGAAACGACGTGTGCGCCGATGTAGCCGGCGCCGCCGGTGACGAGCCAAGTCATGATGAACCTCTCGAAGGAGGGGGCGGGTCTTGTGCGACCTGCCCCCTCGTGCCGTTTGACGGTTACTTGCTCGCGCGCTTGTTGTAGTCGGCGAGCTGGTCGGTGCCCTTGGACTGGGCGTTCTCAAGGGAGGACTGGACATCCGCCCCGCCGGCGATGGCCTGGATGGCGCTGCGTACGTCGGCGCGGCTCTGTCCAAAGGCGCCGTTGTGGCAACCGCCCGTAGCGGAGGTCTTCGCCGTGGCCGTTAGTTGCTTCAGCAAGGCAAGCTTGGGCTGGCTGGTCTCAGAAGTGAGGAGTCCATCGAGCGCCTCCTGGTTGCTCGGAAGGTACCCACTGTCTTCGAAGATCTGACGCTGCACATCAGCGGAACCCATGAACCGGGCAAACTCGACGGCGGCCGCTTTCTCGTTATCGCTGTGTCCTTCGCCGAGTACCCACAGAGCGCTACCGCCAGGGACTGCTCCCCCGCCTTCGGTTGCGACAGGAAGAGCGAATGCGTTGATGTCGAACGCTGCCGCGGCCGTGGTCGTGCCCAGGCTCGCGGACGAAGCAAGCAGCATGGCGGCTTGGCCCACACTGAATGCGTTCTGGGCTGCCACCCCGTCGCTTCCGACGTTGACGATGGCTCCTGCCTGGAGCGACTTCTGGTAGTGCGTCCACACATTTACGAGGTCGTCGTTGACAAAGTCGAAGGCGGTGGCAGCTTCTGATCCGAGGCCGTTGTCCGGGGTGCAGTAGACGACGTTGTTGAGGGCGCTGAACTGTTCGTTCCACCATTCGTTCTGCTGAAAGACGAGGCCTGCAGCGCCGGTTGCGGCATAGATCTTGTCAGCCCAGTCGAAAAGCTCGTCGATGCTTTTGGGCGGGTTTTCGCCGCTCAGACCTGCGGCTTGGAGCTTGGTCGCGTCGAAGAAGACGGCAGGCTGAGAGACCATCAACGGCACGGCCCAGAGCTTGCTGTCGAACGTATAGTAGTTGGCCGCGGCGGCGACGACTCCGTCGCCGTTGTAGGCCTGGCCGTCGAAGGTTGCGACGCTTTCAGGAGCGGTTGCGAGGCCGCTGTCGTGCAGGTAGGCGGAGAACGTGTCGCCGCCTTGCAGAAGCACGGGGGTATCGCCGCTTTGGACCGCGTTAGTCAGCTTGGCCGCGGTTTCGGTGTAGTCACCCTGGTAGATGGGGTTGATGGTGATGTTGAAGCTGTTACTCGAGTTAAACGCATCCACCTGCTTCATCAGTGCGTCGGCGGATGAGCCTCCCACGGAGTACCAGAAGTCGATGCTGACAGGGCCATCGGCGGCGACGGTTTCCTGCGGCTGTGGTTGACCAGAACATCCGGCCAGGATCAGGGACGCGACGGCCGCCAGGGTGACGCCCGCTGCCACCCCCTTGCGTGTGCGAATCACTTGACTGCTCCTTCGGTTAGTCCTCGGGCGAGGAACTTCTGTCCGACGATCACGAGGATGATCGTGGGGATGCTGACGACGATCAGGCCGGCAAGGCCCGCGCCGAAGTCCGTGTCCGCTTCGTCGAAGAGCGCTTTCACTCCCACCTGGACGGTTCGGGCGGTCGGGGACTCGGTGACCAGCAGGGGCCACAGATATCCGTTCCATGCGGCGATGGCGGACACGAGGGTGACCGTCATGACCGTGGGTCTGGTGAGGGGCAGAAGGAAGCGGAAAAGGAACCGCATGGGCCCCGCGCCATCGACCGTTGCTGCTTCCTTGATCTCCGTCGGGAAGCCCAGGAACGTCTGGCGCAGCAAGAAGATCGAGTAGGCCGATGCCACGAAAGGCATGAACACCGCGACGATGGTGTCGAAGAGCCCAAGCTGGCGGATGGTGAGGTAGTTGGCGACGACGGTCGCCTCATTTGGGATCATCATCGTGACGAGATACGCCCCGAGAATCAGACCCGGTCGTCGGAAATTTCCGAAGACGATGGCGTAGGCGGCGAGCACGCTCGTCAGCACCTGGAGACCGGTCTGCGCTACCACGACGATTGCGCTGTTCAGCATCTGGCGGAGAATCGGCGCCCGGTTGAAAGCAGATGCGAAGTGGTCCCATGTAAACCCGGTGGGGAGGAGGTCCCACAAGGTTCCCGTAATTGCGGGGGTGGGCCGGATCGAACCGAACAGGACATACACCAGCGGCAGAATGATGACGAGCGCTACAACGGCGAGGTACGCGAACAGCGCGATGTGCGCGACGGGCTTTTTCATCGGTAGTTGACCCTTCGCTCGAGAACACCGAACTGGATGGCAGTGAGCGCGAGGATCAACACCAAAAGGATGATGGAACGAGCAGACGAGGCCCCATAGTCCGCTGTTCCCCCGAACGCTGCTTGATAGATGTCGATGACGAGCGTGCGTGTCGAGTCAGCCGGTCCGCCCGCTGTGAGGACGTTGATGATGGTGAACTCACGCAGCGCTTGAATGGATTGCGTCACGACGACAAAAAACAACGTCGGCGTGATCAACGGCAATGTGATGCTGAACGTTCGACGCCAAAAACGGGCCCCGTCGACGTCTGCTGCTTCGAAGACCTGCTTATCGATGGAATCGAGGGCGGCCAGCAACAGAAGCACCGTGAACCCGATGGCGGTCCACACGTCGACGATGATGACCGACAGCAACGACACGTTCGTCGAGGTCAGCCATCCCACATTGTCGCCACCGAGGGCCCGGGCGATGACATCGAAGAGGCCCGTCGACGGGGTCATCAACGCACGGAATGCGAGACCCGCGACAGCCGTCGACACAGCCATTGGGATGAGCACGGAGGCTCTGAACACCCCTGTGCCCCGCACGCGCTGCGATACGGGTAGCGCGATGGCGAGCCCCACGATCACTTTCCCCGCAACGGAGCCCAGCATGAATAGGACAGTGATGCCTAGCGTGCGCCAGAAGTCGGGGTCGCTGAACATGGCGGCGAAGTTGTCGGATCCGACGAAGCCATTCGGCTGCCCGAAGAGATTGGTCGACTGCATCGACAGGAAGCCCGTACGCAGCAGGGGCCAATAGTCGAAAGAAACGATCGCGATCAGGCTCGGAAGTAAGAAGAGAACTGCCCACAGATGGGGTCCACGCCGCCCGCGGCGGGGGCGCGTCGCTGCGCGAGCGGAAGTGTCAACCACGATGTCTATCTCCGTTTGATCGGTGCAGTTGAGAGTGTAGGGAACGTTCCCTACTATTGCAACCGTCATCGTCCCCGACGTGTCCGCCGGATGCCGAGAGGCGAAAGATTGGGTGAATACATGTTTCTGAGCATCGAGTGGATCAGCGCCTCGACCTTGACCGAGGTCGTCCTCCTCTTCCTCGCGTTCGTGCTGTCCGCCGTCGTCGGAATCGAACGGCATCGTCAGGTCAAAAGCGCTGGCCTGCGCACGCACACCCTCGTCGGAGTGGGATCCGCGATGTTCACACTGGTGTCGGCGTACGGCTTCACGATGGTGATCGGAACTGACGTCACGCTCGATCCCTCACGAATCGCCGCGCAGATCGTGTCCGGCATCGGGTTCCTCGGCGCCGGCGTAATCTTCGTGCGACAGAACATCGTCTCGGGCCTCACGACCGCGGCGTCCATCTGGGTCGTCGCCGCGATCGGAATGGCATGCGGCGCCGGCATGCCCGTCCTCGCCGTCCTCGGTACGGCACTGCACCTCACCACTGTCACGGTGATGTCCCGGCTCGCCCGGAAAGTTCCTCTCGCGGGGCGCGGGCGTGACCTCGTCGTCCACTACAAGGACGGCCGAGGAGCCCTGCGCGCCGTCCTCGAACGCGCCTCGGAGTTGGGTTTCGAAGTGGCTCTCACCGGCACGCATCGAGAGGAAGTTGGCCGCACAACCCCAATCGTCGCGGCCAGTCTTCGCTTCAACAGAGGTCGCACCTCGATCGACAACCTCGTCGAAGCGCTCACCGAGGTCAAAGGTGTGCAACGCGTGGAAGCCGCCTCCGACAGCGACCCCACATGAGCGAAGCTCGCCCCGCGTCGGTCTCGCGGGTCTCGAGTAACCTCCATGCGACCGCACTCAGGTGAGACGATGACAGACGTGAAGAGCACACCAAGCCCCCGCCAAGCTGCCCTATCCCGCGTGGCGGCTGGCGCATCCCTCGAGGACACGGCACAGCACTTCAACATCCCGCCGGACCGCCTCCGTCGCTGGGTGGGCGCCACCAAGGAAACGAACGACGCCAAGCCTCGGACTCGGAGAGGGAAACAGGCGACAATCTTGGACCTCGCCGAGCACAGCGGTCTGTCAAAGTCCGTGGTTTCGCGCGCGCTTCGCGGCCAATACGGGGTGAGTCCCGACGCCCAGGCTCGTGTCACAGCCGCGGTCAAAGAGCTCGGTTACGTCTCGAACGCGGCTGCGCAAAACCTCAGCGCCTACCGCACGAACACCATCGGTGTGCTCGTCCGCGACGCCTCCGCCCCCTTCTATGGCGAGATGCAGTCCGCCCTCCAGAAAAGAGGCTCATCGCTCGGGCAGCGGGTGTTCATCACCTCAGGAGCCCTCGACAACAACGACGAACGGCGCGCCCTCGAAGACCTCATCGCTCTGCGCGTCGACGGACTCATCGTCTGCAGCGGCCGGCTACCGTTAAAAGAAGTCAAAAGATTCTCCGCAAAGTTTCCCGTCGTCGTAGCGGGTAGACCTGACATCGACTCCTCCGTCAACAGTGTGTATGGGGACGAGGACGAGGGGGCCCGTGCCCTCGCGAACCACCTGACCGACCTTGGACATCGTCAGGTCGCTGTCTTTCAACCCCCGCAGCAAACCTCACCAATCCTGCATCGCCGCACGGAAATCATGCGAGCCCAGCTCACTGCCCGCGGCGTCCATGCGCACGTTGTGTCCACCCCCTCCCCCGAGCGGGCCCGGGAAGCTCACGCCCGACTCGCGGCCCACGTCACCGCGGTTATGTGCCCAAACGATCGCTACGCCGCAGCGACACTTCTTGAATCGCGCACCTCAACGCGACCTCTTTCCATCACGGGATTCGACGGCGTCGGTGGTCTCGCGAGCGCGTTGATAAACATCACCACATGGCGTCAGCCCATTGCGCACATCGGCTCGAACGCCGTAGAGCGACTACTGCACCTCATCACCCACCGGGACGAAGACGTTAGCCATCTCGCAATACCGGGCCACCTGCACGTCGGCACGACGACGAAACCCCTCCCCTAACGGAGGACGCCTCGACTCAGAGGAGTCAGTCGGTATAGTAGGGAACGTTCCCTGCGCCGAAGGAGTTTTGCATGAGTGTCGCAATCGACGGGTTCACCTACGGTGTCTACCTCCGGCCGGACCCCCTCACATGTCGAGCTGTCGTCGACTTTACGGATCTCCTCAAGAAGCAGTTCGGGATTGTGTCCGCGGCCGCATTCCCGCCGCACGCGACTCTGGCTGGCGCTGTTCCGAGTGACGCCGACGAGGCTGACCTTATCGATGCACTGGACCCCGTCTTGCGCTCCGCAGCGCCCATCGCCGTCCACAACTCCGGCATCGCACGCCACAACATCGCCGTGACCTTCGACGTCGACAAGACAATCAGCGGAGCGAAAAACGACGCCATCAAAGACCTCGCTGTTGCCGTCAACAGCGCCCTCGAGCCCTTCCGCGGACACGGCGAAGGCTTCCGCATGAAGCCCTTCGACGCAGACGGGTTTCGCGCCCATCTCTCCCTGGCATCTCATGACCTCGAAGAAACGCCTCACCTCCGCACTGAAGTCGAAGCCTTCCTCCGTGCACTCCCCCACACGGCTCCATCCGACTTCATCGCCGACACCGTCACTCTTTTCCGCTTCCACAGCTCGGACTGGACGGCCAAGTGGTGGAAAGATCTCCGCTGGTGGCACCTGCGCTCCTGGACGCTCGGCAGCACCACCGAGGCGCCTTCGCAGTCAAACTGAGCAGCCGGTCCATCCGCGGCCTGAGGCCGGCACTGTGGTCGCCGGCGAGACGTTAGGCGGCGAGCTCAGTTCGGCCGCCCCGTCAACGGGGCATGCGAGCATGTCGATCACCGGTCCCAGCTTCAGCTGCCCGGATATCCCAACCAGCGCACGCTTCAAACACACCCCTGGAGCGGCTGTATTCGCTGCTTATGCGCCCGGCTGCCAGCACATGCGGGCCCGGCGTCAGATCAATCGCGCAGCGCCTCTGAGCTACACCCGCCTGGGCGTCGCGGACGCATGCGTCGGCGGAGGTGCCGTCGCGTTCATCCCATGAGTCCGCGTCGGGGACTTTCAGGCATCGTAGCCCCGGCCTGGGGTAACTCCGCTAACCCTCCCGAAGCTGGAACCTTGCACCCGCAGGCCGAGATCGCCCTCCCGACCGTCTACAAGGTGTCGCAACCATCACTGTCGCAAGTCCACACCCTTGGACGGTGACGGCCCTTCTAGTCTCATGAACACCGTTCAATGAACACCGTTCAGGAGGCTCCTATGTCATCCACGCTCGCCCCTCGGCTCTACCTGGCAGACAGGTGGCCGCGCACCGCCGCACGAGACACCGCGCTCGTCCTCTCCGGAACACTCCTCATCACCCTGTCCGCGCTCATGACCATTCCACTCCCGTTCACGCCGGTACCGATAGCACTTTCGACATTCACCGTCTTTTTCGTCGGCGCAGCCCTGGGCTCGCTACGCGGAATGCTCAGCTCCCTTCTCTACCTCCTCCTCGGCGCCGCCGGCGCACCGGTCTTTTCGTATGGTCAATCGGGCGTCGCCTTCCCGACGTTCGGCTACATCGTCGGTTTCGTCGTCGCAGCCGCCGTCGTGGGTCGACTCGCGGGACAAGGAGCCGGCCGAAAAGTCATGTCCACCCTGCTCCTCGCATCCGTCGGCACCGTCATTCTTTACGTCTGCGGTGTCCCGTGGCTGGCCCTGTCGCTCGGCGTCGACCTGGGAATGGCCGTGATGCTCGGAGTCGTGCCTTTCGTCATCGGCGACGCCATCAAAATTCTGGCGCTGAGCGCAGTGCTACCCGGCGCCTGGAAGCTACTCGCCATGCTTGAAGACCACCACCGGGGCACGAAGTGAGTGACTTCGACACGCTGGTGGAACAAAGCCTCCGGGGGATCGCGCCTGCCCCCGCCGATGCCGTGAATATCCTTCGAACGCCGGACCCAGACGTGATAGACCTCGTCGCCGCCGTCAGTAAAATCCGACGGACATACTTTGGGAACCGGGTCAAATTGAACTACCTGGTCAACCTCAAGTCAGGACTCTGTCAGGAGAATTGCAATTACTGCTCCCAGGCGCTCGGTTCGACGTCGGCAATCCTGAAGTACTCCTGGCTGAGCGCCGAAGACGCTCTCGCACAGGCAACAGCTGGGGTGGAAGGTGGCGCCAGTCGCGTGTGCCTGGTCGCCAGCGGCCGCGGACCGCTCCCGCGCGACATCGACCGCGTCTGCGATATCACGTCGCAAATCCGTAACTCCCACCCCCACGTGGAAGTGTGCGCATGTTTAGGCCTTCTGCGTGCGGGTCAAGCAGAGCGCCTTGTATCCGCCGGAGCCTACGCGTACAACCACAACATCAACACGGCGGAGTCTTACCACCACGAGATTGTTCAAACACACACTTACGCGGACCGCATCAACACCATCACGCTGGCCGCCCAGGCAGGTCTTTCCGCATGCAGCGGTCTCATCGTGGGGATGGGAGAATCCAACGAACAGATCGTCGAGGCCCTCGCCGCGCTCCGAGAGCTCGAGGTTGAATCGCTCCCCATCAACTTCCTCGTACCATTCGACGGCACTGTCATGGAAGGCCGCTGGCAGCTCACCCCCCTTCATTGCCTCCGCATCATCGCGCTTGCACGCCTCATTCACCCGGATGTCGAGATCCGTCTCGCCGGGGGCCGGGAACTGCACCTGCGCACTGCGCAGCCGCTGGCGCTGCACCTCGCCAATTCGATCTTCCTTGGCGACTACCTCACTGCGGAAGGGCAAGCAGCCGCGGCAGACCTTGAACTGATCCGAGACAACGGCTTCACGATCGAGAATCCGGTTACGCCGCAGGCACCACCGCGTTCGTACTTGACGACGATCGATATACGCGGGCGCGGTGCCGGCACCGCGATCCCGCCCAACGCATGACAGCAGGCCCCAGCAGTGAGCAACACCGACAGTTCGAGATGTGATTGACATCGCGAAAGGTCACCTCGTCGACTGACCGGAGTGATGGCTAGACGACCGCCGAGCTCCAGCTCTGCCAGGTTGTCGAGATCCGTCGGCGGGGCGTGGGCCGCGCCCCGCCGACGAGGTCACTTCAGGTTCAGGCGGGTGTGAGTTTCAGGTAGTCGAGGAAGGCCCGATAACCGGAAGCGCTGCCGTTCTTTCCCGTCGTAGTCAGGCGCACAAGATAGCTCCCCGGCGCAGGGAACGTGTACGACCCGAAAAGCACGTCCTTTTGGTTGACGCTTGTTGTCCAGTACAGATCCTGAGGTGTACCTGCGTTCGTCCCATTGACGGACAGCTGGTATATCCCGTTGGCCCCTGATCTGAACGCACGTGTCGTGAGGTCGTAGGTGCCCGCCTGCGGGACGTCGACACTGAACTCGACGTATTCACCTACAGCGTTGTTGTTCAGTCCGAGTTTCTTGCCGCCGCTCGCGTTCGCGTCGGTGTAGGGCGTCACAGAACGGGAGAGCGTGTTGATCGGCAGAGACTCTGCTTCATACACGCTCGGGACCGCAACCGGACCAGGATTGTCCTGCTGCGCGCCGCTCAGCGAGAACTTCACGTTGAAGTCCTTGCCGCCAGCGGCGTTGACATTGACCTTCACTTTCGCCGTGGGCGCGTACTGCAGCACCGTCACCTCGGGGTCGTTCGAGATGACGCCGGTCACGGCCCTGTCGAGCGTGAGGTAGATCTGTCCCGTGTTCTTCTGGGTCGGGTCCGCGACCGAGAGCTCGACGCTGTCGGCGCTCTCACTGACCATGACCGAGGCTTTCTTGTCAGAGGTGACGCCGCCGGCCGAGGTCGGCTCGTCTTTCCAGAAGTTGATCCCGGTCACTCCCAGTCCGTTTTCTCGCACGGCTTGGGCCGATTCCGAGTTAACCAAAATGTCGACGTCGGGGGTCGCGGCGTACTCTCCCACCTGCGCGCTCGTCTTATTCGGCAGCAAGACATACGAGTAGCCCGCACCGGTCGGATTCGCCCCGTGATCGAATGCAAGTGAGAGATAGTTCTTACTGATAGATGTGCTGTTCGCCCAGGCTGATGAAGAATTCAGCTGCTTCCAGGTGCCCGTGCGCTGTTCCCGAAGCGCATCAACCGTCGCCCCGCCAGGAAAGTAGTAGCCGACGTCGGACCCGGGGACGCTCCCGGCGAGGTGCATCGTGGTCACGTCCGTGACGACCTCAGACCACCCCTGAGTCGAAGGCTCTGTCGCGCCATCCACCGTCAGCGTGTTGTCGCCGGCGTCGTTTAGCTTGCGGTTCTCGACGATGGTCTCGGTGTCGATCCCGTCTGTGCTCGTGATGCCCGCCCCGAGTGCGACCACCTCGTCGTCGAACATGAACCAGGACTTCTTCCCCTCGAGATTGCGACCGATGGGGTGCAGCTCCATGCCCGTCACACCGTACTGACCCTGAATGCTCGCACCACCCACCCAGGACTTGTCCGTTCGCGTGTTCGGGGTCTGCGTGGTGTTCTTCAGCACGGTCGTCCCCGGCAAGCGATAGCTATCGACGGTGGGCCAGAAGTCGTCGTGGAACTGGCTGAGATCGTCGTTGTAGAGATAGGTCATGCCGTCCCCGGTGTGCCACCCCTTATTGTTCTCTGAGTTGATCGACTCGAACGCGCCAATCCGACTCGACGCCATGCTGATACCGAAACCAAAGCCCGGGCGCAAATGCACGGTGCGGTCAATGCCCGTGAACTGCCGGTTGCTGACAAGCTCCTCACGCGGCGTTACCGAGACGTCGTCCAAGATCGCTTTCGCCGACACGATCAGATCTACGGGCGCTGCCGACAGGAACGTCTTGTCAACGTCGGACGCCAGCCATCCCTTGATCATGCTCTTAAATGCGAGGGCATCGGCAGGCGGCGCAACGGAGGACAGTCGGATGATCGATGACAGCACACTCACTGCGGCGTCGTCATCCTGAATCCCGTAGCGGCTCATCTCGCGACCTCGAACCATGTCCATGAGGTTGCCCTTATAGATGAACGGCTCGTACGCGGAGTACACCCATTGAAACGCGTTGACGCTGTTCGGATCCGCCACGTCCCAACTCGACCCGTCCAGCACGTACATCAGGTCGGCGATGCCGGAGAGCAACGACGCCCCGTACCCGCCGTTGTAGGCGTAGGAGTTGTGTTGGACGAAGGATCCGTCCTGGTAGAAGCCGTCCCCGCTCCGCACGTAGGGATAAAGAGCGCTCAGCCCGTCTCGGCCGGCCGCCACGCGGGCGGCGTCCTTGCCATTGATCCCCGAGATTGCGATGACCTGGCTCTCCCACAGTCGGTTTGCGCCCGACATGGCGACGGTCGGCTGGGCGTAGGCGATGGCAGCCAAGTAGTTGGAGATTTGTGTGCTGGTGAGCTCGTTGTACATCAGCGCGATGATGTCGTTGAGCGCGAGCGGCGCTCCGATTTGCCAATGCCACCAGTTTTGATACATCTTTGCGCCGCTGTAGTAAACGCGAGAGTGCATCCAATCGAGTCCGTCGACGAGGTCTGTCTTCAGCTGAGCATTGCCCTGCAGCGTCGACCCGGCAGTGGTGTACGCGAGGGCCATATCTCGAAGGTGCTGGTAGGAGCGGGTCACGCTGGCCGAGTCGTTACCCAAGGGTGAGTCGTCCCAGAGCCGGTTGCGGTCAGCAACCTTCTTTAAGGAGTCCCAAGACGTTTGACCATCAGCGGTAATAGCCGCGACGCGGGACACGATGTCCGGGTCCGACGCGTTGTAGGACGCCCCGCCGGTCAACATCGTGACGTACTTCTGCCGGAGAGTGTCGAACTCCTCGGCCGCCGTGGAGGCGCTTGCAGTCACACCGAGGGCCGAAACAGGCATCGTGTGAGCGTGGGCGGCGGTTGGCACGAAGGCCGACGCGCCAGTGAACACTATGAGTGCGGTGGCAGCCGCCACCCTCGTTGTAGCAATCTTGAACATCGTTGTCCTTTTCGTATTCGGTTGGGTGGAACGCTGACGACCATTTGTTCGTGGTGTCAACGCATCTTGAGACGGCGCCCGCTCTGTGAAGACCAGACCCCGATGTCGGTTACATGGGGTCCTCCGGCCTCACCGATAGGACGTTTCGTAAGCCCTCTTGCGACAGCGGTGCGGATCGTGGCCTGGTCGCCTGCCACCTGGGCGCCACCAAGCCGCTTCATGCCCACGGGATTGACGGTGTCGGAGTCGGAGGCGACGGGGACGGAACCACGGCCCGCGTTGCAGGTCTCGGCCTGCGCTGAGACCCGGTAGGGACGGTTAGTGATGGATCATCAGCGGGCCCCAAAAGGCAGCGGAGCATGTAAAGACTCGGTCCTGTGGGTCTGCTCCGCGGCTTCGCCGGCGAGCAAGAGAGCTCCGACGAGACCGGCCTCGCCGTCCAGAGCCGTCAATTCCACAGACAGGGATCGTGATGATCCGCGCGAACCCGGCGGGCCAACCCGTTTGGCTAGTTCCCATCGGATTGTCTCAATCAGACCGGAGGTCTTCATGACACCACCTCCGAGCACCACCCGCTCAGAGCCGAAGCAGTAATACAGTGTGGCGATCAACTGCGCGATGTAGAACGCCGTCACGTCGAGGTCCTGTTTTGCGGACCGCAGCACACCAGTCTGTTGCAGTTCGAGGTTGCGAGCGGCGATGGCGGGACCCGATGCGAGTCCCTCGAGGCAATCGCCGTGAAAACGGCACACTCCTGCGAATGCGTCATCCGGATGGCGTTGTACGGGAATGTGCGCGGCCTCAGGCCACCCTGTCCCCACCATCAGTTCGCCGCGCTGCAACAACCCCAGTCCCACACCTGTTCCGATAGTGACGTACGCCAGATCACGCGCCCCCCTGAGCGCCCCACGCTGCGCCTCACCGTAAGCAGCACCTGCAACGTCCGTCGTGATCAAACAGGGAACACCGGGCAGAAGGTCTTGGACCGCTGCCAGCAGCGCAAATCCGTCCCAGCCGGTCTTCGGAGAAGTGGTAATTGCCCCATAGTTAGATGAGCTGCAGTCCAGGTCTAGTGGTCCGAATGCCGCGATACCCACGCCCCGGATGGCTCCCGCTAGTGGCGCCAAGAACTCAGCGATATCTGCCAGCACCCTTTGCGGAGAACGGGTCGAGGTCGACCATCGTGCAACCTCAGCCGTGGGATCGCCCACCGCCCCCACCGCGCACAGCACTTTCGTGCCACCTGTCTCTAAACCCAGAATCAGGTTCTTTGGCGCAACTGGATCGGTCATTTTTCATGTCCTTCTGGCTCTGACCCGATACCGGGTGCTGTTCCATCGCATGGGCGAGCGCCGCAGACCACATAGCTTGATACGCAGCTACCCGCAGTCGGGCTCATCAATTGGACCGGGCCGCCCACTCAGGCGAGTCCCTTGCATGTTCTCGTTCGGGGCGCGCCCCACCGCGCCCCGAATCGACCTTCAACGTGCTACGCGGCTGGGCCGATCAGCCTTTGAGCCCGGTTTGCGCTAGTCCTTCAACGAACTGACGCTGAGCGAAAATGAAGACGATCAGAACCGGGACCGCGGTCATAGTCGCTGCGGCGAGCTGCACGTTCCACATCTGTCCGCCGTACGCATCCGTGTACCGCGTCAGTGCTTGCGGCAGTGTGAACAGTTCAGGGCTCTGTAGATAGACCGTCGGCTCCAGGTACAGATTCCACGTGTGCAGGAACGTAAAGATGGCCACGGCCCCGAGGGAGGCCTTCGCGAGCGGCATCGCGATGCGCCACCAAATCGCTGCCCTGTTAAGACCATCCAATCGTGCCGCTTCTTCTAGCTCAACCGGCAGCGTCACGAAGTACTGACGCATGATGAAGGTTGCCAGCACGCTGGGCGCGCCGAACGTCGACACCAGAAGGATCGGCCAGTGGGTGTTCACAAGGCCTAGCTGATTGAACATTTGGAAGAGCGGGACAATGGTGACTTCGGAGGGGACCAGCAACCCGATGAGCACGATGACGAACAGGAAGTTCGCCCCGGGGAACTTGATCCGAGCGAAGGCGTAACCCGCCATCGCGGAGAAAGCCATCGTCGCGACCGTCACGACGACGGCGATGTACATGCTGTTCCAGTACTGCAGGAGGAACGGTTGCATGGTCAGTGCGTCGATGTACGGCTGGATCGTGGGGCTCTGCGGCCACAGCGTCGGTGGGAAAGAGAAGATCTCACCGATTGGCTTGAATGACGAGGTGATCATCCACCACGTCGGGAAGACGAAGGGGATCGCGAGGAGCGCCATCCCGACGTAGAAGAGGACCCTGAGGGCGGGTCGCCGCTCAGTTTTCATAGAAGACCCATCTCTTGCGGAGCTGCCACTGAACGATGGTCAGGAGCAGGACGATGACAAACAGCACGAGCGCGAGCGTTGAGCCGTAGCCGAAGCGGTGGAACTCGAACGCCTGCTGGAAGAGGTAGTAGACGAGGACTGTTGTTGAGATCCCGGGGCCTCCCTGCGTGAGGACCGCGATCTGGGCAAAGACCTGGAGGGACCCGACGATGGTGATGATCGTGGTCAGCAGAATCGTGGGTGAGATCAGCGGCAAGGTGATTCGCCCGAAAGTTGCAGCTCTGCCTGCACCATCGATCGATGCGGCTTCCGTGACCTCGCGCGGCACGCCCTGCAACGCCGACAGAAACAGGATCATGTTCAGGCCGACGTTCTTGAAGACCTGAACAACGATCACGCTCACCATTGCGGTGGGCCCCTCGCGTAGCCAGTTGGGTCCATCGATGCCGATGATCGAAAGGAGCCCGTTGATGCCGCCGTTGTCCTGGAGCAGGAACCCCCAGACGATCGTCCAGGCGACGAGGGAGACGACAACCGGGGAGAAGAACAAGGTCCGGAAGAACGTGATTCCCCGCACTTTCCGGTTCAGCAAAACGGCGAGGAGTAGGGCGAGACCCAGGTTCCCAATGACCAGCCCGACACTGAAGATCGCGGTGGCGCCAAGGACCGGGGCAACCTTCGGGTCGGAGAAGAGGCGTTCCACGTTCTCCGTGCCGACGAACCGGAAGGTGTTGGCGAGCACGTTCCACTCGTGGAAGTTGTAGTACAGGATCAGCGCCAGCGGCAGGATGACGAAGAGGAGGATCCCCAGAACCTGGGGGCCCACGAAGAGGTACCCGATAAGAGCGTCACCCTGGGACAGCTTCCGGCGGCGCTTGCCGGCCGCCGGCCTGGCCGCCGCGCGCGGTGATGCGCCAGCGGCCAGGACGACGGGAGCGTCATCTATGACGTTACTCATTGCTCGAGGAGGGGGGCGACGGAATCACAAACCGCATCGAGCGTCCCCGCGATGTCAGGGTTGTCCACCCACAGTCCGTCGAGACCAGAGCGGACTTCCTGCTGGATCTCGGCGGAGCCGGTGTGGGACGGACGGACTTGGCCGGTGGAGATGGCGGGCACGACGACGTCGGCGAGCTGCGCTTGGGTGAGCACGGGATTGGCTGCGCTGAGTGTCTCCGCCGTCAGCTGGGAGGTACGTGCCGGCGGGAAGTACTTTGCGAGCTTCGCGGAGTTCTCCGGGTTCGTGAAGTAGGCGATGAAGTCGGCGGCCTGTTCCGGGTGTGCTCCCTGGGCGAGAGCTCCGAGGCCGGCTTGGCCGATGACGGAGTACTCGCCATCCGGCCCCTCCGGCAGGGGCAGGAGCTCCCACGACGTGATGCCGGACTCAGCTAGCAGAGACGCGCGGGAAATCTGGGTGACGGTGAAGGCGGCATCCCCGGCGAAGAAGTCTGCTGTCGTTCCCGGTCCCGGCATCGATTTGTTCTTGAATGCCGCGTCGTGAAGGAATGTGAAGGCATCGACCATCTCGGGCGAATTCATGGTGCACGTCTTGCCGTCCTCGGACCAGGGTGCGGCACCCCACCCGTTCCAGACGGTGGATAGGTAGTCCCACTGCGTGTACTCGAAGTCCCGGACGATGAACCCGGCCTTGCCTGTTGCGGCGTTGACCTTGGAGCCGATGTCGGAGACGGTGTCCCAGTTCCACTTGCCCGACGCTTGCAGTTCGGAAGCGGTGGGCTGACCCGCGGCTGCGAGGAGGTCGTCGTTCGCGAAGACGACGAAGGGCGACGTTGAGAACGGGTATGCAGCAAGCTGGCCGTCCTCGTTGCGCCACAGCTTCGTTGCGGCGTCGGAGAGGTCATCCAGCTCGTAGCCATCGGTTGCGGACAGGGTGTCATCTAGGGGCACGAGGGCGCCGGAGGAGACAAAGTCGGGTGCCGAGTTTTCGAGCATCCATGCCATGTCCGGGGGGTTTCCACCGGCGAGCTGGGTGGTGAGGGTGGTGGTGTAGCTGTCGAAGTCGAGAGGGTCGAAAGTGATGCTCGAGATTTCGGGGTGTTCTGCTTTGTAGGCATCTGCGATCTCGTTGAACAGCGCGAGCTGTCCTTCGTTCGAGGTCCAGACGGTCATCCGCAGCGACACGGGCTCGTCGGCGCTGGGGTCGGACGCGCTGCAGGCGCTGAAGGTGAGGGAGGCTGCGGCGACCAGTGCGGTAGCGCTCAGCAACTTTGCTGATTTCATGTGAATGCTCCTTAGTAACCAGTGACGTCGGGCCAGTGCAGCTCGACGCCCTGCTGGGTCAGGCGGTTCTGGAAGTCGGCGAGAAGGTCGGCCTCAGCTCGCACCTTGCGGGGTGAGATCGAGTGCTCGAGGCAGAATGCAGCGAGAGTGCCCGCTACCTCGCCCACGTTCCACTCCACGGGGTGGAGTCGGAAGGCGCCGTTGGTGATGTGGGTGGTGCCGAGGTTTTTTCCTGCGGGTAGCAAGTTGTTCACGCGAACGGGGATCATGGCCCCCAGCGGGATCTCGTAAGGGACGGAGGCGACGTCCAGGTAGTTGTCGCCACCGGTTGTGGGGTGCAGGTCGATTCGGTACATGCCGATGCCGACCGTGTCCGGGTACTGAGCGGGGCGGGCGTTTCCTCGAACCTCGATGGAGAGGTCTTGTTCGACGACGGTGTACTCCGCCTTGATACGCCGCGACTCTCGGATGTAGGGGGCCTGAGCGAAGCCGTCTTCAGTGCCCGTGATATCTCCGCGGAGGCGGAGTCCGGGCCACCCGCGACCACCGTCGGGTCGGGGGGCTTCGGTCTGCAACCAATAGAACATTGCCAGGGATTGACGCTTAGCGGCCTGGCGATGAGCTTCCGCGTCCGGCCCGGTGAGGGTGCCGTCGAGGTAGTCGATCATCGGCCAGTTGACGAGGACGACGTCACTATCGAACGCACCAGGTTCAAACAGTCCCTTAGCGAGAATGCGGCGGAAGGTCCACAACTCTTCGTCGCCCCCGCCGGCACGCTGGTCGGCCAGCATCGCCAGGGGGTCACCGTCGATGGTGGGGGTGAAGGTCCGCGTGAAGATGTCCAGTGTGCGCGGGTGAGGTCCGGTCAGAGAGATCATGGGTGCGCCCCAGAACTCTGGCTGGCGGGCACGCCACTCGTCGTAGTCGGCGGGCTTTTCGATGGTGTGGTCGCCATCGACGTGGTCGATCACGAAACACCAGCTAAAGGCTTGCTGGTTTTCAGGCTGCGCCTCCACCGGAGCGCTGGGCTCGCCGGTATCGGTCTGAGCCTCGAACCCTGTGACGTGCTCGACCTCTGCGAGCGGAAGGAGATCACCCAGTTCGGTCGCGTCGAGAACGTAGTCAGCGACGATTCGGGTGCGAACACCCTTCTCGTCAGCGAAGTCGATCGCCTCGACGCGGTCGCCCTCCCGGAGCGCCTCGACGGGGCGTACCCCGCGGATGATGCGCAAACGCCCCGCCGAAATATGAGGCGCCAAAAGGCCCTCGATGACAGCGACGCCTGCACGAGGCTCGGAGCAGATACGGCTAACGAGACCTGCCCCGGGGTTCAGCGCGATCTCCTTACGAGCTGCAGCAGTAAGGGGGTACCACTGCCGGTAGTAGTCACGGATGCCGTCGCGGAGCTCGCGATAGCTTGCAGTCGCTCCGAATTGCTCGATCCACGTGTGTTCGTCCGGCGGCACTGCCTGGCTTGTGAGCTGCCCGCCCAGCCACTCGAACTCCTCGGTGAGAACGACTTGGCGACCCTGGCGAGATGCGGCAAGAGCGGCTGCGACGCCGCCCATTCCACCGCCGACGACGAGAACTTCTGTATGCAGTGCGCTCATGCGCGGGCCTCCTGGGTGGGCGCGCTCAAGGTCGCGCCGTCAACGATGGGACAGGGCATGAGGGTGCGCAGCTCACTTTCCGAGGGATAGTCCTCGTCGGAAAGCAGCCGGGCGAGCAGGTTCACGGAACGTTCGCCGAGTTCTGTCCGCGGGGGGTTCAGGCGCGTGAAGTTCACATCTCCCGGACTGAGCCTGGGAGACGAGGCAAGCGTGATGATGCTCAGGTCGCCGGGGACGGAGTATCCGTCTTCGATTGCGCGCTCGTGGAGGGCCTCAGCGACGTCCGGGGACTCGGCGATCAGCAGGGTGGGCTCAAAGTTTGTTACGGCTGCCCAATCAGCTTCGAGGGATCCTCCGTCACTGATGCGGTCTGCCAGGACGGCGCTGGTTCCCACGACGCCCTTTCGGACGCCGTCGAATCGGTCGCGCACCGACTCACCTTCACTGTCGATGCGAAGGTAGAAGATGCGGGAGTGACCCATCGCGATCGCGCGGCGAACAAGTTCAGCAGTTGCGGCCGTGTAGTCGATTCCTACATAGGGAATGGCGGGTGTGTCGCGACGACCGACCGCGACCACCCGGAATTGTTCCTCCACCAAGCGCGCCAGCTCGCTCGGGTCCATCTCCACACCGAGCAGCAGGACGCCGTCAGCGAGACGCAGTCGGTTCCGCTCATGGAAGAGCCGGCGGCGGCCGTTGGTGACGGGCGTGCTCGTGAACAGCAGCAGGTCACTGCCCAACTTTTCCGCGCCGGCCTCGATGCCGTTGAGGAGGGGGGTGTAGAAGTCCAAGCTTCGCGTTGGGAAGGCTGGCTCGTAGGTGAAGACGCCGAGGATCCGGTTGTCGACCCCTGCCAAGCGGCGGGCTGAAGGGTCGGCGACGTAGTTCGTCTCTTCGATCACACGCTGGACACGCTCACGGGTCTCTTCGGGGATTCGGACCCCCTCCCCCGTTCGCCCGTTGAGCACCAACGACACGGTTGCTTGGCTCACCCCGGCTAGTTGCGCAATCTGGCGTTGCGTGACGCGGCGCGTTTCGGTGCGGCTCATCGGTCCTCCTTGACATGCGCGCCGGTTATGCGGATTATCAGCGCGATGTGAATACATTAATACGCATTAGCGCTCGATGCAACGCTGAAAGTGGGTCGGTGCATGTGCGTACTGCCCTCAGGCTCGTTGCGCGCAACGTCTAGGAGAGTTCGCATCTGACAATGTGGACTCTCGCCTCGATGCAGAGGCCAGTGTCTACTCCGGCCGACCTGAATCCGTCAGCGGACACATTGCGGACCGTGGCTTCGGGCCACCCCGATCGCCTAGTCTCTCCGCCCTTGCTGAGCAAGACGGCTCTGGATTGTTGGACAGGCCGCTTCAAACGGGCGCCGGGGAAAACTGCACTCCGCAGGCACGGCCAACACGCCACCAGCCAGCCGGCCACCGGGCTGCGTTTTGTCCATCCCGACGAATCCCAAGAGATCGTTCCGCGTGGTCACGCGGCTCTCGTTGCTCAGCCTCGTCTCACTTCACCCCCCTGCCACGAAGGCCTCGATAGTTTCGGTTATCAGGACTATCGGCTGGCGCCAGGCCTGGGAACGACCACGAATGCCGTGGTGTTCTCCTTGGGAAGATCGAGCCCCGTGCTACTTCGCGACACCAGCAGCGCGAGATGTGAGAAGTGGTGAGGCTCGATCGGGGGTTCGTGAATCGCTTGATCGTGCACTAGAGCGTGTCTCCCATCCGGTGGACGGCGGAACTCCATCATCTCGGCGGCGCTGTACGGCGCGATGCTCCCGGGGGTGGCGCGGATGGTCTCGCGCGGCTCACCGTTCTCCTCCGGCTGCAGGACCTGCGCCACGCGCATCAGCCACGCCCGGTAGTTCCTCCGGGTGTCGGGTCCGAGGGGGAGGCTCTTGTCGGCGAGGTAGAGGTCGATGCCGTAGCGCGACCAGATGGTCTCAGCGTCGAGGTTCCACCCCTTACTGACGCACCAGGCCACGTACTGGGTGGCTCTCCCGATGAGGACGTCAGCGGTGTAGGGCGTGAGGGGCGCGGCGAGGGCCCCCTCGTCGCCCGCAACGCCCATTTCAACATCAACGTGCTCGGCGTTGAGGTCGCGGAGTACCTCGTCGACCATTACGGGGCAATGGCGGATGGGCTCAACCGCGGCGACGCCAGCGACCGTCTCCTCGCGCGATGGGTCCTCGCCGACAGCCCCGGAGGGCCTGTGGATCCCGGGCTCATCCGCGCGCGGGTGGCTGTGCCTGCGGATATCGCCCAGGTTCGGTCGGAGTCCCCGGCGGAAGCGGCGCAGTGGCGGAGGCGGGTCCGGGAAGACTTCCTCGCCCATCTGAGCGAGGGGCTGAGAGTCGTCGGCTTCGACGGCGGGGCATATCGCTTCGGGCGGCCGTGACCTCGATGAGCCCGACGGTCCGCTCCACTCTCCGCGCTCCAGACAGGGTGCATCCGTGAGCCGCGCATGCCCCCGCTATGCACGACTACTGGACGGCCACGGCCATGCTCTTCCACCGCAGGCAAGACGAGTTGAACGAAGACGAACGTGACTCCCTCAGGTTCTACATCGCCTTCATCGACGACCTCGACGGTCTGACCCCAAACTCGGCTCCCCGTCGATGGTGCGCCGCCGCGCGCGTCGTGGAGGATTTCGCGCGCGAGCATGGTCGCCTGCCCGCGTCGACGGATTCGGGTGCGCTTTCCTCGTGGATCGAATCGCAGAACGAGGCGGATTTGAATTCGGCGTTCCGCTCTGGATGGGGTCTGCCCGCCCCAGTCCGAGGGGGCGGGCAGTCCTCGTCAAACCGACGTGCGGTGCCCGTGGTGCGGGCCAGAGTTGGCCTGCGGATGCGTTGGCCCGGCTCGAGGCGACGGATCTCACCCCGCCGTGCTGACGCTCCAGGCCGTCAACGACCTGAGGAGCTCCCCGTACCCGCTGGGGCCTCGTGGCGCGGTCGCTCGACCCCGACGGACTGCTGAGCAGCAGTCGCCGCGCGCGAGTTCACGGCGAACATGACGGGTGCCTGCCGTATTTGCAGGGCCTCGAGCCGGACGAGCGGCGGACACCCGGGGAATGCGCCACGGCGCTCAGGTGAGATGAACCTCCTAGACGCGCGGGGGTTCTCGGTTGGCGTACGTTGATGGAATGAGCGAGCTCACCTCTACGGCGCTGTCGGGGGCAGCGGTGGTGATCTCACTCCTCGCCGTCATCGTGCCCGCGCTCTCCGGTAGGCAGCAGCGGCTCCGCGACGACCGGGCTGTGCGGAGCGAGCGATATCTCGAGCTGATCGCTCTCGTTGAGGAGCACGGGCTGTGGGTTGTCGATGAGACCTACGATCTGCTTGAGGCGTCCCAGGAAGATGTTCCCGCGACCATGCCGCTCCGTCGCACCCCGACGCCCAGTCGCACCGCTCGTGTACGCGCGCGAGCCATCGTCAGCGCGTACGCCTCCACCTCTGTCGCGCGACACTTCCACGCCTGGCAGCTCGCGCTCGAGGAGTTCGAAGCCGCCCACGACGGCCTCTTCTACGTCGTCGAGCTCAATGGCCCCGATGCGGTCGACCCTTCGCCGCTGGTCCCGAAGCGAGACCGGGAAGTCCTCACGAGACAGCACCTCGCGGACGCGGTGAACGGCCAACTCGTTCAGGAGCGCAGGTGGCGTCGCGTGCGACCGCGCGACCTTGCCCTCCGCTCACAGGGCGATGCTGGCGGCTATTGACCGCGACTGTACGGGTCGAATTCCGCCAGCTCACCCGCTCTGTTCGATTGCGAGGGCAATGAGGGCCGCGTCGTTCGGAACAGTGACATCGAGGCCGGTGAGTTCCTGCAACCGTTGCAACCTTTTCAGGAGCGTATTGCGATGAATGAAAAGGGCAGCCGCCGTCTCGCCGACGGAGCCGTTGGCCATAAAGACGCGAACGGATTCGAGTATGGCGGCGCGCTTCCCTGGTGGAAGGGCATCCAGGTTGCTGGTGAGGGAGCGTCGCATCATCGACCAGCTCTCGCCGAGCCCGCTTTTCACTAGGGTGGGCCAGTGCGATTGCAGCGTCGCCGCCCTGTTCGGGCTGTCTACCGCGTTGCTCAAATCGCGCGCGGTATTCCACCCGGCCCCCACCTCTGACAGCCCATTGAGGATAGGCGAGACGCCGGCTGGGGCTGTGGCGATGTCTTCCATCGACGGCGCACCCGGCAAGCCCGTATCCAAGAGGACAAACTGGGTCCCGTCGATGGCGAGAAGTTCACTGTTGCGTGCGTGAGCGCGCGTCCATCGACGGAACGCATCTGAGTACTGAGCGGCTGCAACGACCACCACGTACGGCGCATCCACCGCCAGGTTCAAGGCAGAAGCAAGATGCGCCAACTGTGTGGTGTCGCGGGTCTCGCCGAGAAGCAGACGTCTGAACAGCGACGCCCGCTCTATTTCGAGCTGGCGATTCATTGCGACGAGCTCGTCGATGTAGGCCGCCTGAATGTGGCTCGTGTGCAGTTCGACCGCTTCCCACACGGTCGCTACGTCCTCCGACAGAGCAAGTAGTTGTTGCTCTCTCACCTCGTGGCGGAGCACGTTCCACAGGAACCGAAAATCCATGCGAACCGCACGTAGCAGGGAGTCCAGCGCGAGGCCCTGCTGTGCGCGTCGTCGGCCGATACGCTCCGATACTGCCCTTAGCTGACCGCGCACCTCAATCCCCGCCAGCATCTGCATGAGCAGGTCGAGGACCTGCTGCGCCGTGAGATAGAGCTCCTCATCGGAAACAGCCGCTGAATCGTATCCGGGTAGTTGTTGCACCTCGGCCGCATACTGGCTGGCGATGACAACGAGCTGGCTACGACATCTGGCCGCAATGTCTTGTAACGCCGAAGTGTGCATATGCACACGATAAGCCCCTGAAACCGCGACTGTGCCGCATTGTGAACGGGCGGGTGCCCTCGGAGCATGGGAGCGCACAAACTCATTCCCGACCAGGAGACACCCATGACGCACAGTCCATCTCCGAGCTCCGCTTCTCCCGTCCACGTCAGTTTGAAGGATGCTGGCCGTATTGCTGGCGCAGCCTTCGTTGGCACAGCACTGGAGTGGTACGACTACTTCCTCTTCGGCACAGCAGCGGCGCTCGTGTTCAACCGACTCTTCTTCACCAACCTCGACGCCACCGCGGCCACCTTGGCCGCGTTCGCCACCTTCGGCGTCGGATTCGCGGCACGCCCCATCGGCGCCTTCGTCTTCGGCGTCATCGGCGACCGCTTCGGGCGACGACCGGCGCTGCTGGTCACCATCGTGATGATCGGCGTCGCCACCGGCCTCATCGGTGTCCTCCCGGACTACCTCGCGGTCGGGGTGGCAGCCCCGATCATGCTCGCGGTTCTTCGCCTCGTGCAAGGACTCGCCGTCGGCGGGGAGTGGGGTGGCGCGGTCACCATCGCCGTGGAACACGCCCCCATCGAAAAGCGGGGCCGGTACGCCGCCCTCGTCCAGATCGGCTCACCGGTGGGGACGCTGCTGTCCTCGAGCGCGTTCGCGCTGGTGCTGATGCTCCCTCCCGAGACGTTCGACGCGTGGGGCTGGCGTATCCCGTTCCTCGCCGCGTTCCCGCTGCTCGCCGTGGCGCTCTACATCCGTATGAAGGTCGAGGAGTCTCCGGTCTTCACCCAGCTGGTTCAGCAGGACGAGCGAGTCAAAGTCCCGGCGCTGCAGGTGTTCACCAAGGCATGGGGGCGACTGCTCGTAGCCATCGCCGCCGCACTGCTCGGTGTCGGAGGGTTCTACATGATGACGACCTTCGTCGTCAGCTACGGCTCCAACACCTTGGGACTGGACCGCGGGCTGATGGTCAACGCGACCCTCATCGCCGCCGTCGCGCAGATCCCGATGACGATCTACGCCGGCCGCCTCGCCGAACGCTTCGGACCGGGACGCATGACCCTCGTCGGCTCCCTCCTCACCGCCATCGCAGCATTCCCGCTGTTCTGGCTCATCGACACCCACAACCCCATCGGCGTCATCGCGGCCGTCACGCTCGGCATCCTCCTGATCACCCTCGCCTACGCCGTCACCGGCGCACTCCTGACCGACCTGTTCCCCCCGCACCTGCGGTACAGCGGTGTCGCTCTCGGCTACAACCTCGCCGGCGCGATCAGCGGATTCCTCCCGCTCATCGCTACCGCCTTCCTCGCGGCCAGCGGCAACCAGTCATGGTCTGCAGCATTGCTGCTCATCGCCGTCGCGCTGATCACCGCCCTCGGCGGCCTTATCGGAGAGCGACTGCGCATCCGTGACGCCGTCGTCACCTCCGACCCCACCACCCCCGAAAGGTCAGTTGCATGACACTCGACACCACCCCTCGAAGCACTCTCGACGCAGCCACCCGGGACCGCATCCTGGGAGCCGTGAATGCAGGTTTCGACGCCCAGCTCGCCTTCACTCAGGAGCTCGTGCGTCATCCCTCCCTCCGCACTCAGGAAGCAAGCGCTCAAGACCTCATGTACTCCGCGATGCAGGATCGCGGCCTGGAGATGGACCGATGGGAGCTCAGCCCGGAGGAGATCGCCTCGCACCCGGGCGCCGGAATCATCGACGTGTCCTACGACGACGTCGACAACGTCGTGGGCACCTACCGACCGACCACCGAGACCGGACGCTCGCTGATCCTCAACGGACACATCGACGTGGTCCCGACCGGCCCCGACAGCGAATGGGCCACCTCGCCGTGGGACTCGCGAATCGAGGGTGACTGGCTCTACGGCCGCGGCAGCGGCGACATGAAGGCCGGGCTCGTCGCCAACCTCTTCGCCTTCGACGCGCTCCGTCGAGCCGGACTCAGCCCCGCCGGCCGGATCCACTTCCAATCCGTCGTCGAGGAGGAATGTACGGGGAACGGCTCTCTCGCTGCGCTGCAGCGGGGCTACACCGCGGACGCCGTGGTCATCCCCGAGCCGGAAGAGGACATGCTGGTCCGAGCGAACGTCGGGGTCATCTGGTTCAAGGTGCGCGTCTCCGGCAACCCCACCCACCCGCGGGAGATGTCCGCCGGGTTCAACGCCATCGACGCCGCGCACCACGTCGTCACCCGCCTGCGCGAACTCGAGGAGCGGTGGAACGCAGACAAGGCATCCCACCGCTACTTCGAGGACCTCGAACATCCGATCAACTTGAACCTCGGCATGATCTCCGGTGGCGACTGGGCATCCAGCGTCCCCGCCTGGTGCGAGGTCGACCTCCGCATCGCCTTGTACCCCAGGATCACAGCCGAGGATGCCTGGGCGGAGATCACCGAACACCTCGCCACTGTGACCAACGACGAGCACGGCCATTCCATCGAAGCCACGGCCACCCGCAACGGGTTCTTCGCTCAGGGGTACGTCCTCCCCGAAGGCACGGAGGCTGAGCAGGTGCTCCGAGACGCGCATCAGCGCGTCTTCGGCGAAGAGCTCCGCACATTCACGACCCCGGGATACCTGGACGGACGTGTGTTCACCCAGTACGCCGGGACGCCGTCCCTCGTGTACGGGCCTATCTCAGACGCGATCCACGGCTACGACGAACGAGTCAGCATCGAATCGGTCCGCAGGATCACCGGTTCGATTGCGCTGTTCATAGCTGAGTGGTGTGGCGTGATCGAAAACGGGTCGGCCGCGAAGCACTGACCGCCATCACCCGCGGTGGACGGTGCACCACAAGTTCACCGTTCACCGCGGGGGGCCGTCGGGTCCTTCGCCCGCGCAGTGCGCGTCTGTGCCGCGCTAGCGCTCGCCCAACGCACCCGGTGTCAGCTGTAGCAGCGGCTCGACGGATCGCGCCATCAGCGCTCGACGGTCACGCGGAGTGTGCCACCTGATGAGCGAGTGCGCGTTCAAGCCGTCGATCATCCCGACCATCTGCGCCGCCACGGCGCGGGTGTTGTCCGACGTGAACTCTCCCGCCTTAACGCCGTCCTCGATCAGTTCGGCGACGAAACCCTCCCACGCATCCATCTGCGTGCGGACCGAACCTGCGAGGGCCTCGTTCCGTCCCCCTATCCCCCACGACTGCACCCACACCAAGGCCATGGCGTCCCGCCCACCGGCAAGGAGCGTGGACAAGAGGACGCGAACCCGGTCGGTGGGGCACGCCTCCTTTGCGACAAGGGCCCGCACCTCGTCCAGCTCGCGCGTGACGATCATGTCGAACGTCCGAGCCACCAGCTCCTCCATGTTGCGTTCGTAGTGCACCACGAGACTCGCTGTGACGCCCATCTCGGCCGCGACTGAGCGAGCGGTCACCGCGAGGAGGCCGTCCGTCAGGGCGATTCGTTGAGCGGCGTCCTGGATCTCCAACATGCGGTCCGCAGACGAGCGGTGAACTCGGGTTGACGAGGAATTGGGCATTCAGTACCTTCTCGTTTTGAACAGCTGTTCAAAACGACTCTAAGGGGCTCTTGTGTTCGATGTTGTGGAAGCGTCCATTGCCGATCTTCGTGCCGGACTCAGCTCTAGGCAAGCCACCGCGGTTGGCCTCGTCGACGCGTACCTTGCGCGCCTGGACGCATACGACGCGGCAGGAACTGAGACCGCGCTGGCCTCCGTCGTGGTCCGCAACCCCGCCGCTCGTGATGAGGCGCAGGAATCCGACGACCGGCGGGCACGCGGGGAGTCCCGCGGCCCCCTCGACGGCATCCCCTACACCGCGAAGGACAGCTACCTCGTCCGGGGACTGACAGCCGCGGCCGGTAGCCCAGCCTTCGCCAAACTCGTCGCGCAGCACGACGCCTTCATCATCGAGCGGCTGCGCGGTGCGGGCGCCATCTGCATCGGGCTGACCAACATGCCCCCTATGGCGAACGGTGGTATGCAGCGCGGCCTTTACGGGCGCGCCGAAAGCCCCTACAACGCAGACTTCCTCACCGCACCGTTCGCATCAGGGTCGTCGAATGGCTCCGGGACCTCAACAGCAGCCAGCTTCGCCGCGTTCGGGCTGGGCTCGGAAACCTGGTCGAGCGGGCGCGGTCCCGCTTCCAACAACGGCCTCTGTGCGTACACCCCCACCCGCGGACTGATCTCCTGCCGAGGTTTGTGGCCGTTGGTGCCAACCCAGGACGTTCCCGTGCCGCACACTCGCACGATGGAGGACCTTCTCGAAGTCCTCGACGTGATCGTCGCAGACGACGAGGTTGTGGACGCCGACTTCTGGCGGGCGCAGCCTTGGGTGGAGCTTCCTCGGACATCCGCCATCCGCCCCACGTCCTACCCGGCGTTGTCCGCTGCCGCGAACCCGCGCGAGGTCCTCGCCGGTCGCCGGTTCGGCATCCCCCGCATGTTCATCAACGCAGACCCCGCCGCGGGCACCGGCCCCACCCCCGGCATCGGTGGACCCACCGGACAACCGATCCGGACACGCCCGTCGATCATCGCTCTGTGGGAACAGACGCGCCGCGCTCTCGAGGAGGCCGGAGCAACTGTCGTCGAAGTCGACTTCCCGGCTGTGTCGAACTACGAAGGGGATCGCGTCGGGGCGTCAACCATCGCCATCCGTGGCCTCGTATCACCGGAGTACCTGCGCCAGGAGATCCTCGACCTTTGCGCATGGGCGTGGGAGCAGTTTCTCCGCGACAACGCGGACCCGTGGTTGGACTCGCTGGCAGCCATCGACGGGGCCACCATCTTCCCCCAGCCGGAAGGCGCTCTCCCAGACCGCTACACGGGCTTCGATGACGACATCGCTGAATACCCCGCCTGGGTCCGAGACAATCCGAATGCGCGCTTGGAGAACCTCACCGCCATGCCTGCGGGACTGAACGGTTTGGACGAGACCCGTCGTCTCGATCTCGACGAATGGATGGCTCACCACGACCTGGACGCCGTCGTCATGCCGACCGTTGCAGACGTAGCCCCCGCTGACATGGATGTGAACCCGGAATCGGCCGACGCGGGGTGGCGCAATGGGGTGTGGGTAGCCAACGGCAACCTCGCCATTCGCCACCTTGGCATCCCGACGGTGACCGTTCCGATGGGCATCGCGGAGGACATCGGAATGCCCGTGGGGCTGACCATCGCGGGGAGGGCCTATGACGACGTCGCCCTCCTCACCTTCGGATCAGCGTTTGAGGCGCTCGGCCCGCGCCGCATCGAACCCTCACGCACGCCTCGACTCTGATGGGGTGGCCGGGCGGAACATCGCCACGCGGTCGAGGAGGATGCGGTGGAGGAGATCGACCGCCGGCGGTGGTGTCTCCGTACCGTGAATGAATGACGTGCGCCTCCGACCGAAGTCTGCCAACGTCGGACGGAGGCGCACGTCAAAGCGCGAGTCAAACGCTGTTGCCGTCGTGAGCGTCACCCCGAGACCTTCGGCAACGAGCCCATGGATCATGTTCAGATCGTCGGTGCGCATCAGCAGGCGCGGATCGAAACCGGCCGCGTGACACACGCGCCTAAGGATTCGATTCGATGCCTCGCCATCGTTTCGCGCGCAGATCCAATCCGCGTCCGCCAGTTCCCCCACCTCAAGCGGCGCAGCGTCAGCGAAGGAGCTGCCTCCTCCGACAAGCACCTGGTAGGGCTCCTCGAAGAGGAGCGTCGCCGTGATGTCGCTGGAGACGAAAGCCGGGTCTTCGGCGACGTCGTAGATGATCCCCGCGTGCAGTTCGCCCGCGCTCAGCATCCCGACTACGTCCGTGGGCTCAGCCTCGACGACTTCGACTCGCACTGCAGCACTATCGCGAAGCTCGCGGATGGCGGAAGGAAGCAGACGCGATCCGATGGACGCGAAAGCGCCAATCCTCAGCGTCGCCAGCCCGGCATCTCGCTCGGCGACGATCATCCGCTCCGCCTGTTCAATCCTCCGGAGAATCTGCTCCGCTTCGGACACAAGCGAAAGCCCCAGGGGTGTCAGTCGAGCCCCACGCCGGTTTCTCTCCACCAGGGGTGCACGTACCTGGTTTTCGAGTGCCGAGAGATGGTGAGCGATGGTCGGCACTCCATAGCCCATCGACTGAGCTGCCGCACTGAGAGAACCCCCGTCTCTGATGGCGACCAAAACCCGGAGCTGCTGTGGGTAGAGCACGTCATACAGGGTATGACGCTGATGCAGTGGATGTGGTATTCCATCGTCATCTCAAGCTCAATACCTTCAACCCATGCCCCAGCCGCTTGAAGACGCTTTCGATCACGCTCGGGCGCCATACGTGGATGCGCTCCGGACACTCGTGGCAAACGACTGGCAGCGGTTCCATGTCCCCGCGCACCAGGGTCACGAACCAAACGCTCCCGGTGTCGCGGCACTTGTCGGTGCGCAGGCGCTGACTCTGGACTTTCCCATGAGTATCGTCGGGATAGACCAACGGACGTGGCGCTCGGCCGCTACGGGCAGCCCCACCCCTCTAAGCGCCGCTCAGGTGCTTGCCGCAGATGCCTGGGGGGCGACGCGAACGTGGTTCCTCACCAACGGCGCGTCCGGCGGCAATCATGTCGCCACGATGGTTGCCCGTGCCCTCGGTCGACAGGCCATCGTGCAACGAAGCGTCCACTCGAGTGTGATCGACGGCATCGCTCACGTCGGTCTGACGCCCCACTTTTTACAACCCGCGGTTGACGACGGTCTCAACGCGGCCCTCGGCGTCACGCCCGCCCAGGTCGCACAGGCGCTTGCCGAGCACCCGGACGCCGCGTCCGTGTTCATCGTGAGCCCGAGCTACTTCGGTACGGCGGCCGACATCCGCGGGATTGCGGATGTCGCGCACCGTCACGGCGTGCCCCTGATCGTGGATGAAGCATGGGGAGCGCACTTCGGGGTGCACGTGGACCTTCCTGTCAACGCTGCGCGGCTAGGTGCCGACCTCGTCGTCTCCAGCACGCATAAAGGTGCCGGGGCACTCACTCAAGCGGCCATGCTGCACCTCGGACACGGCGAACAGTCCCACAGCATCGAAGACCTCGTCGACCGCGTGGTGCGGTCGTTCCAATCGACCAGCTCGAGCGCGCTGCTGCTGGCGTCCCTGGACGAGACTCGGCGCCACCTCATGACCGCCGGTCAGAGCTCAATCTCGGAGGCCATCGCCTCGGCCGACACGATACGTGCGCGAATCGGCGAGTCCGGCCGATACTCCGACGCAACCCCGCAGCTTTCGAAGCACGATGCCAGCGCCGCGACCGATCCGTTGAAAGTGGTCATCGACATGCGCGCGGCCGGAATCACCGGCAACGAGGCCCAGCACGTCCTCATCCGCGACCACCGCATCTATGCGGAGCTCGCCACGCCGACCTCCTTGTTACTTCTTATCGGAGCGACCTCGCCGGCCGACCCGGAGCGCCTCCTCACGGCGCTCGAAGCACTGCCCACCCTGCACTCGAAAGCCGTGCCCGGATTGCGACTACCCGCCCCCGCTCCCCGCGCACTCGGCGTCCAGGAAGCGTTCCTCAGTCGTACCGAGATCGTCTCAGCCGACGATGCCATTGGTCGCGTCTCCGCCGACTCTCTTGCGGCTTACCCACCTGGCGTACCGAACTCCCTACCCGGCGAAATTCTCACGAAGGACGTAGTCGAGTACCTGCGAGCGATGGCGGCAGCGCCCAGCGGTTTCGTCCGCGGCGCCGTCGACCCCCGCCTCGACACCTTCCGCGTCGTCGCCTGACGACGCCATCGCACACATCAGCAAAGGAGCACAGATTGTGTCGACCGAAGAACGTTCTGTAAAAACTGAAAGTCCCGAGCTCACGAGAGGGCTCAAGAACCGCCATCTCCAGCTCATCGCCATCGGCGGAGCTATCGGAACCGGACTTTTCATGGGATCCGGGAAGATGATCAGCGTCACCGGCCCAGCCGTCATCTTCGTGTACATGGTGATCGGCTTGATGGTGTTCCTCATCATGCGAGCGTTGGGCGAACTCCTACTTTCCAACCTGCACTACAAGACCTTCGGGGACATCGCGAAAGACCTCATCGGCCCGTGGGCCGGTTTCTTCGTCTCCTGGACCTACTGGCTCGGGTGGGTGGTGGCGTGCGTCGCGGACATCATCGCCATCACCAGCTACGTGTCCTTCTTCAACGCCTCAATTCCTCCGTGGATCCCTGCGCTCATCGCCGCGGTGGCCCTGACCCTACTGAATCTGCAACCGGTGAAGTTCTTCGGAGAAACGGAGTTCTGGTTCGCCCTCATCAAGGTCATCGCCATCCTCGCCCTGATCGGCGCCGGGGTGGTTCTGATCGCAACAGGTTTCACCAACCCCGACAGTGGGACTCGGGCGACCTTCGCCAATCTGTGGGACCACGGTGGCATGTTCCCGTTCGGCGCCAGCGGCTTCATCCTCGGATTCCAGATGGGCATTTTCGCTTTCATCGGTGTCGAACTCGTGGGCACAGTCGCCGCCGAGACGGAGAATCCACGAAAGACCCTGCCGAAGGCCATCAACTCCATCGTGGCCCGCATCCTGGTGTTCTACGTCGGCTCCCTGGTCATCATCATGTCCATCACCCCTTGGGACCAGCTCGCACCTGACAAGAGCCCGTTTGTCACCACGCTCGCCTACGCCGGTTTCGGAATTGCCGCCGCCGCCATCAACCTGGTCGTACTGACCTCCGCGGCTTCCAGTGCGAACTCCGGGATCTACTCAGGATCCCGGATGCTCTACAACCTCGCGCTGGACGGTCACGCTCACAGGAAACTCACGTTCCTCACTCCCCAGGGCGTCCCCCGCAAGTCGGTGTTTCTCACCTGCGTCTTCCTGTTCACCGCTATACCTCTTCTGTACGCGGGGGACGGGGTCGTCACGGCCTTCACCTTCGTTTCCTCCGTGTGCGCCACCCTCATCTTGTTCACATGGGGCACCATCGTCGTCAGCTACATCCGTTACCGACGTCGCTATCCGGAGCGTCACACCCAGTCCGGCTTCAAGCTCCCCTTGGGACGCGTCGCACCGTGGGTCGTGCTGGCGTTCTTCGTTTTCATCATCGGCGCGCTGCTCTATGGTGAGGACACCCGCGCAGCAGTCATTGCGGCGCCGGTGTGGTTTGGCCTTCTTGCCGTCGCGTGGGTCGCGAGGAAGCGCCGCCTCGCACGGGAAGGACGCCCGATCACCCGAAGCATCCCGGTGACCGTCCACCCCCTGGACGATGAGCGATCACCGGCGCGCTCTGTGCCGCCCAGCGACATCAGATAAAAGCTGTCCTCGCTATGCAGGGCGGGCACGCCTGAGTCTGACGATGCGGCGTCCACAATCAGTGGCCGCCGCATCGTGGCTCGCGCGCAGCACGCGCGGATCAGTCGTTGGCGACGTGGCGCACGGGCAGGCGGTGAACGGGTGCGACGGGGCGTGTCGGCTGCTGACGGCTCGACGGTCGTGGGGTGAGGACGCTCACCGTGGCTTCGGCTGTCGAAGCCGCGGCCGGCGACCAATCCAGCCAGCGATGGAAGTACGCCGCGCTGAGTCCGATGGAGGTACTGACGGCCGATACGTTCCGCTCGAACGTCGGCTGCGTTCCTTGCGTCAGGGTCTTCTGCAGCCAGACGGCAGACTCGTTGCCCACCTCGATAGGCTCCTGCTTATTCCATCGCCGCGCGGAGATCTGCTTGAACAAGCTGCGAGCATGATCGTCGTCGATCACACCGAGTTGGCGGAAGCGGGTCACGAACGCCTTGACGGAGAACCCCCACTTCTCCTTCAACCTCGTCAGAGCGGTGAGGGAGACGCGTGCCCCTGCAAGGTCGTTGATGACGGCATCCCCGGGTGCAAGGAAAGCGGAGGCGAAACGGTGCGCTTCGTTCTCGCGTCTAGTCGCGTCGGGCGCAGATACAGGTTGAGACCGCCCGGCGTGCAGGACGAGGTGCCCGAGCTCGTGCGCGACGGTGACCCGCTGGCGGTCGCCGGGCACGGCATGTTCGGGTGAGGTGGAGGATCGGCTGACCCGTATGACGGGGACGTCGTTGATCCGAAGCGACATCCCGAGATGGCGGCCCAGTTCGCTGTCCATGGGAAGGACAACGACTCCGAGGCGTTCGGCAGCGCGCACAGCGTTGCCAACGCGGGCGCCCTCCTTGATGCCCGCGAGGGTTCGGACGTCGGCCGCTGCGCGTTCGATCTCGTCCGCGTCGTTGGGGTCGCCGTCGAAGATGGGCAAAGTGTCCACCACTCGCCGTAGACCGAGTGTGGCGAATGCGTCGAGGGCGGTACGACTGTCGTGGAGGACGCGGTCAACAGTGCGCTGGGACGCGTCTGCGTACGCGCGCAGCTGTGGTGTGGTGAAGGTGGGCTCCGCGCCGGGGCGGTGGAAGTACGCCGGTGTGACGTCCAAGACGGCGGCGACCGCGTCGAGAGCGCGCGGGTCCAACCAGCTGAGGTTGCGCTCAGCCATGGAAATGGAGCCGGCCGCGATACCCGCTCGTTCGGCAAGCTCTTGCTGGCCGAGACCGTTCCCAAGCCGTAGGCGGAGTAGACGGTCGCCGACCCGAGTGTCCTCACTCATGTGCGGATCCTTTCCGATCAGCGGCTACGCGTCGAGGGCCCGGCCTTCCTCCCCGAAGTCCTCCTCGTCGCCGAAACCAGGGAGGTCTTCGTCGAGGTCCGTTTCGAAGCGGCTGAAGTCCGGTTGGGTGCTCGCTCCGAGCAGGATTGGTTTGCCGAGCGTGAGCTCACCCGAGTTGCTGGTGACCTGCAGGACCGGGGCCACGAAGAAGGTCGGCAGGCCGGATACCTCGATGAGGTAGCCGAAGACATAAGGGTAGTCGGGCTCGAGCAGCGCCTCATCCACCTCGCCCCACGACGATGAGTCGTCCGTGCGGACACGGAAGCTATCGAGGTGACGCTCGGCCTGCATCATTTTCCGGCAACTATCTTGCGAAGCATAGTTTCGACGAGCTCGTCTCTCCGTTCCAGATCCTTCGGGTCGGTTCGTCGTCCATCAAAGTCTGAGGAGTTCTCATCGTAAAGTTTTTCCAGACTTTGGATCACGCGCTCCCGTCGCGACACGCGAGTTTGACCGGGGTGCGAAGCGCTCCACGTACGCGAATATAATCGTCGGCTGCTATGGACTGATTGAGCAAACGGTGAACGACATATTGATAGGAGTCGCAGAGGCATACGACGAAATCTACGACTCCTTAGACAGTTTGCCTTCGAGTGTTCGAAGTGAGTACCGGTCTCTACTCATAAGTTGCCTCCGCGACGGAGAATCGGCGCGAATACGGGGCCGCGTCGAAGAGAACGAGATCTTGGACGCCCTCAGGCCGGGGCCGACGGAGCGCGCACGCCTCGTGTCCGCGGTCTTCACCTACGCGTCATCAAACTACCGCTTCGCATATACTCAATCTCTCTGCTCGTCTTTCTGTGGATATCGCCAAAGGTATCAATGTAGGTGCACCCCTCGACCTTCTAGAGAAAGCGGGGTTCGCAAATTACGAGTCCTTCCTTAAGGACTTGATTGAAAGAAGAAATCAGCTAGCTCATAGCTTCCGAGTCCAGGACCTGCTCTCTTCGGACCTGCTAAGCACTTACATAGAGTTGGTGGGGAGCTATCTCTATTCGCTGGCTCGTGTAGTTCAACTTGATCTCGTTACGCGTCTGGTGAATTCCCGCATGGTCCCCTTGGGTACAGTGGTGAAGCGCTGGAGCAAATGCGTCGGCGTTGTCGTGGACCGTGGGCGACTCGAGGTCGGCGACCGTATCCTGCTCCTGAAGGAGGGTTGGTGTACCGCGCATCAGGTTGTTTCTCTGCGGTCGGAAGAAGTAGACGGCAATTTCTTCGAGGCGGACGACGAGCCGATCAACCTCGGAATCGGCGTCGCACACTCCCCGATAATGCTGAAGGGGCTACGGCCTATCTCATACCAAAGAAGTGGCGCGACTACTGGCCGAGCGACCGACACGCGAGCCCGGGCTCTGCGGAGGTGGAATCTGGCGCAGAAGACGGCACATAAATGATCACCCGTTCTCGAGGCGCGCCCACGCGTGGCGTTCCGTCGGTGAGGGCATTGACGCTGCGACAGCGATTTAACGGTTAACGCTTGCGTCGAATGTCGTAATGTTTAAGGTCCAGTTAGCTCTGGGGTCGCCGCCGCTTATCTCCGATGCAACGCGTGATCTTATGTCCGCGAGATCGTACTCTCTTGGGAAGCCGCTCCAGTCGGCAACCTCGAACCGGGGGTGCGAGGTGGTCAATCCCCAGAAGACGTCGCCAGAAGTCATGCGGACTGCGCCTTCTTCGAACCTGTATAGAGGGTCGACTTCGTCGTTCACCGCGGTGATCACCAGGTTGACCGTACGCGTGAGTTCGGTGATCAACACCGCGACTATCTCTGAATTCAGGAGGTACTCAGATAGTGCGATGTCGTACTGCTTCTCGCTGTCCCGCCCGACGAACCACGTTTCCTTGTGTCGGCGGCGCACCTCGTACCGGTCCTCCTTGAAAAGGAAGGATGTGTCGATGTGCTGAACGAGAACGTGTAGCAGCGCACCATGCGTCGAGAAGGCGGCGGACAATCTGGGGTATTTGGAGGGCCATGTAATCCCCGCCACCCAGGTTGCCGTCTCGCTGAGCATCATTGCGTGTTTGTGGGATACAAAAGGAACAGTGCTGTTGAGTCGCCGTGTCAGCTCGTCCCAGGCGTCGACATTTAGGCTTTCCTCCCATCGTGCAACGCGCGTTAGCACTGCCTCTTTTTCGACTCTCCCGCTGGCGACCGGGGGATTGAGCAGGGCGTCCACGCGTCGCTCGTGGTCGGCTTTCAGTTGGAGCAAGTCCTCCACGCTCCAGGCGCTCCCGTTGTCTTTATCAATCGCTGTGTGGTGTGTCGGGCAGAGCAGGATTAGATTGTCGTACGCGTCGAGCGAACGCGTGTATTTCGGATCATGGCGCGGACCGGATGGTTTCGATGACCTGATGTGCGCCTCCTCACCTATCACCCGTCCGATGGTGGCGGAAGCGTCCTCCGGGTTGCGCAAGTCCGCGACGAGCCGTTGCTCACATGGTGGATAGGCGCAACGGTTGGCGGCGCTCGACCAAAGCACCTTGCGGGTTTCGACCGTTGCGTTGACCATCAGCACTCCTGTGCGCTCGTGTGAAGATGCATGGATCCAGGGAGGCTCTCTAACCCCCTCGATGCCGGAGAAATTCTCGCGGAATCGAGCAGCCGTGACTTGGCACCGAGCACACTCGACGTCCGCTTCCCCGGGGATTGTCCCAATGGTAGGCGCCGCGCACCGCCAGACTGCTATCGCCTCACGTCAACCCGAGGTTCGGCGGACGAAGCCGGCTTGTCGACACCGCGGTCGGGAAGTATCCATCCGCGGCTTGCTAGAAGCTCGCGGGACGCATGGTGTTCGGAGGTCGCAGCGGTGATACGGCAGGCGCGAAGACATACCGCGACGCACAACCCAACAAGCAGTCTCTGCGAACCGGTTACCGCGGTGTTACCGCAGACCACAGATGGGCAGAAAAGAAGGCCCCGAATCCACGCAATTCTGCGGGATCCGGGGCCTTCGTGGTGGCGGTGACGGTGGGATTTGAACCCACGGTAGGGGTGAACCTACACAACATTTCGAGTGTTGCACCTTCGGCCGCTCGGACACGTCACCGCCGAATAGCTTACGACAGACTTGCGGATGCCGCGAATCGGCGCCTCGCGCCGGGCCCCGGCATCCGTTCATCCACCGTCGAACGACCCCACTGGTTGCCGCCCTCGCCCACTGCCAGGATCGAGCCATGAGCGTGATCGAGAACTCGAAGCTGACGGTCGTGGGAGCAGGCAGCGTGGGCGCGAGTGTCGCGTACGCCGCGCTCATCCGCGGGTCCGCGCGACACGTCGCGCTCTACGACATCGCCGCCGAGAAGGTCGAGGCCGAGGTGCTCGACCTCGCGCACGGGACCCAGTTCACCGGGTCGAGCGACATCACCGGCGGCAGCGACGTAGCGGTCGCCGAGGGCTCGCACGTGGTCGTGATCACCGCGGGCGCAAAGCAGAATCCCGGCCAGACGCGCACCGAGCTGGCCGCCACCAACGCCGCGATCATCCGCGACATGATGCCGAAGCTCCTCGAGGTCGCCCCGAACGCGATCTACGTGATCGTCACGAATCCCTGCGACGTTCTCACGGTCCTCGCGCAAGAGGCGACGGGGCTGCCCAGCCGCCGCATCTTCGCCTCCGGCACGGTCCTCGACACCTCGCGTCTGCGCTGGAAGCTCGCCCAGCGCGCGGGGGTCGCCACCTCGAGCGTGCACGCGTGGATCGTCGGCGAGCACGGCGACACGGAGTTCCCACTGTGGTCGACCGCGACGATCGGCTCCGTGCCGATCACCGAGTTCGAGCTCCCCGGCGGCACGCGCTTCGACCGCGAACAGCTCGATGCCATCGCCGTCGACGTCCGCGACGCCGCGTACAAGGTCATCAAGGGCAAGGGCGCGACCAATTACGCGATCGGCCTGTCGAGTGCCCGCATCGTCGAGGCGATCCTGCGCGACGAGCACGCGATCCTCCCGGTCAGCACGGTGCTCGACGACTTCCACGGCATCAGCGGAATGGCGCTGTCCGTTCCCTCGATCGTCTCGGCGCGCGGGGCGGTGCCGCTGGCGGCGACGCCGTTCTCGGCCGACGAGCTGACGCTGCTGCGCCGCTCCGCCGACGCTCTGACGACGGTCGCGGGGTCGCTGCGCGGCTGAGCCAGGACGCGCCGCCGCGATAAACGCTCTCCGCGATGAGAAACGCACTCCGACGGCGTTTCTCTCGCAGGGGGCGTTTATGGCAACGGGCGCGGCCGCATCGGTCGGGTCGGGTCCGGATGCCGGGACCCCGGCGACCGGCGATGTCGGAGGCCCCGCGTAGCCTGAGCACATGGCATCCCGACGTCCCGCTGCAGCCCCCGCGCCCTACCGGTGCACCGAGTGCGGATGGACGACGCTGAAGTGGGTCGGACGTTGCGGTGAGTGCCAATCCTGGGGCACCGTGGTCGAGGCGGCGGAGCAGACGGGCATCGTCCGCTCGATCACGCCGGTCGCTCCGGGGGCCGGGCGCGTCGCCCGCCGCATCACCGAGATCGATACGCAAGACGCTCCCCGCCGCACGAGCGGGGTCGGTGAGTTCGACCGCGTGCTGGGCGGCGGCATCGTGCCCGGGGCCGCCATCCTGCTCAGCGGCGAGCCGGGCGTGGGCAAGTCAACGCTGCTGCTCGAGGTCGCCGCGCAGAGCGCCCGCGCCGGCCGACGCGTGCTCTACGCCAGCGGTGAAGAATCAGCGGCACAGGTGCGGTTGCGCGCCGAGCGTACCGGCGCCCTGCACGACGAGCTCTTCCTCGCGGCCGAGACCGATCTCGCCACGATCCTCGGGCACATCGATCAGGTCGAGCCGGGCCTGCTCATCGTCGACTCGGTGCAGACGGTGTCGTCGGCGCACAGCGACGGCGCAGCCGGTCAGCCCGCGCAGGTGCGAGAAGTGGCATCCGCCCTCATCCGCGTCGCGAAAGAGCGGGGCCTGCCGATCATCATCGTCGGCCACGTCACGAAAGACGGCTCGATCGCGGGCCCGCGCATCCTCGAACACCTCGTCGACGTCGTCTGCCACTTCGAGGGCGACCGCCAGACCTCGTTGCGCTTCGTCCGCGCGCTCAAGAACCGCTTCGGGCCGACCGACGAGGTCGGGTGCTTCGACATGACCGGCACCGGCATCGCCGAGGTCGCCGATCCGAGCGCGCTGTTCCTCGGTCACGGCGAACCCGAACCCGGCACGTGCGTCACCATCGCGATGGAGGGCCGGCGCGCTCTGCCCGTGGAAATTCAAGCCCTGGCCGTGCGACAGACGGCTCCTAACCCGCGGCGCATCGTCAACGGCGTCGATTCCTCGCGCGTCGCGATGGTGCTCGCGGTGCTCGAGAGCCGCATGGGGCTCACGCTCTCCGACCGCGACGTCTACGTCTCCACCGTCGGCGGGGTGCGGTTGGTCGAACCCGCCGCCGACTTGGCGATCGCGATCGCCGTCGCCAACGCGGTGAAGAACCGCAAGGTCTCGAAGCGTCTCGCCGCCATCGGCGAACTCACCCTCACGGGCGAGATCCGTAACGTCACGCAGGCCGCCCAGCGCGCGTCCGAGGCCAAGCGCCTCGGGTACCACACGGTGCTCGACTCCTCGTCGCGCAAACTCGCGCAGGCGCTCAACGAGCTGCAGGTGCGCGGCATGCCGCGCGACGACAGCGAACCGGGGTTCTGACGGCGCGACCGGCGAGGGAGACGAACCTCAGGGATTCATCAACGGGTCCACGCGGGCGCGGACGGACGGGGCCGGCGGGGCGACTCGCCCTGCCCGGTCAGCGACCGGGAGGCGCCGACCGGCGACGGCGGTGTGGGGAGGTCATTCCCAGCACGGCGGGGATGACAAGTCCGGCGGCGCACACGGCACCGGCGATCAGGTACTCCATGGCTCCGAGTCTTACACGCGCCGCCCTCGCGCGCGAGTTCGCAGCGCCCGCTCTCGAACCGGCCCGCTGTTCAGGCGTCGAGGGCAGCGATCAGATCGACGGGCGAAGCCTGGATTGGGTGCGGTCCCGCGATGTCGATGAACACGGTGGTGATGGCATCCTGATGCGTTCCGAGGAACGTGCGCAGCCACTGCGGTGACTGCAGGGCCACGTGCGGCGGCAGCGTCTCGGGCTTGTGCGCCGCGTCACTGAAGAGCAACAGCGCCAGCTGGCCGGTATTCGGGTCGCGGTAGGTCCACACCTCGCCGACGCTGAGCGGGTTGTCGGCGTCGCCGGGGGTCATCAGCGGCACGACCGTCGGCCCGTGCCGCAGGGCGAAGGCGATCGCGGCCATGTCCTGCGTCTGCAGGGCGTCGACGAGCGCGGTGTTCCTGAAGTCCACGTCGAGCTTCTTCCCCTTGCGCTTCTTGCCTGCGGCCATCCTCCGAGCCTAATCGCGCGGGGCGCCGGGGCCGCATCGACGGTTCGGGCGGATCTCGCCGTTCGGGGCGCACGATCCTCGCCCCACAGCGCAGGACCCGCCCCGAACGCAGCCAGCGCGGCGCCAAGACCCCTGGTCCGCGCGGCCCCACGCGACCCCCTACGCCAGGAACCCCCGCAGCAACGCCTCGGATCCGGCGAGGTGGTCGCGCATCGCCGCGTGGGCGGCATCCGGTCTTCCGGCGAGGATCGCCGACACGATCGCCGCATGCTGCGAGGTCGAGTGTTCGATGTTGCGCGGCAGCAGCGGAAAGGTGTCGAGCCAGGCGTTCACCCGCGCGCGGTTGTCGGCCACGAGCGGAACGAGCGAGGGGATGCCGGCGAACTCCGCGATCGTGAGGTGCAGCAGGGTGTCGAGTCGGCGGTAGTCCTCCCCCTCGGCGAGCGCGGCCGCTTCGTGCCGCGCCCAGAGCACGTCGCGCTCCTCGGCCGACAGGGAGCGTCCCGCCGCAGCCCACGCCGCTCCGGGTTCGAGGACGCCGCGCAGGGCGATGACGTCCGACAGTTCGGCGGGTGAGACGACGGCCGGTTCCGACGGCCGCGGCACGGGGTCGACGACGAAGGTGCCGCCGTAGCGACCGCGCCGGGTCTCGAGCCATCCGGCATCCGACAATTCCCGCAGAGCCTCGCGCACGGTGTCGCGGCTCACGCCGTACAGGGCGGCGAGTTCGCGTTCCGCGGGCAGCGACTCCCCCGGGGCGACGAGCCCGAGCCGAACGGTCTGCACGATGCGCGCGGTGGTGTCTTCGAGCGCGTTGCCGGTGCGCACGGGACGGTACACGGCCCGGCGCAGGTCGTCGAGCGGCGCGTCTGTCACCCTCTCAGCCTGTCACGTCACCGGTTCACAGGGGCGTGACGTACGCGTTGGTGATGCCCCCGTCGACCACGAAGGCCGTCGCGGTGATGAAGGACGCATCGTCGGATGCCAAGAAGGCCACGGCCGCGGCCATCTCTTCCGGCTCCGCGAACCGGCCCATCGGCACGTGCACGAGGCGGCGCTGCGCGCGCTCGGGGTCTTTCGCGAAGAGCTCCTGCAGGAGCGGGGTGTTGACGGGTCCCGGGCACAGCGCGTTGACGCGGATGCCCTGTCGCGCGAAGTGCACGCCGAGCTCGCGGGTCATCGCGAGCACGCCGCCCTTCGATGCGGTGTACGAGATCTGCGAGGTCGCCGAGCCGAGCAGCGCGACGAAGGATGCGGTGTTGATGATCGACCCGCGACCGGCCGGCACCATGTGCCGCAGCGCCGCGCGCGAGCAGAGGTAGACGCTCTTCAGGTTGACGTCCTGCACCTTGTCCCACGCGGGGAGCTCGGTGGTCTCGATCGAGTCGTCGTCCGCGGGCGAGATGCCGGCGTTGTTGAAGGCGATGTCGACACTGCCGAGGTCGGCGGCGACGCCGTCGAAGAGGGCGTTCACGGAGTCCTCGTCGGCGACGTTCACCTGACGGAAGACACCGCCCACCTCGGCGGCGGCCGCCGTACCGGTGGTCTCGTCGAGGTCGGCGATCACGACGCGGGCGCCTTCGGCGGCGAAGCGGCGGGCGGTGGCGAGCCCGATGCCGCTGGCTCCTCCGGTGACGATGGCGACGCGGTCGCGCAGGCGCTGGGTGAGGTCGATGGTCATGGTGCGGTGGTTCCTTTCGAGCCGAACCTCGTCCCACTTATGGCTGGTTCAGAGCCTCTCGGGGAGCCATAAGTGGGACAAGGACCGTCATAGGTGGGACGAGGGGGTCGGGCGGCGGGCAGTCGGGAGAGGCGCGGTCACTCGGTCGCGTAGAAGACGTTCTTCGTCTCGGTGAAGTGCTCGGCGGCATCCGGTCCCAGTTCGCGGCCGAGACCCGAGGCCTTCATGCCGCCGAACGGGGTGGAGTACCGCACCGACGAGTGCGAGTTCACCGACAGCACCCCGCTGCGCACACCACGCGAGACACGGATGCCGCGACCCAGGTTCTCGGTCCAGATCGAGCCCGCGAGGCCGTACGCGGTGTCGTTCGCGAGGCGGATGGCATCCGCTTCATCGTCGAACGGCATGACCGCCAGGACGGGGCCGAACACCTCGTCGCGGGCGATCCGGTCGCCCGGCTGGGCGAGGACGACGGCGGGGGCGAACCAGAATCCGTCGCCCTCGGGAGCCGACCCGCGGAAGGCCACGTCGGCCCCGTCGAGGAATCCCTGGACGGAGGAGCGGTGGGATGCCGAGATCAGGGGCCCCATCTGGGTGTCCTCGTTCGTCGGGTCGCCGACCTTCCAGGCCGCGACCGCCGGTTCGAGCATCTCGAGGAAACGGTCGAAGACGCGACGCTCCACAAGGAGGCGGCTGCGCGCGCAGCAGTCCTGACCGGCGTTGTCGAACACCGAACCGGGGACGCCCGCGGCGGCCTTCTCGAGGTCGGCGTCGGCGAAGACGATGTTGGCGCTCTTGCCACCGAGCTCGAGGGTCACGGGTTTCAGCATGCGCGCGCACCCGGCGGCCACCTCGGTGCCCACCTCGGTCGACCCGGTGAAGACGACCTTGTGCACGTCGGGGTGCGAGACGAAGCGCTGACCCACGACCGATCCCGAGCCGACGACGACGGTGAAGAGCCCCTCCGGGAGCCCCGCCTCGAGCGCGAGCTCGCCGAGGCGGATCGCCGTCAGCGGCGTCAGTTCTGCGGGTTTGAGCACCACGGCGTTGCCCGCGGCGAGCGCGGGGGCGAAGCCCCACGCGGCGATCGTCATGGGGAAGTTCCACGGCACGATGATCCCGACCACGCCGTAGGGCTCGTGGGAGGTCACATCGAGTCCGCCGGCCACCGGGATCTGCGACCCGATCAGACGCTCGGGCGCACCGGCGTAGTAGTTGAGCACCTGGGCGACGTGCTGGGCCTCCCACCGGGCAGAGCCGATCGGGTGCCCGGAGTTCTTCACCTCGAGCGCGGCGAGCTCGTCGACGTGCGCCTCGACCACCCGGGCGAAGGCGCGCAGCGCGTCGGCTCGGGCGACGGGAGCCAGGGCCGCCCACGCGCGCTGCGCGCGGACGGCGCTCGCGACCGCCGCGTCCACGTGGTCGATCTCGGCGCGCTCGAGGGTCGTGATCGGCGATCCGGTCGAGGGGTCGATGACGGTGAAGGTGCTCATGCGGGAACTCCGTGGTGCTCGGGGGATTCAGGGACGCCGGGCCGGGACGCCCGGTATCGCGCCGCCGCGGCGACGAGTCCGAGGAAGAGCCGCCGGTCCTCGGCGTTCTCTTCCGGGTGCCACTGCACGGCGACCAGGTAGTCGTCGCCGTCCACCTCGACGGCCTGCACGAGCCCGTCGTCGGTGCGCGCGGTGACGTGCAGGCCGTCGGCGACCCGGTCGACACCCTGGTGGTGGTAGCTGTGGACGGTGAGCGCCCCGGCCCCGACAAGCCCGGCGAGCCGGGTGTCGGCATCCACTTCCACGACGTTCTCGGCGAAGACGCCGCCGCCGATGCGATACTTCTCGGTGCCGAGCGCCTCGGGCAGGTGCTGGTGCAGCGTGCCGCCCATCGCGACGTTGATCAGCTGTAGCCCCCGGCAGATCCCGAAGACCGGGATGCCGCGCTCCCGCGCCCCCGCCAGCAGCGCGATCTCCCACGCGTCGCGGTCGGCGCGAGCGGGGTCGGTCAGCGGGTGGCGTTCGGCACCGTACAGCTCGGGCTGCACGTCGAGGCCGCCGGTGAGGATGAGCCCGTCGAGCCCGTCGAGCACCGCGGCGGCCGCCTGCCCGGGCCGTGGCTGCGGCGGCAGCAGCACAGCGGTGGCGCCCGAGGCGGTCACAGCGTCGAAGTACTGCTGTGGGAGGAACGAGGCGCGCACGTCCCACACGCCCTGCTTCGCGCGCTCGAGGTAGGTGGTGAGCCCCACGACGGGGGTCCGTCTCGGATCAGAGGCGCTCGAAACCACGCACCCGCTCCCAATCGGTCACGGCGGCGTCGTAGGCCTCGACCTCGATGCGCGCCTGGTTCAGGTAGTGCTCCACGACCTCGTCGCCGAAGGCGGCGCGGGCGACCGTCGACTCCGAGAAGAGGCGCGCGGCCTCGCGCAGCGTCGTCGGCAGAGTGTCGACCCCGGCCGCGTAGGCGTTGCCGGTGAGGGGCGCCGGCAGCTCGAGCTCGTTCTCGATGCCGTGCAGGCCGCCCGCGATGATGGCCGAGATCGCGAGGTAGGGGTTCACGTCTCCCCCGGGCACGCGGTTCTCGACGCGCAGTGACGAACCATGACCGACCACGCGCAGGGCGCACGTGCGGTTGTCGACGCCCCAGGCCACCCCCGTCGGGGCGAACGAGCCCTTCGCGTAGCGCTTGTACGAGTTGATCGTGGGGGCGTAGAGCAGCGTGAACTCGCGCAGAGTCGACAGGATGCCGGCGATCCAGTGCCCCATGAGCGGGCTGAACCCGTGCTCGCCGTCACCCGCCATGACCGCCGCTCCGCCGTCGCCGCGAACGGAGAGGTGGATGTGGCAGCTGTTGCCCTCGCGCTCGTTGAACTTCGCCATGAACGTCAGCGACTTGCCGTGCCGGTCGGCGATCTCCTTGGCACCGTTCTTGTACAGGGTGTGATTGTCCGCGGTCTCGAGGGCCTCCGCGTAGCGGAAGGCGATCTCCTGCTGGCCGAAGTTGCACTCGCCCTTCACGCCCTCGCAGTACATGCCCGCTCCGTCCATGCCGAGGCGGATGTCGCGCAGCAGCGGCTCGAGCCGGGTGGTGGCGAGCAGGTTGTAGTCGACGTTGTAGTCGGTCGAGGGCGTGAGATTCGTGTATCCCTTCGCCCAGGCGTCGCGGAACGAGTCGTCGAAGACGATGAACTCGAGTTCCGTCCCGGCGTAGGCGGTGAGGCCGCGCTCCGCCAGGCGGGCACGCTGGGCGTTCAGGATGCCGCGGGGCGACTGACTGACATGCGCGCGGTCCTCCCACGCGAGGTCAGCGAAGACGAGAGCCGTCCCGGGCTGCCAGGGGATGCGGCGGAGCGTGTCGAGGTCGGGGACGAGCAGCATGTCGCCGTAGCCCTTCTCCCAGCTCGACATGGCGTACCCGTCGACGGTGTTGAGGTCGACGTCGACCGAGAGCAGGTAGTTGCAGGCCTCCGCGCCGTGGCCCCGTACCTCGTCGCGCCAGAATCGCGCGGCCACGCGCTTGCCGACGAGTCGACCCTGAGCGTCGGGGAAGGCCACGACGACGGTGTCGATCTCGCCCGCCTCGATCGCGGCATCCAATTCTTCGCTGCTGAGATTGCCCGCCATGGTCTCCCTCTCGCGGTGTCGACGCCCTCGCGTGCGGAGGACGTAACGAGGAACTTACACGGCAAAGGTAGACAGGTCGACCAATAGAAGGCCATGATTTCCCGCAAGGCGACCCCGAAGCCTGTCCGCATCCGTCTGGAGGTCCCATGTCCACCTCGAGCAACTCCCGTAAAAAGGTCGCCGGAGCCACCTATACGGCCACCGATGCCTCGTACTTCGAGAAACGCACCCTGAAACGCTCGGCCGGCGTCTGGGGCCTCTGGGGCCTCGCCGTCGCCGCGGTCATCTCGGGCGACTTCTCGGGCTGGAACTTCGGCATCGGCTTCGCCGGCTTCGGCGGCATGCTCATCGCCTTCGTCATCCTCGTGGTGATGTACTACGGGCTCACCTTTTCGATCGGCGAGATGGCGGCCGCCATGCCGCACACCGGTGGCGCCTACTCCTTCGCCCGATCGGCCATGGGGCCGTGGGGCGGCCTCGCGACCGGCCTCGCCGAGACGATCGAGTACGTCGCCACCACCGCGGTGGTGGTCTACTTCTCCGGCCAGTACGCCGACTCGGCCCTCGAGCTGCTGACGGGGGTGAGCCTGCCCGCTTTCGCCTGGTGGATCATCCTCTACGCGCTGTTCATCGCCCTCAACGCCGCGGGCGCGAACATCTCTTTCGGCTTCGCCATCGTGGTCTCGATCATCTCGATCGGCATCATCGTGATCTTCGGCGCGATGTCGCTCATGACGGGAGCCTTCGACGGGGGCTCACTGTGGAACATCGCCCCCACCGACGGCAACACCGAGTTCCTCCCCTTCGGCGTGGGATCGATCCTGCTGGCACTCCCCTTCGCGATGTGGTTCTTCCTCGGCATCGAGGAGCTCCCGCTCGCCGCCGAGGAGTCGCACGATCCCGCCCGCGACATCCCCCGCGCGGGGCTCTGGGCCCGCGGCACGCTCATCGTCACCGGTCTCATCGTGCTGTTCCTCAACACCGGAGTGCTCGGCGCCGACGCCACCGGCAGCTCGCTCGAGCCCCTCCTCGACGGTTTCCGCGCGATGGTCGGCGACCAGGCCGCGGCCCTCCTGTCGCTCCTCGCCCTCGTCGGACTCCTGGCCTCGCTGATGGGCATCATGTTCGCCTACGGCCGCAACATGTACTCGCTCTCGCGCGCCGGGTACTACCCCCGCTGGCTCTCGCTCACCGGCGCGCGCAAGACCCCGTGGGTCGCCCTCGTCTTCGGCGCCGTGCTCGGCTTCGTCGCCCTCGTGGTGGTGCAGGCCGCGGGCGGCGACGCGAGCCCGGCCGGAGCGATCGTGCTCAACATCGCCGTGTGGGGCGCGGTGCTGGCGTACTTCCTGCAGATGGTGTCGTTCATCGTGCTCCGTCGGAAGTTCCCGAACGCCGTACGCCCGTACAAGAGCCCGTGGGGGCTGTTCGGGGCGTACTCAGCGGCCATCATCGCCGCCGTGGTGTTCTTCGGTCTGCTGCTGAACCCCGCCTACCTGCTCGCGATCGTCGCGATCATCGTGGTCTACGCGGTGATCTTCGTGGCCTTCGCCGTCTACGGTCGTCACCGCCTCGTCCTCTCGCCCGAAGAGGAGTACGCCCTGTCCGGCGGGCTGCACGGCCACCCGCAACAGGAGGGTTACGACGCCATGGAGGGCGAGGTGTTCGGCACGAAGCCCGGCTCCTGAGTCCGGGAACGACGAGGGGCGGATGCCACCGGCATCCGCCCCTCGTGATGTTCAGCGCAGGATGAACGACGCCGTCCCCGACGACGGGATGCCGCCGATCGAGACGCTCAGGTGATAGGTCGCTCCCCCGCCGGGGGCGTACGGCCGCTCCCCGCCGCAGGAGTTCACCGAGGAACGCGTACGGTCCCAGGTGAGCGGCGCGGAGCTCGTGACGACCTGGCCGGCGGCCAGCGTCACCTCCATGTCGCTCGGCTCGGCCTGGCAGTCCGTCGATCGCCACCACACGTCGGAGCCGCTCGTCACGGTGAACGACTGCGCGCTCGTGCCGACGTTCATCGTGCACGGGTTCGCGCTGGTGTTGGTGAGCTTGATCGACAGCTGCGGATTCTCACCCTGCCCGTACTCGCTCTTGTCCGACAGCGCCGCCACGGTGATGTCGGACGCCGTGCATTCGACGGGCCCGGCGGGAGCGGTCGCCGTCGGCGACGCGGACGGAACGGCGGAGGGGGTCTCGGATGCCGCCGGCGCGGACGCGGACGCAGCGGCGGCAGGAGTGCTCGCAGCGGGAGCGGGGGGCGCCTCGGCGGTGGGGGCGGCACGCCACGGAGGAGCCGCCACGAGCCACACGACGAGGCCGATCACCAGCAGAGCCAGAAGCCCTGCGGCGAGACGACGACGACGGTAGACCGCCGGGGACTGCCTCCGCCTACGGGGGGCATCGGTCATACATCCAGGGTAGGCGGCGCGGCTGTGCGCTCGCGCCACGGCACGCTCAGGAGCGCGGGCTCACAGCTGCTTCAGCATCCGGGTGTTGCCCAGCGTGTTCGGCTTCACGTGCGCGAGATCGAGGAACTCGGCGACGCCCTCGTCGGGGCTGCGCACGAGCTGGGAGTACACGTCGGGATCGACGACCTGCTCGCCGATCTCGGAGAAGCCCCGGCGCGTAAAGAAGTCCACTTCGAAAGTCAGGCAGAACAGGCGCGAGACGCCGACCTCCCGCGCGCGCTCCTCAAGGGTCTCGACGATGGCCCGCCCGACGCCGTGGTGCAGCCAGTCATCGTGGACGATCAGGGTGCGGATCTCGCCCAGGTCCTCCCACATCACGTGCAGGGCCCCGCACCCGATGACCACGCCATCGGCCTCGGCGACGACGAACTGCTGCACCGATCCGTACAGCACGACCAGGTCCTTGCCCAGCAGGATGCGCTTCTGCACGTAGGGCTCGAGCAGTTCGTGGATCCGGCGGACGTCGGCGGTTCCGGCGGGGCGGACGACGAACGGCGCGGATGAGGTCATTCGACAAGCGTACGCCGCAACGACGAAGGGCCCGGATGCCGTGGCATCCGGGCCCTTCGTTCGCTATGCGATCAGTTGCCCGCGAGCGTGTCGGGGGTGGCGGCGATCTCGCCGGCCGTTCCAACACCGATCGCGACCTTCTCACCGCGCGGGCTGGTCTCGAACGAGAACTGGCCGTTCTCGACGCCGACCTTGACGTGGTCACCCGACTCGAGCTCGCCGTGCAGGATCTTCTCGCTGAGACGGTCCTCGACCTCGCGCTGCATGGCGCGGCGCAGGGGGCGCGCTCCGAGCGTCGGGTCGAACCCGATCTCGATGAGCTTGTCCTTCGCGTCGTCCGACAGTTCGACGGTCATGTCGCGATCCAGCAGGCGGTCGGCCAGACGCTTCACGAACAGGCCGACGATCTGACGGAGCTCGTCCTTGTTCAGCTGCGGGAAGACGATGACGTCGTCGACGCGGTTGAGGAACTCGGGCTTGAAGTGACGCTTCAGCTCTTCGTCGACCTTGCCCTTCATCCGCTCGTACGAGGTCTGGGCGCTGCCCTCGACCTGGAAGCCGACGGGACCACCGGCGATCGCCGACGAACCGAGGTTCGTGGTCATGATGATGACCGTGTTCTTGAAGTCGATGACGCGACCCTGACCATCGGTCAGGCGACCCTCTTCGAGGATCTGCAGCAGCGAGTTGAAGATGTCGGGGTGGGCCTTCTCGATCTCGTCGAAGAGCACGACCGAGAACGGCTTGCGGCGCACCTTCTCGGTGAGCTGGCCGCCCTCTTCGAACCCGACGAATCCGGGAGGGGCACCGAACAGACGCGAGACGGTGTGCTTCTCACCGAACTCCGACATGTCGAGCGAGATCAGCGCGCCCTCGTCGTCGAAGAGGAACTCGGCGAGCGCTTTGGCGAGCTCGGTCTTTCCGACACCGGTCGGGCCGGCGAAGATGAACGAGCCGCTCGGACGCTTCGGGTCCTTCAGGCCCGCACGCTGACGACGGATCGTGCGCGACAGGGCCGCGATCGCCTCTTCCTGGCCGATGACGCGCTGGTGAAGCGCCTTCTCCATGAACATGAGGCGGCTGGACTCTTCCTCGGTGAGCTTGAACACCGGGATGCCGGTCGCCTGGGCGAGCACCTCGGCGATCAGACCCTCGTCGACGACCGCGTGGGAGGCGACGTCGCCCGAGCGCCACTGCTTCTCGAGGCGCAGGCGCTCGGCGAGGAGCGACTTCTCCTCATCACGCAGGGCGGCGGCCTTCTCGAAGTCCTGCTCCTCGGAGGCCTGCTCCTTCTGCTCGCGGACCTTCGCGATCTTCTCGTCGAACTCGCGCAGCTCCGGCGGGCTCGACAGGATCGACAGGCGCAGGCGGGCGCCGGCCTCGTCGATCAGGTCGATGGCCTTGTCGGGCAGGAACCGGTCGCTGATGTAGCGGTCGGCGAGGTTCGCCGCGGCCACGATCGCGCCGTCGGTGATCTGCACCTTGTGGTGCGCCTCGTAGCGGTCGCGCAGGCCCTTCAGGATGTTGATCGCGTGGGGCAGGCTCGGCTCGGCCACCTGGATCGGCTGGAAGCGGCGCTCGAGAGCGGCGTCCTTCTCGAAGTGCTTGCGGTACTCGTCGAGCGTGGTGGCACCGATGGTCTGGAGCTCACCGCGGGCGAGGAGAGGCTTGAGGATCGACGCGGCGTCGATCGCACCCTCGGCGGCACCCGCACCCACGAGAGTGTGGATCTCGTCGATGAAGACGATGATGTCGCCGCGCGTGCGGATCTCTTTCGTGACCTTCTTCAGACGCTCTTCGAAGTCACCGCGGTAGCGGGATCCGGCGATGAGCGAACCGAGGTCGAGCGAGTAGACCTGCTTGTCCTTCAGCGTCTCGGGCACATCGCCCTTGACGATGGCCTGGGCGAGGCCCTCGACGACGGCGGTCTTGCCGACGCCGGGCTCGCCGATGAGGACGGGGTTGTTCTTCGAGCGGCGCGAAAGGATCTGCATCACGCGCTCGATCTCTTTCTCGCGCCCGATGACGGGGTCGAGCTTGTTGTCTCGCGCGGCTTGCGTGAGGTTGCGCCCGAACTGGTCGAGCACGGCCGATCCACCCTGGGCAGCGCCCTGGGTCTGCTCGCCGGCACCCGAGGCGACGCCCGCGGGCTCCTTGCCCTGGTAGCCCGAGAGCAACTGGATGACCTGCTGGCGGACCTTGTTGAGGTCGGCGCCGAGCTTGACGAGCACCTGGGCGGCAACGCCCTCACCCTCGCGGATGAGGCCGAGCAGGATGTGCTCGGTGCCGATGTAGTTGTGACCGAGCTGCAGCGCCTCGCGCAGAGACAGCTCGAGGACCTTCTTCGCACGCGGCGTGAAGGGGATGTGGCCGGTCGGCTGCTGCTGCCCCTGGCCGATGATGTCCTGCACCTGCTCGCGGACGGCATCGAGGGAGATGCCCAGCGACTCGAGCGCCTTGGCAGCCACGCCCTCACCCTCGTGGATGAGGCCCAGAAGGATGTGCTCGGTGCCGATGTAGTTGTGGTTCAGCATCTTCGCCTCTTCTTGGGCGAGCACCACCACACGACGAGCACGATCGGTGAATCTTTCGAACATCCTCAGTCCCTCCAAAAATGGGCTGACAGGCACGCCTCCGCGCGCCGTACATCGAGAGTAACCAGCGGCCGGATGCCAGAGCCCCGTGTTCGCCGTGGGCATACCGTCTGCGCGCTCGACCTTGCGGAACACATCGACAGTCGTTACCTTATCGACAACCGATAACAACGATCATCGATAAGGAGCGATCATGGCTTCCCCCCGACCTCCCCGCGTCCTCTCCGGCGGCGACACGATCGGCTTCGTGCTTTTCCTCATCGGAGGAGTGGCGATCGCCGTCGCCGCAGTGGTGCAGTCCGTCGTCGCCATCGCGCAGGTCCTACCCAACCGCGACATCACCCTCCTCGCGCCCTTCGTCGCCACCGAGGCGCAGGCGCCGCTCGGGCCCGACGGAGCACCGGTCGCCGTGCAGCTCGATTCCGCGTCGGTGACGGTGGCTTCACTTCAACCCGCGGCGCTCGGCGCGCTCGTCATCAGCCACGTGTTGGTCGCGGTCGCGATGGTGACGGTGGTGACCCTGCTCCTCATCCTGTGCTTCGGCATCCTGCGCGGGCGGATCTTCTCGCGTGCCCACACGGCGCTCGTCACGGCGGCGGGCCTCGTCGCCATCGCCGGCATGTACTTCGTTCCGTTCTTCCACAACATGGCCGTGAACGGCGCCCTGGCGCTGTTGTCCGACGGGACGTACGATCGCGCCGTCGTCGGAACGGTCGATCTCTTGTCCATCTTCGGCGTCGCCTTCGTCGTCGCGCTCGCGGGCACCGCCTTCGCGGTCGGTGACCGCCTGCAGCGCGACACCGAGGGTCTCGTATGACCCCGGCGGTGACGGATGACGGGCCCACCGGCATCCACTGTCGTCTCGACGAGCTTCTGGAAGCGCGCGGCATGACGCTGACCCGCCTGAGCGAACTCGTCGGAGTCTCGGTGGTCAACCTGTCGGTGCTGAAGAACGATCGTGCCCGGGCGATCCGCTATTCGACGCTGTCCGCGATCTGCCGCGTGCTCGAGTGCGAGGTGGGCGAGCTTCTCGTCGCCGAGCGCTGACCACGTTCGCCCCCCGCCCCACGAGCGGGGGTGCGGCCGTCAGCGGGAGCCGAGCACGGGGATGGGGTCGCCGGCGTCGACGTTCCCGCCGGTGAGGACGAGCGACACCGCGCCCGACCCGGCCTCTCGACCGATGTCGGCGAGAGTGACGCGGGGCGCGAGATCCATCGTGCAGACCTGGTCGGACGGCGGCGTCGCGAACTGGATCTCGACGTTCGGGCCGGCCGCGGTGACCGCCTCGACCGAGGGAACGCAGGTCGAGCTGCCGTACGTGACGATGGCGACCAGGGAGTCGTTCACCCAGCCCGCCGACGGGGTGAATTCCGCGGGGGCGGCGGGAACGGAGCCCAGCCCCGCGAGCATCACCTTGCCCTCGGCGACACCCGTCACCGTGAGGGCGAGGCCCGCACTCGGGTCGACGCCCGCGGGCACGTTCATGAGTGTCGCGCGCGGAGCCAGGTCGCGCGTGCAGTCCTGTCGTGGCGACTCGGCGAGGTCGACCGTCACCGTGGATCCGCTGACGGTCGGCTCGCCGCTCAGCACCGGCGGGCACGAAGAGCTGCCGGTGGTGACCAGGGCGATGGCACGGCCGCCGCTGACCCACGCGGCGCCGAGTTCGCTCGCGGGCGCGGAGGCGGTGGCATCCGGAGTCGGAGCCATCCCCTCGGGAGCCGGGGCACCGGTGGCGCAGCCGGTGAGGGCTCCAGCGGCGATGAGGGACGCGCCGATCATTCCGATGACGGCGAGACGGTGACGTGACATGCGGACCTCCGGGGGCGAGTTGAGCCCATGATGTCGGAGATACCTGGATGCCGGCGGCGAGGGCCGCGGCGCGTCACTGCAACGCGGAGGTGAGGCGCGCCAGGTTGTCGAGGATCGTCGAGCGCAGGGGCTGCCGACGCCACTCCTCGATCGTGAGCTGGCGGCTCAGGGTGCGGTACGCGCCCTCGACTTCGCGCATGTCGCGGACGAACTCTTCGCCGCGGACCAAGAGCGACACCTCGAGGTTCAGACCGAAGGAGCGCATGTCCATGTTGCTCGAGCCGATGACCGCGACCTCGTCGTCGATCGTGACGCTCTTGCTGTGCAGGATGTACGGCTTGCGGTACATCCAGATCGTGACGCCCGCGTGCAGGAGAGCCTCGTAATAGCTCCGCTGCGCGTGGTAGACCATCGCCTGGTCGCCCTCTTCCGAGACGAAGAGCTCGACGTGCACGCCACGCTGGCAGGCGGTGGTGATCGCGAGCAGCAGAGCCTCGTCGGGCACGAAGTAGGGGCTGACGATGATGATGCGCTCTTTGGCCGCGAAGAGCAGGCCCAGGAAGAGCTTGAGGTTGTTCTGGAAATCGAAGCCGGGGCCGGAGGGCACCACCTGGCAGTCGAGGTCTCCCGGACCCGACGTGACGCTGAACAGATCGATCTCGTCGCGCAGTGTCTCGTCGGTCTCGCTGTACCAGTCCGACAGGAAGACGGCGTTGATGCTCGCGACGACCGGGCCCTCGACGCGCACCATCAGATCGACCCAGTGCAGGCCGCGGCGGATGTTCTTGCGGAGGTTGTACGACGAGTCGGTGACGTTCTGCGATCCCATGTACGCCACGTCGCCGTCGATCACGAGCAGCTTGCGGTGGTTGCGGAGATCGGGTCGCTGGTAGCGCCCTCGCAGCGGCTGCACGGGGAGCATGAGGTGCCAGTGCGCCCCCATCGCGTCGAGCCGGCGCAGCGTCTGCTTGTAGAAGGGCTTTCCGCGGTTGGCCCAGTGGTCGAGGAGCACGCGGACCACGACGCCGCGCTCCGCGGCCTCTTCGAGGGCGCGGAAGAAGTTGTCCGTCGAGTCGTCGGACTGCAGGATGTAGAACTCGACGTGGATGTAGCGCTGAGCCCGACGGATCGCCTCGGCCATGGCATCCAGGCTCTGCTGGTAATCGGCGATGAGGGTCGCGGCGTTGTCTCCCGCGATCGGCATGGCACCGAGGTTGCGGTTGAGCTGCACGAGGGCGCGGAACCACTGCGGAGCGTTGGGCCGGAGTGTGCCGAACTCGAGCGACGCGCTCGTGTCGTGGATGTACTCGTTGATCGCGGCCTGCTTGCGCCGGCGCTTGCGGGGCAGGCGCGGATTGCCGATGAGCAGGAACAGGAAGACCCCGACGAAGGGGATGAAGTAGATCGCGAGCAACCACGCCATCGCCGCGGTCGGGCGACGGTTTCGCGGAACGATGATGATCGCGGCGATGCGCACGACCAGGTCGACGATGAAGAGCGTGATGACGAGCCAGCTCGCGTCGAACGTGGCGTTGATCACGGGTCCTCCTGGGCGGGTTGTGGACCCAGCGTAGCGACGGCCTCCGACAGAGGCCGTGCGATCGTCAGTTCGCGGGACCGTCGCCGGTGCGGACGACCGGCGGGAGGCCGCGCTTTGCGCGCTCCTCGGCCTCGATACGGGCGTAGGCCTTGCGCTCGGTCCGGTCCATCCGGATGACGTTGCGGAGGATGAAGAAGAACACCACGGACACCACGAGGGTCGGCAGGATCGCCCACAGCATCGCGGTCCAGGTTTCGTCCATGCTCCGAGAATACCCGCGCTGCCTGGGCGCGCGGTTCGCGCGGGCTCCTCCACAGGCAGTGGATATGCGGATTCATCCACCGTCGAGCTATTCCGCCCGGCGCGAGCCCCGCCCGCCCGGCCACTCTCGAGGCATGACACCCACCGTCGTCTCCGCCACCTCGTCCTCCGCGTTCCTCGCTCTCGTCCCGCATCTGCTCGAATGCACCCCGCGCGAGAGTCTCGTGCTCGTCCCGTTCGCCGAGTCGCGTTCCCTCGGCGCCATGCGCGTCGACCTCCCGGCCGCCGACGACGCCTCCGCGAACGAGAGCGTCGCCTCGACCGTGATCGGTATGGCCTGCAAGGTCGCCCGGACCGATGCCGTGGCGATCGTCGTCTATGCCGACGAGGTCCTCGCCGACCTTCCGGCGGCGCCCCACCGCGCGCTCGTCGATGCGGCGATGGGGCGAGCGGAGATCTGCGGCCTCCGCGTCGTCGACGCCCTCGTCGTCGGTTCGGACGGATGGGACAGCTACGTGTCCCCCTCGTCGTCGATGCCGCACCCGTTGAGCGACATCGCGGCGCACACGCTCGCGGAGCCGACCGGCCCGGTCGTCGACGACCAGTTCGCCGCCGCCGAGCTTCCGCCGCTCGACGCCGCCGTCTCTCGGCGGGTGATGACCGACCTCCGCGCGATCGAGCGCGTGCTCGGAGGCCCGCAGGAACGCCGTAAGCTTCCCCCGCTGAAGCGTGCGGCGACCGGAGATCCGGCCACCGTGGCGCTCGCGGATCCGCCGGTCCTGATCGAGGACGCCCTGGCAACGCCGCCCGAAGAACTCGACCCCGCGCAGCTCGCCGCCCTCGCCTTCTGCCTCGCCCGACCGTCGCTACGCGATGTCGCGTTGATGCAGTGGGTGGCGGATCTCGCCACGGGTGATGCGGTTCTGCAGGCGCAGACCGCTTTCCACCGTGGCAAGCCGTTCCCCGACGACCTCGCCCGGCCGATGTGGGGAGAAGGCGCCCTCCCCGACCCCGACCGCCTTCGACGAGCGCTCGAACTGTGCCGCCGAGTCGCGTCCGTCCTCCCCCGGGAGCGTCGCCCTGGCCCGCTGTCGGCGTGCGCGTGGCTCGCGTGGGCGACCGGTCGCTCCTCTCACGCCGTCCTGTACGCCGAGACGGCTCTCGAGATCGACCCCGACCACGGGCTCAGCGCCCTCATGCTCGACGTCATCGACGCCGGGCGCCTCCCGGAGTGGGTGTTCGAGCGGTCTACTTCACGAGCGGGAACAGGATCGTCTCGCGAATACCCAGGCCCGTGATGGCCATGAGCAGACGGTCGATTCCCATCCCCATGCCACCGGTGGGCGGCATCCCGTGCTCGAGCGCGCGCAGGAACTCCTCGTCGATCGGCATGGCCTCGACGTCTCCGCGCGCGGCGAGCTTCGCCTGCTCGGTGAAGCGGTGACGCTGGATCACGGGGTCGACCAGCTCGGAGTAGCCCGTGGCGAGCTCGAATCCGCGCACGTAGAGATCCCACTTCTCGACGACGCCCGGGATCGAGCGATGCTCGCGCACGAGCGGGCTGGTGTCGACGGGGAAGTCCATGACGAAGGTGGGGCGGGTGAGACGGCCCTTCACGAAGTGCTCCCACAGCTCCTCGACCCACTTGCCGTGGGTCTCCTGGGGCGGGGCGTCGACTCCCTCTTCTTCTCCGAGCGCGCGGAGGTCCTCGACCGAGGTGTCGGGGGTGATGGACCGGCCGCAGGCGGCGGACAGAGAGTCGTACATCGAGATGCGGTCCCACTCGCCGCCGAGGTCGTACTCGGTGCCGTCCGCCCACGTGACCGTGGTCGACCCGGCCACCGCGACGGCGGCGTCCTGGATGAGGGTCTGCGTGAGGTCGGCGATGCCGTTGTAGTCGGTGTAGGCCTGGTAGGCCTCGAGCATCGCGAACTCGGGGCTGTGGGTGGTGTCCGCGCCCTCGTTGCGGAAGTTGCGGTTGATCTCGTAGACCCGGTCGATACCGCCGACCACGGCGCGCTTCAGGTACAGCTCGGGCGCGATGCGCAGGAAGAGCTCGGTGTCGAAGGCGTTCGAGTGCGTGGTGAAGGGGCGGGCGCTCGCGCCGCCGTGCTGCACCTGCAGCATCGGCGTCTCGACCTCGACGAAGTCGCGCTCGGTGAAGGTGCGGCGCAGGCTCGCGTTGACCTTCGCGCGGGCCAGCACGGTCTCGCGGGCGCGATCGCGCACGATGAGGTCGAGGAAGCGGCTGCGGACGCGACTCTCTTCGCTGAGCTCGGTGTGGAGGTTGGGGAGGGGCAGGACGGCCTTCGCCGCGATGGTCCACTCGGCGACCATGATCGACAGCTCGCCGCGGCGGCTCGAGATGACCTCACCCGAGACGAAGACGTGGTCGCCCAGGTCGACGAGCTCCTTCCACGCCTGGAGCGACTCCTCGCCGACGCTGGCGAGCGAGACCATGGCCTGGATGCGGCTTCCGTCGCCGGACTGCAGCGACGCGAAGCAGAGCTTGCCGGTGTTGCGGCTGAACACCACGCGCCCGGCGACCCCGGCCGTCTCACCGGTCTCGGCCCCGGCCTCGAGATCGCCGAAGCGCGCGCGCAGCTCGGGGATCGTCGTCGTGATGGGCACGGCCACCGGGTAGGGACCGCCGGCGGCGTCGGAGCGTTCCGCGAGCAGACGCTCGCGCTTGGCCAGGCGCACCGCCTTCTGTTCGAAGACCTCGTCTTCGGTCGGTTCGGCGGCGTCGTTCGCGGGCGCGTCGGTCATCAGGAAGGCTCCTCGGGGTCTCCCCCAGTCTATTCGTCGTCCTCGGCCGCCCCGGAGTCACCGGCCGCCCGAGGGCCCTCAGCGCAGCGAGATCTCGGCGTTGTCGATGAAGCGGTGACCGCCGACCGTGGCGGCGATGAGCGCGAACGCGCGCCCGCGGTGCCCGTCGTCGACCGGCAGGAACGTCTCGGGATCGACGACGCTCAAGTACTCCAGCGTGATGCGCTGCTCGCCCATCAACGCCGACTGCGCAGCGGCGATGCAGGCATCGACCCCCAGATCGGCGTTCGAGGCCGCCGCCTCGAGGGCTCGCGGAAGGGCCGCGGCGGCGCGGCGATCGGCGTCGTCGAGCAGCGCGACGCGGCTCGACACGGGCAGCCCGTCGTCGGTGCGCACCGTCGGAACCGTCGCGACATCGATGCCGAAGTCGAGGTCTCGCACCATGCGGCGCACGAGGAAGATGCGCTGCCGATCGCGCTCCCCGTAGACGGCCACGTCGGGTCGAACGAGGTGGAAGAGCTTCGCCTCGACGGTCAGCACCCCGTCGAAGTAGAAGGGGCGCACACGCCCCTCGTAGCGGAGACCCACATCGCCCGCCGAGACGCGGGTCGTCGCCGTTCCCGCCGGGAGGAACTCCGCCGCCGCCGGCGCGAAGATGACGTCGACGCCCAGCTCACCGAGCACGCGCGCGTCGGACTCGGGCGACCGGGGATAGGACGCGGTGTCGTCGGCGGAGCGGAAGCGCAGCGGGTTGACGAAGGTCGACACCACCACGACGTCCGCGCGTTCGCGCGCCTCGCGGATGAGGTCGACGTGGCCGTCGTGCAGAGCGCCGAGGGTGGACACGAGGGCGACGCGCGGGCCGGCGTCCGATCGATCTGCGCCTCGGATCTCGCCGAGTCGGGTGCGCAGATCCTCGAGGGAGCGGATCATCCGTCGATCGTAGCGGTGCCGTCGAGGTCGTCACGGCGCCCGCCCTCGACGAGCGCCTGATCGACACTCGAACGCACGAGGGCCGAGAGGTATGCGCCGGGGTTGTCGATACCGATGCGCTCGAGCAGCGCCGACGACTGCCGGACGATCGAACGAGAGAACTCCGTGGCCGTCGCGATGGCTTCGGCGTACGTCGCCCGGTCGTCCTCGGCGACCACGAGAGGCTCGCACCCCAGCTCGACCGCGAGAGCCTGGGCGATGGGGAGGACAGGGGCCGGTGCGGTCACGGCGGCATACGACTGGGCCAATTGGCGCAGGTCGATCGACGACACCCCTGTGAAGGCCATGGCGGGGTGGATGGCGAGCGGGATGGCGCCGCTCCTCGCGGCGGGATCCAGGACGCGCGATCCGTACGCGGCGTCGGTGTGCAGCACCAGCTGGCCGGGCTGCCACGCTCCGACCTCGGCGAGGCCCGAGACGAGACCCGGGAGCTGGTCGTGCGGAACCGCGACGACCACGAGCTCGCTGCGTCGAGCGACCTCGTCGGCCGTCAGGACCGGCAGGCCCGGCAGGATCGCCTCCACGCGATCGTCGTCCGAGCCGGAGGTGATCCCGGTCAGGGCGTGGCCCGCACCGGCGAGCGCCGCCGCGACGACCGGGCCGACACGTCCCGCGCCGATCACCCCGACGCCGAGGCGCCCGTCGCGACCGGCGCTCATCCGGCCCACCGGTGCGTGCGGTCGATCGCCGCCGCATCGACGCCGGCTCGCGCGGTCCGCTCGAACAGCCCGAGGGCGTCGTCGCGGCCGAGGACGCCGATCGAGGTCTGGACGGTGCCTGCGATCACGTGGGCCACCAGGGTCGCCGTCCCCGTCGCGCGTGCCAACGGGCCCTGATGCAGGCCGATCGACTGCAAGCGGGCGAGCGGAACCACGCTCAAGGACCGCCACACCCACCCGCGGCGCAAAAGCAGGGCGTCCGAGGTCAGAAGCGCGCCGTTCCGCCGCCACGACAGCGGGCGGAGCCACCGGGCGCTCTTCGGGGTCGTCACGTAGGGGTCGTTCTCCACCGGACCCAGGATGCCGTCGCGGAACACGAGTGTCCATTCGTCGCTCGACAGGTCGGGGACGAGGATCCGCAGGACGCGCTCGACATCGGCTCGTGTCCCGATCGGAAGCACCGCGGCCAACTGATCGTTGCTCGTGTCGGTGGAGGACCGCCCCGAGAGTCGGTTCACGGAGACGGTCCACCATCCGAACGGACGCCACATCAGAGGCTGGCGCACCTCGATCGCGTGCACGCGACCCGGCGGCACCACCTCCGACACCGTCGTGAACAAGCCGAAGGTCACGCGCACCCCGTCGGCCGTCGGGGCGATCGAGTACCGCAGTCCCTGGGCGATCGAGCGCACGTAGTACGCGCCGAAGGCGAGGAACATCGGGACCACGGTGAACAGCAGCCACAGTGTCGACAGCGACGCCGCGACGACGATCCCCACGACCAGGGCGACGAGGACGAGGCTCGATCCGCTCAGGACACGGGATGCCACGAGCCGACCGATCGGGATGCGCACGATGCTCTCCGGCTCGGCGTCGGAGAAGTCCTCCCCGTCGACGATGCCCTGCAGCCCCGACCCCACGGCCTCCGCCGCCTGCCGGGCGAGCGAGGCGCGGGCGCCCGGTTCGGTCCGCCCCTCGGCGAGACGCCGGCCCGAGGCGAGACGGAGGATGTCGCCGCGGATGGCCTCGGCGTCCTTCCCCGACAGGTACTCGAGTTTGACGTTGGCATCCAGTCCCGCTCCGACCACCTCGAGCTTCGCGAGCCCCAGCAGGCGGGCGATCATCGGACGAGTCAGGTTGACGCCCTGGACCCGGTCGAGGGGAGCACGACGATGAGTGCGGAACAGCACGCCCGAACGCACCTCGACGTCGTCATCGCTGATGCGCAGGGTGTGGAAACGCCAGGACAGGCGGAAGAGGACCAGCAGCACGATGAGGACGATGAGGGTCGCTCCCCCCGCCACGAGGATCAGGTTGTTCGCGAAGAGGAAGTCGACCGGGTCGGGCGGGAGCTCCCCCGGGGGGATCTCGGTGAAGACCGGGAAGACCCACTGGACGAGACGCTCCCGCAGGTTCGCGACGATCACGCCGATGATCACGAGGAGGGTCAGTCCGCCGCGCAGGAGCGGCGTCAGGGGGTGCAGGCGATGCCACTCGCCGTCGCTGTAGGGCGAACGGACGACCGCTCGCTGCGGCCGGGGCGGCGGGTCGAGGGGCGGTCCCGCCGCGTGCGGGTCGGTCACAGCCCTGTCCGACGGGTCTCGGCGACGGCCACGAGCGTGTCGCGCAGGTGTTCGGCCGCCTCCTGCGTCAATCCCGGGATGGTCACTCCGGTGGAGGCCGCGGCGGTCACGAGCTTGAGCTGGGCGATGCCGAAGCCCCGGTCGAGGGGGCCGTGGGTGATGTCCACGAGCTGCATCCGGCCGTAGGGAACCGCCACGACCCGCTGCCACAGGATGCCCCGGCGGAACACGAGGTCATCGCGACGCAACTGGTACCCGAAGGACCGCGCTTGCCGCGGGGTGATGAAGAGGCCGACGGCGGTGATCAGCAGGATGATCCCGGCCGGGATCCACTGCCACTGCACGCCCGTGATGATCTGGGCGATCACGGCGGCCGCGAGCACGAGCACGAAGACCGCCCCCTGCGAAATCAGCTGCACGCGGACGTACGCGCGGGCGAGCTGATGCCAGGTGCCGTCGCCGAGGGGGAGCCGACGTGACGAGCGCGGTTCAAGGATGCGGTCGTAGGTGGCGTCGTCGAGCACCGTCCGGTCGGCGTCGTCAACGTTGCGGGCCTCAGATTCCGACGGGTCCTGCGGGGGTGTTCCCTGGGGCGTCGTCATCGTCGTCCTTCCGGAGTGTGCAGAGCTGCTCGGCCACGAGTCCCGCGACGACGAGGACGACCGCGCAGACGAGCGTCGCGATGATCGATCCCATCGAGCCTACCGAGGGCACCACCGGCCGGCTCAACAGGAAGGCGAGCAGTCCGCCCGCGAACCCCGCCGCAGCGGCCCCGAGGATCGACGACGCTCTCGCCAGCATCGCGATGCGCACAGCACGGAACGGATCGATCCGTCGCGGGCTCCGCCCGCGCGTCGCCCGGTAGATCGGGATGGCGAGCGCCACCACCACGGCCCCCAGCAGAGCGAGGATCGTCGGCAGACTCGCCGCGGGCGCGAACGTCGGTCGGCCCATCGCGGTGAGGACGGTGTCCAGGAGGAACCCGATCACCAGGCCCGCGACGACGGCGATCGTGAGGATGCCCGCGCCCGTGCGCCTCACGAGAGTCCTCCCCGCAGCGCGACGAGCAGGTCGGCCACGCGGCCCACCCCGGGGATCACGGCATCCGGATCCACGTCGAGCCACGGCGCCAAAACGAACTCCCGCTCGTGCGCGCGGGGGTGCGGGACGACGAGGTCGTCGCGATCGATGCGCTCGTCGCCGTAGGCGATCAGGTCGAGATCGAGGGTGCGGTCACCCCACCGTTCCCGGCGCACGCGCCCGTGTCGGGCTTCGATGCGGTGGAGCGAGGCGAGCAGCTCCCCCGGCGCCAGGCGCGTCTCGAGAACAGCGACGGCGTTCAGATAGCGCGGCGCTTCCTCGTCCTCACCCTGAAGCGTCACGGCCACCGTCTCGATCGGAGCGGACACCCGGACCCCGCTGGTGAGCGGGAGCCGCCGCAGTTCGTCGACCGCGGCGGCGAGGGTCTCGAAACGCTCGCCGAGGTTGGCTCCCAGGGCCACGACCGCGTGGACGGGCGTGGCGCGCGGAGCAGCGTCCATCCCGTGCGCCAGCCGCACGTTCACGGGCGCGACCTCGAGATGGTCACGGCGACATCGCCGAAGGGAACGGGGATGGGAGCCTGCGGCTTGTGCACGGTGATCGTCACCGCGTCCACGCGGCTGTCGGCGAGCACGGCGTCGGCCAGTCGCTGCGCGAGGGTCTCGAGCAGGTCGACCGCCTCGCCCTCGACGATCCGTACGAGGCGCTCGGCGAGTTCGCCGTAGTGCACGGTGTCGACCACGTCGTCGGTCTCGGCCGCGCGCCGCAGTGAGAGCGAGAGGGTCGCGTCGACCACGAATTCCTGCCCGTCGCGCTTCTCGTCGGGGTAGACCCCGTGGTGACCCACGGCACGCACCCCCGTCAGAGTGATCGTGTCGGCATCCATCAGGTCTCCCAAGCGCGGGCGACGGCGAGTGCGTCGCGGGTGGACGGTACGTCGTGCACGCGCACGGCCCACGCGCCGGCGCGGGCGGACAGGGCGCTCGTGACGGCCGTCGCCAGGTCACGGCGAGCCAGGTCGGCGTCTTCGCCGATCGCCTCCGCGAGGAACCTCTTGCGGCTCGTGCCCACGAGCACCCGGAGTCCGAGTGCCGAGATCTCGGGGAGCGCGCTCAACGTCTGCCAGTTCTGCGCTCCGCGCTTGCCGAAACCGATGCCCGGGTCGACGACGAGGCGCGACCGATCGATGCCCGCGGAGAGGGCGGACTCGACCCTTTCAGCGAGCTCGGCGGACACCTCGCGCCCCACGTCGACGTAGTCGGCGCGGGCGTACATCTCCGTCGACGGACCGCGCCAGTGCCCGAGGGCGATGTCGGCATCGGTCTCGGCGACGGCGGCGAGCATGTCGGGGTCGGCCAGCCCACCGGAGACGTCGTTCACGAGCCGTGCGCCCGCGCGGACGGCGGCGACCGCCGTGGCGGCGTTCATGGTGTCGATGCTCACGAAGGAGCCTTCGGATGCCAGGGCCTCGACGACCGGCAGCACGCGCTGCTGCTCGACGCGGGGCGCCACACGCTGGGCTCCGGGCCGGGTGGACTCGCCGCCGACGTCGAGGATCTCCGCCCCCTGGGCGCGGAGGTGGCGAGCGTGGGCGAGTGCGACGTCGGGGTCGAGGTACCGGCCGCCGTCGCTGAACGAATCGGGGGTGACGTTGACGATCCCCATGATGAGTGTCACGCGCGTGCTCCGATCAGCGCCACGAGCTCGGCACGCGCGACGGGGTCGCCGTAGACGCCGCGCGCGGCGATCGTCACGGTCGAGGCGTCGGGCTGTCGGCCCCCGCGCATGGTCACGCACTCGTGCACCGCATCGAGGACGACGAGCACGCCCCGCGCGTCCAGGGCCGAGGCGATGGTGTCGGCCACCTGTTCGCCGAGACGCTCCTGCACCTGCGGGCGGGCGGCGAGGATGTCGATCACCCGCGGCAGGGCGCCGAGTCCGACGACCTCCTCACCCGGGAGGTACGCCACGTGCGCCCGACCGCGGAAGGGGAGCAGGTGATGCTCGCACATCGACCGGAACGCGATGTCGCGCAGCATCACGGCACCCGAGGGGAGGGTGTCCGGCGCCGGGCCGCGCGACACCGAGATGGTGTGCTGCAGCGGGGCGCCGGCATCCTGATTCACTCCCCCGAAGAACTCGGCCCAGGAGTCTGCCACGCGCGTCGGGGTCTGGCGGAGCCCGGGGCGATCGGGGTCTTCCCCGATCGCCTCCAGGAGCTCGCGCACCAGGACGGCGACGCGTCCACGATCGACGGCCACGGCGCCTCAGGCGGTGGCCGGGCGCGTCTGTCCGCTCGGACGGGGCTGCGCCTTGGCGGCGGCCTGCGACTCCGCTTCGGTGGATGCCGCGATGCCGGCGGGCTGCTGACGACGCGGGACCTCGACGGGCGGCTGGGTCGACACGGGGCGGTCCCCCGACGACAGCCACTGCGGGCGCGGCGTCAGACGCTTGACGTCGGTGAAGATCTCGGCCAGCTCGTTGTGGTCGAGGGTCTCCTTCTCGAGCAGCGCCAGCGCGAGGCGGTCGAGCACCTCGCGGTTGTCGTTGATGACCTGGTAGGCCTCGTTGTGCGCCTGCTCGATGAGCGCGCGCACCTGGGCGTCGACGCGCTCGGCGATGCGCTCCGAGAAGTCACGGCCGTGGCCCATGTCGCGGCCCATGAAGACCTCGCCCGACGATCCGCCGAGCTTGACCGGACCGACCTCGTTGGTCATGCCGTACTCGGTGACCATCTTGCGGGCGATGCTCGTGGCCTTCTCGATGTCGTTCGAGGCGCCGGTGGTGGGGTCGTGGAAGACGATCTCTTCGGCGACGCGTCCGCCCATCGCGTACGTCAGCTGGTCCTGCAGCTCGTTGCGGGTGACGGAGTACTTGTCGTCGAGCGGGAGCACCATCGTGTACCCGAGGGCCTTGCCGCGCGGGAGGATCGTGACCTTGGTGACGGGGTCGGTGTGGTTCATCGCCGCGGCAGCGAGGGCGTGGCCGCCCTCGTGGTACGCGGTGATGAGCTTCTCTTTGTCCTTCATCACGCGGGTGCGGCGCTGGGGGCCCGCGATCACGCGGTCGATGGCCTCGTCGAGGGCGCGGTTGTCGATGAGCTGGGCGTTCGAGCGCGCGGTCAGCAGAGCGGCCTCGTTGAGCACGTTCGCCAGGTCGGCACCGGTGAAGCCGGGCGTCTTGCGCGCGACGACCTCGAGGTCGACCGAGTCCGACAGCGGCTTGCCGCGGCCGTGCACCTCGAGGATGCGCTGACGACCCTTGAGGTCGGGGGCGTCGACGCCGATCTGGCGGTCGAAGCGGCCCGGGCGCAGCAGGGCGGGGTCGAGGATGTCGGGACGGTTGGTCGCCGCGATGACGATCACGTTGACCTTGGGGTCGAAGCCGTCCATCTCGACGAGCATCTGGTTCAGCGTCTGCTCGCGCTCGTCGTGACCGCCGCCCATGCCGGCGCCGCGGTGGCGGCCGACGGCGTCGATCTCGTCGATGAAGATGATGGCCGGGGAGCTCTCTTTGGCCTGGTTGAACAGGTCGCGCACGCGGCTCGCACCGACACCCACGAACATCTCGACGAAGTCCGAACCCGAGATGGAGTAGAACGGAACACCGGCCTCGCCGGCGACAGCGCGGGCGAGCAGGGTCTTACCGGTTCCGGGAGGGCCGTACAGCAGCACGCCCTTCGGGATGCGGGCGCCGACCTCTTCGAACTTCTTCGGGTCCTTGAGGAATTCCTTGATCTCGTCGAGCTCTTCGATCGCCTCGTCGGAGCCCGCGACGTCCTGGAACGTGACGGTGGGCGTCTCTTTGGTCACGAGCTTGGCGCGCGACTTGCCGAACTGCATGACCTTGCTGCCGCCGCCCTGGGCGCTCGAGAGCAGCCACCAGAAGAGCAGGCCGAGCAGCACGAGCGGGAGCAGGAGTCCGAGAAGACCGTCGAACCAGCTGGGCTTGGGCACGACGTCGTTGAAGCCGTCGGAGGGGTTCGCGGAGTCGATCGCGGTGGCCACCTCGTTCGCACGGGCCTGGCTGAAGTAGAACTGCACGTCGTTGGCACCCTCGAAGGGCTGCGACAGCTTCAGGTCCACGCGCTGATCGGGGTCGTTGGTGACCACCTGCGTCACGGTGCCGCCCTTGAGCAGGTCGAGACCCTCTTTGGTGGAGACCTGGCGGGCACCGCTCAGGTTCGTGATGAGGGAGAAACCGATGACGAGAAGCAGACCGACCAGCAGAACGTAGATGATCGGATTTCGCGTGATCTTCTTGAAATTCATGGTGGGCGAGCCCAGCCCTTTCGTGATCCTCCGCAGAAATGCGGTCGCATCAGGCTAACGCCCACGGACTATGCCGGGCCTGTGCGTTCGTCATGGGCGTACAAGGCTCCGGATGCCACCGGCCCCTCCGCCGTGGAGACGGCGTGTCGTCAGGAGTAGACGTGGGGTGCGAGCACCGCGACGTCGCGCAGGTTGCGGTAGCGCTCTGCGTAGTCGAGGCCGTATCCGATAACGAAGTCGTTGGGGATGTCGAAGCCCACGTAGCGGCAGTCGACCTCGACCTTCATCGCGTCGGGCTTGCGCAGCAGCGCGAGCACCTCGACCGACTCCGCTCCGCGCGAGGCGAAGTTCTCGAGCAACCAGCTGAGGGTCAGGCCGGAGTCGATGATGTCCTCGACGATCAGCACGTGCTTTCCGGTGATGTCGGTGTCGAGGTCTTTGCGGATCTGCACGACGCCGCTCGAGCGGGTCGACGCGCCGTAGGACGACACGGCCATCCAGTCCATCGACACGTGCATCGGCAGGTGCCGGGCGAAATCGGCCATGACCATGACCGCGCCCTTCAGCACGCCCACGAGGACGACGTCGCGTCCCTCGTAGTCGGCGGCCACCCGCGTCGCCAGTTCGGCGAGCTTTTCGTGGATCTGCTCCTCGGTGAGGAGGACTTCGCTGATGTCGTCGGAGATGTCGGCCGCGCGCATTCGGAAAGTCTACGTCGGCGGATCAGGATGCCGTACGCGCGACGACCTCGATCCGGGCGCCGACGCGTCGGGCGAGGCACCCGGGCAGGTCGATGGGCCCCTGACCCGTCCAGTCGGTCGCCAGACGGGCGACCTCGAGGGTCTGGGTGCGCGAGAGCGAGACGCCGAACTCGCTGTCGACGACATAGCGGATGATCCGGTTGCGCAGAGCGGCGGGGTTCGCGGCGAGGGCGGCGACCGAGATCGAGATCCCCGCCTCAGCGTGCTCGACGATGTCTTCGATCGTCTCGTCGATCATGTCCTGGAAGGCGTCGGCGTCTTCGCGCAGCTGCTCGGCGGTGCGCGCGAGCGCCTCGGCGACGCCCGGTCCGAGCTCGGCCTCGAGCACCGGCAGCACGCGATCGCGTACCCGCACGCGCGCGAACCCCGGGTCGGCGTTGTGGGGGTCGGTCCAGGGGTCGAGCCCCGCGGCCGCGCACGCCGCGACCGTGGTGCGCCGGCGAACCGTCAGCAGGGGGCGCACCCACACCGGGCCCGTGGCATCCCTCCGCTGCGCGGGCATGCCCGCCAGGCTGAGCGCGCCGGAGCCGCGCGCGAGCCCGAGGAGGACGGTCTCGGCCTGGTCGTCGAGGGTGTGTCCGAGCAGGACGAGCTCGGCGCCGAGGTCGGCCGCCGCTTCGGCCAAGCCGGCGTATCGAGCCGCACGCGCCGCGGCCTCGGGCCCGTCGACCGAGCCCACCTCGACCCGCACGACCCGCGCCTCGAGACCGAGACCACGCGCCGCGTTCGCGGCGGCCTCCGCGATGGCATCCGATCCCGCTTGCAGGCCGTGGTCGATCACGATCGCGACGGCACGGATGCCGGCACGCGGCGCCTCGAAAGCGGTCGCCGCCGCCAGCGCCAGCGAATCCGGGCCGCCCGAGAGGGCGATGACGACGGGGCCACCGGCCCGCGGGAGCGCGGCGCGGACGGCGCGGCGCACCTCGGCGACGGAGGGGTCCAGGCCGGAGCGGTGATCCATGCCTCCACGCTATCGCCGGGCCGCGACGCCGCCGCCTGCGCGCCCCCGGACACGACGCAGGAGTTTCCCGCGGCGACGCCTCGCCGCTGCGCCTCGTCACCGCCCGCCGACCGCGAACTCCTGCCGTGTGGCTCCGCGTGGGCGTCACGCGCCCGCCGGACTAGGCTGGGCCGCGGAAATCCACAGATCTAAGGAGCACGAGTATGGGCGCTTTCGACGCCGTCATCGAGATCCCCCGCGGAAGCCGCGTGAAGTACGAAGTCGACCACGGCACCGGCCGTGTCTACCTCGACCGCATCCTCTACACGGTGTTCGGCTACCCCGCCAACTACGGCTTCTTCGAGAACACCCTCGGCGAAGACGGCGACCCGCTCGACGTGCTCGTGCTGCTCGACCGCGACCTGCACCCCGGCATCCTCGCCAAGGTGCGCCCGGTCGGCGTGCTCAAGATGAGCGACGAGGCCGGCGGCGACGACAAGGTCGTGGCCGTGCTCGCGAAGGACCCGCGTTGGGACCACATCCAGGACGTCGGCGACATCGACGAGTGGACCAAGAAGGAGATCTCGCACTTCTTCGAGCACTACAAGGACCTCGAGCCCAACAAGTGGGTCAAGGTCGACGAGTGGGCGGATGCCGCTGAGGCCGAGCGTCTCGTGGCCGAGGCCTTCACGCGTTTCGACGAGCACGACGCTCAGACCAAGACGCAGGGATCCGGAGAGGCGCCGAACACCCTCTGATCTTCTGCAGACGAGAAAACCCCCGGTCCATCGACCGGGGGTTTTCTCGTGGGCTCGGTCAGACCGAGACGCCGCGGGCGCGCAACCAGGGCGCGGGGTCGGTGGTGCCGCCTCCGGGAGGGTAGACCTCGAAGTGCAGGTGGCAGCCGAAGGAGTTGCCGGTCTGACCGGTCGCGGCGATCTGCTGACCGGCCGAGACGCGCTGACCGTACGAGACGTAGATGCCGCCGTTGACGATGTGGCCGTAGCCCGTTCCCGAGCCGTCGTCGTGCTGGATGCGGATGTAGTTTCCGAAACCACCGTTGACACCGGCGTAGGTCACTCGACCCGAGGCCGCGGCGTAGATGGGCGACCAGCAGCTGGCGCCGAAGTCCAGTCCGAGGTGCCACGTGCTGGCGCAGTAGCTGGAGTTGCACTGGCCGGAGCGGGGGCCGTAGCCCGACGACGTGTAGGCCGACGAGGGACGAGCCCAGCCGGATCCGCCGACGCTTCCGCCGCCACCGCCACCTCCGCCACCGCCGCCTCCGCCGCCGCCTCCGCCACCACCGCTGTTCTGGTTGTTGCGGGCTTCCTGCTCACGGCGGGCACGCTCGGCCGCGTCACGGGCTGCGGCCTCTTCGCGGGCCTTGCGCTCGCGCTCTTCGCGTGCCTTGCGCTCGGCTTCGACGCCGGCCTGGTAATCAGCCACGGTCTTGGCGGTCGTGTCCTGGAGGGCGGCGAGCTGCGCCTCGAGCACGGCCTGGTTGGCCTGCTGCGCGGCGAGGGCCTCCTGGGCCGCCTGGGCCGCCTGCTGAGCGGCGGCCATCTTCTCTTCGGCGATCTTCTGCAGACGGTCGCGCTCGGCCCGGGCGTCGTTGGCCTGGTTGCTGAGGTTCTTCGCGTTGTCGCGCGCCGAGACGGCCGCGGCGTACACCGACTTGTTCCGCTCGAGCAGCTTGTCCATCGTGCCGAGCTTGGCGAGCAGGTCGTCCGCGGATGCGGCCGAGCCCGAGAAGAAGAGGTCGAGCGAGGTGTCGTCGCCGCCGGAGCGGTACAGCTGCGCGGCGACCTTCCCGGCCTTGCTGGCGGCATCCGTCGCCTTCGCCGCTTCGGCATCGGCCTGCTGCTGAATCAGCTGGGCCCGGTAGTCGGCATCCTGGAAGGCCTGCTGTGCGGCGTAGTACTCGTCGGAGCGGGCCTGAACCTCGGCCTGCGTGCGGGCGACCTCGGACTGCAAGCCCTGGATCAGCCCCTGGATGCGCGAGATCTCGCCGGCCTTCGCTGCTTCGTTGGCCTTGGCCGCCTGCACGTCATCCCACGAGGGGTAGTCGGCGGCGACGGCGGGAGAGGCGAAGCCGGACGTCGCGGCGCCGAAGGCACCCAGAGCGACAGCGCCGAGGGCGCCGTACTTCAGCGCACTGCGCCGGTCGAAGGTGGGCCACAAACGCCGCTGTTCGCTCGCCGTGGGGGCGCAGCCGCAGTCGTCAGTCTTATCAGGGGGCACGAGCGTCACGGGACTACCTCATCTCACCGGGTCGCAACTCGGCTAACAGTAGCAACACGAGTCACACGCACAACAGGGCGAGTTCCCGCTGCCGCGGCCCATCCTGCGCCCTCGACACGCGCGGGAGCCGCACGCCACGCCCCGAATTGGCAATCTCCGAAGATGTGAAGTAGGCTCGGTCGTCGGCAAGCGAGGATGAAATCGCAAGGTTTCAGGCTCATCCGGCCCCATCGTTTAGCGGCCTAGGACGCCGCCCTTTCACGGCGGTAGCACGGGTTCGAATCCCGTTGGGGTCACTTTCCGGTGAAGTACAATTGAAAATGCATGGCCCTGTAGCGCAGTTGGTTAGCGTGCCGCCCTGTCACGGCGGAGGTCGCGGGTTCAAGTCCCGTCAGGGTCGCTCCACAGCGACGGGCCTTCTTTCGAGGAGGCCTTTCGTCTAGGAAGCGGCAGACATGCCGCTCGGCTCTGTAGCTCAGTTGGTAGAGCGCACGACTGAAAATCGTGAGGTCACGGGATCGACGCCCGTCGGAGCCACACGGATGATCATTACAGTCATCCCAGAAACCCTCGCCTAGCTTCTACATGGCGGGGGTTTTGCTTTTCCCGGATGCCGCTCTGCGTCGGCCTCCCTCACTCGCTTCCGCCTCGCGAGCCGGCGTCTCATGCCGCACCGAGAACAGGACACGCGTCGAGAACAGGCCGTTCTCCGCGATGACGCCCTGTTCCCTTGGCGTCCCGTGCTCTCGTGACGGCCCCGCTCCCCGCAACCGGCCCCGGCGCCGCACCCGCGGCGTGCCGCGCGGCGCCGCCCGCATAGCGTCCCCACAGCCGCGAGTGGTTCCGGACGCCGTCAGACAGCGCTACTATTTGTTGACTTTTAGCAAACACCTGGCGCTCGACTGAGCTTTCCCGAGCCGTCCGCCAGGCCTTCTCACGAAGAGGCCCCGATGTCAGACATCACCACTCGAACCAGGCGCGCCCACACTCCGCCCCCCGCCACGGGCGGCACGAACACCGTCATGACCCACCGCATGATCATGTTCGTGATCTTCGGCCTCATGGCCGGCATGTTCCTCTCCGCCCTCGACCAGACCGTGGTCGGCACCTCGATCCGCACGATCGGCGACGACCTGCAGGGCCTGAGTCTTCAGGCCTGGGTGACGACGGCCTACCTGATCGTGTCGACCATCTCGACGCCGATCTACGGCAAGCTCTCCGACATCTTCGGTCGGCGCCCACTGTTCCTCATCGCCATCCTCATCTTCATCATCGGATCGGTGCTCGCGAGCTTCTCGACCTCGATGGTCGAGCTCGCCGCCTTCCGCGCCATCCAGGGCCTCGGCGCCGGTGGACTGATGTCGATGCCGCTGGCGATCATGGGTGACATCCTCGCCCCGCGCGAACGCGCGAAATACCAGGGCTACTTCCTCGCCGTCTTCGGCATCTCCAGCGTCATCGGCCCGCTCGTGGGCGGTCTGTTCGCCGGAGCCAGCCAGATCCTCTTCATCACCGGATGGCGCTGGGTCTTCCTCATCAACGTGCCGATCGGCATCGTCGCGCTTGCGATCGTCTGGCGCTTCCTCCACATCCCCAAGCAGCCGCGGCACTCGGTGCGCATCGACTGGTGGGGCGCCACGACGGTCATCGTCGCGCTCGTCCCGCTTCTCCTCGTGGCCGAGCAGGGTCGCGAGTGGGGCTGGGGCTCGCCGATCGCGATCGCCTGCTACGTCATCGGCGCGCTCGGCATCCTGGCCTTCGTCATCGCCGAGACCGCGATGAAGGACGACGCGCTCATCCCGCTGAAGCTCTTCCGCTCGCCGACGTTCTCGATGGCGACCATCATCGGTGTGCTCGTCGGCTTCGGCATGTTCGGAGCGATGCTGACCCTGCCGCTGTACCTGCAGCTCGTGCTCGGCTCCTCGCCGACGCAGAGCGGGTTCGAGATGCTGCCGATGATCCTCGGCCTGATGATCGCCTCGATCGCGAGCGGTCAGATCATCGCGCGCACCGGTCGCTACCGCATGTTCCCGATCCTGGGCACGGCGCTGATGTCGGTCGGCTTCTTCCTGCTGACGTTCCTGAAGTACGACAGCCCCTACTGGCACGTCGCGATCGCGATGCTCGTCATCGGCCTCGGCCTCGGCCAGCTGATGCAGACGCTGACCATCGCCAGCCAGAACTCGGTGGGCCTGCGCGACATGGGCGTGGCCACGAGCGGATCGACGTTCTTCCGCCAGATCGGTGGAACGCTCGGCACCGCGGTGCTGCTGTCGCTGCTGTTCACGCTCATGCCGACGAACATCATCGGTTCCTTCGCCGACCGCGCGACGCTCACCGATGCTCTCGACGCGGCCCTCGACCCCACCGTGGCCTCGGCCCCCGCGAACGAGAAGATCATGTCGGGCATCTACACCCCGATCGTGTCGAAGATCGTCGAGGGGACCACGACGCAGCTGCAGGCCGGGGTGAAGCAGGCTCAGGATGCCGCGACCCAGGCCGTCACGGAGCAGGTCGCGGCAGGTCGCATCCCGGCGTCGGCGCAGGCCGCCGCCACGCAGGCGGCCGTCGCCCAGGCCATCACCGCGGCCACGACGCAGATCCAGCAGCAGGTGCCGGTCGCGCGCGTCTCGTCCGACGGCACGGTCAGCCTGGACTTCTCGGATGCCGCGCAGCGTGCGGCCTTCGTGGACACCGCGGCCACGACGATCGAGGACCAGTTCACCGCGGGTGACGAGAACACCTCGATCGGCGGTTCGACGCTCGACGACACCTCGTTCCTCGTGGAAGCCGACGCGCGACTGACCAAGCCGTTCCTCGTCGGCTTCAACTCCTCGGCGACGACGGTGTACTGGACCGCGATGGGCGTCGTGCTGCTGGCCTTCGTGCTGTCGCTGTTCTTCCGCACCCCGCCGCTGCGGTCGAAGTCGGCCCTGCAGGAGGCCGCCGACGAGCGCCGCGGCAAGGACAAAGAGGACGAGCGCGCCGAGGAGGCCGCCGCCCAGACCGGCGCGTTGATCGCTCCCTGAGCGGCGATCACTCCGAAGAAGAAGGGCGGGGTCGTCGTGAGACGCCCCGCCCTTCTCGCGTCCGCCACGGGACGAGGTGACCTCACACGGTCTCGCGGGCTCGCAGGTCCTTGCGCAGGATCTTCCCCGAGGTCGACTTGGGGATGACGTCGATGAACTCGACGCGGCGCACCTTCTTGTGCGGGGCCACCTCGCCGGCGACGAAGGCCATCACGTCGTCGGCGCTCAGACCGGCCTCGGGGGCGGCCACCACGAACGCCTTCGGGATCTCCTCGCCGTCGTCGCCGCGAACGCCGATGACGGCGGCATCCTGGATCTTCGGGTGCGACAGCAGCAGGGCCTCGAGCTCTGCCGGAGCGATCTGGTACCCGTGGTATTTGATGAGCTCCTTGAGCCGGTCGACGATCGTGAAGTACCCGTCGACGTGGTGGACGCCGATGTCTCCGGTGTGCAGGAAGCCGTTGGCATCCAGTGTCTCGGCGGTGGCGTCCGGACGGTTGAGGTAACCGAGCATGACGTTGGGGCCGCGCACCCAGATCTCTCCGGGTGCCGTGAGGCCGTCGTCGCCGTGCTCCTCGAGGTCGGCTCCGGTCTCCGGATCGACGAGCCGCCCCTCGCAGTTCGGGATGAGCACGCCCACCGAGCTGACCGGCATGTCGGTACCCGCCGGGATGGCATGCGACACCGGGCTCAACTCGCTCATGCCGTAGCCCTGATAGAAACGCGCGCCGATGCGCCGCCCGGCGGTCTCGGCGGTCTCGCCGTCGAGCGGAGCCGCTCCCGAGAAGACGCTGTGCACGCTCGAGAGGTCGAACTGGTCGACGGCGGGGTGTTTGGCCAGGGCGACGGCGATCGGCGGGGCGATGAAGAGGAACGTGCACCGGTGATCCTGCACGGTGCGCAGGAACTCCATCAGGTCGAACCTCGGCATGGTGACGAGCGTCGCGCGCTGGCGCAGCGCGAGGTTCAACAGCACCGTCATCCCGTAGATGTGGAAGAAGGGCAGCACGGCGAGCACCCGATCGTCGCGGGCGATCTCGATGACGGCCCGGCACTGGTGCACGTTCGCGACGAGGTTGCGGTGCGAGAGCATGACGCCCTTGGGGACCCCGGTGGTGCCGGACGAGTACGGCAGCACCGCGATGTGGGTCGCGGGGTCGAAGCTCACCTCGGGCGGGGTGCGGCCCTCGCCCACCAGCGAGCGCAGATCGGGGTGCCCCTCCGCGCCGTCGAGCACGATGACGCGCTCGTCCGGGATGCCGACGGCGCGCGCGGCCTGATGCGCCTGCGGCAGCAACGGCGACACGGTCACGAGCCAGGTGGCCGCGGCATCCCTCAGCTGTTTCTCGATCTCGTTCGCCGTGTACAGGGAGTTGATCGTGGTGATGATCGACCCCGCACGCAGGATGCCGTGGAACACCGTCGCGAACGCGGGGACGTTCGGGCACAGCATCGCGACGACGGTCTCGGTGTCGGCACCACGGGCGGCCAGGGCCCCGGCGAACGCGTCGACCTGGGCGCGGAGGGCGCGGTAGGTGGTCTCGGCACCCCCGGCGGGGTCCACCAGCGCGACGCGATCGAGATCGGACTCCTCGAGCGATGCGAAGAGATAGTCGTAGATGCTCTGGTCCGGGATCTCGATGCTCGGGTACGGGCTCTGGAACACGGTTCTCTCCCTCGAAAACTGCCGCGGCGACGGTGCCGTTCGCTCATCCTGGCATCCGTGGGACGCGGTGTCATCCCGGACGGGACCGGCTCTCGGCGCCCGCTCAGGTGAAGCCAAGCACCACGCCCCCGACGGCCCCGACGATGACGACCGCCCACGCCGGAACGCGGAACGCGGTGAGCAACACGAATCCGACCACCGCGAGCAGAAACGATCCCGCACCGGTGACGGCGGTCGTGAAGACGGGAGCGTAGAGAGCGGCACCGAGGATGCCGACCACGGCCGCGTTGGCCCCGCGCATCGCGGCGCGCACGCGGGGCTTGGACCGCACCGCATCCCAGAACGGCAGGACGCCGGTGAGCACGAGGAAGCCCGGCACGAAGATCGCGGCGAGCGCGAGGGCCGCGCCCGCAATCCCCCCGGGACCGACGGAGGACACCGCACCGAGATAGGCGGAGAACGTGAAGAGCGGGCCGGGCACCGCCTGGGCGGCGCCGTACCCCGAGAGGAACGCCTCGGGCGAGACCCACCCGGTCTCGACCACCCCCGCCTGCAGCAGGGGCAGCACCACGTGGCCGCCGCCGAACACCAGGGCACCCGAACGGAAGAATGCGTCGATCAGGGCGGCCACCCCCGACCCGGTAGCCGCCGCGAGCACGGGAAGGCCCACCAGCCCGCCCACGAAGAGGACCAGACAGGTCACGGCGACGACGCGGGGCACGCCGAACGACGGTAGCGCCGGCGCAGAGGGCTCGACGACACCGCGCAGGAGCGCGAGCCCACCGAGCACCCCGACGGCGAGAGCCCCCAGCTGCCCCGGAGCCCCCGGAAGGAGCAGCGCGAGGGCGAGGCCGACGACAGCGATACCCGCCCGCGGGGCGTCGGGCGCGAGCGTGCGGGTCATCCCCCACACGGCCTGGGCGACGATCGCCACCGCCACGACCTGCAGACCCGAGATCACGCCGGCGGCGACGGGGCCGCCGAGCACGGCGGCTCCCCCGGCGAACGCGACGAGAAGGACGGCGGAGGGAAGGGTGAAAGCGAGGAATGCGGCGAGCGCGCCGAACACTCCGGCCCGCTGGAGCCCCATCGCGAAGCCCACCTGGCTCGAGGCCGGACCGGGGAGGAACTGGCAGAGCGCCACGAGATCGGCGTACGCCCGGTCGTCCATCCACTTCCGGCGCACGACGAGGTCGTCGCGGAAGTACCCGAGGTGCGCGACGGGCCCACCGAACGAGGTGAGGCCGAGACGAAGGAAGGCGAGGAACACCTCGCGGACGGAACCGGACCGCTGCACCGACCCATCCTGGCGCAGCGGGGGAAACGACGGGTGAATCGTCACACCAGACGAGGACGGAGCAGCGCGTCCACCAGCGCCAGGGTGACGCCGGTCACGCGCTGATCATCGGCGACGTCGGCCCCCGCCACCGCGTCGCGGAAACGTTCGACCTCTCCGACCATCGGGTTGGCCGGAGCGTCCACCTCGATGACCTCGGCCGGCCCCGAGCGCGGAGTCAGCACCAACCGGCGAGGAGCGTCGATCGCGTCGATCGAGAGCGACGCGTCCTCCCCCTGGATCTCGCTGGGCAGGGCGCTATCGGTGATCTTCGACCAGGCGACGTCGGCGACGAACCCGTCGTATGCGGCGATCGCGCTCCCGAGCCCGTCCGTCCCCGAGGCGATCCCGACGCGCACGCCGTCGATCGAGCGGGGCGCGCCGAAGAGCCGCACGAGCGCGTGGAGCGGGTACACCCCCAGGTCGCGCAGGGCGCTCCCACCCAGCGCCGGATCGAAGATGTTCGTCTGCTCGCCCGCGAGTACGTGGTCGTACCGCGCCGAGCGCTTCTCGTATCGCAGCGAGACGCGGCGTACCACGCCTAACCGCGGCAGCAGCGCGCGGACCACGTCGAGTCCCGGGTCGTACCCCGAGCGCATCGCCTCGAGCAGGACGACGCCGCGCTCGCGAGCGTGCGACACCGCGGCATCCCACTCCTCCGCCGACAGCACCGCGGGCTTCTCGACGAGCACCGGGATGCCGGCATCCACCGCCTCGCGCACCTGCTGCGCGTGCACCGCGTTGGGGCTGGCGAGATAGACGGCGTCGACGTCGGGGGCCGCGAGGAGGTCCGCGAGGCCAACCGCGGTGCGTGGCGCCCCGATCGCGTCGGCGAAGGCCCGGGCGCGCTCGGCGTCTCGAGACGCCACCCGCGAGACCTCGACGCCCGCGACGACGGCGACCGCGTCCGCGAAGCGTTCGGAGATGGAACTGGTCCCGACGATGCCGATGCGAATCATGCCCTCATCCTCCCGCGAACGCCGCGCCGCACGGTCCCCTCGTTCACGGGTGTGGCTTTTCACGTCGATAGGATCGCGCCGAATCACCCGTCCGAAGCCCGAGGCACCATGAACACCACCCGAGCCGAGCAGCGTCGCCGCGCCGCCCGCCGTACCCGTCGGCGCCGCACGATCAGCGCCGTCATCGCCGTCGCCCTGATCGGCGCGGGCGTCGTCGCGATCGCCCTGACCCGCGCCCCCGAGGCTCCCCTCGTCGCCGACGACACCTCCGTGAGCGCCACACCCACAGAGACGCCGACCCCGACGGCGACGCCCCTGACGCCCGCGCAAGCGCTGCTCGCCGGCTCGACCGACCCGCACGCCTGCGCCGTCTCGTTCGCCGGGGACGGCATCGCCCTCGACCCGCAGCTGCAGACGCAGGGCGCTCGTTACCAGAACCTGCCCATCCCGCGCGCCGACGGCCGCGTCTTCGCCGGGTGGTACGACGACGCGACCGCGGCCTCGGCGATGACGCAGACCGCGCGCCTGAACGGCGCCGACCTCGTCGCCTGCACCGACCGGCAGCGGACGCTCAACGCCGGGTGGACGACCCCCGAGGCGAACGCAGCCGAGGCCGCCGGCATCCCCATCCTCATGTACCACCAGTTCACGCGAAACCCGAACGGCGAAGACAACTGGCTGCGGCTGAACTACACCTACGTCGGCGACTTCGACGCGCAGATGGCCCACATCCAGCAGTCCGCCTTCTACCTGCCTACCTGGGACGAGCTGAGCGCGTTCATCGACGGAAAGCTCTTCCTGCCGAAGCACTCCGTGGTCATCACCGACGACGACGCCGACAGCACCTGGCTCGAGATGGCCGCCCCGATCGTCGGCGACCGGAAGCTCCTGACCACCTCGTTCGTCATCACCTCGGCACGTACGGAAGGCACACCCAACCCCTTCGTCCTGCAACGGTCGCACACCCACGACATGCACCGCGCTGGAGCGAACGGCAAGGGGCGCATGGTCAACGAGGACGCCGACACGATCGCCGCCGATCTGGAACGGTCGGCGCAGATCCTCGGAGCGAAAGAGGTCGTCGCCTACCCCTTCGGGCACTACAACGACACGACGAAGGAGGGACTGCGTCGCGCCGGCTTCGAGCTGGGTCGCACGATCGAACACGGATACGTGCGCATCGGAACCGATAAACTCGCCCTGCCCGTCATCCGCATGAATTACGGAATGACGGTCGACGATCTCAAGAAGGAGATCGGCTGACCCTCCCCCTGCCGGAGAGAATCGGCGGGAACACCCGCTCACGAGCAGTCGCTCATGGCCCACCGAGGTGGGCATCCGTGATCTCTCAGGTAAGTACGCCAGACTTTCAGACCGGGCACGCGCCGACCGCTCTGCGCTGTTCACTTCTGTCTTACCGAGAAAACGCGAGCTTCTATGGACCTTTCCGTCATCGTTCCGACCTTCAACGAAGGTCCGAACGTCGCCGAGCTCGTCCGACGGACGACACACGCGCTGCTCGGTCGTACGGTCGAAGTGATCTTCGTCGACGACTCCACCGACGACACCCCTGACATCATCCGGGCCGTCGCCGCGGCATCCGAGATCCCGGTCCGCCTCATCCACCGCGACAACCCGGTGGGCGGTCTCGGCGGCGCCGTGGTCGAGGGCATCCGTGCCGCGGAGTCCGACCGCTGCGTCGTCATGGACGGCGATCTGCAGCACCCGCCCGAGGTCATCGCCGACATGCTCGCGCGCGCCGAGGTCGGCGACGCCGACGTCGTCGTCGCCTCGCGTTACGTCGCCGGCGGTACCTCCGACGGTCTCGCCAATGCGGTGCGCACCACCGTGTCGCGCGCGTCGACGCTGCTGACCAAGGCGATGTTCCCCAAGAAGCTCAACAACTGCACCGACCCGATGACGGGCTTCTTCCTCGTCGACCGCCGCACGCTCGAGATCGAGACCCTGCAGCCGCGCGGCTTCAAGATCCTGCTCGAGATCCTCGCGCGCAAGCAGATGCGCGTGGCCGAGGTGCCGTTCTCGTTCGCCCCCCGCTTCGCCGGTGAGTCCAAGGCGACCTTCAGCCAGGGCATGCGCTTCCTCACCCAGCTGACCATGCTCCGCTTCGGACGCATGTCGGCGTTCGCCCTCGTCGGCGGGCTGGGAGCCGTGGCCAACCTCGCGATCATGTGGGCCCTGCAGGCCTTCGGCGTTCAGTACCTCGTCGCCGCGGTCATCGCCAGCATCGTCACGATCGTCGCGAACTTCATCGCGCTCGAGTACCTCGTGTTCGCCGACATGCGCGCCGAGTCCGGCCTCATGCGGCATCGCTTCATCAAGTCGTTCACGTTCAACGGCGTCGAGGCCATCGTGCGCATTCCGGTGATCTGGGTTCTCGTGAGCCAGGCCCACATGCCCAGCGTCATCGCCGCGGCCCTCACGCTCATCGCCGCCTTCGTGGTGCGCTTCGTCTTCCACGCCCTCGTGGTCTACGCGCCCAAGAAGAGCCGTGTCGGCAAGGCCGTCCGTGCGATCGAGCCCCTCGAGGACGAAGTCACCGCCTGACCCCCGGCGCTCACCGTCGCGCTGCGGCGTACGCTGGAGGCATGTCCTCCGACGCAACCATCCGTATGTTCGGCGCCGACTGGTGCCGCGATTGCATCCGCACCAAGAAGCAGCTCGACGAGCTCGGCATCGACTACGAGTACATCGACCTCGTGGCCGACCCCGCCGCGGCCGACGTCGCCAAAGAGATCTCCGGGCGCACCAGCATCCCGGTGGTCGTCTACCCCGACTCCAGCCACCACGTCGAGCCGTCGAACGCCGACGTCGAGAGCAAGCTCCGCGAGCTGTCGCTGATCTGATCGCGACGGCGTGATCCTCTCCGCCGCGTGGCCCGTGCGGCGCGCGCTCACCGCTGAAACGGGAAGCGCGCTGCCCGCGCTCGTCGATCACCACGTGCACCTGCACCTGATCGATCCCGCGGCCCTCGGGCGTCGAGGGATCGCCGCCGTCGTCGACCTCGGCGGTGATCCCTTCGCCCTCGCGCGGCGGCCGTCCGGCCTGCCGCGGACCGCGTTCGCCGGGGCCTTCCTCACCGTCCCCGGCGGGTACCCCGACGGTCGCTCGTGGGCTCCGCCGTCGATCGTCCGGTTCGTCACCGATCCTTCGCGTCATCCGGGAGTCGAGGGCGGAGCCCGCACCGCGGTGGATGAGCAGGCGGATGCCGGAGCGTCACTCATCAAGGTCGCGCTCCACGCCGACGCCGGTCCGGTGCTGTCCGACGCCGCCCTCGCCGCCGTGGTCGCCTCGGCGTCCGAGCGGGGCCTCCCCGTCGTCGCCCACGCCCAAGGCCCCGGTCAGGTCGACCGGGCGATCGATGCGGGCGTCGCCGCCCTCGCTCACGCCCCCTTCGACGCCGCCGTCTCTCGACGCCAGGTGGCGCGCGCCGTCGCCGCGGGCCAAGCGTGGATCTCGACGCTCGACATCCACCGCGGGGCCGATCGCGAGCGCGCAATTTCGAATCTCCGCGCGTTCGCCGCGCGCGGCGGCCGCGTGCTCTACGGCACGGACCTCGGCAACGGCTCGTTGCCCGTGGGCGTCAATCGGCGCGAGCTGCTCGCCCTGACCGAGGCGGGCGTGCGCGGCGACGCTCTCGTGACCGCCCTCACCGACCCCTGGCCCCGCGCCCGGCCCCTCGACGCCGTCTCGACCTTCGTCGCCGGCGCCGCCCCCACCGACGACGACGAGGTCGCGAGCTGGCTCAGCCGGGCGACCGTCGTTCCGACCGAGGAGCTTACCCGTGTCGACTGACCCCTCCCCCGACTTCGGCTCCGTGGACCGGCTCGAGGCCCCGGCCCACTCCTTCGCCGCCGAGGCGCGGCGCCTCGACGAGGCCGATCCCCTCGCGCACCACCGCGACGCCTTCGTCGGCAGCGAGACGTCGCTGATCTACTTCGACGGCAACTCGCTCGGGCGGCCTCCCCGCGCCACCGCCGATCGGCTCGCACGCTTCGTCACCGACGAGTGGGGTGGACGTCTCATCCGCGGGTGGGACGAGACGTGGATGGAACTGCCCTTCGTGATCGGCGACCGGATCGGTGCCCTGGCGCTAGGCGCGGCATCCGGTCAGACGGTGATCGGCGACTCGACCACCGTCTTGCTCTACAAGATGCTGCGCGCCGCCCTCGACGCCCAGACGGCACGCGATCCCGAACGCGTCGAGATCGTCGTCGGGCGCGACGACTTCCCCACCGACCGTTACCTCGTCGAGGGGATCGCGGCAGAACGGGGAGCGCGCGTGGTCTGGGTCGAGGTCGACACCGCACGCGGAGTGGATGCCGACTCCCTCCGCGCCGCGGTCGGACCGCGCACCGCAGTGGTGCTCTTGAGCCACGTCTCGTACCGGTCGGGCTTCCTCGCCGACGGACCCGAGCTGACCGCGATCGCGCACCGAGCCGGAGCGCTCGTGCTGTGGGACCTGTGCCACTCGGCCGGGTCCGTGCCGGTCGAGCTCGACGCGTGGAACGCCGACCTCGCGGTCGGCTGCACCTACAAGTACCTCAACGGCGGGCCCGGCTCCCCCGCGTTCGCGTACGTCGCGTCTCGTCATCACGCGACCCTGACCCAGCCGGTCCAGGGATGGATGGGGGCCGCCGACGTCTTCTCGATGGGGCCGCAGTACCGCCCCGCCGAGGGCATGCGCCGCTTCCTCTCCGGCACACCCCCGGTGCTGGCCATGGTCGCCATGCAGGACACCCTCGACCTTCTCGACGTAGCCGGCATCGAGGCGGTGCGGGCGAAATCGATCGCTCTCACCGAGTTCGCGGTGCGGGTGGCCGACGGCATCCTGAGTCCGCTCGGCGTGCGGCTCGCCTCTCCGCGCGACCCGGCGGAACGCGGCGGACACGTGACGCTCTCGCACCCCGCGATGAGGGCGGTGACGGCCCGCCTGTGGAGCGACGACGTCATCCCCGACTACCGCGACCCGCACGGGCTGCGCATCGGACTCTCGCCCCTGTCGACGAGCTTCGCCGAGACCCTGGCGGGACTGCAGGCCGTGGCCGCCGCCGTGCGCGCGGAGAGCTGAGGGCCCGGCGGCATCGAGGACCCCGCTCATCTCGTCGCCCGGTGCCGCTCCGCCGAGCGAAGCCCGAGGGATAGCCTCGAAGGGTGATCGATCCCCTCCTCCTCGTCCTCGCCGGAGTGGTGGTCGTCGCTCTCGCCACGGTGATCGGGCCGCGCTTCAACGTCGCCGGCCCGCTCGTCCTTCTGGCGGTCGGCGCGGGAGTGAGCCTGCTCCCTTTCGTCGAACCGTTCTCGGTGAACCCCGAGGTCATCCTCGTGGGGGTTCTGCCCCCGCTGCTCTATTCGGCGGCCGTGCAGCTTCCGGCCATCGAGTTCCGCCGCGACTTCGCCCCTATCGCGGGGCTCTCCGTGCTGCTCGTCGTCTTCAGCTCGCTCGTCCTCGGTCTGTTCTTCTGGGCCGTCATCCCCGGTCTCGGCCTCGCTCTCGCCATCGCCCTGGGCGCGATCCTCAGCCCGACGGATGCCGTAGCCACCTCGATCGCCAAACGCTTGGGGATCTCGCCGCGCGTGGTGACGATGCTCGAGGGCGAGAGCCTGCTCAACGACGCCACCGCTCTCGTGCTCCTGCGCACGGCCGTGGCGGCCGTGGCTTCGGGATTCGCGTTCGGCGATGCCCTCGCCGACTTCGCGTGGGCCGTCGCGATCGCCCTCGTGTTCGGCGCGGTCGTCGGCTGGGCCAACCTGCGCGTGCGCGAGCGCGTCTCGAACTCCGCCGCGAACACAGCGCTGAGTTTCACCATCCCCTTCCTCGCCTACCTCCCGACCGAGCACCTCGGCGGATCCGGTCTGGTCGCCGCGGTGGTCGCGGGCATCGTCACCGGCCAGGGCGCGGCGCGGCGCTTCACCCCGGAGCAGCGCATCAGCGACCGGCTCAACTGGCGCACGGTCGAGCTGATCCTCGAGGGCGGGGTGTTCCTCGTCTTCGGCCTCGAGCTGAAGGACATCGTCGTCGCCAACCTCAGGGAGCACGAGGGGCTCTGGCACGGAACGTGGCTCGCCCTCTCCGCGCTCGGGATCGTGCTGCTCGTGCGGGCGCTGTACGTGACTGGGCTGATCGCGGTGCAGGCTCGGCGCAGCCGACGGCACGTTCGCCACCAGGACCGGATCGAGGGCGCGCAGCAGCGCCTCGACCGCTTCGAAGAGGCGTACCGGGAGGCACCCGAGCAGTTCGGCGAGGGGCGTGCCGACCCCGCCCGCACCGAGCGCCGCATCGGGTGGATGCGCTCGCGGATCTCGCGCACGATGGCCGATCTCGACTACTACCGCGACTCGCCCTTGACCGCCCGTCACGGGACCGTGATCGTCTGGGCGGGGATGCGCGGGGTCGTGACCCTCGCGGCGGCTCAGACGCTCCCGGTGGACACCCCGCAACGTCCGCTGCTGATCTTCGTCGCCTTCCTCGTCGCACTGTTCAGCCTGGTCCTGCAGGGACTGACGCTGTCGCCGGTCGTGCGCGGCGTGGGCCTGAGCGGCGACGGCGGCGAAGGACCTACGCGCGACGAGCAGCGAGCCCTGAGTTCGGAGCTTCGGGATGCCGCGATCACGGCCGTTCAGTCGGGCTCGCTCGCGCGGCGCGACGGCGAGCCCTTCCCCGCCGACCTGGTCGAGCGCGCCGGCGCCCGGCTCGTGCAGCCGCCGGACGACGACGATGAAGCGAACGCACGGGTGCGCGACCTGCTGGAGCTGCGTCTGGCCTCCATCGAGGCGATGCGCAAGCGCCTGGGCGAGCTGAGCCGCGACGGGCGTTTCAGCACGGCGGCGCTGCGCCACGCCCTCGCCGAGCTGGACGCCGACCAGCTGAGTCTCGAGCTGCGCATCGACGACGGCGCGGACGACTGACGAGGAATACCAGGACCGGGGTTTCGGTTTCTCCTCGCGCGCATGCGGTCACCGCGAGAGTCGGGGTGACTCGACGGCGGGAGAGAAGTACCCCATGAGCAGGTTCGCCCGGAAAGTCGCCCTCGTCACCGGCGGAGGAAGCGGAATCGGAGCCGCCATCGCGCGGCAGCTCGGCAAAGAAGGCGCATCGGTGATCGTCACCGACATCAACCTCGAGGCCGCCGAACGCGTCGCCCAGGAGATCACCGTCGTCGGCGGCACCGCCACCGCGTTCGCCCAGAACACCGCGAAGTGGCAGGACTCCGAGTCGGCCGTCGAATTCGCGAAGAAGACCTACGGCGGACTCCACCTGGCGGTGAACAACGCCGGCATCGGCGGTCAGGCCGCGACCATCGGCGACTACGACATCGAGTCGTGGGACCGCGTGCGCGCGATCAACCTCGACGGGGTGTTCTACGGGCTGAAGTTCCAGCTCCCCGCCATCGTCGCCTCCGGTGGCGGAGCGATCGTGAACATGGCATCCGTCCTCGGCTCGGTGGGCATCGCCCAGAGCTCCGCCTATGTGGCGGCCAAGCACGCCCTCGTCGGGCTGACCAAGGTCGCTGCGCTGGAGTACACCGCCCAGGGCGTGCGCACGAACGCCGTCGGCCCCGGATTCATCGACACTCCCCTGGTGCGCGCGAGCCTGTCGCCCGAGGCGCTGACCCACCTCGAGAACGAGCACGCCGCCGGCCGCCTCGGCACGGACGACGAAGTCGCCGCCCTCACGCTGTTCCTGCTGAGCGACGACGCGTCGTTCATCTCGGGGAGCTACCACCTCGTCGACGGCGGATACTCCGCCCACTGAGGCGAACCCACCGGGCCCGCCGCGGCGGGTCCGGTGCTGCCTGCCGGGGCCGCGCGGGTATGGCCAGGAGGCTGCTTGAGCGGTGCGGGGCGCCAGACAGCGCTTTCTGGGACATGCCCCGACGCGAAGTGGGACAAGGGTCGATGGCCGCCGGGCCATGTCCCACTCTTGGCTGCCTGAGGGGGCAGCAGACAGCACTTTCTGGGACATGTCCCGACACTTTCCGGGACATGGGTAGATGCGGGCGGGCCGCGGGTCGCTGGCGGCCCCGACCATGTCCCACTTTTGGCTGCCTGGGGCCATGGCGGACAGCGTTCTCTGGGACATGCCCCGACACTTTCTGGGACACGGATTGATGCGAGGGGAGATGCGGGTCGCTCGCCCCCAGACCATGTCCCACTTTTGGGTGCCTGAGGGGGCAGTAGACAGCACTTTCTGGGACGCGCCTCGACACAGGGGGGACGCCAGGCCGCGGGCGGAACGGGGCGTTTCGCAGGGTCGTGCGGCAGAATGGTTGCGGAGGTTTCCATGAGCGATCCGATCCCGACGATGCCGTCATCTGCGGATGCCGCCGGGACCAGCCCCGTGCCACTCGTGCACGCGGCGGCCGAGTGCCCGAAGTGCTTCACCGAACTGCAGAGCGATCGCGACTGGTGGCGTGCGCGCCCCGCCGGTTCGCGGCTGGTCGGCCTCGTGGTCTCACGCCCCGACATGGAGACCGTCAAGCAACAGCGCGACGATCTCACGCGCTTCGGCGTGCCGATCGAGGGCTTCCGTCACCCGGCGCCCGAGACCCTCGAGGGATGGTCCAACAGACTCGACCGGTTCTTCGGAACGCTGACGCGCGGTGACGTGCTCGTCGTCGCGAGCGTGCACGCTCTCGGGCTGACGCGCGAGGACGAGACCCGCGCCGTCGCGGACCTTCGTCGACGCGGCGTGATGGTCAAAGTCCTCTCTCACGGCGATCGCCACCTGCACGACGCGACCCTTCCAACACGCGGCTGAGGCACTCCTGCCGGCAGTCGGTGAGCGGCGCCGACGGGCGCGGTGACCGCGCTCGCGACGCGTTGAACCACGGCCCGGCGCGAGGGCGGCGACCCGACCGGGCCCGGGGGTGGCACCTGCCCTCGTGCCGCGCGACGGCCTCGGCCCCATGACGGGACCGCGCCCGTGCGCCTGACCGCGGAGTCGGCGGTCAGACCCCGACGTATCGGGCGAGGTGCTCGCCGGTGAGCGTCTCCCGCTTCGCGACGAGATCGGCCGGCGTCCCCTCGAAGACGATCGCGCCGCCGTCGCGGCCCGCACCCGGCCCCAGATCGATGATCCAATCGGCGTGCGCCATCACCGCCTGGTGGTGCTCGATCACGACGACCGTGTTGCCGGCATCCACCAACTGATCCAGCAGTCGCAAGAGGGTGTCGACGTCCGCCAAATGCAGCCCCGTCGTGGGCTCGTCGAGGACGTACACGGCCCCCGTCTTGGCCATCGAGATCGCGAGTTTGAGCCGTTGGCGTTCTCCACCCGACAGGGTGTTGAGGGACTGGCCGAGCGTCAGATACCCGAGTCCGACATCGCGGAGGCGCCCCAGGACGGCCGCCGCCGGGCCTTTGACCAGGAACTCCGCCGCCTCATCGACCGACATGGCGAGAACCTCGGCGATGTTCTTTCCGTCGAGCGTGTACTCGAGCACGTCGTCCGAGAAGCCGGTGCCACCGCACAGCTCGCACACCGTCTCGACCGTCGACTGGAAACCCAGCTGGGTGACGATGACACCGAGCCCCTTGCAGGCCGGACATGCCCCCTCGCTGTTGGCGCTGAACAGGGCCGGCTTCACTCCGTTCGCCTTGGCGAAGGCGGCGCGCACCGCATCGAGGATGCCGGTGTAGGTCGCCGGGCTGCTGCGTCGCGACCCCTTGATGGCGGTCTGGTCGACGACGACCACATCGTCGAACGCGGGCAGATTGCCGTGGATGAGCGACGACTTTCCCGATCCCGCGACGCCCGTCACGACGGTGAGGACCCCCGTGGGCACGTCGACGTCGACGTCACGCAGGTTGTGCTGGGAGGCGCCGCGGATCGGCAGGACCCCGGTCGCCGTCCGGACGGCGTCCTTCAGCCGGGCTCGATGGTAGAGGAAGCGTCCCGTCAACGTCGCGGAGGCCCGAAGGCCGGCGACGTCACCCTCGAACTGGATGGTCCCGCCGCCGCGCCCCGCGCGCGGACCGAGGTCGACGACGTGGTCGGCGATCTCGATCACCTCGGGTTTGTGTTCCACGACGAGCACCGTGTTGCCCTTGTCGCGCAGCTGCAGCAGGGTCTCGTTCATGCGCTGGATGTCGTGCGGGTGCAGCCCCGCCGTGGGCTCGTCGAACACGTAGGTCATGTCGCTCAGGCTCGAGCCGAGGTGCCGGATCATCTTCGTCCGTTGCGCCTCGCCGCCCGACAGCGTGCCACTCGCGCGATCCAAGGACAGATACCCGAGCCCGATGTGCACGAAGGCGTCGAGGGTCTCGCGCAGACCCTGGATGAGGGGAGCGACCATCGGGTCGTCGATCGTGCGCACCCAGGCAGCGAGATCGGTGATCTGCATGGCCGCGGCATCCGCGATGTTGACCTCGCCGATCCGCGATGAGCGAGCGCCCTCGTTGAGGCGGGTACCCCCGCACGCCGGGCACGCCACGAAGGTGACGGCCCGATCGACGAAAGCGCGGATGTGCGGCTGCAGGGCGTCGCGATCCTTCTGCAGCATGCTCTTGGTGACCTTGGGCACGAGGCCTTCGTAGGTCATGTTCGTGTTGGCGATGCGGACCTTGGTCTGCTCTTTGTAGAGGAAGTCCCGACGTTCCTGGTCGCTGAACTCCCCCACCGGCTTGTCGGCGTCGACGAAGCCCGACTCGCTGTAGACGCGCACCATCCATCCGTCGGCGGTGTAACCCGGCACCAGGATCGCCCCGGCGTTGAGCGAGAGCTTCGGATCGATCAGCTGGTCGAGGTCGATGTCGCTGACCTGGCCGAGACCCTCGCAGTCGGGGCACATCCCGCCCGTAATCTCGAACGATCGGCGCTCCTTCTGCCCCTTCTTGGCGCCGGTCGCGATGGTCACGGCACCTGCGCCCGAAATGGACGGGACGTTGAAAGAGAAGGCTTGAGACGACCCGACGTGCGGCTGACCGAGCCTGCTGAAGAGCACACGCAGCATGGCGTGCACGTCGGTCGCCGTGCCGACGGTGGAGCGCGCGTTGGCGGCCATCCGCTCCTGATCGACCCGGATGGTGGCGCTGAGGTTCTCGAGCGCGTCGACGTCGGGACGGGACAGCTCACCCATGAACTGCTGCACGAACGTCGGATACGTCTCGTTGATCAGCCGCTGCGACTCCGCCGCGATCGTCCCGAAGACGAGCGACGACTTGCCCGACCCGCTGACTCCCGTGAAAACCGTCAGCCGACGTTTGGGCACGTCGAGGTCGACGTTTTTCAGGTTGTTCTCGCGTGCACCGCGAACACGGATGACGTCGTGGGTGTCGGGACCGTTCATGCGCAGCTCCTCGGGTCGCCCCCTAGTGTGGCGGAGACCTCCGACATCCGCGAGACGCGCCCGCGCGAGGACGCTCGACCCCCGACCCGCCTCGACGGTGGACGACTCCGCGAAACGACGAGGCCCCCGCAGACGGATCTGCGGGGGCCTCGTGACGTGGATCAGCCCTGGGCGCGACGGTTCGTGCGGGGGCTGCGCGCGCCGACGACCATACCGGTCGTGGGGGTTCCGGATGCCGAGCGGCCCGCGCCCTGAGAACGCGAGGCGCCCGCTCCGGCGCGCTGTCCGCCACCGGCACCTTGGCCGCGGCCGGCACCGGAGCGCTGGCCCTGGGTGCGGCCGCCCTGGGGCGCGTGGCCCGCGGCGGCGGGGGCATCGGCCGAGGGGCCGCCGGCGCCACGGCCACGGCGACGACGTCCGCCGCCGGCGGATGCGGCGTCCGCACCCTGGGCGCGCTCAGCGCGCTTGCGCTGGGCGTTCGCGCCCTGCGAGCGTCCGCCGCCCTGGGGCTGCGCGACGATCGGCTCGGGCTTGACGTACGGGGCGACCTCGCCGACCAGGGCGACGACCTCGGGAGAGGTCGGCGTCACGGCCGTGGGCGTGGCCGAGATTTTGGCCTTGCGAAGGATGTCGAGGGTGTCGCGACGCTGCTCGGGGAGCATGATCGTGACGACGTCACCGGCGGTGCCGGCACGGGCGGTACGGCCCGAGCGGTGCAGGTACGCCTTGTGCTCGACGGGCGGGTCGACGTGGACGACGAGCTCGACACCGTCGACGTGCACGCCGCGGGCGGCGACGTCGGTCGCGACGAGCACCTTGGCGCGGCCATCGCCGAAGGCGGCGAGGTTGCGGTCGCGCTGCGGCTGCGACAGGTTTCCGTGCAGGTCGACCGAGGGGATGCCCGCGGCCGTCAGGGCCTTCGCCAGCTTCTTGGCCTGGTGCTTGGTGCGCATGAACAGGATGCGGCGCGCGGTGCCCGAGGCGAGGGTCTGCACGAGCTCCTTCTTGGCGTCGGCGTCGGCGGGGGCGAACACGTGGTGGGTCATCGCGGCGACGTGCGAGTGCGCCTCGTCGACCGAGTGCAGCACCTCGTTGCGCAGGAAGCGCTTGACGAGCTTGTCCACACCGTTGTCGAGGGTGGCCGAGAACAGCATGCGCTGGCCGTTGGCGGGCGTGCGCGACAGCAGACGCGTGACACCGGGGAGGAAGCCGAGGTCGGCCATGTGATCGGCCTCGTCGAGCACGGTGATCTCGACGTCGTCGAGGCTCGCGTGGCCCTGACCGATGAGGTCTTCGAGGCGACCGGGGCACGCGACGAGGATGTCGACGCCGCCGTTGAACGCGTCGACCTGACGCTTCTGGTTCACGCCGCCGTACACGGTGGTGGTGACCAGGCCGTAGGCCGCGGCGAGGGGCTTGATGACCTCGTCGATCTGGTTGGCGAGCTCGCGGGTGGGAGCGAGCACGAGGGCGCGGGGCTTGCGGCCGCGACGGCGGTCGTTCTTGCCGGCGAGGCGCGCGACGAGGGGAAGAGAGAAGGCGAGGGTCTTGCCCGAGCCGGTCTTGCCGCGGCCGAGCACGTCACGGCCGGCGAGGGTGTCGGGCAGGGTGTCTGCCTGGATGGGGAACGCGTCGTTCTTGCCCTGCGAGGCGAGAACGTCGACGAGGGGGGCGGGCACGCCGAGGTCGGCGAAAGTCTGGGAGGTCATGAATACTCCAGCCGCGGCGCACGCGCGCACGGCGGTTCGGGATGCCGCGATGCTGCGGCTGCAGGGGGCGAAGGCGCCGGGTGGCGCATCCGTTCGCCGTGAAGGTCAAAGGCCCAACGAAAGGGGGCCGGTGCGTTCGACGACGCAGGGAGCGAATGCTCCCGATGAGTCCAGTCTAGCGGTGCGTCACGCGGCCGCGCGCCAGCAGCCCGCCACGTGGTCGTCGACCATGCCCGATGACTGCATGAGCGCGTACATCGTGGTCGGGCCGACGAAGCGGAAACCGCGGCGGCGGAGCTCCTTGCTGAGAGCTGTCGATTCGGGGGTGACGGCGGGGACGTCGGCGAACAGGCGAGGCGGGGTGTGCGTGGCCGGCGCGAACGACCACATGAGCGTGTCGAGCTCACCCTCGGCCATCTCTGCGACGATGCCGGCGTTCCCGATCACGGCCTCGATCTTCGCGCGGTTGCGGACGATGCCGGCATCCTGCATCAATCGCTCGACGTCGTCGGGGCCGAACGCCGCCACCGCGGCGGGGTCGAACCCGTCGAACACCTCGCGGAAGCGCGGACGCTTGCGCAGGATCGTGATCCACGACAGCCCCGCTTGGAAGCCCTCGAGGCTCATCTTCTCGAACAGCGGACGGTCGCCGTGCAGGGCGGTACCCCACTCTTCGTCGTGATACCGCTGGTACTCGGCGTCGGCGCCGGCCCACGCGCAGCGGGCGGTGCCGTCGAGACCGATCAGGACGTCGCTCATCACCTCAGGCTAGAGCCGACCACCGACACGGCGCGGCAGCGCGAAGAGACGCGAAGCGGACGGCGGCGCCCCCCTTCCGACCGCCGCCCGCTTCGCGCGTCACTTGGCGGGCTTCTTCTCCGGGATCGGAGCGGTGCCCGCGGCCTTCTGCGCCGCGTAATACGACGCGGCTTCGTTCTGACGGTCGTCTTCGACGCCCGACGCGATCGAGGCACGGATGTGCTCGGGGCCGTAGCCGAACGCGTCGACGAGGTCCTGCGCGTGCGGACGGAGCCGCGTGCAGAGGCGGTCGATGTAGCTCGATACGGCCGCGCCGCGCTGCGTCGACAGGCGTCCGTTGATCAGGTACCAGGCGAGGTGCTTCTCGATGAGCTGCAGGCCGAACAGGTCGCGCAGCCAGGTGAGCACCGTCAGGGTGTCGCGGTCCGTGATGCGGTTGATCGCATCGGTGAACGCCTCCCACTGGAGCAGCTCGCCGTGAGCTCGCGCGGCCTCGATCAGCTGCGCCTGGTTCTCGTTGAAGAGCGCGGCGGCATCTTCACGGGAGAGCTTGGATGCCGGACGGAGACGCCCGGCGATGTCGGCGATCATCTGCTGGACGCGTCCCGCCAGCAGCTCGTGCTGCTGCTCGGCGCGGAGCCCCTTCTCGACGGAGCGCGCCGTCGACCCGAAGTCGCTGACCGCCTGCCCGAGCTGACGCATCCCGGCACCGTGGAATAGCTTGCCGGCGGTCTGACCGACGGCGAAGGCGGCGAGCTGCTTGGCATCCTTGCCCTTGAACTGCTTGGCGTAGTCGGCGAGAAGTCGCTTGCCGACCAGCTGCAGCAGGATGTTGTTGTCGCCCTCGAAGGTGACGTAGATGTCGAGGTCGGCGCGCAGGCCCACGAGGCGGTTCTCGAACAGGAAGCCCTGTCCGCCGCATGCCTCGCGCGACTCCTGCAGGGTGTCGAGGGCGTGCCAGGTCGACAGCGGCTTGAGCGCGGCGGCGAGGGTCTCGAGGTCTTCGCGGTCGGCATCCGTATCGAGGCGGCCGCTGAAGACGCCGTCGAACTTCTGCAGGAACTCGTCGTGCGCGAAGATCTGCGCGTACGTGGTCGCCAAACGCGGGAGCAGGCGACGCTGATGCTTGCCGTAGTCGAGCAGGGTCACCTCGGGGGTGCCGTTGCCCGAGTCGAACTGGCGCCGCTGATTGCCGTACGTGATCGCGATGATGAGGCCGATGGCCGAGGCCCACGCGGCGGCGCCGTCGAGCGAGACGCGACCCTGCACGAGCGTGCCGAGCATGGTGAAGAACCGGCGACCCGGGCTCGCGATGTCGCTCGAGTAGGTGCCGTCGGCGGCGACGTCGCCGTAGCGGTTGAGCAGGTTCGTGCGGGGCACGCGCACCTGGTCGAAGTGCAGGCGTCCGTTGTCGATGCCGTTCAGGCCACCCTTGAGGCCGTCGTCTTCTCCGCCGATACCGGGAAGGAAGTTGCCGTCGTCGTCGCGGAGGGGCACGTAGAAGCAGTGCACTCCATGGTTCACGCCCTGGGTGATGAGCTGGGCGAACACCGTCGCCGCCTTGCCGTGAACGGCGGCGTTACCGAGGTAGTCCTTCCAGGCGCCGCGGAACGGCGTGTGGATGACGAACTCCTCGGTCTCGGGGTCGTAGGTCGCCGTCGTGCCGATCGCCGAGACGTCGGATCCGTGGCCGGTCTCGGTCATCGCAAAGGCGCCGGGAATCTCGAGGCTCATGATGCCCGGCAGCCACTTGTCGTGGTGCTCCCGGGTTCCGAGCTGGAGGACCGCCGAGCCGAACAGGCCCCACTGCACCCCCGACTTGATCTGGAGGCTCGGGTCGGCGGCGACGAGCTCCTCGAAGCCGGCGATGTTGGCACCGTTGTTCTCTTCACCGCCCAGACGCTTGGGGAACGCGCGGTGCACGGCCTTGTTCTGGACGAGCAGGTGCAGCTGGCTGAGGGTGCGCTCGCGGTGCGCGTCCATCCCGAGACTGTCGTCGCGCCACAGGGCGGGATCCTTGATCATCTCGCGCGCCTGGCGACGGGTGTCGCCCCAGGTGCCGAGAAGCAGGTCGGTGACACGCTCGGTGTCGATGCGGGCTTCGGAGGCCTCCGCGGCACTGTGCGGTGCGGTCGGGGCACCCCCGACGGGCGTACGCGTGCTCGTGGCGGGCGTGGTGGGACGGACGGCGGCGTCGGTCATTTCGGCACCTTTCGACGTTGCAAAGGACGTGAACCACGGTAGGTGTCCCACAACGCGAGCCCAAACACCCTGTGCGATACCGACAACAACGCCGCGTCTCGTCTCGACGGGTCGTTGTGGGTGGTCAACATTCCCGTGTGTGCGCTGAGCGTCGAGTGGATGCCGTGGGTGCCGGCGCGTGCGAGCGCAGTGCGTCCTGCCTTTTGGCGCGCGGCGGGTCGCGTCAGTTCGCGGCGACGACGGTGAGGATCCCGTCGCCGTAAGCCTCTCGCTTCTTCGCGCCGATGCCGGTGATCCCGTCGAGGTCGCCGACCGAGCTCGGACGCGCGGCCGCGATCGCTCGCAGCGTCGCGTCGCCGAACACGATGTAGGCCGGTACGCCCTGCTCGCGAGCCTTCTCGGCGCGCCACGCGCGGAGCGCCTCGAACAGGTCGCGGTCGCCGGCAGCGACGTCGTCGGCGCTGGATTTGCGCTGACGGCTGCCTCCCCCGCCTCCCCCGGTGCGTCCGAGAGCGTCGCGGCGCAACGGCACGGGCGTCTCGCCGCGCAGGACGCCGGCCGAGGACTCGCTGAGGGCGAGCGTGCCGTAGTCGCCTTGCGCGACGATGATGCCGCGAGCGAGGAGCTGGCGGATGACGCTGCGCCAGTCCTGGTCGGACAGATCGGCGCCGAGGCCGTAGGTGCTGAGCCGGTCGTGGCCCTGCTGCGCGATGCGTTCGGTCTTCGCTCCGCGCAGGATGTCGATGAGGTGACCCGCGCCGAAGGCCTGGCCACGCTCGCGCTGCAGCCGCACGATCGTGGAGAGAAGCTTCTGCGCCGCGACGAGGCCGTCCCAGGTGTCGGGCGGCGTCAGACACGTGTCGCAGTTGCCGCACGGCTCGGATCGCTGCCCGAAGTAGTCGAGGAGGTTCTGCCGACGGCATCCGACCGTCTCGCAGAGGGCGAGCATCGCGTCGAGGTGCTGGCCGAGACGCATCTTGTACGACCGATCGCCCGGCGACTGGTCGATCATTCGACGCTGCTGGACCACGTCGCCCAGACCGTACGCCATCCATACGGTCGAGGGATCGCCGTCGCGCCCGGCGCGGCCGGTCTCTTGGTAGTACCCCTCGACGGATTTGGGCAGGTCGATGTGCGCGACGAAACGCACGTCAGGCTTGTCGATCCCCATGCCGAAGGCGATCGTGGCGACCATGATCACGCCGTCGTCGCGGAGGAAACGCGACTGGTTGGCTGCGCGCACGGAGGCGTCGAGACCCGCGTGGTACGGCAGAGCGTCGAGGCCCTGAGCGCTGAGATAGGCCGCCGTCTGCTCCACGCTCTTGCGACTCAGTGCGTAGACGATGCCGGCGGAGCCCTCGGGCTGCGAGCGGATGAACTGCACGAGCTGCCGCCGCGGGTCGACCTTGGCGTCGATGCGGTACTGGATGTTGGGGCGGTCAAAGCTCGCGACGAACCCGCGCGCGTCGCGCAGGCGTAGCCGCTCGATGATCTCCTGCGCGGTCGCGGGGGTGGCCGTGGCGGTGAGGGCCATGCGTGGGACATCGGGGAACCGGTCGGCGAGGTCGCCGAGGGCGAGGTAATCGGGCCGGAAGTCGTGGCCCCATTGCGACACGCAGTGCGCCTCGTCGATGGCGATGACGCTGAGCCGACCGCGTGCGAGGAAAGCCAGGGTCTGCGCGCCGTTGAGCCGCTCGGGCGCGACGTAGAGAAGATCGAGTTCACCCGCGAGATACGCCTGCTCGACGGCCTGCCGCTCGGCGGGCGCCTGTGTGGAGTTGAGGTAGCCCGCGCGCACACCGTTGGCGATGAGCGCCTCGACCTGGTCGTGCATCAGGGCGATCAGGGGGCTGACGACGAGACCCGTGCCCGGGCGTACGAGCGCGGGCACCTGGTAGGTGACGCTTTTTCCGCCGCCGGTGGGCATGAGCACGACGGCGTCTCCGCCGTTCACGACGTGCTGCACGATCTCGGCTTGATCGCCGCGGAAGGCGTCGTACCCGTACACCTCGTGCAGGACCTCGCGCGGATCCCGGCCCGTGAAGTCGCGAACGGCCGGGAGCTCTCGCGCGGTGCCGGTGACGGCCACCGCGCGCGCGAACGGGGACGACGGGTCGACCGGCGGCGGCGGCGCGTCGAAGTCCTCGGGCGGAGCGAACTGGTCGGGGTCCCAGTCGGCCCCGGCGTAGGGGTCGTCGGGGAGGTCGTACGGCTCGGGCGGCGCGTCGGCGTACGACTCGGATGCGGCGCCGGGATAAGTCACCCCCCAACGGTAACCCGGGCCACCGACACGCACACCGCCCCGGCATCCATCGGGGGATGCCGGGGCGGAAGACGCTCCTGTGGAGGATCGTCGGATCAGTGCGTGGGCGGCGCGAACACCAGCTGCGAGGCGAGGAGCCCCTGCTCGCGGCTGACGATCTGCGCACGGCCGGGGGCCGCTCGTTCCGGCTTCACTCGACCGATGAGCGCCCCCTCCTCGGGGTTTCCACCGAGCAGGATGCCGGTGACGCCCAGGTCGGTGAAGCGCTGGATGATCGGGTCGTACGCGGCACGGCTGGCCCCGCCCGAACGGCGGGTCAGGATGACGTGCAGACCGAGGTCGCCGGCCTGGGCCAGCAAGGGCTGCAGCACCGCGATCGGGTTGCCCTGGCTCGTGGCGACCAGGTCGTAGTCGTCGATGAGGATGAACCCCTCGGCGCCCTTCCACCAGCTGCGTTCCCGCAGCTGGGTCGGTGTGACGTCGGGCCCGGGGATGCGCGTCGAGAAATACTGCGACAGGTCGTTCATCCCACCCGTGGCCAGATCGTGCGAGGTGAGATACGCACCGAGGTACTCGTCGGGGATCTCGCCGAGGAGCGCACGGCGGTAGTCGACGACGAAGATCTTCGCCTCGGCGGGCGTGTACAGCCGCTGGATCTCTTTGGCCACGCCGCGCAGGAACGACGACTTGCCCATCCCCGAGTCGCCGTAGACGAACAGGTGCGGTTCGACGCGGGGGTCGATGCCGAAGGGCGACAGCTGCGCTTCTTCGATGCCGAGCAGCATCCGGCGATCGCCCGGCTCGGCGAGGGCGCGCACCGCGTCGAGCGAGATGTTCTCGGGCAGAAGGCGGAGCTTCGGCCCCGGCTCCCCGTGCCAGGCGTTCGTGATCCTGCCGATCATGTCGGCGACACCGTCGGCGATCGTCGAGGGGTCGTCCGAACCGTCGATGCGCGGGACGGACGTGAGCATCTGCAACTTCGACACGGCGAGACCGCGGCCGGGCTGACCGACCGGGACGTTGGCCGCCTGCTTGCGGTCGACGTCCGAGTCGGTGGGGTCGCCCAAGCGCAGCTCGAGGCGCGTCTGAATGAGGTCCTTGAGGTTCGCGCGGATCTCGAGCCACCGATTCGCGGTGACGACGACGTGCACGCCGAAGCTGAGGCCGCGAGCGGCGATCGTCTGCACTCGCGCCTCGAGCGGTTCGAACTCCGACCGGAGCGTCGACCAGCCGTCGATGATGAGGAACACGTCGCCGAACCCGTCGTCGAGACGCCCGTCGCGCCGCCGCGAGCGATAGGTCTCGATCGAGTCGACGGCGTTGCGGCGGAAGTACTGCTCGCGCGCGTCGAGCACGGCCTCGACCTCGGCGATCGCACGGCGGACGGCCTCGGGCTCGGTGCGGGTGGCCACGCCCGAGATGTGCGGGTGCTTCTGCATCGCGGTGAAGCCACCGCCGCCGAAGTCGAGCACGAAGAACTGGAACTCCTGCGGGGTTCCGGTCAGCGCCAGGGCCGAGACGAGGGTGCGCGCGAGGGTCGACTTTCCGCTCAGCGGGGAGCCGACGATCGCCACGTGACCGGCGGCGCCTCCCAGCGACACCGTGAGGTGATCGCGACGCTGTTCGAGGGGGATGTCGACGACGCCGATCGGCACGGTGAGCGCTCCCGCTTCGCGCCAACGACGCGAGACGAGTCCGAGGGCCGGGTCCTCCGCGAGGTCGGGCATGAGCTCGTCGAGCGGGGCGGGATCGGCCAGCGGCGGCAGCCACACCTGGTGCGCCTCGGGTCCGCGGTCCTTCATGCGGTCGACGGCGATCTGGAAGGTCGAGCGCTTGTCGGTGGCCGGGGTGGCGAGCGCCGCGGGCGTGGCATCCGTGTTCTCTTCGACCGGCTCATCGTCGGGCTGGGCGAGGGCGGTGAACACCTCGACGCGGGCCGGGCCCGTCGACCCGGACTCCAGGTCGTCCACGTTCAGACGGGCGTTGCCCTTCGGGCGGCCCGAGACGTACGCCGCGCGGAACTGGACGAGGTTCTCGGTGTCGCTCTTGAGGAATCCGACTCCGGGCTCCTGCGGCAACGTGTACGCGTCGGGGGTTCCGATGATCGTGCGGGACTCGGCGGCCGAGAAGGTGCGCAGACCGATCCGGTACGACAGGTACGTGTCGAGACCGCGCAGCTTGCCCTCTTCGAGCCGCTGGGATGCCAGCAGAAGGTGCACGTGCAGGGATCGACCGACGCGACCGATGTTGAGGAAGCTGTCGACGAATTCGGGCTTGGCCGTCAGCAGCTCCGAGAACTCATCGACGACGACCAGGAGAGCCGGCAACGGGGCCAGGTCGGACCGACCGCCGAGGCGCGCGGTCTCGTACTCGCCGACGTTCGCGAAGTTGCCCGCGGCGCGCAGCAGCTCCTGGCGCCGCACGACCTCTCCCTGCAGGGCGTCCTGGAAGCGGTCGACGAGCGCGAGCTCGCTGCCGAGGTTGGTGATGACCGCCGACACGTGCGGCATCTCGGCCATGCCGGCGAACGTCGCGCCACCCTTGAAGTCGACGAGCACGAAGTTCAGCTGCTCGGGCGAGTGCGTCATCGCCAGCGCGAGCACGAGCGTGCGCAACACCTCGGACTTACCCGAACCGGTCGCGCCGACCATGACGCCGTGGGGGCCCATGCCCTGCGACGCGGACTCCTTGAGGTCGAGGATGAGCGGGGTACCCGAGGGCTCCTGACCGATCGGCACACGCAGGCGGTCGCGCTCGAGGCGGCGCGTCCACGCCTGATCGAAGTTCACCGTGCGAACGTCCGGCAGTCCGAGCAGCTCGGTGAGCTCCAGCTGCCCCTGCGTGGTCGGCGCGTCGACGACGACCATGGGCGCCGGCCGCAGGGGCATGAGCCGACGGGCGGTCGCCTCCGCTTCGGCGATGGTCATGGCATCCGGAATGAAGGTCTGGGCCCGGCCCGCTCCGTCGATGAATTCGGCAGGGGCGACGACTGGCTTCGACTCGGCGCGACGGCCCCGCGCGACGACGGGCGCCTCTGCGAGCGCGACGCGCGCGACGTGGGGGTCGTCGAGTTCGTCCCAGCGCGGGGGCAGGTCGATCACGGTCACGCCCTGCGCACCCTCGAGGCCGACGAGCGGGCTGTTCGTGGGGGTCTCGACCCCGTCCACGATGAGCACCACGTGCGGGGTCACTCCCCCGCCCGGGGTGAAGCGCGGACGCGTGGAGAGCTGCGGGGGCAGCATGTCGACGAGCTCGTCGAGCGATGCCGAGATCATGCGCGCGGGGCCGAGCCGGTCCTGCACACGCGACGACATCGCGTGCGGGAGCCACTTGGCCCAGTCCCACGCGGGCATCTGCGCGGGACCGGCGAGGATCGCGATGATGACGTCCTCGGGGTCGTGCAGGGTCGCGGCGGAGGCCACCAGCGAGCGCGCGAGACTGCGGACGGCGTCTTCGTCGGAGCCCACGAGCTCGATGCGCGAGTAGTCGCCGAGGGGGAATCCCAGCGGCAGATCGCGCTGCATCTCGTGGGTCAGCATGAAGCGGTGCGCGGCCGACGCGGCCACCGGGTCGAGCTGGGCCAGGGGCGGGAGCTCGGGCGCCTCGAGCGTGAGGCTGAGCGGCTGGTCGGTGACGCCGATGCGGGCGAGGAGGAACGTCTCGTCGCCGGGCTGGCGCTCCCACACGCGCGAGCGCTCCTCGGCGATGAACGGAAGAGCGGCCGGGGCCGGCATGATCCACCCGCCGTGGCGGCGCTGCTTGCGAGCCGCGACGCGCACGGTGTCACGCAGGTCGGACAGGTAGGCGAGGTACTCGCGGCGATTGCCGAGCACCTGCGCATTGCGCTGGGCGCGCTGACGCCACCCGTTGACCGCCACGAAGCCGAGGGACGACAGCAGGAACATGCCACCGATGAGGAAGCCCGTCGGTCCGCTGTTCGAGATGGTCACCATCACGATGGCGCCCACGCTGCCGAGCATCGGCAGGAGGGAGGTCAGGATGCCGCTACCCCCCTCGTTCGGCACGAGTTCGGGTGGCGGCTGGAGCACGATCCGCCCATTGGGCAAGGACGGCGGGGCGATGCGCGGACCCGTGCTCACACCGGACCTCCGATCAGACGACTCAGGGTGAAGACGCGTTCGCTGAGGCGCACGCGGGTGCCCTCCTCGAGCAGGGTGCGGGAACCGGGGCGCAGCACGTGGACGGTGCCGTCGTCGTCGATCAGCTCCGATCCGTTCGTGGATCCGGCGTCGGTGACCCACGCGGTCTCGCCGTCGTGCTCGAGACGCAGGTGGGTCTTCGAGATGAGGCGGTCGGGGTCGTCGACCGAGATGAGCACGTCGTTCGGCTGATCCGCGACGGGAGCGCGACCGAAGTTGACGGCGGCGGGGAGGTCGAACTGTTCGCGCTGGCCGGTGTCGAAGACGACGAGCAGTTGCGCGCGGCCGACGCCCGGGGTGCGCGTGGGAGCGGCCGGCGACGGGGCGACGGGCTCGGGGGCGATGGTCGCGGGACGCTCACCCGCGACGCTCGGCGCCTCGATCGCGATGATGGGGGCGTCCCACGCCTGCGCGAGCGGAAGGGCCGCCGCCGACGAATCCATGCGCAGCGGCTCGCGGGCTGCACCGGTGCGCTGGACGGTGGGCTCCGACAGACTGCGGGGCTCGTCGGCATCCGGAGTCTGCTTTCCGCGGGGCACGGACAGCAGAACCGTTCCCGCGGCGCGATCGGCCCAGGAGCGCCGACGCCCCGAGGTGTCGAACGCCGCCGAGGCGACGACGACCCACGCGCCCACGAGGAGGACGAAGCCACCCAGCACCACGAGAAGGCCCCGGACGAAGGCGCGGCCGGCACCTGGCACGACGGGCTCCTCGGCGCGAGCGGTGCGCAGCCCGAACAGCAGGGCCCCCGGCGTGACGCCACGTCGCGCCTGGAGGATCCACAGGCCGAGCAGGGCCTCGGCGGCGACCGCCGCTCCCAGCACGGGAGAAGTGAGAAGGGATGCCACGCCCGAGGCGATGACAACGAGGGCCGCGTCGACACTGAAGGCTCCTACGCGCACCCCCACCGTCGCGGGCGCGCCGAACGGCGTCAGCTGCGTCATGTCGCCATCATCGCACGCGCGATCTCCACTGCTCCGGCGGCGAGCATGCCCGCCGGAAGAGACAGTGCCGTGGCCAGCGCCTCGAAGATGTCGCCGGTTCGCGACCAGCCCAGAGAACGCAATCCGCGACCCACGGGGACGACCAGAAGGGCCGAACCCAGACCGACCACCAGCAGGATGCCGGCGAAGACCACCAGCATGTCGGGAGAGACCCTCGGCAGCAACGCCATCAGGACGGCGACCACCACGGCGGCCGCCCCCAGGCGCTCCACCCACCGCAGGAACGGCACCGTGCTGCGGCGGGAGCTGAGCAGGAGGGCGAGGACGACGGTCGCCGCCAGAGCGATGCGCCCACCGAGGACGACCGGATTGTCGGTGTCGAAGGACGGCAGGGCGGTGAACGCGCTGGCCGCGCCGGCGGCGATCAGCAAGACCACACCGATCGTGAGGCGGGCGGTGGAGCGTTCGACCAGCGCGTCGGCGTCGTCGGCTTCGATGGTGCGGACCTCGTCGGGGAGGTTCTGGCGCACCGTCCAGCGCGTGCTCTGGAAACGGCCGTAGTCGATGAAGGTACCGGGGGCCACGTCGACGAGGCTCGACTGCAGTACGCGCTGCGCCACCGGGACCAAACCGAGGGTCACGGCGGCCGGCGCCGACGGGTCGAGGTGCATCAGCAGCGAGAGGCCCCAGACGGCGGCCAGAACGGCGAGCACGATCGTCGCCGTGCGACTCTGCGCCCGCAAGGTCTCGGTGGCACCGAGCACGCCGACGACGCCGGCGACGACGGCCCCCGACAGAAGACCCGTGAAGATCGCGACGAGCGGGGCGGAGGCGGGGAGGCCGGGGACCACCGCGACACCGCCGCCGAAAGCCAGACCGATCACCCCCACCACGGGAGCGAGGATCGGCGTGCGCGAACGGGCGCGCAGCGCGAACACCGCGCCCGCGGACAGAGCGGCGAGGAGCGCCAGCACCGCGACGGGCCCGCGCACAGAGACCGGAAGGCCATCGCCTCCGACAAGACGGAGGAGGGCCAGGATGCCACCGCCCGCGGCGAGTACCCACCACGCGGCCGAGACGCGCATCGCGCTCGGCGCCGCAGCGGCGCGGGCGACAGCGTCGGGAAGAGAGGCGCCGGGGTCGACCAGCACGAGGACCACTCCGTCTTCCAGAGAGGTCATCGCCGTCGACCGGTCGATCTCGCGGCCCGAGATTCCTACGACGCGGGCGCCGCGGGCGGTGTCGGAACCGGCCGCGCGGAGGACGTCGTCGACGCGGGCGCGAAGAGGAACGACCAGGTCGAACCGGGATTCGCCATCGATGAGCGCCACACGACGCCCCTGCATCACCTCTGCGCTCAACGGTCCCCCTCGTTCTCGCGCTCTCCGACCCGCAGGCCGCAACCGCACCAGCGTATCCGTCCCGCGCGGACCCGTGTTCGCCTTTCCACCGTTCACCGGGGATAAAGATGAGAGTTTTGTCATCTTTCAAATTGCGCAAGAGGCTTGAACCGGGGGGATGCTTTACGTAAGTTCGAAGTCCGGTGGGGGGCTCCGGTTCCTCCATCGACGCCGTGCGCGGGTCATCTATCCCCGTGCGCGTATTCGATCCGCAACGCCCGGGCGCGCCCGGAGGAACATCGAGGAGACACAGTGGCAGATCTCATCGCAGCCCAGGAGGGTGCGCTTCGTCGAGGGGCCGAGGCGGTCAACACCGCGAAGTCGGGCATCGACGAGCAGGTGCGCAAGGTTCGCACCGAGCTCGACCAGGTGGCCGGTTTCTGGACCGGCGCCGCAGCCGGCTCGTACACGCAGCTCATGCAGCGGTGGAACGAAGAGACCACCAAGCTCAACAACGTGCTCGTCACGCTCGAGGATGCCCTCCGCGGCACCGAGCGCGACCAGGCCGCGTCCGAAGAGTCGCACCAGCAGACCATCGGCAACCTGGGCTCCCTGCTCGGCTGACCCCGCTCGACACGAAAGAAGGAACTCTCATGCAGTCCATGTCCGTTCGTCCCGAGCAGGTCATCGCGCTCTCGGGTCAGATCCGCAACGGTGCCTCCGGCATCCGCACCCGCCTCGACGAGCTCGAGTCGCAGGTCAACGCCCTTCGCTCCTCGTGGGATGGTGAGGCGCAGACCGCTTACGACCAGGCTCAGGCCCAGTGGACCCAGTCCATCACCCGCCTGAACGAGCTCCTGCAGCAGATCGCCGGCAAGACCGACGAGATCGCCCAGGGCTACACCTCGACCGACAAGTCCGCCGCCGGCCGCTTCGTCTGAGTCGCCTCGAGCCGGCGGTCGCTGAGGCGGCCGCCGGCTCTTGCGGCCCGTTCGGGCCGCCCCACATCTTTTTCGGCGGCGTCAGCCGTCTGACCGCACCCTCTCGATCGCGAAGAAACGAGTGATCCTCATGGCCAACGTGATCCGTCTCGACGGCGACCTTGCCAATTACAACGCGCAGTTAGTCACCTCAGTGGCGAGCGAGCTGCCGCCTCAGGCGAGCGTGAGCCAGGTCGAGGGCCCGTCCCAGGGTGCGACGGCGGCTGATTTCATGGGCCACCTCCGGACACGGGCACAGCAGTTGGCTGCTGAAGTAGGACGCGTTCAGCAGTACGTGCACGAGAATGCGCAGGCCCTTTCCGCAGCCGTCAACACGCTCCGTGAACGAGATGAGTTGAGCGCGTCCGAGGCTGCGCAGACGACGTCGCTCATTGAGACCGCCGCAACAGCACCTTCCCTGGCCGGATCCGCCGGCACTTCCGGTGGCGCCGCAGGCGTCCGCGGGGTGCTTCCTGGGGCACCTCAGTGAGGACTATGCGCGTAATCAAGCTCTGCGCCGCAGTCTTAGCCTCAGCCGCCATATTCACCGGCACGGTCGCGCCCGCGGCGGCCGCAACGGCAAACGAGTCGACCGCCCAGGCGAATCTCGACTACTGGTGGGGCGCATACGGAGTCGACAATGCCCATCAACAAGGCCTAACTGGGAAGGGCGTAAAGGTCGCAGTCCTAGAGAAGCAAATCAATCCCGATCTTCCGGTGTTCGAAGGTCGGAGCCTGAAGGTCTTCGATCAGCCTCTATGCGTCAACAAGACAACCGTGGCCACCACGGAAGCGACGAGCGCCTCCGTCCACGGAACCACAATGGCTGCGTACGTTATCGGCAATGGGACGGGGGCAGGGGGCGTCCGAGGGATTGCTCCCGACGCCGACGTGACGTTCTACGGATACGGCGAAGATGACGGGCCCTCATGTAACACGGCTGACGGTGCACAGATCACGGAGTTTGCTGCGGGTGTCAAGCAAGCGACCGATGACGGCGCGAAGATCATCTTCACGAGCATCGGGGGAACAGCGCGTGTAGACGACGCTCCCGCCGTGGCCTATGCGATCTCCCACGGCGCAGTGGTCATCGCAGCCTCAATCAACCCGGGCGTGCTGGGGGCGAGATATGACGACCTCGGGTCTTTCAACGGCGTTGTGTCGGCAACCGGAATCGACCGAGACGGCAACCTGCAAACAGAGGACGGCGAACCGTTCGTCATTCCACAGACGACCGTCGTCGCCGCCGGCGTCGACATGCCGGCAGTAGGAAGCACGGGCGATTGGAGCACGTCCGTGGGAGCCACAGGCTCTTCGTTCGCTCCCCCAATCATCGCGGGCATGCTCGCATTGGCCGCACAGAGGTCGCCACAAGCTACAGGCAATCAGCTGGTCCAAGCACTCGTCGCAACAACGAACGGCGCACAGCACACACCGACACGCACGGAAGACGGGTACGGGTACGGAGCGGCATGGCTTCCTTCCCTGCTCACCGTCGACCCCACAACGTTGCCGGACGAGACTCCCCTCATGGGAAAGCCTGCGGGTTTCCCGACGGAAGAGCAGATCGCGCAGGCGAAAGCGAATGGGTACTCGCCCGACGAGAGATCGAGTTCGATCGATAAATACCGTGAGCAGAACGGGGCTTCTCAATCCGATGCGGCCCCCATCGCGCTGTGGGTAGCTATTGGACTCAGCCTTCTCGTCGTCGCGGCAATCGTCATTACCGTCATTATCGTCGTCAGTCAGCGCCGCAAGGCGGGTAAGGAGCGGGCAGCATGACCGGACCTTGGGAAGAAAGTCTTCGAGAATTGGCCGAGCCCACCGTTCCGTGGGGGCTGCCGAGCTACGAGGAACTAAACAGCGCGCTAGCAACGCTCAAGCAGGTCGTCAGTCGAGTGGCCAACGAGCCCGGTATTGCAGGCTTGGCGGGCGATGCTGCCGTATCCAAGTTTCAGTACGCCGCAGGGGAGATCCAGCAACAGATCGATTACCTCAGCGGTCCACTCAAAGAGCAGATCGACGAAGCAAACCGGATTCGTGAACAAGCCCGCGAGGCGCTCGCGGCCCTGCCCGCCGGAAGCTTGTCAGGGCAGCAGGAGGGACTCGTGCGCGGGGCGGCGATCGGCACGACGATCTTGCTTGGCCCCATTTCCTTCCTTGCCGGCGAAGGCGCCGTCAGTCTCGCAAACTCCTGGATGTCTCAGCAGCGCGAGGCCGCGGCTGAGAACGCTCTGACCACGGCTTCGGACAAGCTGGACCAAGTCGAGATTGCCAGTCCGCCAAAGTTCGACGCCCCGTCTTTCGAAGAGCCGAAGCCCCCCAAAGAGGAAGTCAAAGGCGGCGGCGAGGGCGGCAGCACCGGGGGCGGCGGTGGGCGCTCCGGTGGCCGCAGCATCGAGCAGTACCCCCAATGGAACCCAAACCCCACCGTGACGAACCCCGGTGGCAACGACAGCGGAGAGCCGCAGCCCGAGTACCACACGCTGCCGCTGCCGACCGAGATCGGGCCGCGACCGCATGGCCCGATCCACAGCGACCTCCCCATCGTCGACCTCGACAACATCAAGCCCGAGCCCACTCCGGACGGCTCGATCATCGGCAATCCAACCCTGCCCGGGGCCATCCCCTCGGCGCCCGGAGGAGGACTTCTCGGGGGTTCCGGCGGCGCGGGAGCGGGCATCGGCTCGGGTCTCGGCGCGGGTCTGATCGCCGGCGGTGGCGGTGCGGCCGCACTCGGCAGCATTGCGCGTGGCGCGGGCGCTCCGGGCGGCAGCCTGTTCAGCGGTGCCGGCGGAACGGCGACTTCCGGTGCCGCAGGTCGCTCCGGTGGCCTGCTCGGTAAGACCGCCGCGGCCGGATCAGGTCTCGGTACTCGCGGCGTCGGCGGAATGGGCGGTGCTGCCGGAGGCGGCGCGCCCGCACAATCGACGGCGAAGGGTGCCGGCATGCGAGCCGGCGGCGTCGGCGGCGGAGGCTCGGCGGGCGGCGCAGCCGCTGGCGGCGGGGCTCGCGGCGCCGGTGCCGGCAGCCGTGGCGTCGGCGGAATGGGCGGGCCCGGCTCTCGCTCCGACCGTCGCGACGAAGCATCCCGTGGGCTCGGCGGTCCCATCGCTCCTCGCATGGAGGACGATGAAGAGATCGGCCCCCGCTCCGAGAACGCCCAGGCTGGCGGACGCGACGAGTGATCCCAGCTCACGTCATGGCCCGCGGCAAAGACACGCGGACAGAAGGTGACAGAAGACGGCGTCTCCGGGTCGGGCTCTTAGTCGCGGTGGCGATCGCCACCGCGCTGCCTGCTGCCGCCGTGTCCTCCACGGCCCAAGCTGCGGGCGAGGACACTTTGGGGCGTTGGTGGGCGCAATACGGAGTCGACACTGCCCACGCGGCCGGCATCACGGGGGCCGGGGTGAAGGTCGCGGTCATCGACGAGCAGATAAACCCGGATCTCCCTGTCTTCGCTGGTCGCGATCTCAAGGTTTCCACCACGCAGCTCTGCAAAGTTCCGACGAACCCCGTGTCGAACGACGCCACGAAGAGTTCTCTCCACGGGACCGCCATGGCCGCGCTCATCATCGGCAACGGTACGGGTGGCGGGTCGGTCCGAGGTATTGCCCCCGACGCAGATGTAACATTCTACGGCTATGGTCCCGATGACGGGGGCCCGATATGCGATCCGAACACCACGGACGACATTTCGGTCTTCGGATACGCAGTCAAGACAGCGGTCGATGACGGTGCCAAAATCATCACGACATCCGTAGGCGCGACTGCGTATGCGAACGACGGCCCGGTCATCGCTTACGCTTTAGCTCGCGGAGTCGCCATCGTCGCAGCGACGCCCAATCCGAGCCAAGGGCTCGTCGATTACAAAAAGGGCTACGACGCGATGAATGGGGTCGTCGGTGTGACTGCTATCGACGAGAACGGCAATCTCCAGTCCGAGGCAGGGCAACCCCTCGCGTTGCCGCAGACCACAGTGGTCGCCGCGGGATTCGACCTTCCATCAGTAGGCGTCCTCGGCGACTGGAACGGCACGGCCGCCCGCACGGGGTCTTCGAACTCGGCGCCGATCGTCGCCGCCATGCTCGCACTGGCCGCACAGAAGTACCCCGAGGCCACGGGCAATCAGCTCGTGCACTCCCTGATCGCAACGACCAACGGTGAAGTAAAGGAGCGTGTGCAGTCGAGCGACGGCTACGGTTACGGCGCGGCCTGGTTGCCCACTCTTCTCGAAAATGACCCATCGTCCTACCCCGATGAGACGCCGCTGATGGAGAAAGCCGCCGGCTTCCCCACGGCCGAGCAGATCTCGACGGCGCGGACGGACGGCTTCGTCCCCGCCACGCGAGGGCGGAGTTTCGACAAGACCCTGGATGACGTGCCGCAGCAGGGATTCGACATCTCTTCGGTGGTCCCCTGGATCGTCGTCGGAATCGTCGCCCTTGTTTTGTTCGCCGCCGCTGTCACCATCGCAGTCATCGTCCTTCAGCGGCGCAAGGACAAGAAGGGGGTCGTGTCGTGACCAGATCACGAGCACGCCGCTTCGTCGGTCGCTCACGGGTTCGGCCTGGCCCGCACGCGCGAACGACTCCGCTCCCTGCCAGGGAAGACGTGAACTGTTGACAAAATCCACCTTGAATTCGACGACCGAACATAGAACGGTTTAGATGTCACCCTCAGCTACGTCCCGTGCAGCGAAATGCTGTCCGGCGCCCACACCAAACTGTTCCGACAGGAGAAGACGACATGTCTGACCGCATTTCCGCGGAAGAGGGAGCCCTTGCCCGGGGCTCCGAGGTGGTGAACGGCGCTCACGCCGACATCGCCGACAGCACCAGGCGTGTGCTCGCGGAACTCGACGAGTTGCGCGGCAACTGGTCGGGCGACGCAGCAAGCTCCTACGGCATCCTCGTCGAGGAGTGGACGGCGGGAGCGCGGAAGCTGAACGACGTGCTCATCACCCTCAGCGCCGCGCTTCAGGCCACGGCCCGCGACCAAGAAGCCGTCGAAGAAGAACACCGCACGACCATCCATGGTCTCGGAACGATGCTGGGAGGCCAATCATGAGCGACTTCCGCGTCACCCCTGAGTCGCTGCACGCTGCGGCTGCTCGACTCCGCTCCGAGAGTGCGCGAATCGACTCGACCCTGAGCGGTCTCGACAGCGAGGTCACTCGTCTGCGGGGACAGTGGGAGGGCGCGGCGCAGGCGGCGTACAACAACGCCCAGCAGCAGTGGAGCGCCACGCTCGAGCAGATGCGCGACGTGCTCCAGCGCATTTCGAACGCCACCGACTCGATCGCGGACGACTACGTTTCCGCCGATCGCGCGTCGGCGGCGCGTTTCCACTGACATCCGACCCCTGACCCACCGATAGGATTTCGGGGTCTGACCGCAGGGGGCTTCGGTCCGGAAAGAGGGGGCCGCAGATGGCTGACGTCATGAATGCGACACGAGCATTGCTGCGGTTGTCGGTGCAGAGCGAGGGACGCCGACTCGACATCGCGATTCCCGCGCAGGTGCCGGTCATCGAGTTCCTGCCGGGCTTCGCCCGGTCCCTCGGCGTGCTCGACCCGTCGATGACCTCGGCGGGTTACGCGCTCCAGCGCTCCGACGGAACCAGCGTCGACCCCTCGCGCGGGGCCGCCGCGCAGGGCATCGTCGACGGCGAAGTCCTCACCCTCGTCCGCGGCGGGCTCGTCGCGCAACCGCGCGTCTACGACGACATCGTCGAGGCCGTGATCGACGCCACCACCCAGCAGAATCGCCCGTGGACCACGCGCGACAACGCGCGCACGGCCCTCGCGGTCAGCCTGGCGCTCCTCGGCGTCTGCGCGGTCCTCCTCCTCGCCGCCGGCCGCGCCCTTCCCTTCGGCGCCCTCGTCGCGGGCGGCGGGGCCGTCGTCCTGCTCGTCGTCTCGGCCGTCGTGTCGCGACTCGGCCAGCGTGAAGCCGGTCAGGGGCTGGGGATGGCGGCATCCATCTTCGCTGCCGTCGCGGGCTTCATCGCCGTCCCGGCCTCGCTCACCATGTGGGGATGGCCGATGGCCGCGGCAGGCGGTGGCGCATTCCTCATCGCGGGCGTCTCGCTCGCCCTCACCCGCGACCGCGCCGAGCTCCAGCTCGCGCCCCTCGTCGCAGGAGGCGCGATCGGGGTCACCGGAACCCTCGCCGCGTTCTTCCCGGCGGCCGCCGTCTGGACGCTCATGGTCGGCGTCATCGCCACCCTCGGCGGCGCGCTGCCATGGCTCGCTCTCGGAACGACCCGACTGCGGGTCGTCTCCCCCCAGAGCGACGCCGAGATGTTCGCCGACCCCCAGCCGATCGACGCCGACGACATCGCCGCCCGCGTCGCCCAGGGCAAGCGCATCCTGATCGGCCTGCGCCTCGCCCTCGCCGCGGCGGTCCTCGTGGCGACGCCTCTCGTCGCAGCGCAGAACGCGACCGGCGCCCTCGTGTGCGCTCTCGCCTTCGCGGGCATGATGTTCCCCTCGCGCCAGACCTTCGCTCGTTCCGGAGTACTGACCGTCATGGCGACCGGCATCATCGGGCTCGTCGTCGCCGGGGTCGTGGCCTCGCTCGCGCAGCCGGGCCTGCGCGTCGGCATCCTGGTCGTGCTCGCGGTGGCCACCGTCTGCGTCGTCACCGTCACGCTGCTCGCCCCCAAGACGCGGCTGCGGCTGATCCGTCTCGCCGACACGGCCGAGCTCCTCGTGCTGGCCGCTCTCCTGCCCCTCGCGGTCATCTCGTCCGGTCTGGCCTGACGCATGGCCACCAAAGGCGATCTGATCGAGGCGCAGAACTTCTCGCGCCGACGCCTCCTCACCGCGTTCGTCAGCGGCGCCCCGGGAGGCAAAGAGCTTCAGCCGAGTTCGCCCCTGCGGGCGGTCATCGCCGCGATCGCGCTCACGATCATCGTGGTGCTCGTCGGCGTCTTCTACGGCCTCATCCGCCCCGGCCTGCCCACCGGCTGGGAGAACGGCAAGCTCGTCCTCGTCTCCGACACGGGCGCCCGCTTCGTCACGGTCGACGGCGTGCTCCACCCCGTGATCAACACCGCCAGCGCCCGGCTGTTGCTCCCGGCGAACGAGTACGGCGTGATCTCGACCGACTCGTCCACCCTCGGCGGAACCCCCGTCGGCGACACCCTCGGTATCACCGGCGCGCCCGACGAGCTGCCCCCGGTGTCGGGCCTCATCAACACCGGCTGGAGCGCCTGCGTGTCCGACGACGCCGGTCTCGATGTGCGCATCTCGTCCGCCGCGGGCCCGACCCCCGCCACCGACCGCGCCGTCGTCGTGTCGGTGGACGGCATCCTCCACGTCGTGCAGGGCGGCCGCAGCTTCGCCGTGTCGAGCGAGGTCGCCGACGCGGTGCTGCGCGCAGCCGGGATCTCTTCGCTGTCGCCCGTGACCGTCCCGGCATCCTGGCTCGATCTCTTCACCGCCGGCACGGCGCTCACCCCGATCACTCTGAAGAACTACGGCCAGCCCGTGGCGAACACGTCCCTGCGCGTCGGCCAGGTCATCCGTCAGGCGGGCGCCCCCGAAGACGAGCGCTTCCTCGTGCAGACCGGCGGAGTGCTCGAATCGCTCTCGCCCCTCGCATGGCAGCTCTACCAGCTCGGCAGCGGCGAAGCGCTGAAGGGCAAGGTCACCGAGGTGACGGCCGACGAGATCCGCGGGCTCGCCACAGCCAAGCAGGGTCTCGGCGACGAGTGGCCCCCCGTCGGCTTCGAGACCGTCGCCGCCGGCCAGCGCCCCTGCGCTGTGCTCACCGGCGGCGAGGGCCAGGCCACGACGACCCTCGCCACGCAACCGTCATCCACGGCCGTCACCGCGGGCGTGCGCGTCGACCCCAGCCACGGGGCTCTCGTCCGAGCGGGAGGCCGCGGTGACGACAACACGAGCATCCTGACGCTGGTGGATGCCACGGGCACGGCCTTCCCGCTCCCGGGAGCGACCGACGACACCATCGCCCGCCTCGGCTACTCGACGAACGACGTCGGCTCGATCCCCGACGGGTGGACCGCGCTCCTGCGTACCGGTCCCTCCCTCAGTGAGAGCGCCGCGCAGCAGACGCCGGAGACGAAGTGACCCTGCGCTCACGCGCCGCGCGAGTGGCCGCCGTCGCGGCTGCCGCGGGGATCCTGCTGATCGGGATCCCCTCCCCCGCGTCCGCCGCCGGACCCTCGAAAACCGTCGTGGCGGCGACCACGCAGAGCCAGTGCACGGCCTCCACGCGGGTCCCCGAGACCCCGGCGGCTCTCTCCTCGCTGCAGAGCTCGTCGGCCTGGCCGCTCACCAAGGGGGCGGGTGTCACCGTCGCCATCGTCGACTCGGGTGTCGCCGCGAATCCCCACCTCGACGGGATCGTGCTCCCGGGCGTCAACCTCGTGCCCGACGGCACCGATGGGGCGGGGCGCACCGACAACTACGCGCACGGCACGGTGATCGCGGGCCAGATCGCAGCCCAGCTGATCTCCGGCTCAGGCGTCGAAGGCCTGGCCCCCGACGCGAAGATCCTGCCCGTTCGTGTCTACGCCGGTGTCGAGAAGCAGCTCGTCGAGGCGGGCTTCGGGCCGAACACCGCACGGTTGGCTGAGGGAATTCGTTACGCCGCCGACCAGGGCGCGCAGATCATCAACGTCTCGATCAGCACGAGCGAGAAGAACGCCACCCTCGCGGATGCCGTGGCCTATGCGCAGCAGCGCGGCAGTCTGGTCGTCGCCAGCGCCGGCAACCGGACGAACAACGACTCCCCCGAGCAGGATGACAAGGACGGAGCGCGCTACCCGGCGGGCTTCTCCGGAGTCATCGGCGTCGCCGCGGTCGGGTCGGAGGGAGTCGTCACCACGGCGAGCATCCACGGCCCCCACGTGAGCCTGTCCGCGCCCGGCCAGGCCATCGCCTCGTCGTGGCCGCTCGGAGGCGACTGCGTCGTCGGCGCTGACGAGCCGGCGACCAGCTGGGCGACGGCGTACGTCTCTGCGGCCGCGGCGCTCGTGGCATCCGCTCATCCCTCCGAAACCCCCGCGCAGTGGGCATACCGGCTCGAGGCGACCGCCGTCCGCGCGCAGCCCGACACCCGCTCCAACGTCTCGGGGTGGGGCGTCGTGCAGCCCTACGACGCGATCGTGATGGTTCCGGGTACCGGCCTGCGCGGTCCGAAGAGCCCCTTCGTGGCCGCGAGCCCCTCCGCCTCGCCGAGCGCCACGCCCGAGGCCGTCGCCGTGGTCATCGGACCCGGACCGGATGCCGCGGCCATCACGACCGCGACCGGGATCGGCGTCGCCGGGTTGATCGCCCTCGGCGCGATCGGGGCTCTGGCGATCTACGTCAGCCGTCGCCGCGAAGAGACAGCTCCCCGCCGCGCAGCACCCACGGGCCGCGGCCTCTACGGGCCAGACGAGCAGGAGTAGCCAGCGCCCGCGCCGCGCCGGCAGCCCGTCAGCGTGGAGATCCGGCGCCGGCCGTCAGCGCGAACAGCGCGACGGCTCAGCGAACGGCGACACCGTCGCGGACCGAGCGCTCAGGCCACCGATGCCGGCCGCAACTCGATGTTCGCGTCACCGAGGCGGAAGCGCGAGGTCGCGATCGCGGTCGCCCCGCCGCCGACCCGTTCGGTACGCCCGTCGTCGTGGATGAGTGTCACGCCGTTCGTCGAGTCGAGGTCGGTGATGCTCCAGCCGGTGACGGTCCACTCGAGGCGCGCATGCTGCTTCGACATCGTGCGCGTGTCGTCGGCGACCGCGACGTACTGCACCGCGTCTTCTCCGCTGCCGGGCTTGCGTCCGAGGATCACGGTGCGGCTGGTCAACGCGACCTGGTTGCCGTCGGGGAGGGCCAGGGTCCATTCCCCCCGTCGCCGCGAGCGCGGGCGCGCTGTCTGCGTCAGCTCGTCGATGGGGGCAGCGGGGGCGGCGTCACCGTCTGTTCGGGGAGCCGCCGTGGCATCCGTCGTCTCGCCCACCCGGTCGACGCCGGTGTCGTCGACGGCGGGGGTCGTGTCCGGAGCCGAGGAAGCCCGCTGTCCGGCCTCGGCGGGCGGCACGGCGGCGGCGGGGGACGGCGAAGCCGCCGCCGTCGACGCGGGGTCCGCGTCCGGCTCGGGAGCAGGGGTCTCCGCCGGAGCGCCCTGCGCTACCTCCGCCGACGCGCTCACGGGCGCCGAGGCCCGCGAGGCGGCGGGAGGAACCACCCCGGCAGCGCCGGTGTCGAGGGCCGCGGCTGCGATCGGCGTCGCGGGGGCGCGCGTCAGCGGCGGCTCGCCGCCCGGAGCAGCCGCGGGCACCTGAGGCCCCGCGGGCGCGACACCCGACTCCGCGGCGTCCACGGCGGCCGCCTCCGCAGCGGGCCGCCGCGACGGGTGAAGGGACGTGTGCTCGACCTCGTCATCGATGTCGACCGGACCGGGCAGCACCGGCACCGCGACCGACTCAGCCGCGACGGCGGTCGAACGTCGCCGTCCCGCGGTCGCGACCTCGGCCGCGCTCGTACCGGGGATGGTGGTGATCGGACCGGATGCCGTCTCGCTCAGGACAATCGGGCTCTCGTCGGCGACGTCGCCGGCAGGCGCGGCATCCGTCCGCGGGCGTGCCGAGAGGATCGTCGCCCACACGGGCGGGAAGATCACCGCGAGGGCGGTCGTACCGGCGCCGCGCCCCGCGGTCTGGCCGAGGCGGTGAGCGGCGGTGGCCTTGAGCACGAGACCGTAGATGTTGACGCCGGGGACCACGAGCAGGACGGCGCGGACCGGGTCCAGCCGCCCCAGGCGGAACAGCTCGGCCTCGTTGACCAGCGGGATCCAGGCGCGCCAGGGCTCTCCCCCGTGCGTGGCGAAGACACGCGACAGCCCGATGGCGTACCAGACGTGCAGCGCGATCGCCGGCACGAGGATCGCGCCCGCGATCGCCGCGATGAGGCTCAGAACAAGCATGCGTCCCCCGTCAGCAGTCTGCTTCGACGCTACCGTGCGGCGCGGTGTGCCGTCAGCCGATTTCACGCGTCAGTGCGGTCGGGGGAACGACCGCGGCCGCGTCGACGTCGACGCGTCGCACGGAACATCCGGCACAGAGCACGTACCGCACGCGCCCGTCGCTGGTGAGGTGGACCGACTCCGTGACCCACGCGTGTTCGTGGACGGATGCCGAGGGGGCCAGGGGGATCGTGTGCGGGGCGGTCATGGATCCAGCGTGATGTAATGCCGTTATGCATCTCAACCCTTACGGGGAGTACGCCGTCCTGCTCGCCGCGTCCCTCGCCAACGAGTGGCCCGCCGATCGGGGCGGCATCGAGGCGCGCACCCGAGAGATGGGGATGACGATGACCTTCCCCCCGGCATCCGACGATCATCCGCTCACCCGCGCCGTCATCGACGAGTGGCTCCGCGTGGTCGACGAGACGAACCCCGACGCGCGCGCGGCTCTCCTCAACGCGCAGATGGCGGCCGTGACGGCCTACCCCCGCCTCACCGACCACGACGGGGAGGGGTGGCACCTGCATTACCGCGACAGCGACGAGGCGCTCCCCCGCGTGCTCGCCGCCGTCATCTCGGTCGGCACCTCTCTGCACCTCGTCACGCGCGGGATGACCCGGCTCGGCCGGTGCGCCGCCGAACCGTGCACGAACGTCGTCGTCGACGTCACGCGCAACGGTCGGCAGCGGTACTGCTCGGTGCGCTGCGCCAACCGCGCCGCCGTGCGCCGCCATCGAGCGCGCGAGGCGTCCTAGCAAACGACGGCAGAGGCGCCGCAGGGATGGCGGAACACCCGCCCCCACACGTACGTTGCTGTCGTTACCGACGACAGGAGACCCCATGGCCGACGAACTGACCGTGACCCGCAACGACGACGCCCGCCGCTACGAGATCCACGTGGGCGACGAGCTCGGCGGCTTCCTCGAGTTCCGCGCGATCGACGACGACCGCACCGTGCTCCCCCACACCGAGATCGACCCCTCGTTCAAGGGGCGCGGGCTCGGCTCCGCTCTGGCGAGCGAGGCGCTCTCCGACCTGGCTCGTCGTGGTGGCAGCGTCATTCCCTCCTGCCCCTTCGTCGCGCACTACCTGCGCGAGCACGACGTGCCCGGCCTGGTCGTGGAGTGGCCGAACGACGACGACGCCGCCGACTCGGCGGGCCCCGGCGAACCCTCGTGACGCGACTCGACGTCGAGCCTCCCGAGGCCGAGGGTCCGGTCGCGTGCGACGGCCCGCGCGCGCTCATCGTGGCAGCGCGCGAGGTGCCGTTGGGAGGCGTCCGCGGCATGGAGGTCCACCGCACCCTCCCCCACCGTGCTCTGCCGATGGTCGGCGCGTGGTGCTTCCTCGACCGCTTCGGCCCGCAGGACACGCTCATGCGCGTCGAACCGCACCCGCACATCGGGCTGCAGACGGTGACGTGGCCGATCATCGGTGAGGTCAGACACCGGGATGCCGTGGGCAGCGACGTCATCGTGCGTCCCGGCGCCCTGAACCTCATGACGAGTGGTGCCGGCATCGCGCACTCCGAGTACTCGGTCGGCGAGGGGCCCATCCCCCTCGACGCCCTGCAGCTCTGGGTGGCGCTGCCCGAGACCCGGCGGCACGGAGCTCCGGCCTTCGAGCGCCACGAGGACCTCCCCGTCCTCGATCTGGGCCACGGGGCCGACGCGATCGTGGTGATGGGCGAGCTCGACGGAGTCGCCTCGCCCGCGACCGTCCACACGCCCATCGTCGGGGCCGAGCTGCGCCTCGCGCCGGGTGTCACGGTGCGCATCCCTCTGCACCCCGACTGGGAGTACGCGGTCTCCGGCATGACGGGCACCGTCGAGGCGGTGACGGGGATGGATGCCACCGATGCCGACGCCGCGCGACGCCCGGGGTCCGCGCCCGAGGCCGGGCCCACGGCATCCGTGGATCCGTCGCGGCTGGTCTACCTCGGCAAGGGACGCGACCACCTGGAGCTGCGGAGTGCAGAGGGCGCCCGTGTGTTCTTGCTGGGCGGGGAGCCGTTCGAGGCCGACATCGTCATGTGGTGGAACTTCGTGGGCCGTTCGCACGACGAGATCGTCGAGGCCCGCGAGGCGTGGGAAGCGCAGGCGCCGCGCTTCGGGGCCGTGATCGACCACGGCCCCGAGCGGATTCCCGCCCCTCCCCTCCCGGCGGTGCGGCTCACGCCGCGGAAGCGGCGGGGCTGACAAGACGACTCGCGGCGCCCGGGCCGAAGCCCGAGCGCCGCGATGGTCCGACGACGACTAACGCAACACGATGAACGCGCTGCTGGCGCGCGAGGCCTCCACCGTCGCGCTGCCGCCGTAGACGGCCTTGACCAGCTTCACGCCGCGCGTCTGCGGGTCGAGGGTGATGGTGGCCCTCCCGTCCTGCAGGGTGGCGACGTACTCCTTGCCCGCCACCGTGACGGTCACGTCGCCCTGGGGCGCGGGTCCGCTCAGCGGCCGCACCTTGACGGTGAGCGTGTACGCGTCACCGGTGCGACCGACCCACGGGTCGACGCTCACCGTCGTGAACGAGCCCACGACGACCGGCACGCCGGCGCTGTCGGCGGTGCCCGTCAGACCGTTGGCGGGTGCCGTCGCCGTCACGCGCACGCTGAGCACCCGGCCCAGGTCGGCGCGCTGCACGCGATACGTCGCCGAGGTGGCGCCGTTCACGGGCTCTCCGTCCCGCAGCCACTGGTACGCGGTGGTCACATCGGCCGGGTTCCACGTGCCGGGAGTCGCGGTCAGGGTGCGACCGAGCTTGGCCGTGCCCGACACCGTCGGAGCCTCGACCACGGCCGGAGCAGCCTCGCCCGAGTCGACGGTCAGCACCGTCTGCACGTCCGAGTCGCCGTACCGCACGACACCGAGGTAGCGCGTCTGAGGCGCGAGCCCCTGCCACGACAGGTCGTACGAGACGGCGGCGCCCTGCTGCACGGGGATCGGGTTCGGCGTCGCCGTCAGCTGTCCCTCGCCGCCGGGGGTGACGTTCGCGTAGGTCATGTCCCACGTGAACGGTCCGGTCGAGGAGTAGAGGTTCGCCTCGATCAGGTACGTGCCGGGGGTGGGGTTCGTCAGTGTCACCCGCTCGTCGGCCGAGGCCGTCGCGGAGGTGAACCGCTCGTAGTACCGCAGGTCGTCGGGGCTGACCACGCGCGATACGAACAGGTCGAGATCGCTCCCGGTGTCGTCCGACGAGTCCAGGTCGAAGCGCGAGAGGGTCGTACCCTCGGGCACCTGGACGGTCCACCGCACGTATCCGTCGGCGTCGCCCGAGTCCTGGTTACCGCTGTGACCGGCGACCGGGTTGTCCGGATCGGCCAGCAGCGTCTGGGCCACGAGACCCGACACGCTCAGCGGCAGCTCGCCGCCCACGCCCGGAAGGATCTCGACCGCCGTGGATCCCGACAGGCCGGTGCCCGAGACCTCGGCCGGAGCCTCGGCGGTGGCCGGACGGATCGCGATCGGCGAGCGCACCTGCGTACCGTCGCCGGTCCAGGTGAGGAACCCGCTCGTCCACTGCTCCGCAGCCGCGTCCGTCCGCGAGAAGGTCACGGTGAACGTCTTCTGCTCGCCCGCCGCGGCGAACTCGAGCGTGGCCGGCTCGACCGTGGCATCCACTCCGGGGACGTCGATGGATGCCGAGAACGTCCCGGCCCTCGTCGAGGTGACCGTGCGCGTGATGGTCTGCGGCTTCGCGAGCGAGCCGATCGAGATCGACGCGAGGTTCAGGTCGCTGCCGTCGATCGGGGCGACGCCGAAGTCCTCGAGGCCCTTGCCCTGGAGGAACGCCGCCCAGTCCGCCGGACCGTTCAGGTACAGCAGACCCGGATCGAAGTACTTCGTCGGATCGACGTGGCCCGCGCCCTGCGCGAACGGGTCCTGAGCCGGAGCGCCCTCGACGTCGACGGTGTCGTACGCGGTGGTCATCATCGCGGACTTCACCTCGGCCGGAGCCGCCAGCGGGCGCTCGCCCAGGTAGAGGGCCCCGAGGCCCGCCACGTGCGGCGACGACATCGACGTGCCCGAGAGGAACTCGAACGTCGGGGTGGCGCCGGGCGCGTTGGCCGCCGCCGCGAGGATCGCGACACCGGGAGCCGACACGTCGGGCTTGAGGATGTCGCTGCCGTCGGCGAGCATCGGTCCGCGGCTCGAGAAGCCCGCGACCTGGGGCGTCGGTGTCGTCTCGCCCGTGACGTTCTCGCCGACGAGGGTCGCGGTGGCGTCCGCCGTCCCGCGCACGTAGGCGAGCAGAGCGTCGCGGTAGCGCGCGTCGATGTGCACGGTGGGCACCGAGTGGAAGTCGTTGTCGACCGAGGCCGGCGTGACGTTGACGAGGATCATGCCCACGCCACCGGCATCCTTCACCGCCTGCGACTTCTCGATGCGCGCGTTCTGACCGCGATCGCACACGACGATCTTTCCGGCAGCCTTCGCGGGATCGAGCGATCCGATCAGGCACAGCGCGGCGTTCGCGGGATCGGCTCCGGATGCCGCGATGTCGCCGGCGTAGACGACGGGTGCCGTCACATCCTGACCTTCGCGCACCGACACCGATGCTCCCGCGGCCTGGAACCCGTCGGGCAGCTTCACGGTTCCCTCGTAGGTCGGGATCGTGGATGCCGCGACGGTGGTGTACCACGGCGAGGCGTGGTCGGCGGTCGAAGCGCCGGGTCCGGAGTTGCCGGCCGAGACCGAGACGAAGACGCCGGCCGCGGCGGCGTTGAAGAACGCCTGGTCCTCGAGGGAGAGCGTGGTGGTGGCCGCGCCTCCGCCGATCGAATAGTTGATGACGTCGACGCCGTCGGACACCGCGGCGTTGATCGCGCCGAGCAGGTCGCTCAGAGCGCAGACGTCGTCGGTGGTGACGAGCGGGTCGGGACCCGCCCAGCACGCCTTGTACGCGGCGACCTTGGCCGCCGGGGCGACACCGGAGATCGCACCGAAGTCGATGCCCTCGACGCTCGCGTCGACTCCGTTGTTGCCCGCCGCGGTGCTGGCGGTGTGGGAGCCGTGCGCGTCGCCGTCGCGGGGCGAGCGGTAGTCCGCCTCGAAGGTGAAGCCCGTGGCGGCGGCACCCTGGTCGAAGTACCGGGCGCCGACGAGCTTGGTCGAGTAGTCCGAGAGCGACCACCCGTTGCCCTCGGCCACGCGCGGGGAGCGGAAGTCGGTGCCGTCGCCCTTGCGGAAGACGACGTCGTTGCCGTCGAGGTACGGCTTTGAACCGGCGGTGGTGCCCAGCGGCTCGCCCTCGAAGGCGGGGTTCTCGGGCGCGATGCCGGTGTCGACGACACCGACGACGACGCCCTCGCCGGCCGAACCGATGCCGCCGATCTTCTGCCAGACACCGTTGTCGCCCTCGAGGCCGAGGAACTCGGTCGAGGGGACGGCGACCGGGTGGCGGATCTCGTCGGGGACGACCTTCTGCACGCCCTTGGTCGCGGCGAGCTTGGCGGCCTGGTTCGGGTCCATGCTCGCGCTGAAGCCGTTGACGGCGATCGTGTAGGTGGCATCGGGGCGGACGCCCGCCTCGTCGGCGACGTTCTGCTGACGCTCCTCGAGGAAGGCGGAGTACTTCCGCGCCTGCGGGGAGTCGGCATCGAGCCGCGCCTCGTCGGACTTCGTGGCGTCGAGGCCCGGCTCGCCGCCCTCGTACGTGGCGACGGGGGCCTCGTCGAGGACCACGATGTACCGGCCCGTCGCGGATTCGATGGGTGTGGGAGGCGTCACCTCCTCGCCCACGTCGGCAGCCTGAACGGCTGTGGCTCCGGCAACGGTGAACAGTCCGGCCAGGGAAATGGCCGCGACCGAACGCAGGGTTCGACCCATCGTGCGCTCCAAACGGGGGGATGAATTGAGCGATCTGCGCGGCATCGGTGGCGCGCGTTGCACAAACATAACTCAGAGAGGTTTCATCACCAACGTTCAGTTTGGACGGGGTCCGAAAACGGCGACCCTCGCTTCGCCCCCCCCTGTCGTCGCGCCGGGGTCCCGGCATCCGGTCCCCCTAGACTCGACGAAACCCGAGGAGGAGCCATGCCCCGGCGCCGTCGCACCGTCGCGCAGCACGCCCGCTTGCCTTCGCCGAACCCGTTCGGCCAGCTCGCGAAGCTTCTCGCCGTCGCCGCGGTGGTCGGCACCGTCGCGGTGATCGGAGTCGTGTCGTACACGGCGTACGACCTCACCGCCGACTTCGTCGAAGAAGCCGTGGTCGTCGAGAATCAGCCGGCCGTCCCGCCCGACCTCGGGGCGCTCTCGGGCGGCGTGAACATGATGCTCGTCGGCATCGACGAGTGCGAAGAAGAGCTCATCGCCCTCCTGGGTGACCGCTGCGAGGGTGCGGACGCGGGCGGACGCCTGAACGACGTGAACATCCTCGTGCACATCTCGGAGGAACCCCGGAAGGTCACGGTCGTCTCGTTCCCGCGCGACCTCATCTTCGACGCCCCCGCGTGCGACACCGCCGACGGGGGCCGCTTCGGCGGCGGCACCCTGCAGATCAACGAGCTCTACACGTACGGCGGACTCTCGTGCGTGATCACCGCCATCGCCGATATGAGCGGCCAGCAGATCCAATTCGGCGCGATGGTCACCTTCGGCGGCGTCATCGAGATCACCAACGCGATCGGCGGCGTCGAGATCTGCCTCGCGAGCGACATGCGCGATGCGAACACGGGCATCGACTGGCAAGCGGGACCGCGGACCATCCAGGGCCTCGAGGCGCTGCAGTTCCTGCGCACCCGATACGGAGTGGGCGGCAGCGACCTGGCCCGCGTGAGCAACCAGCAGCAGTACATGTCCCGCCTCGCGCGCAAGCTCGTCAGCGAAGAGGTGCTGTCGAACCCCTCGACGGTGCTGCGCTTGGCCTCGACCGGCCTTCGGAACGTCACGCCGACGCAGAGCCTCACGAACCCCCTGACCCTCGTCCAGGTCGCCTCCGCGGTGAAGGACGTGCCCTTCGAAGACATCGTCTTCGTGCAGTACCCGACCGTCGAGGCCCGCTCGGATGCCAACCGCGTGGCGCCCGACTACGCCGCGGCCGAGGTGCTCTGGGATGCATTGCGCGAGAACCGGTCGATCGAGGTGACCGGAGGAGTGGCGGTCAACGACGGCACGGTGATCGCCGAGCCGGCCCCCGGAGAACAGCCGGCGCCGACGGAGGGCCCCGCGCCGGAGCCCGGCGAGGTCGATCCGAACACGGGAGCAGTCGCCCTCCCGCCCGCCATCACCGGATCGAGCGCCGCGCAGCAGACCTGCAGCGGCGGCGTCGTGAACTGAGTCAGTAGGTCGGCGCCGCAGGCAGCCCGAAGAACTCCTCGAGGGTCGTGAAACCGCCCTCGTGGTAGGCCCGGGCGAGCTCGGGACCGATGTAGCGCAGGTGCCACGCTTCGGGCTCGTACCCGCTGACGCTCTCGCGCCCTTCGGCGTACCGCGTGATGAAGCCGAACTCCCATGCGTGATCGCGCACCCACGCGCCCTGCGGAGACGCCGCCACGTCGTCGAGCGTCTTGCACGAACCGTTGCAGGGGACGATGTCGACGGCCATCCCCGACTGGTGCTCGCTGAAGCCGGGCCGCGCGCTCTCGCGATCGGCCTCGGCGACGCCCCCGACCGCCACGCGCCCGGCGTAGGTCGACTTCTGCGTCGTGTACGAGCGGTAGGCGCTGAGGTAGCCGATCTCACCGACGCCGGCGGCGGATGCGGCCTTCACGAGCGAGGTGAGCGCGCGCGCGGCGGGGGCGCGCAGAGCGGAATCCTCGAGGGCGCGGACGTCTGCGGGCATGACCAGGTCGCCGGGCTGGTAGTCGACCGGGTCGTACGGACGCTGCTTGTTGACCACGAGCCACTCGCGGTTCGGGTCGGAGAGCGAGACGCAGGGGGCGATCCCGGATGCCACCGCTGCGCGGAACGCCTGCCCGCCCCCCGCCGCGTCGATGACTGCGGCGTCGTCTCCCGCGGCCAGCGCGGAGGTGAAGGCGGGGTCGTCGCACGGGGTCGCCGTGGCGGCGACGGCCGCGAGCTGCGGCACGGGGATTCCGTCGTCCGCGACCGCCGGGGGGCCGGCGATCTGCGCGACGGCGTCGGTGGACCCGTCGGGCCCGCCTCCCGAGGCGGCGGCCCCGATCGCCACCACGCAACCGGCGACCACGACGGCGGCCGCGGCGACCACCGCCAGGCGGCGGCGCAGGAGGACGGGGGCGAGTCGACGGATGCCGCGGGGCTCGGACTCCCCCGCCTCGGGGGCGTCGTCGTCTCGCCGCAGAGCCCGACGGGTCGGAGGCGCTGCGGCGGAGCCGTCGCCACCGGGAACGACGGGAAGGGTGAGGGCCGCGGTCGCGAGTCGCTCGGCCTCCGCGCGCGCGGCGCGGCGGGGCGAAGTCTCGGGGTCGTGGCGGGTCACGCTTCCATTCTCGCGGGTGCATCCTGAACGGTCGACCCGGGTGGAGGCGAGGTCGCGGGTGCTCGACCCTCTCCGCGAACGACTCGGGTGCAGTGTTGCCGATTCGTCGAACATGTGTTCGACTGTTCGCATGAGATGGCAGGGACAGCAGCTGGGGGTGGAGGACACCGCGGCACTCCCGGGCATGGAGCGCATGGACGGCCTCGTGCGGTCGGTGACCACGCCGGAATTCGCCGGAATGACATTCCACGAGGTGCTGTGCAGGAGCGCGTTGAACCGCGTGCCCGGCGTCTCGGCCATGCCGTTCGACTGGACGGTGAATCCCTACCGGGGGTGCAGCCATGCGTGCTCGTACTGCCTCTCCCCGGACACCCTCATCCTGAAAGCGGACGGCCGCCAGGTCCCGCTGTCGGAGATCCGCGTCGGAGACGAGATCATCGGCACCGAGCAGGGAGCGCGATATCGCCATTATGTCCGAACAACCGTTCGCGCGAAATGGACCACTCGCAAACGCCTCCATCGCGTCACCCTCGCTGATGGAACCGAGATCGAGGGCAGCGCAGACCACCGGTTCCTGACGGAACGCGGGTGGAAGCATGTCACCGACTCGCCCCTCGCGGGCGAACAGCGCCCTCGCCTCACGGTGTCGAACCGTCTGCAAGGTTTCGGAACGGGCGCCCGCCCCTACGCACAGGCGATGGGTCCCGACTGGCGCCAGGGGTATCTGACGGGCATGGTGCGCGGTGACGCGATGATCCTTCACAAGACCTACGACGACGGAAACCGAGTCCGCGCGATTCACCGGTTCCGACTCGCCCTCGCCGATCGCGAAGCGCTCGACCTCTCGAAGGAGCTTCTCGAGCAGATCGGCATCGTCACGATGGTCCGGCCCTTCCCCGTGCCCGCGCATCGCCGACCCATGACGGCTCTGCACACGGCCAAGATGCGGGATGTTGCGCGCATCGAGGACTACACCGCGATACCGAGCACACGAAGTCGGGATTGGATGGCGGGCTTCCTCGGGGGCATCTTCGACGCGGAGGGCTCGAGTTCGCGCGGGATCGTGCGAATCAGCAATGCGAATGAGGAGCTCCTCTCGCTGACGGAAGAGGCTCTCGCCGCGTTCCACTTCGATGCTGTTCGCGAACCCGCCCGCCCGAGCGGCGTGTCCTACATCCGTCTTCGCGGGGGGCTAGCCTCGCGGCAGCGCTTCTTCGATATCGCCCGGCCGTCCATCACCCGCAAGGTCGACGTCTCAGGGACAGCGGTCAAGACCAGCTCGGACCTGAGGGTCGTCAAAGTCGAAGACATCGGCTACGACATCGACATGATCGACATAACGACGGGTACCGAAGACTTCATCGCGAACGGGGTCATCAGCCACAACTGCTTCGCTCGGAAAACGCACGAGTACCTCGACCTGGATTACGGGGCCGACTTCGACTCGCAGATCGTAGTGAAGGTGAATGTCGCCGAGGTACTGCGCACCGAGCTGCGCCGGGGGTCATGGGCGCGCGAACCCGTGATGCTCGGGACGAACACCGACCCCTACCAACGCGCCGAGGGGCGGTACCGCCTCATGCCCGACATCGTCGGGGCTCTCACCGACAACGGCACACCGTTCTCGATCCTCACCAAAGGGACGTTGCTGCGGCGCGACCTCCCGCTGCTGACCGAGGCCGCACAACAGGTCACGGTGTCGTTGGCCATGTCGATCGCGGTCTTCGACGACGCGCTCCAGCGTTCGATCGAGCCCGGGACCCCGAGTGCCGAGGCGAGGCTCGAGACCGTGCGCGCGGCTACCGCCGCGGGCTTCCGCGTGACGGTGTTCCTCATGCCCGTCATGCCGCACCTCACCGACTCGGTCGCGGCGCTCGACGACGCCCTGGCCCGCATTCGAGCCGCCGGCGCGGCGCGCGTCGTCTACGGCGCACTCCACCTGCGGCCCGGCGCGAAGCAGTGGTTCTTCGAGTGGCTCGAGCGCGAGCATCCGCACCTGGTCTCGTCGTACCGGGGGCTGTACCCGGGTGTCTCGACCTCGGCACCGAAGGCGTACCGCACGTGGCTCGGCAAACGCATGCGCCCCCTCCTGCGTATGCACCGGCTGGACGGGTGGGACGAGGACGACCACCCGCGCGGCCGGCCCCAGCCCGGCCTCGCGGCACGCACCGCGCCGGCGAGCAGCCTCGGACCCGTGCGAACGGTCGGGGTCTCGGCATCCACTCGTCCGCGCGTCGCGCCCGCGAGCGAGCCGACGCTCTTCTAAGGGCCTCGCTCCCCGACATCTCACGCAGGAGCAGCCCGCTCAGCATCGTGCCCGCTCGGCTCGCGCGAGCGTCGCGTCTCCGCGCCCGCGATGCACGAAACCCCCGCCGCGGTCGCGACGGGGGTTTCGAGACGCGGGTTACGCGTCGACGTTCGACAGCTGACGACCCGAGAGCTCCTCGAGCACGTCGTCGCCGAGCGCGGTCTCTTCGAAGGGAGCCTGGATCTCGGCCCGGTCGAGCAGCTCGGTCATGCGACGACGACGCTGGCGCGTGATCAGGGTGACCACGGTGCCGGCGCGACCGGCGCGGCCGGTGCGGCCCGAGCGGTGCAGGTACGTCTTGTACTCGTCGGGGGCATCGGCCTGGATGACCAGGTCGATGTCGTCGACGTGGATGCCGCGGGCGGCGACGTCGGTGGCGACGAGCACGTTGACGCGACCCGAGGTGAGCTTCTCGAGGTTGCGCGTGCGCTTCTGCTGGTTCAGGTCGCCGTGCAGCGCCACCGCCGCGATACCGGCGTCGTCGAACTGCTCGGCGAGCATCTCGGCGTACGCGCGGGTGCGGGCGAAGACGAGGGTCTTGCCTTCGCGGTCGACGAGCGAGTCGAGGATCTGCGCCTTGTCACGGTGCTCGATGACGAGAACGCGGTGCTCGATGGTGCTCGAGTCCTGATCCTCGCCGGCGACCTCGTAGACGGCCGGCTCGACGAGGAACTCGTCGACGAGGGCAGCGACCTCGCGGTCGAGCGTGGCCGAGAAGAGGAGCTTCTGGCTGTCCTTCTTGGTCGCGCGGAGGATGCGCTGCACGGGCTCGAGGAAGCCGAGCTCGCACATGTGGTCGGCCTCATCGAGGACGGCGACCTGCACCTGCGAGAGGTCGAGCTTGCCCTGGTTCAGCAGGTCTTCGATGCGTCCGGGGGTGCCGATGACGATGTCGACGCCCTTCTTGAGCGCACCGACCTGGCGCGCCTGGGGCACGCCGCCGTAGACCTGGGTGGTGAACAGGCCCACGCTGCGCGCGAGCACCTGCACCGTGCGGTCGATCTGCAGGGCGAGCTCGCGCGTGGGGGCGAGGATGATCGCCTTGGGGGCGCGACCGAACTCGCGGCGCTGACCCGCCTGCGAGCGCAGGATGCTCTCGACCAGCGGCGCACCGAAAGCGATGGTCTTGCCCGAGCCGGTGCGGCCGCGGGCGAGGACGTCGCGGCCCTCGAGGATCGGGGCGACCGTGGCCGCCTGGATCGGGAACGGGCTGGCCGCGCCCAGACCGGCCAGCGCGCGGACGAGGTTGTCGCCCAGGCCCAGCTCGGCGAAGCCTGCACCGGTCACGGTCGCGGCGTCCACGGCCTCGGCCTGCAGGCGCTCGTGCACGACGTCGACGCGCTGCTCGTGCTCGGCGGAGCGCTGCGGGGTGTTGTTCCAATCGCTACGGCTCGGGCCGTCGTTGCGGCGCGGGCGGTCGTCGAAGGAACGGGCCGGGCGATCACTGCGGTCGAAGGAACGGGCGGGGCGCTCGCCGGCATCGCGACGGGGACGCTCGTCACGATCGAACGAACGCGCGGGACGGTCGTTGCGGTCGAACGAACGCGCGGGACGGTCGTTGCGGTCGAAGGACCGGGCGGGACGCTCACCGGCGTCACGACGGGGACGCTCGTCACGATCGAACGAACGCGCGGGGCGCTCGTTGCGGTCGAACGAACGCGCGGGACGGTCGTTGCGGTCGAAGGAGCGGGCGGGACGCTCACCGGCATCGCGACGGGGACGCTCATCGCGATCGAACGAACGAGCCGGGCGCTCGTTGCGGTCGAAGGAACGAGCCGGACGGTCGTCGAACGAACGAGCCGGGCGCTCGCTCCGATCGAACGAGCGAGCAGGGCGGTCGCTGCGGTCGAACGACCGCGCGGGACGCTCACCGGTGTCACGACGGGGACGCTCGTCACGACCGAACGAACGCGCCGGACGGTCGCTGCGGTCGAACGACCGCACGGGACGCTCACCGGCGTCACGACGGGGACGCTCGTCACGATCGAACGAACGCGCCGGGCGCTCGTTGCGGTCGAACGAACGAGCCGGACGGTCAGTGCGGTCGAACGAACGCGCGGGGCGGTCGTCGAACGAACGAGCCGGACGGTCGTCCCGGGCGGAGGTGCGGATGTTTCGGGCTTCGGTACGACCGGCGCGGTCGGCGGCGTTCCAGCGGCCCTTGTCGGCGGTGGCCTCGGCCTCGGGGCGGTAACCGCGGTGGCTGGGGCTCTTGCTGCCGGGCTTGGCGGGCGCCTCGGTGCCGGGGCGACGCTTGCGGTCCTGGAACGAGGTCTTGGCGCCGTAGCGGGGCTCGAAGTTCTTGGCGGCGCGGCCGCCGGCGGGCTTCTTGTTCTTGGGCATGGAGAAACTTCCTGGGTTCTGTTCGCGCGAAACAGCGACACCGCTCGTGGCGGTGCGATACCCGGACTCTCGTCGGCCGGGGGCCAATTCACTAGTGATGGTCGAGGCCGCGATCGCGTCCTGTCCATCGGCCCCTTGGACTCACAAACCCATCCGCGCATCACGCACGGTGTCCAGAGCCGACCGCACCACGTTACAGGTCGCGCCTGGGAATGGCATCCATGCCCCCGGATGACCCGTGTCCCCCTTTTGGCGCTGTCGCGGCGCATCAGACAGCCCTACTTGGGACATCACCCCGCCGAAAGGGGGACGAGGTTCGTCGAGAGAGGGACAGAGGTGGTCGAGAGCGGGACAGGTTTCCAGGAGAGGGACCCAGGGTCGCCGTGACGGAAGATAGACGCATGGCAGACACCGACGCCCACCCCATCACGGTGGCGATCGAGCGGCGCATCGACCCGACGCGCACCGCCGAAGCGACCTCCTGGATGCAGGCCGGCACCGACCTCGCGACCGCCTTCCCGGGCTTCCTCGGCTCGGGGTGGGTGCGCGCGGGCGAAGACAGCGACCTCTGGTACATGCTGTACCGCTTTCGCGACATCACGACGCTCGAGGAGTGGGAGAGCTCCACGCAGCGCCAGTGGTGGCTCGACTCCGGCCGCCCCTTCGCGCGCGAGGAGCGCAGCGAGCGCCGCACCGGGATCGAGGGCTGGTTCGATGCCCCGCACGGCTCGATCCTCGAAGCGGCGACGGTGACGGATGCCGGCACCCAGCCGATCCAGCAGCCGGTGCCGGCGGCTCCCCCGCGGTGGAAGCAGGCCGTGACGATCTGGGTCGGGTTCTTCCCGACGAACCTCGCGGCGTCGTGGCTGCTGGGCTTCGTGCCCGGGTTCGCCGAGATCCCCCTCGTGCTGCGCGTGCTCGCCACCACCCTCATGCTCACCCCCGTCATGACCTACGCGGTCCTCCCGTGGGTCACCCGCATGCTGCAGCCCTGGCTGCAGCGCCCGCGCCGATCGCGAAAGGCCACGCCATGACCGCCGACCCCACCGGATCCCGCTTCCACCTCCGCGGCGAGCACTCCTCCGCCGAGATCGCCCAGGTGGGTGCCGCCCTTCGCGCGCTGACGGTCGACGGCGTCGACCTCGTACCGCGCTACCCCGACGACCTGCCCACGCCCGTGGCATCCGGAGTCGTCCTCGTCCCCTGGCCGAACCGCATACGCGACGGCAAGTACTCCTTCGACGGCGAGGATCTGCAGCTCGCGATCAGCGAGCCGAAGTTCGGCAACGCCAGCCACGGCCTGCTGCGCTTCGGGACCTACCAGGCCATCGAGCACACCGACGATCGCCTCGTGCTCGGCGCCGACGTGGTGCCGCAGACCGGCTACCCCTTCCACCTGCGCACGCGGGTCACGTACGCCCTCCGCGCCGACGGTCTGCGCGTGACCCACGCCATCGAGAACATCGGGGCGAAGGCCGCCCCCGTCGCCCTGGGCGTGCACCCCTATCTCCAGATCGGCGGCGTGCCGACCGAGGATCTGGTGGTGCACTCGACCGGCACGACCACGCTCGTCCTCGACGACCGCAACATCCCCGTCGACGAGGTGCCGGTCGACGCCGCCACCGACCTGCGCGAGGGTCGCCGTCTCGGCGATGCCTCGCTCGACAACGGCTACCGCGGATGGGAGCGGGATGCCGACGGCCGGGCGCACCACACCCTCACCGCCCCCGACGGTCGGCGCGTGCAGCTGTGGCAGGACGACGGGTTCCGCTGGGCGCAGGTGTTCACGACCGACCGCTACCCCGGGCAGTCCCTCGCGGTGGCGATCGAGCCGATGACGGCGCCGGCGAACGCTTTCGCCACCGGTACGGACCTGGAACGACTCGAACCCGGCGCGGAAATGACCAGGGAATGGGGCATTTCCTACCGCGCCTGAGGCGTCCTTGTCCCCCAAATGGGGGACAAAGAATTGGCCGTATGACCTGGGAATTTCCCAGACAAGCCCTTTCCTGAAAAGGCGGCGCGAACGATACCATGTGCCCTGACGGTTTCCGTCAAGGCCGGGGGATGCAAAGGACCACGCTTTCTCCTGGCTCATTGCCCGAATGAGCCGACGGGGGCCGAGGGTCCCGCGGTGTGGGGGGATCCTCGTTCCGTCCTGAGGAAAGATCCCCCACATGAGCACCGCGCTCCGCTCCGCTGTCCCCTTTTCGCTCCCGGTGCCGCGTCTGAGCACCCTCGCGCGCCGCCTCGACGCGATCCCGACGATGCACGTCGGCGGGGCGGCCCTGATCGTCCTGGTCAGCGGACTGCTGCTGTCGATCGCAACGACGAGCGACCCGCTGTGGTGGCAGCTGCACTTCAGCCAGCTGGGGATCTTCGGCGACCTCTCGAGCGCGTTCTTCAACACCACGCTCAAGGTCAGCGGGATGATCGTCGTGGTCTTCGCTTTCCGCGTCCGGCGCGATGTGCGACGCGTGGGTCGCGGTCCCGTCCGTCGCGGCGCCGCGACGGTGGCCTTCATCTGCCTGAACGTCGTGGGCGTGAATCTGGCTCTGGTGGGCTGCATTCCCCTGAACACCGACAAGGACCTTCACGACAAGGTCGCCGGCTCGATGGTTCTGGGGTTCCTCGCCCTGCTGCTGAGCGCGCCGTTCCTCTTCCACCGCCTCGGCAAGCGAATGGCGATCGGCACGGGAATCGCGACCGTCTGGCTGATCGTCTCGATCACGCTGTTCGTTTCGGCGACCATCAACCTGGCACTGTTCGAGACCATCTCGTGCGCGGCGATGTTCGCGTGGTCGGGGATGTTCACGCAGATCCTCGCGTCGGCGGCGACGGCGGCCACGTCGAAGCCGACCGCACAGACTCCCGCCGCGGCGCACCACGCCCTCCGTCGACGCCCCCGCTTCCCGCTCGCCCGGCCGACGGCCACCCGCCGACCCGCGCGCTCGGCGGCGCAGCGCGCCCCGCGCGTCGCGCCCGGTCACCCCGTCGAGGGCTCGTCGCCTCGCCCCGATCGCGCATCGACGCTCACCCCGCCCGGTGACCGCCGACACCTCGGGATGAGCACCGCGAGAGGGACGAGACGCCGGGTGTCGGCATCCCGCCCGTACCGCGTCAGTGCTTCTCGCGCAGTTCTCGGCGGCTCAGGGGGTGCCCGTCGTCGGCCGTCGGCTCGACGTGCCTTGCCTCTCGCGCCGCCCGCCGCTCACGACGCCTCTCGCTCGCACCTTCGATGAGGTTGTAGAGCGTCGGCAGCACCAGCAGCGTCAGGAACGTCGACGACACGAGCCCGCCGATCACGACGACCGCCAGCGGCTGTGAGATGAATCCGCCGTGGCCGGTGATCCCCAGGGCCATCGGCACGAGGGCGAAGATCGCCGCGAGGGCCGTCATCAGGATGGGACGCAGGCGTCGCGCGCCTCCGACGACCGTCGCCTCGAAGACGCTGAGACCGCGGGCGCGGTACTGGTTCACGAGGTCGATGAGCACGATCGCGTTGGTCACCACGATGCCGACGAGCATCAGCGCACCGATCATGCCCGCGACACCGAGCGGCACACCCGTGATCAACAGCATGAGGATCGCTCCGGTCGCCGCGAACGGCACAGACACGAGCAGCTCGAGCGGCTGGCGCAGCGACTTGAAGGTCGCGACCATCACGACGTAGACGATGAGGATCGCCGCGAGCAGCGCGAGGCCGAGCTGGCTGAACGCGTCGCGCTGGTCGGTCACCGAACCGCCCACCTTCGCGGTGGCCCCCTGCGGCAGCGAGGTGTCGGCGAGGGCCGAGGTGACGCTGGCCGACGAACTGCCCAGGTCGTCGGTCGTCGGCGTCACCGTGATCGTGGCCGTGCGCAGCCCGCGCGAGGTCGAGATCGACGGCGGGGTCTCGCTCTGCTCGACCGTGGCGATCTGGTCGAGGCGGACGTTGCCGCGCGCGCTCGGGATCTCGAGGGCGCGCAGGTCGTCGATGGTCTTCGGCGGGTTGGCGGTGGCGACGTACACGGTCACCCCGCGCCCGTCGAGTTCCACCGTGCCCGCCTGCCGCGGCTGCTGCGTCGCCGAGACGAGCGCCCCCACGGCGCGCTCGGACAGTCCGCGCTCGGACGCCGCGTCGCGGTCGACGCGGACGGAGATGAAGGGGAGGGATGCCGAGAGGCTACTGGTGACCTGACCGATGCCGTCGCGCCCCTGCAGGCCCGCGACCACGGCGTCGCTCGCCTGCTGCAGCGACTGTCCGTCGGCGGCGGTGACGTCGACGGTGATGCCGGCCGAGCCGAGTCCGCCGCCGGAGGCCGCGACCTCGATCTCGCCCGCGTCGGGAAGCGCCTCGAGTTCGGTGCGGACACGGTCGCGGAGCTCGACCTGGTCGACGCCGGAGGCGGAGGTGATCGAGTACGTGATGCCCGAGCCGCCGCCCGAGAAAGCGTCGCGCAGCGCCGACCCGCTCGAGCCGATCGAGGTCTGCACCGTCTGCACGCCGTCGGTGTCGAGCAGCACGGCCTCGACCTTCTGGGCCGCCGCGTCCTCGGCATCCAGGCTCGGGGCGGAGCCGATCTTCTGCGTGACGGTGAAGGTGTTCTGACCGGAGTCGCCGAGGAAGTCCGTCTTGAGCAGGGGGACGGACGCGAGCGTCCCGCCGAGCACGAGTACGGCCAGGGTGAGGGTGACCCACGAGTGCTTCAGCGTCCAGCGCAGCACCGGGACGTAGGCCTTCTGCAGGCGCGAGGGCGGCGCGGTCGGCGACTCGGGGTCGATCGGATTGCCCTCGGCGTCGCGGATGACCTTCCCGGGCTTCAGGAACCACGACGCCAGCACGGGCACGATCGTGAGCGACACGAGCAGCGAGGCCGCCATGGCGATCGTCACGGTCAGCGAGAACGGTCGGAAGAGCTCTCCCGTCACGTCGCCCACGAAGGCGATCGGGAGGAATACCGCGACGGAGGTGATGGTGGATGCCGTGATGGCGGCCGCCACCTCGCGCACCGCGCGCACGATCGTGGGGATCTTGTCGGCGTCGCCGACGTAGTGGCGCTTGATGTTCTCGATCACCACGATCGAGTCGTCGACGACGCGGCCGATCGCGATCGTGAGCGCGCCGAGGGTCAGGATGTTCAGCGAGTACCCGAAGGCCTGGAGCCCCACGAAGGTGATGAGGACGCTGGTGGGGATCGAGATCGCCGTCACGAGCGTCGAACGCACCGACATGAGGAAGACGAGGATCACCACGACCGCGAAGACCAGACCGAGGAGCCCCTCCTGCGCGAGGGCCTCGATCGACTGCTGGACGAACGGCGCCTGGTCGAAGACGACGGTGAATTTCGCGCCCTGACCGAGCTGCGATTCGAGCCCTGGGAGCGCATCGAGGACGCCGCGCGAGACGTCGACGGTGTTGGCGGCCGGGAGCTTGGTGACGGCGATGGTCAGGGCCGGCTGCCCGTCGACACGCGACAGCGTGGTCACGGGGTCGGGCTCGAGGGCGACCGTGGCGACATCGCTGATCTTCGTCTGCCCCGCCTGGAACTGGGCGGCGTCGGTGGGCACGAGCGGGAGGGCGGAGATCTCGTCGACGCTGGTCAGCTTCGACCCGGTCTGCACGGTGAGGGTCTGATCGCCCTCGGTCAGGGAGCCGCCCGGGAAGAGCACGCCGTTGGCGTCGAGGGCGTCGGTGATCGCCTGCTGGCTGAAGCCGCGCTCGGAGAGCTTGGCGGTGTCGGGGGTGATCGTCACGCGCTGGGCGGTGCCGCCCACGATCTGCGCGCCGTTCACCCCCGCGACGTCCTCGAGGTCGGGGACGACGCTCGTCTGGAGGATCGACTGCGTCGCCTCGGCGTCGGCGAATCCCGTGACGGCGAGCTGGATGACGGGGAAGTCGTCGATGCTCGCCGACGCGACGGTGGTGTCGGCGGAGTCGGGGAGCTGGTCCTTGATGCGCGCGATCGCGGCGAGGATCTTCTGCTGCGCCCCCGCGAGGTCGGTGCCGTAGGTGAACTCCGCCGAGACGATCGAGGAGTTCGTCGTGCTCGTCGCGGTCGTGGACTCGAGTCCCTCGACACCGCGAATGGCGTTCTCGATCGGGGTCGAGACATCGGTCTCGACGACCTCGGGCGAGGCGCCCGGGTAGGTCGTGACGACGGCGAGCTGGGGGAACTCGATCGAGGGGATGAGCTCCTGCTTGAGGCTGGTGAGCGCGAGCCCGCCGAAGACCGCCGCGACGATCGTGACGAGGGCGATGAGGGCGCGGTTCTTCAGGCTCAGGACGGCCAGGTACGACACGGGGGGACCCTCCGGGTAAGTCCGATACAGGAATGTATCGAAGCTCAGTATCCCATGAGCGCCCGCCCCTCGGACCGCCCGGCGGGCGGCTGCCTCAGAGCGCCGATCCGAGCGACAGACCCAGTGCCGCCGCGACGACGGACCCGACGAACGACACCACCGCGTACGACACCGCCGCGCGCGAGCGCCCCTCTTCGGCGAGCAGCGCCGTGGTCACAGCCACCGCGCTGAAGGTCGTGTACCCGCCGAGCAGACCCGTCCCGAGGATCCACCGCCACGACTCGTCGGCGGGAAGGGGGGTCAGGATGCCGAGCACCAGCGCCCCGGTGAGATTCACGACCAGAATGCCCCAGGGGAACTGCTCCCCCGTGCGGCGCCGCACAGCCACATCGAGCAGATAGCGCAGCGCCGCCCCCACGCCGCCGGCGAGGGCCACGGCGAGGAAGACGAGCGGCATCACGCCGCCAATCTACCCCTCGCCGCGCGGGCCCCTCACGCCTCGAGCGCCTCGACGCGACGACGCAGTTCGGATGCCTTCTCGGCGCCAATCTGCGCTTCGGCGAGCTTGAGGGCGGCGCTCGCGGTGAGGGTGCGCGCCACGAGGTAGGTGGGGCTCGCCTTGAGGTCGGGGATGACGTCGAGGATGATGCCCTCGGCATCGGGGTCGGTCATGAGCTTGCCGAGCTTGATCTTGGCGAGGTCGTAGCGAGCGGTCATCGGTCCTCCTTGAACGGGGCGCGCCGTCGCGCCCTCGGCAGATTGTTGCACATATGTCCCGTTATGTCATCGATCGTTCGGGATCGCGCGAGAAAGCCCCCACGAGCGCGTAGGCCGCGCGCTCACCCACATCGCCGCGGTCGTGAGCGTCATCGACAGCGACACCGACTACTCCCCGCGCGCGTCGGCGGCCATGTCGGCGAGCGCGTTCGTCGTCACCAGGCGGACGACAGCCGGCAGGCCCGCGGCGATCTTGCGCCCCACGAGCGGGCCGAACACCAGCGCGAGAGGACCGGAGACCTCGACGGCGTGCGTCACCGACAGCCCGTTCGGTGTCTGACGCATGCGGTGCGGGAACGACAGCACCGCCCCCGGCAACCCGATGCGGAAGTTCATCGCGCCCCCCGGCTGCAGCTCGGTGAAGGTGAAGCGCTGCGCGGGGGTTCCGTGGTTGACCACGCGGCCGGAGTCACCGACGCGCGGGGGCACGGAGAAGGTGGCCTCGCGCAGGTCGGGATCGTCGACGGCCCAGTCCTCGGGGGTGGTCCACCTCTTCCACACCGCGTCGGCGGTGGCGGTGGTGAGGTGCGTGTACTCGCGGCGCCAGGTCATCGGGCGACTCCCGTCTGTTCGTGGTCGGTCGAGGAGGAGGTCAGGATGCCGCGGGCCTGGAGCGCCGCGCGCTCACCGGCGCGGACGGCGCCGTCCATGAATCCCGTCCAGCGATCGGCCGTCTCGGTACCGGCCCAGAGGATCGACCCGACGGGGGTGGCCAGGGCACCGGCGTAGGGCACGACCGCTCCCGGCCCCGGGGCGGCGGTGGGGCCGCCGCCGACCCAGGGCTCGGCGCCCCAGCGCTGGTCGATGTAGCCGATGGCATCCAGTGCCCGGGGGCCGAACAGGTCGGCGAAGGACGACAGCGCCCGCGCTGCGCGCTCGGCGGGTGCCAGCTCGTCCCACTCGCGGGCGTAGACCCCGCCGATGAAGCCGAGGAGCACGCCGGGGGCGCCGGCGTGAGCGGGACCGGCGTCGAAGGTGATGAAGACCGGGCCGGTGTCGGAGAGCCCCTGCCCCGACAGGTCGTGATCGCGCCAGAACGGCCGCTCGTACACGGCGTAGGCCTTCGACAGCACCCCGGCCGGCCAGCGCTGGGCCATCTGCGCGTGAGAGGGGGGAAGGGCCGGCGCGAAATCGATCCTGCCCCGCAGCGCCGGCGGCACGGCGACGACGACGGCGCGAGCGGTCACCGTCTCGTCGGCCGTCGACACGCGCACCCCCTCGGCGACGGTCTCGATGCGTCGCACCGGAGCGCTCACCCGCAGAGCCGACCCGAGCGCGTCGGCGAGACGCACGGCGATCGCGTGCGAGCCCTCGACGAAGTGCTCCTCTTGTGCGCCGCCCTCGGTGTCGAGCATCGACGACAGTCCACCCGCCTGGTGGATGTAGTGCAGAGCGTGCAGGAACGAGATCTCGTCGGGCTCGCACCCCCACGTCGTCCGGCCGGCGATCGCGATGAGCTCTCGCGCCGCGGGAGAGGCGTGCGAACGGCGCAGCCACGAGCCGAGGCTCTCGGCATCCAGGTTCGCGGCCTGCGGGGCGGCGGCGGGGTTCCCTCGGGGGACGGTGCGCGCCAGGCGGTCGAGAGTGAGCTGGATCCGCCCCACGTCGAGCAGGCTCGCGCCGACCGGGGGCACCGTGCCGCGGTAGCGCCGGTGCTCGCCGCGCCACCGGATGACGTTGCGACCCGCGGCGTAGGTCCGATAGCGAGAGACGCCCACTTCGTCGGCGAGAGCCAGGATGCGATCCTGACCGGGGCCGACGAACGTGCCGCCGAGGTCGACGTGCACCCCCGCCACCTCCGCCGACGACACGCGTCCGCCCACGCGGGGCGCCGCTTCGAACACCGCCACCGTCGCGCCGAACTGGCGAAGCCGGTGAGCGGCGGTCAGGCCCGAGAGACCTGCGCCGACCACGACCACGTCGACGTCGGGGGCCGGGACCCGGTCCGCAGAGGGCGGGGAGGCGGTCATAGGCTTACTCCGTTCCGAAGGCGACACCGACCACCCCGGTCGGCGAGGAGGACAGCGTGAGCGAGACGACGAGCCGGCCGATGCGGGCGCGCGGTCGCGCGCGTCGCGAGCTGCTGCTGGACGCCACGATCGCGATCATCGCCGAGGGGGGCATCGCGGCCGTCACGCACAGGTCGGTGGCCGCCGCGGCGGGGGTGCCGCATTCGTCGACGACGTACTTCTTCGACTCGCTCGACGACATGATCGGCGAGGCCGTGGCGCACGCGATGGCGGCCGAGCTCGAGCGGCTCGAGCAGTTCCGCTCCGTTCTCGTCTCGGGCGCGAACAGCCCCGGTGCGGCGATCGACGAGTTCGTCGAGATCGTGCGCAGCCAATCGCAGGACCACACGGTCGCGCAGTTCGAGATCTACCTCTTCGCCTCGCGTCATCCGGCCCTGCGTGTTCACGTCGAGAAGATCCTCGACGAGACGCGGGCACTCGCGGCCGCCGTGCTGCAGACGAACGGCGTGACCGATCCGCACGCCGCCGCTGCGGTCGTCGCCCTGATCGACGGTTTCGCCCTGCATCGCATCGCCCGTTCCGAGGAGGTCCAATTCCAGTCGCTGGCGCACGCCTTACGCGCCGCCATCGTGGGGTTCGTGACCCTCGCCGCGACCTCTTCGCTGGGCGAGGGGGATCTCTCCCCCGCTTAGTTGGCACAAACGTACAGGTTTCTCGCGCAGGGCGCCTGCCCTCCGAGACAAATTCACATCTTCGTCACACAAAATGGTACGTGTGTGCAATAAAGTGACCCGATAGTCGATCCCACTGCCGTGATCGACAGAAGGGTTCCGCGATGCTCCGTCCCCGTCCCCAGGACCACCTGCTCCGCTGGGGCGCGCGCGCCCTCGGGTCGCTTCCGCCCGCGGCCCTCCGCGCGGTGAACGGCCGCCCCGTCGTGATCGACGGCAACACCCTGCACCCCGCGGTGCAGACGTCTCTGCGCGTGATGAACGACGCGCCCGGCGCCCACTTCGAGCGGCTCCCCCTCGACGAGGCCCGCGCGCACATCGAACTCGAGGCGTGGACGTTCGCCGGGACCACGAAGCTCGGGCAGAGGGACGACATCGAGATCCCCACCCGCGACGGGCGGGTTCCGGGACGCGTGTACCGCGCGGACCTCGACCGCGCGCCATCCGGGATCATCGTGTACTTCCACGGCGGCGGCTGGGTGCTCGGATCGGTCGACAGCGCGGATGCCACGTGCCGCACCCTCGCGAAGACCTCGGGCCTGACGGTGGTGTCGGTCGGCTACCGGCTGGCCCCCGAAGCGCCGTTCCCGGCGGGGCTCCACGACAGCGTCGACGCCTTCCGGTGGGCCCGCGACAACGCCTCGCGGTTCGGCGGAACCGCTGACGCGATCGGTGTCGGCGGTGAGAGCGCGGGCGGCAACCTCTCGGCAGTCGTGGCGTCGGTCACGCGCGACGATGCCGAGGGCGCACCGGCGTTCCAGATCCTGTTCTGTCCCGTCACCGACCTCTCGCGCAAGCACCGCTCGTACGAGCTGTTCGCCGACGGCTTCTTCCTCACGGAGGCGCAGATGGACTGGTACGCCGCGCACTACCTGAGCGGCGGCGGAAGCGCCGATGATCCGCTGGTCTCGCCCCTGCGGGCCGAGGACCTCTCGGGCCTGGCCCCGGCGTACCTCGCGGTGTCGGGTTTCGACGTGCTCCGCGACGAGGGCGTCGCCTACGCCGAGCGTCTCGAGGCCGCCGGCGTCGCCGCGCACCTCGTGACCCACGCCGGCCAGATCCACGGGTTCTTCAACGCCTGCGGAGCGCTGCGCGACGCGCGCGACGCCGTGGCGGATGCCGGCCGGTGGGCCGTGACGACGCTCGCGGCGACGCGGACGGGCGGCATCCGGTGACCGCTGACGCGACGCCCGCCACCCTCACCGCCTACGCCGAACCCACCCGCCCCGTTCGCGCGGGCTGGATCGCGGCCTTCGCCGGGGTGTGGCTCGGACTGTGGATGGCGCAGCTCGTCCCGGTGCAGGTGCTGCTGCCCCTGCAGATCGCCGCGCAGCACGCCTCGGACGACTGGCTCGTCTCGCTCGTCACCTACGGCCTGGTCAGCGCCGTGGCGGGGACGTTCGTGGTCATCGCCTACCCGATCGTCGGTGCGCTGAGCGACCGGACCCGGTCGCGGTTCGGACGCCGTCGCCCCTGGATCCTCGGCGGTGTCGTGCTCGCGGCCGTCGGTCTCGCGCTGCTCGGCGTCCAGACCGAGTCGCTCGGCACGGTGACAATGTGGACCGCGGTGATGATGGGCTTCTGCATGGCCTCCGCCGCCCTCACCGCCGTCATGGCCGACCGCGTGCCCGCGGGGCAGCGGGGGCTCGTGTCGGGCTGGATCTCGGCACCGAACGCGATCGGCATCCTGCTGGGGATCGTGCTGGTCACCGCGGTGTTCACCACGACGGCGTCCGGCTACCTCGCGCTGGCCGTGTGCTGCGTCGGCCTGGCCGTGCCGTTCCTGCTCGTTCTGCGCGACGTTCCGCTGACGGCATCCGAGGCGGCGCTGCTGGGCCCGCTCACCGTCCGCACGATCCTCTCTTCGATCTGGGTCGACCCCCGGCGTCACCCCGACTTCGCGTGGACCGTCGCGAGCCGCGTGCTCATCAACCTCGGCAACGCGATCGCCACGACGATGCTGCTGTACTTCTTCACCTTCGCGCTGAGGGTGGCCGACCCGACCGGCTTCCTCGTCTTCACGACGGTGATCTACATGGTCGTGACGATCGTGGCATCCGTCGCCCTCGGAAAGCTCAGCGACGTGGTTCAGCGCCGTCGCGTGTTCGTGCTCGCCTCGGGGGTCGCTCAAGCCGTCTCGGCCCTGCTGCTGGCCGTCGCCCCGGCCGAGTCGACCGCGGTGATCGGCGCCGTGCTGCTCGGGCTCGGTCAGGGGTGCTTCTTCGCCGTCGACCAGGCCCTGGCCACGCAGGTGCTGCCCTCGGCCGAGACGCGCGGCAAGGACGTCGGGATCATGAACATCGCCCTCGCCGGCCCGCAGGCGTTCGGTCCCCTGCTCGGGGCGGGCGCCGTGGTGCTGTTCGGCGGGTTCTCGGGGCTGTTCCTCGCGAGCGGACTGGCGGGCCTGCTCGGCTCGGTCATCATCATGCGGGTGCGTTCGGTGCGGTGATCGTCGACGGATGCCGGGAGCCCGCGGCATCCGCGCCGTTCCGGCTCAGCCGTAGAGCAGCCGGATGATGCGCTCGACGAGACGGTCGACCTTCGCGGTGCGGCGCATCGTGGTCAACGTCAGCAGCGGGAAGCGCTGACGGGTCAGCGCCTTCGGGTACGCGAACTCACGCAGGCCGTCCGCCCCGTGGATGCGTCCGAACCCGGAATCGCCCACCCCGCCGAAGGGGAGGGCGGGGACCGCGGCGAACGAGATGACCGAGTTGATCGCGATCATGCCGCCGCGCAGGCGCAGGGCGAGCTCGCGGCCACGACGCTTCGAGAACACCGAGCCCGACAGTCCGTACCGCACGGCGTTGGCCTTCTGGACGGCCTCGTCCATGGATGCCACGCGGTTGACGACCAGGGTCGGGCCGAAGGTCTCTTCGCGCACGGCGTCCGCCTCCTCGTCGACGTCGGTGAGGAGGATGGGTTGCAGGGTGGTCCCGGGAGCCGGAGCCGATCCGACGCGCGCCGTCGCGCCCCGCGCGAGCGCGTCCGCGACGTGCGCCCGGACCACGTCGGCCTGGCGCGGCATGGTGAGCGGACCGAGCGTCGCGGCGTCGTCGGCGCTGGCGCGAAGCTCGCGCGTGCGCTCGGCGACGGCCTCGACGAAGCGGTCGTAGATCTTCGCGTGCGCGTAGACGCGTTCGATGCCGATGCAGGTCTGACCCGCGTTCGAGTACGCGCCCCAGACGGCCGCCTCGGCCGCGGCCGCGAGATCGGCGTCCTCGTCGACGAGGAGGGCGTCTTTGCCGCCCGCCTCGATCACGACCGGGGTGAGGCTCTCGGCGCACGCGGCCATGACGGCCTTGCCCGTCGCAGTGGACCCGGTGAAGGCCACCTTGTCGACACCCGAGCGGCAGAGGGCGGCGCCGGTGGGCCCGAGACCGGTCACCACGGCGAAGACATCGGCCGACCCGCCCGCACGCACGAACGAGCGCTGCAGCCACACGCCCACGCCGGGGGTGTACTCGCTGGGCTTGAACACCACGGCGTTGCCCGCGGCGAGCGCGTACGCGATCGAGCCCATGGGCGTGAAGACCGGGTAGTTCCACGGGCCGATGACCCCGACCACGCCGTACGGGGTGTAGCCGACACTCGCCGACTGGTTGAGCATCAGCACCCCCGCGCCCACGCGACGCCGACGCAGGACCGGGCGCGCGTGGGTCGCCGCCCAGGCCAGGTGGTCGAGGGCGAGCATGATCTCGAGCCGGGCGTCGCCACGGGGCTTGCCGGTCTCGGCGCGCACCACGGCGATGAGGTCGTCGAGGTGCGCCACGATGTCGCGCCGCCAGGCCTGCAGCGCGCGCCGGCGCCCCTCGAAGCCGAGGGACCGCCACTCGCGCGCCGCGCGCCGCGCGCGGTCCACCGCCGACACCACCTCGGCGGGGCCCCGCACCGGGAAGGTGTCGACGACGCGCCCATCGAGAGGGCTCAGCGAGTCGAAGGTGTCGGTGGTCACGGCATCCATGTCACGCTCCGTGCTTGTGTCCGTACCCGGTCGAGACCGCGGCGGTGAGCACCGCGGCCTGCTGCTCGGGGCTGAGTTCGGCGGGCACCGCCACCGCTCGCGCGCGCAGGTAGATGTCGCACGCCCACTCGAGCAGGGCGGTGTTCGTCACCGCGTCGGCGAGGTCCCGGCCCGTGGTGACGGCGCCGTGGTGGGCGAGGATCGCGGCGTTCGCTGCGGCGAGGGCGTCGCCCGTGTCCGCGGCGAGTTGGGCCGAGCCGAAGACCGAGAAGGGCACCACGTCGATCTCGCCTCCGAGGGCGAGCTGTTGGTAGTGCACGCAGGGCAGTCGGTCCGAGACGAGTGAGAGGGCGATCGCCGCGGGGGCGTGCGTGTGCACGACGGCCCCGACGGCCTCGTCGGCGTAGGCCGCGCGGTGCAGGTCGAGCTCGGAGCTCGGGGCGAGCGCCCCCTCGACGACTCTCTTCTCGCCGTCGACGATCACGACGTCGTCGGCGACCGCCTCGGCGAAGACCACTCCGGTCGCCGTGATCGCGATGCCCCCGTCCACGCGCACGCTGACGTTGCCCGCTGTCCCCATGACCAGGCCCTGCGCGGCGAGAGCACGGCAGGCGTCCGCCACGGCTTCTCGCACACCGCTCGCGATCACAGCACTCCCGCCGAGAGCAGAGCGTCGATGGATGCCGCGTCGTACGCGCCGTGATCGGTACCCACGCCGGCGACGACCTGTGCGGCGGTGGCCGATCCGAAGCGCGCGGCGTCGCGCGAGGACCACCCGCGGAGTTTGGCGAAGACGAAGCCGGCCGAGAAGGCGTCTCCGCCGCCGCTGGTGTCGACCGGTTCCGCGGGCACGATGGGGACGAACTCGAGGTCGCCGCCGTCGACCACCACGATGTCGTCGCCGCCGTTGGTGCACGCGACGACCGCTGCTCCCGCCGCGTGCAGGGCGCGGGCGGCGGCGGGCAGGTCGTCGGCGCCGGTCCAGCCGATGGCCTGCTCGGCGTTGGGGAGCACGTAGTCGGTGTGCGCGAGCAGGGGCTTGATGAGCGCGTAGAACGCGGGGTCGCCGCCGATGAGGAAGTCGAGCGACGTCGTCGCTCCGTGCCGACGGGCGTACTCCAGGATCTCGATGACGTTCTCGGGACCGAGCAGCTCGGGCGCTCCGACGTGGACGTGGTCGGCGGCGGCGAGCGCGTCCCAGGGCACGACGTCGGCGGCGAGCGCGTTGGCCCCGACCACGTGGAGCGCCGGTCGCGACCCGTCGGAGCGGATGGGGAGGACGGATGCCGAGGTCGGCAGTTCGTCGGTGCGCAGGTTCGACACGTCGATGCCGGCGTCGCCGAGCAGGCCGACCAGCACGCGTCCGGCGACGTCGTCGCCCACGGCCCCGCTCGTGACCACGCGCGCGCCGAGCTTGTTGAGCACGAGCGCGGTGCCGCCGGCGGGTCCCGCTGCGGACATCACGATCTCGTCGACAAGGAGCGAGCCCTGTCCCTCGGGGATCTCATCGACGGGCTGGACGATCGTATCGAGCACGTGGGCTCCGAGCGTGACGATCGAGGGGGCGGCGTTCATCGTCGAACCTCCGGGTCGGGTGACCGGCGCGGCGAACCCACGACGGTAAGTGGCACATTTGTACCACTTTCTCGCCGGGTTCGACAAGCGTCAGCGCGAAGCCCGCCCACCACGCCCGAGCAGCACGCCACCCCAGGCCGCCGCCGTCCCGACGACGACCGTCGCCACCCCCCACCAGAGCAGGCCGAGGTCGGCCGACTCGACGGCGAGGGAACTGTAGGTGGTGAACCCGCCCAGGATGCCGGTGCCGATGAACAGCTGCACGCGCTGCGCACGCGAGGACTCCGGCATCCGCGCTCTCCAGCCGTACAGGATGCCGATCGCGAACGCCCCGACGACGTTGATCAGCGGCACGAGGGCCGGGCCCAGGTCTTCGCCGAGCGCCAGGGTGAGCCCGGCGCGCACGGCCGTACCGATCGCGCCGCCGACGGCGACGAGGCCCACATCCCGCCACATGCTCACCGCGCCACTTTACGCCCGCGGCCCCTGCGACTCGGCGAGGTCACGCGCGGTCGACCCACCCCTGCGGGACCCTCGCCTCGAGCCAGGCGACGAGATCGGGGAAGTCGTCGTACACACTCATCACCGTGAACAGCGTGCGGCCCCGCGCGTCCGCGCCCCGGAGCCGTCCGCCCGACAACCACGAGAGCGACACGATCTCGGATGCCGCGACCACCCGTGACCGACGGAGCCCCGGGCGGACGACCAGGTGATCGTCGAAGCCGACGATGCGCGCGCGCCCGACCGAGAGCGCCCAGACGAAGATGACCGCACCGAGAACGCCGAGGGTGCTCAGCCACACGGTGACGCCGACCGCGGCGAGCGGGCCGCCCTCGACGACCTCCCCAACCGCGAGGACGATGGCGCCCGCCAGGAAGACCAGACCGGTGCCGCGCGCGATCAGATGCTGCGAGGGGGCGCGTTCGACGACGAAGAGAGGCCGAGGGGCGCCGTCGTCCGCGGGGGGATCGCTCTCGGCGGGAAGGGGCTGGGGCGCGAGCGCCGGCCGGTTCTCGATGCGCCGACGGAAGATCAGGTACCCCACCACGGCGAGCACGCCCACGGCTCCCACGACCGCGAGCCACGCCATGTTCAGCACGAAGGCCGTCGGGATGGACAACAGCGAGTACGTGAAGACCGCCAGGATCGCCGTCTCGCGCTGCCGACGTCTCTTCCACGTCGCTTTCCAGCCGTTCGGAGCCGCGCTCTTCGACATCGTCCGGGCGGTCGCGAGCAGCTGCGGGTCCGCGGCCGCTCGGGCGACCTCTTCGTCGGACCACTCGTCGCGCCGCCATCCGCGTGGACGAGCGGATTCATCCATCGCCGCGCGGATCAGATTGCGGAAGGCGTCGTCCTGCCGGAACCCCCGCCGGAGTGCCCCCCGCGATGCGACCGTCGAGCGGAACAGCTCCTGCGTGCCGGGGACCAGCTCGTACAGCGCGCGAGCCTCGGGCGAGAGAAGCCCGTACAGACACGTGGGGGATTCGCCAGGGTCACCGACGCCGGTCTTCCGGAGGGATCCGCGGGACGCGTCCGAGGGCGAGAGGTCGTCCGTCACGCGTCGATCCTCTCAGTCCGTCGTCGCGATCGCCCGCGCTCCCGGCCGCCTTGACAGACCGGGAGCGCGGGCGGAGAGCTCCCGGCTCAGCCCGCCGCCGTGTTGTAGGCGGCGATCTGCGACGCGGCCTTCGTCTCGGCATCCGACATGGTCGAGGTCACGTCGGCACCCTCGGCCACCTGGGTGAACGCCCCGATGACGGTCGATCGCAGCGAGGGGAAAGCGCCCGTGCGGCAGCCCGCCGCGGCGTTCGACGGCGGCGTGTTCGCGAGCTGGTCGGCCATGGCCTTGACGTTCGGATCGGCGAGCGAGGCCGCGCCGGTCGCGGTGGAGGCCGCCCCCGTGTTCGACGCGAGGTACCCGGTGGCATTCGCCCACGCCGCCTGCACCTCGGCCGAGTGCAGGAAGCTCACGAAGGCGTAGGCCGCGCGCTGCTGCGCGTCGGAGTGGCCGTCACCCGAGATCCAGAGCGCGTTGCCGCCGATGACCACGCCCGCGTCGTCGGACTCGGCGGTCGAGGGGAAGGCAGCGACCGTCGACGCGGTCTTCTTCGGATCGGCCGTCGTGTAGGCGCCGGTCGAGGTGAGCATGATGCCCACCTTGCCGCTCGCGAAGGCCGAGACCATCGCGCTGTTGTCGGTGCCGGGGTTGAGCATCGAGCCGTCCTGGAACAGCTTCTGCAGTCGCTCCATGAAGCCCACCTGCGTCGGCGAGGTGAGCTGCAGTCCGGTGACGCGGTCGGAGCCGCGACCGTTGTCGGGGGTGCAGAAGTCCACCCCGCCCGCGGCCGACATCTGCTCGATCATCCACGAGTCCGACATGTTCATCGTCAGGCCCGAGGCGCCGGTCGCCGCGTGGATCTTCTCGGCCCACGAGGCCACCTCGGCGAGCGTGCGCGGCGGGGAGTCGGGATCCAGCCCCGAGCGCGTCACGAGGTCGCGGTCGAGGTACATGACCGGCTGCGACACGGCGAACGGCATGGCGGCGAGCCCGCCCGCGCCATCGCCGTAGTAGGCACTGACCGCCGGGGGGAAGCTGTCGAGCGAGAACGAGGTGTCGCTCGCGGTGAAGGTCGAGAGGGGGACGGTCTTCTTCGAGTCGACCATGAAGCCCGTCGAGATGTCGTTCATCATCAACACGTCGGGCGTCGTGCTCGACTGCACGGCAGCGGTGTACTTCGTCTGGGCGTCGGCGTACGACCCCTGGAACGAGGACTCGACGGTGATCTCGCCGTCGTGCTCGCTGTTGAACTGCGACACGAGGGCGTCGAGCTCGGTCGCCGCCGGTCCACTCATCTCGTGCCAGAACTGCAGGGTCACGGGGCCGGAGTCGGCTCCGGAGGAGGATCCGGATGCCGTGCACCCGGCGAGGGCGAGGAGGAGGGCGGCTCCCGCGGCGGTCGCCGCGATCGTGGTGCGGGGGCGCAGAGACATGGGCTCGGGTTTCTTTCTGTCGGGTCTTATTTGAGGGCGCCGGCGGTGATCCCGCCGGCGAGGAAGCGCTGGGCGAGCAGCACGAGGACGAGAACGGGGAGGGTGACCATGGCGGCGCCGGCGAGGACGACGCCGACGTCGGCGGCCTCGGCGCTGGAGAGCTGGGCGATGCCGACCTGCACCGTGCGGTTCTCGGGCGAGTTGGTCACGAGCAGCGGCCAGAAGAACCCGTTCCATGCGGCGGTCGCGCTGACGAGGGTCACCGAGATGAGCGTCGGCTGCACGATCGGCAGCAGCATCGACCGGATGAAGCGGACGTGCCCGGCACCGTCCAGGAGCGCGGCGTCGCGCAGCTCCCCCGGGAAGCTGAGGAACGCCTGCCGGAACAGGAAGATGCTCAGCGCCGAAGCGAGGAAGGGCAGGAACACCGCAGGCAGGGTGTCGATCAGTCGCCACGACGAGATCGTCAGATAGTTGGCGATGAGGATCGTCTCGCCCGGCACCATCATGCTCGACAGGATCAGCAGGAAGAGGGCGCGCGTGCCGCGCAGCCCGCAGAAGACGAGAGCGTAGGCGGTGGCGATGCCGATGGCGACCTGGAAGAAGGTCTGCACCAGCGTCACCACGACGCTGTTGAGGAACTGGTGGCCGAGCGGGATGACCTGAGTGGCGCGGATCACGTTGTCGAGCGTCAGGTGGATGGGCAGCAGACCTTCGAGACCCTCGTCGAGCCAGGCGGTCGGCGTGAGCGCGCCCTCGAAGATGTAATAGAGCGGGAAGCACACGACGATCACCGCGATGACGAGCCAGAGGTGGAGCAGGGCGCTTCGCACGCGCGCGCGGGCGGACAGCAACCGCGCCATCAGTAGTTCACCCGCTTCTCGAGCACGCCGAACTGCACGAGCGAGAGGCCGAGCACGAGCAGGAACAGCACGACTCCCACCGCCGCGGCGATGCCGAAGTTGGCGCTCCCCGCTCCGAACGCCGCCTGATAGATCGTGTAGACCAGCGTCGTCGTCGAGTTCGCCGGGCCTCCGCCGGTGAGGATCTGGATCTGCCCGAACGTCGTGAGCGCCTCGACGGCACCGGTCACCACGATGAAGAACAGGGTCGGCGTGATCAGCGGCAGCGAGATCGACCAGAGCGTGCGCAGCGGCCCCGCCCCGTCGAGGTGCGCAGCCTCGATCACGTCGGGATCGATCGCGCCGAACGCCCCGAGCAGCAGCAGCACCGTGAAGCCGAGCGAGCCCCACACCGTGACGGCGATCACGCTCGGCAGGGCCCACTGGGTGCTGGTCAACCACGGCACCGGGGTCCCCCCGAAGCGCGCGATCACGGAGTTCACCAGTCCGCCGGCCGGAGCGAGCATCGCGGCGAAGGCGACCGAGGCCACCGAGACCGACGCCACGAGGGGTGAGGTCAGCAGGGCACGGAAGATACGGATGCCGCGGAGCTTCGCCGTCAGCGGGATGACGATGAGCAGCCCGACGACGATGCGACCGACCACGACCGCGACGCAGAACACGGCCGTGCGCCACAGCGTGTCGGCGAACTGCGGGTCGGTGAAGATCGTCGCGAAGTTCTTCGTTCCCACGAACCCGGCGGCCTGGCCGAAGATGTCAGTCCCCTGCGTGCTGAGCCAGACCACCTTGCCGAGGGGGTAGAAGACGAAGACGGCGAAGACCGCGAGCGCGGGGACCATCAGGGCGGCGCCCACGCGTCGGTCGGCGCGCCGCCAGGCCAGGGTCGAGGCCGGCCGACGGCGGTCGGCGAGCGTCGGCCGGCGGTCGATTGTCGAGAGCGACATCGGCTACCTTTCCGTCATAGGGAACGTTCCCTTTTCTGATGACGGACTCACTCTGCGACACCACGAGAGACGGGGTCAAGGCGACCGGCGAGCGGTCGCCGAGCGTTCACGCGGCGTTCACGAGCACCTGAATCAATCCCCCTGACCCCGAGGAGAACCATGACCACGCACCCCTCCCCCGACGACCTTCGCGCTCTGGCCGAGACGGCCGCGCGAACCGCCGCGCCGGCCCTGCTCGCCGCATTCCGCTCCGACATGAGCGTGTCGTTCAAGCGCGACGTGCACGACGTCGTGACGATCCACGATCGAGCAGCCGAGGCCACCATCGCCGGGGTCCTCCAGGACGGCGCACCCGGCTCGGTCATCCTGGGCGAAGAGACCGGCAGCTCGGGCGAGGCCCCCCTGCGCTGGATCATCGACCCGATCGACGGCACCGCCAACTTCGCACGCGGTCTCGCCTACTGGTGCATCTCGATCGCCGCCGAGCTCGACGGAGAAGTCGTTGCGGGCGTCGTGTTCGACCCCGTCGCCGACAACATGTTCTCGGCGGGTGCCGAGCTCGCCCACCTGAACGGAACACCGATGCGATCGGCATCCGGTCCCGCCGAGCTCTCGACCCTGCTCACGAGCTTCCCCGGGCAGCACGACGTCGACCTGCTCGGCGAGGGCGCCTTCGACCTGCTCGCCGAGATCACGCGCACGTATCAGCACCACCACAGCACCGGCAGCGGGGCCCTCAACCTCGCTCATGTCGCAGCCGGCTGGGCGGACGCCACGATGGGCTTCGACACCCACCCCTGGGACGTGGCGGCCGGAGCCCACATCCTCGAGCGGGCCGGTGGCACGTACACGGGCTTCCGCTCCGGCGTCGAGGTCGACCGCGCCCACGAGAGCCTCGATTACGTCGCCGAGGGAGCGGGCGGAGAGCACGGAGTGCTCATCCGGCACCTGCGCGCCCTCTCCGGGCAGCGGATGCCGGCCGGGCAGTGAGAGAGTCCGGATGCCGCGACCGTGCGGCATCCGGACTCTTCCGATCGGGCTACTCGACGTCGAGATTCCAGGTGCGCACGTGCTCCCACGTCATCGTCTGCCACCAGCGCCCCGACCAGTCGGGGCTCGAGGTGCGGTACATCACCACCGTGCGTCCCGAGAAGCCGCCGGGCACGGGGACGTCGAGCTCGCGAATGAACTCCCCCACCTCTTCGTACAGGTCGGGACGCACGTACAGGTCGTGCGACGCGAGCGAGAGGTGGCCGCGGTAGAGCTCCGGAACGAAGTCGTTGGGCAGGGGGTTGTTCATCGGGGAGCGGAACGGGGCGACCGTCGCCTCGATGTCACGGGCCAGGCCCACCAGGTCGTCGTTGACCGAGCCGTCGGGGTTCTCGCTCACGTCGTAGACGTAGCCCCGACCCTGCGCCCGGACGCCGGCATTGTGCACGGGAAAGGCGGAGCGGCCGTCGAGCAGGCCGGTCAGCGCGCCGATGACCGCGGGCTCGGAGAACCCGAACGGCTGGCTGCCCACGAGGGTGGCGTGCGGCGGGAACGCCCCCGCAGAGAGCAAGCCGTACTGCGCGCGCAGCTGGTCGGTCACCGCGCTCACCGCGCGGCAGGTCTTCGCGTCGGGGCGCAGGTAGATGCCGTAGCGGAAGGGATCGCTGTCGTCTCGGGGCAGCTTGTGGGCGATGTGGTCGTTCATGCGGTCTCTCCGTGATGCCGATAGGGAACGTTCCCTATTGTGCGCGGAACAGGCGCGACGCGATCGACGCCGCGGCATCCGGCGGGTGAACGGACGGTGACGACGTCAGCGGGCGACGGCCGTGCGCCCGGGGACCAGTTCTCCGTCGATCGCGTGGTGCGTCACCGCGGTGGCGAGCCCATCGATCTGATCGACGACCGCGTCGACCGACAACCGGCCGATCGTCCGCAGCGGCTGACGCCACGACGTCAGGCCCAGCAGCGACGTCATGAACGGCGTGACACCGTCGTAACCCGTCACCGACATCTCGGAGGGGACGGCGACCCCGCGCACGCGCAACGCCTCGAGGGCCGCAACCGCCCAGGCGTCGCTCGGCGCCATGAAGGCGGTCACCCCGCCGGCCGCGAGCACCGCCGCGACGATCGCGTCGGCCCCGTCGAAGCCCGGCCCGGCATCGTCTCCGCTGAAGGTGACGACGTCGACGCCCCGCTCGCGCAGGCGCTCAGCCATCGCGTGCGTGCGCCTCGATTGGGTGATCGACGAGACCGGGGTGAACGTCATCACCGCGACCCGGCGATGCCCGAGGTCGGCCACGTGGTCGGCGAGGGCACGGCCACCCCCCACCTCGTCGCAGTACACGCTGCTGATCGTCGGGTCCTCTTCCGGGCGCCCCGCGACGACGGCCGGGATGCGCCGCGCGAAGGGCGTGATGTCCTCGACGGGGAGGGCGCCGCTGCAGACGATCAGCCCCTCCACCCGCAGCGCCACGAGGGTCTCGAGAGCGCGGCGCTCGTCGTCGACCGAAAAGGATCCGGCCCCGGTCGCCGTGACGACCCGGTACCCGCGAGCCGCCGCCTGCTCCTGGAACGCGGTCAGCAGATGACCGTAGAACGGTGTCGACGCGTCGCGGACGAAGACGCCGAGCGTGTGACTGCGGTGGGCCGACATCCCCCGCGCGTGCGCGTTGGCGACGTACCCGAGCTCGGCCGCCGCCTGCCGAACGCGATCGATGGTGTGGGCGGCGACCCCGGACGCCCCCGAGAGCGCCCGCGAGACCACCGACTTCGACACCCCCGCGGCCGCGGCCACGTCGTGGATGGTGGGGGCGGCCCCGGTCGAGCGGGGTGTGGCGCGACGGGCCGATCGGCGACCGTCGTCGGGGGTCTCGTCTCGCACGCCTTCACGCTATCGGGCGACCAGCCGGATCGACCCGCCGGGATGCCGCGAGCCGGAGTCACTCGCCCAGGATCAGCCGCCTGATCGCGGCGTCCTTCGAGCCGCCCAGCTCCATCGTGCGGCCCTTGCGGTACAGCGAGAACACCCGCGGGTCGATGTAGCTCGCCTTCGCCACGGCAGGCGTGTTGCCGAGCGCTTCGGCTGTGGCGCGCACCGCGGCGACCTCGGCCTTCTTGCGCTCGTTCTTCCCGCCCGTCGTGCCCGCGTTCGCGAGCGACTCGGCCGCGAGGATCGTGCCACGCAGGGTGCGGAAGTCCTTCGCGCTGAACGGGCCGCCCGTCAGGGAGCGGACGTACGCGTTCACGTCGCCCGGCGTCAGGGGAACGCGTCGTCGTCCGCGCTTGTAGCTCAACAGCGCCGCCCGCGAGCGTCCGAGGGCGAGCTCTTCAACGATGGATGCCAGCTCCGCATCGCGCAACGAGAGCTCGGCGCGCTTGCCGCTCTTGGCGGGGAACGACAGACGGATCAGGTCGCCGTCGACCGTGGCATCGCGTCTCTGCAGAGTCGTGAGCCCCCTGCTCCCGTTCGTGACGAAGTACCGGGCGTTGCCCACGCGCGGGGCGACCAGGTCGAGGAAGCGGAACGACACCGCCAGCACCCGCTCGCGGTCGACCTCGGCGCGGCGAAGCGATTGCGTGACGCGGGCGCGCGCTCGGGGCAGGGTCTCGGCGAGCTGCAGAGCACGGGCGAACTTGCCCTTGTCCTGCCGCTTCGACCAGTCCGCGTGGTACGTGTACTGCCGCCGCCCGGCCTCGTCGGTGCCGACGGCCTGGATGTGCGCGTTGGGCTCGCGGGCGATCCACACCTCGCGCCAGGCGGGAGGGATGACCAGTCCGCGCGCGCGTTCGGCCTCGCGTTCGGGCACGGAGGCCCCGGTGTGATCGACGAATCGGAAACCCGAGCCGGAGCGCACCCGGCGGTACCCGGGGTCTTCGTAGGGGCGGACCCGGACGAGACGGGCCATCGCGTCAGTGCGTGCGGAGCATGTCGATGAGCTCCGCCTTCTTCTTGCCCGAGTACCCGGTCAGCCCAAGCTCCTTCGCGCGCTTCTTCAGCTCGGCGACCGTGCGGTCCTCGTAGTTCTCGGCGTGCCCGCCCTTCTCGTCGATCGCGTCGCGGCCTCGAGCGGCTGCGGCGTTGGAGATGCGCGCGGCCTTCTCTTTCGAGTCGCCCTGCTTCCGCAGCTCTTCGTACAGGTCGGGGTCCTTCAGGCTGTTCGATCCTCGCCCTTGCGGCATGGCCGTCTCCTTCCGTCGGGAATCCCGACGCTAGGGGGGAGCGCCTCCCGCCGCACTCGGCTTGACAAGCCGTTCGCACCGTCTCGTCGAACGGGGGTTGACCAACTCGCGATATATCGCGATACTCGAACCAACGCGATATATCGCGAGTGAGGAGAAACAGCCATGGAGAAATGGATCGTCCACCCCGGCGAGACCCGCGTCATCGACGTCAACGCCCTGCGCGAGCTGAAGATCGGACTCGTCGGCGGCCAGGTCGACGTGATCGCCCACGACGAACCCGACGCCCGCATCGAGGTGCACGGCGTCACCGTGAAGGACCTGCGCATCGAGATGGTCGACGGCCGCCTCGAGATCAACCACCCCCAGCTGCGGTGGGACAACTTCCTCGAGGTGTTCCGCAACTTCGGCGCGGGTGGCCCGAAGGCCGAGGTCAGCGTCGCGGTGCCGCGCACCGTCGCCCTCACCCTCGGCGTGGTCAGCGCCAGCGCGCTCGTCTCGGGGCTTCACACCGATGTGCGCTTGAACACCGTCTCGGGCGACATCATCGTCGACGGCCTCACGGGCGACGTGGACCTCAACGCCGTCTCGGGCGACGTGCAGGTGCGCGAGCTCGATGGCGCCCTGAGCGCCAACAGCGTCTCGGGCGACGTCGCCGCGACCGGCCGCATCACGAAGGCCTCGATCGACACGGTCTCGGGCGCCATGCTCGTCGACTCGACGGGACCGACGCAGTCCGTCTCGCTCAACTCGGTCAGCGGCACCGCCACGATCCGCCTCGACCGCTCGCTGCCCGCCAACTACGTGTCGCGGTCGGTCAGCGGCCGCGTGCAGATCGACGGCCAGGTGCGATCCGGCAAGGGCCCGACCAACTTCACCGGGTCGACCGGCGCGCTCGCGGGCCAGTTCGTCGACGTGCGCGCCAACACCGTCTCGGGCGAGATCACGGTGCTGCGCCGCGGCATCTCGGGCCTGCGTCCCGAGGAACTCGCCGGAGAGGAGGAGTGGTGATGAGCCCCGTCTTCTCGCACGGCGACCTGCGCCTGTACATCCTGAGCCTGCTCGACGAGGCCCCGCGCCACGGCTACGACCTCATGCAGGCCCTCTCCCAGCGCACGGGCGGCACCTACTCGCCCTCCGCCGGCACCATCTACCCCCGACTCTCGAAGCTCGAGGAGGAGGGCCTGGTCACCAAGACCGTCGACGGCCGCAAGACCGTCTACGAGATCACGGATGCCGGTCGCGCCGAGGTCGCCGCGCGCACGGGCGACCTCGAGGGGATCCAGGCCGGCCTCGCCGACAGCGTGCGTCTCATCGCGGACGAGGTGCGGGGCAGCGTCCGGGATGCGATGCGCAGCCTCCGCGCTGATCTGGCCGCCGCCTCGCGTGAGGAGCGCGAGCAGGCGCAACCGACCCCGGCCGATGACCCGCGCTCCCGCAGCCGGGAACAGCTGTCGCGGGCCGATGCCGCCATCAACGAGTTCCGCGGGCGGGTGCGCTCCGAACTGCGGGCGCACGTCGCGCGCGGCGGAGAGCTCGCGGCATCCGGAGTCGACGACATCGAGGCGGCACTGCGCCAGGCGTCCGAGGCCGTCACGCGAGCGATGCGCGGCTAGGGCGTCACTCCCACGGCAGATCATCCTCGGCGCCGACCGGTTCTCCCTGCGGGACGATGAGGACCGGTCGGCGTTGCCGATGGCTCAGCCGTGCCGCCACCGAACCGGTGAGGAACTCGCGCAGCGATTCGCCGAGGCCGCGCTTGCGCGTACCGACCACGATGAGCGACGCGTCGATCTCGTCGGCGAGTTGGATCAGTGCCAGGGCGGGGTCTCCGATGATCTGGCGCACGCTCCAGGTGACGGTGCTCTCGCCGAGAGCTTCGGCCGTCGCGCGGCGCACCTCGTCGAGGGCGGCCTTCGCCGCCGCCCCGGCCACGTCCACCGTGGAGGAGTGCACGTATCCGTCGGGGTCTTCGAAGGCCACGAATCGCGTGGTGTCGACGTGGGCGACGATCAACTCGGCGTGCGAGAGGGCCGCGTAGTGGGCCGCCTCGCGCACGATCCGGCTCGACTGCCCGGGGACGACGGCGGCGATCACCTTTCCGGCACCGACGCTCGCGCGGGGCTGATCGGTCATGGAGTCTCCTCTCGACGACGGCCGCGGCCCGGTCGCCGCCCCTCGACGGCTCGGCCGGAATGCGCCGTGATATCCTGGCTGTTACTCTTACCGGCTCGGTCCGGAACCGCAATACGCAGGGCCCACAGTCGGCCCTCGACGTCGATCGTGAGGGGGTCTCGCATGGGGCGTGGCCGTCAGAAGGCGAAGAACACCAAGATCGCCCGTGAGCTGAAGTACGACACCTATTCGGTGAACTACTCGGCTCTCGAGCGCGAACTGGGTGCACCCGCTCCGGGTGAAGACGCGTACGTCGACAAGTGGGCCGACCAGTACAGCGACGAATACGACAACGAGAAGGCCTGACGCCTTCCCGCTCGTTCTCGTACCGCTCGTACTTCGGTGCCGCGGTCGTCTGATCGTCGTACCCGCAGAAGCCAGAACGCCGAAGGGCGGCGACGTTGCCGTCGCCGCCCTTCGCTCGCGTTCGCGTTGCGTCGTCACCAGGTGAAGCCCGTGCGACGTTCCCATGCCTCTTCGACGCTCTCGCGGCGCACCATGACGATCGCGGCGGGAACGACGAGCAGCAGAGCGACGCCGAGAAGAGAGAGACCCGCGATCCAGCCCCCGGTCACCTCGTGCGTGAGCCCGATGGCCAGCGGCATCAGGGCGGCGAAGGCGTACCCCACGCTCTGCACGAACCCGCTCAGGGCGACCGTCGTCTCGTGCGAGCGCGTGCGCAGCCCGAACAGCACCAGTGCGAGGGGGAACATCAGGGGCGGGATGCCGATGAGCACGACCCACAGCACGGTCGCGGTCGCCGGAGCCACGATCAGCCCCAGCACCCCCGTCACCCCGCACCCCACCGCCACCACGTAGAACGGGGTGGTGCGGCCGAGCCGCGCCACCAGCAGGGGCACGAGGAGCGACACCGGCAGGCCCATGAAGGAGAAGAGCGCGAGCAGTCCGCCGGCCTCCGCGGCATCCACTCCGGCGACGTCGATGAGCAGGGGCGGCATCCACGCGAACATCCCGTAGGCGACCGAGGAGTTCACGCCGAACGTGATCACGAGGGCCCACGTCTGCGGCACACGCACGAGCCGCGACAGCACGGCCGTGCGCGGCTCGTCGAGCGCATCGCGTCGCGACGCCCGCGCGCGCAGGTTCAGAGCGACCCAGGGGGCGACCGCGGCCAGCGCCACGACGGCCCACGTCGCGAACGAGCCGCGCCACCCCACGGCGTCGGCCAGCGGCACGGCGACGAGCGGGGGCGTGAACGTCGCCACCGCCATCGCGGTGCTGTAGACGGTCGTCATGAGCCCGATGCGCTCGGGGAAGTACTTCTTCACCACGGTCGGGATGAGCACGTTCGCGACGCCCACCGCCGCGAACACCCCGGCCGTCGCCCCGAGGAGCGACCACGCGTCCAGCGCCGCCGCGCGAAGCCCCAGCATGACCGCGGCCGTGATTGCGGCGATCAGCACCGAGCGCTCCAGCCCCAGGCGCCGCTCGATGGCCGGTGTCACCATTCCGGCGAGTGCGAACGCCACCGGAGGAGCCATGCCGATCAGGCCCACCACGACCGCCGGGAGCGGGAACTCCTCGCCGATGCGCGTCAGGAGCGGCGACAGCGAGGCCACCGCGATGCGCAGGGTCAACGCCAGCAGCACGATCGCCGCCGCGGCGAGGGCGATGGTTCCCGCGCTGCGGCGGGTCAAGACTCCTGGCTGCCCTCGACCCAGGCGAGGTACTCCTCCGACACGGTTCCCGTGACGTAGCGGCCGTCGAAGCAGCTCATGTCGAGATCGACCAGGTCGGTCCCCTCCATGATCGCCGCCTTGAGGTCGTCGACCTCTTGGTACACGAGGTAGTCGCAGCCGAGCTCTTCGGCGATCTCGGGGATCGTGCGGCCGTGGGCGACGAGCTCGTGGCGCGAGGGCATGTTGATGCCGTAGACATGGGGGTAGCGCACCGGCGGGGCCGCCGAAGCGAACGTCACGCTCTTGGCGCCGGCATCCCGAGCCATTTGGATGATCTCGCGGCTCGTCGTGCCGCGGACGATCGAGTCGTCGACGAGCAGGACGTTCTTGCCCTGGAACTCGGTCGACATGGCGTTGAGCTTCTGGCGCACGCTCTTCTTGCGCACCGCCTGCCCCGGCATGATGAAGGTGCGGCCGACGTAGCGGTTCTTGTAGAAGCCCTCGCGGTACTCGATGCCGAGCTTGCGGGCCACCTGCATCGCGGCCGGACGCGCGGAGTCGGGGATCGGCATGACCACGTCGATCGTCCCCGCGGGGGTGTACTTCGCCACGGTGTCGGCCAGGCGCTCGCCCATGCGCAGGCGCGTCTCGTACACCGAGACGCCGTTCATGACCGAGTCGGGGCGCGCGAGGTAGACGTACTCGAACGAGCACGGCGCGAGCGTCGGGTTCTCGGCGCACTGCTGGGAGTGCAGCGTCCCGTCGAGGGTGATGAACACCGCTTCGCCGGGGAGCACGTCGCGCACGACCTCGAAGCCGGCGTTCTCGAGCACCAGCGACTCGGACGCCACGATGTACTCGTCGCGCGGCTCGCCGCCCGGCACCTGAGCGGCGGGCCGCTTGCCGAGGATGAGGGGACGGATGCCGAAGGGGTCGCGGAACGCGAGCAGACCGTAGCCGGCGATGAGGGCGATCGAGGCGTACGAGCCCTCGACGCGTTCGTGCACGCGGGCGACCGCGCGGAACACTTGGGCGGGGTCGAGATCGGGGCCGGTGATCTCGGACTGCAGCTCGGAGCCGAGAATGTTCACGAGCAGCTCGGTGTCGCTGCTGGTGTTCAGGTGCCGACGGTCCTTGTGGAAGAGCTCAGTGGTGAGCTCTCGCGTGTTCGTGAGGTTCCCGTTGTGCACCAGCACGATGCCGTAGGGCGCGTTGACGTAGAAGGGCTGGGCCTCTTCTTCGTTCGACGCGGTGCCCTTGGTGGCGTAGCGCACGTGACCGAGGCCGATGTCGCCGAGCAGGGCGCGCATGTCGCGCGTGCGGAAGGCCTCGCGCACCTGACCGCGGGCCTTGTGGATGTGGAAGACGCCGCTGGACTCGGCCGTGGCCATGCCCGTCGAGTCCTGGCCCCGGTGCTGGAGGAGGAGGAGCGCGTCGTAGATCTCCTGGTTGACCGGGCCCTGCCCGGCCATGCCGACGATGCCGCACATGAGGTGTTAGCTCGCTCCGTTCGCCGGCGTGCCGGCATCCGCGTAGGTTCCGACCAGGCGCACGGCGCCGCCGTCGACGCCCTTGGCGCCCTGTTCGTACTCGCCCTCGGGGCGGGCTGCGTCGCGCACGACGCCGACCTGCCACGTGGCGATGCCCTCGGCCTGCAGCGCCGCGATCGCAGCGTCGGCGACCTCGGCGGCGACGACCGCGAGGAAGCCGATGCCGAGGTTCCACGTGCCCTCGGTCGCCGTCAGCTCGAGGCCGCCCATGTCGGCGAGCACGCGGAACACCGGCGAGGGGCTCCAGGTCGAGCGGTCCACGTCGACCCACGTGTTCTGGGGCAGGACGCGCGCGAGGTTCGCCGCGATGCCACCGCCCGTGACGTGGCTGAGCGAGTGGATGCCGGTTCCCACGGCCTCGTCGTCGAGCAGGCGCAGCAGCGGCGAGGTGTACAGGCGCGTGGGCTCGAGCAGCGCCTCGCCCCACGTCCCGCCGAGCTCGGCCGAGGCGGAGCCGTAGGCGATGCCGGCGCCGGTGATGATGTGGCGCACGAGCGAGTAGCCGTTGGAGTGCAGGCCGCTCGAGGCCAGCGCCAGTACGACGTCGCCGTTGCGCACGCGATCGGCGCCGAGGATGCGGTCGGCCTCGACCACGCCGGTCGCCGCTCCCGCGACGTCGTAGTCGTCGATGCCCAGCAGGCCGGGGTGTTCGGCGGTCTCGCCGCCGACCAGCGCCGTGCCGGTCATCGCGCAGCCACGCGCGATACCCGCGACGATGTCGGCGATGCGCTGCGGCACGACCTTGCCGCACGCGATGTAGTCGGTCATGAACAGCGGACGCGCACCGACCACGACGATGTCGTCGACGACCATGCCGACGAGGTCTTCGCCGATCGTGTCGTGCTTGTCGATCGCCTGCGCGATCGCGACCTTCGTGCCGACGCCGTCGGTGCTGGTCGCGAGCAGGGGGCGCGCGTAGTCGCGGAGCGCGGAGGCGTCGAAGAGACCGGCGAAACCGCCGACCCCGCCGAGCACCTCGGGCCCGTGCGTGCGACGCACGGCCGACTTCATCAGTTCGACGGCGAGATCTCCGGCGGCGGTATCGACGCCTGCGGCGGAGTACGGGTTTTCGTGGGGAGCGGAAGCCACCGCAACAGACTACCCGGGGCGAACACGCGCGGGCACCGCGCCCGCGACGCAAGGCCCACCCCGAGGCCTCTCCCCGTCCCTACAATGACGCCATGACGGGCGGTCAGCCGGAGTGGGTGATCCGCGAAGACGCGGCGCAAACGGTGCTCGTCGCGCTCTATCTGCGCCAGGTCCTCGGCATCCGGTCTCCCGACGAGCTCCCCGCCCTGCGTCGCGTGCCGCCCCCGTGGGTGGACGAGCGGACGGATGCCGCGCACGCCCAGCTCGAACGGGAGTGGCGCGAGTACTGGGCGATGACGGTGGAGCCGCAGGCGCACCCCTCGCCCGTTCCCCTCGAGTTGATCGACGGTTTCGACACGCTCGTCACCCTGCCGGTCGAAGGATCCGAGACCCTGCGTGCGGCCATCGGGGCGCACGCCGACGACGCAGTGGACTTCGCCCGGCTCGCGCACGACCGCTACGCCCGCGAGGCCGCCGCCCGACCCGGGGTCTCGTACCGCGCCTACGCGAGCGCGATCGCCGCGCACGAGCGGGCCGTGGGGCGACGCGCGCACTCGTTCGAGCTGAACGTGCAGGTGCTCCCGCTGGCCCAGCGGGGCGTGTGGTGGATCGGCTCTCTGACCGTGGCGGTGACCGACGGTCTGCGCGGTGACGTGGCCGCTTTCGACACCGCGATCCACCCGATCATCGCCGAACTGGCGTGAGGGGCGGGCTGCCGGTCAGATGCCGTGCTGCTCGTGCTCGACGGTGACCTGGCGGGTCCGGCCGCCGACGGTGCGCTCGAAGATCAGGGCGACGATCGCCCCCACCGCGACGCCCAGCACGACGAAGATCAGGGCGGTGAAGCCGAAGACCTGCATCTGCGAGTAGACGACCTGCGTGTACGGGCTGATGTCGGAACCGTCGATGAAGACGGTGAGCAGGAGAGCGACGAGGATGCCGAGGAACGCCCCGGCCGCCAGGAACACGCCGTACTTCGGGGCGCGACGGACCGTCAGCGTCTGGCGCTCATCGCGCGCGGCGGACGATCGTTCGGGGGCGGGCTGCTCGGCCATACGCCCATTGTCCCACCGCCGCACCGTTTCGGGGTCGCTCCGTCTCGGCGTCGAGAGGGCGGGGCGGCGGGCGTGCGGGGCGGGGTGCGTCACCGCGGGGAGCGCGGCGGTGCCGTCGAGCTGCGCACGATGAGCTGGGAGGGCAGGACCGTCTCGTGCGGCGAGGGGGAACCGCCCATCGCCTGCAGCAGCAGATCGACGGCGAGCGCCCCCGAGCGGGCGATCGGCATCCGCACGGTGGTGAGGCTCGGCGTCACCGCTCCGGCGAGCTCGATGTCGTCGATACCCACGAGGCTGACGTCGTCGGGGCACACGCGCCCGAGCTCGGCCATGCCGGCCTCGAGCCCGAGGGCGACGAGGTCGTTGTAGGCGATGACCGCGGTGGCGCCGCTGGCGACGGCCGCGGCGGCTCCCGCTCTCCCGCCCTGAATGGATGCCGCGTGGTTGCTCAGGCGGGTGAGGCGGATGCCGAAGCTCTCGCACGCGCGCGCCACGGCGTCGGCGCGCTGTTCGTCGGCCCATGAGCCGTGCGGTCCGGACGCGTACGCGATGTGGTCGTGACCCAGGGCCGAGAGGTGCTCGACCGCCTGGGTCGGTCCGCGCTCGGCGTCCATCACCACGCACACGGCGCCGTCGATGACGCGGTTCACGATGACGTGCGGCGTCTCGCCGACGAGATCGAGCACCTCCCGCTCGGGGAGGCGCGGCGAGCACAGCAGCACCCCGTCCGTTCGGCATCCGAGTTCGATCGCCTCGCGCTCGCGGCGAAGATCTTCATCGGCGTCGAACAAGACGATGCGGTGGCGGCCGTGCCACGCCTGCCCCTGGATCGCCTTGAGCAGGGTCGCATAGACGGGGTTCGCGGCATCCGGGACGACCACCGCGATCGTGCGGGTGCCGACGGCGGCCTGCGGCGTGGCGTAGCCGAGTTCGGCCGCAGCGCGGCGCACGCGTTCGAGGGTCGCGGGGGCGAGCCGGTCGGGCTCGCCGAAGGCGCGGGACGCCGTGGCGATCGACACCCCCGCGTGCCGTGCCACCTCGGTCAGGTTCGCCGCCATCACCACCGTCTCTCTGCCGTCGTTCCATCATCGTGCATGCCGACCTGAAAACTGTTGACAAGTTTGTACAAACACTGCACACTGCTTTCATGCCGATCATCGACGATCTCCCCCGGTCGAGCCCCGCCGCTTCGTCGGGAGCCCGCGCATGAGCGCGATCCTGCGCCGTGGCGCGACCCTCCCCGCGGCCGTTCCCGCCGCCCCCTCGGGCGCCGGCATCCTGCACCTCGGACTCGGCAGCTTCCACCGCGCCCACCAGGCCGTCTACACCGCCGCAGCCCTGCGCGCCGAGGGCGGCGACTGGGGCATCGTCGGCGTCGCCTCACGCTCGCGCCGGGTCGTCGACGCTCTGCACGCGCAGGACCACCTGTACTCCGTCGCGACGGTCTCACCCGCGGGCACGACCCTCGACATCCCCGGGGTGCACACCGACTCGTACGTCGCCGCCGATGACCCGGCCCGCGTGGTCGCCGACCTCGCCGATCCGCGCATCCGCATCGCGACGCTCACGGTGACCGAGAACGGCTACAGCTACTCCAACGCCACCCAGCGCCTCGACGTCGCCGACCCGATCGTCGCCGCCGACCTGCGCGGAGGCTCCCCCCGCTCGACCATCGGCCAGCTCGCCCGCGGCCTGCAGCGCCGGGCCGCGGCGGGCGGTGAACCGATCGCGATCCTCAGCTGCGACAACCTGCTGTCCAACGGCTCGCACACCGAGAAGCTGGTGCGCGCGTTCCTGCAGGAGCTCCCGGATGCCGAATCGGCCGATGCCCTGGCGTACCTCGACCGCGCCGTGACCTTCCCCTCGAGCATGGTCGACCGCATCGTGCCGTCGACCACCCCCGAGCTCACGGAGCGCGTCGCCGCTCTCCTCGGCGTCCGCGACGACGTGCCCGTGCCTGCCGAGCCCTTCACGATGTGGGCGATCGAAGACCGCTTCGCGGGTGGTCGCCCCGCGTGGGAGGCCGGCGGCGCGGTGTTCACCGACGAGGTGGGCGCGTACGAACTGCTCAAGGTGCGCCTGCTCAACGGCACGCACTCGCTGATCGCCTACCTCGGCGCTCTGCGCGGGGTTCCCACGATCCCGGATGCCATCGGCCTGACCGACGTCGAAGCCGCCGCCACCGCGATCCTGCGCAGCGAGTACGAGCCCTCGGTCACCGCCCCGCGCGGGGTCGACATCGCCGCGTACGAGCGCGACCTGTTCGCCCGCTGGGGCAATAGCGCGCTCGGACACCGTACGAGCCAGGTCGGCTCCGACGGGTCGGTCAAGCTCGGCCAGCGCATCCCCGGCCCGGTCGCCCAGGCGTTCGAGCGGGGAGAGTTCCCGCACCTGATCGCCCTCACGGTGGCCGCGTACCTCGCCTGCATCGCTCCGCCCGCGGGCTTCGACCCCGGCCCCCACGCCGCGGCCATGACCGACCCGGCTCGCGAGCGCCTCGCCGCCGCCGCGACCCGCGGCGGGCGCGACCTCGCCGCCCGCGCCATCGTCGAACTCCAGTTGTTCGGCGAAGACCTCGCGCACCGCACCGCCTTCGTCGACCGCGTCGGCGACCTGCTCGACACGATCGTCGAGCGGGGCGTCGACAGCGCGATCGCCGAGAGTCTCTCGGCATCCGGCACCCTCTCCCCCACCGCCCCCTGAACCCACCCGCGCCCGCCCGGGCGCACAGACCCGAAGGAGACGCGATGAAGCTTCTCGCGATCCACGCCGCGGAGGACATCCGCTGGGAAGACCGCCCCGCCCCCGAACCCGGCGACGGCGAGGTGCGGCTGCGCGTGCGCTACGTCGGCATCTGCGGGTCGGACCTGCACTACTACTTCCACGGCAAGAACGGCGAATACGCGGTGCGAGAGCCCCTGACCCCCGGTCACGAGCTGTCGGCCGAGGTCGACCTCGACCCCTCGGGGCGCCTCGCGCCGGGCACGCCCGTCACCGTGCACCCCGCGCGCTTCGGCCCCTCGGTGCCGGGCCTCGAGGAGCGCCCGCACCTTCGCGCGGGTGGCGACTATCTCGGCAGCGCCGCGGGCTTCCCCCACCGACAGGGCGGAGCCGCCGAGCTGCTCGTGGTCGAGGAACACATGATCCGCGTCCTGCCCGATGGGCTGTCCCTCGAGCGCGCCGCCCTCGCCGAGCCCCTCGCCGTCGCCATCCACGCGGTGAGCCTCGCGGGCGACCTCTCCGGCAAGCGGGCGCTCGTCATCGGATCCGGCCCCATCGGCCTGCTGGTCGCGGCGGCCGCCGTGCACGCGGGAGCCGGACTGGTCGCCGCGAGCGACGTGCGCCCCGAACCGCTCGAGCGCGCTCGCGTCCTCGGTGCGGCCGAGACCTTCCTCGTGGGCACCGACGCGATCGAGAACGAGTCGTTCGACGTCGTCTTCGAGTGCTCCGGCGTCGGAGTGGCCCTCACCCAGGCGGTCCGCGCCGCCCGCCGCGCCGGCACCGTCGTGCAGGTCGGCATGCTGCCGGACGCCGAGCTCGGGGTGAACCTCGCCCCGATGCTCGCGAAGGAGCTGACGCTGCGCGGAGCGTTCCGCTTCTCGACCGAGATCGACGACGCCATCGCGATGCTCGCCTCGACCGACGCGCTCGACACCGTCGTGTCGCACGTCGTCCCCGCCGCCGACGCGGTGAGCGCGTTCGCCGTGGCGCGGGACTCCTCGGCATCCGCCAAAGTCCTGCTCGCTCTCTGAGCGGGCCCCTCGAACATCCCCCGACACCCAGCGATCCCGCTACGCATCACCTACGAAGGAGTAATCCGATGAGCAGCTCATCCGCCCCCGGCGTCGACGCCTCGACGTCGCCGCCCGTCGCCAAACGGTCCGTCGGCGACCTCGCCCGCGCCGCCGTCTCGGGCTGGCTCGGCACCGCGCTGGAGTTCATGGACTTCCAGCTCTACTCGCTCGCCGCAGCCCTCGTCTTCAGCCAGATCTTCTTCGCCGGCGGCGACGCCGCGATGGCGGTCGTTCTGGCGATGGCCACCTACGGCGTGGGCTACGTGGCCCGCCCGGTCGGCGCCTTCTTCTTCGCCCGCATCGGCGACAAGATCGGCCGCAAGCAGGTGTTGTTCTACACGATCCTGCTCATGGGCGCCGCGACCACCCTGATCGGCGTGCTGCCCACCTACGAGCAGGTCGGCATCCTGGCCCCGATCCTGCTCGTGGTGCTCCGCCTCGCCCAGGGCTTCGGCGCCGGAGCCGAGATCTCGGGCGCGGGCGTCATGCTCGCCGAGTACGCCCCCGACAACCGCCGCGGCGTCGTCGCCTCGCTCGTCGCGCTCGGCACCAACTGCGGGACGCTGTTCGCCTCGGGCATCTGGGCGATCCTGCTCGCCGTGATGATGGAAAGCGACGTCATCGCGTGGGGCTGGCGCATCCCCTTCATCGGCAGCGCCGTCATCATGCTCTTCGCCCTCTGGGTGCGCTTCAATCTCAAAGAGAGCCCCGTCTTCGAGGAGCGCACCGACGTCGTCGACGGCAAGGCGCTCTCGCGCGCCGAGCTGCACAAGGTCGCCACCGAGACCAACGACATCCGCACGCTCGAGTCGCTGCAGAAGAAGCCCCTCAAGGCCGTGCTCGTGTCGTTCTTGCTGCGCTTCGGCCAGGCCGGCAACTCCGGCATCGTGCAGACCTACCTCATCTCGTTCATCACGATCACCCTCGCGATCTCGAAAGAGGTCGGCCCCGAGATCGTCATCGTCTCGTCGCTGATCGGGTTCCTCACGATCCCGCTCGTCGGCTTCCTCGGCGACAAGTTCGGCCGCCGCCGCATGTACATCGTCATGTCGGCGCTGTCGCTCGTGCTGATCGTGCCGACGCTGCTGATGATCAACTCCCGCGAGGTCGGTGCGATCTTCGTCGGCTACGCGCTCATCCACAACATCTCGGTGCTGGGCCTGGCGTCGATGGAGAACATCTCGATCCCCGAGATCTTCGGCGCCCGCAACCGCTACACCCTCACCGCCGTCGTGCGCGAGGTCGCCGCGATCGTCGCCACCGGCATCGGCCCGGTCATCGCCGCCGCGTGGGTGGCCGCAGCCACCGGCAGCATCGTGCCGATCATGGTGCTCATGGGCGTGTTCACCGCCGCGGCGCTGGTCGCCGCGATCGTGGCCCCCGAGTGGACCGGTCGCGATCTGCGGGATCCCCGCCCCGCGATGTGATCCCGCGGGGTCGCTCTCGAGCGGCCCCGCACCCGGGCGGGTTCGTGACGGCGGACCCGCCCGGCATCCCTCTCCTCCCTCGTCCTCCCGGGGCGTTCGGCGTGGCCCCGGGTCCGCGTACGACGCCCCGGGGCCGGCTCCGACGCCCCCGCGCGTGCGGCGCTGCTCCCTCCAGCGCCCCGGGGCCACGAATCGTGCCCCGCTCCGACCCGCCGCCTCCCTCCGCCAGAAAGTCCGCACATGAGCATCGCCTCCGTCGACGTCATCGTCACCAGCCCCGGCCGCAACTTCGTCACCCTGAAGATCACTACGAGCGACGGCGTCGTCGGATGGGGGGATGCCACCCTCAACGGCCGCGAGCTGTCGGTGGCGTCGTACCTCTCCGACCACCTCGCCTCGATGCTCATCGGCCGCGACGAGGATCGCATCGAAGACACCTGGCAGTACCTGTACCGCGGTGCCTACTGGCGTCGCGGACCCGTCACCATGGCCGCCATCGCGGCCGTCGACATGGCGCTGTGGGACATCAAGGCCAAGAAGGCCGGGATGCCGCTGTACCAGCTACTCGGAGGCGCGAGCCGCGACGGCGTGCGTGTCTACGCCCACGCCTCGGGCACCGACTTCGAGGCCCTCTCGAACGCGATCACCGGATACCGCGAGCTCGGTTTCACCGCCGTGCGCGTGCAGACGGGCGTCCCCGGCCTCGGGCAGATCTACGGCGTCTCGGCCGCGGGCCCGGGCGTGCGCTACGACTACGAGCCCGCGAAGCGCTCGGGCGACCGCCCCGCCGAAGAGACCTGGGACACCCGCCAGTACCTCAACCACATGCCCGGGGTGTTCGCGAAGATCCGCGAGGAGTTCGGCACCGACCTGCGCCTCCTCCACGACGGTCACCACCGCATGTCGCCGATCGAGGCCGCCCGCTTCGCGAAGGACGTCGAGCCCTACGACCTGTTCTGGCTCGAAGACGCCACCCCCGGCGAAGACCAGACGGCGCTGCGCCTCATCCGTCAGCACTCGACCACCCCGCTCGCGATCGGCGAGGTGTTCAACACCGTGTACGACTACCAGACGCTCATCACCGAGCGCCTGATCGACTACGTGCGCTCGGCCGTCACCCACACCGGCGGCATCACCGCGATGAAGAAGCTCCTCGATTTCGCCGCGATCTACGGCATCCGCTCCGGCATCCACGGTCCCACCGACATCTCGCCCGTCGGCATGGCGGCGGCCCTGCACCTGGATCTCGCGATCCACAACTTCGGCATCCAGGAGTACATGCCGCACAACGAGCAGACGCTCGAGGTGTTCCAGACCTCTTTCACCTTCGACAAGGGCTTCCTGCACCCCGGCGACCAGCCCGGTCTTGGCGTCGAGCTCGACGAAGAGGCCGCCGGCGCGTTCGAGTACACGAAGGCGTACCTGCCCGTGAACCGCCTCCTCGACGGGACCGTCCATGACTGGTGAGCTCCCCTCCCGCACCGTCGCCTCGAAGCTCGTCGTCGTCGCCCGGGCGTCCGCCGCGTCGGATTACGCGCCGGTGCTCGCCGCTCTCGCCGAGGCGGGCGTGCAGAGCGTCGAGCTGACGCTCACGACGCCGGGCACCTTCGACGCCTTCGCCGACCTGCGCTCGTCGTTCGACGGCGACCTCGGCATCGGCACGGTCACGAACCTCGACCAGCTCGAGCGCGCGATCGCCGTCGGCGCCGACTACGTCGTCACCCCCATCACCTCGACCGCCCTCGTCGAGCGCGCGGTCGCCGCCGGCATGCCGATCGTCCCGGGTGGTCTCACTCCCACCGAGCTGTTCGCCTCGTGGTCGGCGGGCGCCTCGGCGGTGAAGGTGTTCCCGGCCGGACAGGTCGGCCCCGGCTACCTGAAGGACCTGCGCGGACCGTTCCCCGACATCGCGGTCGTCCCCTCGGGAGGGGTGGATGCCGACAGCGCGGCCGCCTGGCTCGCGGCGGGCGCCGTGGCGGTCAGCGTCGGCGGTCCACTTCTCGGCGATGCGTTCCGCGGCGGCGACCTGGGTGCGCTCCGCGAGCGGGCCGAGCGGTTCGTCGCGGTGTGCGCCGGATCGGACGTACCCGCGTGACCCGCGTCGTGACCCTCGGCGAGACGATGGCGCTCGCCCGGACGACCGAGGTCGGCTCGCTCCGCCACGCCGCGGGCCTCGCCCTCGGCATCGGGGGCGCCGAAACCAACGTCGCCGTGGGCCTGCGCCGTCTGGGCGTCGACGCCGCGTGGCTCGGCCGCGTCGGCGACGACCCGCTCGGCGAGCGCATCGCGCGGGAGCTGCGCGGAGAAGGACTCGACGTGCGCGCGATCGTCGACGCCGCGGCCCCGACGGGCCTGATGCTCAAGGAGCGCCCGTCCGCGGCATCCACCGCCGTGCACTACTACCGCCGCGGTTCGGCGGGCTCGCGCCTCGCGCCCGACGACCTTCCGGCGGGATGGATCGAGAACGCCGATCTGCTGCACGTCACGGGCATCACGCCCCTGCTGTCCGACACCGCTCGCGCGACCGTGCTCGCGGCCGTCGAGCGCGCCCGCGCCGCCGGCGTTCCCGTCAGCTTCGACGTCAACTACCGCTCCGCCCTGGCGTCCGCCGTGATCGCGGGGCCGATCCTCCGCGAGATCGCGGCGCTGTCGACCCTCGTGTTCGGCGGGGTCGAGGAGTTCGCCCTGATGAGCCCGGATGCCGCCGAGTCGCTGCTCGATTCCGGCGTGCAGCACGTGGTGGTCAAGCGCGGCCCGGATGGAGCCGCCGCCTTCACAACGGCGGGCGCCACCGAGGCCCTGGGCTTCGTCATCGACCCGCTCGACACGGTCGGCGCGGGCGACGCGTTCGTCGCGGGCTACCTCAGCGCCCACCTCGAGGGCCTCGACGTGGCCGACACGCTGGTGCGCGCCAACGCCTGCGGCGCGATGGCCTGCCTCGTGCCCGGCGACTGGGAGGCCGCGCCCACGCGCCGCGACCTCGAGCGTTTCCTCGCCGGCGGCGGGGATCCGGTGCGGCGCTGACGTGGGCGCCGGCCACCTCCCGGAGGTCACGCCCTCCGCGCGACGGTGCACGGCTCGTTCGTGTGATCTCGCGCGGATCGCGTGCCCTCGATGACGAGCCGCGGATGCCTCGACCCGGGCTACGGCCGCAGCGGCAGCAACGCGCTGAGGTCGGCGCGCACGCCCGAGGCGACGATGCGGCCGGCGGTCACGGCATCCGCCCACTTCTCTTGGCCCGTGGCGACGGCGATCCAGGTTGCGGCATCGGTCTCGACCACGTTGGGCGGAGTGCCGCGCGTGTGCCGGGGGCCCTCGATCACCTGCACCGCGCCGAAGGGCGGCACGCGCATCTCGACCGAGTTGCCGGGGGCCTTCTCGACGAGCAGCTGCAGCAGGTAGCGCACAGCCGTGGCGGTCGCCGGGCGCGGGGCGTCTCCGGCAGCGACCGCGGCGAGCGCGGCACGGCCGTCTCCGGTTTCGATGCGGCGGGGAGGCATGGCATCCACGCTACCGGCGGGCCAGTGGCGGGGGCGCCGCGCGGCGCGTCGCGGCACAACGCAGGAGATCGGCGCGCGAACACGGGAGAACCGCCGGCCCGGGCGCGCCCTGTCGCCGGGTCTCCTGCATTGTGTCGGGGCGTCTCCCTCGAAACCCACCGCGACACAACGCAGGAGAACATGCGCCTGCGAAGCCAAGCGTGCCCGCCCGATGCGGCCGGACGGTCGCGCGTCCTGCGTTGCGCCCGCGGCGCGAAGGTGCGATCCCGCGCTCGGTAGGCTGTCCGCGTGAGAATCCTGGTCCTCGGTTCGGGCGCGCGCGAGCACGCCATCATCCTCGCGCTGCGCTCCGAAGAGGAGTCGCACGCGATCTTCGCCGCCCCCGGCAACGCCGGAATCGCCCGCGAAGCGCACCTCGTCGACGTCGACCCGATGGACCCCACCGCCGTCCTGACCTTCGCGAAGAACGAGGCGATCGACCTCGTCGTCGTCGGCCCCGAAGCGCCCCTCGTCGCGGGCGTCGCCGACCCGCTGCGCGCGCACGGCATCCCCGTGTTCGGCCCGGGCAAGGCCGCGGCCCAGCTCGAGGGGTCGAAGACCTACGCGAAGCGGATCATGGATGCCGCGGGCGTCCCCACCGGCGGATCGGTCCGCGCGCACGACACCGCCGCCGTCGAGGCCGCCCTCGACCGGTTCGGCGCCCCGTACGTGGTCAAGGCCGACGGTCTGGCCGCGGGTAAGGGCGTCATCGTGACCTCCGACCGCGCGGCGGCCCTGGCTCACGCCAAGAGCTACCTGCCGAGCGGCGCCGTGCTGATCGAGGAGTTCCTCTCGGGCCCCGAGGTCTCGCTCTTCTTCCTGAGCGACGGCGACCACGTCGCCCCCCTCAGCCCCGCCCAGGACTTCAAGCGCCTGCGCGACGGCGACGAGGGCCCCAACACCGGCGGCATGGGGGCGTACTCGCCCCTCCCCTGGCTGACGGAGCGCTTCGGCGGCGAGGACGAGTTCGTGGCGCAGGTCACGCGCGACATCGCCGAGCCCGTGATCCGCCAGATGGATGCCGAGGGCACCCCCTTCATCGGGCTCCTCTACGCCGGGCTCATCCTGACCGAGCAGGGCGTGAAGGTCATCGAGTTCAACGCCCGTTTCGGCGACCCCGAGACGCAGGTCGTCCTGCCGCGTCTGATCGACCCCCTGTCCCGCCTCCTGCTGGCTGCGGCTTCGGGCACGCTCGAGGATCAGCCGCGTCCCGCTTTCGCCGAGGCGACCGCGGTCACGGTCGTGCTCGCGAGCGAGGGGTACCCCGAGGCGCCCCTCACCGGTCGCGTGCTGACCGGGATCGACGAAGCCGAAGAGGTCGACGGCGTCCACGTCGCCCACGCCGCGACGGCGCTGCGCGACGGCGACCTCGTCGCGACGGGTGGGCGTGTGCTCAGCGTCGTCGCCACCGGCACGACCTTCGGCGAAGCGCGCGAGGCGGCCTACGCCGGGCTCGAGCGCATCGGGCTCGAGGGCGGGCAGTACCGCACCGACATCGCCGCGCGCGTGGCCCAGGGCTGACGGGCCCGACCCGTTCCGCCGACCCGCGGTCGCCCCCTCGGCGAACCGCTTCGTGCTCGACCCGGGCCGCGCGCGCCGCTAGCGTGTGGGCCATGGCCGACAGGGATGCCACGGCACGGGGCCGTGAGATCTTCGACCCGATCGCCGAACGCCAGTGCGACCTGCCGGGCGTCGACATCGGGCGGATCTTCGGCACCGAGGGGCTGCGCATCCGCGCGAAGGTCTTCGCGTTCGTCGTCCACAGCGGCTCGCTCGTCGTGAAACTGCCCGAGGAGCGGGTCGGCGAGATCGTCGACGAGGGGATCGCCGGCCCCATGATCATGCGGGGGCGCCCGCTGCGCGAGTGGGCTGAGGTCCCGGTCGACGCGGGAGCTGCGCGCTGGAACCAGCTCATCGACGAAGCGCGAGCCTTCGTCGACGCGATCACGCCGTAGCCTCGACCGATGACTTCGACCGCGTACGACGCCCGAGCCGACGAGTACATCGACGCCCTCGGGACGATGGATGCCGTCCACCCGGTCGACCGGAGCATCGTCGAGGCCTGGGCCACCGCCGTCACCGGCCCCGCGCTCGACGCCGGCTGCGGCCCCGGTCACTGGACGGGGCACCTGGCCGGACTCGGACTCGACGTGCGGGGCGTCGATCTCGCGCCGCGGTTCGTCTCGCACGCGCGGGCGGCTCATTCCGGCATCCGGTTCGATCTCGGCTCGATCGACGAGCTCGAGGTGGAGGACGGTGGGCTCGGCGGCATCCTGTCGTGGTTCTCGACGATCCACCACGAGCCCGCTCGCATCGACGTCCCGCTGCGGGAGTTCGCCCGAACGCTCCGTCCGGGCGGGCGACTGCTGCTCGGCTTCTTCGTCGGAGAGAGCATCGAGGCGTTCGATCACGCCGTGACCCGCGCCTATCGCTGGTCCGCCGCTGAGCTGGGGCGGAGAGCGGATGCCGCGGGCTTCGACATCATCGAGACCCACACGCGCGCGACCCTCGGCGCCCGGCCGGTGGGGGCGCTGCTGTGCGGGCGGCGGGCGTGATGCGGGCGCGGAGTGTTGTCGCGCTCGGGCTGAGCGCCGTGGTCCTGGGGCTCGCGGGGTGCTCCTCGGAGAGGGGGCGCCAGGACGTCGACGCGGTGCTCTGGCGGCAGACGATGGCGCACGAGAAGGTGGGGGCGCTCCTCGATGTCTCGCAGCGCGAGACCGGGACCGTGCTCACGGGGCTCCGGACCGCCGCGTGGGATCGCATGGGACAGACACCACCCGATGTCCGCGAAGGCGCGATGGTCGTCTACGACCTGCACATCGCCGAGCCCACCGCTACCTTCTCCGTCTTCCTTTCGTCGGGTCCCCGGCCGGACCTCCCCCGCGATGGCGGCGGGCTCTACAACGGTCCGAGTGAGGTCTACACCTGCTGGGACGTGACCGCGACGTTCGGCCGGACGCCCGCGACGACGACCCGCGAACTGGGCACGGAGTGCCCGCCGGATCTCGTCGAGCAATTGCCCGACGACGCGGACTTCGTCCGGCGCGACGCGTTCGACGGCTGAGCCCACGGCGACAACGGCGACCACAGATGCGCTTCTCGGCCGGCGGACCCGTCTCGCGGGCTTCGGCAAAGTCGAACGCGGACTCCCACCGCGTCTCGATCACATGGCAGGACACGTGGCGCTCACGCTGGATCACCCCGGCGTCCCGCTGAGGACGGCGGGAGATGCGTGATGGACGTCCCCTCACCCTGCGCAAAAGGCTCGAGGCCGGTAACCCTCAGGGGTCACCGGCCTCGCGTTCGTGGGGAATCGGTCAGGAGCGACGCGCGCGGCGGCGGGCGATGACGACGACCACGAGCCCTGCGGCGAGCAACCCGCCGGCGAGGGTCATCGCCATCGTCGGATCGGTACCCGTGACGGCGAGTCCACCGGGAGTGTTCGCACGCGTGCCCGGGGGCGGAGTCGCGTTTCCAGCCGCCGGAGTGGATGCCGACGGTGCCGGAATCGCGCCGGGCGAAGACGGTGAAGGGCTGGGCGCGGGTGCAGGCTGACCGACGACGAGGGTGACGGTCTGCGTCGCGTCGGGCGAGGTGCCGTTCGACGCGGTGATGACCACGGCGTAGTCGCCGGGGGTCGTGGGCGTGCCCGAGATGACGCCGGTGCTGCCGTCGAAGACGAGACCATCAGGCAGCCCGGTCACGGTGACGGTCGGTGTGGGGTTTCCCGCGGCGGTGATGGTCGCGGTGTAGCCCTCACCGACGGTGGCGTCGCCCGGCGGGGGCGAGGTGATGGTCGGCGCGGTCGTCTCCGACACCGTGCCGGGAGGAGGGCAACCGGTGGACGCGTTGATCGTGTTGGTGTCGAGGGTCACCGCACCGTTCTGAGCGATGAGTCGGCCCTGGACGGTTGCGCCGGTGGTCGCGGTGACGGACTGCTGTGCAAGTACCGTTCCCTGGAAGTCTGCGGCGGTACCGAGGGTGGCCGAACTGCCCACCTGCCAGAACACGTTGCACGAGGTCGCTCCGCCGGTGATCGTGATCCGGCTCCCGGATCCGATCGTGAGAGTGGATGCCGCCTGGAACACCCACACCGAGTCGGCGTCTCCGGCGAGGGTCAGAGCGCCCGTGTCGGCGAGGGCCAGAGCGCCACCTGAATAGACGCCGGGCGACAGCGAGAGCCCGTTGAGCTCATCGAGTCCTGTGCGGGTCGGCGTCAGCGAGGCCGCGGTGCCGTACGCCGTCAGAGCGTCCTGCTGCGCCTGGGCGGCCGCGGCATCGGTCTGGTGGACGGTGCCGTTGACCACGCCGTCCGTCGGGCCACCGAAGCCGGTGATGGACGTCCCGGGAGAGAGCCCCAGGTCGCCGTTGACGAGGGTGGGGCCGGTGTTGGTGACGGCGCTGGCACCGAGCACTCCGTAGGTGCTGGCGGTACCGAGATCGACCGGGCCGTCGATGACGGTCGCGGCCGAGGCGGGGGAGATCAACGCGACCCCCATGGCTGCTGCGAGGCCGACACCGGTGGCGGCGAGAGTGAGGGGGCGGAGAAAACGGGACGTGGCCATGAGTGGCCCCTGTCTGATGACGAAGAGGCACAAGGGCGAACGTCGACGACACGCGCATGATCTCCGGTCTTCGAAGTATGCGCCTCTCAGGTTCTCCATAGGCGGATGCACAGACATTGGCGACCAACTGCCAGCTTCGTCCCCGTTCGAAGTCTCCACGGCGTACCTGACGCGGGGTCCCGACGGCGCAGACGCCGGATCACCGAGAAATTTCCCACCGCGGCGTGACGAAATGCCCCGTCGCCTCGTCTTCGTCGTGTTCCGCGATGCGGACCTCGAGGTCGCCCGGCCGGTGCGCCCCCCAACTCCGCACCGGCCGGGTGTCGCGGCGTAGGGTTCTCAGGGCGGCGCCCATGCACCGCGAACGGATGAGGGGTGATCGGATGCGGCGCCAGAACGCGCGTGAACGTCTCGCCGCGGCTCTCCTGCCCGGAGAGGTACCCCTCGTCACGGTCGACGCCGACACGTCGTCTGCTGCCCCCGGAGGACTGCTCGCAGTCACTCCCACCCGCGTCGTCTACACCGCGAAGAACGACAGCTGGGCGATGGAACTGGACCGCGTGATGAATGTCTTCTTCGAGCAGGAGTATTCGCGCGGTCTCATCCGCATCGAGTCGGCCGAGACGCGACTCTTCACCGCTGACGCGTCCGACGCGCAGCGGGTCGTCGCCGCGCTGCGCGCCGGGCGTCCATAGGGGCGCACCCTCACATCACGGGCGGAGGCTCCTCCCGGGCGCGGGACCGAGTCCGCGGCATCCCCGAAGCATCCCCCGATGAAACGCCGAACGCCGCCGCCCCGCAGAGGGACGACGGCGTTCGATCGCGCGGGTTACTCCCCCGCCGCGGCGGGAGCCGCCTGTGCCGCCTGGGCCGGAGCCGCGTCGCGCGGAGCGCCGTGCGGCCGGATCATCGACGGCCGACGCATGAACAGCACCGCGACGAGGCCCAGGGCGATCACGATGATCGGCAGGGTGAGCGACTCGCCCATGGCCTGCGAGAAGCCGGTGACGACCTGCGGGGGCAGTTCCCCGCCACCGAAGCTCGCGGACGCGTCCGCGGCTCCCGGCAGGTTCGCCTCGAGGCGCGCCTGCATGAAAGCGGCGATGGATGCCGAGCCGATGACCGATCCGACCGTTCGGGTCGTGTTGTAGATGCCGGCACCCGCGCCCGCCTGACGCGGCGGCAGGTTGCGCGTCGCAGTGGTGGCGAGCGGCCCCCACATGCCGGCGTTTCCGATACCCATGAAGACGGAGGGGATCAGGAACATCCAGATCGGGGCGTCGTTCAGGATGAGCGCCACGTACAGCCCCAGCGAGCCGCCGACCAGCAGGAGTCCCGGCACGAGCAGGAAGCGCGGGTCGGTGCGGTCGAGCAGCTTGCCCGCGAACGGCGCGAGCACGCCCGACAGGATCGCGAGCGGCACGAGCAGCAGCGCCGACTCGGTCGGGGTGAGACCGCGGGCGAGCTGCAGGTAGAACATCTGCGGCAGCGCCATGCTCGTCACGGTGAAGCCGACCGCGGCGATCGCGAGGTTGGCGATCGAGAAGTTGCGGTCGCGGAACAGCGCGAGCGGAACGAGCGGCTCGCCCTTGCTGCGCGCCTGCGTCCAGACGAACAGCGCCATGACGACGACACCCGCAGCGACCATCGCCCAGATCCACGCGGCCCACGAGTAGTGCTCGCCCTCTTGCAGGCCGAACACGATGAGGAAGAGTCCGACGGCACTGAGCACGACGCCGAGGATGTCGAACTTGTGCGCGGTGCGCGGCAGCTGCGGCACGAGGATGACGGCGGCGACGAAGCCGATGATGCCGACGGGGATGTTGATGAAGAAGATCCACTCCCACCCGAGGCCGTCGACGAGCAGGCCGCCGGCGAGCGGACCGACGAGGGTCGCGACACCGGCGGTGGCGCCCCACAGGCCCATGGCCGCTCCACGGTTCTGCGGCGGGAAGGTGCGGGTGATGACGGCCATGGTCTGCGGCGTCATCAGCGCGGCACCGAGACCCTGCACGGCGCGGGCGACGATCAGCACCTCGAGGGAGGGCGCCAGACCACACGCGAGCGAGGCGAGGGTGAAGAGCGCGAGGCCCGTGAGGTAGATGTTCTTCGGGCCGAAGCGGTCGCCGAGACGGCCGGTGATCAGCAGCGGGACCGCGTACGTCAGCAGGTAGGCGCTGGTGACCCACACGACGTTGTCGAGGTTGTTGGTGTCGGGGTCGAGGGCGGCCTTGATGGCGGGGTTCGCGACCGAGACGATCGTGGTGTCGACCAGGATCATGAAGAACCCGATGACCAGGGCCCAGAGGGCCGGCCAGGGGCTGCGTTCGTGGGTCTTGTGAGACCCGGTGGTGGATGCCGCGGAGGCGGCGCGGGAGTCGGTCATGGGGTGGTCTCCTTTGAGACGCGGTGCTTCTTCTTGATGTGTTCGGGGATTTCGGCGATGCCCCAGGCGAGGGAGCGATCGGCGAGGCGCGCACGCAGGGAGTCCTGCCACGCGAGTTCGGCGTGGAGCAGAGCGGATTGGCGCCGCAGCTCGATGAGGAATTGTTCGGGGGTTTCGCGCTCGGCCGCGGCGGTCAGTCCGTCGTGATGGTCCTCGACCGAGGCGACGAGTTGGGCGCGACGCTGGTCGAGCAGGTCGATGACTTCGGCGCGCTCGAGATTGTGGGCTTCGGAGAGGGCGACGCGGAACTCGCTCGGCCTGTCGATGCGGGGCAATTCGGCACGCACCCATTCTTCGAGGGCCCGATGGCCGGCATCCAGAATCGTGTAGGTGGTGCGTTCCGGTCGATTGCCGTCGCGATCGACGCCGGCTTCGGCGAGGAGTCCGTCGCGTTCGAGGCGGGCGACCGTGTGGTAGATCGTGCCCTTCTGCAGCGGGATGAGCCGGTCGTCGCGGCGTTCCTTCAGCAAGCGCACGAGCTCGTACGTGTGCATGTCGGCCTCGCGGAGCGTGGCCAGGATCATGACGGCGACGGGGGTGAGGCGGCTGGCCTGCAGCATCCATCCTCCTCATGGTCCGTGTCGACTAGTCCACGTGGACTATACGCGGTCTCGCCACGCCTCGCGAACCCGCACGGATGAACATCGGGTGTCCGACGCACCTCCGCCTCGCCGCGCGGGGTCGGTCACCCCGCGGACACCCGCCGGCGGGGAGGGCGTGCGCCCGACGCAGAGCACGCCGCACCCGGTCAGGGCGCGGCGTGCTCGGGACAGGTTCCGGATGCCGGGACTCAGGCCGACGAGGAATCGTTCGCGACCTCAGCAGGCTCGTCCGCTTCGGTCCGGCTCTCTGCCGGCGCCGTCACCGCTCGACGCTGACGCCAGCGCACCGGGATGCCGAAGATTCCACGCTGGTTGGGCTCTTCGACCTCGAGGCCGTAATGCTCGCCGATCGAGTCGCGCAGCTGCGCCCGCTCGGCCTTGTCGTACGCCTTCAACTCGCGGCGGAACGCCACCACCGTGGCCCAGCAGATCGCGAGCAGCACGACACTGAAGGGCAGGGCGATACTGATCGCGGCGGTCTGCAGGGCGTTCAAGCCACCCGCGATGAGAAGCGCGAACGCGATCACCGCGGTGGCGAGGGCGAAGAACACGCGCACCCAGTTCTTGGGCTCCTCTTCGCCGCCGGTGGCGATCATGCTCATCACGAGGGCACCGGAGTCGGCGGACGTCACGAAGAACACCGCGATGAGGATGAGGAAGCCGACGATCAAGATCCCGGATGCCGGGACGTTCTCGAGCATCTGGAAGAGAGCCGTCGACACATCGACCGACCCGTCGGGCCCGGTGTAGGTCGCTGTGCCCGTGAGCTCGCCGTAGATCGCGGTGCCACCGAGCACCGTGAACCACAGGATGCCGACGAGCGTCGGGACCAGGATCACTCCGACCACGAACTCGCGCACGGTACGCCCCCGCGAGATGCGCGCGATGAAGATGCCGACGAAGGGCGCCCACGAGATCCACCAGCCCCAGTAGAACGCCGTCCAGGCGCCCTGCCAGGCGACGCCGTCATCGCCCGCGTAGGCGCTGACGGTGAACGAGAGCCCGACGAAGCTCTGGATGTAGTTGCCGATCGACTGCACCACGTCGCGCAGCAGGAACTCCGTCGGACCGGTGAACAGCAGGAACAGCATGAGGAGACCCGCGAGCACGAGGTTGATGTTCGAGAGCCACTTCATGCCCTTGCCGACGCCGGACAGGAGTGAGAAGAGGACGAACCCCGTGATGATGCCGATGATGATCGCCTGGCTGATGATGCTGGGCGGGACGACACCGAGGAAGTCGAGGCCCGCGCTGATCTGGATGACGCCCAGGCCGAGCGAGGTGGCGACACCGAACAGCGTGCCGACGAGGGCGGCGACATCGATCGCGTTGCCCCACCCGCCCTGGACCAGACGCGCACCCAGGATCGGCTCGAGAGCCCAGCGGATCGTGCGCGGCCGACGACGGCGGTGGAAGGCGTAGGCGAGCGCGAGACCGAGCACGACGTAGATCGACCACGCGTGCACGCCCCAGTGCAGGAAGGTCTGCGACATCGCCTGTTGTGCGAGCTCGGCGGGAGTGCCCTCGACACCGGGGCGGGGCGAGACGAAGTGGCTCAGCGGCTCACTCACCCCGTAGAAGACCAGGCCGATACCCATGCCGGCGGCGAACAAGAGAGAGAACCACGAGATCGTCGAGAACTCCGGCTCGTCGTCGTCCTGCCCGAGCTTGATGTTGCCGAAGCGGCTGAAGCCCATCGCGAGCGCGAAGGCGACGAAGAACGCCGCGATCAGCACGTAGTACCAATTGAAGGTCGACACGATGAAGGTCTGCACCGAGGCGAAGGTGGCTTCGGCGGCCGCGGGGAAGAACAACGCGAAGGCGATGAACGCGAGGGCGATGCCCGCGGCAGGCCAGAAGACCCAGCCGCGAATCGTCTTGTGGCTGCTGCCCGCGTGGGGGTCGATGGCGACCGCGGGTCCGGGGATGTCATCGGTCATTCCCCCGAGGGTAGTCAGGCGGGTCGTCGCGGCCGGGGGGCAGGCGCGCGCGCGGGCTGTGTGACACAATCCGCGCCGATGCGGGGCGCGCGCACCCGCAATAATGAGCGGGTGACCTCCGCTCCCCCGCTCGAGCTTCCCGGCTGGCGCCACGTCTACTCCGGCAAGGTGCGCGACCTCTACGTCCCCGCCGACACCGCCGAAGACGCCGCGCCCGCGCACCTCCTCGTCGTCGCGAGCGATCGCGTCAGCGCCTTCGACCACGTGCTCTCCCCCGGCATCCCGGAGAAGGGCGAACTGCTGACCACCCTCAGCCTGTGGTGGTTCGACCAGCTCGCCGGCGCCGATGGCGGCCGTTCCATCCCCCACCACCTGGCGGCCGACCACGCACTGCGGGGCGACGACCCGGTGTCGTTGATCCCGGATGCCGTGCAGGGGCGCTCGATGCTCGTCCGGCCCCTCGACATGCAGCCGATCGAGTGCGTCGTGCGCGGCTACCTCACCGGCTCGGGCTGGGCCGAGTATCAGGCGGAGGGCACGGTCTGCGGCATCCCTCTGCCCGAAGGCCTGAACGACGGCGACCGACTGCCGGAACCGCTCTACACCCCCGCCTTCAAGGCGCCGATGGGCGAGCACGACGAGAACATCACCTTCGAGCGCTCGGTCGAGCTCGTCGGGGCCGAGACAGCCACGGCCCTGCGCGACCTGTCGCTCGAGATCTACCGTCGTGCGTCCGCGACGGCGGAGGCCCGCGGGCTGATCCTCGCCGACACGAAGTTCGAGTTCGGCTACGACCCCGACGGCGTGCTGACGCTCGCCGACGAGGTGCTCACGTCGGACTCCTCGCGGTACTGGGATGCCGAGGCCTGGCGCACCGGCTCCACCCCCGCCGAGCGCATGGCGAGCTTCGACAAGCAGATCGTGCGCAACTGGCTCGCCGCGAACTGGGACAAGCAGGGCGAGCCGCCCGTCCTCCCCGACGAGATCGTCGAGCGCACGCGCGAGCGCTACGCGACGCTGCTGCGTCTGCTGACCGGCGTCTGACCCGCCCCTTCTCGAGACCGCACCCGTTCACCGAAACCGCACCGCATCCTCGACGAAACGGTGCGTTCTCGCCGAGCGCGTACGGTCTCGGCCATACCCCCACCTGAGGAGACACATGTTCCGCTGGAAGCTGCACGGCAACGGCCGCACGGTCGAGCCCGGGGCCGTCGTCGCCCCCGGCGAGCGCTTGAACTGGGGCGCGACGATCGCGATCGGCCTCCAGCACGTCATCGCGATGTTCGGCGCGACGTTCCTCGTGCCGGTTCTCACCGGCTTCCCGGTGTCGACCACGCTGTTGTTCTCGGGTGTGGGCACCCTGCTGTTCCTGCTCATCACGAAGAACCGCCTCCCCAGCTACCTCGGCTCGTCGTTCGCGTTCATCGCGCCGATCACCGCCGCCACGGCGACGGCCGGGACGGGCTCGGCCCTGGCGGGCATCGTCGCCGTCGGCGTGCTGCTGGCCGTCATCGGCTTCATCGTGCAGTTCGTCGGTCTCGGCTGGGTCGACAAGGTCATGCCGCCGGTGGTCGCGGGCGCGATCGTCGCCCTCATCGGCTTCAACCTCGCCCCCGTCGCGTGGTCGAACTTCCAGCTGCAGCCCCTGCCGGGCACGATCACGCTCGTCGCGGTGATCCTGTTCAGCGTGCTGTTCCGCGGCTTCCTCGGCCGCATCTCGATCTTCCTCGGCGTGATCGTGGGCTACGTCGCGACCGTGATCATCCAGGCGGTCTCGGGCGAGACGCTCATCGACTTCGACGCCGTGGCGCAGGCCCCGTGGGTGGGCCTGCCGACCTTCGAGATCGCCGACTTCACGACGCCGGCGACCTGGTCGGTCATCGCGATGTTCCTCCCCGTCGTGCTGGTGCTCGTGGCCGAGAACGTCGGTCACGTGCGGGGTGTGGCGGCGATGACGGATGCCACGGCCAACCGCTCCACCGGTCGCGCCCTCATCGCCGACGGTGTCGCCACGACCCTCGCGGGAACTTTCGGCGGCTCGGGGACCACCACCTACGGCGAGAACATCGGCGTCATGGCCGCGACCCGCGTCTACTCGACCGCGGTGTACTGGGTCGCCGGCATCACCGCGATCGTGCTGAGCCTCTCCCCCAAGGTGGGCGCGGTGTTCAACACCATCCCCGCGGGTGTCCTCGGCGGCGTCACGACGGCACTCTACGGCCTGATCGGCATCATCGGCATCAAGATCTGGGTCGACAACCGCGTCGACTTCTCGCGCCCGGTCAACCAGTACACCGGCGCGGTCGCGCTGGTGCTCGCGATCGCCGGGTTCACCATGCAGTGGGGCGACTTCCAGCTCGGTGCCATCGTGCTCGGCTCGGTCGCGGCCCTGCTGATCTACCACCTCGGCAACGCGATCGCCCGCGCCCGCAAGACCGGCGCCGACGACGGCGGCCCCATCCCCGCGGTGGGCCCCCTGGGCGGCGACCCGAGCTGAACCGCCGGGGTCCCGGCATCCCCTCCCCTCGTCGCCCGCCGCGGCGCCGAGCTCACACGGTTTCCGCGAGGTGACCCGCCATTGCGGGTGATCTCGGCGCGCGGCAAGCGACAGCGGCGGCACGGTAAACTGGATCCCGGTGCGTCGGGAAGTCTGGTCGACATTTCGTCGATCGACCCCTCAGGAGGCCTCATGAGCCACGACACCACCCGCGCGCCGAGCTGGCCCGGCTACGCCGAAGTCCACCGCGTCACGACGCTGCTCCGCCGCGAATCCGTCGGCGGCATGCTGCTGGTCGTCGCCGCGATCGTCGCGATCGTCTGGGCGAACTCGCCCGCCTCCGACGCCTACTTCGCGCTACGCGACTTCCGCTTCGGGTACGAGCCGTGGCACCTCGACCTGAGCCTCGGAACGTGGGCGGCCGACGGCCTGCTCGCGGTCTTCTTCTTCATGGTCGGCCTCGAGCTCAAGCGCGAGATCGTCAGCGGCAGCCTGCGTCGCTTCGGCACGGCGATCGTTCCGGTCACGGCGGCGTTCGCGGGCGTCGCCGTTCCGGCCCTGATCTACGTCGCCATCGTGCACACGCAGCCGAGCCTGCTGGCCGGATGGGCGATCCCCACCGCCACCGACATCGCGTTCGCCGTCGCCGTGCTCGCCCTCGTCGGCTCGCACCTGCCCGGGCCGCTGCGCATCTTCCTGCTGACCCTCGCGGTGGTCGACGACCTCATCGCCATCGCGATCATCGCGATCTTCTACACCAGTGACATCTCGCTAGTCCCCCTGGCCGTGTTCGCGGTGCTCGTGGCGATCTACGGCGCGATCGCGCACCGGGCGCGGGCGTGGTTCTCGCGCCACGCGTGGGGCGCGTGGGTCGTGCTGCTGCCGATCGGCTTCGCCGCGTGGGCCTTCCTGCACGCCTCGGGCGTGCACGCCACGATCGCCGGTGTCGCCCTCGCCTTCACCATTCCCGTCGCCGCCTCGCGCCGCCAGCCCGAGCACCACGGCATGGACCTCGCCGAGCAGTTCGAACACCGCTTCCGGCCGCTGTCGAGCGGCATCGCGGTGCCGATCTTCGCGTTCTTCGCCGCGGGGGTCGCCGTCGGCGGGGGCGAGGGCATCATGCGAGCGCTCACCGACCCCGTGACCATCGGCGTGGTGGCCGGTCTCGTTCTCGGTAAGCCGATCGGCATCCTGCTGGGCGTGCGCATCCTGACCCTCGTGACGAAGGTGCGCCTCGACCCGGCGCTGAAATGGATCGACCTCGCCGGGGTCGGCCTGCTCGCCGGCATCGGATTCACCGTGTCGCTGCTAATCGCCGAGCTGAGCTTCCCCGAGGGCTCCCCGCACACCGACGACGCGAAGATCGCGATCATGGCGGCCTCGCTCCTGGCATCCGTCCTCGCCTCCGCCGTGCTGCTGGTGCGCAACCGCCGCTACAAGCAGCTCGCGCAGGACGAAGCGGTGGATGCCGACGGCGACGACGTCCCCGACGTGTACCAGCGGCCCGACGCCCGCTGAGCGGAGCGCGCGCCGGACGACGTCACGAGACCAGGCTTCGCGACCGGGACAGGACGATTCCGCAGGAACGGCCTATTCTCGTGACCGGTGGCTCGACCCTCGAGCGTCCCCGCGAGGCCCTATCGGCGCTCTACCCGATCCCGCGGCAGACGAACGTGCACCTCGGGCGCCTGTACGTCACCGACGAGTGCTTCGCCGCCGAATGGCTGCGCGACGCGACCGAGGCGAGCGACCGCGCTCTCGGCGTTGTTCCCGCCACCGCCGAGTGGGCGTGACCGTCGTCGACGGAGCCGGTCAGCCCAGGCCCATGCTCGCGAGGACGTTCGTGTGCGTCCGCGTGAACGCGTGCACCTCCGCATCGCCGTAGCTCTCGTCCGAGGTGGCAGAGAACTGGTCGCTACGCACTCGTTCGCCGAAGAGCGACTCGACAGCGGTCGAGAGCTCAGCGCTGACCAGGCCTCCGTACTCGTTCTTTCGATACCCGGAGACCACGGCAACGTCCACGCGCTGACTCTCCGCGACCGGAACCACGGCGATCAGCGTCTCGCGCAGCACCTCCTCGGACACCCATCGGTCGGGATCATCGACGTCGGCGGGCTCGACGCGCACCGCGACGTAGAGGTTGCACGGGCCCTCGCAGTTCTCGCTCGCGGACTCCGCCACCAGGTGCCAGCGGTCACCACCGGCACCGCTCTCGTCGAGCGCCGCCTGAATCGGGGGAATCGCCTTCTCGATGTCGCTCTCGCTCGATCCGAAGGGGTCGTCGAACGGGGATCGCCCGTCGACGAGGGGGATCATGAAGCAGCCCGACAGCACGACGGCGATCGTCGCGGCGAGCACCGCGGCGAGCGCCCCTCTGATCGGCGCGCGCCCTCTGGTCGGCATCGATGCTCTGTGCACGGCGAGTCCCCCCTCTGAGAAGCGGCGGCACCCCCGCGCCGCCCGTTCAATCCGCCCTCAATGTATCCCCGCTCGCGCGTCGCCTCACGCCCCGGCGCAACCCCCACCGCGCGGCCTGTTCTCGTGGCATCCCCTGTCCTCGTGACGAGACGGACAGCGTCACCGCGAGGCGGCCTCCCGCGGCCGACGCAGCTGCGCGGCGAGCGAGGCGGCGGAGCGGAGGGTGAGTCCCGGGATATAGCAGCGCACCAGCGCGATGGCGATGGCGGGGATCTGCGTGGCATCCGGATAGATCATCCACAGCGGCGCGAAGTCGGGCTGGAACTTCTTCTTGAAGTTCGCGAGCGAGCGGAACCCGTAGGCCGGCTCGAGAAGGCCGCTGATCACGTCCAACCCGCGGTCGAGGGGACCGAGCGCACCCTCGCCGTCGACCGAGTGTCGAGCGAGAGGCGAGCCCGACAGGCTCATCACGGTCATCCCGTCGTCGCGCAGCCGTTCGACTGCGTTGCCGATGAGGAATTCCATGACCCCGGGCATGGCGTCGTCGCGCCGGCGCATGACGTCGAGGGCGTATCCGGCGATCGCCCCGTCGCGGTGGATCGGGATCCAGCTCGTGAACGCCGTGATGCGCCCCGATCCGTCGCTCGCGACCAGCAGGCGCACCTCGAGGTCGTCGAGCTGGTCCGTCGAGCCGAGGGTGAAGCCCATCTCGGGGATCGTCTTGTCCGAGACCCATGCCTCGGAGATCGCGCGGATCTGCCCGCGGTCGAAGAACGACAGCTCGCTCCACCGCGCCCACCGCGCGGTCAGTCCCTCACGCGCGGCACGGTTGGTCGCGGTGCGCACGTCCTGACGTTTCTTGCCCGCGGGCGTCCACGTCTGCGGGTCGAGGAAGGCCTCCTCGGCCACCTGCAGCGCCGACCAGCCGAAGGGGGCGAGCCGCTCGCGCTCGGCGTCGTCGACGCTGTAGAAGACCGGCGTCCACCCGTGCTCCTCGCAGAAGGCGACGAACCCCGCTCCGACGGAGGGGTCGTCCCGATCCGGTCCGAAGGCTCCGCCGAGGGTCACGGCGAACCCTCCGCGTACCCGGTAGGCGATCGCCGCCTCGACCTCGGCCGCGAACCAGTACACGTTGCCCTGCCAGAGGGTCATGTGACCGAGGGTGTCACCTGAGCCCGCGGCGAGGAGCGAGCGCGCGCGCTCGCGATCCGGAGCGGCCTCGGCAGCCCCCGAGCGCACGATGAAGCGGGCGGTCGCGGCGACCACGCTCCCCCAGAACAGCAGCGGCGGCAGGTACCAGACGGCCTGCGCGAACCCGGTCATGGGCACGAACACGAGCGCCTCGGGCGGAAGGAGCGAGGGCGGAACGAGGCGCAGGGGCAGCGTCGCGAGGACCGTCGTCACGTTCGGCCACGGACGGAAATCGGCGGATGCCACGAGGATCCCGACCAGCGCCAGGGCCAGGGCCCCGAGGCCGGCGATCGCGACCGTCCGCACGAACGCCCGACGCACGGCGGGCGTCGAGCGCACCTGAACGGCCGAGCGGAACCGGATGAGCAGCGCGGCGACGAGGAGCGGGAGGGCGGCACCCACGACCATGCCGACGACCGTCTGCCAGACATCGGCGACGTCGTAGGCGGCGCGCACGGTCGCGAGCTGTTCGAGCGTGTCGGTCTCGCTCAGCAGGAGCAGGATGCTCATCGCGACGAAGGTGAGGGCGTTGACCACCACGGCCAGGCGGAGGGCACCCCGTCGCCCCCGCAGGATCCCCCAGGCCGCGATCAGCAGCACCAGCTGGGGAAGCGCGGCGATCCACCCCGAGGCGGGCTGGAGCTCGGTGTACGTCGCAACGAAGCTCGGGCACGGGGCGCCCGTCGAACCGATCGCGCAGACGAGCCCGTCGGCCACGTTCAGAGGGTCGTACGACAGCCAGCTGTAGACCGACAGCACGCCGGCCCCCGAACCCCAGAGGGTCGCGACGACCGGTCCGATCGCGGTGATGGCGGTGAGCGCGGCGAGCAGCACGCGCTTCTCGCGGAGAGAGCTGCGCGGGATGCCGACGGCCCGCGTCCCGCCGAGCACGAGGCCGGTCGCCATGCCTACGGGCAAGGCGATGAGCGTGTACAGGTCCGAAGCCGACGCGGCGTAGAGGAACATCGTCACGGCGAGGACGACCCCGCCGATGCGGATGCGACGGCGCCACAGCGGCGAGGCGAAGCAGCTCGCGACGATCGCGACGCACAGCAGCGCCGCGATGGGCGGCGCTCCGGTGTCGGGGGTGACGTTCAGCGACACCTCGGGGATGACCGTGTCTTCGAACCACCCGATGACCTCGCCGATCGCGCAGACGAGAAGGCCGCCGCCCACGAAGGCGGCGAGCAGTCGACGCGTGCCCATCAGCCCCTCGGCCAGACCGCAGACGACGAGGGTCAGCACGACGGTCGCGAGGAGCACGAGCGGATCGTCGACGCGCACCAGGGCGAGCAGCATGTCGCGCAGGTCGAACGGGCCCGCCTCGAACGTGCTCTGCGTGACGATGGTGATCACGCTGACGACCAGGATCGCCAGCGTCACCCCGAGCGTTCCGACACGACGGCGCAGGAGCCCGGGGATGTCCCACCGGGGCGCGCCGCGCTCCGGCCGCGGGGCCCGAGCCGTCTCTGGCGCCGTCTGCACCTTGTCCATCACCGCGACCATCGGTCCTCCCCGAGCGTGCGCACGCCGACCACCGGCATCCTCTCCATGCTCGCGAGACCCCCGCGTCCGGCACATCAGCCGGTCGGCCCCGGCGGCGGGCCGATCGGGTGATCCGGGCGGCCCCCGGAGTGCCTAGCCTGGTCGCATGGCATCCACCGCCTCTCCGGTCATCCGCGTCGCCGTCATCGACGACGAGGCGCTCATCCGCTCGGGCTTCTCGCACATCCTCAGCGCGGCCGGCGACATCGAGGTCGTGGCGACCGCCGACGGCGTCCACGCCATGGAGGTCCTCGCCGAGGCCCGCCCCGATGTGGTCCTCCTCGACATCCGGATGCCGGGACGAAACGGGCTCGACGTGCTCCGCGACATCCGCTCGGCCGGGTGGGACATGACGGTGGCGATCCTGACCACCTTCGACTCCGACGACCACATCGCCTCGGCCCTCGACGCGGGCGCGGCCGGGTTTCTGGTGAAGGACACCGATCCGCGTCAGCTCCCCCAGCTCGTGCGCACCCTCCACGGCGGCGGCGTGGTGTTCTCGCCCACCGTGAGTCGCGCGGTGGTGGCCGGGTATCTGCGCCCCGAGCCCGCCGCCGACACCCACCTGATCGACGCGCTGAGTCCGCGCGAGCGTCAGATCCTCGTGCAGCTGGGTCGGGGGCTGTCGAACATCCAGATCGGGGCGGCGATGTTCCTCAGCCCCGCCACCGTCAAGGCGCACATCAGCACGATCCTGGGCAAGCTCGACGTCGACGGTCGCGTGCAGGCGGCCCTCGTGGCGGAGCGCGCGGGGCTGCTCCGCGACGAGGAGGCGCGATGAAGCGCCGCGATGTGCTGATCGACCTGGGGCTCGTCGCCGTCGCCGCGCTCGACGGGGTGCTCGGGCTCTACACCACCGACATGCTCGAGCTGGTGCTGACGCTCGTGGGGGCCGCGGGCCTGCTGCTGCGCCGGCGGCTGCCGCTGCTCTCGCTCGCCCTGGCCCTGCCCGCCCTCTTCCTCACCGGAGGGCCGATCGCCTCGGTCATCGCCCTGTACACCGTCGCCAGCGCGGCGACGGGGATGATCTGGCTCGTCGCCGCGACCGCCATCACCTTCTTGGGCCTGGGTCTGTCGTGGGACACCTTCACCTCGGTCAACGACCATGTCCTCGCGATCGTCTACGCCACGATGACGTCGGGCGGCGCCGTGGCGCTCGGCCGACTGCGTCGGAACCAGAGTCGGCTTTCCGCCAGCCTCGACGAACTCCGCCGCGCTCGGGCGGACGAGAACCGGCGCGTCGCCCGCGAGGCGGTCGCTGAGGAGCGCGCACACCTCGCGCGCGAGATGCACGACGTCGTCTCGCACCAGGTGAGCCTGATCACCGTGCAGGCGGGCGCTCTGATGGTGCGCGCCGACGATCCCGAGGTAGCCGAGACGGCCGACACGATCCGCACCCTCGCTTCCACGACCCTCGCGGAGTTGCGCCAGATGCTGCTCGTGCTCCGCGCCGACGGCCCCGAGGCCGCCCCGCTCGGGCCGCAGCCGACGCTGCGTCACCTCGACGAGATCCTGCATCCCGTCGACCTCGAGGTCGACGCCCGCATCGACCTGCGCGAGGGGCTGCCTCCGGCGACGCAGCGCGCGGTCTACCGCACGATCCAGGAGGGCCTCACGAACGTGCGAAAGCACGCCCCCGGGGCGCGCGTCGAGGTCACGGCCACCAGCAGCGACACGGGCGCCGTGCACGTCGCCCTCCGCAACGCCGCCTCTCCCGAGCCCCACCCCGACCCGGCTCCGACGGCGCGGCTCGGACACCTGGGGCTCTCCGAGCGCGCGCACATGCTCGGCGGGTCCTTCCGCGCGGGCCCCCTCGCCGACGGGGGGTACGAGATCGACCTGCGCCTGCCCGCCGCGCACTGATCGCGTCCTCAGGCCGAGGCGCGCTCCACGACCTCGATCGGGAGGATCGTCGCGTGAGCCGCGGGACGCCCGGCGAGGATGTCGAGCAGAACGGATGCCATGTGCCGGCCCTGCGTCAGAGAGGGCTGCCGGACCGTGGTCAGCGCCGGGGTGACGGCGGTCGACACCGCGGAGTCGTCGAAACCGACGACGGCGACGTCGCGGCCGGGTTCGAGGCCGTTGTCGCGCAGGACGCCGTAGACGCCGCGTGCCATGAGGTCGCTCGCGACGAAGACCGCCTCGGGGACGACCCCGCTCGACAGGATCCGCGTCATCGCGAGGGCGCCTCCCATCTCGGTGAAATCGCCGTTCTCCACGGCCGCCGGTTCGATGCCCGCCTCCGCCATCGCGTTGCGGAATCCCTGCAGGCGGTCGATGCCCGCGGGCATGTCGGACGGGCCCGAGACCGTCGCCACGCGCCGATGACCGCGTGCGAGCAGGTACGCCGTGGCCACGCGCCCGCCTTCGACGTTGTCGACGTCGACGTAGTAGTCGTCGGCACGGATACGGGCGGGCCGACCGCCGTAGACGACGGGGACGACGTCGGCCACCCGGTCGAGGAAGGTGTCGCTCGTGTGGTGCGAAGCGACGATCGCCCCGTCGACGCTCCCGCCGCGAAGGTAGCCGAGCGCCTTGGCGCTGGCGTCGTCGCTCGCGATGAGCATGTTCATGATGTAGTCGGACTCCCCGATCACCTCGCCGATGCCCGCGACGATCGAGGCGAAGAACGGGTCGCCGAAGAAGCGATCGGTCTGCTCCGGAATCACCAGGGCGATCGCGCGGGTCTGCCTGCTGGCGAGAGAGCGTGCCGCACGGTTGGGCACGTACTGCAGCTCGTCGATCGCCCGGCGCACGGACTCGAGGGCGGAGGGCGAGACCGCGGTGGAGCCGTTGACGACACGCGACACCGTCGATCGCGAGACTCCGGCACGCGCCGCGACCTCTTCGATCGTGGCGGCGCCGCGCACGGATGCGAGGTCCATCGCTTCCCTCCTTCGGGACGGCGGTGTTGCACCGCGCTTCGGGTGGCCAGGTGCGCTGCGCGCTGCTGCGAGCGTACTGCGGGCGCTGCGAGCGCACGAGTTCATCGTCGCCCGACCAGGTGCATCGGCGGGTGAATCCCAGGAGCCCACTGCGTCTTTCGATGGGGGCCAAGAGCGGCCGCGCACCCGTTCCCGCCCGGTGGCGGGGGGGGAAAGGGACGAGTCGGTCCCTCACGCGCGGAGCGGGGAGGGCTGCCGCTTTAGAAGGGTGGTGGGTCGGTGTTATAGGTGCCGCCGAGAGGAGATATCCAGGCGGTGTCGCCGTCCGGGTGATCGTCGATGTCCCAGCGACTCTCATGTCGGAGGCGGTGGTGATGGCGACACGTGGGGTCGAGATTGTCGTCGTCGGTGGTGCCGCCGTCGGCCCAGGCGGTGAGGTGGTCGATGTCGCAGTCTCGTGCGGCGCGAGCGCAGCCGGGGAAGACGCAGGTGGGTGAGGTGATGCCCAGCCACCGCCGCAGGGCGACGGGCACCCGATACGTTCTGCGGTCGAGCACGAGCGGTGCGCCGGTCACGGGGTGGGTGAGCAGCCGGATCCACGACCTCGCGGTGCCAGCCAGGAGTCGGGCGGTGTCGAGGTCGATCGGTCCGTAGCCCTCGAGGGTGGCGGGTTCGGCGTCGTGGCCGAGGAGGGTCAGCGCGGGAACCGTGACGATGACCGTCGCCGGCGGGGCGGAGCGGAACGTGCGTGGGGCGTCCGGGGCCAATCCGGTTGGTGCCGCGGATGGGGCGGCTGCGTTCTCGGCCGAGGCGTCCGCGGTCGCGTTCGGGGCGGAAGTGGTGGACGAGACAGCCGGGGCGTCCGTCATCGTGATGAGGTCGGCAAACGCGTCAGCGCGGAGTTGGGCGAGGGTGCGTTCTTCGTCGGGCGCGGCGCGCAGGTGCCGGGCGGCTTTGTCGAGACGCGACATGACGGCCCGAGCCCGGTCAGCGGGGAGCAGCGCGTGGAGGGAGGCCATGCCATCCAGCTCCGCTCTCATCCACACCCCCCGATCCACCGCGGCGCGGCGATGGCGGGCCTCGATCGATTCAGCGTGCACGCGTTCGCGGATCGCGCGCGCCGCGACAGCGAACTTCGCCGGGGTCAGCACGAGCGCCGGCGGGCACGCCTCGTCGTCGAAACGCTCGAACGCGTCGGCGTCACCGGCGGGAAGCGTCGACGCCAACCGAGCTGCATCGACGGCGTGCTTTTCGGAGAGACGCCCTTCGCTGAACGCGGCCCACAGCTTCGGGCACCCCACCGCCAAGGTCTGCGCGTGCGCCGCGCGCGTGCGGACCGTCTGCTCGGACAGGTGAAGCCGCACCGCAATCTCCGCGACCGCGGCCCGCTCGGCGAGATCGACGCGGTCCCGGCGCACCGCACCCGGGGTGCGGCCCCGGGAATCAACCCAGGCACGGTCGAGCGTGGGGTCGGGCCCGACCCAGGGGGTGGGGTCGAACGCGGCGTCGTCGAGGATCGCCAGGATCAGGCGGTACTCCTCAGCAGTGGCCCGCTGCCGCTCGGCGACCACATTCTCCAGGTGCCCCACCCGCGCATCGACATCTGACATCGCCAGAACCGTGCTGTCGAGCGGGCGCACGAAGACGTCCCCCTCCCACGCATCGACGTCGCCGGGACCGTCGGGCGGCACATACCCGCGCGGCTCGCTCGGCACAGGAGAGGCCAATCCGTCGCCGGGCGCCGGGGTGCCGGCATCCGTCCCCCACTCGACATCGCCGCTCTCACGAAACGCCGCCCACTCCGCTTCGAACTCCAGCTCGTCATCGCTCGGCCACGGCGCTCCATCGCACTCCCGAAGCGCCGGCATCGGCCGGTGCGCGGAGGGTGCGGGGCGGGTCATGGCAGAACGATATCGCCGACCTCCGACATTGGATCGGGGCGATATCGAGGGCCAGCTGTTCGCCGACACCCCCGCATGGTCGAGCCGTTATCCCCGGCTCGGCAACGTCCGAGACGCCTGTTCGACCCCATCGCCTGTCCCGCCGTCGAACACAGCGCGGCGCAGCCCCGCTCATGCTCCACCGTCCCGTTGCACCCGCCAGGGCGCGCGCAGCAGAACCCGCACGCCCGGCAAGGGGGCATGCGGCTTCTGGGGCGCGTTATGCGTCGCGTATGGACCGTTGCGTGACCGGCCCCGGAGAGATGACCGTCAGCCGACGGTCGCCGACTCCAGCGCGCGGTCCGCGATCACGCGCGCGTACGCGAGCCCCGAGTCCTTGATCGTCCGCTCCTGCGTGGCGTAGTCGACGTAGACGATGCCGAAGCGCTTCTCGTAGCCCCAGGCCCACTCGAAGTTGTCCATGAGCGACCAGTAGAAGTAGCCGCGCACGTCGACGCCCTTGTCCACGGCATCCAGAACCGCTCCGAGGTGCGCTTCGACGAACTCCACGCGCTCGACGTCGTGCACGCGGGCCTCGCCGCCGTCGGTGACCAGCTCGTCGTCGTACGACGCGCCGTTCTCGGTGACGTAGAGCGCCACGCCCGCGTCGGCCGAGTAGTCCTCGCTCACCCGCTCGAGGAGGCGGGTCAGCCCCTCGGGCTGCACCTCCCAGTGCATGTTGGTGCGGGCGAGGCCGCGGTCGTGCCAGTACAGGTTCTCGTGGGCCGGGAAGGGCTTGCCGACCGGGCGCGGGGTCGGCGCGTCGCCCGCGGGCGGGTCGACCTCGGGCGCCGTGCCGCCGACGAACTCGCCGTGGTAGTAGTTCACGCCGAGCGAGTCGATGGGAGTCGAGATGACGTCGAGGTCGCCGGGCTGCACGGCCTCCTGCCAGCGCGCCACCGCCTCGGCATCCGTCGTGCGGAAGTCCTTGATGATGTCGGCCGGGTACTCCCCGCGGAACACCGGGTCGAGGAACCACCGGTTGAACTGCCCGTCGATGCGACGCGCGGCGTCGAGGTCGGCGGGATTCGCCGGGTCGACGGGATCCGCGACCGTGAGGTTCAGGGTGAGTCCGAGGTTGAGCGACGAGTCGCGCGCGCGCAGCTCGCGCACGGTCTGGCCGTGGCCGAGCAGCAGGTGGTGAGCGGCGAGCATGCCCTCGGCCTGCGAGTAGTGGCCCGGGGCGTGGATCCCCGCGGTGTAGCTGAGGAACGACGAGCACCACGGCTCGTTCAGGGTGGTCCACACGTCGACGCGGTCGCCGAGGGCGTCGTGCATGTCGAGCGCGTACTCCGTGAAGCGGTCGCTCGTCTCGCGGACGGTCCACCCGCCCTTGTCCTGCAGCGCCTGCGGAAGGTCCCAGTGATACAGGGTGAGCCAGGGCAGGATGCCGGCATCCAGCAGCTCGTCGACGAGGCGCTTGTAGAAGTCGACGCCCTTCGCGTTGAGCTCTCCCCCGTCGGGGCGCACGCGCGACCACGAGGTCGAGAAGCGGTACGTCTGCAGGCCGAGCTTCTTCATCAGCTGCACGTCACCGGCGTAGCGGTGATAGTGATCGCACGCGACATCACCGTTGTCGGCGTTGATCACCGCATCGGGCACGCGGCTGAACGCGTCCCAGATCGAGGCCGTGCGGCCGTCTTCGAAGGCCGCCCCCTCGATCTGGTAGGCCGCGGTGGCGGCGCCGAAGAGGAAGCCTTCGGGGAACGAACGGGAGTGGGACATGGATCGGGTTCCTTCCGTGGGCGCGAGGGTCATCCCTTGACCGCCCCTTGCATGATGCCACTGACCAGCTGCTTGCCCGCGAAGACGAACAGCACCAGCAGCGGAATCGTCGACAACAGCACGCCCGCGAGGACCTTCGAGTAGTCGACGAAGTAGTTGGACTGCAGGAGCGACAGGGCCACCGGCAGCGTCGGATTCTGGCGATCGAGCACGATGAACGGCCAGAAGAAGTTGTTCCACGCGCTCACGAAGGTGAACAGTCCGAGCATCGCGGCGGCCGGGCGCGCGGCGGGCACGCCCACCGTGAGGAACGTGCGGAACGAGGTCGCCCCGTCGACGCGCGCGGCCTCGATGAGCTCGTCGGGGACGGCCTGGCGCAAGTACTGGGTCATCCAGAACACCCCGAACGCGCTCGTGAGCGCCGGAACGATGATGGCACCGAGCTGACCGGTCCACCCGAGCTCGCTGAAGAGGATGTACAGCGGCACCACGCCCAGCTGCATGGGCACCGCCATCGTGCCGACCACGAACAGCAGCAGCCACGGGCCGCCGCGGAAGGTCAGCTTCGCGAAGGCCCACCCGGCCAGCGTCGAGAAGAAGACGACGGATGCCGCGATGATCCCGGAACTGATCACCGAGTTCATCAGCGCGGGCCAGAAGTTGACCGCCGGATCGCCCATGACGGCCGCGGCATTGGCGAGGAAGTTCCCACCCGGGATCCACGACATGTTCGGGTCGCGGACGGTGGAGGCGTCGCCCGAGCCGATCAGCAGCGACCAGTAGAACGGGAACACGCTGGCCAGCAGCACGGCGCCGAGGGCGGCGTAGACGAACCAGCCGGGGCGCGATCCGCGCACGGCACGCGTACGGCGGCGCCCACGGGCGGGCAGGTCGCGATCGATCACGGGCACGGGGGCCGGGGTCACGGCGGTCATCGACGCGCCTCCTTCGTGGGGGTGGACAGGCGGGCGGCGTCCGCCGCGAGACGTTGCTTTGCGGCGCGCGCCTGTGCGCGTCGCTCTCGACGGGACCGCTGGTCGCGGCCGCCTTCGTCGCGGACGAGCGAGCGGGTCACGAGCATGTTCATCGCGCCGATGATGAGGATGATCAGGAAGAGGATCCACGCGAGCGCAGCCGCCCGGCCGAAGTTCCACTCACCCCACCCGATGTTGTAGAGCCACAGCGTCACGGTCAGCCACTGGTTGTCGGCTCCGCCCGTGCCGTACTGGTCGTACATGCGGGGCTCGTCGAAGATCTGCAGTCCGCCGATGGTGGAGGTGATGATGACGAAGATGAGCGTCGGCTTGAGGCTGGGCAGGGTGATCGAGAAGAACTGACGAACCTTGCCGGCACCGTCGACGGTGGCCGCCTCGTAGAACTCCCGGGGAATGGCCTGCATCGCCGCGAGGAGGATCAGGGTGTTGTACCCGGTCCAGCGGAAGTTGACCATCGTCGCGATCGCGACGTGACTCGCGAGGGCGTCGGAGTGCCAGGGCACCGCGGGAAGACCGAGGTTCTGCAGGGTGGTGTTCACGACGCCGTACTGGTCGCCGAACATGTTGCTGAAGATGAGGGCGACGGCGACGGGGGCCATCACGTAGGGGATGAGCACGCTCATGCGCCAGAACGTCTTGGCGCGGATGTTCTGGTCGAGCATCGCCGCGATGAAGATCGCGAGGATCAGCTGCGGAACGCTCGAGAGCAGGAAGATGCTGAAGGTGTTGCGCAGAGCGACCCAGAACTTGGGCTGCGAGAGCACCCACGCGTACTGGTCGAAGCCGATGAAGTGGCCGGAATTGCGAACCAGGTCCCAGTCCATGAACGAGATCACGGCCGTGTACGCGATGGGGAAGAGGCCCGTGATCGCGAACAGGATGAAGAACGGCGAGATGTAGAGGTACGGCGAGAACTTCAGGTCCCACGCGCTGCGGCGCTGGCCGAAGCCGATGCGTCGCGGCTGCCGCGCGCCGGCGGGCGCCGGCGCCGACCGAGTGGGCCGTTCGAGTGTGCTTGTCACGGTGGTGTCTCCTCCTCGAGACGAGGGGCGGATGCCGGGGGCCGGTGCTGCGACCCCCGGCATCCGCCCGCGTCGGTCACTTCAGGGCGTCGACCTCGGTCACCCACTGCTGCCACGAGGTGGCGGCATCCTGGGTTCCGTCTTCCACTCGTGTGAGCGCCTTCTGCATGGCGTCGTTGATCTGGAAGTAGAACGTGCCCTTGTACGGCGACACCTTCACGGCCTCGGCGCGATCGGTGAGGATCTGACCGACCGGGGCGTTGTTGAAGTAGGCGTTGGTGTTGCTCAGGAGCGTCTCGTTCTTGAGCGCGTCGGTCTGGCTGGGGAAGGTCCCCGCGTTCTCGAACGCCTTGATCTGGGTGTCGGGGCTGGTCAGCCAGTCCGCGAGCTCCTGCGCCGCGGCGACGTTCTTGCCGTTCGAGGGGACGGTCAGATACGAGCCGCCCCAGTTGCCGCCGCCGCCGGGGAAGGCGTTGGCGATGTCCCAGCCCTTGACCTCGGGGGCGTTGCCCTCGATGACGCCGAGCATCCAGCCCGGGCAGAGCATGGTCGCGAAGGCGCCGTTGGACAGTCCCGCCATCCAGTCGTCGGACCACTGGCCGAGGTGCGCCGACTGCGTGGCGCTGGCCTTGAGCACCTGGTCATAGATCTTCTTGACCTCGGGGTTCTCGGTGGCGGTGATCTCGCCGGTGTCGGGGTTCTCGTAGGCGTCCTCGACCTGGTTGATGGCCCCCTGGTAGGTGCCTCCGGCCGAGTCGAAGAACGGCTTGCCGGTCGCGGCGACGTACTTGTCGCCCGCGGCGAAGTACGTCGACCAGTCGCCCTGGAGCATCTTGGCGACCTCTTCGCGGTCGGTGGGCAGGCCCGCGGCGGCGAACAGGTCGGAGCGGTAGCAGACGCCCTCGGGGCCGATGTCGGTGCCGTAGCCGATGAGGTTGCCTTCGGAACTCGTCGCGGCCTTGACCTTGTAGTCGAGCCAGCGGCTCTTCAGGTCGTCGGGGACGGGGGCGAGCAGGTCGGCGTACTCCATGACCTCGGGGAGCCAGTCGACCTCGATGGCCTCGATGTCGGCGAGGCCGGTCTTTCCGAGCTTCTGGAAGTAGTTGGCACGGGCGTCGTTGCTCGTCGCGGCCTTGTTGTGCACGATCTTCACGTTCGGGTGCGCGTCCATGTACTCCTTGAGGAGCGCATCGGTGTACCCGAAGTCGTTGAAGGTGGCGACGGTGAGCGTCACCGGTCCGTCGCCGCCCGAGGCGGAGCCCCCGCCGCCGGAGCAGCCGGCGAGCACGAGGGCGGAGGTGGAGGCGACGGCGGCGACGAGGGCCACACGACGCAGGGCGCGGTTTTTCACAGATCACTCCTTTGTGGTGGGTGCTGACCGGCGCTGCGGAGAGCTCCACCAGCATCTCGTGGGAGCGCTCTCACCGATCGGGGTAGACGCTATGGGATCGCTCCCACGAGGTCAAGGAAAAGCATCCGGATCGTTACCTCACGTCACCCGGGGCATTGCTAGAGCGCCGAAAGCAGGGCGGAGACGAAGGCGGGCCTCCCGTAGACTGGCCTTCACCACGCCACCCGACTCCTGGAGCTGCAATGCCCACCATCGTCGTCGACGTCATGCCCAAGGCCGAGCTCCTCGACCCCCAGGGAAAGGCCGTGGCCGGCGCCCTCTCGCGCCTGGGTGAGCACCGCTTCTCCGACGTGCGCATCGGCAAGCGCTTCGAGCTCACCGTCGAGGGTGAGGTCGACGAGGCGACTCTCGCCCGCGCCCGCGAGCTCGCGGACGAGATGCTCTCGAACGCCGTCATCGAGGACGTCGTCAACATCGAGGTGGTCGAATGATCGCTCGCATCGGGGCCATCACCTTCCCCGGTTCCCTCGACGACCGCGACGCCCAGCGCGCCATCCGCCTCGCCGGCGGCGAGCCCGTCGCCCTCTGGCACGGCGAGCACGATCTGAAGGGCGTCGACGCTCTGGTCCTGCCCGGCGGCTTCAGCTACGGGGATTACCTGCGCGCCGGCGCCATCGCGGCCTTCGCGCCGATCATGGCCGAGGTCAAGGACGCCGCGGGCAAGGGCATGCCGGTCCTCGGCATCTGCAACGGCTTCCAGATGCTCGTCGAGGCGCACCTGCTGCCCGGCGGCCTCATCCGCAACGCCCACCAGCAGTTCATCCGCCGCGACCAGCGCCTGCGCGTCGAGAACGCCTCGACCGCCTGGACGAGCGACTTCACCGAGGGCGACGAGATCGTCATCCCCCTGAAGAACGCCGACGGCGGATACATCGCGGATGCCGAGACCCTGGCGCGCGTGAACGGCGAGGGGCTCGTGACCTTCCGGTACGTCGGCGTGAACCCGAACGGTTCGCTCGACGACATCGCGGGACTGACCAACGAGCGGGGCAACATCGTGGGCCTCATGCCGCACCCCGAGCACGCCGTCGAGCCCGGCTTCGGCCCGGGAACCCCCGCGGCCATGCGTTCGGGTGTCGACGGCCTGGGCTTCTTCACCTCGGCGATCGCCGCCGTGGTGGGCGCCGCGGCCTGACGTCACCCGCGACCTCGCCCCCCCCGCACGGGGGGCCGGGGATCGTCGCCGGAGGACGGCGCCCCCTCGGACTCCCGCGACGCGCGGGGAGTGATGGACACGGGGTCGATCAGGGAGGATGAGTGCGTGCGCGTACCCGATCCCGACCCGATCATCGAGGGCATCCTGGCCCTGTGGAGCAGCGAGGGAGCGCCCCTCCCCTCCGAACCGCGTCTCGCCGAGATGCTCGGGGCGAGCCGCAACTCGGTGCGCGAGGCGCTGATCCGACTCGAGGAGCGGGGTTACGTCCACCGCACCCAGGGGGCGCGGACCACGTCGAACCGTCGACTCGCGGGCGTCGGCCGCCGCATCGACCAGCAGTTCGATCATTCGCTCTCGATCCGCTCCGCGGGGTACGAGGCGTCCCTCGACCTCGTCTCGTCCGAGCGCCTCGACCTCGCCCCGGGTGCGCACCGCTTCGACGATCTCCCCGACGGCACCCGCGTACTGCGGACGGTGAAGATGTGGCGCGCGGACGGCGCCCCCTACGCCCTGGCGGAAGATCTCGTCCCCGTGGCACGTGACGCCGCGCTCGACCCTCATCGCCCGGTCTTCGATCTCGCCGAGGCCGCGAACGGCGTCCGCGTGGCCTGGGAGACGCTGTGGATGGAGGCGGTCGGACTGGACGCCGAGAGGGCGGGGATCCTGTCGAGCGCACCCGGCACGCCCGTGATCGAAATGACCTACTGCGGGTACGGCGCCGACGATGCGATCGGGTACTGGTCGCGCGAGGTGCAGCTGGCCGCCCCGGCGGGCCTGCGCAACGCGCTGATCCGCCGGGTGCGATCGTGAGCGTTTCCCTCGCGTAACAGCGTGGTGAACATGTCGGACAAGTACTATCTCGGCTTGTTGGACAAGCGTACGGTCGAGGGACCCGACGAAAGCGAGCTCCCGTGTCCGACACCCTCACCGTCCACCGCCTCACCGCCGAAACCGTCACCCCCGCGACCTTCGACCCCTTCGGCGTCGTCCTGACCCCCATGGAGGACGGCACCCCGTTCACCGCCGAAGAGGCCGTACTCGACGTGTCGAACGGCATCCCCCGCTTCTACCTCATGCACCTCGACGACAAGGCTCCCGAGTTCGTGCGCGTGACGCGCCACCTCGAGACCACCCAGACCCTCATGGCGGTCGGCGACGTCGAGTGGACCATCGCCGTGGCCGCCCCGGGCATCGACGCCCCCGCTCTCGACGACCTGCGCGCGTTCCGCATCCCGCCGCGCACCGCCATCACGATGCGCAAGGGCACGTGGCACGCCGGTCCCTTCTTCGCCGAGCCGAGCATGGACTTCGTCAACCTCGAGCTCGATGACACCAACGTCACCGACCACCACAACCACCGCTTCGACGACACCCTCGGCGTCCGCGTCGTGGTCGACGGGGAATGACCGTGCTGACCCCGCTCCCCGACGCGGCGGCCCGACTCGCCGCGCTCGAACGGGAGGCCGCGCACCAGAGCGCCCTCAGCGCCGGCGACGGACGCTCGTGGGTCGGCCAGCGAGACGGCATCCGTCCCGTGGTCATCGTCGGGGCCGGTCAGGCCGGACTCGTCCTGGCGCGCGGACTGCGTCGGCGAGGGATCGACGACGTCGTGGTGATCGACGCCGCGCCCGCCGATGCGACCGGCCCCTGGAGCACCTACGCGCGCATGCACACGCTGCGCACGCCCAAGGACATCGCCTGGCCGACCTGGGGAACGCCCGCGGTGAGCCCGCGCGCCTGGTTCGAGGCCGTCTACGGAACCGACGCGTGGGACGCGATCGAGTACTTCCCCACCGTCGCCTGGCAGGGCTTCCTGCGGTGGTACCGCGAGGTGTCCGCCCTCACGGTCGTCCCCTCCACGCGCGTGCGGTCGCTCACCCCGACCGGAGGGGACGGGCCGATCGAGGTGCACCTCGAGGGCCCGGACGGCGAATGGATGCTGCCCGCTCGGCACGTCGTCCTCGCCACCGGGATCGAGGGAGCCGGGGGGCGGCATGTCCCCGCCCTTCTGCAGGGGCTCCCCGCCGGCCGCGTGCACCACACGCACGACGAGATCGACTTCTCCTCCCTCGCGGGTCTGCGCATCGGCGTGCTGGGCGCGGGGACGGGGGCGTTCGACAACGCCGCCACCGCGCTCGAGCACGGCGCCGCGAGCGTCGAGGTGCACATGCGGCGCCCCGCCATGCCGCAGGTCAGCCCCTACCGCTGGATGGAGTTCGCCGGTCTCATCGAGAACTACGGCGCCTTCAGCGACGCGCAGAAGTGGGCCTTCAACGTGCACCTGTCGGCGGTCGACCAGCCCGCCACGCAGAACGCCCTCTGGCGCGCCCACGCGTTCGACGCCTTCCGCTTCTTCACGTCGTCGCCGTGGCAGCACGTGCAGTGGACGGGCAGCGACATCGCGGTGACCACGCCGCACGGCATCCATCACTACGACGTCGTCCTGTCGGCGACCGGGATCGTGGCCGACCTGGAGCGGAGGCCGGAGCTGTCGGCCATCGCCGCGGATGCCACGCTGTGGAGCGACCGCCTCGCCCCGGAGGCCGCGGCGCAGAACCCCGGGCTCGCCGCGTTCCCCTACCTCGACGACGATTTCGGCCTCGTCAGCCGGAGCGCTCCCGACGCCTCGGCGCTGTCGCGGATCCACATGTTCAACCACGGCGCGCGCCTCAGCCAGGGGATGCTGAGTCACCAGATCCCCGGGCTCGTCGGCGGAGCGACCAAGCTGGCCGCCGCCCTCTCTCGGCGACTGTTCGAGCGCGACTCCGACGAACTGATGCGGGAGTACCTCGCCTACGACGTGCCCGTCGGTGTGCACATCGGGCGCCGCCCGCAACCTCCGCAGCCCGCCGAGGCGACCGGAGTAGCGTCTCTCCGGTGACCACCCCGACCCCCCTCATCGTGTCCGTGCCCACCGACGAACTCCGTGACGACCTCGGCGATCTGCCCGAGGGCGTCGAGGTGGTCGTCTGGGATATGACGGGACCGGCCCCGCGCGACAGGTTCGACATGATCGTCCCGCCGTACATGTCGATGAACGACGTGATCGGGCGCCTCTCCGAGATCGAGGTCGGCCTCGTGCAGGGCCAGTCGATCGGCTACGACAACGTCGAGGGGCGCCTGCCCGAGGGGATCGTCTTCGCCAACGCCTCGAGCGTCCACGAGACCGCCACCTCGGAGCTCGCCGTGGCCCTCGCCCTCGCGGCGCAGCGGCACCTGCCGGACTTCGTCCGCGCGCAGGATCGCGGCGAGTGGACGAGCGGCATGACCCCCGGGCTCGCCGACGCCCGCGTGACCCTTCTCGGTTTCGGCGGCGTCGGCCGCGCGATCGCCGCCCGCCTCGCGCCGTTCGAGGTGACGCTGCGCGCCGTCGCCTCGCACGGGCGACTGCAGGACGACGTGGAGGTGTTCCCCCTCGGCAAGCTCGAGGAGGTGCTCGCCGACACCGACATCCTGATCGCGTCCCTTCCCGGCGGCGACGCGACCCGCCACCTCCTCGACGACCGCGCGCTCTCGGCGCTCCCCGACGGCGCGCTCGTCGTGAACGTCGGCCGGGGACCGCTCATCGACACCGACGCCCTCGTCGATCACGTGCGCCGTGGCCGCATCCGCGCGGCCCTCGACGTCACCGACCCCGAGCCCCTCCCCGCGGACCACCCGCTGTGGGCTCTCGACGGGGTGCTCATCGCTCCGCACGTGGGAGGGGCGACGGATGCCATGCGCCCGCGCATCGCCCGACTCGTGCGGCGGCAGATCGAGCGCCTGCACCGCGGCGAGAAGCCGCTGAACGTGGTGCTGGGCGGCTGATCGCCCCCGCTTTCCGCCCGCGCGCCGCGACCCGACGTCAGCCGGCGAGGCGCGCGTAGGCGTTCGCGGTGGCGGCGACGTCGTCGACGTAGCTGTCGAGGTGGTTGTACGAGAAGACGGCCCGCCGCCACCCCGCGGGGCTCGTCATCTCGCCCGCGGCGCACAGGTAGCGACCGGCCGCGAGGGCCGCGTCGTCGATCTGGTTCGGATCGGCGATTCCGTCGCCGTTCGCGTCGGCACCCCATCGTTCCCACGTCGCCGGGATGAATTGCAGCGGTCCGACGGCCCGGTCCCAGGTCGCGTCGCCGTCGAAACGGCGGCCGTCGGTGTCGGGGATCACCGCGCTCTGCGATCCGTCGAGCGCGATCCCGCGGATCGGGGGATCCGGGTAGCCCTCCGCATCCAGGGTCCCGCCGGAATGCGTGCCGTGGCCCGACTCGATCGCCCCGAGCCCGGCGAGGGTGTTCCAGCCCAGACCGCACGAGGGCTGCTCCCGCTGGACGGTGAGCGCCGCCGACGCGTACGCCCGCAGAGCCCGTTCCGGGATGCCGACGCGCCCCGCGACCGTGATGCTCCACTGCGCGTCGACCGCGACCGCGGTCGGCGTCCGTCGCTCGGTTTGCGCGGGAACCGCCGGAACCGCGTCGGTCGCGCTCGACGAGAGGGACGCGGTCGCCGGCCACGGTGCGGCCACGCCGCCGCGCTCGGCATCGCGCGCCATCGCCTGCGCCTGAGTGAACAGGACGCCGACGGCCACCAGCGCCACGAGCAGGGCGAGCACCCACGGCCAGAACGGCCGGCGCGGAGCCTGATCGAGGTCCACGGACACCTCCCGACGCCCGTCGGGTCGAGCGCACCCCGCGACGGTAGACGCGCGCGGCGACGGCGCGGTGAACGAGCGGGATACGACGCGGGGCGCCGCGTCAGCCGCGGAAGCCGGCGGGGTTCGCCAGCAGGTCGGCGAACGCGAGCTCGGCCGGGCCCACGAGCATGAGGCGCGAGCGCAGATGCGCCCTCTCGAGGCGGATCGTGCGCCCCTCGGCACCGAGCGGGTGCACGCGCACCGCGTCGGCGAGGCGCTCACGACTCACCGACAGCAGGGCTCCGAGATAGCCCGAGAGCACCACGGTCTCGGGCGCGAAGGCGTTGACGAAGTTCGTCAGGGCGAGCGAGAGCATCTCGACCTGGCGGGTCACCTCGGTCATGACCCGGGGGTTGCGGGCGACGCCGAGCTCGACGTCGAGTTCGTCCTCGTCGAGCTTGCGCCGGCCCAGGAGCGGTTCGATCAGGTCGAGGCTGACCTCGGCCTCGAGACACCCGCGCCGCCCGCACACGCACGGCCGGCCGCGGGGATCGACGACGGTGTGGCCGAGCTCGCCGGCGTAGCCCGACGTCCCGCGCAGGAGCGTGCCGTCGATGATCAGTCCCCCGCCGATGCTGTGCATCGCGCCGCCGAGGTACAGCAGGTTGCCGACGCCGACCCCCACGCCGAACCGCGACTCCGCGAGAGCGCCGATGCTGGCGTCGTTGCCCGCGGCCACCGGCATCCCGAGCTCATCGCTCAAGCGCGCGGCGACGGGATCGCGCTTCCAGCCGAGGGTCGGCGAGACGAGGACGGAACCGTTGGCGTTGACGAGACCGGGGACCGCGAGGCCCGCCCCGACCACGCGGTAGTGCCGATCGATGTCGGCGCGCATCGCCTCGACGGACGAGGCGACGATCTGCACGAAACGCTTCGGCGACGGGGCGGTCGCGGTGTCGTGGCGGAGCCGCGCGTGGACCACCCCGCCGAGACCCACGAGAGCCACCGTGACCGCGTGCGGTTCGGCGCGGACGCTGAGCGCGGCCACGTGGTCTTCGGGCTCGAGGTCGAGGGTGGGGCGACCGACCTTGCCCGTGCGCTCCCCGCTCGGCGCTTCGCGGACGAGGCCGAGCTCGGTCAGCTCCATCACGAGACCCGTGACGGTGGAGCGGTTCAGTCCCGTCGTCGCGCCCAATTGCGCGCGCGAGAGGGCACCCCGGGAGTGGAGGAGCGACAGGACGGACGAGAGGTTCTGCTGACGGATCAGATCGTTCGTCGTACGGCCAGCCGGCGGCGCGAGCGGGGTTGCGGGCTCGAACACGGCAGGGGTCATGAGAGGCGCACCTCCCCCATCATCGCATCACGACGCGGTGGGGCCGAAAGCGGGGATCGCGGGGGAAACAGCAGAGCGGATGGGGAGCGGGCCCCGGGGCCGCGCTCCCCATCCGATCACGCACCGCCGTTGCGCCGCTTGTTGAAGATGTCGAACGCGACCGCCAGGAGCAGCACGATGCCCTTGATGGCCATCTGCCAGGCGGCGTCGACGCTGAGGATCGACAGACCCATGTTCAGCACGCCCATGACCAGACCACCGACGACCGCGCCGACGACGGTTCCGATGCCACCCTGGACCGCCGCACCGCCGATGAACACCGCCGCGATGGCATCCAGCTCGTAGTTCTGACCGGCCGAGGCCACCGCGCCACCGGCGCGGGCCGTGCTGACCACGGCGGCGAGACCGGCGAGAGCACCCATGTTGACGAAGATGAAGAAGTTGACCCACTTCGTCTTCACGCCGCTCATCACGGCCGCGAAGAGGTTGCCGCCCATGGCGTAGATGTGACGACCGAACGTCGTGCGGTTCAGCACGAACGTGTAGGCCAGCACGAGCACCGCGAGGATGATCAGCACGATCGGCGTGCCGTTGTACGCGGCGATCGTGAACGCGGTGGCCATGATCGCGATGACCGCGACGAGGTTCTTGGCCCAGAACGACCAGGCGACCTCGCGCGGCAGCTCGAGGCGGCGCAGCGTCGCGCGGGTGCGCAGCTGCTGCACGACCAGCAGCACGCTGGCGATGGCACCCAGCGCGAGGGTGAGGGCGTCCCAGTTGCCGAGGTAGCCGAGGAACGGCGGCAGCCAGCCCGCGCCGATCGCGGTGAAGCCGTCGGGCAGACCGCTGATGGTGCCGCCGGTGAGCAGAACGAGGGTGAGACCGCGGAACAGCAGCATGCCCGCCAGGGTCACGATGAACGCGGGTATGCCGACGAAGGCGACCCAGAAGCCCTGCCAGGCACCGACCACGGCGCCGACGACGAGCGACAGCAGGACCGCCACGTACCAGGGCAGACCCCACTGGTTCATGGCGATCGCCGCGATCGCGCCCACCATCGCCACCACCGAACCGACCGACAGGTCGATGTGTCCGGCGATGATGACCATGACCATGCCGATCGCGAGGATCAGCACGTACGCGTTCTGCTGGATGAGGTTGTTGACGTTTCCGGGCATCAACAGGCGACCGCCGGTGAGCACCTGGAACAGCACGATGATGATGACGAGGGCGGCGAGGATGCCGAACTGCCGGAAGTTGATGCGCGACAGGATGCCGCGACGTCGCGGCCCCGGCTGGGTCGGCGCCTCGACCGTCTGGGTGGATGCGGTGGCCATTGCTGTCAATTCCTTCCGGCGGTCATGTGCCGCATGAGGTTCTCCTGCGTGGCGTCGTCACGGCTGACCTCGGCCGTGATGCGTCCCTCGGAGATCGTGTAGATGCGGTCGGAGAGGCCGATGACCTCGGGTAGCTCCGACGAGATGACGATGACGGCCTTACCCTGGGCCGCGAGTTCGTTGATGATGCCGTAGATCTCGTACTTCGCCCCCACGTCGATGCCGCGGGTCGGCTCGTCGAGGATCAGTACGTCGGGTCCGGTGAACATCCACTTCGACAGGACGACCTTCTGCTGGTTGCCCCCGGACAGTCGCCCGGTGATCGCGGCGACGCTGGGCGCCTTGATGTTCATCTTGTAGCGGTACGAGTCGGCGACCTTGTACTCGCGGTAGCGGTCGACCACGCCCAGCCGCGCGAGACGGGCGAGGGCGGACGCCGAGACGTTGACCTGGATGTCGCCGATGAGGTTCAGTCCGTACTTCTTACGGTCCTCGGTGGCGTACGCGATGCCGTGCTTGATGGCGGCGTCGACGGTGCGGACGTCGATCTGCTGCCCGTTCTTGTAGACCTCGCCCGAGATGCCGGTGCCGTACATGCGGCCGAAGATGCTCATCGCGAGCTCGGTGCGACCGGCACCCATGAGGCCGGCGAAGCCGACGATCTCGCCGGCGCGCACCATGAACGAGGCGTCGTCGATGACCACGCGCTCGGTGTCGACGGGGTGATGCACGGTCCAGTTCTCGACGCGGAAGAGCTCGTCGCCGATGTCGGGTTCGCGCGGCGGGAAGAGGCTGTTCAGATCGCGACCGACCATGGCGCGGATGATGCGCCCTTCGTCGGTGTCGGCGTCGGAGCGGTGCATCGTCTCGATCGTGCGACCGTCGCGGATGATCGTGATGCGGTCCGAGATGCGCAGCACCTCTTTGAGCTTGTGGCTGATGATGATGCAGGTGATGCCCTGGGTGCGCAGCTGGTCGATGAGGTCGAGCAGGTGGGCGGAGTCGTCGTCGTTCAGCGCGGCGGTGGGCTCGTCGAGGATGAGGAGCTTGACCTCTTTCGCGAGGGCCTTGGCGATCTCGACGAGCTGCTGCTTGCCGACACCGAGCTCGAAGATCTTCGTCGCGGGGTTCTCACGCAGGCCCACCCGCTTGAGCAGCTCGGCTGCCGCGGTGTTGGTGGCGTTCCAGTCGATGACGCCGCGACGCGACTTCTCGTTGCCCAGGAAGATGTTCTCGGCGATCGAGAGGTACGGGCTCAGCGCCAACTCCTGGTGGATGATGACGATGCCGGCGGCCTCGCTGTCGTTGATCGAGCGGAACGCCATCTGCTCGCCCTCGAGGGTGATGCTGCCCTCGAAGCTCCCGGCGGGATAGACGCCGCTGAGGACCTTCATCAAGGTCGACTTGCCGGCGCCGTTCTCGCCGCAGATCGCGTGGACCTCGCCGCGGTAGACGTCGATCGACACGTCGGCCAGAGCGGGAACCCCGTTGAACGACTTCGAGATCCCCGACATGCGCAGGATCGGTTCGGTCATGTGTGCTTGTCCCTCCGCCGCCCGCCGGGCGGCATTGTGGCTCCGCCGCCCGCCGGGCGGCACTTCGGCTCAGCCGCCCGGGGCGGCACGTGGAGCGGCGGGGCGGGCGAACCCGCCCCGCCGCAGGGTGAATCAGAGTCCGACGTCGGACGCCTTCAGGAAGCCCGAGTCGATGAGCTTCGACTGCACGTCGTCCTTGGTGACCACCTCGGGGGTCAGCAGGTACGAGGGGACGACCTTCTTGCCGTTGTCGTAGGTCTTCGTGTCGTTGACCTCGACGTCCTTGCCGTCCTTGATCTCCTGGATCATCGTGAAGACGCGGTCGCCGAGGGCACGGGTGTCCTTCCAGACCGTCATCGCCTGGGCGCCGTCGAGGATCGCCTTGACGTTGGCCTTGTCGGCATCCTGACCCGTGATGATCGGGTAGTCGGCGCCGGGGGTGTAGCCGGCCGACTTCAGCGACGCCTCGATACCGATGGCGAGGCTGTCGTTGGGCGAGAGCACCACGTTGACCTTCTTACCGTCGCCGTAGAACGACGAGAGGCGGTTGTCCATCTCGGACTGCGCCTTGTCGGACGCCCAGCCCTGGATGCCGATCGACGCCCATGCGTCGTCGTTGGCGGGCGACTTGCCGCTGGGGACGACCAGCTTGCCGCTGTCGACGTAGGGCTTGAGCACGTCCCAGGCGCCGGCGAAGAAGAACTTCGCGTTGTTGTCGTCGGGGCTGCCGGCGAAGGGCTCGAGGTTGAAGGGACCCTTGCCGTCCTTCAGGCCGAGCTGCGACTCGATGTACTGACCCTGCAGCGTGCCGACCTTGTAGTTGTCGAACGTGGCGTAGTAGTCGACGTTCTCACTGCCGTTGATGAGGCGGTCGTAGGCGATGACCTTGGCGTTCTGCGCCTTGGCCTCCTGCAGCACCGGGCCGAGCGTCGAGCCGTCGATCGCGGCGATGACGAGGATCTTCGCGCCACCCGAGATCTGGTTCTGGATCTGGCTGATCTGCTGGTCGGTCTTGTTGTCGGCGTACTGCAGGTCGACGGTGCACCCGGCATCCTGGAGCTTCTTCTGCAGCTGCTCGCCGTCGTTGATCCAGCGCTCGAGGCTGCGGGTGGGCATCGCGATGCCGACGTTGCACTCGGTCGAGCCACCGCCCGCGGCGTCTCCACCGCCGTCTGCCGGACGCGTGGAGCTGCACGCCCCGAGACCGACGGCGAGTGCGGCGATGGCCGCACCGGTCAGGATTTTCTTCAGCATGTGATCTGCGTTCCTCTCTGAACAGCAGGGATCCTCGGATCCGTACCCGCGCCCTCCCCGGCGTCGGATCGGGTACGTCTTCGTTCCCGGCACTCTGGTCCGTCGAATTATGACGGCTCCGAAAAAATATCCACCCGAGGGGGTTTTGTCTATAGCCGCGTCAAAATTGCGCACACCGTGACCGGAGCGTGATTTTCCGCCCCCGGACGCACGAGAACGGGCGGGCCGCCGAAGCGCCCCGCCCGTCACCGATGCCGGCGATCAGACCCCGACGGTCTCTTTCTGCGTCGTGTTCGCCCGGCGACGCGCCACCACGCGATTGCGCCCGGCCGCGACCAGCACCACGAGCAGCACCGCGTAGATGGCGATGACGATCGGCCCCTGGAAGAGCGTCGTCAGGTCGCCGTTGGCACTCATCGCGGCATCGCGCAGGCTGGTCTCGGCCAGCGGCCCGAGCACCATGCCGATGATGAGCGGCGCCAGCGGGTAGTCGTGCGCCCGCATCACGAAGCCGAGCAGACCGACCGCGAGCAGCAGCACGAGATCGAACGTCGCACCCGAGGTGGCGTAGATGCCGAGCCCGCAGAACACCGCGATAGCGGCGTACAGGTACGGGCGCGGGATGACCAGGAGCTTGGCCCACAGCATCGCGAACGGCAGGTTGAGGATCAGCAGCACGACCATCGCGATGAAGAAGCTCGCGATGAGCGCCCAGACCAGATCGGGTGCCCGCTCGAACAGCAGGGGTCCGGGCTGCAGACCGTACTGGCGGAAGGCGGCGAGCATGATGGCCGCCGTCGCCGACACCGGGAGCCCCAGCGCCAGGAGCGACCCCATCGCCATGCCCGTGGTCGAGTTGCCCGCGGCCTCGGGGGCGGCGAGGCCCCGGATGGCGCCGGTGCCGAAGCGCGGCTTCTTGCGCCGCCCGTCGAGGCGCTTCTCGATGCCGTAGGCGAGGAACGTGGGGATCTCGGAGCCGCCGGCGGGGATCACGCCGAACGGCAGACCGATCGCCGTTCCGCGGAGCCACGCCGGGGTGGCCTCGGCGAACTCGCGGCGGGTCAGCCACGGTCGGCCGGTCGGCCGGATCATCTGCTTGTTGCTGATGTGCCGCTCCAGGCACGCGACGTAGATGACCTCGCCGAGGGCCAGGATGCCGACGGTCACGGTGATCAACGAGATGCCGTCGAACAGGTTGGGCGAGTCCATCGTGAAGCGCGGGGCGCCGGTGACGCCGTCGATGCCGATCACCGCGATGCCGAGCCCCAGCAGCAGGGACGCGAGGCCCTTGCCGGCGTTGTCGGTCACGACCGACGAGGTCGCCGCGAACGCGAAGATCGCGAGCGCGAAGAACTCCGCCGGTCCGAAGCTGCTCGACAGCCCCGCGAGCACGGGCGCGAAGAACACCAGCAAGATGGCGGCGATGATGCCGCCGATGAAGGCGCCGATCGCCGCGGTGGCGAGCGCCTGCGCGGCGCGTCCGTTGAGCGCCATCTTGTGGCCCTCGAAGGTCGACGCGATCGCAGAGGCCTGGCCGGGCGTATTCAGCAGGATGCCGGTGATCGAGTCGCCGAACAGCCCGCCGAAGTAGACGCCCGAGAACATGATGAACGCGGCGGTCGGGTCGAGCGAGAAGGTCACCGGCAGAAGCAGTGCGACCGCCATCGAGGAGCCGAGGCCGGGCATGACGCCGACCGCGGTTCCGAGCACGCAGCCCACGAGCACCCAGATGAGGTTCTGGGGGGTCAGGGCACCGGCGAATCCCTCGCCGAGGAGAACGAGAACGTCCATGTCAGAAGGCCCATCCGAGGATTCCGGAGGGCAGGGACAGACCCAACCCCATGTCGAAGGCGATGTAGCTGAGCGAGCTGATGGTCAGCCCGACCAGGAGGGCGAACAGCACCTTGCGCTGGCCGAACCCGCGGGCGATGCCCGTGAACAGCAGGGCCGCGGCGATGATCCAGCCCAGGATGCCGAGCAGGAACGCGAACGCGAGGAACGAGCCCGCGACCCAGGCGAACGAGCGCCAGTCGACGCCGACCGCGCGCCCGCCGGCCTCCTCCTCTTCGATCGAGGGGGTGACCAGCGCCGCGCGCACCGCCTGGATGCCGAGGATGATGGCGAACGCGGAGAGCCCTGCCGCGATGATGCCGGGGAAGAACTGCGGGCCCGGGAAGGCCGCGCTCGGCGGCACCTTCATCACGACGATGCCGTACAGGAGGTACGTCGCGAAGGCGGCGAGGATCGCGGGCATGATGAGCGCCTTCGCGATGCCGCGGGGGCCGCTCCCCCGCTGGAACCGCAGGCGGTTGCCGACGGTCGCCGAGACGGAGGTGGGGTTGTTGCTCGACGGCATCACAGGCCCATCTCCTCGTACAGGCGCTCGATGCGCTCGCGCTCGTCGGCGAGGAACACGTCGAGCTGGTCGCCGGTGATGACGCGCTCGGTCCAGTGGTAACGGGCGCGGGCGTCGGCCCACTCGGGCGTCGCGATCGAGTCGAGGACGAGCTCGGTCAGCCCGTCGACCTGCTCGTCGTCGAGCCCGCTCGGGGCGGCCAGCATGCGCCAGTTGGTCAGGCCCACCTGGTAGCCCTGGTCGACCGCGGTGGGGATGTCGATGCCCTCGATGGGGTCGGACGCGACCAGGGCGAGGGCGCGCAGGCGCCCCGACTCGATCTGGTCGATGTTGTCGGGGTAGCCGCCCGCCGCCGCCCGGGCGGTGCCGTTGAGCAGGGCCTGGATGGCCTCGCCGCCACCGTCGGACGAGATGTAGGTCATGTCGACCGGCGCGATGCCCGCGGCGAGCGCGAGCTCGGCCACGACGAGCTGGTCGAACGAGCCGCCGCCGGTCCACGGCAGGGCGCGGGGGTCCTGCTTCCAGTCCTGCACGAGGTCGTCGAGGCTCTGGTAGGGCGAGTCGGCCGGGACGACGATGACGTCGTACTCCTCGACCATGACGGCCAGCGGAGTGACGTCGTCGAGGGTTGCTGCCGAGTTGAACTGCACGGTCGCGGCGAGGAGCCCCGTGCCGCCGACCAGGAGGTTTCCGGCCTGCCCGTTGAGCACCGAGACGTTGCCGAGGGCGATGGTGCCGCCGGCGCCGGGCATGTTGACCACCTGCACGTTGTTGACCAGGCCGTTGGCCTTCTGCGCCTGCTGCAGCTCGCGGGCGACGCCGTCCCAGCCGCCGCCTGCGGCGGCGGGCGCGATGATCGTCATCGACGCGTGGATGTCGTCGCCGGCGGATGCCGAGGTGATCGACCCGTACGAGGCGACGGCGATCGCGGTTACGGCGACCGCTCCCCCCGCGAGGCGGCCGATCCAACGGCGCCGCGGCCGGTCGACCGGTGCGCTGTCGGTCCGGGCACTGCCGGCCGGCGGATGGTCGGGGACAGATGAAGGCGTAGGCTCCGTCATCACAGCTCCTCCTCGCGGACGTCGTCGTTCCGCGGAATGTGAAGACGCTCCCAGGAGGGGTGGCACGGCGCAGCCCCCGCGCGCTTTGTGCTCATATTGCGTGCGACAGGAAGCCCACCATGCGCGAGTACTCCCCGGCGCTCACCCCGCGAGCGGTGAGGCGCGTGCTCGTGGTACTGCCGAGCGTCATCGTTCTGTTCGCCGTGGGGCTGACCACCGTGATCGCCGCCTCGGTGCAGGAGCGCCGCATCCGCGACGACACCGTCGAGCGCGTGTACGACGTGGCCTCCGGGCTCGCCGAGCTCGACGACGTGCGCCTGGCCGCGGCATCCGTGTCCCGCGCCGGAACGGCGGATGATCTCGCGGACGCCGGAGACCTCTCGCCCGCGACGGCGGTGCTGCAACCGCTGGCCGATCTCGTCGAGCGCACGACCGGGGTGTTCTACGTCGTCATCACCGACGACGAGGGCGTGCGCATCACCCACCCCGAGGTCACGCAACGCGGCGTGCTCGTCGAGACCGCCAACGCGAGCGTGCTGGCGGGGACGCCGTTCGTCGGCATCGAGACGGGACCCTCGGGCAGCACGGTGCGCGCGAAGGTCCCCATCAGCTCCGACGGCACGATCGTCGGCATGGTCGCGGTGGGGGTGCTCGAATCGCGCATGCTGGCGGACCGCGACGAGGCCCTCGGTGCCCTGCTGCCCTGGGCGCTGGGGGCGCTCGTGGCCGGCACCCTGTCGTCGTCGCTGCTGGCCGCCGCGATCGAACGGCGCTTCCGGCAGGCCGACGCGCTCGCGGCGGAGCAGGAGCAGAGCACCCGGACGATGGCGGCCCTGCGCGAGCAGGCGCACGAGTTCGGCACGCGGCTGCACGTGCTGCACGGTCTGGTCTCGCACGGAGACACGCGCGACGCACTGGCCTACATCGCCGACGCCGCCCCGACGCTCACCGCCCGCCCGGCCTCGGACACCCGGCTCGGCCCGTCGGTGGTGGGAGCGAGTCTCGAGGCGCTGCGCGCGGAGGTCGCCGCCCTCGGGGCGCACCTCGAGGTGCAGGTCGAGCGCGACCTACCCGTCGATGAGACGGTGCTGGTCGTCCTCGCCAACCTGTGTCGCAACGCCGCCGAGGCGGGTGCCTCGCGCGTGCGCTGCACGCTCTCGCAGATCGGCGACCGGCTGCACGGAGCGGTGGACGACGACGGTCCGGGGCTCGATGCGAACGACGTCGAGCGCGCGTTCTCGGTGGGCCACTCCTCGAAGCCCGACGTCACCGGCACCGGGCGCGGACTCGGACTCGGGCTCGTCCGTCGCGCCGTCGCCGAGCGCGGGGGCGAGGTCACCGTCAGCCGATCGGCGTGGGGCGGCGCGAGCTTCTCGTTCGAGATGGCGGTGCCGCGATGACCGACGATCCGGTGCGGGTGCTCGTCGTCGACGACGACGGCGCGGCGCGCGCGCTGCACGGCCGCTTCGTCGACGAGACACCGGGCTTCCGGGTGATCGGCTCGGCGGCGACCGGGATCGCGGCCGTCGAACGCGCGCGACAGGACGTCGACCTGGTGCTGCTCGACATGCGACTGCCCGACATCAGCGGGGTCGAGGTGCTGCACCGCCTGCGGACGCTGGGGGCCGAGGGGCTCGACGTGCTCGTCATCAGCTCGTCGCAGGACCAGGTGACCGTGCGGCAGGCGCTCGCTGCACACGTCGTGGGCTACCTCGTGAAGCCGTTCACGCAGGAGATGCTGCAGCGTCGCCTCGACACGTACCGCCGCGAGCGGCAGGCGCGCGCCGAGGCCGACCGCGATCGCGCTCTGACGCAGGGCGACATCGATCGCCTGCTCGGCACGGGCACGGTGCGCGTTCCCGAACGTTCGTCTCCGGCGCCGCTGCCGAAGGGCCTCGCCCAGGTCACCCTCGACCGGGTGCGGGCGAGTCTCGACCCGGTCGCCTTCGTCTCGGCATCCGACGTCGCTTCCGCCTGCGGCCTGTCGCGGGCCACGGCTCAGCGCTACCTCGAGCACCTGGTGTCGACAGGGGTCATCGACCTCGCGCACCGGTACGGCGCCCGCGGGCGCCCGCGCATCCTCTACCGACTGGCCCCGTCGCCGCCCGGCTGAGCCCGCGTCAGCGCGTGTCGCGGTCGGTTCCCGACCAGAGGTCGCCGCACTCCACGAGGTCGGCCTCCTGCGCGATGAGGTACGGGCGGGCCCCGATGTCACCCGTCACCGCCACTGAGATCCCCGCCCAGTGCGCGCGACCGAGCAGCACCGGGTGACCGGGCGCGCCGTCGTAGGTGGCCTGCGCGAGGGCGCCGGGTTCCGCTCGGCGCGCGAGGCGGGCGACGGCTGTCGCCGGGACGTCGGGGGTGTCGACGGGCAGCACCACGACGGCGTCGGAGGACCCGGATGCCACGACCTCGAGCCCTGCGCGCAGCGATGCGGCCACGCCGGTGGCCCACTCGTCGACGCGCACGATCGCCGTACCCGCCGGGACGAGACCCGCGGCCTCGTCGAAGCCGGCGCCGAGCGCGACCGCGACGTCGCGGCATCCCCCCTCCCGCAGGGCCCGAACGGCGAGGGCGAGCCACGGGGTGCCGGCGGAGGTGCGCGCGAGGGCCTTGGGCCCCCCGAACCGACGCCCCGCGCCCGCGGCCAGCACGAGTCCCGACACGGTTCCGGGAAGGGCGGCGGGCATGGTCACGACAGCGTAGCGTGCGCGAAACACGCCCCGATTACGGTCGCATCCATGCTCGAACTGGCCGCCGACCTGGTGCCGCTGATCGACGCGGGCGTACCCGTGGCGGCCGTCACCGTCACGGCCGTCGTGCGCAGCGCCCCCCGCGGCGTGGGCGCGACGCTCGCCGTCACGCGGGACGCGCGGGTGATCGGATCCATCTCGGGTGGCTGCGTCGAGAGCGACGCGGTCATGCTCGGTCTCGACGCGCTGCGCACCGGGACCGTGCGCCGAGCGCGCTTCGGCTTCGGCGACGACGACGCGATCGCGCCCATCGCCGCCGGGCTCGCGTGCGGCGGAGCCGTCGACGTCGTCGCCTACCGGGTCGACGCCGCGCACCGCGACGCGCTGATCGCGGCGCGAGACGGTCGCGAGGCGTCGCTGCGCCTCGAGCTCGACGGCGAGCCGCTGGTGCTGCACCGCCCCGCTCCCCCGCGGCTGATCATCCTCGGCGCCGGCGAGCACGCCGCGGCCTTGTGCCGAGTGGGCGCGGCGGCCGGCTTCGCGGTGACCGTATGCGACGACTGGGCGCTGCTCGTGACGCGGGACCGCTTCCCCGACGCCACCGACCTCGTCGTCGGAGCACCCCACGAGGTCCTCGCCGCTCTCCCCGCCCCCGACGAACGGACGGCGGTGTGCGTCCTCACCCACGACGAACGCCTCGACGTCCCCGCGATCCGCGTGGCGCTGCGCCTGCCGGTGGGCTTCGTCGGCGCGATGGGAGCCCGAGCCACCGTCTCGCGCCGCGCCGCCCTGCTCCGCGCCGCCGGAGTGACGGATGCCGAGCTCTCCCGCCTCCACTCCCCCCTGGGGCTCGACCTGGGTGGACGCTCCCCCGAAGAGACGGCCCTGTCGGTGATCGCCGAGATCGTGGCATCCCGGAACGCGGCCGACGCCCGCCCGCTCCGCGACGCCGGCGAACGCCGCCTGCACGCGATCGCGGGCGGCAGCGCGTCCTGCGCGGTGAGGAGCGCGTGAGCGTCGTCGTCGTCCGCGGAGCGGTCGCCGTCGTGGAGGGACCCGGTCGCGTGCGCACGGGCGACGTCGTCCTCGTCGACGGGATGGTCGTCGAGGCAGCGGACACGACGGATGCCGAGATCATCGACGCGACCGGCTGCGTCGTCACACCGGGTCTGGTCAACGCCCACCATCACCTCCTGCAGACGGCGTTCCGGACGTTGCCGGGAACCCGCGGCATCCCGATGCGCGACTGGCTCCCGGCCATGGCCGGGGCCTACGCCGAGGCGCGCGTCGATCCCGAACTGACCGGGCTCGCCGCCCGCGCCGGCCTCGCCGAAGCACTGCTGAGCGGAGTGACGACCGTGGCCGACCACCACCTGACCTGGCCCGCCGAGGCGGACGGCGTCGGGATGGCCCGAGCGGCGGCCCGCGCGGCGACCGACCTCGGCGCCCGCCTGGTGTTCGTGCGAGGAGCGGCGCGCGACGACCCGCAGACCGCGGCCGCGTCGGCGGAGGCGATCGTCTCGGCCCTCGTCCCCGGCCGCCCCGGCGGGATCTCGGCCGACGGCATGCTCCAGGTCGCGGTGGGCCCGGCCGGTGTGCACAGCGACCCCCGCGAGACCTTCACCCTGCTCGGCGAGGTCGCCCGGCGCCACGGACTCCGTCGGCGCACGCAGGCCAACGAGGTCGTCGACGTCGCGATCGCCCTCGAGCGCTACGGCAGGCGTCCCCTCGATCTGCTCGACGACTGGGGCTGGCTCGCCCCTGACGTCACCCTCGCCCACCTGTGCGACATCTCGGATGACGAGATCGCCCGGGTCGCGGCATCCGGAGCCTCCGCCACCCATGCGCCCGGCTGCGACGTGCCCATGGGGTGGGGGGTCGCGCCGGTGCGGCGCCTCCTCGACGCCGGCGTCGCCGTCGGACTCGGAACGAGCGGAGGGGGCAGCAACGATGCGGGGCACCTGCTCGCCGACGCGCGCTTGGCGATGCAGGTGTCGGCCCTCGTCGGTCCGCAGCTCGCGGCATCCGACGTCCTGACCATGGCCGGCGCGGGCTCGGCCGACGGGCTCGGGCGACCCGAGCTCGGCCGCCTCGTCGCGGGCTCGGCCGCAGACCTCTGCGTGTGGGACGTGTCGGGTGTCGCCGACGCCGGCGTAGCCGATCCGGTCGCGGGGCTGCTCTGGGCGGCACCCGGTCGTCGCCCCCGCACGGTCGTCGTCGGTGGACGCACGGTCGTCGACGACGGGCGACTCGTGCGCGCCGACGAGCGCGAGATCGTCGGCGCACTGTTCGAGAGGGTGGGACGATGACGACCATGGCTCCCGTGATGGACACCCCGAGCAGCGACGAACGCCTGGGCGCGCACCTGCGCGGTCTGCGCAAGGCGCGCGGACTTACCCTCACCCAGCTCGCCGAGGCGGCGACCCTGTCGCACCCCTTCCTCAGCCAGTTGGAGCGGGGCCTGGCCCGGCCCAGCATGGCCAGCCTGGAACGGCTCGCCCGGGCGCTCGGGACCAGCCGCGTCGAACTGCTCGCGGGATCGGAGCCGCCGCGCGCCGACCACGACGCCGAACCCTCGTTCGTCGCCGCCGACGAGGGCGTCATCGGACCGTACGCCGAGGGCACCGCCCGGCTCCTCGCCGAGGGCCCGCGCCGTTTCGAACCCCTCGAGTTCACCGGATCGAACGCCGCGGCCGGCGACCACTACGTGCACGACGAAGACGAGTTCCTCACGGTCCTCGAGGGGTCGATCATCATCTCGTTCGGCGGGTTCGGCGAGCGCACTCTGCGCGTCGGCGACTCGGTCTACTGCCGCTCGGGTACCCCGCACCGCTGGCACTCGCCCGACGGTTCGACGTACCGACTACTCATCGTGAAAGAGCTCGTGCACGGCGGGGCCGACGACCTGATCGAACAGGAGAACACGTGAGCGCAGGCGTCACCTTCGAAGCCGTCGTGCGCCGGCGGCGCGATGCCGCGGACGGCGTCGTCGTCCTCGATCTCGAGCGGTCGACCGGCGCCCTGCCGCACTGGTCACCCGGGGCGCACATCGACGTCGTCCTGCCCGGTGGGATCGAACGGCAGTACTCGTTGTGCGGCTCGCCGACCGAGCGCGGCACCTGGCGGATCGGCGTCCTGCGGGAGCGCGAGGGATCGGTCTGGCTGCACGAGAACGCCCACGTCGGGTCGGCCCTGCGGGTGCGCGGGCCCGCCAACCACTTCCTGTTCGCCCCCACCGCGGGGCGCTCGTACGTCTTCGTCGCGGGAGGCATCGGCATCACCCCGATCGTGCCGATGATCGAGGCCGCCGAGGCCGCCGGCGCCGAGTGGACCCTGCTCTACGTCGGGCGGTCGCGTTCCACCATGGCCTTCGTCGACGAGCTCGAGGCGCAGTACGGCCCGCGGGTCGAGGTGTACGCCGCGGACGAGGGCCGCCGCCTCGACCTCGCCGCCCGTTTCGAGACGCCCGTCACACGCACCGTCGTGTACGCGTGCGGACCCGCGCGCCTTCTCGAGGGACTGGATGCCGCGATGTCGGGCTGGCCCCGCGGGAGCCTCCACGTCGAGCGGTTCGAGGCGAAGGTGCTCGGCCCTCCCGTGTGGCAGGAACCGTTCGAGGTCGACCTCATGATGTCGGGGCTGACGGTGACGGTGCCACCCGAGCGGTCGGTGCTCGACGTCATCGAGGAGCAGGGCATCGTCGTCCCCTCGAGCTGCCGCGTGGGCACCTGCGGCACGTGCGAGGTCGCCGTGATCGACGGCGACATCGAGCACCGCGATTCGGTGCTCTCCCCCGAGGAGCAGGATGCCAACCGCTCGATGATGCCGTGCGTCTCGCGCGCCGCCTGCCCGCGGATCACGCTCGAGCTGTAGGCGCTCGCGAGTGAGTACATTCTGTACAATTTGCACATTCGAGACTATGCTGTCGTCATGAGTCAGATCGCCGTGACAGACGCCCGTGCTCGCCTGTCGGCGATCATCGACGACGCCCGTGACGAGCCGGTCTACCTCACTCGTCACAATCGCCCCGTCGCCGCGATCGTCGACGCGGCTCAGTTGGAGCAACTGCTCGAGGACGCCGAAGAACTGGCCGACATCCGGGCCGTGGACGCCGCGTGGGACGAGACGGACCGGCTCGCCGAGACTCCCGTTCCCTGGGATGAGGTCAAACGCGACCTCGGCCTTCTCTCGTGACGTATCGGATCGACGTCCTCCCCGCCGCTGTCCGCGCAATCCGGAAACTGCCCCCCGAGGCGAAGCGGCGCATCCAGGCCGTCATCGACGTCTTGGCCGAAGAGCCCCGGCCGCCCGCGGCGAAGAGGGTGACCGCGCGGCCGGAATGGCGAGTGCGAACAGGTGACTATCGGGTGCTGTACCGGATCGAAGACGAGGTGCTGACGATCGTGGTCGTCCACGCCGGTCATCGCCGAGACGTTTACGAGAAGTAGCCACCCTCAGCATCCACCCGCCTCGTTCTCGTCGCCTGACGCCCGCCCCGCGGAGGCCGCGACCGGAGGGGCCCAGACGGCGGCGACCACGAGCGGAACGGCGAGCAGCAGCCAGGCCGCGGCCGGAACCGTGGTCCAGCCGAGCAGCGCGCCGACCGCGACGTTGCCGAGGAGCACGGCCACGCCGCCGCACGTCGAGAGCAGACCGAAGAACGATCCGGTCGGCAGCATCTCGGCGAACCGTGGGACGAGTCCCTGCGCCGTGGGATTGGTGGTCAGGTGACCGATGACGACGAGCCCCGCGGCGACGAACACGGCCACCACGCGCCCCGAGGCGTCGAGCGGAACGACGACACTCGCGGCGACCACGACGAATCCGGCGGACGAGAGCCCGTACCCCGCCCGCAGAGCACGGGCCGCGCCCACGCGGTGGCACCAGCGCGACACCGGCAACTGCAGCACGAGCGTGAGCGCCGAGACCCACGCGAACATCGCCGCGACCACCCCCGGGCCCGCGTCGGCACGCGCGAGCTGGAGGGGAAGCGCGAGGTAGAGCTGATTGAAGGCCAGCAGGTCCGCCGCGTGCAGGGCCGAAAAGGCCACGAACCGTCGGTCGCGGAGCGACCACCAACGTCCGTGGATGCCCCGCTCCGCCGCCGCGGGCGTCCGACGCGGCAGAGCGAGGGCGAGGAACACGGCGATCAGCACGAACAGGGCGGCCCCGGCCAGAGCCACCACCACGAACCCCCACCCGAGCAGAGCGGCTCCCAGCAGCGGGCCGAGCACCGCCCCGAACTCACCCGCGACGCTCAGCCACGCGAACAGCGAGGCGCGGGACCTCACACCCGCGGGGGCGCGGCGCTGCTCGGCATCCGCCACGAGGATGTTGACCCCCGGCGAGAAGAGGGCGCCGCCGAGACCCGTGAGCACGGTCCCCCCGATGAAGAGGGCGAGCTGCGGGGCCGGCGCGAGCAGTGACAGGGCGAGCGTGGCGAAGCCGAGCACGCGCACGGCACACCCGGCGAGGATCGTCCGCCGCGCACCGAAGCGGTCGGCGAGCACCCCGCCGACCAGGAACATGCCCTGCTGCGCGAAGGTGCGCACCCCCAGGATCAGCCCGATCGCGGCGGCGGTCAGCCCGAAGTCATCGGTGAGCACGAGCGCGAGGAACGGGACGACGGCGAAGAAGCCCACGTTGAACAGCAGCTGGGTTCCCAGCAGCGCCGGCGTGCGGGCGGCACGGGGCGGGGCGGGAATGACAGGCACGGCGATCTCCGGGGGTGGGGGCGGTGACCGCCCGGACGATCCTGCCACTTCCGCGGGCGAGCTCACCAACGCGGGGCGGCGGACGTGGTCGCGGTGCGGGCGGCGGCGGCGACGAGAACAGGCTGATCGAGCGAAAACAGCCTGTCGTCGTGGCATCCCCTGTTCTCGTCGCACCCGACACGACGGATGCCGCAGCCTGTCCGACAACTTTGTCGAGAGGGTCACGCGGGGGAAATACAGCGGAAACGCGCGGTTCCTAGCATCGGAACATCGCCGGATGTTGGTCACACCAACACTGACGCCGCCGCCTCGAGCGGCTCGCCCCGCTGCTGTGGCTCCCGTCTCGACGCCTGTCTTCTCGACTCCTCCGGAGGCCCTCGTGTCTGCCGCTCCACCCGTCTCGATCGCCGCACTGCGCGGCGTGCGCCTGGCCTCGGGCGCCCTCGTCGACATCGCGATCGACGGCGACGAGGTGCTCGCCGTGGTGCCGGCCGGCAGCCCCCTCCCCGAGACCGACGGAGACATCCTCGACCTCGACGGGTACGTCGTCACGGCCGCGGGAGCGGAACCGCACGCGCACCTCGACAAATCCCAGTCCTGGGATGCCATCGACCCCCCGTTCGGCGACCTCGAGCGCGCCATCGAGAGCTGGCACGCCTTCGCCCTGACCCTCGACGAGGACGACACCCTCGAGCGGGCGCGCGCCACGGCATCGCGGATGCTGGCATCGGGCATCACCGCGATTCGGACGCACGTCGATCTGCTGCGCGGAGAAGACGCGCTGACCGGCGTGCGCGCCCTCGTCCGCTTGCGCGCCGAGCTCGACGGGATCATGGACCTCGAACTCGTCGCCCTCGGCGGACCGACCGTAGCCGACGAGGTCTTCGACGCCGCGCTGGACGCGGGAGTCGACCTGGTGGGCGGAGCTCCGCACCTCGCCGAGGACCCGATCGCCGACCTCGAACGACTCATCGCCCTGGCTCGCCGCCGCGACGTCGGGCTCGACCTGCACACCGACGAGAGCCTCGCCGGAGCCGACACCCTCGCCGCCTACGCGAGCGCGGTCACCGGGTGGCATCGCCCTCGCACCGCGGGGCACTGCGTGCGCCTGAGCATGATGCCCGCGACCGACCTCGAACCCCTCGCGGCCGCCGTCAGAGCCGCCGACATCGGCATCATCGCCCTCCCCATCACGAACCTCTACCTCCAGGGCTGGGGCGCCGACCACGCCACCCCTCGCGGTATCGCTCCGATCCGCCGCCTCAAAGACGCGGGAGTGCGCGTCGCGGCCGGCGCCGACAACGTGCGCGACCCGTTCAACCCCGTCGGACGGTGCGACCACCTCGAGACCGCCTCCCTGCTGGTCAGCGCCGGTCACCTCGCCCCCGCGGACGCCCTCGACGCCGTGACCGTCGGCGCCCGAGACGTGATGAACCTCCCCTTCGCCGGACCCGTCGCCGGCGCCCGTGCCGACCTCGTCGCGGTGAAGGCCGACTCGCTCGGCGACACCGTGGCCTTCGCCAGCGCCGACCGCGTGGTGCTGCACCGGGGTCGGCTCGTGAGCCGCACCACCGTATCGACCCGAACCGCCGTCCCCACCCCGACCGCCGCGCCCGCGACGGCCTCCTGACCACCCGAACGGAAAGCGAGCGCCCCCGTGACCTTGGCCTCTCCCGCTCCCGCAGACGTCGCGGCATCAACCGCCCCGCTGCTGGACTTCCGCAACGTCGCCATGACGTTCCCCAACGGCACCACCGCCCTCTCCGGCGTCGACCTCACCGTCCAGCGCGGCGAGTTCGTCAGCGTCGTCGGCCCCTCCGGCTGCGGCAAGTCGACCCTGCTGCGCATCGCCTCCGGCCTCGAGACGGCGAGCGAAGGCACCGCCACCGTCGCCACCGACCGCATCGGCTACGTCTTCCAGGACGCGACCCTGCTGCCGTGGCGCGATGTGCGCTCCAACGTCGAGCTGCTCGCCGAGCTCAACTGGCAGCCCAAGCGCGTCCGCGCGCCGAAAGCGCAGTGGGCGATCGACCTCGTCGGCCTCAACGGCTTCGAGAAGCACCTGCCCAAGCAGATGTCGGGCGGCATGAAGATGCGCACCTCGCTCGCCCGCTCCCTGACGCTCGACCCCGAACTGTTCCTCTTCGACGAGCCGTTCGGCGCGCTCGACGAGATCACCCGCGAACGCCTGAACGACGAACTGCTGAAGATCTTCGTCGCGCAGAAGTTCGGGGGGCTGTTCATCACCCACTCGGTCTCTGAGGCCGTCTACCTCTCCACCAAGGTCGTCGTGATGTCGGGCCGCCCCGGTCACCTCGTCGACACCTTCGAGGTCCCCTTCGACATGCCCCGCGATCCCGAGATCCGCTACACCGGCGAATTCGCGAAGCTCGTCGGCGAGGTCTCCCACGCCCTCCGGGAAGGACACTCATGAGCACCACCTCCGCAGAGCCCGTCGTCTCCGACACGGCCGAGTCCTCGGCATCCGTTCCCCCCGTCGAGCCGCCCCGCCCCCGCGTGGCGAAGACCCGACGCGGGTTCGGGGCCCGGGCAGCGCTCCTGGGCCCGCCCCTCGGCGTCCTCGTCGTGCTGCTGGGCATCTGGTACGCGATCTCGCTCACCCTGAGCGCCTCGGGCAAGGGCTTCCTCATGCCCATGCCGCACGAGATGTTCACCTCGGGCTTCTTCGACCCGCAGGTGAGCAGCGACATCTGGGTCGCCCTGTTCCGCACCACGGGTGTCGCCCTCGCCGGCCTCGGCATCGCGATGATCATCGGCATCGGATGGGCCATCGCGATGTCGCTGGCCCGGTGGGTCGAGCGCTCCACGTACGCCTACGCGGTGGTGCTCCAGTGCATCCCGATCCTCGCGCTCGTGCCCCTGGTGGGCTTCTGGTTCGGCTACGAATTCCTCGCCCGCGTGATCGTCTGCGTCCTGATCGCCCTGTTCCCGATGGTCTCGAACACGCTCTTCGGTCTGCAGTCGGTCGACAAGTCGCAGCGCGAACTCTTCCGCCTGCAGAAGGCCGACAAGTGGACGGTGCTCACCAAGCTCACCCTGCCGGCCGCGCTCCCCTCGATCTTCGTCGGCATGCGCACCTCCGCGGGACTGTCGGTCATCGGCGCGATCGTCGGCGACTACTTCTTCCGTCGCGGCGAGCCGGGCATCGGCTCGCTCATCGCCAACTACCAGTCGCGCCTGCAGAGCGCCGAACTGTTCGCGGCGATCCTGGCCGCCTGCCTGCTGGGAGTTGCGATCTTCGCCTTCTTCGGCTGGTTGTCGAAGGTGGCCGTCGGTCGCTGGTACGACAGCACCCTCTGACCAGACCCTCCGACCTCCGGATGCCACGCCCTCCGCTCGCGCCACAGCGCGGGTGGCGGCATCCGGCGTACCCGAAACACCCCGCACCCGAGAGCTCCACCCGTCACAGAAAGCGAACCAGCATGCAGCGCTCCACCCTTCTTCGCGGCACCGCCGTCACCGGCGCCGTCGCGATCGCCCTCACGCTCAGCTCCTGCGCCGGCAGCGCCGCGGAGACCGCTCCCTCGACCGACCTGAAGATCGGCTCCGTCGACCTCTCGGCCGACTGCCCCTCGACGGTCGTCATCCAGACCGACTGGAACCCCGAGGCCGAACACGGTCACCTCTACGAGATGATCAAGGACGACTACACGATCGACGCCAACACCAAGGCGGTCACCGGGCCGCTGATGTCGGACGGCGAGTACACGGGCGTGAACCTCGAGATCCGCGCGGGCGGCCCCGCGATCGGCTTCCAGACGGTCTCGGCGCAGATGTACCAGGACGACAAGATCACCCTCGGCTACGTCAGCACCGACGAGGCGATCCAGCTCTCGGGAACCACGCCCACCAAGGCCGTCTTCGCCCCGCTGGACATCAGCCCGACCATGGTCATGTGGGACCCGGCGACCTACCCCGACGTCAAGACCATCCAGGACGTCAAGCCCGCCCTCGAGAAGAACAAGGGCGTGTGGCGCTACTTCGACGGCTCGGCCTACATCGAGTACCTCAAGAGCTCCGGCCTCGCGTCGTCGGACGTGCTCGACGGTTCGTACGACGGCACCCCGTCGAACTTCGTCGCCGCCGGCGGCAAGGACATGCAGCAGGGCTTCGCCTCGGCCGAGCCGTACGTCTACCAGAACGAGGTCTCGGCCTGGGGCAAGCCGGTGAAGTTCGCCCTCATCCACGACTCCGGATGGCAGACCTACCAGTCGTCGGTGTCGGTCAAGGCGGACAAGTTCGACGAGCTCTCGCCGTGCCTGTCGAAGCTGGTCCCCGTGCTGCAGAAGGCCGGCGTCGCGTACTACAAGGACCCGAAGGCCGCGAACGACCTGATCCTCAAGCTCGTCGACGAGTACGCCACCGGCTGGACCTACACGCAGGGCGTGGCGGACTACTCCGACAAGACGCAGGTCGACCTGGGCCTGGTCGGCAACGGCCCCGACTCGACCTACGGCAACTTCGACGACAGCCGCTTCTCGGACTTCTTCACCAAGGCGAGCAAGGTCTACACCGACCTGGGCACCCCGCCCGCGTCGGGCTACACCCCGGCCGACCTCTACACGAACGAGTTCATCGACAAGAGCATCTCGTTCTGACCGACCGGCCCGGTCCGCCTCGTGCGGGCCGGGCCGCTGGGGGCGGTCCGGCCGCACCCGCGCACCGAAACCCGGTCACCGCTCCGTCGCGTACACAACGCAGGAGATCCGCTGCCCCGCGCCGACTGACACGCGAAATCGGGCCAGTCGGTCGGAGAACTCCTGCGTTGTGCACCGCTGCTCGGCGCCCCCAGCGGCACCCACCCCCGCCCGTTCCACCCGGAGACACACCCCATGAGCGACACCGCCACCCGCGTCCTCTCCCTCGAGGACGAACTGCTCGACCTGCTCGGCCCCGCCGCCGTCAGCACCGAACCGCGCGTGCGCGAACGCGCCAGCGTCGACGGCTCGCCGATGTCGCCGATCATCGCCGCGAAGCTCCCGCTGGGCCTGGCCGACCTCGTCGTCTTCGCCGCGGATGCCGAGCAGATCGCCACGGCCATCGCAGCGGCATCCCGTCACGGTGTTCCGATCACGGTGCGCGGCAAGGGCACCGGCAACTACGGACAGGGCATTCCGATGCAGGGCGGCCTCGTCATCGACACCACGCGGGCCAAGGCGATCGTCGAGGTCGGCGACGGCTTCATCACCGCCGAGGCCGGCACCCCGATGGTCATGCTCGAGCAGGCCGCGTGGGCGAGCGGCCAGGCGCTGTGGATGTATCCCTCGACCGCGCAGTCGACGATCGGCGGCTTCCTCTCCGGCGGATCCGGAGGCACCGGATCGATCGAGCACGGCTCGAACGACCGCGGTTTCGTCGCCGCCCTCGACGTCGTGCACGCCGACGGCAGCGACGAGATCCACCACGTCGAGGGCGACGAGGCCCAGAAGTACGTGCACAACTACGGCACCGCGGGCGTCATCGTCCGCGCCACGGTCCGCCTCGAGCCGCTGCGCGAGTGGCGCGGCCTCTGGGCGAGCTTCCCCGACTTCGCCGGGACCCTCTCCGTCGTGCAGACGATCGGCAACCTCACCCCCACCCCGCGCCTGGTTTCGGGCGACGGCGTCGAGATCTCGGCGGCCCTTCCCGCCGACGAGGCGATCCCCGAGGGGCGCTCGAGCCTGCGCGCGATCATCGACGCCTCGCTCATCGACGAGGTCACCGCCATCATCGAGGGTGCCGGAGGTCGCGTCGAAGCGGTGCGCGAGGGCCCGCAGGCGAGCATCCGCCTGTCGATGCTGAGCTACAACCACCCGATCGAGTGGTACCAGAAGAGCCAGCCGCACGAGGTGTTCCACCTCGAGGTCGCGGGCGCCCCGCTGGCCGACGACGTCGAAGCCGTCGAGTCGGTGTTCGCGGGGGGCAAGCTCCACATCGAGTCGACGAAGGCCTTCCCGATCGGCATGCTCGCCGCTCCGTACGTGAGCGAAGAGGACGTGTACCGCGGCATCGCCGAGCTCAACGCGATCGGTGTCGGCGTGCACAACCCGCACCAGTGGAACGTCGACTTCAACGTCGAGCAGACCGCCGAGACCGCCGCCGTCACCGACCCGAACGGCCTGTTGAACCCCGGAAAGCTCAACCCCGACTACAACGGAGCGCGCAAGGGAGCGATCATCTCATGACCCGTCTGCTGGCCGAACTGAGCGGCCCCGCGGCCGCCGAGGCCCTCACCGAGAAGTCGATCGTCGTGCTGCCCACCGGCGCGATCGAGCACCATGGACCCCACCTCCCCTTGGCGACGGATGCCATCGTCGCCGAGGCCTCCGCAACGGCCGCCGTCGCGCGGGCCGCCGCGCAGGGCCTCGACGTGTGGCAGCTGCCGACCCTGTCGATCACGAAGTCCGACGAGCACTCGTGGGCGCCGGGCACCCTGTGGCTGACCCCCGAGACGATGATGCAGACGATCGTCGACATCGGCCGGTCGCTCTTGACCACCCGGGCCCGCACCCTCGTGTTCCTCAACGGCCACGGCGGAAACGTCGCGCTGCTCAACGTCGCCAACCGCGAGCTGCGGCGCCGCTTCGGGCTGCGCACGTTCTTCATGCCCGCGGCCCGCGTGCCCTCGTTCGACGGCACCGACGGCGGACCCGATGAGCACGGCACCGGCATCCACGCCGGCCACGGCGAGACGAGCATGATCATGCACCTGCGCCCCGAACTCGTGGACGCCTCGAAATTCGAGGCCACGGTCCCGGCGCACATCGGCGACTTCCGCCACATCGGCTTCAACGGCAAACCCGTGACCTTCGGGTGGCTCTCGAACGACTTCGGCCCCACCGGCGTGCTCGGCGACCCGACCGGAGCGAACGCCGCGCACGGCGCGCAGCTGTTCGAGGACAGCGTGTCGTTCGTCGTCGAAGCGCTCGAGGAGATCAGCCGATTCGACTACACCGCGTGACCGCGACGTCGGCTGCGGCGGCACCGCGGCCCGGCCCGTCCGCGCCTCGCGCTGGCGCCCGCGCATGCCGTCTGCGGGCACAACGCAGGAGAGGGGCAGCTGCGGCGCGACCGATCCCCAGGACTCGGCGGATTGGCGGCGTCACGGGGCGCAATCTCCTGCATTGTGTCGCGCTGCGGGTCGGAGGCTGCAGAGCGGGTGCGGGCGCTCCGGCCGGGGCTGCGGACCGGAACCCGCCTCGCGCCGCGGCCTCCGGCCGGACACGACGCAGGACGTCCGCCGAAGCGGCGCACGCAGGGCAGCGATCCGCGCGGACGCGCGCCGGCGGCCCGGCCGATCTCCTGCGTTGTGTCCGAGGTCCACGGGAGGGAGGCGCGTGAGCGTCGCCGCCGAGACGGGCCAGGGCGTCCGCGCCTACGGACAGGTGCTGCGTCTGCCCGGGGCTCGCAGCTTCGTCGCCGCCGGCATCCTCGCGCGCTTCCCCCGGGCGACGCTGTCGCTCGGCATCATCCTGCTCGTGTCGGCCGCGACCGGCAGCTTCGCCTCGGCCGGGCTCGTCGTCGCTCCCCTCGTCGGCGGCATGGCGATCGCGGCACCCCTGTGGTCATCGCGCATGGACCGCCACGGCCAGGCCCGCGTGATCCTGGTGTCGCTCGCATGCCTCGTGCTCGCGGCATCCGGGTTGCTCGCCCTCGTGCTCACGGGTGCACCGTTCTGGACGTGGCTCGTGGCCGCGTTCGTCACGGGGGCGGCGACCCCGGACCTCACCTCCGCCGTCCGCGCGCGGTGGACCGTGCTGGCACCGCCGGCTCAGCGCACCCCCGCTCTGGCGCTCGAGACGATCGCCGACCAGATGGTGTTCATCTCGGGGCCGCCCGCCATCACCGCGGTGGCCGCCGCCCTCGACCCCGCGGTGGCAGTCCTCGGCTCGCTCGGGCTCGGAGTGATCGGCGGCGTGTGGCTCGCATCGCAGCGCGCGACGCAGCCCGCACCGACACCGCGCGGGCCGCGCCGAGGGCTCGTCCTGCCGCCCGCCGGGGTGATCCCCATCGCGGTGGCCTGCATCGCCTTCGGCGGAGTCTTCGGCGCCTTCGACGTGAGCCTCGTCGGCTGGGCCGAGCTGAGCGAGCGGCCGTGGCTCGCGGGGCCGGCGTTCAGTGCCTTGGCCGTGGCCATCGCGATCGGGTCGGTGGTCACCGGAGCGCGGACGTGGAAACTCTCCCCCGCCGCGCGATACATCCTCTTTGCCGCGCTCGCCTGCGCGGTCGCCCTCGCCCTGCCGTTCGCGCAGGGATCCGCTCCCGCGCTGTTCGGGGTGATCCTCATCCTCGGGCTCGCGCTGTCGCCGGTGATGGTGTCGGGAATCCTCGTGGCATCCGGCCGCGCGCCCGAGGGCCGCGTGACCGAAACCCTCGCCTACCCGACCGCGGCAATGTCGCTCGGCGTGCCGATCGGAGGGGTGATCGCCGGAGCCGCCCTGGATTCGACGGGCCCCGCGGCCGCTCTCGTCACGATCGCCGTCTCGCTGGCGTGCGCAGCGGCGATCGCCGCGGTCGGCGAAGCGCTGCTGCGGATCGCGCAGCGTCGCTGACGTCTCGCGCGTCGGTCAACGGGAGAGCGCGGCACCCAGGTGGCGCAGCACCGAGACGTGGCCGTCGTCGGCGTGCAGGTCGAGCGTCGCGTGCGGGAGGGCGGCCTCGAGCATCCGAGCGTGAGCGGGAGGGATGACGCGATCGCGCTCGCCCTGGACGAGCAGAACGGATGCCGCGACCTCGGCGAGCGCGAACCCCCAGGGCCGGGTGAACGCGAGGTCGTCGTCGATGACGCCCTCGGGTCCGTCGGCTCCGGCCGCGCCGGCGTCGGCTCCGAGAGACGCCCACTCGCCCTCGAGCGCCGCGAAGTCGGCATCCGTGAACTGCTCCGGATCGAACTCGTCGGTCTCGGCGAAGCGGCGACGTGCGGCTTCGCCGTCGACGGCCGATCGCAGCCCACCCGGCGCCTGCATGCCGGTGAACCACGCGTCATCGCCGGTGAACGGCGCGGGGCTCGCGAAGGTCACGACGCCGCGGACCAGCTTCGGCATCGCCGCCGCGCACGCTATGGCGTGAGGCCCGCCACCGGACGCGCCGACCGAGACGACGGATGCCACGCCGAGGGCGTCGAGCGCCGGAACGAGCCCCGCGGCGACGTCGGCGACGGTGCGGCCGGGCTGTCGCGGTGACCCGGCGTAGGCGGGGCGGGCGACGGAGACGACGGCGAGACCGTGGGCGTCGGCCGCCCGCTTCACCGGCGGCAGGATCGCCCCGGTCTGGGGTGACCCGTGGTGCCACAACAGCACGTCGCGCCCCGCGACCTCGGCGACGGAGGTGTGGACATCGAGCCCCGCGATGCGTCTGCGCATGCCCTCACGCTGTCACGGAGTCCCGTCGCGCGCGAGGGCTTACGCCGGCTCTCCGAAGCCGTCCTGTCCGCTGTCGTCGAACGACACGAGGGCGAACGCGCGTCGGACGACGGCCACCGGGGATTCGTCGCCTCCGTGGAACGCCCACCAGAAGAGGGCGGCGTTCGAGGCTCCGGCCAGGGCGTGGGCGCGAACGGCCGTCTGCAGGGCGTCACTCGGCGAGGCATCGCGCTGGGCGGCGAACCGCACCACAGCGTCGGTCATCGTTCCGATCGTCGAGGCACCGTCGGCGGCGAGCGCCGGGTTCGCCTGGATGACGTGCAATCGGCGACGGGTGACCTCGAGCAGCTCCTCCGGAATGTCCACGGCGGCGGCGTAGGCGGTGCGGATGACATCCCACAGGTCGTCGTCCGGGGCGCTGCCCGCGAGGGACGCCCGGAATCGGTCGGCCGACTCATCGAGACCGCCCCAGACGAGCGCGGCTTTGCTGGGGAACAGCCGGAACAGCGATCGTCGGCTCACCTCGGCCGCCGCCGCCACGTCGTCCATCGACACGGATTCGAACCCGCGCTCGTCGAAGAGCCGCAGGGCGATGAGCGAGACCCGATCGGGATCGATCGAGCGAGGGCGGCCCGTGGGACGGTCGTTCGCGGAGTTCATAGACACCTTTCGGCACTGAGTGCTAAAACTGTATCGACGCGGCGGGCGCCGCGCGTGAGGGAGGAATCATGACCGACACGAGCATCGACCGATTCGCCGGCAAGACCATCATCGTCACGGGCGCGGGATCCGGCATCGGGCGCGCCACGGCCGCGCGGATCGCGCGCGAGGGCGGACGGGTGATCGCCACCGACGTCGCCGCCGAACGCCTCGACGAGGTGCGCGCGGAACTCGCGGACTTCTCGATCGAGACGGTCGTCGGAGACGTGTCGCAGGCCGAGACGATCGAGCGCATCATGCAGGCCGCCGGAGACCGGATCGACGGGCTCGCCAACGTCGCCGGCATCATGGACGCCTTCCTCCCGCCGAGCGAGGTCGACGACGCCACCTGGGACCGCGTGCTCACCGTCAACCTCACCGCTCCGATGCGTCTGACCCGCGCCGTCCTGCCCGTGATGATCGCCGCGGGGGCGGGATCGATCGTCAACGTCGCCTCCGAGGCGGCACTGCGCGGATCCGCCGCGGGAGCCGCGTACACCTCGTCGAAGCACGGGATCGCAGGCTTCACGAAGAGCGTCGCGTTCTTCCACGGGCCGCAGGGCATCCGCGCGAACGCCGTCGCCCCGGGCGCCGTGGCCACCAACATCGAGGCCCCGATGCGCAGCGACTACGCGGCCGGGCGGATCGGGCCGATCATGCAGGTCGTCATTCCCCCCGTGGCCCAGCCCGAGCAGCTCGCCGCAGCCCTCACCTGGCTGCTCAGCGACGACTCCGCCAACGTCAACGGTGCGCTTCTGCCGAGCGACGGCGGGTGGTCGGCGGTCTGACTCCCCCGGGCCGGTTCGGCCCGGGCGCCAAAGCCACATACCGGCGGGCGCCCGCGAGCCGCCGAGCGTCCAAGAAACCCGGACGGCCGCGGCATCCCGTCCGGGTGTTTCGGACACTCGAAAGGGTAGGGGCCAAGGCAGGTTGAGCGTCCGGAACACGCCACCCCGGCGCGCGGGACGCGGAGTGGACGCTCAGCAGGAAAGACGCGGGGTCAGAGAATGACGCCGAACTCCTCGGCCAGCGCCGGGAGCTCCTCGTGCAGCACGCGCGAGGCCTCGACCGCGAGCGGGTTGGTCGAGACGCCCCGGTCGTTGACGAGCTCTCCGCCGACGTAGACCTGCTGCAGGTTGCGCGGGCCGCAGGCGAGGACGTAGCTGCGCACGGGGTTCCACAGCGGTCCGATGTCGGGCGTGCGCGGGTCGACGACCACGAAGTCGGCGAACTTGCCCACCTCGAGGCTGCCGACGCGGTCGTCGACGCCCATGATCTCGGCCCCGCCGAGGGTGTGCAGGCGCAGCACGCGCTCGGGCATCATCGACAGCGGGTCGTGGGTGCGGGCGCGCTGCATGAACATGCCCATGCGCATGTTCTGCCACGGGTCGGCGACGTCGGTGCAGGCCTGGTCGTCGAGGCCCATGCCGACCTTCATGCCCTGCTCGAGCATCTCGGGTACGTGGGCGATGCCCGACGCCAGACGCCCGTTCGACGCGGGCTGCCACGACATGGATGCGCCGCCGGCGGCGGCATCCGCGATGATCTCGGGCGTCGTCTGGATGAAGTGGCCGAACATCATGCCCGGACGCAGTGCTCCGGCGTTCTTGTACAGCTGGAACTTCGTCTGCTGGTGCTCGATCGCCTCGTACGTCTCGAGGAAGTGCGCCTGGTTGGTCACGCCGAAGCGGTCCATGACGGCGACCTCGATCTCGGCGGCATCCGGACGCGTCGACCACTGCACCTGGCCCATGATCGAGGCCCCGAGGGCGATGTCGGGATCCATCGCGAGCACGTGATCGAGGGAGGCCTCGAAGCGCGCGAAGATCTCTTCGTCGGTGCCGACGGTGGCATCCAGGGCGATCGAGTCGACGAAACGGAGCCCCGCGTCATGGCATCCGTCGGCCTGTCGGGTGTGCCAGGCGTGATCGCGGAGCTGCCCGCCGCCGTCGGCGCGCTTGCCCTCGACCATCGGCTCCCAGGGCAGCAGCGGGTCGGTGAAGTTGTACGCCGTCGTCACGCCGTTGGCGAGGAAGTCGAGCGAGCCGTGCAGCGTCGCCCAGTAGATCTGGTCGGGCGAGGCGTTGTTGAGCACGCTGAACATCGATGTGCACCAGCCGTAGAGCGTCTGGTCGACGCCGAGTCCGCGCGAGCCGCTCGTGAACAGGTGACTGTGCGACGAGACGAAGCCGGGGGCGACGAACTTGCCGTCGACGTCGAGGATCTCGTCAGCCGTCATCCCCGGAGCCGGGTCTCCCGCACCGATAGCCGCGATGCGACCGTCGCGGACGAGCATGTATCCGCGCTCGATGTAGCCGGGGTCGTCGGTGCCCGCGGGGACCGTGATGAGACGTGCGTTCGTGACCAGGAGCGACATGTTGATGACGGTAACAATGGCGTGTTTCCGCGGTGTTCCGGGCGTGGGGCGGGTTGTTTGCGGGGCGGCGGGGGCGTACCCATGTCCCGAAAATGGTCACCTGCACGGGTCGCAGGCCGCACAAAGTGGGACATGATCCCGCCGAAAGTGGGACGAGGTCAGCTACCGCCCGCCACCACCACCGCCACCGCCCGCTACCCGGCCATGTCCCAAAAGTGGCTGCCTGGACGCCCCTCAGACCGCACGAAGTGGGACATGACCCCACCGAAAGGGGGACGAGGTCAGGCCCTCACGCGAACGCCGCGCGCACCGCCGGCGCGATCTGCGCGAGCACCTCGTCGCGCGCGGGCGTCGAGGGGAAGACCAGGAAGAGGTGCGGCACGCCCTCGCGCCGCACGAAGGTCGTCGGAACGTCCGAGGCCGTGAGGCGATCGGCGTACTCCTCCGCTTCGTCCGACAGCGGATCCACCGCCGCGGCGACGATCACGGCGGGGGCCGACCCGGCCACCTCGGGGGCGCGCAGGGGCGCCGCCTCGACGGGCACGGCGCCCGCGGCATCCGGAACGTAGAGCCCCCAGTACCACTCCATTCCGCGCGCGGTCAGCGGCAGATCGTCGGTGTGCGCGCGATAGCTGGGGCGTGACGGATCGGGGGCGTCGAGCACCGGGCAGAGCAGAACCTGACACCGGATGCCGGGAGCCCGACCGTCCCGCGCGCGCAGCGCGAGCGCGGCGGCGAGGTTGCCGCCCGCGCTGTGCCCGGCGACACCGAGCAGCGACGGGTCGATGAGTCCGTCGGCACCCGACGCGGCGAAGCGCAGCGCGCGGTCGAGGTCGTCGAGACCCGCCGGGAAGGGGTGCTCGGGCGCGAGGCGGTAGTCGACGCTGAGCACCTGGGTACCGGTGGCGAGAGCGAGGGCACGGCACAGGGCGTCGTTGTTGTCGAGGTTCCCGGCGACCCACCCGCCGCCGTGGGCGAACACGAGGGTCCCCCGGTGCCCGGCGCGCGGGCGGTAGAGACGCAGGCCCCGGCCCGCGGCATCCAGGTCGATCGACTCGAGGGTCTCGTCGTCGGGCATCCGCACCCACGAGGGGTTCGCGCGCAGCTCGGCGATCCGCGCGGTGTCGTCGCCCTCGGCATCCGTCGCCCCCGAGGGGATCGTGCCGGCCCGCGCCGCGAGTCTTTCGAGGTGCGCGCGCACGGCGGGGTCGGTGATGGCGGGGTGAACGGGCACGTCTCTCCTGAGGCTTCGGGCGGGCGATGAGCCGAGCGTACGACCCCGGATGCCGACGACCCGGCGCGACCGCAGAAGCGTTACGCCTCGGAAACACGGGCGTCTCCGGGGGGTGCACCCGCCGGGCGTACGGTGCCGCCGAGGGCGACCCGACGCCCCGCGGAAGGAGCCTCATGTCTCAGCGCGTGATCGTCACGGGCGGGTCCGGCGGCATCGGCGCCGCCATCGTCGAGCGGTTCGTCTCGGACGGCGCCCGGGTCGCGGTGCTCGATCGTCGTGCTCCCGCCGGGGATACGGCATCCCTCTTCTTCTCCGTCGACCTGCGCGACCCCCTCGACACGCGCCGCGCGGTCGGAGAGGCGATCGAGGCACTCGGGGGCGTCGACGTGCTCGTGAATTGCGCGGGGGTGTTCCAGCACGTGTCGCTGCTCGACATCTCGGTCGACGACTGGGATCTCGTGCTCGACATCAACGCGCGCGCGACGCTCGTGACGATGCAGGCTGTCGCCCCGGTCATGCTCGAGGCGCGCGCGGGCTCGATCGTCAACATCGCCAGCATGGCCGCCAAGCAGGGCGGTGGCGGCGAGGGGCACTACGCCGCGTCGAAGGCCGCTGTCGTCGCGCTCACGCGCGCGGGAGCGCAAGAGTGGGGATGCCACGGTGTCCGCGTCAACGCCGTGTGCCCCGGGTACGTGCTCACCGACATGGGCGCCGACACCCGATCCGAGGACGATGTGCGCACGTGGAGCGCGAAGTCGCCGCTCGGGCGACTGGGCGCGCCGGAGGACGTGGCGGGGGTGACACACTTCCTCGCGTCGCCCGCGGGCGGATACCTGACCGGTCAGGCGATCAACGTCACCGGCGGGATGATCATGCACTGAGGCGCGCACGGTGATCCGCCCAGGGTGCGCGAAACTCCTGAGAACCGTCGGCGGCGCCGGCTCGGCCCGCGGGGACTCGGCGTGCCGAGGCACCCGAGCGGCGAAATCTCAGGAGTTCGGCCCGCCCGAGGCCCACGACCGGGCCGTCACCGCAGCCGCCGCGCCACCTCGACGAGCGCCTCGGCGTACGAGTCCTCGGCGCCGTCGCGCCCGCCCGAGAGGTTGACGCCGACGACCCCGGGCAGCGCGAGCATCTCCTCGGCGAGAGCGACGGCGAGGGCGATCCCCTCGGCCCGTGGGTCTCGGGCGCCGCGCACGCGCTCGAGGAACCCCTCGGGCAGCACCAGCGCGGTGAACGACTCCAGCAGGTCGGCCGAGGCGTGGTCGACGACGACGGGGACGCACGGGATGAACCGGAGGCCGCCTCCCACGTCCTCGACGAAACGCCGGACGGGCTCCGCACCCCCGGCGTGGTTCACGAAGCAGACGTCGGCCCCGGCCCGCACCTTTTCGCGCAGGCGCGCGGCGCGGCGGTCGACCGGCGGCGCCGCGGGTGAGGCGGCGACCGAGACGACGTGGCCGGCGGCGCGGGCGAGAGCGGCGGCCTCGGTCGAGTCCAGGTCGAAGACGGGCGCGGCGTCGGGGCGGTGACCGGTGCGCGTGTGGTCACCGGTGACGCAGTGCACGCCCGCCACCCCCTCGACAGCGAGAGCGGCGAGCTCCCCCTCGATCGCGACACGGTTGCGGTCGCGCATGTTCAGGCCGGTCCACACGCGCAGCCCGCGCCGCTGCAGCAGGTGTGCGCGGTACGCGGGAGGGAATTGGACCCGCGCGCTTCCCGCGTCGCCGGCGAGGACGGCATCCACTTCTCCGGCGAGGATCTCCGCGCACGCGTCGATCGACGAGACGCTGAGGGCGCGTGCGGGCAGATCCGCCACCACCCAGGGCCGGGTGTCGAGGGCCGCGAGCGTCTGCGTTGCCGCGGCCGTCCGCGGCGACGGCCCCGGAACCACCGCACGGTCGACCCCCGTCCACGGCACGGTCGGTCGGTGCAGGAACGCGCAGCGGTGCGTCGCATCGATCTCGCACGACCCGTCGAAGCCGACCCCGCCGCAGGGCCCGTACTCCATCCGTTTGGGGCAGGCGTCGATCAGCGGCAGCGAGGTCATGGCCGGAGTGTAGGAAGCGCGTGTTTCGGCGAATGTTCATGGCGGCAACATCGCCGAAACGCGCCGTCCCTACGCTCGGCCCTACCCGCTGCAGCCCCCGGAGGTGGCCATGATCACGGCCGGCACCACGTTCGGTTCCGACGTCGCCGACATCGACGTGCTCGTCGACGACCCGCTCGCGCTGATGCAACGGTGGCTCCCTCCCCACGACGGCGAACTGCGGCCCCTCGCGGCCCTGTCGACCATCGGGCTGGACGGCATCCCCTCGCTCCGTCACGTGCTCATCAGCGACAGGGATGCCGCGGGCCTCACGTTCCACACCGATTCGGCCAGCGCGAAGGTCGCCGAGATCGCCGCGAACCCGGTCGCCGCGATGGCGGTGGCGTGGCCCGAGATCGGTCGACAGCTCGTCGTGCGCGGGATCGTCGAGCGGGTCGGCGCGGCGGAGGCCGCCGCGGTGTACCGCCAGCGGTCCCGGTACCTGCAGATGCTCGCGTGGATCAACACGCACGAGAACGCCCACCTGCCCGTCGAGGCGCGGCACCATCTCTGGGCGGAGTTCGGCGACGCCCACCCCGAGCTGGAACCGCCGGAGCGGTGGGCGGGGTTCCGCCTGCGCCCCCTCACCCTGACGTTCTGGCGCGGCGACCCGATCGGGCAGAGCACGCGCCAGCACTACACGCTCGCCGACGGCCGCTGGTCGGGCCGGATCCTGGCGGGCTGAGTCGTGGACATCACCACCGTCACCTCGTACCGCGCCGCGCGGACGCGCTCCGACCTGGCGCTCGCGCCCGGCGAGGTCGTCATCGCCGGCGGCACCTGGATCATGAGCGAGCCGCAGCCCGGCACCACCGGCTTCGTCGACCTGATCACGCTCGGGTGGCCCGACCTCGAGATCACCGACGAGGGCCTGCGGATCGGCGCCACCTGCACGATCGCCCGCCTGCTCGCGTGGGTCGAGACCGAGGCTCCGTCCGCGTGGACCTCGCTCGCTCTCGCCCGCCCCTCGGCGGATGCCCTGCTCGCGTCGTTCAAGATCTGGAACACCGCCACCGTCGGCGGCAACGTCTGCCAGGCCTTCGCGGCCGGCGCGATGATCGCCCTACTGTCGACCCTCGATGCCACGGCCCTCGTGTGGACGCCCGACGGCGGCGAACGGCGCATCGCGGTCGCCGAGCTCGTCGTCGACAACGCCGCGACCTCCCTGGCGCCCGGCGAGGTCGTGCGCGCCCTCGACATTCCCGCGCGGGCCCTGGAGGCGCGGGTCGGGCTGCAGAAGATCGCCCTGGCCGAACTCGGCCGCTCCGGCGCCGTGGTCACGGCCCGGGTCGACCCCGACGGCACCGCGGTGTTCGTCGTGACGGCCGCGGTGCGTCGGCCCCGCGTGCTGCGCTTTCCGCACGTGCCGGGGGCGGGAGAGCTGCGGGATGCCGTGGCCGCCGCCAGCGACTTCTACACGGACCCGCTCGGAAGCGCCGACTGGCGTGTGGGTGTGAGCGTCGTGCTCGCAGAGCGCCTGCGGGCGCGCTTCGTGCGGGAAATGCAGGACGGCGCGGCGTGAGGTTCGAGGTCAACGGAACCGCCGTCGAGGCCGACCCGCGCCCCGGTCAGAGTGCGCGCACGCTGCTGCGCGAGGCGGGCCACGTCGAGGTGAAGAAGGGGTGCGACGCGGGCGACTGCGGCGCGTGCTCGGTGCTGCTCGACGGCACGCCGACGCACTCGTGCATCATCCCCGCGATGCGGCTCGAGGGCCGCGCGATCACAACCGCGGCCGGCCTTGCCCCGGGCGACGAGCTCCACCCCGTGCAGGAAGCCCTCGCGACCGGCTTCGGCTTCCAGTGCGGGTTCTGCACGCCCGGCATGAGCGTGACGGCCTCGACCCTGACCCCGGACGACCTGGGCGACCTCGACCGGCGCATGAAGGGAAACCTCTGCCGGTGCACGGGGTACCGTCCGATCCGCGAGGCGATCCGGGCGTCGGTGCGGGGGCCCGTGCGTGAGACCGGTTCGGCAGCGCCGGCCGCGGCCCCCGCCGGCTGCGGCGGTGCCTGCGCGGGGCACGACACACCTCCTGCAGATCCGTCCCTCACGGCTGCCTCGACGCCCGCGCCCGCCGATCTGCAGGAGGTGTGCACGCCGACCGGCGCAGCGGCATCCGTCACCGGCCGCGTCGGCACCTCGGTCATCCCCGAGGCGGCCCGCCGCATCGTCCAGGGGCGCGAACCGTTCACCTTCGACGAACCCGTGCCCGGCGGCCCGCCGCTCATCCTGCGGGTCGTGACGTCGCCGCACGCCCACGCCCGGGTGGTCTCGATCGACACGACGGCCGCGCGGGCAGTCCCGGGCGTCGTGGCCGTGTTCACCCACGACGACGTGCCCGACCTGCGCTATTCGACCGGCCGCCACGAGCACCGCACCGACGACCCCGACGACACGCGCATGCTGGACGACGTCGTGCGTCACGTCGGTCAGCGGGTCGCCGCGGTCGTCGCCGAGACGGCCGAGGCGGCGGATGCCGGATGCCGTGCCGTGCAGGTCGAGTACGACGTGCTGCCCGCGGTGTTCGATCCCGAAGAGGCGCGCCGGCACGGAGCCCCGCTGCTGCACCCCGACCGCACGCCCGACGAACGCGTGATGGACGCCGGCCGCAACGTCGTGGCGGGCTTCCACGTCGGCCACGGCGGCGATATCGACGCGGCCCTCGCCGCGAGCCACACCACGGTGACGGGCGAGTGGCGCTCGTCGCGCGTGACCCACGCGGCGCTCGAGACGCACGGCGCCGTCGGCTGGATCGACGACGGCGGTCGCCTCGTGATCCGCTCGTCGACGCAGGTGCCCTTCCTCGTGCGAAACGAACTCGCGCACGTGTTCGACCTGGAGCGCGATCGCGTGCGCGTGTACGCGGCCCGCGTGGGCGGCGGCTTCGGCGGCAAGCAGGAGCTCTTCACCGAAGACCTCACCGCGCTCGCGGTGCTGCGCCTCGGTCGTCCCGTCGCCTACGAGTTCTCGCGCACCGACCAGTTCGTCCGGGCGTCCCTGCGGCATCCGATGCGCGTCCGCACGACACTGGGGGCGGATGCCGACGGCACCCTCACCGCGATGAAGCTCGACGTGTTGAGCGACACCGGCGCCTACGGCAACCACGCGATCGGCGTGCTGTTCCACTCGTGCGCCGAGTCGACGACCCTCTACCGTGTGCCGACGAAGTGGATCGACGCCGAGGCGGTCTATACGAACAACCCGCCCTCTGGGGCGTTCCGCGGCTACGGGCTCGGGCAGGTGGTCTTCGCCGTCGAGTCGGCGATGGACGCCCTCGCTCAGGAACTCGACATCGACCCCTTCGACCTGCGCCGCATCAACGCCGTGCGCGAGGGCGATTCCCTGCACCCCGACAACGGCGAGGAGCCCCACGAGGAAGACCTGATCTGGGGCAGCTACGGCCTCGACCAGTGCCTCGACCTCGCGCAGGACGCGCTGCGGCGCGGCAACGGGGTGACGGCGCCCGAGGGCTGGGTGGTCGGCGAAGGGATGGCCGCGGCCATGATCGCGACCATGGCCCCGCGCGGACACATCGCCCACACCAGCGCGACTCTGCGCCCCGACGGCACGTACCTGCTGCGCGTCGGCACCGCCGAGTTCGGCAACGGCACCGCGACCGTGCACCGCCAGATCGCGGCGACGGTCCTCGACGCCACCCCCGACCGTCTCGAGCTGTGGGCCGCCGACACCGACGCGGTGCGCCACGACACCGGTGCGTTCGCCTCCGCGGGGACGGTCGTCGCCGGCAAGGCGCTGTACGGCGCCTGCCTCTCGCTGAAGCGCCGGATGATCGCCATCGCCGCCGAGCTGTCGGGGGCGGACGCCGCGGAGGCCGAGGTCACGGCATCCGGAATCTCGTTCGCGGGCGAGACCGTGACGTGGGCGCGCATCGTCGAGGCCGGGGGCGCCGACGGCCTCACCGCCGACGGGGCGGAGTTCGGCGAGGTCCGCTCGCTCGCGTTCAACGTGCACGCGGTGCGCGTGGCCGTCGACCCCGAGACGGGGACGGTGAAGGTGCTGCAGTCGATCCAGTCGGCGGATGCCGGAGTCGTGATCAACCCGGCGCAGTGCCGCGGCCAGATCGAGGGCGGCGCCGCGCAGGCGCTCGGCGGAGCGCTGTACGAAGAGGTGTACCTCGAGGATGGCGTCGTGCAGAACCCGGTGTTCCGCACGTACCGCGTGCCGCAGTTCGCCGACGTGCCCGACACCGAGGTGTACTTCGCCGCGACCGACGACACCCTCGGCCCGTTCGGCGCCAAGTCGATGAGCGAGTCGCCGTACAACCCGGTGGGCGCGGCGATCGGCAACGCCGTCTCGCGCGCCCTCGGCTGCCGCGGGTACGAGCTGCCGTTCTCGCGCGACCGCGTGTGGAGGCTCGCCGGCGGGGGTGCCGCGTAGGCTGACCGCCGTGTACGGGATCACCGCGGGCGAGACGTTCGGCTTCTTCGAGGGACGGCGCCTGGATGCCGTGACCTACGGCCGCTACAAGGTGTCGCTGTTCTTCGACGAGGGCGTGGGTCTCGACGTCGAGGGGGTGCTCGCCGTGACCGTCACGGGAGGCGACGAGAGATCGGCCGAAGATGCCCGCGACCTCGCCGCGCCGCTCCTCGACCTGCTCTCGCTGACCGTGACGGCGGTGCGAGTCGACGCGCCCTCGAGCCTCGCGCTGGAGTTCGAGAACGGGACGGTCGTCCGCGCGATCGACGACCTCGGCCCGTACGAGTGCTTCGACGTGCACCACGGCGGGCACATCTGGATCATGTGAGGCACGGCCCGGGCGGCGCCGGTTCGCCGCTGTCACGGTCGCGGTTCAGGCGGTGCGGCAGTCCCTGACCGTTCGTGGCCCCGGGGCCACGAAGCTCGCCCCGGGTCCACGTCCGACGCCCCACCTCCGACCGCGCCCGCGCGCACCGCGCCCCGGGGCCACGACCGGCGCCCCGAAACGCCGCGCACCGGGCGGCGGCGTCAGCGTCAGCTCCGCGCCCGCGCCTCAGCGCGGCTCGGCGCCCAGGTGCAGCACGGCCTCGGCCAGGGCGCGGATGCCCGCGGCCACATCCGCCCCGGCCACGGCCTCGGCGGGGTGGTGGCTGATGCCGTCCGGGTTGCGCAGGAACAGCATGCCCACGTCGGTGATCGCACCGATCGCCATGGCGTCGTGACCGGCGCGGCTGAAGAGGGTGGGGGCGTCGCCGCCGATGCCCGCGCGGACGACGTCCTGCAGCAGCGGAGCGCAGAACACGGCGGGCGCGCTGTGCACCTCGCGGGCGCGCCAGCGCAGGTTCCGGCGCCCCATGATCGCGTCGAGTTCGCGCGAGATCTCCCTCCACACGTGGTCACGCGTGGCGTCGAACTCTCCGCGCAGGTCGAGCGAGAGGTGCGCCTCGCCGGGCACGACGTTGACCGCGCCGGGGAAGGCCTCGAGCTGGCCGACGGTGCCCACGATGTGGTGCTCGCCACGGCAGATGCGCTCGACCGCCAGCGCCGCCTCGCTCGCGCCGAGCAGGGCGTCGCGCCGCATGTCGTAGGGCGTGCCGCCCGCGTGCCGCGCCTCACCCTCGACGACGAGCTGGAACCGCCGCGCCGACGCGATCGACGACACCGCGGCGAGAGCCTGTCCGCTGCGGTGCAGCTCGGGCCCTTGCTCGATGTGCGCCTCGAGGTACGCCACGAGCTGGTCGGGCCGGCGGGCGGCCTCGCCCACGCGGCCCGGGTCGAGCCCGAAGTCGCGGAAGGCTTCGCGCAGGGTGAGCCCGTCGGCATCCGTCAGATCCCACCACGCGGGATCCCACTGACCGGCCACGGCCGACGAGCCCAGCAGGGCCTTGCCGAACCGCGTGCCCTCCTCGTCGCTGAAGGCGATGACCTCGAGGGCGAAGGGGAAGGGGCTGGATGCCGTGCCCTCATCGTCGACGCGGCGCAGCAGCCGCACGACCTCGAGCGCCATCAGCACCCCGACGATGCCGTCGAAGCGTCCCGCGTCGGGCACCGTGTCGAGGTGCGAGCCGAGCAGCAGGGCGGGAGCATCGGGCATCCCGGCCGGAGCGAGGCGGCCGACCTGGTTGCCCGCGGCGTCCTGCCGGGTGGTCATGCCGAGCTCGCGCATCCATTCGGCCGCCAGGCGGTTCACCCGCGCGTGCTCGGGGGAGAGGTAGACGCGGGTGATCGAGCCGGGCGTCGAGGTGACGCGCGCGAGCTCTTCGCAGCGTCCCATGACGCGGCGCGCCGCCGAGGCGATGCGCTCCTGCGAGACCTGGAGGCGGGCGGATGCCGTCACGCGCGGGCCCCGCGCCCGCCGCAACCCGTCGCGGGATCGCTCACGCCGATCTCGGCCCCGGTCGCCCTCACGCCCTCGCCCCCGCGTACACGCCCTGCGCGGCCTCGACCCCGCCGCCGGACGCGACCGCGGCACCGTGGCGGCGCAGCACCGCCTCGAGGGCGGCGAGGGTGGTGAGCACGGCATCTTTCCGCGCGTTGTAGCCCATCGTGCCGATCCGCCAGACGCGGCCGTGCAGGGGTCCGAACGACGTGCCGATCTCGATGCCGAAATTGCTCAGCAGCTCGCTGCGCACGGCGTCGCCCACGACGGCATCCGGGATCTCCACCGCCACCACGTTCGTCATCTTGTGCGCGACGTCGCCGAACACGGTCAGGCCGAGGCCCTCGACCCCCGCGAGCATCGCGTCGCCGTGCAGCTGGTGACGCGCGATGACCTCGTCGCGCCCCTCGAGCAGCAGCACTCGGGCGCACTCGCGCGCGCCGTAGAGCATGGTCGTCGCCTCGGTGTGGTGGTTGAGGCGGCGCGGCCCCCAGTAGTCGAGGATCATCGCGAGGTCGAAGTAATTCGAGCGGATGAAGTCGGATGCCGAGGCGTCGCCCTCTTCGCGGATGCCGGCCTCGACGCGGGCGCGCGAGCGCACCACCTCGACGGCGCGGTCCGAGAGGCTCAGCGGCGCGGATCCCGACGGCCCGCCGAGGCATTTCTGCAGGCCGGCGGTCGCGGCATCCAGACCCCAGGCGTCCATCTCGAAGGGGTTGCCGCCGAGCGAGGCGGTGGCGTCGGTGTAGAACAGGGCGCCGTGCGCGCGGCAGATCTCGCCGATCTCCTCCAGCGGCTGGAGCATCGTGGTCGAGGTGTCGCCCTGCACGCACGCGACGAGGTGCGGCTTCACCCGCTCGATCGCCTCGCGGATCGCCGACACCGGGAACACCTGCCCCCACGGCACCTCGATCGTGTGCACCTCGGCGAGCGCGCGCTCGGCGATCTCGGCCAGCAGGTGCCCGAAGCGGCCGAACACGGGGACGAGCACCCGATCGCCCGGGCGGATCAGCGAGACCATCGCGGCCTCGATGCCCGCGCGCGAGGTGCCGTCGATGAGCAGGGTCGCGTCGTTCTCGGTGCCCCAGACCTGCCGGTACAGCTCTTGTGTCTCGGTCATTGTCGCCGTCATGAACGGGTCGTACTGGCCGACCAGCGGGGCGCCCATCGCGCGCAACACGCTCGGGTAGGCCGAGATGGGGCCGGGGCCCATCAGCAGGCGCGCGGGCGGGTCGATCGGGCCGGGGAGGTGGGACATCAGGACTCCGTGGTGCGGGGGCGGGACTTCGGGCGGGCTGGAGGACACGGTGCGGGCGGCGGAGTGGGCCGAACTCCTGAAAGACCGGCGGCGACAGCCCCCGGCACCGGTGTCGCGGCGCGACGGCGCCGAGGTTTCAGGAGTTTCGCTCGGGACGGGTTGCCGAGGGGCGCGGATGGGCGGCGCCGGCCGCGGGGCCACCCACGGCCTGCTGCGGGCCGAACTCCTGAAGAACCAGCGGCGGCCGCCGACCCGGGGAGGGCCGTCGCCGTCGCGGGGGAGAAAGTCAGGAGTTTCGCACGGCCCGACGACGGGACGACGCGACTCACCGGGCGACCCCCGCCCGGGCGAGTGAGGCGAAACGCCGAGCCAGGCGGACGAGGGCGATGTCGGTGCCGGCGCGCGAGACGAGGCAGACGCCGACCGGGGCGCCCCCGACGCGCAGCAGCGGAATCGACACGGCGGGGAGCCCTGCCGCGGCGGCCGGCGCGGTCATACGCAGAGTCGCGGCGCGAACCGCGTCGACGTCAGCAGTGCGCAGTGGCGCGGGTCCGGGCACGGTCGGGAACACCATCACGGCCCCGTCGACGACCTCGGCGAGATGGGCGGCGATCGGCTCGAGCTCGGCGCGCGCGGCGGCCTCGTCGCTCGCGGTGATCTGCGACGCGATGCGGAAGCGCTCGGCCACGGCCGGCCCCACGGCGCCGGGGTGCGCGCGCAGCCACTCGCCGTCGTTGCGCCACGCCTCGGCGCCCTGCACGGTGCGGAAGGCCGAGAACGTCGCATCCAGATCGCCCGTGTGCACCGCGCGGAACGAGGGAGGATCGTCGGATGCCGCGAGGGCGGCGAGCAGTCGGCTGAACGCCTCACGGGTCGCCGGCTCCACGCAGCCGAGGATCTCTTCGGGGACGACGAAGCGCCAGGGCAGGTCGTCGGCCGAGGCCCCGAGCGCGTTCTCGGTGGACGTCGAGCCGTCGTAGCTCAGGCACCAATCCGCGACCCGTTGCAGGGTCTCGCCGTCGCGCGTGAGCCAGCCGATCGTGTCGAACGACTGCGCGAGCGGCAGCATGCCCTGCCGCGGTACGAGGTCGTGGGTCGTGCGCAGGCCCCAGAGTCCTTGGTACGACGCAGGCACGCGGATGGAACCGGCGGTGTCGGTGGCGAGGCCGATGTCGGCGTGGCCGAGGGCGACGGCGGAGGCGGGTCCGCTCGATGATCCGCCGGGGAGGGCACCCACCACCGCGCCGTTGGGCGGGGTGCCGTAGTGCACGTTGTCGCCGGCGATCGAGTAGGCGAACTCGTCGGTCCGCGCGATGCCGCGCAGCGACGCTCCTGCGCGCAGCAGGTCGGCGACGGCCGGGGCCGTGGCCTTCTCGGGCCGCGCCTCTTCGAGGTAGGTCGGGATGCCCGCGCCGATGCGGAACCCGGCGATCGCGAAGAGGTCCTTCACGGCGACGGTGAGCCCTGCCAGCGGCCCCTCCCACGATCCCTGGAGGAAGGGGTCGCCGACGCTGCGCCAGATGGTGCGATCGAGTGCCGGAGTGCGGGGCGTGACGTGCGCGGCGGTGATGAGCCACCGGCCGTCGAAGCGCTGCCACACCTGGGTCTGGAGGCCCCGGCCTCCGCCGACGAACTGCGACACCGACATGAGCAGGGCGCTGTCGGGACCGAGCGGGCGGTAGTGGATCTCGGCGATCTCGCGCGGGGGCACTCCCCCGCGCAGGGCCCGGAACCCGCTGATCGCGTCGTGCCCGACGAGCAGTCCCGCGGTGTCGCCGCGCAGGGTGTCGGGTCCGGGTGCGAAGAAGTCGTCGAGCGCGTCGAGGTCGTTCGCCACGATCGCCCGCTCGTACGCGTCGAAGGCCGCGCGCAGGTCGGCGGGGATCGCCGGGGCGCCGGTGGGCGAGGCGGGCTCGGGCGTCGCGGGCACGGTCACGGCGGGCTCGGGCGTCGCGGGCACGGGCGTGTCCGTCTCGTTCGCCGCCGTCGTGGCATCCGTCATGATCTCCGCCCCTCTCCGCGCCGCGCTGAGTGTCCGAACCACCCGGACGATCCGAACGATCGTCCGGGCGTTCTGGACGCTCGACGGGGAGGGGCGGCCGCGTCTGCGGCGAAGCCCGACGCGAAGTCGGCGTCGAAGGGCAGGGCATCGGCCGCCTCGGCGCGGGCCAGGGCGGCGGCGAGGACGGGGCTCATGCGGCGTCTCTTTCTTCGTGCGTCGCCGAACCGTCAACGGGCTCGGGTTCCGCGGCAGCATCGGGGGCGGATGCCAGCGCCACCGGCTCCACGGCTGCGACCCCCGCGAAGTCGGCCTCGCGGATGCGCGCGTGCACCCCCGAGACGATGTCGACGACCTGCGAGATGTCGAAGTCCGTCGCGGCGGATAGATAGGCGTAAGCGAGGTGCTCGTCCATGCCCCAGCGCCCGTTCAGCAGCGCCAGCGACGAGCGCACGCACGCGCGCATCGCGGCGTCGAGGTCGGGGTCCATCCCGGTCGGGACGAGGTGGTCGGGGGTGCGCACGAGCGGCCCGGTCACCTCGCCGAACGCTGCGCGGGCGGCATCCGCGGGGATCACCTCGAAGCGCAGGGTGGCGCGCAGCGAGGCCTCGAGAGCGGTGAGCGCCACCTCGCCGTCGCCCTGTGCGAAGTGCGGGTCGCCGACGTAGGCCAGCGCCCCCTCGACCTGCACGGGGAGGAAGAGCGTCGTCCCCTCGACGAGCAGGTTGATGTCGATGTTGCCGCCGTGCACCCCCGGCGGCACCGAGTGCGGGCGCTCCTCCCCCGCGACGGCGACGCCCATCGTGCCGAGGAACGGCGCGAGCGGGAACGACACCACGGGATCACCGCCCTCGACCACGGGCAGAGTGCCGTGCAGGATGCCGTCGCGCTCGACGACGGCCGAGAACACGCTGACGTTGTGCTCGCCCCGCGGAAGTTCGCCGACCAGGGCGCCCTTGCCGTGGCGGTTCGAGATCACGCCGTACGGCACGCGCGGCACGAGGGTCTCGACCGTGATCTTGAGCAGGTCGCCGGGGTGCGCTCCGCGCACGTGCACGGGTCCGACGACCACGTGGGGGCCGTCGGCGAAGGGGTCTCGGGGGGCGGATGCCGCGATCTCGACCGCATCGTCGAGCACCTGCTCGGCGGGCACGCCGTGGCCCGCGAAGAACGCGCGCGGATCCTTGCCCTGGTCGTCGAGGATGCCCTCGTGACTCACGGTGTCGAACGTGACGCTCTCGCCCGAGGAGATCTCGAGCACGGGGGTGTCGGCCGCGCACGGGAGGCGCCCCCACAGGACGGTGTCGAGGGTCGCGGCGACGTAGCGATCCCCGGGGATCGGCCCGGCGTGGGGCTGCAGGATCGGGAACGGGCGGGTGCCGGCTCCTTCGACAGGCTCAGGAACCTCGACGGGCTCGACCACGCTCACGCCTCCACCACCGCTGTCGCGCGCAGCAGCTCTCGGCCCTCGCGCTCGGTGACCGGGGCTCCGCGTCGGTAGACGGATTCTCCGCGGAGCCACGTCTCACGGACGACGCCGGTGAGCGTCTGCCCGTGCCACGGAGATACGGGATTGCGGTACTCGAGCGCCGCGGCATCCACCGTGAACTGCTCGTCGGGGGCGAAGGCCACCAGGTGCGCGGGAGCCCCCACCTCGATCACACCCAGCCCCTCGAGACCCGCGACGCGAGCGGGGCCGGTCGTCATCAGGGGCAGCAACGACTCGAACGCGAGCCCCCTCCCTCGGGCCGTGGAGTGGATCGCCGAAAGACCGGTCTGCAGTCCCGCGATTCCGCCCCACGCGAGACCGAAGTCGGGGTTGCCCTTCAGCTCGACGGTGGCGGGCGAGTGGTCGCTGACGATCGCATCGATCGTGCTGTCGATGACCCCGGCCCACAGCAGGTCGCTGTTGTCTCCCCCGCGGATCGGCGGGCAGCACTTGAACGCCCCGGCGCCATCGGGCACGGCCGCGGCGTCGAGGGTGAGGTAGTGGGGGCACGTCTCGACCGTGAGGCGCACACCCTCGGCCTTGGCGGTGCGCACCGCATCCAGCGCTCCCCCGTCGGACACGTGGACGATGTGCGCCCGAGCGCCCGTGCGGCGAGCGGCGTCGATGACCCGTTCGATCGCGGCACGCTCGCTCAGCGGCGGACGACTGGCCTCGAAGTCGCGATAGCGCGGGCCGAGCGCGCCGTCGGCGTGCAGATGGGCCGGATCTTCGGCATGGACGATGAGCAGTCCGTCGAACGCCGCGAGCTCGGCGAGGCATCGCTCCAGCTGCTCGGCGTCGAGGTGGCCGAACTCGTCGATCCCGCTCGGCGACAGGAAGCACTTGAACCCCACGACTCCGGCGTCGGCGAGCTCTCGCAGCGATCCGAGGTTCTCGGGAACCGCGCCACCCCAGTAGGCGACGTCGACGGCGAGCTTTCCCACGGCGGCCCGGCGCTTGGCATCCAGAGCCTCGACGCTCGTCGTGACCGGGAGGCTGTTCAGCGGCATGTCGACGACGGTCGTCACGCCCCCCGCGGCCGCCGCGGCCGTGCCCGTGGCGAAGCCCTCCCACTCGGTGCGGCCGGGCTCGTCGAGGTGCACGTGCGAATCCACGAGGCCCGGAAGCAGCACCGCGTCGGCGGGGAGCACCGTGTCGGCCGAGGCGTCGAACGGCTCGAGCGCGGCGATCACCCCCTCCTCGATGACGACCGTGGCGGGAGCGAAGGCCCCGTCGACGAAGACGCGGCGAGCGGCGATCCGGGTGGTCATGGCGTCACGGTAGGACGCTCGCGTTTCGCGAATGTAACCGTCATCAACATTCATGCGAACACCTCGGCGCCGCGAGTTACGTCGTCGCGGTGTGGGGCGGATTCCGTCGTTCGGGGCGCGCGATTTCCGCCCCGAGTGACGGGATCCGCCCCGAACCCGGGATGACCGGCGGCCGCACCCGCGAACTCGCGCGGAGGCCGCGCGTACTCGTCGCGTTTGCTCGTGCCCAGGCCCATGCGCACCATTCCGGATGCCATGCCCACCCCGGCCGCGACCCCGTCGACGACCGGCACCCCGACGCGTGCCGTGAGCTCGGCGCACAGGTCGGCCATGCCCGCGCAGCCGAGCACGATGACGTCCGCGCCGGACGCCGCGGCATCCGCGCTGAGTTCGGCGATGGTGGTGACGGCGGCGGATGCCGTGTCCTCGAGGTCGAGCACCGGAATGCCCGTCGCCGCGAGCGACACGCAGGCCCGCTCCATGCCGTACCGCGCGACGAGATCGTGCGCGCGCCCGAGCGTCCGGCTGAGCGTCGTGACGACCCCGAAGTGCCGCCCCGACACCGCCGCCAGGTGCATCGCCGCCTCGGCGATCCCGACCACGGGCACCTCGACCAGCTCACGGGCCGCGTCGAGCCCCGGGTCGCCGAAGCACGCGATCACGTAGGCGTCCGCGGGGTCGGAGCCGTCGCGGTCGGCGTCGATCAACTCGACCACGGCCGCGGCGGCCGCGATCTCGTCGACGTGGCTCTCGATCGCGGCAGCACCGGCGGAAGGGCACGCGGCGTCGATGACGACGTCGGGCCCCGCCACCTCCCGGGCGGCGTCCGCGATCTTCGCGGTCATCGCCCGGGAGGTGTTGGGGTTGATGAGCAGGATCCTCACGCGAGCGCCTCGCGCGGGGGTGCGGCCGCGGTCTCGGCATCCCGAGCTTTCTGGGCGAGCACGGGAACCTCTTCGACGACCGGGGCCTCGGCGACCGCGTCGACCGTGCCGTCGGAGATGCCCTCGGTCTCACCGTCGAAGGTCGGGACGCGGGGATCGAGCCGCTCGAAGAGCAGGAAGAGCACGTAGCCCAGACCGCATCCGATGAACCAGCTGTAGTCGCTGACCCACGAGACGTTGAACAGCCCCAGGTCGGCGAAGAGCTTCGGGAACACGGCGATCAGCACGGTGGGAACCCCCGCGGCGATGACGGCCTTGACCGCGTTCGGGTTGAAACCGTTGCGGTACCAGTAAGGCCCGGCGGCATCCATCGTGAACATCGCATCGACCTTCACGCGCTGGCGGGCCGCGATGTAGTAGCCGGCGATCAGGATGCCGAAGAGCGGGCCGATCAGCGCACCCAGCACGCCCAGCGAGTAGTGGATGGCGTCGCTGTTGGAGTACCAGTTCCAGGGCATGAGGAAGGTGGAGCCGACGGCGGCGATCATGCCGCCCGCGCGCCACGAGATCTTCTTCGGGGCGACGTTGGAGAAGTCGAACGCGGGCGAGATGAAGTTCGCGACGATGTTGATGCCGACGGTGGCCGTGACGAAGGTGAGCCCGCCCAGCAGGATCGCGAAGGGCGTGTCGATCTGCTCGACCGTCTTGATGGGGTCGGTGATGAGCGAGCCGAACACCGGGACGGTGGCCGACGCGGTGATGACGGTCAGCAGCGAGAAGAAGACGAAGTTGATCGGCAGGCCCCAGAGGTTGCCCTTCTTCACCGCGGCGAAGCTCTTGCCGTAGCGGGCGAAGTCGCCGAAGTTCAGCATCGGGCCCGAGAAGTACGACACGACCAGGGCGATCGCGGCGAACATCACCGGGATCGAGGCCCAGAAGTCGAGCTGCACCGTCGACAGGGTGAACGAGATGTTCTGGATGCCGGCCTGCGACACGAGGTACACGGCGAGCACGATCATGACGAGGTAGACGGCGGGGCCGGCCCAGTCGATGAAGCGGCGGATGACCTCCATGCCGTTCCAGAAGAGCAGGAACTGCGCGGTCCACAGGATCGCGTACGAGATCCAGCCGAGTGCCGAGAGGCCGGCGAAAGACACGTCGAGCAGAGCCGCGGAACCCGGGATGAACTTGAGGAACACGATGTTCAGCGACTCGGCCGCGAGGAAGGTCTGCACCCCGTACCAGGCGATCGCGATGAGCCCGCGGATGATCGCGGGGATGTTCGCACCCCGGATGCCGAAGACCACGCGGTTGATGACGGGGAAGGGCACGCCCGTCTTCTGGCTTGGCTTGGCGACCATGTTGGCGAAGACCTGCACGATGACGATGCCGGCGATCAGCGCCACGAGCACCTGCCACGACTGCAGGCCCAGGGCGAAGAGCGAGCCGGCCGTGACGTAGCCGCCGACGGAGTGCACGTCGCTCATCCAGAACGCGAAGATGTTGTAGCTCGACCACTTCTGCTTCCGCAGGGGAGCCAGGTCTTCGTTGGCGAGACGGTCGTCGTAGTGGGGCTTCATGTTGCCGCCCCCGTGGGGGTGGCCGGCGGCCTCCACGAGATCGTGGGGACCGGTGAGCGGGGTGGAAGTCATGTCATTCCTCTCAGGACGATGGATGCCACGACGTGGAGTCCGCGGCCGGAGTGGAGTTCTGATGTGAAGTTATGGGTTCACACAACGCCGCTGGTTTCGCTCGTGTAACGAGCGTGTGAAGTCGCTCCTTCACGCTTTCCGCCTCCCTAGACTCGGGACATGTCGCAGCCGCCCGTCGCCGAAGCCACCGCCGTCGAGCCGGGGTCGGTCGGGGTCGGGGCGCGGATCCGCGACCTGCGCCAGGCGCGCGGCATCTCCGCCCGGGCGCTCGCGAAATCGCTCGGCATCTCCCCCAGCGCCGTGTCGCAGATCGAGCGCGGAGTGATGCAGCCGAGCGTCTCGCGCCTGATCGCCATCACCGACGCCCTGGGCGTCCCGCTCGTGGCGGCCTTCGACCCGGCATCCGACCGTCCGATCGAACCGGTCGGGCCCTCGGGCTTCACGCTGCAGCGCGCCGGGCAATCGCCCGACATCGTGCTCGACAGCGGGGTGTCGTTCCGCCGACTCACCCCCGGCACCTCTCCCGGCGTCGATTACTTCGAGTCGATCTACCCGCCCGGGGCCTCGGCCCACGGCGCCGACGGGCTGTTCCACCACGAGGGCTACGAGGTCGGCACGGTCGTCGCGGGCGAGCTCACGATCGACTTCGAGGCCGAGCGGGTGATCCTGCGGGCGGGAGACGCGATCAGCTACCCCTGCTCGGTGCCCCACCGCCTGCACAACACGGGCGAGGCGGATGCCGTCGCGCACTGGCTGATCGTGCACGCCTGACGCGGGCGCCAGAGTTCGGGGCGCCGGACGTGCACCGGGGCGGTCCTCGGACACCCCACTGCTCGCAGCGCGCCCCACTGCGCGTCACCCCTCCCCCCAGAATGTTCCCCACAGCAACACCGCCGACACATCCCGCCACAGCGCCGTAACGCGGTCGGCCTAGCGTGACCTGCATGCACCTGTCCGACTTCCATGCCCTCGACGACGCGGATGCCACGGCCGTCGCCCGCGTATGGGCCGACGTCCCCGGCTGGGTCAACGCGGTCGTCGCCGGCCGGCCCTACGCAGACGTCGACGCCCTCGCCGCGTACGCGGGAGACCTCGCCTCGGCCTGGTCTCCGGGCGACCTCGAGGCCGCCCTGCACGCGCACCCGCGCATCGGGGCGAAGGTGGCGGGCGACGGCGCCGAGGCCACGGCATCCCGTCGCGAGCAGGGATCGATGGCCTCCGCCGCGGACGACGACGTGGCGGCCATCGCCGCCGGCAACGCCGCCTACGAGGAGCGGTTCGGACGCGTCTTCCTCATCCGCGCGGCGGGGCGCACGCCCGGCGAGATGCGCGCGGAGCTCGAACGGCGCCTGTCGAACGACCCCGACAGCGAGACCATCGAGGCCACCCGCCAGCTCGCCGAGATCGCGCTGCTGCGCCTGCGCACGACCTTCGCCGACGACGCTCCCGCCGAACCGGAGGCCGCGGAATGACGCACCTCACCACCCACGTCCTGGATGCCACGGCCGGCGCGCCCGCGGCCGGGGTCGCCGTGACGCTCTCGCACCTCGATGGCGCGACCATCGACTCCGCCGCCACCGATGCCGACGGGCGGCTCTCACTCGGACCCGACGTCCTCGCCGACGGCGACTACGCCCTGACGTTCGCGACGGGCGCCTACTTCCGCTCGCGCGGTATCGCGTCGTTCCACCCGGTCGCGACGATCGCGTTCACGGTCAGCGGCGAGGCGCACCTGCACGTGCCGCTGCTGCTGAGCCCCTTCGCCTATTCGACCTACCGCGGCAGCTGAGGAGCGACATGAAGGTCATCGTCATTGGCGCGGGAGTCGGCGGCACCTCCGCCGCCCTGGCCCTGCAGAAGCTCGGGCACGAGGTCGTCGTGTACGACCGGATGCGCGAGAACCGACCGGTCGGTGCGGCCCTGTCGCTGTGGTCGAACGGGGTCAAGGTCCTCAACTGGCTCGGCCTCGGCCCGCAGGTCGCCGCGCTCGGCGGCCGCATGGACGACATGGCCTATTACGACGGCCACACCGGCGACGAGCTCTGCCGCTTCAGCCTCGCCCCCGTCACCGAGCAGACCGGCCAGCGCCCCTACCCCGTCGCGCGGGCCGACCTGCAGCAGCTGATGATGGATGCCGTCGGCCCCACGAACATCCACCTCGGCAAGCAGCTCACCGGTGTCGCGGAGTCCGACGGCGTCGTGACCGCCACCTTCGCCGACGGATCCACCGACACCGCCGACCTGCTGATCGGAGCCGACGGCGCCCGGTCGCTCGTGCGGGAATACGTCACCGAGCCCACCGGCATCCGTCCCGAACGCTCCTACTCGGGATACGTCAACTACAACGGCCTGGTGGCTGCCGACGAGCGGATCGGCCCGCTCGATCAGTGGACCACCTACGTCGGCGACGGCAAGCGCTGCGCCGTCATGCCCGTCGCGGGCAACCGTTTCTACTTCTTCGTCGACGTGCCCGGACCATCGGGAGTGGTCGAGGACCGCATGGCGGCTCTCGAGCACGCGTTCGGATCGTGGGGCGCTCCCGGAGTGCGCGCCCTGCTCGACGGCATCGATCCCGACGAGTCGCTGAACCGCGTCGAGATCTGGGACATCGATCCCTTCGACACCTGGGTGCGGGGGCGCGTGGCGATCCTGGGCGATGCGGCGCACAACACCGCCCCCGACATCGGTCAGGGCGCGTGCTCGGCGCTCGAGGACAGCTTCGCGCTGGGCATCGTCTTCGCGACCTCGACCCTCGGCGTCGAGGACTCGTTGAAGCGCTACGAGCGCATCCGCACCGAGCGAGCGGGCGACCTGGTGCTGCGCGCCCGCAAGCGCGCGCACGAGACGCACGCGTTCGACGTCGCCGCGACCCAGGCCTGGTACGACGGCCTGCGCCGCGAGGACGGGACGGGCGTGATCCGCGGCATCGTCGGCAACATCGAGGGCAGCCCGGTCGAGCTGGGCGCGAGCGTGCTGCGCTGACGGCCGCCGGGGCCGCGCTGCCGTTCCGATGGCGGGCCTGGGATGAGGCCGCCCCGGGCGGGAGGGGGGGGGTGCATTTCACCCGGGTGAATTTCGGAACGAAGAGTCGAAGCACGCCCCCTGACGGCGCTACCCTCATCGGCGAGAGGGAGCTCTCGTGTCGAAATTCTCCGTCGATCCCGAGTCGCTGCGAACGACCGCCGCACGCCTCGAGGGCGTGCGCGACTCCGCTGGCGCGTTCATGGAGACGTGTCCGGCAGACGTGGGCCACGCCGACGTGGCACGGTCGGTCTCGCGTCTTGCGGTGGACACGGCGGATTCGTGGAAAAGCGCGGTCGAAGATCTCGCTCATCTCGTCGAGCGGCTCCGACAGAGCGCCGATCTCTACGAAAGGACGGATCGAGATGTCGTCGTGCCCGGCGGGGCGGTCCCGAAGTGAGTGAACTCGGGCAGACGTCCGACCCCGTCGACCTCATCCCCGGATCGGTGAGCGGTCTCGATGAGTTCGTGTGGCAGTGGCGTGAAGTCGAAGAGGAACTAAAGGTGCCGGTGGAGCGCCAGAGGGCTCGGTCTTCGATCGAGGGCTCCACCCAGCAACGCTACTTCGACGGATATGTGAAAAACGACGACGGCACTTATACCGCCATCGAGGTGAAGAGTGGAACGGGTTACGAGAAATACATGAAGAACGCAGAGAACCAGAAATCGTTCGACGATTCCATCTCCCCCGAGAACCCAGCAACCGTTACGATTAGGGGGCAGAAGATGACAATCACCGACGTGCTGATATCGGTTGTACCATGACGGCAAATAGGCACTATTACACGGTCGATGGTTCTCGTTCGACTGAGCTCAAGCCGCGAGTACGACCGGCCCGAGAGTTGCTGGAAAATTTGCTCACCCTCATGCAACCCGGCAAACGGTCCACCCTGATGCTCGCGCCAATTCCCGAGGCTAAGAACTTCGTCGACTACCTCCGTGAGGGCGGAGGCCCGGTCTTCCTGCAATGCGCCGGCACTTCCGACGCGATGACGATCGAGTGGCACAAGTACGACGACGACGGCCAGGACCGGCACTACATCGTTGGCCACGGCGGCGACCACTCCGGAGAGCCCTCCGTCGACATCCCCTTCTTCGACGGCACACGCAAGGCCACCGTGTACCCCGACGAGGTCTTCGCACTCGACGAAGCGACCGACATCTTCTTCCACTACTACGAGACCGGTGAGATCCCGTCCGGCTACGAGCTGCGCTGGTACGACCTCACCTGGCCGAAACCACAGCCATGACCATCCGATTCGATGGCGACCGCCATGCCCAACTCGTCGAGGTGCTTCGCGACGCGACCGAGTCCATCGGACGTCACCTCGAGAATCTCGACGCAATTGTCGCGGCGGGAAGAGACGAGTGGACCGGGGACGCGAGGACGGCGTACGACACCGCCCATCGACAATGGTCGCAAGCGCTCGAGCGCATGAATGCGAACCTGGACGATGCCGCGTCGGGTATGGACGCGGCGCGCTCGGCGTTTGCGACCGCGGAAGCCTTAGTTACTCGCCTCTGGGTACGAGCATGACGACCGTGCGGGCTGCCCTCCCCGTCCGTCACCTCGGCGAAACCGCCACCCTGAGCGCGACGGTATGTCACCGTGTGACGCACCCCCGCCTGCCCCGGCGACGCAGCGTGGCACCGTGGAGGCGACGCATCCGCACCGCTCACGCCGCCGGGAGGCACCATGTCCGAGTACTTCGACCGCACAGCCGACAAGACCTTCACGAAGGTCTACAAGGCCGAGACACCCGACATCCTCGCCGCGTTCGCCGCGTTCGACCAGGCCGTGTTCGCCCCCGAGGGGCGCGCGATCCCGCTGAAGTACCGCGAGCTCATCGCCCTGGCCGTCGGCATCACGACCCAGTGCGTGTACTGCATCGACGGGCACTCGCAGAACGCCGTCAAGGCCGGTGCCACCGAAGCCGAGCTCGCCGAGGCCGCCTGGGTCGCGACCGCGATCCGCGCGGGCGGCGGCTACGCGCACGGACGTCTCGCGTTCAAGCTCGCCGACGACGCCCGCCCCCACGAGCACTGACCCCGTGACCGACCTGGCCGACGGGGCTGAGACGCCCCAGCCCGGTCCTCTCGAGATCGAGGCGCTCGAGCACATCCGCGCCCTGATCCGCATCGACAGCGTCAACACGGGTGAGGCGGCGACCATCGGCGACGGCGAGACGCGCGCCGCGCTCTACGTCAAGGAGCACCTCGACGAGGTCGGCTACGAGACGGTTCTGGTCGAGCCCCGCCCGGGGCGCGCGAGCGTGGTCGCCCGGCTGGCCGGTTCGTATCCGGATGCCGGCGCCCTCGTCGCCCACGCGCACCTCGACGTCGTACCGGTCGACGCCGACGACTGGACGCACCCGCCCTTCGGCGCCGAGATCCACGACGGCCTGCTCTACGGTCGCGGGGCCGTCGACATGAAGGACTTCGCCGGCATGCTGCTGGCCATCGCCAGGGCGTTCCGCCGCGACGGGGTCGTTCCGCGGCGCGACCTGATCTTCGCGTTCTTCGCCGACGAAGAGGCCGGGGGCGTCTGGGGCGCGCGATGGCTCGTCGAGAACCGCCCCGAGCTCTTCGCCGGGGCCACCGAGGCGCTCAGCGAGGTCGGCGGCTTCTCGATCCCCCTGCCCGACGACCGCCGCGCGTACCTCGTCGCGACCGCGGAGAAGGGCGTGACGGTCGCCACGCTGACCGCCCGCGGAGCCGCGGCGCACGGCTCCCGCCCCACCGCCGACAACGCGGTCGTGCGCCTCGCGCGGGCCGTGGCCGCGGTCGGCGCGCATCGGTTCCCCGTCGTGCGGACCGCGACGCTCGAGCGCTTCCTCGAGGTCTACGGACGCGCCAGCGGCGAGCCCCTCGACGGCGACGATCTGTCTCGCCTGGGGTTCTCGGCATCCGTCATCGATGCGGGGGCGCGCAACACCGTCTCGCCGACCGTGCTCACGGCAGGGGGCAAGATCAACGTCATCCCCGCCTCGGCGAGCGCGACGCTCGACGTGCGCGTGGTGCCCGGGCAGGCGGACGCGCTGCGCGAAGAGCTCGCAGACGTCGTCGGCGACGGCATCGAGATCGCGTGGTCGCGGTACATCCCGGCGATCGAGGCTCCGGCCGAGGGGCGGCTGATGGACGTGCTGCAGGATGCCGTGACCGCCGAAGACCCCGACGGCACCGTCGTGCCGTATCTGCTGCCCGCCAGCACCGACAACAAGCACCTCAGTCGTCTCGGCATCCGGGGCTACGGCTTCGTGCCGCTGCGCGTGCCGGCAGACTTCGACGTGTTCGGGCAGTTCCACACGGCCGACGAATGCGTGCCGGTGGAAGCCCTGTTCTTCGGGACGCGCGTGACGGCGCGGATCCTGCGCGACGCCTAGGGCCTGCGTCCGCAACCGGCGACCGTACCGCCCCGAGGGCGTCGGCCGCCGACGTGTTACCCCGCGTGGCGGTGGGTTTCGGCGCGTGGCGGGGCGTTTCGACCTGTGAATCGGCGCCTCGCGGGCCGTTCGACCCCGTCATAGCGTTTCGGTCACCCACCGGCACCCCGTGCCGTTTCGGACAGCCCGAGGAGCACGCCATGACCACCACCGCGCCGGCCCCCGCCGACCGCTCGACAGCGCCCGCGACGGCGCCACGGTCGACCGCCAAGGTCGATCTCGGCACCATCGCCGTCGTGCCCACCCGTCACTGGTGGCGCTGGATCCTCAGCGCCCTGCTGCTGTTCGTCGTCGCCCAGTTCGCCTGGAGCCTCGTGACGAACGACCGCTACATGTGGGGGACGTTCGCGCAGTACTTCTTCTCGGAGCCGGTGCTGATCGGCATCGGCTACACGCTCTCGCTCACCGCGATCTCGGCCGTCGTCGGCTTCTCGCTGGGTACGCTGCTGGCCCTCGGCCGGCTGTCGGCGTCTCCGCTGCTGGGCGGGGTGGCGTGGGGCTACATCTGGTTCTTCCGCTCGGTGCCCCTCGTCGTGCAGATCATCGTCTGGTACAACCTCGGCTACCTCTACCCGACGCTGGGACTCGGCACCCCCTTCACCACCGATTTTTGGATCGTGGAGTTCCCCACGGTCCAGCTCGTCAGCGCGTTCGCCGCCGCGATCCTCGGACTCGGGCTGCACCAGGCGGCGTACTCGGCCGAGATCATCCGCGGCGGGCTCGTCTCGGTGGATCCCGGTCAGCACGAGGCGGCCGCGGCGCTCGGGATCCCGGCATCCCGTCGTCTTTTCCGCATCATCCTGCCGCAGGCGATGCGCTCGATCGTGCCCAACGCCACCAACGAGATCATCGGGCTCGTGAAGGGCGCGTCGGTCGTCTTCGTCATCGCGATCCCCGAGCTGTTCTACGCCGTGCAGGTGATCTACAACCGCAACAGCCGCGTGATCCCGCTGCTGCTGGTCGCGGTGGTCTGGTACACGCTCATCACGACGATCCTGAGCATCGCGCAGTACTACATCGAGCGGTACTACGCCCGCGGGTCGGCTCGCGCGCTCCCCCCGACGCCGGCGCAGCGAGCCCGTTCGTGGGTGAGTACGCAGTGGGCGCGGCTCGGCGACTCCCCCGCTCCCCCGAGAGGGCCGGATGCCGAGACCCCCGCCGCCCCGAAGGGAGGCCGGGCATGAGCGCGGTCACCGCCACCCGCGGACTCGTCGAGGTGCATAACGTGCGCAAGAGCTTCCACGGCGTCGAGGTGCTGAAGGGCATCGACCTCACCGTCGAGCCGGGCGAGGTCGTGGCCCTGCTGGGCCCGAGCGGCTCGGGCAAGTCGACGCTGCTGCGCACCATCAACCACCTCGAGACCGTGGACGCCGGCTCTGTCACGGTCGACGGCGAATTCATCGGCTACGAGCTGCGCCACGGAAAGCTGCACGAGCTGCGCGAGCGCGAGATCCTGCAGCGACGGACGCAGGTGGGGATCGTGTTCCAGAACTTCCACCTCTTTCCGCACCTCACCGCCCTCGAGAACATCACCGAGGCGCCGCTCGCGCTCAAGCGTTTGAGTAAGAGCGAAGCGCGCGAGCTCGCCCTCGGCCTGCTCGACCGGGTGGGCCTCGCCGAGAAGGCCGACGCCTACCCTCGCCAACTTTCGGGCGGTCAGCAGCAACGCGTCGCGATCGCCCGCGCCCTCGCGCTGCAGCCGAAGGTGCTGCTGTTCGACGAACCGACGAGCGCCCTCGACCCCGAGCTGGTGGGCGAGGTGCTCGACGTGATCCGCGACCTCGCGAAGCTCGGCACCACGCTGGTCATCGTCACGCACGAGATCGGCTTCGCCCGCGAGGTCGCCGACCGCGTGGTCTTCCTCGACGAGGGCCGCATCGTCGAGGAGGGCACGCCCAACGAGGTGCTCACCCGACCGCGGCACGCGCGCACCCGCGAGTTCGTCGCGAAGGTGCTCGGCTGACCCCACCCCTCTCGGGCCTCGCCACGCGCGGGCCCGCTCCCACCCGTACCCGAGACCGAGGCGCGACACCGCCGCCGCGGCATCCATCCCGCACCACCACAGGAGACACAGCATGGCACTCAGCAAGAAGCAGGGCATCGCCCTCGGCGTGATCGCCGCAGCCCTCGTCGCCCTCGTCGGCGTCGGCGTCACCATCGGCCTCAACCGACCGGCCGATGCGGTCGCGGCGCCCGAGCCCTCGGCATCCGCCACGAACACCCCCGCGGAATGGGTGCACACCGACGCCGTGCCCGACGCCGTCGCGGCCCTCAAGGCGAGCGGCTTCACCCCCATCGAGCCGGGCAAGCTGACGGTCGCGGTGGGCGCCTTCACCCCGCCGCTCAGCTACGTGCCCGAGGGCGAGACACTGCCGTCGGGCACCGAGCCCAACATCGGTTCGCTCATCGCCGAGGGCCTCGGCCTCGAGTACAACCCGGTCGTGGTGGCGTGGGCGGACTGGCCCCTCGGCATCCAGTCGGGAAAGTACGACCTGATCACCGCCAACGTCACGGTGACCGAGGAGCGCAAGGAGCTCTACGACTTCGCGAGCTACCGACAGGACCTGCTGGGCTTCGCCGTGCGCGCCGACAGCTCGATCGCGAAGATCGAGACCGCCGACGACATCTCGGGGCTGAAGATCGTCGTCGGCTCGGGCACCAACCAAGAGAAGGTGCTGCTGAGCTGGAACCAGGAGCTCTCCGCCGCAGGCAAGGCCCCCGCCGACCTGCAGTACTACGACGACAACGCCGCAGCGACCCTCGCTCTGCTCTCGGGCCGCGTCGACGCGACGTTCGGGCCGAACGCGACCGCCGCGTGGGCGGCACGCGACACCGGTGAGACGAAGGTCGTCGGCGTGGTCCCGGGCGGGTACCCGCTGCAGGCCGACATCGCCGCGGGCACCAAGAAGGGCAACGGCCTCGTCGAGCCGGTGCAGATCGTGCTGAACGACCTGATCGCGAACGGGACCTACGCCGAGGTTCTGAAGGCGTGGAACCTCACGTCCGAGGGAATCGAGACCTCGCAGATCAACCCCCCGGGACTCCCGAAGTCCTGAACCCTCGAGGGGCCCGGTCTTCCGAGACCGGGCCCCTCGCACGCCTGATGGAATGGATGCCATGACCACCTCGCCCGTCTCGTCACTGACCATCAGGCTCGTCGCCCCGCACGAGTACACCGAGGCCGGCCGCGTCACCGCGGAGGCGTACCGGCAGAGCTACGACGGGCTCACCGACAGCTACCTCTCGTCGCTCGCCGACGTCGACGGGCGCGTCGCGCTCGGCGAGGTCTGGGTTGCGCTCGACGGTGAAGAGATCGTCGGCACGGTGTGGACGCCGCGCCCCGGCGAGCGCCTCTCCGAGCTCGCCGAGGAGGGCGAGCTCGATTTCCGTCAGCTCGCGGTCGCGCCCTCGGCCCGCGGGCGCGGCGTCGGAGAGGCGCTCACCCGGCACGCGATCGCTCTCGCTCGCGAGAGAGGGGCGTTCCGCGTCGTCATGAACAGCGGACCCGAGATGCTCGGCGCGAACGCGCTCTACCTGAAGCTCGGCTTCCGCCGCCTCACCGAGCGCGAGCACCCGGTCGAGGTGGAACCGGGTCGGTCCCTCGATCTGCGGGCGTTCGGCCTCGACCTCTGACGGGCGCGGGGCGCGGCGGTCGCTCGGGGGAATCCGACCGGAACGGGGGCGCGCAAGCCTCACCCGCCCTCGTCGCGGCGGGCATACGGTGGCATCCGTGACGGGGAAGACGGTTCGCGACCATGCGGTGCACGGGCTCGCGTTCCGGTCGTTCTCCAGCCGCCGCGACGGACGCCCGGTCTTCGTGCTCATCCACGGCATCGGAATGTCGCACCGCTACCTGACCCGCCTGCACGACGAACTGGCGCGGGATGCCGAGGTGCACACCATCGACCTGCCCGGTTTCGGCGGGCTCCCCAAACCGCGCCGGGCCGCCGACATCGCCGACGTCGCGAGGGCGCTGGGCCACGTGCTCGACGCTCTCCGCGTCCGATCCGCGGTGCTCGTGGGCCACTCGATGGGTGCACAGTGGGTCGTGGAGCTGGGGGTGCAGCGTCCCGACCTCGCGGGCGCCGTGGTGACGATCGGCCCCGTGACCGACGATCGGAGGCGCGGCGCGCTCACGCAAGCGCTGCTGTTGGCTCGCGACTCCGCTCTCGAACCGCCCCGCCCCAACGCGATCGTCTTCTCGGACTATCTGCGCTGCGGCCCCGTCTGGTACGCCCGCCAGGCGGTCCACATGCTGCGTTACCCGACCGAGGACCGCGTCGCCGGGCTGACGGTTCCGCTCCTGGTCGTCCGCGGAAGCGACGATCCCATCGCCTCGCAGTCGTGGGCGCAGCGGCTCGCCGCCCGCGCGCCCGCCGCGACGGTGGCGGTGATCGCCGGCCACCGCCACCTCGCGCAGTTCACCGCTGCGCCCGCGGTCGCCGCACGCATCCGCTCGCTCGTCAGCGGGTGACCTCGCGCGCGGGCTGGTCCTCGTGACGCCGACCCCGCCGGGCGAGGAAGTACAGGCCGACGCCGACCGCCAGGAGCACCGCGCCGAAGACCCAGACCGTGGGGCTCTGCTGGCTGACCAGCAGAAGGCACGATGCGATGCCGAGCACGGGGACGAAGGTCCACACGCGGAAATGCTCGTGCTCGACGCGGTCACGACGCAGGACCAGCACCGAGACGTTCGCGCTGAGGAAGACGAACAGCAGCAGCAGCACGACGGTCTCGGCGAGGAGTGTCAGGTCTCCGACCAGGGTGAGGAGCATCGCGACAAGGGTCGTGGCGAGGATCGCGACCCACGGCGTGCGGCGTTTCGGCAGCACCCGCGACAGCGCCCGGGGCAGCAGGCCCTGCTCGGCCATGCCGTAGGTCAGACGACTGGCCATGATCATCGTCAGCAGAGCGCCGTTGGCGACCGCGATGAGCGCGATGAGGCTGAACAACCACGACGGGATGGCGACGCCGCTCGCCTCGACGACCGAGAGCAGCGGTCCGCTGGATTCCGCGAGTTGTTCCGGCGGGAGGGCGATGCTGCTGGCGAGACCGACGAGCACGTAGACGAGACCCGCCGCGCCGAGGGCGGCGAAGAGGGCCCGAGGGTACATCTTCGAGGGCTCCTTGACCTCCTCGATCATGTTGGCCGACGTCTCGAACCCGACGAACGAGTAGTAGGCGATGATCGCGCCCGCCAGCACGGCCGTCGCCACCCCCACGTCCTCGGGCGTCTGTGTCACGCGCGAAACGTCGCCGCCGCCCCCGGCGAGCAGCACGCCCACCACCACGACCACGATGACGAGACCGCTCACCTCGATCGCGGTCATCACGAAGTTGGCGCCCATCGATTCCCGGATGCCGCGGGCATTGAGCGCCGCGACGATGCCGAGGAACACGATGGCCACCGGCACCACGGGCAGATCGACGAAGGTCGCGAGGTACTCGCCCGCGAAAGCGATCGAGAGGCCCGCGGCGCTCGTGACTCCCGCCGCGAGCATGCAGAAGCCCACGAGGAACGAAAGGAGTCGATTCTTGAACGCCCTCTCCGCGAACACCGCCGCGCCTCCCGCGCGCGGATACTTTGTCACCAACTCGGCGTACGACCCGGCCGTGAGCAAGGCCAACAGCAGGGCCGCGAGGAGCGGCGCCCAGAGCATCCCGCCGACGCGTTCCGACAGCACGCCCATCAGCGCGTAGATCCCGGCGCCCAGGACGTCGCCGAGGATGAACGCGAACAACAACGGTCCGCCGATACCGCGCCGGAGGGTGGAGGGCGCGGGGGTCTCAGTGCTCATTCGGCCGACCGTAGGTTCGTCGGCGGTGGTTCTCGAAGCGGGTTGACAGGGGCGGGGGCGGGGGCCGCGGGGCGCACAACCTCCGCGAGCCGCACACGCTCAGTCGGCATCCCGCCGATCGGACGGAGGATGCTCGAATCGCTGAGGGGGCGCTCGGGGCTCAGCCCGTCAGCACCTTCTCGAAGCAACGCGAGGCGGGGAACCTCACGTACGGCGGGTAGATGTCAATCGCCCGATAACCGAGCTTCTCGTACAGGGCGATCGCCTCGGGCTGCCGATTGCCCGTTTGCAGGATGAGCCGAGCTGCGCCGCGCTCCCGGCCGAGGCGTTCGAGCTCGCCCATGAGCGCCTGGCTCGCGCCACGACCGCGCGCGCGGGGGTCGACGAACACGCGTTTGACCTCGAGCTCGTCGCCGAGGCGACGCAAGGCGGCGTGACCGACCGCGACGCCTTCGGCATCCCGGACGAGGATCACCTCGACGATCGTGGCCGGGTCGACGGCGAAGTCCTCGGCCAGCACAGCGCGGGTCTCGTCATCGAAGGCCGCGTACACCTCGGCATAGCGCGGGCTGATTTCGTCGTCCATCGCGGCGCGCAGCGCGACGGCCCGCTCGTCGTCCCACGAGACGTTCTCGATCGTCCACGCCTCGGTCGCCGCCCTGCCCGTCATGAGCGGACCGCCTGGATGCCGGCATCCGTCGCCACTCCCTCGGCCCGCGAGAGCGGCGTCTTCTCCCCCGCCTCCACGGCGAACGGCAGACGGTTCCGGGCGGGCGGCAGGGGGCAGGTCGCGAAGTCGGTGTACGCGCAGGGCAGGTTCGTCGCGCGGGTGAAGTCGATGACCGTGCGGCCCTCGGCGTCCGGTGCGGCGACCGTGACCGACCGGTTCGCCGCGTACGTCGTGACGCCGCTCGTCGCGTCGGTGAAGAGGACGAGCAGGTCGCCCGGTCGATGACCGGGAAAGGCGACGAGGCGATGAGGGGCGCCGTCGAACTCGAAGGCGAGCTCTCCCGGCGCGTCGTAGACGTGCGTCAGGCCGTCGACGGCCGCTCCGACTTCGTACGCCCGTGGGTGCGCGTACGCCTCGAACCGCACGTCGATACGCCAACGGGGATCGGCCGGATAGGCGGGAGTTCCCGCGTACCGCGACAGGTAGTCCGCGTCCGGCCGGCGGGGGCGGAGGAGGTCGCGGCCACCTCGGCGGGCCACCTCGATCACCCCGCCGTCGAAGCCGACGGTCACGTCGCCGCGCTCGTCCAGGGGACCGAACGCGAACCGGACGCGGACCGTCCCACCCTCGACCTCCAGGGATTCCCCCTCGGCGAGATCGACGACGGGTCCGTCTTCCCCGGTGTGCCAGATCCCCGGAAGGCCCGGGATGCCGGTGGGCCGCTCGCCCAGCCAGTACAGGCCCGTGATCGCCAGGAATCCGTGGGGGTCGGCACGGCGACGCTCGTGCGCCTCGTGCCAAGCGGTCCACTGCTCGGCGAAGGTCTCGGTCATCGTTCTCCCTCGAGGACGGGTCCCCTCCAGCATGCATCGCGACGCCCGTCTCGGGCGTCGCGATGCATGCTGGAGGGGACCCGTCCTCGAGGG